>Ga0183098_10049_pt1 | contig 437792 bp, 378 predicted proteins | sample BioMet9_FD_128884 | JGI IMG/M metagenome (GOLD analysis project Ga0183098, IMG submission 128884) | Microbial communities from bioreactor (seeded with sewage sludge) at Lawrence Berkeley National Lab, California, USA - Biofuel... | ecosystem: Engineered > Bioreactor > Anaerobic > Unclassified ...
TTCAATTTCATAATACTGATTTTTTTCAAAGCTTATTTTTCTGCTGACTTTGTCAATATATGCAAGAGCATGCGAAATATTAATTTCGTTTTTATCTTTTAAAAAGTCTATTGAATTATCAAAATATCCACCACCAACACCAACTTGTCTTTCTTCATCTGAAATAGAGGGCAAATTAGCAGCCACTCTAAGTTCATTATTTACTTTAACTAAACTGTCTAACCTATTATCTAATGTAGAGTATAAGTCAACAACATCGTTCAATTTAGACTTTAATTTCCTATTTTCATCCTTCAATGACTGAAGATCGTTTGAACCGCCAAATACTGTGTTTGCCAGTAAATACAGCCCAAAGAAAACCCCTACAATGCCTGCAACAGCAATAAATACTCCCAGAGATGCTTTGACTCTGAAATTACCTATCTCTTCATATTGCAGTTTTGATTTGGAAAAATAGTATAATTTTTTCATAACAGGTGCGGGAATCTAAACAATAACACTCTATTTGTCAAGTTATGCTTTATTCAAAATCATGCTCAAAATAATCGACACCTCTGAAATCATCAGATTTTTTGTTTAATATCATATTATTTAGACGCGATTCAAAGGTTTTAGCGGCATCGTAACCATAGTGTTTTAACAAATAGTTAAGGCTTATCACTTCGGAAATTACTGTAATGTTTTTTCCGGGAAGAATAGGAAGCTTTACATAAGGTACTTCAACATCTGAAATTATAACCGTACTTTCATCAAGCCCGGTACGTGTATATTCTGATTGATCATTCCAAACTTCAAGTTCTACAATAATTTCAAGCCTTTTTTGAAATCTTATAGCACGAATTCCAAACATTCTCTCAACATCAATAATTCCAAGGCCCCTTATTTCTAAAAAATGCTTAGCCAGGTTTGTACCCGACCCCATTAGTATGCCTTCCCCTTTTTTGGTTAGTATTATTATATCATCTGCTACAAGCCGGTGTCCCCTTTCAACAAGATCAAGTGCAACCTCACTTTTACCAATGCCAGATTTTCCTACAAAAAGAAGTCCAACACCATATACATCGACAAATGAACCGTGAATAGATATTCTTGGAGCGAACTGATCGTCAAGAAAATCCCCCACAAGATATATAAGTTTTGTTGTTGAAAAAGGAGATCCGAAAAGCGGAATATGGTGTTTATTTGCCAATTCGACCAATATTGGGAATGGCTCGTTATTATCAGTCATGATAATACATGGAATATCAAATGACAGAATCTTTTCAAGCTTTTCTCTCTTAAGTTCATCTGAAAGCTGATTCAGGTATCTCATTTCAGTGTTCCCAAGTACCTGAATCCTGGTAAAAGAAAAAAGATCAAAAAAACCGGCCAGGGCTAAGCCCGGCCGGTGTAGATTCTGATCTGTAATTTTTCTCTCGAAGCCTGATTCATCCGAGTATAATTTCAGCCTGAATGCATCTTTAGAGTTATTCAGTAAAAAATTAACTGTGATAAATTCTTTTCTCGATATAGCTCTTTGATTAATCTTGATCATTTTCAATAAGTGTTGGTTTAACTCTTGATACCTTTTTTGTTTTTACTTTATCAAGCTGCCGCGAAATCTTTTCAACTATAGCAGCAATAGATTTTTTAAAGTCATCTGTAGATTCCGTCGCCGTTAGTGTCTGCCCCGGCACCTGCAGTATAATTTCAGCACTTTTAACGCTTTCTTTGTTGTTAACATAACTAAGAATTACTTCAGCGCCTAAAATACTGTCATTAAATTTTTCAAGTGATGATACTTCGGAAGTAATAAAATCTTTCAAAGAATCATGAGCCTTGAACTTACGTGCCGTTATGGAGATTTTCATATAGTCCTCCGTTTATGATTTTGGATGAGCTTTCTTGTAAGTAGATTTCAACCGTTCAATACTTACATGAGTATATATTTGTGTAGTAGACAAATTTTCGTGTCCAAGTATTTCTTTTACAGCGCGCAGATCAGCACCTGCATCAAGCATATGAGTTGCAGCGCTGTGCCGTAAAATATGCGGACTTTTCTTCTTTATATCAGTTAATTTAGAAAGATATTTATGGACAGTTCGGTAAATAAACTTCTGATAGACCCTTTCTCCGGATTTTGTAACAAATAATGGATCGGAATAAATATGTTTATCTCTTGCAATGAGGTATTTTTTAATGATTCCTGCGGATTTATCTCCTAAAGGTACAATTCTGGTTTTACTGCCTTTTCCTTTAACCCTGACAACTCTTTCAGCAAGGTCAACATCATTAATATTCAGACTGCATAACTCAGAAACTCTTAATGCACAACCATAAAGTATTTCAAAGACAGCCTTTATTAATATATCGTCATTTTCTGAAATTACTTTAGCCTGAACTTCTTTATCCAGAAGACGAAACAGATTCTCAAAAGTACCGGATGAAATAATCTCCGGCAATTTCCTTGGAATTTTAGGATTTCGAATAGAAACAACAGGGTTAGTATCTATAGTACTATGATTAAAAAGGTATTTACAAAAGCCACGTATAGCTGCAAGTTTTCGCGAGATAGATTTCTTATCAATTGGCTTTACAGATGATGGCCCTGTCTTTATTTTTTTATCAGAAAGTTCCATAAGATAACTCTTAAGGAAACGTTCAGTCAGGAAGCTTACGTCTGTTATGGATTTTTTCGCGCAAAATTCCATAAATTCAGATAAATCTTCAGAGTACGCTTTTATTGTATTAGCGGAATACCGCTTTATACCCTTAAGCTCCCCGATATATTCAGAAGAAGCTTTTTCTATGTTCATCCGTTATACTATTATCAGCAAAGACTAATATAAGATATATTTTAAAACAATTATGTTCAAGTACAATAAAATTAATCTTCTGATTCCTGCTCAGTTTCCTGAGGAATAACCTCTTCGGAACAAATTGGGCAGCGGAGATAATTTCCTTTTTTAGCAGAATACCTTTCTTCCATATACTCAGAATCTCCATTGGGGCATTCTACAGGAACAGGTTTATACCATGCAACAAAGTCACAGTCAGGATAACGTGAACAGCCAAAAAAGGCCTTATTTCGTTTAGAGCGTCTTTCAACAACGTCGCCATCTTTGCACTTAGGACATTTAACGCCAAGAGAAATATTCTTAATATAATCACATTCAGGATATCTTTCGCACCCAATAAATCTGCCAAATTTTCCATTACGGTAGACAGTTCTGGCACCGCACTTTTCGCAGGTTTCCCCGGTATACTCCGGTTCCTGGTGAAGAGCAAAATAATCCTTAAATGATTTTATATTTTTACAGTCAGGATACTTTGTACAGGCAAGGTATTTACCAAACCTGCCAATTTTTATTTCCATCTCTCCACCGCACTGATCACAGATAATCTTTTCAACTTTATCTTCTACACTTTTCAGCGCGTTAGAAAATGGATAATAAAAATCGTTAAGTACTTTTACATATTCATTTTCACCTGATGCAATCTGATCAAGCTCATTTTCCATGGCTGATGTGAAGTCTTCATTGATAATGTCAGGGAAATTCTTAACCAGTATCCTGTTAACTTCCCTGCCGAGCTTTGTTGGGAAAAGCTTCCTGTCAGTCATTTCAACATATTTACGGTCCTGTATTGTACTTACAATAAGTGAATAAGTACTTGGCCTTCCTATACCACGGCTTTCAAGTTCTTTTATAAGGCTGCTTTCCGTAAATCGCGCCGGTGGTTTTGTAAAATGCTGACTTTTTTGCAATTCCTCAAGTTGAAGTTTTTGATCCTTTTCAAGCCCCAGGGGAATATTTTCATTCCTGTATTCTTCTTTTTCCTCACTGTTTTCCTTTGGCTCGGCAAGCTCTTCATAAACCTGCATAAAACCCTTAAACTGAATGGCACTGCCAAAAGCTTTAAATAGAAATTCATCCGCTGTTATTTCAACAACTGTAGTTTCCATAAGTGCCGGGTTCATCTGCGAGGCAATAAACCTTCGCCAGATAAGTTCATACACTTTAAAGGATTTATTATCAAGAAAAGGTTTAACAAATTCAGGACTATAGTTCAGCGTGGTAGGCCTGATTGCTTCATGTGCATCCTGAACATTTATTTTATTCTTTTTCTCAAAATTATTAGGAGTTTCAGGAAGGTATTCCTGTCCAAAAAAGTTCTTAATATGTTCTCTTAACGGAACAAGAATTTCATCACTTATTCGGGTCGAGTCAGTTCTCATGTACGTAATAAGACCTACAGTACCTTCTTTACCAAGATCTATACCTTCATATAACTTCTGCGCAATCATCATTGTCTGTTTTGGCCGCATTTTCAGTCTTCTTGATGCTTCAGCCTGAAGAGTACTTGTAATAAAAGGCGCAGGAGGATTTCTCTTTGTATGGCGTTTTGAAACACCGGATATTACAAAATTATCCTTGCTTTTAATCCTGTTAAAGTATTCAAGAGCAGATTTTTCATCTGAGATAGCAAAATTTTTCTCAAGAAACTCTTTCCAGTCCTCCTCAGACATTTGAGGTTTGGGCTGTACTTTTAAATCTTTGCCATTTACGCTAAAAAGCTTTGCCCTGAAAGTCTCTCCCTTGTCAGTTTTAAAAATTGCCCATATAGACCAGTATTCTGTAACAATAAACTTTTCAATTTCAGCTTCACGATCACAAATCAATTTAAGCGCTACAGATTGAACTCTTCCCGCAGATAATGATGTACTGCCTGACAATTCGATGACAGCTTTCCATAAGAAAGGGCTTATTTTATAGCCGATTATACGATCCATAACTCTGCGGGCTCTTTGAGAAGAAACAAGAAAATTATCAATTGACCGGGGAGCTTTCATTGCTTTTAAAACCCCGGTTTTGGTAATTTCATTAAACAAAACTCTAAAAATATTTGAAGCAGAGTTTCCATTTAATATATCAGCAATATCCTGTGCAATAGCTTCACCTTCACGGTCAGGGTCAGTTGCTATAAAGATATTCTGACTTTTGGAAGCAAGGGTTTTTATTTTCTTTACTGTATCTCCCTTTCCACGAATTGTAACATACTGGGGCTCAAAATTATTATCTACGTCAACTCCCAATTTGGTCTTGGGAAGATTTCTAATATGCCCGACTGTAGCTTCTACTACATAGTCTTTACCCAGGTATTTGTTAATTGTTTTTGCTTTCGCAGGGGATTCTACTAGTACTAAATTTTTACTCATTTTTCAGGATTAATTTATTGTATCTGATGAATTTAATAAAAAGCGGCTGCCCGGCAAGGCAATATTGTCTGTATCCAGATATAAGGCCAGGATTAAAATGTTGATATTATCGATATTAATATGGTCATCAGGAAGTAACAAAATTTTTTCTATAATTGAATTAAACTCTGTATTGTTAAACAGACCGATATTATAGAAATGAAGCAAATAATTATAATTTTCAATAGTGATAAAATCTATTTCGTCTTCTGATAACATCCTAATCTTTTGGGAAAAATCATTTATTCTTCCCGGCCTGGTGTTTTTTTCATATATCCAGCTATAGGCAGCTGCAACGATTTTTTTATCGTATTTTTTTTGTAATAATGTTTCAAAATCCTTATTTATAGCAGATTTACTCATTCTCTCGACTAACTCAGCCAATACGTTAACTATATATGATATCATATTTTAACTTCCTGGCTTAATAAAACACTTTTATATTTATTAAGCAATTTATTTTCCATTCTTTTCATTCGCGCCCGGTCATTTTTTTCTTTATCGTCAAATCCACTAACATGAAGGATTCCATGTATAACTAATCTAATAATTTCTTCAGTAAATTCAGCTTTGAATCTAATTGCATTATCGAGAGCATCATCTGTTGAGATAAATAATTCTGCATCAATCACAGCTAAACTATCAGAATAGTTAAATGTAACTATATCTGTAGAATAATTATGGTTCAAAAAATCAGAATTAATTAAGGTAATTTTTGCGGCGGATACAAAATTGATAATTAATGAAGATATTTCAAATTTAAGGTCATTTTTTAATAATTCTACAACTTTTTTAATTAAAGCTTTGCTGACCTTATGTCTGGCTTCCGAGTATACTTCTAAGTTTTTAATCACAGAACAAAAATATTATATTTTTTATGAATTAACCAATTGTTTTGATGAAATGTTCCCTATATGACAATCTCCAATCCTTCGCGGGCAGCTAAACACTTCGTTTTTAAGCTTATTTTAGATAATTCACTTATAGTGTCATCCAGCATATTGTTTATTTTTTCATCATTGTAATCCGGGTTATAATGAAAAAGAACAATATTTTTCGCTTCAGCAAGTACTCCAAATCTGGCAAGAGAAATATTACCTGAATGCCCCCAGCCCTTTTTGCCTGCAATTAATGACTCTTCATACATAGTATCGTGAATTAAATAATCACATCCAGCACAGAAATTAATCAATTTTTTATTTGCCATATGAAACATTTTATCACTGATATCTCCTGATTTTGAATCTGAGTTAAGAATGATTTCATTGTCTGTCATATAGACAATGCTTTTATCACCGTAACCTATCCTAAATGTAAGAGTTGGAGAAGGATGGACAACTTTTAGTGTTTCAATAATAAATCCATTACTATTATAAACATTACCAGCTTCGATGTCAGTAAAAGAAATTTCAGCTTTCAAATCTTCAATTTTTATTGGAAAATGATTAGGAACCATCTGATAGCTTAAAAGTTCTTTAATACCATCTCCGAAACTATTCATTCCAAAGAAATTTATTTTTTTGCTGGCATCATAAAGCGGCTTAAAGAATGGCAGCCCCTGTATATGATCCCAGTGATAGTGGCTTAGAAAAATATCTATGTTATCAGGATACTCCTTCCCCGCAAGAGAATTTCCCAGCTCTCTTAAACCTGAACCGCAATCAATTATAGTTATTCCATTGTTATCAGAACGAAATTCAACACAGGGAGTATTTCCACCAAACAGAAGTGTATTCTTGCCAGGGACAGGGATTGATCCGCGAGTACCCCAAAATTTCAAAATCATTTGTTTATAGTATAGTTTTTCAATGATTCAACAGTTATTTCCGAATACTTTTTATATCTCAATGCAGATTTTTCAAAATCTTCCATTTCAATTTCAGTCAGGTCTCTGACTATCCTTGCAGGTACACCGGCAACCAGTTTCCCTTCAGGAACAATAAACCCTGGTTTAACTACAGCCCCCGCCGCAACCAACGATCGTTTATTAATAACAGCATTATCTAATATAACAGCCCCCATGCCCACCAGACAAAGATCATGCAATGTGCAACCATGAAGAGTTACTGAATGCCCAATAGTAACTCTATTCCCAATGTTCAGCGGGTATTTCCCATTAGTAACATGAAGCATAGAACAATCCTGAATATTAGTCATATTCCCAATCTTAATATAATTTACATCACCTCTAATTACAGTATTATACCAGATACTTGAATAATCTCCAATTTCAACATCACCAATTATTTTAACACCGGAAGCTAAAAACACAGTATCATCAATTTGTGGGAATTTATCCAAATAAGGAAATAACTTATTTTCTTCTACTATTTTATATACTTTGGAGCTTTCCATCCGTTCCTTTTCCAGCTTTTTAATTCTAAAGTAATATTTCCTATAATAACCTTCATCTTAGCTATAATAGGTATAGATGCTTCATCATTTGAGAACCAGCCTTCAAAATACCCGGTAAGGCCAAAGACACTCACAAAATCAGTAATTCCATCAAGTCGCAGGCAATCTATATCATAATCTATTGCATCAACTGAAACCGGGTATCGTTCTGTATAAAAGTTTATATGAGTATTAACCTTATCTTCTTTAACAAAACAAGGGACATCAACTGATTGTTTTTTTCCAAGACTCATCCTGGCGTAGTAAAAAATCGAAAGTCCATCCTGAAAGTATTTCTCTGCTGAAGTTGTTGAATCATTCCACAACTCATATGGCCTTATTTTCCCCTTTTTAATTCTTATTTTCTTATTATTATCATAATCAAAAAAATACTCAGTAAATGTGCTGTATTCATCTTCTTTCACTATTCCTCTGAAATATCCGGAATACAAATCTTCACTTACTTTGCTCTCATATATCTGGTGCAGATTTACAAATGGAATACCTGAATAGGAATCTATATATGCAACAGTATTATAATAAGTTTTACCTTCAATTATCCGTTTATCTTTTACTTTCAGTTTTACTTCACCCAATTTCATAAATGAATAACTGACAACATAAGTCAATTCTTCACCCACTTCTATCTTTTTCCCTGGAAATAATCCGGGTTCAGTTTTTTTTGTTTTTCCCTGCAGTTCAGAGTCTGTCCAAAATAAAAAACAAATAGAAGACAATAATAAATACTTTAAATACTTCATTTAAATTTTGCAAGGTCTCTTGCTTCATTAAACAGAGATAAAGCTTTTTTTACCTGATTATCTGTTTTCAACATAACAGAATACCAGCCTTCATTTTTCCAGTAATTGCGAGCCAATTGAGCTTTTAATCTGCCAGTGATAAAGTCTTTATCTTTCAGATAATCGGATTTGTTAAATACTACACCTTTATTTTCTGCAAATTCAATAAACTTTTTAAGATCGCTTTCCTTAAAATTAAAACCAGTTCTGAATTTTTCAAGGCTATTAAATTCGGTATGAATTTTTTCACCATTTTGCTCAATAAAAGCAGAAACAAACAGATAAAAAACATTATTTTTAAGTAAATCCGTTGTGTACTTTGTCACATCTTCTGATTTTACAATATAATCCGGAGTAATACCACCACCACCATACACAATTCTGCCATTGTGAGTTTTATAAACATGTTTCGAAGAATCTTTTTCAGCTTTATGATCTATATTATCGCCTTCAGCTTCATCTCTATCATTTATTTCATTATAATAATCTTCTTTATCTTTTTTGTTTTTATAATCGCGTTGAATAAGCCTTCCTGAAGGAGTAAAATATTTTGAAACAGTTAGCCTGACAGCAGAATGATCAGAAAGAACAAATTGTCTTTGAACAAGGCCTTTACCAAAAGTAGTTTCTCCAACAATCAACCCTCTGTCCCAATCCTGTATTGCGCCTGAAACAATTTCACTGGCAGAAGCACTTCCTTTATTTACTAAAACCACTAAAGGAGTTTTCTCATAATCTGAAGGCTGTGAAGCAAAAAAGTCTTCACTGAATTCTGATTTTCTTCCCTTTGTATATACAATTTTCTTTTTGCCATCAATAAACAAATCTGCAATTTGAACTGCCTGATTCAGATAGCCGCCAGGGTTTCCTCTTAGATCAAGTATAAGCTGAGTCATACCATTTTTACGCAGATCATTAAGAGCATCATTTAGTTCGATAAATGTTGTTTCAGAAAATTTAGATACAGAAACATAACCTGTCTTATTGTCCAGCATAAAATGAGTGTCAACTGAATAAAGTGGAATTTTAGCACGTTCAATTTGAAACTTAATTGGTTCTTTAAGCCCGTGCCTTACAATAGTAATATTAACTTTTGTCCCTGCGCTTCCCATAAGCTTCTTACGGACATTTTCATTTGAAATACCGACAATATTTTCTTTTTCTATTTTAATAATTTTATCTCCCGCCAGGATGCCAACCTGCTCACTTGGCCCTCCGCTGATAGGAGAAACAACTGTAAGAGTATCATCTATTATTTGGAATTCTATTCCGATCCCTTCAAAATTGCCTTTAAAATAATCTTCAACAGATTCCATATCTTTAGCATTTATATATACAGAATGTGGATCAAGCTGGCTCAGCATTCCATTTATTGCCCCTTCCACAAGCTTTTGTGTATCGACATTCTCTACATAATACTTCTCAGTATAATTCAATATAGTGTTTAATTTATCAATACCTTCACCAACAGAATCACCTGAAAACACTTTTTCTATTTGTATACCAAGAATTATTCCTAAAGCTAAAACAACTATAATAAAGGGTATCCTGAATTTACCTGCATTCATTTAACATACCTGTTATATTTTTATTCCAAGTGATAAAATAAAAGTAAAATAATTATTCTTTATTCCGTTTTGCAATGATTGATTTGCATATTCAATATATGCAGCTATATTATATTGGTTTATCGGTTCATAATTTACCGAAAAAGAAATTTTCCTTTTATATTCCAGTGCGCCGTCAAGGAAATGAACTGTTTCAGAATCTGATAATCTGTGTCCAAGCTGAATATCACCGCCAACATTTTGGATTACATTTCCATATTCATCAACAGGATTTGCTCCATGAACAGAATATACAAAGCCTGCTGATAAGTTAAATCTGTGGTTTAACCTGTATATAAAATCACTACTTAATACATAGCTGTTAGGATCAGCATCATCTGCACCCAGTTTATAGCTGTAGTTTGTATAATTATTTCTTAAAAGCCTGTGTGAAAATGTATACGGTTCAATTCTAAGATAATCGAACCTGAAATCAAGTGGTATAATTTTATACAGAACTGATGAATAAAACCCTGCATTAAACATTATTTCATTGCCCCACCAGCCTTTGCCAACTTTCCCAAAAGTAATATCATCAATAAGCAAGGTAGAGTATATATTAAAACCAGTAATAGAATTATTATTAAAATCAGCAAAAAGCATTGCATTGTCTCTATCGCGGTTAGAATGTTCTATTGATTTATAAAAAGCGAATGGATTCAGATATGAAAGGTCAATAGAGCGCTCTCCATATACTACAATTTCGCCAATACCAAAATCAACATCCTTCGAAATATTTAATCCGAGTCTGTGATAAGCTATGTATTTTTCTGCTACGTAATGATCGACATCTGTAACCGTATCAATAATATCGTAACTATTCCCAAGAAGTTTCCCATGGAAGAAAGAAAAAGTAAAAAACTTATATTTAAGGTTCATGCTCACATAATCAAAAACGGGGGCAGTATTTCCAAGGATAGGTTTATTTGAGCCATACCCAATATTTAATCGGTCTCTGCCAATTTTGAATCTGATAATATCATAATCAGCAGCAAGGTATCCTTCAGTTTCATCAAAAAATGTTTCGTCAGGTTTTTCATTAAACTTATAACTATACTTAAGTTCTTCTTTTTGAAGAGCAGCTTCTCTGTCCCCAAAAGCATTCCCGTTTGATCCTCTGATATAAAATCCGAAATGATCAAGGAAAGTACCTCTTATTTCGCCCCCAATTGTACCAAGAAAAGCTGATTTATTTTCAAGACTTTCATGCTTATAATCAATAACTTCGCCGCCTGCAAACAGACTTACAAATAAAGCAGCCTTCCCTTTTTCATTATAAAAATACATGTACTTTTCTTTATCAGAAAAGAGTTTGAAATCATCTTTGCTTCCAAACAAAGATATTGGAGCTGATATTGAATCCTGAATATTAGCATTGATTTCAGCAAGGTCAAAGCCAAATTCTACAACAAAATCATTTAATAATTCTCTGTCCGAATTATCCAATTCTATTTTATGTGTGGAAATCTGAGCTATATATTCTGATATATCTTTTCTTGTTTTAGGTATTTCAAATTTATTGTAATCAGGAAGAATATTAAGTGATTCCATTCTTTCAAGGAAATTATAAACAGGATTCTCGCTGCGTACATATTCTGTTTGAGAATAAGCAACAGATGCAACAAGTACTAAAAGCAGGAAAAGTTTTTTCAAAAAGACCCTCTCATATTTTAAGGGAATGTCTATCTTACTGCTTCCCACTCCCTTGATAAAGATTTATTTTTAATAATAACCGAAAAACTATTTTTAAGCCACGACCAGGTTACTCCCCAATAACCAAGTTTTCTATACCTGCGGGGTGATTCATAAACACATAAATCACTTCTGAAAAGAATTTTTCCGAATCTTCTTACCCGCCTGAATAAATCAAAATCCTCTCCGGCTGCAAGGTTAATATTATAACCATTTACTTTCTCAAATACTTCTTTTCTTATAACCTGGCATTCACCTCTTCCCATACCAACACCAATAATATTTAGCGTTTTAAAGTATTTGTTATAAAACTGATGGTACGCTTTATCAACAAAAATTTCTTCATCTGGAAATACTCTCACAGTACAGGTAAAGGCAAGATATTTTGAGTTATTGTAGAAATTTATAATCTGGTTAAAAAATACAAATGTATTATCAAATATAACATCTGCATTTATAAATAAAAAAACATCCCCGGTGGCAATTTTTGCACCCTCATTTCTGCCTTCAGCAATATTTTGCCTGTGAGAGCCTTTATGAATTGTTACAAGGTCAGCACATTCTCTTGCCAGCCGGATAGTATTATCAGAACTTTTACCATCAGAAATAATAATTTCAAAATTAAACTGTTCCTTCAGTTTTTTGTCACCTAACTGTTTAAGCAGGTTAGGAAGCAGTTTTTCCTCATTTAAAGTTGGAATAATAATACTAAATTTCAAAAAAGTAAGCCCTAAATTAAAACAGAAATACAAAAGCAGCTGAATCTTTTCCAAACCTGATTCCAGGCATAGGAAAATGCACATAATTAAATGTATTTTTTACAAATTGCCAAACAGGGCCATACAGAGGTATGGCTTCTGTATCCAGGTCAAGGCCAAGATAATAAAGTCTTCTCCCACCGCCTGAGCCATCAAGTCCCTGTGCAGCGGCACCAACAGCAATATTTAGCCATTCAGGCCAAATACTTGCAACTTTTTCAGGCATAAAATTTCTTACTCTTACACTAAGCCAGTATTTTTGACCTTCATAATCATCTATCGCATTTCCTTTATGCCGCCCCTCTCTCATTTCTACAGAAGGATAATAACTAAACTTAATTAAAAAGTTTTTTAGAATCGGAAAATAATATTGTCCCAGAGTGTAACTGGCACCAAGTAAATCAGCGGTTGCATCACCCGGACTGAAACCCCACTGCGGCCCAAAACCATCTTCAACTTCAACATATAGTTGAAATGCAAAAGCCAAAGAACTGCCCCAGATGGCAGCCTGCTCAGACTGCATATTTGTAGCTTCCAGTGAACCGGAAAACACATGAGCAAGAAAAGCGGCGCCAAAAAAATGCCCAACTTTATCTATATTAAGTGCGTATGACGGATCATTCTGAATATGAAAGCTTCTGCGCTGGTCTGTCCACCAGGCATCCCGCTGATATATATGAACAAGTATACCGGCACCCAACGTTGCAGCGCTTACACCTGCCAGCATAGTATAATCAATATCTTTATTCATTGGATTATACTGAATATTATTTGCATAAGGAGTAATAGATTCAAAATCAGATACATCGCTGTGTAATCTTAACAGCGATGTACCTGTATTTACTGAATCAATAATCAGATTTTCTTTTTCCTGTGGGAAGGCAATTGAGGCCAATATAATTACAGGAATCAGGAATTTAAATAATTTCATGCGAAAGATTTTTATCCGGATAATGTACTATTTTACTTCAGGTTTCATTTGCGGGAAAAGAAGAACATCCCGGATTGAAGTCTGGTTAGTTAAAAGCATAACAAGCCTGTCAATTCCAATGCCCAAGCCTGCGGTTGGCGGCATACCATATTCAAGTGCCCGCAAAAAGTCTTCATCTACCTGGTGAGCCTCATCATCACCTTCTTCGCGCAGAGCAACCTGTCCTTCAAATCTTTGTTTCTGGTCAAGAGGATCATTTAATTCGCTAAACGCATTAGCTATTTCCCTTCCGGCTACATAAGCTTCAAATCTTTCAACAAGCCCGGGTTTACTTCTGTGTTTTTTTGCCAGAGGAGAAAGTTCAATTGGGTAATCAACCACGAAAGTAGGCTGTATTAAATCAGGTTGAACTGTTACGCTGAATATTTCATCTATAAGTTTTGCTTTGCCTTCCAGATTCCTGATATCAATACCAAGTTTTTTTGCAGTTTCCTTCAATTCGGCAGTAGTAGCCGGAATGACATCAATACCTGCTTTTTCTTTTATTGCCTCAATCATAGAAACCCTGTTCCATGGAGCGCTAAAGTTTATTTCCTGGTTTTCAAAAGTAAAATCAAGAGATTGGAAAACTTCAAGGCATACAGCAGATACCATCTGCTCAACAAATTTCATCATCCATTCATAATCCTTATAAGGGACATATAATTCCATCATTGTAAATTCAGGATTATGAGTTTTATCCATACCTTCATTTCGGAAATCTTTACTTATTTCATATACGCCATTAAATCCACCTACAATTAATCTTTTCAGATATAATTCATCAGCAATTCTAAGATACAGCGTAGTATCCAGAGCATTATGGTGTGTTATAAAAGGGCGCGCAGCAGCACCGCCATATAAAGGTTGAAGCACCGGAGTTTCAACTTCAAGATAACCATGCTGGTCAAGAAATTTTCTTAATGATGAGATTATACGGCTTCTTTTATAAAATACATCTTTAACCTGTGGATTTACTATTAAATCAACATATCTCTGACGGTATCTAAGTTCTTTATCAGCAAACTGGTCAAATACAACTTTATTACCATGTTCATCAACTACTTCTTTAGCAATCGGAAGAGGTTTGAGAGATTTTGAAAGTAAAACAAGTGACGAAGCATGAACTGAGATTTCACCGGTTTTTGTTTTGAATACAAAACCTTCAACACCGATAATATCACCAATATCCATTAGTTTAAAGGCATCATAAGAGTCACCAATATCATCTTTTTTCAAATAAATCTGAATTCTTCCTTTATCATCCTGTACATGGACAAAAGAAGCTTTTCCCATACGGCGGATAGCCATAATCCTGCCGGCTATTTTTACATCCTTTTTTTCATCTTCAACATATTCGGATTTAATTTTTTCTGAACTGGAATCAACATCAAAACTATAAGCAAAGGGTTCAACTCCTTTGGCTTTTAGTTCCTCAAGTTCCTCATATCTTCTTTTTATTAAAACGTTAATATCTTGCTGCAGATTATTGCTTTCCACTAATTTTCTCCATTTTTATACAAAAACTATAGTAAACATACCTAAATTTTTCGAAATATGACCGGTATGTTTTTATACCCAAAACAATTTATTTTCTTTTAAAGTTTGCCAATCTGAGGCAAACAAGATCCTGAATATTCTCTGCTAATTTAACAGGGACATTGAAGTTATTTACAAAAATACAAAAAGCTATTGGTTCATTATCTCCGGTATAGGCATAACCGGCAAGACTTCTAACATTACCAAGATAGCCGGGTTTTGCTCTTACTTTTCCTTCGGCACGTGTATTTTTCATTCTAAGGCCTAATGAACCATCTATACCTGCAATTGGCAAAGAGTTAAAAAACGGAATAAAGTATTTACTCTTATACATATAATTCAGTAATGTAACTACATGCCTGGGCGATACAAGATTACTTCGCGAAAGCCCGCTTCCATCAACCAATACCATGCCTTCAGGATTTATGCCCATTTCACGGAATATTTCTGCAGAAGCATCAATACCATTTTCAGCAGACCCATAATACTCTTTTTCAAGCCCTATAGTTTTAAGTAACTGCTCAGCCAAAAAATTCTGACTATTCTTATTAATAACTTTTAATACATCTTTTAGCGGATAAGAATAATGCTTGAATAAAGGCATCATCCTTGAATAGCTTAAAGGTTTTGAAAGGTCGTCAATATCAATTGGATAACCATCAACCTTTATACCTTTCTTTTCAAGTACATCTTTAAGAACAACCATAGCATATTGAGTCGGGTTATTAACACTTACATAGGTTTTTACTGTATCAGAATCAATTTTTATTGTTCCGAAAACATTTACAAGGTTTGTACCCCGCTCACGATGAACATCAATATTGGTAACCGAATCACGGGGAACAGTTTTAACATTATTAACAACAATAATGTACTTTGTATCCGGTTCTATTGTTACTTTTGGCGAATTGTTATTCTTATTTACAGTCACATAGACATCAACTGTATTATCATTAAATGAAATTGCACTGGACTGAGCTGAATACCAATAACTTTCATATTCCCATTCCCAGCCGCTTCCAAGTCCAACGTCATCAAAGTCATTGTCATCGCCTATTATGTTACCGGATATCTCATCAATCCCAATTTCCAAAAGAGAATCAGCCCAGCGGCTAAATACAGCAGTAATATTATTGTTATAAAAACGCCCTGATATGGTTGGATCACCATGACCCCGGATAACCAGGTCTCCCTGAAGCACAGAGCCATCAATTTTACCGTTTCCATAAATTTCAGTAGACCATCTGTATTCGCTGCCCAGAGTAATAAGGCCCGCAGATGTAGTAAAAAGCTTTAATGTTGAGGCAGGAATAAATAATTTATCTTCATTACGTTTATAAAAATATTCACCTGTTTCAAGAGATTGAATAATAACCCCCCAGTTTGCATTGCTGAAATTAGGGTCATTAAATATATCATCAACCTGGTTCCAGAATTCCGGAATAGTTGAGCGGGAATATTTAAGAACTGTATCCTGTGCTGCCTGTTGAGCATGAACTGAAACTGCAAAAAACAGGAACAACAACAGAATTAAATACTTTCTATCTTCCATATTTTTTTATAATATTTTGAACTTCTTCCCCGGATAACTGCCTGTACATCCCGACAGGAATTTCAGCCTGAATACCTGCATAACTTTTCCTGTTCAGATCAGTAACAGTATATCCAAGCGCACCGAACATATTTTTCACAAAATGATTTCTTCCTTCAATACCTGTAACCTCAATAAATTTCCTGTTTGTATTTTTAGGAAATGCTACTTTGGTAAAAACTCCTTTTACACCGTCAATATACACACCCTTAAGCAAGGTTTTTTCATCTTCCTCTTTTAAAGGAGCAGATATATGTACCTCATAAACCCGCGGTACCCTGTTTCTTGGATGAGTCAGCAGGTTAGCAAAGTCTCCATCATTTGTAAGAAATAATACACCTGTTGTATTATAATCAAGCCTGCCAACCGGATATACTTTTTCTTTTGTTTTGATAAGCTCTACTACAGTCCGTCTGCTTTTTTCATCATCAGTGGTGGTAATAACACCTTTGGGTTTATTAAGCAGAAAATACAAATGCCTTTTAGGCGCTATTTTTTCACCATCAAGTAAAACGATGTCATTAACATCATCAACTCTGAAAGCAAGTTCCATAATAATGTTATTATTGACCATAACTCTGCCGTCCAGAATATACTCTTCAGCTTTTCTCCTGGAAGCAGCACCTGAATCAGCAATATATTTATTTAGTCTAATCAGCATTTGGTTGTTCTTCTGTTTTTTCTTCACTCTGCTGAGCTTCAGCACTTTCTTCAATTGCATTCATCATTATTTTCCTTTTTTGCTCAAGAAAATCTTCATCCTGCATAATTTCTTCAATTTCTCTCGGTTTTGGAAGGTCACTCAACTTGTCAAGCCCAAAATATTTAAGGAACTCCGGAGTAGTACCATAAAGCAGCGGCCTGCCTATAGTTTCAGCCCTGCCTGTTATAGCAATGAGATTTTTTTCAAGAAGCGTATTAAGAATATAATCTGAATTTACACCTCTTATAGATTCAAGCTCCGGTTTTGTAATTGGCTGTTTATAAGCTATAATTGCCAGAGTTTCAACAGCAGCCTGGCTTAAACGTCTTTTACTTTTTTCAGATGAAAGATAGCCCACGTATTTTGCATACTCCGGCTTAGTGGCAAATAAATAACCTCCGGATATCTTCATTATTCTAAATGAAATATTATATTCATCATACTTTTTGTTCAGTTCTTCTGTTGCAGCAGCTATTTCCTCATCTGTTATCTGAATATCATCACCATCAATTCCTTTAATAGCCTTCATAATTTCTGAAGAAGGCAAGGGATCATCAGAAGAAAATATAAGTGCTTCTATAACAGAATAATAAATATTATCCATTTATTTTAACCAAAACAAAATCATTAAAATTTGGAGATTCTTTCAGTCCAATTCTCTGCATTTTTACAAGTTCGAGAAGTGCAACAAAAGTAATTACAATTCTTATTTTTTCTTTCATTCCATGAACAAGACTGATAAAATGCAGTTCAGGATTTGCATCTAAAAGGTCAAGGATGTACTGAATCTGTTCATCAATCGTAATATTAATTTTCTTTATTTCATGAACAGGCTGCGGTTTAAGGCCTTCAATAACTTTTTTAAAAGCTTTTGCCAGGTCAAATATTGTAACATTCTTCAGTAATATTTCATATTCAGGAGGAGATTCTTTTTCATCAGCACTGAAATTTCCACGAAAACTAAGTTTTCTCTGCTGAGACTCTAAATAACCCAGTTCCTCAGACACTTCTTTATATTTTTTATACTCCAGCAGTGCCTGAATAAGCTCAGAGCGGGGATCAATCTCTTCTCCTTTTTCATCAACTTCTCTTGGAAGCAGCATCCTCACTTTTATATGCATTAGTGTAGATGCCATAAGTATAAAATCACCAGCAGTTTCAAGGTCCAGCATCTTGATAAGATTCACATATTCAAGGAATTCCTGTGTAATACGATGAATTGGAATATCATAAATATTCAGCTCATCTCTTTTTATAAAAAATAAAAGGAGATCCAGCGGACCTTCAAAATGATCTAATTTGATTTTATACAAATTTATCCCATCATCATTTTGTCATGTACTTCAGCCATAGTTTCGCGGGCTACTTTAAGCGCCCTTTCTTCACCATCATGTAATATATCTTTCACCTCATCCATAGATGATTCATAATGCCTTCTTTTCTCTCTTAGCGGCTCAAAGAATGAAGCTATTTTTGCAGCGCAATTCATTTTGCAGTCAAAACAACCAAGCGCACCTGAAGTACAACCAGCTTCAACCTCCTGTACTTCCTGAGGGTTGAATTTTTTATGATATGCAAAAACCAGGCATATATTTGGATTACCCGGATCTCCTTTTCTTATTTTATTAGGATCCGTTACAGCTTTTTTCATTTTTGCTTTTATTGCATCTGTATCATCGGACAATAATATTGTATTTCCAAGAGATTTACTCATCTTAGCGTTACCATCAAGCCCGGGCAGTCTTGCAAATTGTGTAAGCAATGGCCCCGGTTCGGGGAATACTTCACCAAACTGATTATTAAATCTTCTTGCCAGTTCCCTGCTTATTTCTATATGCGGAATCTGGTCTTCTCCTACCGGAACAGCATTCCCTTTATATAACAAAATATCTGCAGCCTGAAGCACAGGGTATCCAAGATGTCCATAAATAACATTATCAATATTTAAATCTCTAATCTGGTCTTTAAGAGTAGGGTTTCTTTCAAGTCTGTTTACAGTAATCAGCATGCTAAGGATTAGGTGAAGCTCTGCATGCTCTTTTATACGTGATTGCCTGAACATTGGACTTTTAACCGGATCAAGTCCGGCAGATAGCCAGTCTATTAGCATATCAATTGAATTTTCATATATTTTTGATGTATCAAGCCCTGTAGTTAATACGTGATAATCAGCAATTAAATGAAAATTCTGATATTCTTCCTGAAGCTTAACCCAGTTTTCCAGTGCACCAACATAGTGACCAATATGTAGTTTCCCTGTGGGGCGCATTCCACTTAGAATTCTTTTCTGCAAAGGCGCACCACTTTTATTTCCTGTTTCCACGATAATCCATTTTTTTTGAATATAAAAGATAATAATAATGGAAGTTAAAGAGAAAGGTAATCTTACGCCAATTAAAAATTCAATAGCGCATTTCTCACAAAATGCGCTAAAACATACTAATTTTACTTGTTTTTATAATGGGGCCTGAAAACTAAACAACCATCGAAAGGCTATTTTGTCTTCTCCCGGCAGTGGACTGCTAACGTAAACCGGGAAGTCAAAGGAGATTGAATTGATTCCCATTTTTTCAAGGGAAGAAAGTACATTTGTCCCATAAAATCTAATAATAAGCGGCAGTTTAACAGAAAAGCCATAATCAGTTAAAAGTCTGTTAAACCTGAATTCATCCGGATCATTCCAGGTCCTGCCTGCATCCACAAAGAACACAGGAGACAATATTCCAATAATGGGACCTAAGACAGGAACAGGACTAAAAGCTGAGCTTATTTGTATTTCCGCATTAACTGTTGAAATATTATCTCCGGGCATATTCTGGTTATAATATCCCCTCATATAACCTTCTCCCCATGGGACAGAACGTTTTTGTCTGGCGGAATGTGAAATTATGCCTTCAGTTCTGTATATATATGAAGAAAACTCATCAACAGGGTTAACCACCGCCATATTATATTTTTTTGCAATCGGTAAAACAACAGGTGAATACCCTATAAATTGCCTCAGATTAATCAACTTTTTACCATTCAGCCAAATATTCTGCTTCCCGGTAAATGTTATTTTCTGGTATGCTATATTAACATTATCTCTTCTTACAGACCCGGCTTCAATACCGAGATTTATGGAATTCCTCAGCCAGTTATTATCTACAACCATTTCCATTTCTGTGGAAACCCAATAGTATTTCCTTAATTCTATTGGAATATCAGGATATTCAGCAGAAGTCATATCATATTTTAATTTATCAAAGTAATTATCATCATAAGCATCAAAATAATTGCCTGTTAATGTTAGAGTAAAGGATGGGTAGTACGAATAGTCATTCCATCTGTTGGTTAATCTGACAGAACCCCCACGCCTTCCTTCATAATTAAAACATGAAATAAATCCGTAAGCTCTTCGCCCAATAAAGCTTATCCTGTCACCTATGGAAAAGTCAGCTCCAAAAGAATTTTTGCCAAATTTCATTCCCTGCATAATAGTAAGATCTAATTTCTTTTCAATCCCCATATAGGAGCCCTGTAAATTCAAGCCAAGCTTAAAGCCATCAACGTTGTTAAAGCCAATTGCAGGAAACCAGTATAAAGAATACTTATCTATTTTCGGCTGCTGAATTAAACTGATAAACGGATTAAAATGAAAGAATATTGGTGGTATGAATGAACTGGTATTGTTCAACCTGTTCTGATCAAGAAGCCATATATCAGGGTCTACAACAGCTTTTACCGGCTTAGAAAAAAGCTCAATAGTATTGGTAACATATCTGCCATTATTAAAAAATTGTTCGGCTTCAAAATGCAAATTTGCTTTTTCACCATTTTCCATTTTAATTTCCACATCAGCAGGCATTACTGCATCGGCACAATTTTCAACAGTAACAGAAGTCAAATATTTTCCATTACTTAACTGATAATCCATTGATTTGAATGCATAGTCAAGTTTATATGTTTTATAGAACCATTCATCAAAAAACCAATACAAATCTTTCTTTGTATTATACCTTGCATTAATTTCCTGTACAAGATTAAAAAAATCTTCCGGGTATACATGCCTGAATTTATACCGCGCATAATATTCATGAAATAACTCAGAAAATGCCTGTTCCCCCATCAGGTATCTTAACATCCTGTATGTTTTTACTGACCTTGGGTAGGCGTTTATACCATAATTATCTTTGGAATGGTATCTGTCAGAGTGGGTTACAAGTGGTTCTGTTATATCTTCCTTATCATTCTGAATTACCCTTGAATATGAATATTCTGATACAGACTGCGACGGAATAATATCTTTTATAATTCCGGACAATTTAATCATATTATCACCGGGGATAAATTCATTCATTGCACATTCAGTGAAATAATCCGTCATTCCTTCATCAAGGAAAGCATTTCTTGTTTCATTGGAATTGATCATCATTGGACACCAGTTATGCCCTATTTCGTGTATTATTACATTTGCATTTACATATTCCATCATTGATGAATTAGCTTCCAATACAAATGTTAATCCGGGGTATTCCATTCCCCCGCCAATGTTTTCTGCCTCAAACACAAAAACATTCGGATAAGGATATGGGCCGAAGACAGATGAGAAATAATCTACAGCTTTTTTGGCAGCATCCATTCCGTTATTTATATAATATGCTTCTCCGGCAGGATTATATACAGTGTTTATTATAACGCCATTTTGCTTACAGGCATCCCATATACGATTTTCTGATGCAGCAAAAGCAAAAGTTCTGACTTGTTCAGCTTTAAATTTCCAGGTCTTTTTTATACTATCATTTATCTGAGTGTAATATTCATATTGATTGTAAATTCTTGTCCTAAAACCAGTATCCTTTAAATTTGCAAATTTTTTGTAAGCCTCTTCAGGCAATACTTCCCTTGGATTTTCAAGCTTTCCGGTATAAAAAACGAGGTATGATGCCGGAAGCGTTAGTGATACATCAAAATTTCCAATTTCTTCATTAAATTCTCCAACCCCCATATATTGATCTATTTGCCACCCATATTTATCATAAACACAAACAGCAGGTATCCACTGTCCAATACAATAATCTCTAAAAACACGCCCCATCCTTAATTCTGAAGCGGGTACTAATTCATCAGCATCGATTTTCACAATAACAGAATCACCAGGTAAGAGATAATCCTCAAGTGGAATTTTTAATATTGTATTATCAATATTGTACCTGGCATTTTTGTTATTAATAAGCAGCTTTTTAATTTCCACTCCATTTGTTACAACATCAGCTTCATCATTAAATTTCCGGGCATAACTATTCTGCTTAAAAATATTCCAGTAAAGCCTGAAATAAACTTCGTGTAAGGTATCTTGCGAATTATTTTTGTAGGTCGTTTCTGAAGAAAACCTCAAATAAAAATCAGATGGAGTCAGTTCTGCATTTATTTTATAATTTACGCCTTGTTGAAACTCCTGTGCTGAAATGATAGAAAGGTTATAAAAAGGTAAAATAACAATTAGCAGAAATAATTTTCGCATGTTTCCCCATTATAGTTCAATTTTACAAAATTAGTTATGAAAGATAAAGATATGGCTTCCAATTTTCATCAAGTTTTCCAACTACATGCCGGATAAACATTATATGACTTGGTTTAAACGGACGACGAAGTAATACCATATTTGCTTCTTCAGGAGTCCGGTCACCCTTTCTGTTATTGCATACAGTACAGGCGCAGATAAGATTTTCCCAGCTATCTGTACCACCCCGGGCTTTTGGAATAATATGATCTATAGTTAAAGGCAAGTCACTTCTGCCGCAATATGCACACTTAAACGAATCCCTGCGTAATATATTTTTACGGGTAAGAACAACTTTTTTGTAGGGCAGATTTATAAACTGGCTTAACCTGATTATACTTGGCCATGGAAAAGTCCTGTTGGTTGCCCTTAGTTCTTTTCTTTTATCGTTAAAAACCAGTTCGGCTTTGCCTAAATAAAGTAAAATTGCAGCTTTTTTTATGTTGCAGACAGTCAGCGGTTCATAGCTCTGATTAAGTACAAGTACCTTGGCATTAAGCTTATCACCATTTGTTCGTTTGGCAGGTTCGAAGGCGTTACCTCCTGTTTTTTTCTCTATCCTTAATTATAAAATAGATTCTCAAAACAAAATAAACTATTATCAGTATGAAACTAAACCACATTACGTAAGGATAAACTTCACGCGGGAGTGATTTAGTATATTGCAACACTACAATCAGAAAAATCACGCCTGTTGCAAAATACTGAAACCAATTAAAATATTTCCTGTTCAACAGTATGTCTTATTTTTCAGACAAAATTAGAAAGTATTTATTTATTACGCAATTATTTAATAAAGTAATAATATGGATTTATTTTACCAGTACAACTTTTGCTCTTTCAGCTTTCATAATATCAGTATAAAACTTCCTGTAGTCATTATACTCAGAAGCAGGTATTTGATAATTTTTAATCTCCATAGAGCGTATATATATAATTTTACCATCACCGAAATCTGTTATTTTGCAAATGTATTCACCAAAAGGAGTCGCAATATGTGTTTCATCAGGAATTGTTTCAATCTTATACCCTGTGGGTAATTCATAGTAAATTGTATCAACATCAAGGTAAGGATAATTAATAATTACAGGTGAAAGCCTCATTTTGGTTTCTCCCGGAATATTTTCAACCTTTTCAATCATATTTGGATTAAAAAAAATACGGTTACCCATAACTGATGCATATTGCGCTAAGGATACATTATAATCAAGAGACATGGATTTCTTATCGCGATCAACTTCACCAAATAAATAATCATTCAATTTAATTGAAGGAACTTCAAATAAAGATCTCAACCATTTTTCCCTGTCATCCTGTATCTCGTTTGATATTTCTGATATATAATTAAGCTGATTTCCTCCAAATTCAGAATGAACTTTAACTTCTGCAACATTCAAATTTAACTTTACATTAATATGTTTTACCATATAGTTGTTTTTTGAAACAGAAACAGGTGTGGGGACTAAAACTCCACCCATGGAGGTAATCAACATTGCCTTCCGGTTTTCATTCTGCCAGCCAATCTGGCCCGGAAGAAAATCTGAACTCGTGCATTCAAGCCATGTAGTATCATTTTTATCTGGAACACAGACTACGACATGGTTGAACTGATTACTTGGAAACTCTTCAATAATAGGAAGCCTGAATTTGCCGCTTTGTATAAGTGCCGGGTAAGCTTCAATACCTGCATTTTCAAGCAGCGCCACCATATAATTAGCCAATGCTTTGCAATCACCATAACCTCTGGTGTGTACATATTCTGCCTCAAATGGCTGGAATCCTCCAATACCAAGCTGAACACTTACATAACGGCATTTATTCTGCATATATTTATATAGTTTGCTTATTAATTCATTCCTGTCTTTTGAACTGTTTTTTATCTCAGCAACAGCCTGTACCGCATCACCCGGAAGTTTTCTTTTTCCCTTCCACAGATTATTTGCCCAAATCCCATAGTCTTTCCATGTACTCATATCGCCTTTTGAGTTTTCATATTCAAATTTATCAGGGGCAATCAAAACAACATCAGCAACATCCATGAGATAGTTATTTGTCGCTTCATTGGGTAAAGCAGGTAAGTTTCCCCAATGCCATGAATATACTTTCTGATCATCATCAATTTTAATTACTGGTTTTAAAGAATCCCTATTACACCAGAATCTAAGTTCTTTTTCCTTTGGAACTGAAACAATAAAATCTGCTGACTGAACAGCATCTGTTGAATTCCTTGAAAACCACTCAGGCCAGTTTACATATCCATCATAATCCATTTCATAAGTAAACTCTACAGTATAAGGATATGAATTATAATATAATTCTGCTATTTTAACCCTGTTATCATCAAAAAGATTATAGTCTTTATAGCTGCTGTAATCCTTAATGTCATCATCATCAAGTTCAGCAACTTCATTTCCATCAGCATCATAAATATGTCCTTCAAGTTCATCAATAGTGCTTGTTTTATCATACATTAACGCCAAATAACCGTAATCTCTTTCTTCCTTATTAAAAACTGTGACCGCAAGTGTTTTTTTCTGAACTGCAGAACCATCATCTTCAACAATAAATTCAACAGTATTATTTCTTACTACTGCTGATGGCCCCAGAAGCATTTCCAGAGGAATATCCTTAAGTGGATATTTTTTATCAGAAGCATTGGCTGAATAATTAAATCCACTGAGAATTATTAAAATTACAAGTAAAAACCTGATTATTTTATTCATATTGTGTTATAATTTAGATTACGAAATATTTAACTCTTAATTACTATGATTATTTTGTTTTACCTGAGTATCAACAGCTCCGGTACTCCCATTGTTTTTAGTAAACGCAAGCATAACAGATTCCAGATCAACGATTCTTGAATACAAATTCTTTACTCTTGGGTACATTTTGGGAGCTATTTCCACATCATTTATTGCAAAATTTGATACTATTTGAACATTGTTATCCATACACTGCATATTTATAGTGTAATCAATAGATCTATCTACTCCAATGTTAGCCTTTAAGACTGAATCCTTAAGCGTTAAGTCATGCGGGAATGAAACATTAACTACATTAATTGCAGCACTTTTATTTGCATAATCTATTGGAAAATTTCTTGTTTCGACTTTAAAAGGATTGCTTTTTCTTCTGTGTATTACAAATGGATTCAAATATATAAAATCATTATTTGCCTGTGTATAATTATCAGATTTAAACCATGCTTTAATTGTCAATGGTTCTTCGGTATTGTTTTTATTTATTATAATAGCAGAATCAATTGAAATACTTGTCTCGTCACTATTATAATATTCTTTTACTATTTCGATATCTTTTTTATCTTTTAATCTCTGCCTCAGACTTAATGCATCATATCTGGATAAAGATTCTTCTATGCTCCCTGTTACACTACCATCTGCTGATAAACTAATTGAAGTAACAGATTTTCTTGTTGACTTAACCGGATCATTTATTGCAATCCATTCTGGTTTACCCGGTTTAATTATCAGGGCTGGTACATTTAAGAGTTCCTGCGGAAGTAAATCATACGGCCGGAGTGGATCCGTAGCGTCAATGACATAATACTTGTTATCAATATTTACTCTTGCAGCAAGATAATTAAACTGAGAAATTATTGGATATGAATTTTGAATCTTTCCATTGGATCTTGTAGAAAGAATTATTGGTTCACCCTGAATGCCGCAACTTTTTAACATGGACAGTAATAAAAATGTAATTTCCGAATTACTTCCTTTTTTATCTTCAATTACATCATCAACATCTTTTTTTGCAGTAATTCTGTCCTGCCCTGTCCAAACAATAGAATTCCTGACCCAATTATAAATGGCTATCATTTTATCTAATGGTGAAGAAGCATCCCGCGTTATATCTGCTGCAAGTTTTTTAACATCTCCGGTTACATCAATTGCATCAATAATCTGATCATTATCTAAAAGTTCTTTTAACAGCGAGTCCCAATTACTAAGTACTTGTGTCCAGGCCTGGTCTCCCAAGGCGTAACCAGATAATTGTACCTGTATTCGGTTAAGATAATTATCCTTTGTTGTTATATACGGTTCATCTTTCAATGCAGGTAAGTCTTTAGCCGCCCAGTGGTAAAGCCAACATGGGGTTGCCACATCTGAATGCAGATATGAAGCAGCAGATCCCCTGAACATCTGAGTTGTTTCTTCAACATCCTTTATTTCGTACGGTTCATAACCCAAAGTGACAATTGCATATGTGATTCTTTTGGGAGTTCGAATACAATACTCGCTCCATCTTACCGGAATACTGTACTGGAAAGTCCAGTCCCGCATATAAAACGGGTTATCAGTAGTAATTTTATACCTGATTTCAATAATGCATCCTGGTTCCAGATGAGGCAGCGTAAAACGATATTTTTTATAATTATCAGATACTTCTTCTTCAAAGATATCATCATCATCCAGATCATATTTTTCGATTTTACCGTTTTGATCAAGGGAATAGGTTACCGCCTCAATATCTGAAACTTTTTCAGTGTTTTTTCTATCATAAACAGTAATTGACTTGTTACCCCATTCATATCCTTGCTTATTAAATATTTTTATTCTTAAATATCTATCATATTCAATCTCCAGGTCGTCATTAAAGTGAGAATAACCATAATCACAAAGAATCATTGCCGCTGCTGATGTATCAGCAGAGCAGTCTTTCATCTCCAGGTCAGATTTAGGTATTTCTCCCCATTTTACTGGTGGTGTTTGTGCCCTTGTTAAACAAGTTAATAATGTCAATACAATTAATAAACTAATCAAACGAATTTTGACCAGATTCATATTGCCCCTTTATTTTTTTGAGTTATTATTATTTTTGTCTGTGACTGTTTATTTAAACTTTCAATACACAAGACAATTCCCATTAAACATTTTAACTTGTTACTATTTAGCTGTTTCCTGCGTATTGTATTTTTCCAGAATAAGCATTTTACTCTGAGATTCTACAATTTTCGAATAAAATAATCTTAAAGCATTGTAATAATCCGGAGAAATAAGTGTTTCTTTTATCTCGGTTTTATTAACAATCTGCATTTTATTTTTATCAATCATTTGCCCGTTACTTGTATATGCAGCATATTTATCCATAGTGTATTTAATAGCTCCATATTGTTCCTTTAATGCAAACCCCTCAGGAATTTCAATATTTATAAGATCAGTTGAAGTCCTTTTATATGCGTAATCAACAGGGAAATGCCTGATTTCTGATTTGAACGGATTATCTTTGAGCCTGAACAATAAACAGGGATTTATATAGATAGTATTATTACTAACCTGAGCATATTCCTGAGAGTTGAATTGTCCCCTGATTTTTATATTTCCTTCAGTTTTTCTTCCATCTATAGTTACTGAATCTATTTTAATTCCATCTGATTCCATGTTAAGAAACTTTTTGCAGGCCTCAAGGTCAGTATTATTTTCGTTTTCTTCCCTGAAATTTAACGCTTCATAATTTGTAAGATTTATCTCAAAATCTCCATTAATTGAACCGTCATTCTGTAAATTAATATTAACTACTGATAACCTTGAAGAAACTTTACCAGATGTAATGGTAATCCATTCCGGATCTCCTTCCTTTATTACCAGGCCAGATACATTAAGAATCTTAGATGGCAGTAAATCATAAGAACGATAAGGACTTGTTGCATCCATTAGATATGATGATGAATCTTCAGGCATATATACTCTTGCAATTACATAATTAAACTGCGACACAATTGGATATAAGGTCTGGATATATCCATTATCTCTTGTAGAAAGGATAACAGGATCTGCTTTAATACCTGCGCTTTTTAACATTGATATAAAAAGCATAGTAATATCAGAATTATTTCCTTTCCTGTCTTCAATTACATCATCAGGATCTTTATAAGCAGAAAGCCTGTTTGCTCCACTCCAGACAATTGATGATTTTATCCAGTCATAAATAGCTTTGGTTTTATCAAAAGAAGTTGCAAGGCCTTTAGTAATTTTCTTTGTCGTTTCGGTTATGGTTTTATTTACATCTATCCTGTCACAGAAATCATCTGATTCTAACAATCTTTTTATGACGTCATCCCATGTAGTTAGAATAAGCTTACGCCCGGTAGCAACAGTATGATAACCAAGCAGCTGAACCTGGAGGCGATTTATATAATTTTTAGTTGTTGTTACAAAGGGTTCATCCTTCATTGCCGGAATGTCTTTAGTTACCCATCGGTATTTCCAGCAGTCAGTTTCTTCTCCACCAAGAATACTTTTGGCAGGCCCATCAATTTTTTGTTTCATTTCCGTTCTAATATTTTCAAGATAAGGCTCATATCCAAGAGGAACAATTGTATATGCTATCTGCTTTGGAGTCACAATATTATATTCGCTCCACCTGGTAGGTACATCATTTTGAAATGTCCAGTCATTCATATAACCAAGGTTATCAGTAACAATCTCGTATTCAATTTCAACAATACAACCAGGCTGAATATTTGGGAGAGTAAACTTATAATTAACAGTTTCATCAGTTATATTTTCCTGAAAAATATCATCATCATTTAACTTGTAGGTATCAATATTTCCATTTGAATTTAGCACATAAGTGGCACCCTCAATATTCCTGGCTCTCTCATCTTTTTTATTTAAATAGAAACTATGGGTCCCCCATTCAAAACCCTGCTTATTAAAGATTTTAACTCTTAAATGACGGTAGAAAATAATGTTTAATTCATCGTCAAAATAAGAATAGCCAAAATCACTTAATACCATTGCTTCAGCAGATGAATCAAGAGGGCATATTTTCATTTCAAGGTCAGATTTTGGAACATCTCCCCATTTTACCGGCGATTTGGGCTTCTGTGCGTATGAATTCGAAATAAAAAAAAGAAATATTAAAACTACAAATTGAAATATAACCTGGGCAGGCTTTTGCATTTCTCCCCCTGATAGTTTATAATTTTAGAAGATTAAGATAATAATTTAATTATATTTTTTCATTCTTATATACGATTGCCACGCAGGTAACATAATCCCTGGAATGGCTTATAGATATTTTCAGGCTTCTTTCTCCGTTTAGAAGTTTCTTTACTTTCCCAAACACTTTTACCCTAGGCAATCCGTTGGGTTCATTAAAGATTTCTATATCCTGCCATCCAACATTTGCAGCAGAATACTCATTCCCGGGTTCATCAGTTTCAGAACTGAGCGCTTTATAAACAGCTTCCTTTGCAGCAAAACGTGCAGCAAGATGCTGATATTTATTTGTTTTGTTAAGACAATACTCAAGTTCACCTGGAGTATAAATTTTATTGAGAAAATGTTTATCGTATTTTTCTATACTTTTTTGAACACGGTCAATCTCAATAATGTCAATACCTATTCCAAAAACCATAAATTCATTAATTTTATGTTTTAAAAAAGATCGATATTAGCATCAACCTTTATACCTTCATTCTTTATTTGCTCAACCAGTATATTTGTCAATTCTTTTAGTTGTTTAACTGACTGATTAAGATTATCGTACATTTCTTTATCATTTAGTATTTTGTTCAGATTATTATCTTTGTCCATAATCTGTGATGTAAATTCGTTAACATTTGTAAGCAACGTATCTGTCTTTTTTAATAAAGCCTGCAGGTCTTTAACAGAATTATTAATTCCATCCTTGTTATTATTTAAAAATTCTTTGGCATCTTTTGTCAAATCAGCAGCATTTGCAGTAAGTACTTTAATATTGCTTCTGTTTTCATCAAGCATTACATTAATCTTTGACGACAGGTCACGCAAATTAGCTACTGAGTTTTTAATATTACCATTCAATTGTTCATCTGTAAGATATGAGTTAACAGATTTTAGTGTAATATTCACATCTTTAACTGCTGATACAAGGTCATCCTGGACACTGCCAATCATAGCCATTACAGCAGGAATATCAGCAAAAAAATCTCCTGTTTGAATCTTATTAAAATCTAACTGTTCATTAGAATAACCAGGGTGGACCTCGATTTTTTTACCACCCATCAGGTCAAGCATGGCAACTGAAAAGCGCGCATCTTTTTTAAGTTTTACATCATTATTTATCAGTAGTTTTACAATTACATAGTCACCTTTTATATTAAAATCTTCAACATAACCTTTCCGTACACCATTAACAGTAACATAGTCACCAATTTCAAGTCCTGAAACATTTTTAAATTTCACAAACAATTCTTTATCTGTTGAAGTTAAACTGAAATTTTTAGCCCATGATAATATCCAGATGAACACAATTATCCCTGCAACAGTCATTATTCCAACTTTTATTTCAGTTTTCCTTTGGTCTTTCATTTTTCTCTCTTAATATGTTACGCAGATTTATAAATTCACTTCTATCTATTATGCTATCTGAAGAAGCATTCAAAATCATATCTTTTATCTGTTCAATTTTATCATCTTTCATATCCTCTGAACTTACCCTGTCAATGTAATCTTTAATCAAAATTCTTAACGAGTCCTTTTCAGTAGAAGTCTTAACATGGGCCATATCTTTGTCCCAGCTCTCATCAAATACTTTTTTTATTATCCCCTTACCAGGATTTAATACCCAGGAATCAAATTTTTGCTGTACAATGTATGTTACCATAGCAACAAATATTGTAAGAAATATAATAGATTTAATGAAGCACCCTTTTTTCATTACTCTGCCTGGATTTTTTCAACAAGAACCTTTTTTATTCTTTTATTAACAACTTCTTTTACAGTAAATTTATAATTTTCAAACTGAAATGCATAACCCTCTTTGGGAATTTGTCCCGCATGGTTAAGGATTAATCCTCCAATTGTTTCATATTCTTCATTTTCGGGGCTAATATTTAAATCCAGCAGTTCATTTAATTCATTAATTGATAGTTTCCCCAGGACTGTATATGCATTATTTGTATGTTTAACAACAGAAGTTTCTTCTTTATCGTACTCATCACGAATTTCACCTATTATTTCCTCGATTATATCCTCAAGTGTAATAAGTCCTGCTGTTCCCCCATACTCATCAACTACAATGGCTATATGCATACGTTTTTCCTGGAACTCAAGCATTAAGTCATTAATCATTTTGGTTCTTGGAATAAACATCGCCTTTCTTGCAATTTTAGCAAGCGAAATATGATTGTTCAATTTCGGGTTTTTTAGATACGGCAAAATATCTTTTGAATAAACAATACCGGCAATCTCATCAAGTGTTTCCCTGTAAAGAGGTAAGCGGCTATGCCCGGTTCTCGTAATAATGTCAACAAGTTCATCAAATTCAGTATTAACTGAAAGAGCAACCATATCAACCCTTGGCGTCATAACTTCATGCACAGCAACTGAACGGAAACTAACAATACTCTGAATTAATCCATGCTCTTCTTCAATAATAGTACCTCTTTCATGACCAAGATTAGCTAATTCTGAAATTTCTTCAGGTTGAATTGCCATATGTGCCTTTTTGAAACTGCTAACCGGCGTCAAAGCTTTTATTAATTCTGTTAAGGTTTCTGTTACAGGAAATATAAGCACATTTATCCAGTAAAGAGGAACACAGACGATTTTAGAGAGAGCCAGAGAATTTCTTGTACCCCATATTTTAGGTGTAACTTCACCGAACAGAAGTATTAAAACAGTTAAAAGAATAATTTGGATTGTCAGCACAATCTCTTCCGCTATTCCTGAAAAATGTGAGTACTCAATGGCAAGCGAAACTCCAAGGATTGAGGCACCAACATTTACTATTGTATTTCCTATGAGTATTGTTACAAGTAATCTTCGGGGATTTTCCAGAAGTGTATGCAGGTACCTTGCAATTAACGGGCTGCCGATATCATTCCCCTTCAGCTTTCTCCTGTCCAAAGAAAATAAAGCCACCTCTGAACCGGAGAAAAAAGCTGAAAACAAAAGAAATACGAAAAGAGAAATCAGTTTTACCTGCCAGCTAATGTCCAAAGACTAATATATCCCTGCATTGTTTAACATACATTATTAAAATGGAAGGTCATCATTCTCATCAACCTGAAGGTTAACTTCCTGAGAGCCCGAAGAAGAAGACTCATTATTATATCCGCCTTCAGAAGAATAAGACGAAGGAGCACCGGAAGCTTCAAGTGGAATTAATTTATCAAGAATAACATCTGTTGACCATCTCTTTATACCATCTTTATCTGTGTATTCTCTTTTTGATAATCTTCCTTCAACATAAAACTTTTTGCCTTTTTTAAGGCTTTCTTTAAAATAATCTGAAAGATTATATGCTACAATATTATGCCAGGTGGTTTCATTTATCCAATTACCGTCTTTACCTTTATAGCTGTTAGTTGTAGCCATTGTAAATGTTGTAACTGAAAGATTTGTTGTTGTAAAACGTGTTTCAGCGTCTCTTCCAAGATTTCCAATCAGCATAATCTTATTTAATGAAAATGCCATAAATTCTCCATAATTTAATTAATTATTTTAAGTTAATTAACAGTTGACGAAAAATCCACTATCAATTACACAAATAAAACAAGAATAATTTTATTTTGTAACAGTAAGTATCCAGGCATCTTTAAATTCAGGCATTTTCCACAATTCATTTCTGACATTTTCTGCTTCAGAACGGGTAGCAAATAAGTCAGTAAGCTGAACAACAAACAAATTCACCGAATTACTATAAATAATAATTAATTCGTGTTTTATTTTTTCCCTGCTGCTTTCAGCAAATGTTTCTGCTTTGTCTTTTGTTGTAAAAGCACCAACCTGGACTATATAATATGTCGACGGAGTATTATTCTGCACCGGTTCTTCTGACTGAACTGCAGGAATACTATCTTGTGGAACTTCATCAAAAACATACACACTGTCTTCCCCTTTTTTCTCGTATTTTGAGGTTGATTGTTCAGTTGCTGAACAAGATGACAGGATAAATATCATTAACAGTGATAAAAAGGAATAGGGTATTTTTTTCATTTGTTGTATGTATTTTGTTATAATCAAATTTATCACAATTGCAGAATAATGACAAATAATTTGTTAAAACTTATGATTTTTTACATTTCGGCAGGTAAATGCCTGTTTCAACTGCTTAAAAATTATTAGGAATAGTATTTATATCAATTAACGGTATGACAGCCTCAAATCTACTGTTCACCAGTTTTATTATGGTATTTGCGATCAGTGCATGTCCTTTGTTTGATGGATGAACTCCATCAAGACTAAATAAATTGCCATAATAGTATTTTGTGGTAAAAACTTGCCCGGACTCAGAATATCCTCCCACCGCCTCAGAAGACTTAATATTCTTAAATAAAGTATAAAAATCCACTAAAAAGAAACCTTTTTCCGAAGATATTTTTGATATTATTTTGTTATACTCATCCACAATTTCTGAAGCTTTTACAGCTTCATCTTCATCAAGGATATACTTATTTCGGATAGGTTTATCTTTACTTAACCCTCTGCCGGTAGAATTTCCGGAATAATCATAAATTTCTTCTATGTAAGCCATCAGAGTAATATAATTTTTATTAAGGTCCATTAGAGTTGTATCACCGGAGCTATTTATTCCCCAAACTGAGTCAATACCATTTTGTTTTAATTGCTCATTGACAAATGACAAATATGGAATTACTGACACATCAGGTATATTCCCGGTAACAACTGTTGTATTCAATGAAGCTAAACTGTCCGCCATTTGTCTATAGTAACTCTCAAATACATCTTCTGGTGTATATGTTGACGTGCCACCATTTAATACATATCCAAGTATATCATTATTCCCTATCCATAAAACTAGAAATGTAGGAACAAGCGATTTTGCCTGCTGGAACTGGGTACCCTTATCTCTCAAAATAAGGTCGAACATTTCATTACCTGAACTGCCTTTTACAGCAGGATAAGAAGTCTCTTTATTATATGCATTAACAACATCATATGTGTATGCACCTGGTATACCAAGATTATTATACGCAGAAGAATAATCTGCTTCCAGTGCAGAACCAGTATTCAGGTTTATTTGAGGCCTGAATGGTTCAAAGGAAATTAGTTCAATTCTGCCGCCTGTTCCCGGATCAGCAATTAGCGGCTGAACATAATTAGTTTTTACCTGTTTAGCGATGAGATTTCCGAAAGAAAACTCCTGTGCTGACTTGAATAACGAATTTGACTGATACCCGGAGGATATACTGTTACCAATAACTACAAATGATGAAAAATCCGCTTTACCTGTGATTTTGTTATCAACTGGTTGTACAATTGACTCATCTTTACTGCATCCGGAAATAATAAAACCAAGAAAAACAGATAATACAAAAAGTTTTACTCCTTTTAATTTCATTTAATCAGCCTGACCCAGATTTTAGTTTTCAAAGTAATTCTATATTAAACATAGCTGTACCTTTTTCTACAGAATTTCCTTCTGCTATGTATATTTTATTTATTATCCCTTTTACAGGAGCATATATAACATTTTCCATTTTCATTGCCTCAAGAATTACTATAGCTTCACCAGCTTCAACAATGTCTCCTTCTTTAAAATTTATCTTTATAATCATTCCCGGCATAGGAGCAAAAACATTATTTTTATGAATTTTGCCTGTTGATAGGAATTGGATTTGCTCTATTGCTTCTTCTTCAGCTGAACGAACAACAACATTAATAGAACAACCATTTGTAAAAATATTATAACCGCTATTATTATACCCGGCAAAAGCCTGGTATACCTTATTATTAATAGAAAGAAGATATAATCCATTTAAAAGATGTTTAACTTCATAGGTATATTTCTCCCCATCTATTACAGCAGTATTTTTTGAAGTAATATGAATTTTCTTTTTTAGTCCATCAATTGTGGCTACAAATTCATTCATATTGCTGCAGTCTCCATTTATTATATTGCGAATTTTCACTTAAAACATTAATATCATTACCGGCTGGATTTAAGTTCATTTTTAACAATACAGCTAATAAAGCGGCTGCGTTTATATCTTCATTGTTTTTTAAGCTGGAAATAATCCTGTTAATACTTCTTTCAATATAATTGATATCTATATTTCCGGAAATAAAATCCCCGTCAGAAAGAATTGCTTTCAGAAAAGGAATATTATTCACCAGACCCATAATCTGGAATTCTGACAATGCCTGACGCATACGTTCTATTGCATTTTTTCTATCAGAGCCAAAAGATATAAGCTTTGCAATCATTGGGTCATAAAAAACCGATATTTCAGAACCTTTACCAAATCCGCTGTCAACTCTTACACCTGGCCCACCCGGAATTGAATATTCCTTTATAATACCAGCGGCAGGAAGAAAGTCATTCTCCGGATCTTCTGCATAAATACGGCATTCAATTGCATGCCCATTTATTTTTAAGTCTTCCTGGTTAAAGTTTAATTTATTCCCGGAAGCTATAGATATTTGCTCCTTAACAAGGTCTATTCCGGTTATTTGTTCTGTCACCGGATGCTCTACCTGAAGGCGTGTATTCATTTCCAGGAAATAGAAGTTTTCCTTACTGTCAAGTAAAAACTCCACTGTGCCTGCGTTATAGTATTCGCAGGCTTTCGCAGCACTTATGGCAGTATGTGTTATTTTTTCACGAGTCTGTCTACTTATAGAATAAGAAGGAGCTTCTTCAATTATCTTTTGGTGCCTTCTCTGGACAGAACAATCTCTTTCAAATAAATGAGCATAATTGCCAAGTTTATCTGCAATAATCTGAACCTCTATATGTCTCGGATTTTCAATATATTTTTCAATATATACAGAATCATCTGCAAAAGCCTTAAATACTTCCCTTTTAACAGCCTCAAATGATGAAGAGAACTCACTTTCGTTCTGAATTACCCTCATACCTTTTCCGCCTCCGCCTGAAACAGCTTTTAGCAATACAGGATATTTCATTTCTCCTGCTATCTTAATTCCTTCATCTGCTGTTCTTATTGGTTCAGTTGTACCGGGAACTATTGGAACACCATACCCGGCCATTAGTTTCCGGGCAGCAGTTTTATTGCCCATTTTTCTTACTGACTCGGAAGAAGGACCAATAAAAATAATGCCGTTTTTTTCAACTTCTGCAATAAAGTCGGCATTTTCTGAAAAGAACCCATATCCGGGATGTATTGCATCTGCATTAATTTCCTTAGTCAGAGTAATAATTTTGTCTTTATTCAGGTATGATTTTAAAGCGGCAGCTTCACCTATAAAATAACTTTCGTCCGCATGTTTTACATATTCTGATGTTCTATCTGCATCAGAATATATGGCAGCTGCAACAATACCCATTTCGCGGCAAGCACGGATTATTCTTAGAGCAATTTCACCACGGTTTGCTATTAGTATTTTTTTTATCAAAAAAGACCTGCAATGTTGTGATATTAAAGATATGCAGAACTAATCTACAAATTTTACACGAATTAATGAATCGGCAGCGTTAATCATTATGTTTATGATAATTCAGCAATCGTAACACCATCACCGCCCAATTCAATAGGAGCAAAGTAGAAGTTTTTTATTCTTCCATCTGCTTTCAGAACATCTTTAACTGTTTTCTTTAATGCACCTGTTCCTTTACCATGCAGTATTTCAACTCTCTCGATGCCTGAAGTATAAGCTTCGTCAAGAAATTTGATAACTCTGAATTCTGCTTCATCAGCTCTTTCACCCCTTATATCGAGCCTCACATTTGCATATGACGAAGTCATATAATTATATGCAGCATCAGCAGTATTATTAGTTTTCTCTTTCTTTGCCGGGGACAATTCATTAAAAGAAACCAGCATTTTCAGAGAGCCTACAGAGATTACTGCTTTTTTCTTTTCCTTATTTATCTCAATGACTTTGCCTGTTGTATCCGTATTTCTGACTTTAACAAAATCTCCTGTTTCAGGTATATAGTTTTCAACAGGAACTGCCATTTCTTCTTTTACAAAAGTTCTGTTATTCTCTTTTATTTCTTTTATTGCAGTATGACTTGCTTTTATAATTTCAGGGCTTGCATTTGACTCTTTTATCTCTTTAATAACCTGTTCAACTTTTTTATTTATTCCTTTTATATAATTATCAGCGTCATCTTTTGCTTTTTTAAGAATACTTTTCTTTTCGCGGTCAAGTTTATCAATATTTTGTTTATATAAATTAGATAAACCTGTGAGCCTGGAGTTTTCAACTTCTAATTGTTTGAGTTTTTCTTCGAGCTTTTTTGATTTGGATTCAATTTCCGTAAGAAAGTTTTCCAGCTTATGCTTGTCAGTATCAAGGTACTCTGTAGCCCTTGAAAGGAAAGCCTCATCAAATCCAATTCTTTTAGCTACTTCAAAAGCATAGCTTGAGCCAGGAATACCCTGACGGAATGCATATGTTGGTTTGAGATTTTCATTATCAAACTCCATAGCAGCATTCTCAAAACCTTCAAGGTCATGAGCAATAAGTTTAAGGCTGCCATGATGAGTACTTGCAAAAACCACTGCTTTTTTGTCTCTAAGTCCAATTAAAACAGCGGTTGCAATTGCAGAGCCCTCTGCCGGATCAGTACCGGTACCAATTTCATCAAGCAATACAAGTGATTCCGGCCCGGCTGTGGTTAAAATTTTATGCATATTTGACAAATGAGAACTGAATGTAGAAAGATCATCTTCTATAGATTGTTCATCACCTATATCAACAAGTATTTCATTAAAAAAATGAAAGTTCGAATCCGGATCAGCTGGTATATGTATACCCGAATTAACCATCATGGCAAGAAGTCCAATAGTTTTTAGTACAACTGTTTTTCCACCTGCATTAGGGCCGGTAATTAGAACCACGCATTTATTTTCTATTTTAACATTCAGAGGCATAGTATTGCTGCGTCCCAGCCTTTTAAGTATAAGTGGATGCCTCGCTTCTTTTATAAAAAATGGTTCATGTGAGTTTATTGTAGGATATGAGCCTATTACTTCAATAGAATATTTAGCCCTGGCAAAAATAGAATCAATATGGCCTATAATTGTTTGAGTATTTTTTAGTTCCTGGCTTACAAGACCGATTTTTTTTGTCAACTCCTTTAATAGTTTTTCAATTTCTCTCTTCTCAGCAAATGTGAGTGAAATTATTTCATTATTCAATTCAAGAGTTTCTTCAGGTTCAATGTATACTGTTTGCCCGGACGATGATTCAGAATGTATAAATCCTCTAATATGCCTTTTATGTTCAACTTTAACAGGGATAACTATTCTTCCGTCTCTTAAAGTAAGATAGTCTTCCCTGACTATATCTTTATCTGATAAGGATTTTACTAATTTATTCACTGATTTGACAAGTTCGTCTCTTCTTTCATTTATTTCTCTTTTTATTTCCTGGAGTTTGGGGCTGGCATTATCCTTAACATCACCGCTTTCATTTATTATTTTGCTGATAGAATGCTCAAATATCTTATCTACAAAAAGAGACATACCAAGATTTGCAAGTGCTGGCGCTGTATCACTGTTTGATTTTAAATACGAAAAAAGATTCCTGGAAATAACAGCCAGCCTGTATATATCCAGTATTTTTTTGCTTTCCAGTACAGATCCCTCAATAGTACAGGAAGATAATGGAACACTTAAATCAGGAAGATATTCAAGAGGCGGATAAACATTCTTAATAAGGACTTCTTTAGCCTGTGTGACCAGTTCACCTTCAGTATTTGCAAATTCAGGCTCATCTGATGGAAGCAGTGATAAAACTACTTCTTTACCTTTTTCTGTTTGTGAATATTTGGATATATACTGGAGGACTTTATTAAATTCTAATTTATCGTAAACTGAAGTTGATATCATTGTTTAGTAGAGTCTTTATCGTTAATATAATCTTTAATTATTTTTTTTGTTTCAGGTGTGTAATCACTCATATATTCAATGGTAAGCGGAATAATGCTGTTTACCTTATTATAGAACATTGATTCATGCCTGCTTTCTTTGTTCGGAACGCTAAACACATTGAGAAGGAAAAAAACTGCACTTATAAAAAATAATATTTGTATTCCCCCTATAATTCCCCCCAGAACCTGGTTTATAACGTTATTCACTTTATCAAAAGGATGTATAATTCTTTTTAACGCAGCAGTAATAACAACAATAACAATAAATATTATCATGCCACCTAAAATTCTGGAAAGATAATATTCAATACCTATTATACTTTCAACCAGTTTCCCGATTTCAGGGGCATATTTCAATGATAAATAAATTGCAAGGATGAACCCTATCAGGCCTACAATTTTCCTGATAAGCCCATCCTTATACCCAAGAATAAAACCTATGGCAACAACAATAATTATTACAAGGTCTAATATTGTCAATTATTTCCCGAGAAAATTTTCAACTGCCGCTTTTACAGATTTCCCATCAGCCTTGCCTTTTAATTCTTTCATTACTGCAGGCATAAGTTTTGGGAAATCTTCCTTTGAATGTGCATTTAAAGATTCTGCAATTTTTTTAACTTCTTCAGCTATTTCCTCTTCAGTAAGCTGTTTTGGCATATATTCCTGAAGAATTTTAAGCTCAGCTTCTTCTTTTGCTGCAAGTTCTTCCCTTTTGGCATTTCTATACTGTTCAATGGCATCTTTTCTCTTTTTTACTGCAGTGCTTAACATTTTTATCTCTTCATCCGGAGTTAGTTCTTTGCCTGTACCGCTTTTTTCAAATTCTAAAATTAAAGCCCTGATTGAACGAATAGTTTCAAGTCTTAACTTATCCCCGGATTTCATTGCGTCTTTTAAATCCTGGTTGATTTTATCTTTTAGCCCCATATTATCTCCTGCTAAATTGAAAAAGGCAGGCTATTATAATACCTGCCTTAATGAAAAAGTCTAATTTTATATAAATAATGTGCTACATTAAACATTTCAAAAAACAAAGTCAATATAATCTACATAAATGGCTATACTCTAAAATATATAAACTTAAGTTGAAATCTTTAACATTTATACGTTTTTACTTAATTATAAATTTTGCATTTACCGGGAAATGATCACTAAACCCGCCGAGGTATGTTTTTCCTCCGTATGTTGGTATTGATGTACCGGCATATTTACCACTTTTTGTAATAGCAAAATCAGGTTTAAATACTATAAAAGAATCGCACAAATACTTAAAATGTTCATCAGTTAAAAATACTTTTGACACTATAATCTGGTCAAGCATATTCCAGTCATCCCTGTACTTATAACTTCCTTCACCATCTTTAAATTTATTATAAGCAGCATTAAAAAGGACAGGTGATTTATCATTTATTTTTTCTCCCTCCGAACACTCAAGAGGAGCAGCACCAAGAGTACCAATTATACTGGCATTTGCCGGCTCATCATTAAAATCACCCATAAGGACTATTCTTGCCTCAGGGTTTATTTTTAATAAAGAATCAACAGCTCTTTTTGCAGTTTCAGCAGCGGCAACTCTGTTCTTTTCAGACTCTTCCTCGCCACCTCTTCTTGATGGCCAATGGTTTTCAAAAAAAGTAATTTTATTGTCAGCCAGGCCGAAACTATTTCGTAATTCAAGAGTAACTTCTAAAACCAGCCTGGTTGGATAACCATCACTTAAACGAACCGTATCTCCTTTTATAGAAACAAGACTGAATTTATCAGCATTATAAATTAACCCATTATCAATACCACGGTTATCCGGTGACTCGAGATAAGCTACTTTATAATATTTATCATTTAAATAAACACGGGTAAGTGTATCAAGCAAACTCTGGTGCTCTACCTCACAAACACCAAGTATATCAGGCCCCCGCGAATCATTCATCGCTTTAATTACCCGCGAAAGATTATAGAGTTTTTGATTAAGCCTTTCCTGCGTCCATGCATTACTGCCGGAAGGCAGAAACTCTTCATCATCTTTCTGAGGATCATCCACAGTATCAAATAAATTCTCCAGATTATATGTCCCCACACATAATGTATCTGAATCTTTGGCAAATAAATTTACTTTGCAGGTTAATGCAAACAAAAAAAGAAATAATATTGTTTTTTTCATTTTTATATTTTTTTAAATATCAAGCCTTGTAACAACACCATGCAGTTTATTGTAAGGAAGTTTATAAAACCTAACAAAAGGAGGAGTGATTTTTTTCAAAACTGCAAATATTTTATAAATAAAGTTAGGAGTAATAATATCTTCAACTCCATAGAAAATAACTTTTTCGTTTATTCCCTCATTTTTTAGTATTTCGCCTAAATTAAGTATTTCCATATACCCTGTATGAACTTCGAGCCCTGAAAGCCCCTTAGGATTTATCTCAACCCTGCTGACAGAAACTTCGTACGGATTATCAGTAGTTATTATTGAAACAAGAATATTTCTTTCATAAATAATATTTCCACGAATTATACAGTGAACCATATATGGAGGTATTTCTTTCAGACTGCGGGTAAAGAATAATGCAGTACCTTTAATATTATGCCCCATATCGTATATCTGTTCATAACTATATATAAAAGTATCTATAGGAAGCGATCTGAAAGATTTATGCATCTTCTTATTGCCATTAGACCATAAATTAATAATGAAAAATGGTATAAGCGCAATAATAATTGACCAGAAACCACCATGAGGAATTTTATCGAATACAGCAAAAAGGAAAAGTAAATCTGCAACAAAAACAATAATTGCAACTGCCATTTTTGAATAAACTTTTTGAATACCAAATATCCAGATCATAAATATGCCGCTTATGGTCATTGTTGCAGTTACAGCAAACCCGTATGCAGCGGCAAGGTTCTCAGATCTTTTAAAGAAGAGAATCATAAAAAGAACTGCTATAAGCAGCACCCAGTTTACAGCACCTATATAAATCTGAGATTTTAAATGGCTTGATGTATATTTTACTTTCATAAGCGGGAAAATACGTGTAGTTATTCCCTGGTAAACAAGAGACATTACAGCACTAATCATTGCCTGCGAAGCAATTATAGTAGCAAGGACAGTAAGAATTAGGAAGGGTATATAAAGTATATGAGAAATCTCTTTTACCATAGAAAATAAAACAGCATCTTTTGTATAATGAGTTATGAGAAATGCACCCTGTCCATAATAATTAACAACAAGTGCAATTATCACAAAAAACCATGCCTGCCTTATGGGTTTTGCACCAAGATGCCCCATATCAGCATAAAGTGCTTCACCACCTGTAGCGCAAAGTATAACTTCACTAAGCACAAAAAAACCGGCAAAGCCATTATTCATAAAGAACCTGACAGCATAAACCGGGCTGATTGCTTCAAGTACTTCCGGCCTTTTAATAATTGAAATAAACCCAAAAGCAAAAAGGGCTATAAACCATAAAAGCATAATAGGCCCAAAGGAAGCGGCCACCTTATCTGTGCCCTTATATTGAAATGAGAAAAGCAAAATTGTGATCACACAGGTAATAATAATAATAGCAGTAGTAGATATATGCCCCAAACCAGGAATATATTTCAAACCCTCAACGGCAGAAAGTATACTTATTGCAGGAGTGATTACCCCATCACCCATTAATAATGATACACCTATAAAACCAAGAAAACCGGCAAATGCTATTTTCCGGCTTGATTTAAGTAAACTGGTTACAATTTCTTTTAATACAATTATACCGCCTTCACCTTTTGTACTAAGGCTCATTGCCAGCCATGCATATTCAACTGTAACCAATATGATTAATGCCCAAAAAATAAGGGAAAGAACACCCATTAAATTGGACAGCGTAGGAGTTGTTAATGTAAAAATAACTGCAAGTGTATAAATTGGACTGGTGCCGATATCCCCAAAAACCAAGCCCATCGCTTTCAGATTCTCTTTAAAAGAGAAAACTTCAGAGCCGCCTGTTTTTTCACCGTTATTAAAAAATTTCGGAAGTTTCATCAAAAAATTTGTTAAGCATTTCTCAGGCCTGAACAGGCCGGCTTATCATAACCTTTCTACTTGTTTAACATAACAATTTTGCATAATTCTTCAATATTTGTAATATGATAAATCTGTTAAGTTTATTGAAAAATCATGCATTTAAATATACAAACATTTTATATATCTGCACTGTTTTACATAAAAAAGTATTATGACGGGTATTATATAGAGGAAGGCGTTTTATATAAAATAAAAATTGCTCCCGCAGGAGCAATTTTGGTTTATTAACCGAAGAAGACTGAATATAATAAGTATAAAATAATGCCAATAAATGATACGCTTATTATACCTATAAAAGCATAAAAAGCCACATTACTTGTTTTCTTTTCTGTGTTATCAGACATAGTAATCCCTTTCTTGTTTAAGATGTATTATTTATTAAACGATATAATACACCCTTATCACGTGCCAGTGGCAAAATAAACTGAAAGGAAGGGATAAAGCTTTTGTTCAGCATTTAGTTTGCGGCATAAAAATGCAGTAAAACTCTTTAACCTGATTATGGCAATCTCATCTGAGTTTTTAATTCCGGAAAACAATATTTCCAGGTCAGACAAACATTTTTTGTCTGACTTCAGATTAAAAATTGGTATAACCTGGGCTGAACTTAATATTGCATACTGAGGTGTTTCATTCTTTGGAGCAATCTCATTAATATTATTACCCGGACGAACATTAAGATTTAATAATGCCGCAAACAGCAAAAGGCTGCTTATTATAGTCCGTATTTTTATGCAATATTTTGTTATAATCATAACTATCTTCAAAACAAACAATTAAAATATCAATAATTATGGAATTAGCCTAACAAGCAATTTGTTCATTTTCCGAATAATTATAAGTTTATACCCGTCTTTATTATTACTTTATCCTCTCTAAATGAAAAAACACACACATAAAACAGAACTTGTACGCGGACTTGGGTTAACATCTGCAATAATGCTGGTTGCAGGTTCGATGATAGGTTCAGGGATATTTAGAAAACCTGCTACTATGGCAGGCCAGCTGCTTTCGCCGGAACTGCTTCTTATTGTGTGGATTGCTGCTGGGCTCATAACCTTTATTGGAGCTCTGGCAAATGCCGAAGTTGCCGGGATGATTGATTCAACCGGCGGGCAGTATGTTTATTTCAGACACATGTATGGGGATTTTCTTGCCTTTATTTATGGGTGGGCAGTTTTTGCTGTAATTCAAACTGGCAGTCAGGCTGCCATTGCTTACGTTTTCGGTGAATATACTGGTTACTTTTTAAATTTTCCTCATCTTCCTCCGGAATGGATAGCATTTCATTTTAACATACCTTTAGTAGGAGAAATTCATCCTTTCTTTGAATTTGGCCCTAAAGCTATAGCCATTATAAGCATACTTTTTCTCACTGCAGTTAATTATGCCGGAATTATTTTTGGTGGATTTGTGCAGACTCTGGTTACATTTATAAAAATAGGCAGCATAATTTTGTTATCATTCCTTTTACTGGCATTTGGCTCAGGGAATATAGGTAATATTTATAACGGCTTTCAAAATATGCCGGTAATGAATCAGAGTTTTATTTCGGTAATAGGCCTTGCTCTTGCAGGCGCTTTTTGGGCTTATGATGGATGGAATAATGTTACCTTTGTCTCGGGTGAAGTAAAAAATCCTTCGCGAAACGTACCGCTTGGACTCCTTTTCGGCACTTTGATTGTTATTGTTGTTTATGTACTGATAAATATTGCTTACTTATACATTCTGCCAGTAAGTGAAATGGCTAAATCAAAACTTGTTGCTGCAGATGCTGCAGGTAAGATTTTTGGGTCTGCAGGTGCTGCAATTATTTCAATATCTGTAATAATTTCAGCATTTGGTGCACTTAACGGCAGTCTTCTTTCAACTGCAAGAGTTCATTTTGCAATGGCTCGTGATGGACTCTTTTTTAAAAATATGGGGAAAATTCATCCGCGTTTTGGCACTCCACATATATCTCTTGTTGTACAGGGCCTTTGGTCTTGTGTTTTAGTCCTTTCAGGTACTTTTGACACAATAACTGATTATGTTATTTTTGCTTCATGGCTGTTTTATATGCTCGGAGCTTTCGGAGTATTTATCCTCAGGAAGAAAATGCCTGACAAGCCCCGCCCCTATAAAGTATGGGGACATCCATATACCACATTATTATTTGTGGTTTTTTCTTTTTTCTTTCTCATAAACAGTGTTTTTTCTGATTCTGAAGATGCAGCAATGGGAACTTTACTTATTGCAGCAGGCCTGCCTGTTTATTACTATTGGAAGTTGAAGCAAAAGAAAGACAAAATTCCTCAATAATATTCCAATAAATAATTTATTATTTTGTATAATGTTAAGATATTATCTTTAATGTCCTATATTTGTTTTTTTTAACGCAGGATTTTATGAGTAAAAAATTCGTAATAATTGATGCAATGGCACTGGCGTATAAAGCCTATTTTGCATTTATAACAAGGCCGCTTATTACTTCCAAAGGTGAACCCAGTTCAGCAGTATTTGGTTTTATTAACCAGCTTATAAAGATACTGGAAGATACAAAACCAGATTATGTAGCAGTAGCTTTTGATTCGCATGGAAAAACATTCAGGCATGAACAATATGCAGATTATAAGGGTAACCGTGCAGAAATGCCTGATGATATGCGCCCCCAGATTGACAGGATAAAACAGATTGTAAATGTTATGAATATTAAGTCTTATATTCTTGAAAGATATGAGGCTGATGATATAATTGGCACTGCTGTCTGTAAAGCAGAAAAAGAAGGTTATGAATGTTACGTAATTACTCCTGATAAAGACTACAACCAGCTTGTTACAGATAATGTAAAAATAATTCGTCCCGGTGGAAAAGCAGGAGATGAAAATGTCATTTATGATGTTCAAAAGGTCAGAGATGAGTTTGGCTTTGAACCGAAACAAATGATTGACTATCTTGCATTAACCGGGGATGCATCGGATAACATTCCCGGAGTTGCCGGTATAGGGCCCAAGTCAGCCACTCCGCTTATTCAACAGTATGGTTCCGTTGAAGGAATCTATGAGCATATTGATGCCATTGAAAAGGCTGGAATTAAGAAAAAGCTTGTTGAAGGAAAAGATAAAGCATTTCTATCAAAAGAACTGGCTACTATACATTGCCTTGTACCGCTTGAATTTAATTTTGAACAGACAAAACTGCAGCGTCCTGATTTTACTACGCTACAGGATATTTTTGTTGAACTGGAATTTAAAACGTTTTACAGCAAGCTGCTTTCATTTTACCATAATCAAAATCTACAGGAAGGACCTTCTACTGCAAATGCTGAGATAAAAACAAATACCGAAGAACACTTATCTGAAGAAATACAGGAAATAACATCGTATGACAGCTCCAAAGTGCAGTATCAGTTAATTACTTCTTATAATGACGCTAAATTGCTGGCAGATAAACTGCAGGAACAGGAATTATTTGTATACGATACTGAAACCGATGGCCTAAAATTTTATGAATTAAATATAGCAGGAGTTTCATTTTCCACAAAGCCGAATGAAGGCTATTATGTTGCAATAAACCCCTTTGAAGTTCAGAAGGACTTGTTCAGCAAATATAATGACAGGCTAACTATTAAAGAATTTGTTGAGGTATTTAAGCCGGTTTTTGAAAATAAAAAGATTAAAAAAGTCTGTCAGAATGGCAAGTTTGATATTTCTGTACTTCGCAATTATGGAATAGAGGTTGAGAATTTTTACTTTGATACGATGCTCGCAAGCTATGTATTAGATCCTGACCAAAAACACGGCATGGATGATTTATCTCAGAAATATCTTGGTTATCAGCCAATACCGCTTTCAAATCTGATTGGCGCAAAAAAAGATGCCTCAAAAATAATGGAAGTTGACCTCGAAGAAATAAGCAGGTATTCAAGCGAAGATGCAGATGTTACATACAAGTTATATGATGTGCTTAAATCAGAACTGGACAAACTTAATCTAAACAAAATAGCTTACGATATTGAATTTCCGCTTGTTCCTGTACTTGAAGACATGGAAAGAACAGGAATAAGAATTGATGTGGAGGTTCTCAAATCTTTAAGCGCTGAACTGCAAATTAAACTTGATGATTACACAAAGAGTATTTACAATAGTTGCGGTGAAGAGTTCAATATTAATTCACCAATACAGCTTCAGCGTATATTGTTTGAAAAACTGGGACTAAAAACCGGTAAAAAGACTAAAACCGGTTATTCAACCGACGCCAAGTCTCTTGAAACGCTTAAAGGCGAGCATGAAATTATTGAACTGATTCTTGATTACAGGCAGGTGGCAAAATTAAAATCAACATATACTGATTCTCTGCCTAACCTGATTAATCCCGTAACCGGGCGTATTCATACAAGTTTCAGTCAGACAACAGCATCTACGGGCAGGCTTTCAAGCGTTGACCCAAATCTGCAGAATATTCCAATAAGGACCGAACTTGGCAAAGAAATCAGAAAGGCTTTTGTTCCGGCAGATAAAAACCATATTATACTTAGTGCAGATTACAGCCAGATTGAGCTTAGAATTATGGCGGCAATATGCGGTGATGAAGCGCTTGTTAACGCTTTTAAAAGAAATGAGGATATTCACCGCAGTACTGCATCGCTGGTTTTTATGGTTCCACCGGAAGAGGTTACTCCTGAGATGAGAAGAAGAGCCAAAGAAGTTAATTTTGGTATTCTTTATGGTATTGGCCCATTTGGATTAAAGACAAGACTGGGGATTACTCAATATCATGCAAAAGAGATTATAGAGACTTATTTTAATACCTTTAAGCGTGTTAAATTCTTTATGGACGACAGCATTGCCAAAGCGCAGGAAAAGGGTTATGCGGAGACAATTCTGGGAAGGCGCAGAATACTCCGTAACATAAACAGCAGCAACAGGGTTGTAAGGCAGTTCGAGGAAAGAGTTTCTATAAATATGCCTATCCAGGGTACCGCTGCTGACATGATAAAACTTGCAATGATTAATATTCATAAAGCTCTGAAGAAAAATAATTTCCGCTCTAAAATGGTGCTGCAGGTACATGATGAATTATTATTTGATGCGCATAAAGATGAAATTAATGAACTCACCCCGCTTATAAAAGAACTGATGGAAACTGCCCTGCCCATGGATGTTCCTATTGTGGCAGAAACAGGTACAGGTGAGAACTGGCTGGATGCTCATTAATACAATGTTTAATTTTAGGATAGATATTCTTAATACTTCCGGTAATTATGTTAGTTAAGAAAAAAGAAATAAAAAAAATACTTTGTATTAAACCAAGGGGAATTGGCGATATAATTCTGTCAACAATAATTCTTGACAGTCTAAAAGCATACTTCCCTGCTGCTTCAATTGATTATATGACGGAACCTTTTGCAGCCCCGGCATTTAATAATAATCCTATAGTTAATAAAGTAATTCATATGGGGCGTACAGAATTTACCCCCAAAGTTGCATGGAGGGTAAGAAAAGAAAAATACGATATGGTACTTGATCTCTGGTCAAATCCTCGTACTGCACAAATAACTTTTCTTTCAGGAATTAAATATCGTGTCGGTTTTGGATATCGCGGCCGAAGTTATGCATATAATATTAAAGGGACTTCTGAACGCGGCTCTCATCATATTGCAGATCATAATCTTGAGCTGCTTAAAGCGCTTGATATTCCGATATTATCCAAACGTATCCATTATTATGCTGACCCGGAAGAGAATCTAAAGGCCAGAGATTTTATTAAGAATAATTTCCCCGATAATAAAAAGCTGTATGGAATAGTCCCTGCCGGTGGCTGGGCTTCAAAAAGATGTGACTGGCAAAAGTGGGTTGAAATTTGCATTGCAATAGAAAAGAAATATAATGCTTCTATTCTTGTAATAACCGGCCCTGGAGATGAAGAAGACGGCAGGCAAATAAAAGAGAATCTTCCTGATCTTGTAACTCATGCTCACAGAAACACGCTCGACTCATTAACTGCATTAATAAACAACTGTGATTTCATTGTGGCAAATGATTCAGGGCCAATGCATCTTGCTGCTGCCCTTGGCAAAAAAACACTTGGAGTTTTCGGCCCGACAAGCCCTTTTACTGCATATCCATATCCTCACAGCGAAGCATGGATACGTAAAGATGATTTATTCTGCATAGAGTGCAATCATCTTGAATGCCCATATAACCATGAGTGTATGAAAGAACTCCCGGTAGATAAAGTTATGTTAAAAATCGAAGAAATATTAAACAGGCAGAATTGAAATATCATATTTATTTTTTTAATGATAAAAGATATTCTTCCAGGTTATCAGCATAATGTGATATAAGAAAATTATTCATAACATCCTTATTCGCCTGTGCAGCAAGTTTTACTGCCAGATTAGCATCACCAGATAATTCTGATATATATTCACGCAGCATTTCCGGTTCATTTATGTTAAACATTAAGCCATTTATGCCATGTTTAACAAACTCATTATTCCCTGGTATATCCGAGACAATCAATGGCAGGCCTGCCGCGCCTGCTTCAAGCAGGGCCAGAGAAAAACCCTCTGACCGCGATGGAAGCAGAAAAACATCCATAGCTTTATAATATTCCCAGATATTTTCAACATATCCGGGCATTACCAGTCGTTCCGCCTTTATTCCATATTCCGCAGCAAATTTTATTACCTCCCCTTTACCTGCTTCAGGTATGCCAACTAATAAAAGCAAATAGCGCTCATCCAAACCTGAAAATGCGTTAAACAGGATATCAAAACCTTTTCTTTCTTTGTGAAACCAAGTTGAAAGTCCCAGGACTATTTTATCATTTATTTTAAGTTCTGCTTTAATTTTATCACCGGTTATCTGCAACAGGTTATCAGGAACTGATATGCCATTATAAATAGTTTTAACTTTATTCTTTTTGATGCCTGATTTTATAAGGCTTTCAGCTACACCACCGCTGCATGCAATCAGTGCATCATAATACCAGTTATACATAAGGGGGCCAATTACAGGAAATGACTTTGAAATATTATGCCTGTAACCAATATTATAAAACACTTTTCCGAAGTTTGATTTTAATTTAAACCCAATTTTCCGGTCAAGTGAATGGTGAGTAATAACAAATCCAGGTTTTTCCTGTTCAAATACTTCAATTATTGGCCGGATAAGCTGCTTAAACTCCAATGATGAATCAAGAGCAACAACGTTAATCCCGTAGTCTTTTGCCCTTTTTTCTGTAAGTGAGTTTTCAGAAGCAAATAAAGTTACAGTATGCCCCTTTTCAGCCAGAAGTTTCGAGCTCAGTATAGCAACTTTTGCACTGCCCGCATAACCATCGCCAAAACTAAACTGAAATATTTTTAACTTATCCATCAGGCCTCTTATCCTGGAAATAATTTGTATTCAAAATAAATAAAAATAGAAGCCATTAACCAATATTATCATTCCAAAAATTCTATAAATTCAATAAATTTCCGGTATAATAATGAGTTTGATTTGAATAATATCCCGGATATATTTTCAATTGCCAGAAGGACAGGCCGCCCTTTAATCCTTGACGGAGCTATGGGCAGTTTGCTGCAGTCAAAATTTAAAAGTGATGATTCCCTGTGGATGTCATACCTGAATATTTCTGCTTCAACTGAAGTGTTGAAACTGCATAAAGCATATATTGGTTCCGGCGCTGATATTATAACAACAAATACTTTCAGGACTAACCCGGCTGCCTTTAGCAGTAAAAGATTTGCTAACTCAAAAGAGTATTGCAAAGCTGCTTTGGATATAGCTTATAAAGCTGTTAAAAACACTCCTGTTATTATAGCAGGCTCTAATCCTCCTGCAGAAGACTGCTACCAAAAGGAAAGATTTCTTACTGAAACAGAACTGCAAAAGAACCATATACAACATATTAATAACCTGGTGAAATCAGGTGCGCATATAATACTAAATGAGACTTTCAGCCACATGGACGAAATAGATATTGTATGTAAGTATTGTTCGGGAAAGAATATCCCTTATATTATGAGCATTTATTTTACAGATGATCTGCATCTGCTTTCAGGTGAAAAAGTAAAGGATGCAGTTAATTATGTCCTTAAATACAATCCCCTGGCATTAAGTTTTAACTGTATTAAGCCGGAACACTTTGAAAGATTTTTGCACCAGATTAAACTATCATTTAACTGGGGTACTTATCTTAATTGCGGTTCAGGCGCTGTTACAGATACTGTACTGTCTTGCGGTATTTCTCCGGAAGGATATGCTAATTTTATTAAAAAGCTGATGCAGTATAAACCATCATTTATTGGTGCATGCTGCGGTTCTTCGCCATTATATATTAAACAAATTAAAAAAGTTATTGATGAACGAAATTGTAATTAAAGCTCCGGCTAAAATTAATATTGGCCTTAACATTATTAACAAGCGTGAAGATGGTTACCATAACCTGGAAACCCTTTTTTACCCTGTAAATCTATTTGATAATATATTTATTAAACCCGCAGATTCTTTAAAATTCAGTACAGACTCTGATTTCCTGGCTTCTGAAAATGATAATATAATCTTGAAGGCTGTCAGACTCCTTGAAAGAGAATCCGGTAAAAAGATAAATGTAGCGATTCATTTAGAAAAGATTATACCTGTCGGTGCCGGGCTTGGCGGCGGAAGCTCAGACGGTGCAGCAATTTTGAAAGCGCTTAACAATTCTTATTTGCTTAGCCTTACAGAAGACAGGCTGATTTCACTGGCACTTGAACTGGGCTCAGATGTTCCCTTTTTTATAAGGAGTACACCGGCATTGGCTTCCTCCCGGGGTGAAATTTTAACTCCGGTAGATTTTAAGATACCCTCCCCTGTCCTAATAGTAAATCCGGGTATTCATATATCCACAAAATGGGCATTCCAAAATATCATCCCCGGTAAATGGCCCACAGGGTTGTTTGAATTGCTTAAAGAAAACCATGATATAAAAAGCTTAAAATCCGGTATATTAAATGATTTTGAAACAATTTGTTTGGAACATTATCCTGAACTAAAAAATATTAAGGATAAATTATATTTTTATGGAGCTGATTTTGCGCTAATGTCGGGAAGCGGTTCGAGTTTCTTTGGTATATTTCCTTCCACTGATCAAGCGCAAGCAGCCCTGAAATACTTTAATCAATTAAACTATTTCACTTTTATTCACCGGGAGAATACTACAAAAGATTCTATATAACAGCACTCTCCATATATTCCGCTGTGCTCCGGGAAGCATTTATAGTAATGTCTATACCATAAGGAATTGTAATTTTACTTTTTATATGTCCGTTAGGAAAATTATAAATTACTGGTATTTTCAGGCCGGCAAGATAATCATGAATCACTTCACCAAGAGTTAATGTTCTTTTTTCAGGATTAACTTCATTACATTCAGTAAAAGCTCCAAGAATTATTCCCTTAACTTCCTCAAAGACATTCATTAGTCTTAACTGATTAAGCATTCTGTCAACCCTGTAAGGCGGTTCACATATTTCTTCAAGAAATAAGACAGAATCTTTAAACACTGGCAGATAACCTGTGCCGGCAACTGAAGTTATCAATGCAAGATTTCCTCCAATAATTTTCCCGCTGGCAGATCCCTTTGTTATGCCTGTTAATTTTTTTCCTTCCGGCAGATTAATTTTGCCATATTTTTTATTACTGGTAATTATTCTCCAGAAAGTTTCTTCTGCATACGGATCAATGTCACGGGAAAAATCAGAGACAACCATTGGCCCAGAAAATGTTATAAGTCCTGTTTTTTTTAGAATAGCCATTTGCAGTGCAGTAATGTCACTGTACCCGACAAATATTTTAGGATTTTTCTTTATAACATTGTAGTCAATCTTATCAAGTAATCTTGGAGTACCATATCCACCTCTTGTGCAGAAAATCGCTTTTACTTCCCTGTTATCAAACATATACATCAGGTCATCTGCTCTTTCTTTATCTGAACCAGCAAGGTATCCCTTATACTTATCAGTATTTTTCCCAATCATTACCCTGTAACCGCATTTTTCAATATATGCGGCACCCTTTTCTATTAAACTAAGATCATCAGGTGAAGATGCAGGTGAAATAATTCCGACAATGTCTCCTTTTTCCAGTTTTTTTGGCTTGATAGTATTCATACCCCTTACCATTTATTTGTGAATATAAATTTAAGCAATTTCATAAACGAAAGGACTTAATTAAACCTTTCAAATCCCCCTAAACTAATTAAGTTCTTTTATGCCTTTATTAATATTATATAATAATTCTATAATATTCATTTAACATTAACATAACAATAAACGGATAATTTCACATCACAAAATTTAATTGTTATGCTGAAAAATATTCTTTTTATCTGCGGCTCAAGAAATCAGACAATAATGATGCACAAGATTTCTGAATACCTTGCTCATTATAACTGTTATTTTACTCCTTATTACAGTCATGGAATAATAGGCTCTCTCGCAAAAACGTCTTTGTTGAATTTTAGCATTTTGGGCGGGCAATTCAGGCATAAAACCCTGGAGTACCTCCAGCAGAATAATCTAAATATTGATTTAAATGGGCTTTCAGGAAATTATGACCTTGTAATTACCTGCAGCGACCTGATTATGCCTAAAAATATCCGCAATAAAAAAGTAATACTTGTACAGGAAGGAATGACAGATCCGGAAAACCTTGCCTATTATATTGTAAAATATTTTGGGCTGCCGCGCTGGATAGCAAGTACATCTACAACCGGACTTTCTAATTTATATAATAAGTTTTGTGTCGCATCCGAAGGATACAGACAGCATTTCATTAATAAAGGAGTTGACCCGGCAAAAATTGTTGTTACAGGAATACCAAATTTTGATAATTGTATCGAATACTATGACAACACTTTCCCTCATAAAAATTTTGTCCTTGTTGCCACTTCAGATTCACGGGAAACATTCAAATATGAAAACAGAAGAAAATTCATAGAACGGGCAGTTAGTATTTCTGCCGGGCGTCAATTAATATTTAAGCTGCATCCAAATGAAAACTTTGAACGAGCAACTAGAGAGATAAACCAATATGCTCCCGGTGCACTTGTTTATAATGACCAGAGTGTAGAGCAAATGATAGCAAATTGCGATGTGCTCATTACAAGATTTTCAACTGTCGTTTATGTTGGGCTTGCCCTTAACAAAGAAGTCTACTCGGAGTTTAATTTAGCCGAGTTAAAAAAACTTATGCCCTTGCAGAATGGCGGAACGTCAGCAATGAATATTGCTGCTGTTGCAGAAGACATGATTAACTCAGGGAAAATTAAACTTTACTTTACAAATAAATCAGCACCTTATAAGACAGGTAACAAAACAAGATTTATATCTAATGTAGTCACCAATGGCAATTATGCTAAACCCGGGTTTGCATTATGAAATCGGTTATCAATATAGTTACCGTAATACAGGCAAGAATGAATTCCAGCAGACTGCCTTACAAAGTAATGATGTCTCTTGCAGGACAGCCTCTCCTGTTACGAATGGTTGAAAGAGTCAGATATTCTAAATTATCGGGTTGTATTGTTGTTGCCACATCAACTGACGTTTCAGATAATCCAATATATGAACTATGCAGAAACAATAATATAAATGTTTTCAGGGGGCATCCACTTGATCTGCTGGACAGGCACTACAGAACTGGTTTAAAATATGATGCAGATGTGGTTATAAAAATACCTTCAGACTGCCCTCTTATTGATCCTGCTGTTATTACTAAAGTGCTTAAATACTATATAGAAAATCAGGATAGTTACCAGTTTGTCAGTAACCTTCATCCGGCAACTTATCCGGATGGAAATGATGTAGAAGCTGTTTCTATGGAAGCCCTTACTACAGCATGGAAATATGCAAGAAAAAATCATGAACGTGAACACACAACCCCATATATATGGGATAATCCTGAAATATTTGATATTGGCAATATAACCTGGGAAACCGGCTGGGATTATTCAATGACGCACAGATGGACAATTGACTATGAAGATGATTATTTCTTTATCAAAAGAATTTATGATGAATTATATCATATAAATCCCGAATTTAACATGTATGATATTCTGGCATTACTTGATTCCAAACCTGAATTGATGCATATAAATTCAAAATATAACGGAGTCAATTGGTACAGAAATCATCTAAACGATTTAAATACTATTAATTCTACTCAAACCAGGTTTATATGAAAAGTATAATTGAACTTGAAGATGTTTCTCTGCGAGTCAGAGAACATATTATCAGGATGTCAACTGACGGAGGATGCTTTACAGGAGCATCTCTTTCATGCACTGACCTCCTTGTCTACCTTTATTTTAATTATTTAAATATAAATAAAGATAATCTTAAAGATCCTGAAAGGGATTATCTATTCCTCTCCAAAGGCCATGATGTACCCGCATTGTACGGTACACTGGCAGAAGCCGGTTTTATTGAAAAAGACAGGTTAAAAAATCACCTTAAAACCAACGATTATTTATACTGGCACCCAAACGTAAATATTCCGGGTATAGAATTTCATTCAGGCTCTCTTGGCCATTTATTATCAGTGGCTTCCGGGGTTGCAGTTGAATGCAAAATAAAAAAACAGTCAAATAAAGTAGTTATTGTACTGGGAGATGGTGAACTTAATGAAGGCTCAATATGGGAAGCTTGCCTTGTGGCATCTGCTTATAAACTTGATAATCTTGTGGCTGTTGTTGACAGAAACCAGTTTCAGGCAAATTTAAAGACAGAAGACCTTATTCCCATTGAACCTCTTGAACGAAAATTTGAATCTTTCGGATGGTATGTTGAAACATGCAACGGCCATGATTTTGAAGACCTGGATAAATCTTTTTCCAATATTCCAATTCATAAAAACTCACCCAGTGTTATTATAATTGATACAATAAGGGGTAAAGGTTTACCCAGCATTGAAGCCCGTGCAGACAGGTGGTTCTGTAATTTTTCTCATGACGAAGTTGATAAACTAATTGAAGAATTGAGAACTCAACATAAAACAGAACTTAAATCAGAAAGCTTGTGGGTGAGATAATGAATTACGAAGAATTATTATTAAAACTGGCTGAAGAAAACGATAAACTTATTATTATGACTGCTGAAAACCGCGCAGCTATCAGAAATCTTCCTTCTAAGATAAAAGACAGGTTTATTGATACAGGAATTGCTGAGCAGACCATGGTGGGAATGTCTGCCGGGCTTGCATTACGCGGCAGAATACCTGTACTTCATGCATTATCGACTTTTTTAACAATGCGTGCATTTGAATTTATAAGAACTGATATTGGTATTTCCGGCTTACCTGTTAAACTTGTTGGTGCAGTTGCCGGATTTTTATCTGAAGCAAATGGCCCGACTCACCAGGCAATAGAAGATATAGCACTAATGAGAGGCATTCCGGGAATGAATATTTTTTGCCCTTCTGATGAAGAAGAACTTATACAGGGCATGCCGGCAGTTATTAACGACTCCCACCCCTGGTATATAAGATATAATAATATGTCCGCTTCTGTTAAACACACTGAGTTTGAGATAGGAAAGGCAGAAAAGCTATCCACCGGTACAGATATAACATTTCTCACTTATGGTTTTTTATTAAAAGAAGTGATTGCAGCAGCAGATATACTCCGTTCTGAAGGTATTTCAACCGGCGTAATAAATATGAGAACACTAAAACCATTTGATTCTAATGCCATTATTCAGGCAGCTAAGGAATCTACCCTCATTGTTCCGGTTGAAGATCATTTAATTACAGGCGGGTTATACTCTGTTATTTGCGAAACGCTTATTCAAAATCATATACAGGCTGAGATAATGCCCGTTGCCCTCTCTAAATGGTTTAAGCCTTCCCTGCTTGCCTCTGTACTTGAATATGAAGGTTATACAGGAAAGGCACTGGCAAATAAATCTTTGGTAAAATTTCAGGAATTAAAGAATTCAAAATACGAATTAACACACGGCAGGTAGTTTATTATGGCAAATTCAGTTGATCTTAATAGTGGTTATCCTTCAATTGCTAATTCACAAGGCTTATATGACAGGGCAATGAATCTCATCCCTTCTGTAACTCAAACTCTGGCGAAAGGGCCTTCACAATATGTAAAAGGAGTTGCCCCGGTTTATCTGCAGAAAGGCAAAGGCTCTCATGTCTGGGATGTTGATGGAAATGAATACATCGATATGACAATGGGAGTTGGCCCAATTTCCCTCGGATATGCATTTGATGACGTTGATAATGCTATTAAAGAACAACTTACCAGCGGCATAACTTTTTCTCTAATGCATCCGCTCGAAGTTGAAGTTGCAGAACTTATCAACAGTATCATACCAAATGCTGAATCTGTCAGGTTCAGTAAAACAGGTGCTGATGTAACTTCTGCAGCAATAAGGCTTGCCCGCGCTTATACAGGCAGAGAAAAAGTTCTTTGCTGCGGCTATCACGGATGGCATGACTGGTACATTTCTGTTACTGACAGGAATAAAGGTATTCCTCAGCCTGTTCAGAATCTTACTTATACATTTAATTATAATGATATTCAGTCAATAGCTGACTCAATAGACAGGGATACTGCTTGTGTAATCCTTGAACCATTTGTTGTTGATGAACCTCAAATGCAATTTCTGCAGCAGTTACGCCATCTTTGCACATTAAATGATACACTGCTTATTTTTGACGAAATGTGGACTGGTTTCAGAATTTCTCCCGGCGGCGCACAGGAGTATTTTGGAGTTGATGCTGATCTCACCTGTTTTTCCAAAGCCGTTGCCAACGGTATGCCCATTTCAATACTTACCGGTAAAAAAGATATTATGCATCTTCTTGAAAAAGATGTATTCTTTTATACAACCTTTGGCGGCGAAACTCTTTCTCTTGCCGCTGCAAAAGCAACTATAAATTTCATCTTGAAAAATAATGTACCCGAATACCTTGCTGCACAGGGTAAAAAAATAAAGGATGGATATAACTCAATAGCCTCAGATTTAAATATGGACTATACTAAATGTATTGGTTTCAATTGCAGGACTATGGTGCAGTTTGATGGCAGTAAATGTGGATGTGATAACCTTGAAATGAAATCTCTTGTTCAGCAGGAGCTTATTAAAAGAGGTGTTTTATGGAGCAGTTTTCATAACATGAGTTACTCTCATTCAAATGAAGATGTAGATTACATATTATCAGCTTACAAGCAGGTATTACCTATACTTAAGCAGGCTGTCTCAGAACAAAATGTAGGGGCATACCTTCGCGGTAAACCGGTTGAACCTGTATTCAGAAAAACAAGTAACTTTAACATGAAACCTAAAAAAGTCGTAAAAGTATTTGATGACCTTGTCTAATAACTGGATTTAATTTTAGAAATGACTTCTTCCCTTTTTTCTCTTGAAAATAAAACAGCACTGGTTACCGGTGCATTAGGACTTATTGGCAGGCAGCACTGCCATGCATTAAGTGATTCCGGCGCCAATGTTATTGTTTGCGATTTGGATGAAGATAAATGTATTGAGTTTGCCTCCGAACTTGGCCCAAATACAATTGGGATTTCTGCTGATATTACTGAACAGGACAGCGTAAAACAATTATGTAAAGAATCTGAATCAGTATTTGGGCAGATTGATATCCTGGTAAATAATGCAGCAATAAATGACATGTTTGAATCCCCTGCCCTTGCTTCTGAACAAAGTAAATTTGAAAATTACCCTGTAGAACTATGGAAAAGGTCTATTGATGTAAATATAACAGGTATGTTTAACTGCTGCCAGGTTATTGGCACAGGAATGGCATCGCGAAACTATGGAAGTATAATTAACATTGCTTCTACTTACGGTGTTGTTGCGCCTGACCAGGCACTCTATATTGATGAAAACGGCACTCAGAAATTTTATAAATCTGCTTCTTACCCGGTAACAAAAGGAGCCGTTATTTCTTTCACAAGATTTCTTGCTGCCTACTGGGGTAAAAATGGAGTCAGAGTAAATACACTTTCTCCGGGCGGAGTTGAGAATCATCAGGATGAATTCTTTATTTTAAACTATTCAAAAAAAACTCCTCTTGGCAGAATGGCTAAGCCTTCTGACTATAAGGGAGCCCTGATTTTTCTTGCCAGTGATGCTTCTTCATACATGACTGGCGCTAACTTAATCGTCGACGGAGGATTTACAATATGGTAATGGATAATAAATTTAGTGAAAGCAATTCCCGTTTTATTGAAAAAGTAAAAAATATTAAAATGGTTCTTACTGATAATGATGGGGTTCTTACTGATACCGGTGTTTACTACTCAGAGAATGGCGAAGAGCTAAAAAGGTTTTCAATACGTGATGGAATGGGTGTTGAAAGGCTGCGGAATCTGTTAAGTATTGAGACAGGAATTATAACCGGTGAATTTTCAGGTTCTGTAAAAAAAAGAGCTGAAAAACTTAAAATAACTGAACTATATCTTGGTGCAAAAGAAAAGGATATTCTATTAGGTGAGATTCTTAGGAAGAATAATCTGAAAGCAGAAAACATTGCCTATATTGGAGACGATGTTAATGATATTGGAATAATGAAACTTGTCGGCTTAACAGCTTCTCCCGGAGATGCAATGATAGAGGTAAAAAGTATTGTAGATTATGTATGTGAACATAATGGCGGCAACGGTGCTTTTAGAGAGTTTGCTGAATTAATAATCACATTGCAAAAGGGATTTATTTTATAAATATCTGAGGATAACAAACATGAACAACCGCAAAGTTAAAATTGGCTGCAGGTATGTTGGAGATAACGAGCCTGTTTATGTAATTGCTGAAATAGGTATAAACCATAATGGTTCTGTTGAAATTGCTAAAAAAATGATTGATGGTGCAGTCTTTGCCGGTTGTGATGCTGTTAAATTTCAAAAAAGGACACCTGAACTTTGTGTACCAAGAGACCAGTGGGATGTTGAGCGTGATACTCCATGGGGCAGAATGACTTACATCCAATACAGGCATAAAATTGAATTTACCAAACAGCAGTTTGAAGAAATTGTTAATTACTGCGAACAGAAAAAGATAGACTGGTTTGCTTCATGCTGGGATGAGAACTCTGTTGACTTTATAGAACAATTTAATCCTGTCGTTTACAAAATAGCTTCTGCCTCAATTACTGATTCAGATTTATTGCTCAAACACAAAACTCTGAACAAACCAATTATTATGTCTACGGGCATGTCAACTGATGAAGAAATAGATGGAGCAATAAATGTTCTGGGTAAAGAGAATCTTCTTATAGCTCATTCTACATCTGCTTATCCGTGTAAACCTGAGGAACTAAATCTGCAGGTGATAAATACTTTACTAAAAAAATACCCGGAAATACCAATCGGTTATTCAGGACACGAAACAGGGCTAACCCCTACCTGGGCTGCTATTGCCCTTGGCGCAAGTTTCGTTGAAAGACATATAACTCTTGACAGAGCTATGTGGGGAACTGATCAGGCTGCTTCAGTTGAAATTGTCGGACTGATCAGGCTTGTATCCAATATACGTGATATTGAAAAATCCCTTGGTGACGGAATTAAAAAAGTATATGAAAGTGAGATAAGTTCGCGCAGAAAACTCAGGAAAGTAAGTTCACCCTTACAGGTCATTCAGGCAGTCTGATTTCGTATTGTTATGGACGTAAAATTTACCTGCACAGTTATAACAATCTGTACAGCACTGCTTTTTGTCTTTTTGGAAAGGTCATATCCTTATACACCGGGACAGAAATTTTTCCGCGAAGGTTTCTTTAATGATTTTGTTCTGTATACCATTGTTCAAAGTTTTGTATTGGGATACATAATTACAAGTATCATTGAATATATTGACTTTGAAACCGGGTTCTCACGTTATAAGCTGATTGGAAGTTTCCCGCTCTGGTTACAGATAACATTTTTCTTCGCTATACATGATTTTTATATCTATTGGTTTCACCGCCTGCAGCATACAAGTAAAATTCTCTGGCGTATACATGAAGCTCATCACAGCGTTAAGGATGTTGACTGGCTCGCAGGTTCACGTTCGCATGTACTTGAAATACTAATAAACCAAACTATTGAATTTGCACCTGTTGTTCTACTGGGGGCTTCTCCCGGGGTAGCTGTAATAAAAGGCACTATCGATGCAGCCTGGGGAATGTATATTCATTCAAATATAAATGTACATTCAGGCAAACTGCAGTATTTTATAAATGGGCCTGAAATGCACAGATGGCATCATGCAGATAAAGATAAAAATGCATTCAATAGAAATTTTAGTACAAAACTTGCTGTCTGGGACTGGCTATTTAAAACCGCTTATTTCCCGGGTAATAAAAAGCCACAATATTATGGCCTCTCCTATCTTAAATTCCCGGCTAATTATATAAAACAGCAATTTTATGCATTTCGGAAAAAAGATTAATTCTAATTCTGTCATTTCCTTAATAATAATACCTGTTACCTAAATATATCCTTATTATTTTCGGCGCATAATTATTTCCGCATATTTACTTCTCTGGGTGCATATTTATACTTTGCATAAATTCTCTTTTTTCAAAAAATCATGCGCATTATTATACATTTATCAGTATTATTCCAAGCATTTATACATATTTTGCGTATTTGACTGTATATTTTTATTGTAAATGCATTATTATTATACTATTTTTCAATTACATTTTTATTCATTTTTTAAGAAGAGCAGATAAATGGCAAGAAACATGAAGGGAAAGAGCTTAATTTCAATTAATGACCTGTCACTGGAAGAAATTTGGCAGATATTTGAATTAAGTGCTTCATTAAAATTAAAACTCCAGTCTAATGAACAGCATACTCTACTCCGGGGAAAAACACTCGGAATGATATTCGCTAAACCTTCAACCCGTACAAGAGTATCATTTGAAGTTGGCACCTATCAGTTAGGCGGCACTGCATTATATCTAGGCCCAAATGACCTTCAGTTAAACCGCGAAGAAACAATTGAAGATACTGCCAAGGTACTTTCCCGTTATCTTGATGGAATTTTAATACGTACATTTGCTCACCAAGATGCTATTGATTTTGCTCGTTTTGGCTCAATCCCGGTAATTAACGGCCTTACTGACAATGAACACCCTTGCCAGATTCTGTGTGATTTATTCACAATTTATGAAAAGAAAAGAAAGCTTCAGGGCTTAAAACTTGCGTATGTAGGTGATGGAAACAATGTATGCCATTCGCTGCTTCACGGATGTTCAAAGGTTGGAATGGATATATATGTTGCAGCTCCAAAAAAATACGGGCCTTCCAGCACTATTGTTGAGCAGGCTGTTAACAGTGCCAAGTATTTTGGAAGTAAAGTTGTAATAACTGAAGATAAGTTTGAAGCTGTTAAAGATGCTGATGTTGTATATACTGATGCATGGACAAGTATGGGCTGGGAAACTGAAAGAGAAATAAGAAATAAAGAATTAGCTCCTTATCAGGTAAATACTGAATTGGTAAAAGCAGCTAAGGATGATTACTTCTTTATGCACTGCCTGCCTGCACACAGAGGCGAGGAGGTTGTTAATGAAGTTGCTGATTCTCCAAATTCCATAATATATGATGAAGCAGAAAACAGGCTTCATGTACAAAAAGGTATTATGGCATTACTCATGTAATTAAGAATGAATTGTAATAAAGCCGGACATATAGATCATCCGGCTGCATATTTATGCAAAGATTATTCCGGATATGCTTAATTATGATAACATCTGGTAAAGTTATAAAAAATTATGTTGACAAATAAAAGTACATATATTAAGTTCGTGTTAGATGAAAAACATTTATCTAAATATTACCACAACAAACTATTCTTCAGCAGAAGTTCGTCCCGTTTCTGTACCAGCTCCAGCTCCACGCCCCCTTATGGGGTAATACATTCTTTTTTATATAATATTGTTCTGTTCTACTTAATAACCAAACATTATAAAGGATTTATCGTATGATTTCGGTTGGAATCATAGGTGGAAGCGGCTATACAGGTAAAAAGCTGGTTAGTTTTTGCTATGACCATGAAAATATAAAAGATTTTAAAGTATATGGATTTTCCACTGCAGGAGAATCAATTTTAAGTATATTTCCTGAATTGATGGGACAGATTGAAGATGATACTATTATCAGTATAAATAATCTTTCTCTCAATCATGATGCATATTTTATCGCTTTACCGCACGGTGAAGCATTAAAAGTTGTACCTGGTTTAATTGAAGCCGGCAAGATAGTTATTGATCTTGGCGGTGATTACAGGCTTGATGATGCCGTTGAATATACAAAATGGTATAAACTTCAACATACATCAGAACAACTTTTAAAAAACAAAATTTACGGGCTCGCAGATGTTAAAGATACAGATTATTCCGGTTCATGGCTTGTAGCTAACCCGGGATGCTATCCTACTGCTGCAGCTCTTTCTCTTATCCCTGTGGTTAAAAATTATGCAGGAAACATTATTACAATAAGCACTTCAGCGTATTCCGGCACCAGTGGCGCAGGCAAATCTGCCAAACAGGAGCTGTTAATGGCTGAAATGGATGGTAATGTTGCCGCTTATAATGTTAACAGCCACAGGCATTACCCGGAAATTTTACAAACCCTTAAACACTACGGTTTTATTTCTTCTTTTTCTTTCGTTACTCATCTGCTTCCTGTGTCTACAGGAATCTATTCGACTTCTTTCATTCATCTTGACAGACAGGTTAACCAGGATGATTTAAGAGAGTTGTATGCTGAATACTACAAACAATCTGTTTTTGTCAGATTGCGAAATGTTCCTCCCAAACTTACATGGGTTGTTAATACAAATTTCTGTGATATAAATGTCTCAGCAAAAGGTAATACAATAATTGTTACATCAGCAATTGACAATCTTATTAAAGGTGCATCCGGACAGGCTATTCAGAATTTGAACAAGCTTTACAAATGGGATGAAACAATGGGTATAATCAGCAAAGGAGTTAAAAATGTTTCAGTATATTAAAAATGGTTCTATAACCTCTGTAAAAGGTTTTAAAGCCGCAGGTTTATACAGCGGAATTAAGAAAAAGAAAAAGGACCTTGCATTAATTTTTTCAGAACAGGAATGTACAGCAGCAGGTACTTTTACATTAAATAAAGTTAAGGCCGCTCCCCTGCTTGTTTCTCAGGAAATCATTAAGAATGGAAATAAAGTAAAAGCAGTTTTGGTTAATTCAGGCAACGCGAATGCATGTACAGGTGAACAGGGACATGAAGATGCTATTCTTTCACAGAAAGTATGTGCTGAAAAACTTGGAATTGCTCAGCAGGAAGTACTTATTGCTTCAACTGGTGTTATAGGGCAAAGGCTGCCTATGGATGTTCTTATCCATGGCATTAACCAGATAGTTCCGGAGCTCTCAGATAATGGAGGTATTGAAGCTAACGAAGCTATATTAACAACAGATAAGAAAATTAAATCTTTTGCTGTTGAAGGTGTTGTTAACGATAAAGTGATAACCGTTGGCGGTATTTCCAAAGGAAGCGGAATGATAATGCCTAACATGGCAACAATGTTGGCCTTTATTGGAACTGATATTATTATTGAAAAAGCGCTCTTGCAAAAAGCTTTGTCTGAAGCCGTAAGCAATACATTTAATAAAATTTCTGTCGATGGCGAAACCAGCACTAATGATATGGTTATTGTTATGGCTAACGGCACTTCAGGGATTCAAGTTAAAGACAACTCAAAAGAATATGATATTTTTTATGAACTTTTAGAAACAGTATGCAGAGATATGGCAAAAGCAATTGTATCAGACGGCGAAGGCGCTACAAAACTTGTAACACTTGCCGTTAAAAATGCTAAAACCAAAGCGGATGCAGACCTTGTAGGTAAAACAATTTCTAACTCACCGCTTGTAAAAACTGCCCTGCATGGCGCTGATGCTAACTGGGGCAGAATACTCAGTTCTATTGGGATGAGCGGCGCAGACGTTGATCCTGCCGAAGTTTCAATTAATTTTAACGACCTTGCTATTTTATCACCCGGATATAAACTTTCTCTTGATGAAAAAGCTGCTTCTGCAATTCTTTCAAAATCAGAGTTTACAATAAATATTGACCTGGGTGCAGGAAGCGAATCCACTACATGGTGGACATGCGATTTTTCAGAAGAATATATCAGCATAAACGCTGATTACAGATCCTGAGGTATAAAATGATAAACGATAATATATCTGGTAAATCTAAAATTGCAATTATTAAACTTAGCGGAAAATCAGTTGATGATTTTACCTCATCAGACAAATGGATAAGTTTAATAGCTGAGCTTTACAAAAGTTTCACCGGCATTATCCTGGTACACGGAGCCGGAAAAATGATTACTGAATGGGCTGATAAGCTTGGGCATGAGACTGTTTTTGTGGACGGGCATCGTGTCACTACTGCGGAAATGATGGAAGTTGTTTCTGCTGTTCAGGGAGGCCTTATAAACTCCCAGCTTGTTGCAAAACTTAATTCTTCTCACCTTGAAGCAATTGGTACTTCCGGTGTCGACAGAAAATCTTTCACTGCTGTATATATGGATAAAAAAATCGGGTTTGTTGGCAAACCTGAAGTTACCGGCAGTATTAGCTGGATTGAAGAATTACTTGCAAAAAAAGTTATCCCTGTTTTTTCAAGCATCTGCTCTGATGAAGACGGCAACCTTATGAATGTCAACGCCGATCTTTTTACTGAAGTACTTGCTGCCGCTGTAAAAGCAGACACTGTATTCTTCGTTTCCGATGTTGACGGAGTAATTATAAATGATTCAGTAAAAGAGTTTTTAACACCTGAAGAAATAAAAGACGGCATTAAGAGCAAACAAATAACCGGTGGAATGGTCCCGAAGTTAAAAAGCTGCTCTTCCCTGCTTGATACGGGTGTTAAAAAAATATGGATTGGTTCGGATCCCGGAAACTACGTAAGAGGTTTTTCAAACAGCGGAACATGCATTGTTAAATCACTTAACGGCAATACATTAAATCTTAAGGTAGCATGATGAATGCCAGGTCTCTGATATAACAATTATCAGGATATTTCCTTATGGATGGAACTGGTTACATTGGCAGATATAAATTAAATATTTTTTTAATATTGAGGGCGTTATGTCAGCAAAACTAAGAAGACTAAACAGAATAAAAGAGCTTCTTAACAATAGAAATATTACCTCGCATGAAAATCTTGTAAAACTTCTTAATGCAGAAGGGCTCCAGGTTACACAGGCAACTTTAAGCCGCGACTTTGCGGAGCTTGGTGTTGTTAGAATAGTAACCGATTATGGCCCGCGATATATACTTGATGCACACGAATCAGGTAAACAAATTTCAAAACTTATTGGATTTGAAATTCTTAGTGTTCACAATAATGAATCAATGGTGGTAATCAGGACTCTTGCAGGAAGAGCCCAGGGCGTTGCGCACCATGTTGACAGGCTAAATAATCCGGATATTCTTGGTACTGTAGGAGGCGATGATACGGTTCTGGTTATACCAGCCTCGTCGAAGAATATCCCATCAATTGTAGAATTAATTAAAAAAATGATGTTCGAACATAACGGTTTAAAATAAACCAGGAGATAACAGGTTGGCTAAAAGAAAAATTGTTGTTGCATATTCCGGCGGTCTTGATACGTCGATTATGGTTAAATGGTTAAAAGAAAAATATGATGCTGATATTATTACTGCTACAGGCGATCTTGGACAAAGAAAAGAAATAGTTGGTGTTGAAGAAAAAGCTAAACAAACCGGCGCAGTAAAATCATATGTTCTTGATCTCAGGGAAGAATTTATCAAAAACTATGTCTGGAAAGCTTTAAAAGCAGGTGCACTTTATGAAGGATTATATCCTATGGCTACAGCTATCGGACGCCCTTTGCTTGCTAAAATGCTTGTTGATATTGCTGAAAAAGAAGGCGCTGATTCAGTTTCACACGGATGTACAGGCAAAGGTAATGACCAGGTTCGTTTTGAGGTTGGCGTTAATACACTTGCACCTGAACTTAAAGTTATCGCTCCTTTAAGAGAGTGGGAATTTAAGAGCCGTGAAGAAGAAATGGATTATGCAGAAAAACATAATATCCCTGTAAATGCAACAAAATCTTCTCCTTATTCAAACGATGAAAACCTTTGGGGAATTTCAGCAGAATGCGGTATTCTTGAAGATCCACAGGCTGCTCCTCCGGAAGATGCATACCAGGTTACTATTAACCCTAAGGATGCTCCTGAAGAAGGCGCTGTTATTACCATAGGATTTGAAAAAGGTGTTCCGGTCAGCCTGAATGGTGTAAAAACCGAAGCTGTTGAACTGGTAACAAAATTAAGAGAAATTGGCGGACAGCATGGCGTTGGAAGGCTTGACCTTATTGAAAACCGTGTGGTTGGTATTAAGTCAAGAGAAATTTATGAAGCTCCTTCTGCCGTTATTCTTCACTGGGCTCATTCTGAACTCGAAAGAATGATTCTTGATAAAGATACATTTAGATTCAAACAGGAAGTTGCAATTAAATATGCAAACCTTATATACGATGGTTTATGGTTTACTCCCCTGTTCAGCGCTCTTACTTCTTTTGTTGATGCTACACAGGAAAATATTACCGGTGAGGTTAAGCTTGAACTTTATAAAGGCAGTATAAAAACACTTGCAAGAAAATCAGATTACAGCCTTTACAGGAAAGATCTTGCAACTTATACAACTGATGATACTTTTGATCATCAGGCTTCAGTTGGCTTTATCAAATTATTCGGTTTGCCTTATAAAACCCTTACACAGGTTAATAAATCTCTTGGGAAGGAGAAAAAAGCTTAATGCTCTGGGGAGGAAGATTTAAAAAGTCGTTGAATAAGGAAGCATTTAATTTTTCTTCCTCCCTCGGCTTTGATATTTCATTGATAAATGAAGATATCACCGGAAGTATTGCTCATGCTGAAATGTTATCTAAGGTTGGTATTATTACAGCTGATGAATTTAGCCAGATAAAAACCGGCCTTGAGAGGATACTGAGTGAATACTCAAACGGAAGCTGGATACCTGATATATCAGAATATGAAGATGTTCATTCTGCGGTGGAATCCCGGTTAACTGAAATTATCGGAGACACCGCAGGAAAACTTCATACTGGAAGAAGCAGAAATGATCAGATTGCTACTGACATTAAATTATGGATTAGAAATAAGTGTGATGAAATAATATCTTTACTTGTTGATGCCCAGAAAACATTTCTTGAACTTGCAAAAGACAATACAGAAACCATCATTCCCGGGTATACACACATGCAGCGGGCTCAGCCTGTTTCATTTGCATTTCATCTACTTGCCTACATGGAAATGTTTGAAAGGGATAAAAAAAGGTTTGGCTATGTAAAAGAACTTCTAAATGAATCTCCTCTTGGCTCCGGGGCACTTGCGGGTTCTACGCTGCCGCTGGACAGAAATTTTACATCAAATAAACTTGGATTTGCAAAGCCAACTAATAATTCTCTTGATTCAGTATCTGACAGGGACTATATTCTTGATTTTCTGAATGCCTGCTCTACCGGCATGCTGCACCTTAGCAGATTTGCAGAGGAAATTGTTCTCTGGTCAACATCTGAATGGAAATTCATAAGACTTAGCGATGAATACTCTACCGGTTCTTCACTCATGCCCCAGAAAAAAAATCCTGATATGGCAGAGCTTACACGTGGTAAAACCGGAAGAATACTTGGCAATTACATTTCCCTGGCAACAACAATAAAAGGACTTCCATTAAGCTATAACAGGGATTTACAGGAAGATAAGGAACCTTTATTCGATTCTTTTAACACATACAGCGAAGCATTAAAAATGGCTTCCGGTATGGCTGCTACTGTTGAAATTAACAAGAACAGATTTATTGATGAACTTGAAGGCGACTTCTCCCTTGCGACTGACCTGGCTGACTGGATTGTTTTACAGGGAATACCATTTAGAAAAGCACACGAGATTGTTGGAAATGTTGTAAAGTATCTTGAAGAAAGAGGCAGAAATTTTAATAACATTACTCCGGATGAATTGATTTCAATAAATCCTGTTTTTAATAGCTCGGCTGTTGACTATCTAAAAATAAAAACTGCACTTGAGCGTAAAAAAACTTTTGGCTCTCCAAATCCCCTGTTTGTTTCTGAAATGATTACAAACTGGGAAAAAATACTGGCCTGACTTAATTTCCTTCAGGGAGTATGAACATACTATTTATCATTCCTGTTTCTTAATATTATGTTCATATTTCCGTTACTTTCACGTAATATTTATATAGTAGCTTTCATTACATAATTCTATAATTTTTGAAAGCCATTTTATGAAGATTATCCACCTTTCTGACCTCCATTTCAGTACCATATTTAAAGAATCTAACCTCAATAAAATTGATTTTGCTTTAAGAACAATACTGGCTGATGATTGGGACCATATTGTAATTACAGGAGATCTTACTGATAATGCAGAACCTGGTGACTTCAGCCAGCTTAGAGACTTATTCAGTTCTTATGGCCTGCTTGATTCCACTAAGCTTTCTCTAGTAATTGGTAATCATGATATTTTTGGTGGAATTCAGACGGCAGAAGATATTCTTTCTTTCCCTGAAAGATGCAAAACAACAGATTATGACCTTAAAATTTGTGAGTTTGCAGAATATTATAAAGAAACTTTCAACAATTGTGTTTATCAATCTGAAAACATCTTCCCCTATGCCAAAATAGTTGGCGATGTACTCTTTGTAGCAATAAACACTATAGCGCGTTATTCCAGGATAAAAAATCCTTTTGCATCTAATGGAGAAGTTGATTTAAACCAATTTGCTGAAATTGATACTATCTTGGGGAAATATGGCCCTAAAGTAAAATCCAGGATTATCCTCTCTCACCACCACTTTAATAAGCTTAAAACAGCTTCGCCGGGATCAACATCCGGTATATGGCAAAATATTGAAAAGCAGACAATGAAACTAAGAAAGAAAAAAAGGATGTTTAAGCTTTTTAATATGCATAATGTTGATCTTGTTTTACACGGGCATGTACATGAAAATACTTTGTACAAAAGAAAAGATATTAATTTCCTAAACGGCGGCTCAAGTATAAAAGGATCACATAATAATTTTGTAAAATTAAACATTATTGATACTGATAATAATACACTAAATACTTTAGTATATAATGCTAAAACGGCTGAACTGGTTAAACTGATCCCTTTGTCCGATAATTTATTGACAGATAATACAGTTCCTGCAATATACCAGTATAATTAAGGTTTCATACTCCGCTAATAGTTTCATCTATTGGTTTGTTATTTTATTACCTGATGTGAAATTCTGATTGTATTTTTGTTTCAAAGCAGAATTTCCCTGCTCGTACATTTTATATTGTTTCTTAATTCATGTAGAAGCAGGGTTAAAATAATTCTGTAGTATATTTTAGAATACTTCTTCCAGCTCTTCCAGAGAATCCAAATAAGTTATCCTGTCAAAGTTTTTTATTGATATAGTCAGTCTTGTGTTATCTTCACACTCAATAACTACTTTAGTCTCTCCTATAAAAGATACTTTTCCAACTATTTCTTTTTTAAAGATGTTTCCGGGATCCGGAAAAGAATATTTTACTTTATCATTAATATTTAGTGCCATTTTACCACCCGCTCTCCATTTGATGTGATACATATATTAATTCATATTCAAGCTGCCATTCATCATCCGGGTTTGTTTTATCATCCTTATCTTTTTTGGTTTCCTGCTCCCCAGTTGCATTAGCAGCAAATAGATTTATATAAAAAGGATAAAAGTTTAATTCGTCCATAATTTCTCCAACTAATACATGTAAAATAAACTGTTAATGTTTATTATTTATTATCTTGTTGTTACTGGAATGTTAAATAATCACTACTTGTTTTATTAAATAAAAAGGACGCCCTGATGGACGTCCTTTAGTCGAAGGAGAGAACGAGAGAGAAAGAAATATTTTACTTTAATAAAGTCATTTTCTTTGATATTACATTTGAACCTGCTTCCAGCCTGTATATATATATACCACTTGAAATATTTGAAGCATTCCAGGTAACATTGTAATATCCTGCTTCCCTGTTACCGTTTATAAGGTCAGCAACCTGTTCACCAAGGATATTATAAACTCTTAGTGATACTTTTTCAGCTTTTGGTAATGAAAAGCTTATTGTTGTTGATGGATTAAACGGATTTGGGTAATTCTGACTTAAATTATATTCTTTAGGTATTCCTGAATTCTGTTCTTCTTTTACGCTGACAGGTGCTGTAATTGATAAAGAAGACCAGTTTTCAGTCCAGTTTGTATACTTAAAGGCACCAACATAATCTGCTGTTGCATCAAAGAATCCATCTGCCGGTGGTGTACCTGCTCCGGTTAATACCGGTGAACCTGACTTTGGCATTGGATTTGGATTATCTAAATTAAATGGATCTGCTAATAATAATTCTGCATTATCGGCGTATGTTCTTCCGCCATTGTTTGCAAACCATGTCGGCATATCTGTCTGGAATGCTGCATCTGTTGATGCAAAGTTGGCTGTTACTGAACCTGATATTATGCTGTTCTTTACATACATAACGCCTGATTGTGCATCTGTTACTGTATTTGCTCCGTCTACAAGTATACCTGTAGGGTATCCCATTACAATTGTGTTATTTATCTTATTCTGTGATGACCTTCTTAAGTGCATACCTCTCTTGAAGTCTGAGCTGTATGACGAACTTGTAGTTGCTGCCGGGCCAACAAGGGTTACGTTCCACCATGTTGGAGATGTTCTTGGTTCGTTGGTTGAACCTGAACCATCATTATCTGATTCAAATCCGTTTGATCCTGATACTACATCTGCTACCTGCGGGTCTCTTACCCCAAGTAAGAACTGTAGCTTTCCATGGAATCCGAAGTCTGTATCAAAATCATCATCAAGTCCTCTGTAAGCTATAAGGTGCTTACAGTTTACTGAACCGCCAAACCATTCATATGAATCATCGCCTGAGAAACTTACCTGGATATAATCAATTGTTGTTCCACTGCCTATGCCACCGAAAGTTAAACCGTTTATCTCATTGTTTGGAGAGAAAGCAATACCAGGGTATTCAATTCTTACATATTTCATTGTACCGCTGTTATCAGCTTCATCCGTACCGCCATAACTGTCACCTGGGCCTTCAATTGCTGCTGTGCCGCCAGCTACGTTAATAGGAGCATTACCTAAAATAATAACACCACCCCAGTCTCCATAAGTTGGTGTTTGGCTTGAAGTAGGTTTATTAAATTCACTTGTAAATACAATTGGTGACTCAGCAGTACCTTCTGCTTTTATTTTTCCACCAGGCTTTATAATAAGTGTACCCTGTGAAGCGTAATCACCATATATTTTAGTACCCGGTTCTATTGTTAAGGTTGCACCTGACTGTACTCTTACAAATCCTACCAGCTTATAATCTTTGTCTGCTGTTAAGGTCATGTCACTTGTTATATCACCTGCTATTGTACCTTCTTCTTTCTCCGGTACTGTTATACTGAATGTTGACCAGCCTTTTGTCCAGTCTGTATATCCAAATGCTCCAACATAGTTTGCTGTTGCATCAAAGAATCCGTCTGCCGGTGGTGTGCCTGCTCCGGTTAATACCGGTGAACCTGACTTTGGCATTGGGTTTGGACTATCAAGATTAAACGGATCCGCCAGCAATACTTCTGTGTTTGCTGTATATGTTCTTCCGCCACTGTTTGCAAACCATGTCGGCATATCTGTCTGGAATGCAGCATCTGTTGATGCAAAGTTGGCTGTTACTGAACCTGATATTATACTGTTCTTTACATACATAACGCCTGATTGTGCATCTGTTACTGTATTTGCTCCATCTACAAGTATACCTGTAGGGTATCCCATTATTATAGCATTGTTTATCTTGTTCTGTGATGACCTTCTTAAGTGCATACCTCTCTTAAAGTCTGAGCTGTATGACGAGCTTGTAGTTGCTGCCGGGCCAACAAGGGTTACGTTCCACCATGTTGGAGATGTTCTTGGTTCATTGGTTGAGCCTGAACCATCATTATCTGATTCAAATCCGTTTGATCCTGACACCACGTCAGCTACCTGTGGATCTCTTACTGCTACAAGAAACTGAAGTTTTCCATGGAATCCGAAGTCTGTATCAAAATCATCATCAAGTCCTCTGTATGCTATAAGGTGCTTACAGTTTACTGAACCGCCAAACCATTCATATGAATCATCGCCTGAGTAGCTTACCTGGATGTAGTCAATTGTTGTTCCGCTTCCTACGCCGCCAAATGTTAAACCGTTTATCTCATTGTTAAGAGAAAACGCAATACCAGGGTATTCAATTCTTACATACTTCATTGTACCACTGTTATCAGCTTCATCTGTACCACCATAACTGTCACCTGGGCCTTCAATTGCTGCTGTGCCGCCGGGTACGTTAATAGGAGCATTACCTAAAATAATAACACCACCCCAGTCTCCATAAGTTGGGGCCTGGCTTGAGCCTGCTTTATTAAATTCACTGGTAAAAACTATTGGACTGGCTGCAGTTCCTATTGCTTTTATTTTTCCACCTGGTTTTATAATAAGTGTACCCTGTGAACTGTATTCACCATAGATAATAGTTCCGGGTTCTATAGTTAAAGTTGCTCCTGACTGCACACGGACAAATCCTCTCAACAAATATGTTTTTGAAGATGATAAGGTTACATCAGATGTAATATCACCTGACACTACCTCCTGTCCATATATAAAAGAACAAATTGAAATCACTAATAAAAGTAGCGAAAGTATTCTTCGCATTATTCCTCCTAAGATAGATTGTTTTTATAACTTATAATCAAGACCTATAGATATATTTCGTCCGGCTTTCCACCTCTCGGCAACTTTATCACCAAGCGGAGACTTCTGAATAAACAAATGATCCTGAGCAAGTAAATCTTTTACGGTTAATTTAATATTTAATGAAGGGAGTAAATTTCTTGAAACGCTGAAGTCTACCTGGTCTCTTGGCTTTTCGATAATGTCTCCAAGTCCGGCATAACCAACCTTAGAGATTCTTTCACCAACCTTATTGTATATAAGAGAAGCTGATAAATTACCTGCAGGTTCATCATAATACAAACCAAGATTCATAATAAAGTCAGCCTGTCCCTGCAGCGGCCTTTCTGAAACCTGGAAGCCATTATTATCCAGTTTAATTTTAGAACTAATAAGGCTTAAATTGCCAACAAAGAAAAAGTTGTTAAAATTTTTACCAACAAATTCAAACCCTTTTCTTAATTCGAACTCTACGCCATAATTTTCAGCACTGTTTGCGTTCTCATAAGAACGAATTGGCTCAAAAGCAGAAGAAGATATTAGCACCTGTTCAATAGGATCAATAAATTTCTTATAAAAGAAGCTGACAGCATATAATTCTCTTGCGCCCGGGAAATATTCATATCGTAAATCATAATTTGTAATTTTTGCTCTTTTAAGATCAATATTTCCCTGAACCAATTCATTCGCAAGAAAGTCGAAATAGCTGAATGGAGCAAGTTCCCTAAATTCCGGACGTGCGAGTGTTTTTGTAAATGCAAGCCTTACATTCATCTGCTCCGAAACCGGGACTGTCATATTTACACTTGGAAGCCAGTCTTCGTAGTCAGGATTAGTTTTAACTTCTTCGCCTGTGGACAAGTGAGAAAGCATTTCCTGCTGTGATTTTTCATAGCGTACACCGGCAATTACTTTTATGGTTCCTAAAACATCAAAGTCTGTCATAAAATAACCTGCAGTAACAGACTGGTTAGATGAATAGCTGTCTGAAGGTTTTGTAATTTCTGATACTTCAATAAAATACTTGTTAAAATTCTGCGATTGGAATATTTCAGCAGGGCTTAACTTTAATACACTGTCTTCATAAGCACTTTCATTTGAAGGTGCACCTGCATTGCTGTTATTCATAAAACCGAAAGTCCTTGCACTAAATGACCTGTCTTTCCAGTCATAATGGAAACCAAACTTCAGTTTTGGCATTGAAGGATTACTGAAAGGTTTTAATGTAAAATCTGTTCCTGCACCTTTATTCACATCATCAAGGTTACCAAAAAATCTTGTTGCTGTTGAAGCATCCATTAAAAAACGGTACACACTAAGGTCATTATCATCTCTTTTATAAACATATCTTCTCGCATCCGGTTCGTCTCTTTTTGAATTAGCATAGTTTACATTCCAGTTAACGTCAAATCCATTCATAAACCCAAGATGATGTTCACCAATTACCTGTGAAGATAATAAAGACCTTGATACAAACCTTAATGAGGTAACTCTGCGGTAATCAGGGTTGTAGTAATAATCACCTTCATAAAAAGTAGTTTCGTCATCCGAATTCTGATTGAACATATTCTTGAAACTAATTTTATGTGCCTGGGCAAATTTATAACTGACATTTAACATGGCTCCAAGATTAACTGAACGTGAAGAGCTTGTCCCGCTGTATGTGTATCTTGGGCCTTCGTAGGTATAATTATTTCTCTCTATTTGTTTTGATTCAGCAGAATTTGAATAGTTAACTGAGCCTATAAAACCCACCACATCGTTTTCAGATAAATCGTATTTATTCCCTACACTTACCTTAAAAGATCCATTCATCGGCGCTTTGTTCGAAACTGTTTGCCAATTATCAGCAAATGCCTGTCCTATTTTTTGCCTTTCATCCTGGGTATAATAACTTTTTCCAACTTTGTTGCCGTTAATCAAAGAAGGATAGTCTCTTGTACCATCATCATAGCCTAACCAATCAGTACCACCGCCATTGTAAGACATAAAATCTTTAAAACTGGTTTCTGTGTTATAACTTGATGAGGCACTAATATCTAAAATAAATTTGTTGGGAAATTCTATTGTATTTATTTCTACAAGGCCTCCGGTAAAGTCAGCGGGTTTATCAGGAGTGAAAGTTTTAGATGTCATTACATTTTCGATTAAGCTTGCAGGAAAAAGGTCATAAGAGAAACTTTTCTTTTCAGGGTCAGTACTTGGAAGATTAGCACCGTTAAGCATTGTATTATTGTACCTGTCGCCAACACCTCTTACAAAAGCGTATTTTCCTTCACTTATAGTAACACCAGTCATTCTTTTCAGAATATCTGTACCATCTGAGCTGTTATTTTTACTTATTAATTCTGCGCTTATACCATCAACAATATTTAACGAATTTTTCTGGATTTTTAATACTGCTGATTCTGTAGACTGTAAAGCTTCAGCAGTAATAACAACTTCCTGAAGTTCAGTTGAAGCAGGCTGGAGAGATACGTTTATTTTGGTTTCTGTACCGGCTTTAACCAGAATGTTTTCAATAACTATTGCCTGATAGGATATGTATGAAACTCTTAAATTATAATTACCCGGCTTTAACCCCTTAATTGAATAAGCTCCATCTATATCTGTAGATGCACCATTGGTTGTACCAACTATAAGGACATTAGCCCCGATAAGAGTTTCGTTATTTGATTTATCAGTAACAATACCGCCAATGCTTCCCGTACTTTGAGCATTAACGCTGCTGATTGATGCTATCACAAAAAGTAACAAAGATGTGAGTATCAGATTTGATCGCATTAAGGTTTTGCACCTGTTAAAAAAGTTGTTAAGACTGAACGTATCGTTCATCTCCCGCTCCTGTTGTTATTAAAATAATTTTACCTTCGACGGTGCCAAACATAAATGAGGCATGTTAAGGAATTGTTAAGTGAGTATTAACAGTCTGTTAACTTTAGACAGGATTCTGCAGTATTCTTTTAAGGTGTTTATTTGGAAAGACTTACGGGTTTAGAATATAATGATTGGGATAAAATATCTTTAGCCTCCCATTTGGAAGAGGCTAAAGATGTTAATAATTGGATTTGTTATTTATATGCAACAACGGTAATACTGAAAAGCCCGGCGAAATTCTTATTATATTCCTCTATCCCATTTTCAGTAAGGTGTTCCTTTAACATTTCTTCGGGCAAATCAAAACTAACTGATTTTTTTATTTCTACATTCTTAAAGCCGGTTACACTTATCACATTTAGATATTCTTTATCCTCCAATGCTCCGGATATACAACCAGCATACAATGCAGCAGATTTTTTTAGTTCATCCGGCATTTTGCCTTTTATAACAATGTCAGATACACAAAAATGGCCGCCCGGTTTAAGTATTCTTAATATTTCAGCAAAAGCTTTATTTTTATCAGGAACAAGATTTAGTACGCAATTGCTTATTATAACATCAGCAGAATTATCTTCAAGCGGAATATTTTCAATCTCACCCAGCTTAAATTCCACATTGCCATAGCCATTTTTTGCATTATTAGAATTTGCTTTCTGAATCATTTCTTCAGTCATATCAATACCTATTACTTTGCCTTCCGGCCCAACTAATGCTCTTGCAACAAAAACATCATTGCCTGCGCCCGAACCAAGGTCAACTACAGTATCCCCTTTATTTATACCAGCAAATTTTGTTGGTATACCACAACCAAGCTGCAAATCTGCATCAGAATCATAACCGGGCTGGCCCGAATAATCATCCTGCATTACAACATAATCCTTGTCAATAACTGTACTTTTACAGCCGCACCCGCAGGTACTTTTTTTAGCTATATCTGCATATTTATCTTTAACTGCTTGTTTTATTTCTGTCGGTGAATTCATACTTATCTCCTTTAACAACAAATAGTTTTGCTTAAAAGTTTATCCAATTCCTTTTTGGCCCTGGATAACGTCTCTTTATTTACACAATAACAAACCCTTGGACCGTCAATTTCACCGGTTATAAGTCCTGCATTTTTAAGTTCTTTCAAATGCTGAGAAACAGTTGCCTGTGCAAGAGGAAGCTGTTCAACAATATTTCCAACCATGCAGGAATCCATTTCTGTAAGAATTTTTAATATTTTTATTCTTGCAGGATGTGATAATGCTTTGGCGAAAGCAGACAGCCGGATTTCTTCCTGTGTGAACTCTTCTTTTTTTGATATGGCCATATCATTCCTTAAATCGTTCATCGTAAATATACGATTATAGTATTAGCAGGTCAATACTTACGTTATTTTATTTTTATTTTTTCTTACTGCTTGTATATATAATAATATCAGCTTTTTCGATTGTTACCAGTCCGCCGCTGTTTGATTCTTCGAATATGCTGTCTATAACTGGAATAAATTTCTCTATTTTTGACTGTTCATCTACAATTTCGATAATAAGCGGAAGGTCCTCAGAAAGACGCAGTATTTTAGAGGTATGTACCATAATACTGTTGGCACCGAAACCCATTATCCCCTTAAAAACAGTAGCACCTGCAAGCCCTGTTTTTTTAGCTTCAATTACAATTTTTTCATAAACAGGTATAGAACTGTATTTATCATTCTCCCCAACAAATATTCTTAAAAGCTTCGCCTCACCTTTAAGCTGCATAATAATCTCCTTTTATCGGGATATTAAATACGCTATAAAAACTCCTGCAAGACACATAACAACGTTTAATATTATATTTCCAAAACCAAGTAAATATTCCGAGTTTTTCAACAAATTAAAAGTCTCAAGAGAAAATGTAGAGAAGGTAGTAAAACCGCCGCAAAACCCTACTGTTAAGAAAAGCCTTAATTCCTGGCTAATCAGTTCCCTTTCATTAAAATAAAACATTATTATCCCAATTATGAGACTTCCTATAAAATTAACAGAAAATGTTCCATAAGGAAATGTTTCAGGCAGGATTTTATAAACTGCACCGGATAACCAGTAACGAAGTGTACCTCCAATTGCAGCACCACAAGCAACGTATAAGTAATTCATTTTATTTCAGGATTTTTTACTATACAAAAATAGAACAATACTGCTTATCCGGCAAAGTATTTAACTTAAAACTCTTATTTGATTAATGTCATCTTTCCCGCAACATGTTTATCTCCGGCACTAATATTATATATATAAACACCACTTGGAACACCCTGGCCATTATTATTAGTTCCATTCCACTTTACAAGGTAATTACCTGCAGGCATATAATCATTAACAAGAGTAGTTATCTCTTCTCCCTGTATGTTATATATTTTAAGCTTTACATTGGAATTAGTAAGTTCTGACGGAATTGTAAAACTTATTATGGTAGAAGGATTAAAGGGATTAGGATAATTAGCAGCTGTAAGGTATTGCTTAATTATTTGTTTGTCAGAATTATTATCTACAGATGTTAATAATGATGTTCCCTTTCCTCGGCTCAATCCTTCATTATTTGCCAGGTAATTGTTCACCCATTCAGGCCTGGATGCATTCTGAAGATTTGTATTCTCCCACTCCTCGTCAGTAAGCCTTTCAAAATTTTGGGTAGTATATTCATAATAACTTAATGCAGGCCCTGCAAATGCCACTCTCTCCCCGGAAGGCAGTGATGCAACATAAATACCCAGGTTAATATCACCTGTGCCTGCGTGCATTACCCATCCGGTTACATTTCCGAAACAATCGGAAGGTGTAGTATGTATATCAGCTACAACATGATTCTTTTTTAACAAGCCATCATAACCATACATATAATCTATATAAAACAAATCAGGATACCAGCCATAGTAAGGTGGCGCCCCGCACATATGGTCATTATTGTCATAGATTACAGATTTCAGAAACGACACTTCCCCGGCAGATAGTTCTTCGTTTTTAATAATTTTTTCTGAAATAATTATTAACGTATCCATTATTTTGCTTACACTTGAAAAATATTGAGTTATTTCTGCGGCATATGAGTACATTGGCAATGATAAGCCATTAAACTTTTCATAACCTTTATCAGCAGTTTCCTTTACAGCTTTATATAATTCAGGAATCGGCTCCAGGTAAGCAAAGGGATATGAACAGCCAGCAAGACCAGCATATGACTGTTTTGCATAAAGCAGATTATCATGCCGCAATTGCGTCCAGGATGCAAGCTGAGTATTAAGTTTTGACTGCCAGTAAGCAGCAGTCTGCATGTACTCAGGCAGATTATCTCTTGTAGCAGGCGGATTAAGCTTCCTGATCATATTCAGCCAGGCATTGTATAATGTACTGTTCCAAAATTCCTGATCATACGAATCCACAAGATATCTTAAAGCCGCAAGATTTGAAGCATAATGGTATTCATTCAACTCATTTGTTAAAAGTTGAGCAGCAGCATCGTTCCCAAGTGCAAACATTGGGTCAAGTGTAGATGGAAATAACCTGCAGACAATTTGGTTATTATACCTTATCCTATCAAATACAACACTCCCTGTTATATATGAATCAATAACAAACCGCTGCCCAAATAGCATAAATGCGGAAGCAGGAACAATGCTGTCTTCAACACTTACACCTTCATTAAATAACAATTGAGAAAGTATTTTTTGATGTGCAAATGATTGATTCTTTAAAGAATCTGTAAATTCTTCAAGTTTATCATCATTAAAAAGCTCTTTAGGATCACTTATACTAACAGCATTTTTGAGATATACAATATTTTCAGGGACAACGTTATCCTGCTCTCCCACAAAGAACTTAAGCATATCTTCTGTTTTTGTATAAATATTCCAGGAACCGGAAATATCAAATAACTTTGTTAATAGTAAGGCATCAATAACCTGCCTCCTGTTATCTTCTCTATCCTGAACCAGGCAATCATATTCAGCATAAGCAGCCGGAGGTATCAGGTAAAACTCAATTCTGCCAAGCCACATCATTGTCTTAAAATACTGGCTTAACTGCGGATAATACTTGTCATCATAATGTCCGCGTGTTTTAAATTGGCTCCAGTCAATAAGCACACATGCATCTGCAAAAAGAGTATCGGCTGATATGCTTTCCGCATCTATTGCTTTGTTATAAAGGTAGTCAATCTTTCCCAGGTTCTCTGAATATAACGGAGCAGTATTTCCGGTAAGCAATTTCTCGGCTACTGAAAGATATACGTCAACATCTTTAAGCATTGTACTCATTTCCGGTATGGAAGTATACTCAGATATGAGTGTCCCAAGATTTGAATGAAGCTGGTTCAGCAAAGTTTTTAAATCCGGAATCAGTATTTCAAGTTCAGCGGTCCGAAGAATTACGTCATAGGACATATGAAAAGCGTGAAGAATTGCATCCGAAGAAATATATACAGGGATATCTTTCTTATAAACATCTATAAACATCTCTCCCATAGAGCCCTGTGAAAGCCTTTCGCTAACCATAAAACCATTCTGCCTTATAAGCTCTTTTTCATAATCTGTCAATTCATATTTAATTGCAATTGAATCAAGGTAAAGAGCATCATCAACAGAGTTTTTTACTCCAGATTTGAATGTTCCGGCATTATGCATTTCAAGAAGTTGAGGAGAATTCATGTTTGAGTGGGCTTTCAGGAAATTTTTATATTCCTGAAGAGAGAAATTTGCCTGCGGTAAGGCTGAAGAACAGTAAAAAACACATATCAGAAATAGTATTTTAACTGATTTCATATTTCCCCCGAAATGTTTAAATCAACTTAAATCCTAAATAGGAAAGATGCAACATAAAAGAGAAGACAGATTTTATATTTAACAAGAATATCTAAAACAAGAAAAGCCGTCATTTCTGACGGCTTTTTAGTGACCCCAAGGGGATTTGAACCCCTGTTACCGCCGTGAAAGGGCGATGTCCTAACCACTAGACGATGGGGCCTTAGTGCCAATTTCAATAAAACTTTTTGGGTGAGAGATGGGACTTGAACCCACGACCCCCAGGGCCACAACCTGGTGCTCTAACCAACTGAGCTACACTCACCATTTGCTAAACTTTTTTAAGCTTGTACGCCCAAGTGGACTCGAACCACTAACCTACAGCTTAGAAGGCTGTTGCTCTATCCAATTGAGCTATGGGCGCAACTAGTGTAAACTCTATTTCAGAGCTGCTCAATTTTTAGAACTTCTCTGTCGGGGCGGCAGGATTCGAACCTGCGACCTCCTGCTCCCAAAGCAAAACCATTTAAAAATCGAGTGCCTAATATAGGCCAACATTGCTAAAATTGCAAATATTTCAAGAAAATAAATGCACATATAGTTTATAGCTTCTAACTATATGTGCTTATTTTCGCTCATATTTACCAGTATGGGGGCAATCATGGGGGCAATTTTCTTAATTATCTCTATAAATAAATGCCAGAATTTGTTTACCGTCCAAAGATGAATTAGATATAAACTTGGCATACTTAACGGCTGTAGTCATAGGTAATTCGAAATAAATATGTCTGTTTTTTCCTATATCTAATAGTGGAAATTTTACTCCATCTGAATCATACAAATCTTTAAAAGAACCATTCGAACTACTGACCTTTAAACTTAATGTTTTATTATCAAAACTACTATCATCACCTATTTCAATCCCTGCTAAAACACCAGCTTCCAAATAAATTGGTTCCGATTCTGTACCATTAAATTTAATTATTCTTTCAGTTTTAACACTCATTTTAATCTCCATTTTTATAAATGATTTAAGATTATTATTCCAGCTGCTCCTACTATTATCCCAAGCCAGAATTTATATTTATCAAAAAAACTTGGTTTTAGTTCTTCAATTCTATTATACAACATTTTAATGTTGTCATTTTTTAATGAAATTATTGAATCTTTATCTGAAATAGCACTTTGTAGTAATTGAATCGAATGTTCCAATTTTGGAACTTTGAGACTGTCAAGAAAATTATAATCGATTAGTTTAATTGTTAAGTATTTTAACTCTTCTTCAGATATTTGATAATTATTACTATCAATTGTGAAAATTGCATTTGGGGGAATTTTCCCCGGACGATTTAATTTATAAAATGATAGTAAGGAATCATTGTCTTTTGTCTTCTGGACTATAGCTTTATCTGCAGTTATTTTTAATTCATTTTCTTCAATGAAGACTCTGATTGATTTTACACTATCTATCTTTTGCTTTGATAATGAATCAAGTCTTATTGCAATATTTTCATTCTTAGAAATTTGTTTTGTAAGTATGTCACTATTGTTTGTTGGACAATATGTTATAAAAAAACAAATAAGCAGAACTATAACCGCTGCACATATTATGTAGATCCTGTTTCTCATAATTAATCCAAATAATATTTTTTTGTAGTACTTAGAATATTCCTCAAATAACTCTCATATGCAGATGGCAAAGTAACTGGAGTTTGAATGCAAATGGTTCCTATATGGCCAGTGCTAACTAATGCTGAGGAAATACCAATTCTATCAATTGAAAATCCTGAGTTTTGAGAAGATGTGAAGGTTTTCTCTTGCTTAAAAATGGAATTGACATAAAGCTTTAAGGAGCTTCCATTTCGCACCAGACTAACAAGATACCATGTTCCAGCTGCAAAAGTAAAACCATCAAATACCTGGTAATCAGCCCCAGAATTAACCTTATGAACTAGATTACTAGAGGTATTTATATATAGAGAGTTATTACCATCCTGGTCACTAAATATGACTATATTGGAGGTAGGTGTTTGCCTTTTAATCCAACAATTTATCAAATATATGCTCGATAAGTTTTGGGGATTTGCAAAATTTGCATATTCCCCGGTACCATCATATTTAATTGCACCAATATGAGCTGGTTGTTCTAAAACCAGACTATTTTGCATCGTTAAGTTAGCTTGATTATCAAAATCTATTATTGAATTCCCATTAAAACCAGAATTTGTAACTTCTTTAATATCAATATCATCAAAATAAAATGTATTTGTTATTGATGGATTACCGTCGATATAAAACTGCAAGTATCCAGGACCGGCGGCCTTAAAGTAATTTCTGATACGTGTCCAGGTTTGAGCTACGAGGATATTATTTTCTGTTTCATTTTCACCATGATTAACACATACCATAAAGTTTTCCTGATTATTGTCGGCGCGTACCCAAATATCTATTTTATATAGTTTACCGGCTTCAAGTAAAATATCCTTATACTCAAGGTCCAAGATTTCATTATTTAAAATGACTTTTTGCCCATATCCCGATCTTGTTATTACGTATTCAATTTCATAATTAGCCATGTTAGAGCTGGTCCATTTTCTTCCAAGTCCATAACTGTCTTTAATTTGTTGTGGTGTCATTATATTTGATGAAACTCTTATTTCAGATATTTCTCCCTTAAATAAATGTCCAATTATATTTGCATTAAGCGAAGTATCAACACCTGATGCCGTGGCCGACTGAATTCCATTTATATATAAAGTAAGATTGCCTGCTCCATCAGCAACAATCGCATAATGAGCATACTTATCAGTATATGAAGATATATCTTTATTAAAAATACAAGTACCAGATTTTGTAAGGAAAGAAAATACCTGGGAGCCTCCAGTTCTTGTAAGAATACCCCCGGACATACTGAATAGATAATGTTCATTATTTCCTGAATTATTCACTTTTATCCATGCTTCAATTGACCAGGTATCAATATTAGTAAAGTCATATCCTGAAAAACTAAACTCATCGTTGATGCCATCAAAGAACAATGCTTTACCTGACTGATAAGCAGGATTACTCCCGGTAAATTGATTTGTGTAATCAAATGCTGCAGCTGGAATTAAGTTTAGTCCATTGCCTGATAAATCCTGAAGTACGGTCGTTTCGTTTTCTGTTTGCCAATCAGTATCAAAAATCCAATGGCCAATTGTACCTACACGTCTCTCCTTGAGAGTAATATCATCTATATATGCTGAATCAGCTTGATTTAAGAATACTTTTAATATTTGGTTTACTTCTGCAGCTGTTGCTAAAAAGCGAAATGCCAATGAGGTAAATGTCCCTGCTATGGAAGATATTGACTTATATACTACTGTTTTACTTCCAAAAACAACGGTAATTTGTGTCCCTTGTGTAATTGTTCTTGCACTAATATTTATTTCATAATACTTGCCTTGCTCAACAGCTGTTATTTTATCATTACTTAACTCAATATAATTACTTACAGAATCACCTGCTCCTGTTGCCGTTATTTTCCCGGAACAGGTACCAGTCTTTTTATCATCTGTAGATTGTCCTATTTTATGATTTCCATGCTGAGCCCAGAATTCTGCACTCACATATTCTCCTATTACCTGATCTCCAGCCTGAGTAACATTTACACCAATTAAATTATTACCTTTTGTAGAACTATCCAGAAGAAAAGTGGAATCAGTTGCTCCGCGGAATTTCCAGCGACCAATCTCTTCTGTTCCAGAATAAGAGGAGACATTCTGCATTCCAAACTGATAACCTGATAAATGTTCTGACTGTGATTTTGCATAGTTTCGCAGATATTGAATACCACCATATTGACCTGAAAAAAAAGCAGCCGGGACATTACTATATCTGCCAATTGAAAAAGGTTGCGAATTTAATAATATGCCATAATTCCTTGTGGAATCAATTGCTACTTCATTATCAACATATAGTGCTAAAGTATTTATATCAAAAACTATAGTATAAAAATGCCACTTATTATCTGTGTAAGTATTTGTACTCTGAACGTAATAGTTTACTCCACTACCGTCCATTGCAAATAATTGCAATCTATTAGAGATATTTAAATTAAACAATAGACCTACAGACGTAGGTACTGCACCGGAATTTTTTGCAATCAAGGATTTTGTTACATCAGGAACTCCGGTTTTGAACCAACCTGAAATTGAGGTTGGGTAGAATTTCTTAAACTGAATATCATCGATATAAAGACTGTCTGCCTGATTTGAATATAAAGCAACCGGCTGACCAATTTCTGTGGAACCTGCCTGAAAGTTAAATACACATTTGGTAAATGTACCTGGCGCAATCGAAATATCTGAAAAAGTCTTGCTTTGACTTCCGAACGCAACTGTTATTGAAGGCCGTATTATTTCCTGTAAGGTTAAATTATCAAAATCATTTGTCACACTATTAACACCAATTGTATTGTCAGTATACAAACGCAGATAATCGACATTGGCGTAAAAAATAATTTCATACTGTTGCCAGGCGGTATTACTTTGTGGCCGTTTAGTATAGTATATTAAACTCGTATATATTGCAGGGGCCAAAATAGGCAAATGCGGACTACTGCTCTTAAACGAAAAGGATAATTTATAATATTTTCCAACAGTCAATATACCAAGTTTTTGGATATACGGTGCCGATCCTGCAGCACCGTTTTCTGTTAAAGTCATATAATTACCAACATTATAATTTATACTTCCCATTCCTCCTGTCCAGTAAGCTGTACCATCAGAGGAAAAATCAGAAGATGCTGTTGGAATTAAATTATTCCCCAAAACACCTGTACCTCTTGCCCAGAATTCAAAAGTATATTTTTCCCCGGAAACAATTGGCGAATATTTATCGGCAGGCAAAAATGCTTCTCCAATAACTTCCTTAACTGATACATTGTCTATATCACCGATAAATGCAGTACTATAAAAGCCAAAAATCTGACTTGTTCCACATGTTATGTATTCAACATAACTTCCTGAAGCATTTCGTACCGGACCAGTAGTACCACCTACATATAACATAAATATTCCACTGGTATAAACATTTACATCATAACTTACTTTATACAATTTTCCAGTTGTTAGGGACGTAAATGGTGAACGATAAAGAAATACATTACCTCCACTGGAATGATTACAATGAGCAACTCCATCTGAAATGACTGTAGAACCTAATTTAGCCCACCAGGTATCAGAATCAAATCCTCCATTTACTATAAGTTCACTTCCTAATCCTCCTGCAGCAGTGGAAACCATTTTGCCAGAATAATTACCGGACCTTTTTTCATCTGCAGTTTTTTCAAATGTATGATTACCCAGATACCGCCAACTATCAATATTCTGTATTTGATCAGAAATATCAACATTAACTCCGGTAAGGTTATTTCCTAATCCTGAACTATCTGCAAGGAAATTTGAAGTAGTTGTGCCCAAAAATTTTGCACGTAATGTTTCATATCCGGGATAATTCTGGACTCCAGATAACCACGAATTTAAATGTTCAGTGAATGTTTTTGCATAATCTCGTAAGAATTGGTGCTCTCCTATAAGACCCCCAAAGAATGAAGCATTGGCAAATGAATATTTGCCTAATGTGAATTTTTCTACGTTGTTAAATATGCCTACTATATTTTGCACATTAATACTAGTGTTATCAACATACACCAGAATAGAATCATACATCATTACTATTGTATAGTAATGCCAAGCTTCATCCGCATACGTATTAGAATTAGTAGGCACATCATACATCATATTACCGTCATACACAGACAAATGGAACTTATTATCTGTGTTAACTATCAATCTGTATCCTAGCGCAGAAGATGATGAACCAGATTGTTTAGATATTATTATTTGTGCTATGTTTGTGACATTTGTTTTAAACCAACCACTTATTGATGTTGGATAAAATCTCCTTAATGATATATCATCCATATATACCGTATCTGCTTGATTAAGGAACAGTCTTATCGGCTGTCCAACAGTCGCATCAGTCAGCTGATAATTAAATACACATTTTGTAAAAGTCCCTGGAATACATGATATACCTGTAAAAGTTTTGGATTGTTCTCCTATTAAAACAGTAATTGAAGGTTTAGTAACTTCTTGAACAGAGACATAATCTATAGTAACATCACAAATATTTTCTCTACTTATTATAAAATTTGTATTATCCGCTATCCAATATGCAGTTATTTGCCCAACTTTGTCTAACCTCGTGATTACTGCACCAGCATTTTTTGTTACTTTCAAATAGCCCACAGATACAGATGCCACATTTATTGTCAGTTTGTAAGTCTTACCAATAGTTAAAACATTTTGGCTTATTAACAATGCATCGCCATCACTTGAATAGATCCTACATGCATTATTATCTGATTGCGTCACTTCTCTAATACCAGTAGATTCTCCTATTACTTCCCATGATTCAGGATTATCATTACTCCAATTTGAAAATGTATTATTGATTATAATATTGTTTCCCAATATTCCAGTTCCCCGTGCCCAGAATTCGAATGTACTTTTATTGCCTGAACTTAAAGGAGTAAATGAGGAAGAAGGTAATACTACTTCTCCTACTACTTCCTGGATTATTAATGATGTTATAGTTGTTGTACCGGTCGATGCATGTGTTAGATATAATCCAGCATGAATTGAAACAAACGTAAAACTACCACTAAAACTACCAGTTAATGTAGGAGAAGAAGGGTATACTGTAGCACTACCGGCTTCACGTATTTGCAACGTGCCTGTTGTAGTACCTTTAATTATACATTTATAAGTTTTTCCAACTACTAATATGCCTTTAATAATGCCACCAAAGGCAGTTGTAGTAAAAGTATTACCACTGTTTATAGTAGCTGCAGCTGTAGGAGCCCAATCACTTGTAAAACTCCATCCACTTAATAAATCTGCATTCTCTCCACCAGCATTTGTAGATGAAATCGCCAATGATTGAATACCTGACTTTTTATCAATGCTGGATATGTCAAATGAATGATTACCATAATTTGACCACGTTGAAGTAACATTTTTCAATGTAAGACTTGAAATATTTATCACACAACCATTTAAACTACCAACCAAACGAACTCCAGTACCTCCAACTTCACAAGTAAAGTAAAAAGTGTTATTAAAACTTCCAGATAATAACGGAGAATATAATGTACCAGTATTTGTTCCTCTGACACTGAATGTTCCTGTGGATATTGAACCCGAAATATTAACCATATATATATTACCAGGTGTCATCAATCCTATCAATTTTATAAAACCACCATCAGCGGTTGATGAAAACTGAGTTGTTGAATTTATTACTGCATTTGATGCAGTCCAACCATTTGTAAAATCCAATACAGACAATAAATTATTACCAAGCGCCAAGTCAAAATCTCTGTTAGCAGAATGTTTAATTCTTTCATGACCATGAAAATCAAGACTACCATCTGCTACCTGAAAGCTTAAATTTGCAATTCTATCTCCAGCATCTAAATCCAACACAAAATAATTACTACTTGTAAATGTTGAATCTGAGACTGGATTTGTTCCACTACCGCCTGTTACTGAGATAAGCACATAATCAGTTCCAAAACTACCACCTTTTAACCAGATCGTAAATTTACCAGTTGTTGTTTTCTCTATTTTTATTCTATACCATGTATTATTAGCTATATATCCAGTATTAGTTAATAATAAACCAGTATATACTCCGGCTGTACGTTTTATCAATCTTACACTTTCGGTATTAAAGATTGATAATTCATAACCATTTTGAGTTGTATTGCCACCGATTCTATCATTCATAAATAATACATCAAGATGGTTTGCATCGTTCTCTTTGTACCAATCAAACTCCCATAATCCGACCGATTGATATGATGGGATAGAAATTATTCCTGCAGTATTACATACAAGTGAATACTGATTAGCTGAAAGTGGATTAGCTACAGAATTATTTACTGCAAATGTACCTGATTGAACTGTCCAATTAGAAAAATTTCCGGCGGAAAAATCTTCCTGAAGTGAATATCCTGTAATTATATTAACAGGATCTACTGTCATATATTCATCAGTACCATTAAGGTCCACCGCGTTAAATATAGGTCCCTCAAAAGTTCTGTTTGTTGAGTGCAGAATTCTTTCGGCGCCGTGTAAATCAAATCCCTGATCTTCATAAATGGATATATCATCTAACCAGAAAGTTCCAATTTCATTGGACCATATAGTTAAATAACCATCAACCTGGCAGTTAATATCAATTTCTACTGTATTCCAGTTAAATGTGGCAGGTAATATTTTATAGTAAGCTGAAGAGTAATTATTTCCAATCCTAATTGAAATACCTTTATAACGGAGAAAAATTTTATACTTCTTACCTACAGTTAAAAAAGATGCTTTGTATATCCCTTTGTTTAAAGCATCTGCAGTAATTTTGCAGTTATAATTGCCGGTTCGTCCAGGTTCGGCATCATTCCATATTACAGAAGAACTTCCACTTACTGCCGTACTCCAAATATCAGTATTAATTCCGGTTTCAAATGTTCCATTTGTAAGTAGATTATTTGCTACTGGAACATACATGTATTCATCTGTACCATTTAAATCCACCGCCCGGTTAATTTCTCCTTCAAAGTCTCTGTTGAATGAAGTAATTATCCTTTCATTCCCATATTTATCGGCATAACTGGAACCAGACCAGGTGTTACCCATTGTAAAATCTTTAAAATCACCATTTAGAATTTTATTATCCCCTAAATATTCACTGTTACCCGATAATATTTGTTTTTGCGGTTCAGACAGGAATACTAAATCAGGTAAATTCTTTAAATTAAACTTCTTCCTACCTGAACCGATTAATAATGAATTCATCATATTGTTTATGCCTCCTGCCATTCTATTCCGTCAAATATCACATTAGTACTATCATTAGATAATAATGTAGATATGCCGGAACCTTCAAATGATTCTATAATAATTAGATTATTTGTCCCAATATTTTTGATATAATAATTCCAGCCGGTAACTGGGTTTGGCGGTAATGTGATAGTTCTATCAACACCGTTCGGATTCATAAAATGTATAGCATTACTACTTTCAGTTAATGCTATATTCTGTGTTAATATTTGCCTGTTTATCGATTTTAGTTTTAACAAATTCCTAAATGAAATTTGCTTTGATATACCTTGATTTATTACATATAATATACTGCCATCATCAATTTCTGATGCAACAGGTAATTCACTTATTTTATAACTACTCATAATTACTCCCAAACTATTTATATATATTACTCTATATATGTTAATTTATAAAATCATTTGTAAGCCTTGTTTCTGGCCATACCCTGTTGTGGTAAAATTACGAACAGTACTCCATGCGCCAGTATTTACTGAATTCTTTGCCCGTACCTTCCAGTAATATTTTGTTTTTCTAACAAGGCTGGTAATGGTACATGTTAAAACATTACCAATATTAATGTTAATTACAGGGTCAATGAACTCCTGATTATCAGCAATTTGAAGATCATAAGAAGCTGCATATAATGGAAAATCAATCCCCCATGATAAAACAGTATTTTTTTCATTCATATTACTACCATTATCTGCCGGACTCACTAAACTCGGAGCTGATGGAGTAGGCGCGTCTGCAGTTAACCAGTTGATTACATAGGATAAATAATCTATTTCCCAACTGGAGGTAACAGAAAACGGATAATTGGTAATCCCATAATCTCCTCTTAAATATTCAGATATTTCAATTGAATAATTACCAGCTGCATTTAGGGTTGTTACAAGTGGCGCATTTGGAGAATTTTTCTTCAGAGAATCATTTGAATTAAATATCTGGCGCTGGTATAATTGCTGTGTAGACTGCCCCATAGCGCGCCCTTTTAACATAACCGCAACTGTGGAAATGTCTGGAAGTTGGGAAATTATATCATAGTTATTTTGATTATTGATTAGATTAGCATATACATATATTGATAGTGTTTTAGACCTTCCATAATCATCTACTGGAGGCGTGCCTTGCGCCGGGATAGTTATGTTTCCAATTGACTGATAAGCAGTATCAGCGCCAATTTTTGAATAATTTGAGTCCTGCGGACTTGATGCTGTTATTTGTGGGGTAAAAGTTAATACTGCCATTATATTGCAACTTTATATTTTAAATTCACTGTAATAGTAAGATTTTTAGCACTACTTGAATTATTTATTACTGGTTTTATGTAATCTTTATCCGTTAATAATATATCTGAGGGGTCTACTACTGAAGTGGAAACACCAGCATTTATACTACCTAAACCCAGAATATCTTCTATTCCTCCTTCAAATGATGCTTTTACCAGCTTAAAATTACAGGCCCCCGAATTGCACCGGCACACAACTGAGGAAATATTAACCACCTGGCCGCTGGGTGATGAAATAAAAAATGGATTTATATAATCAACATCTCCAACAGCTGCAACTACATCTCCCGATATAGTCCAGGTATGGGGAATAATCAGTTCTGCAATTGACTGAGTATCAAAACTCATTAAGTTAAGGTCTCTCTTGTCTGTTATTGTAGATATTACAGAATTTACAATAGTAACTTCAGCCAGCCAATATTCGTAAGTCCCCTTTGATGCCGTTGTAACAAGTATTTCTCCCCCGTCATGTTCATAAATCTTCATGTCACTGACTGCAGCCGGTGGGGTAGCAAAATTACCTCCTACACTGAACTGATTCCCCGAAGTTGTTGTCCCTGAGAATTGGGTATAAAGTTGTAAGGATACATCACTTGATACTAGTTCAACCGGGTATGAAACATTATTAATAATCAGCCTTCTATCTGGGCCAATTATTTTCAGAAACTCTGTGCCTACCCCTGTCACTACTTTACTTGAATTACTAAGTGTAACAGTCCCTTTTTCAAAATTATGTGTCTTTTGTTTAACAAGAATTTTATATGTCCCATTTGTGGCCGGAACATTTAATGTTGTATCCTCCTTTAACATAATTATAACAGGATTCCCGCTGGCATCCTGTATAATGCCTCTCCCCGCTTTAATAGTAATTGAATTATCTCCAGCTTGGCTGACCTGCCAAACTGTTAAACCAGTATTATTGTTTTTAAATAGACCATAGGTTTTGATCATACCGGAAATAACATCCCATAAATCCTGCTTTTGAAGTTCCTGCATCCGATTTAATTCAAGATCTCCAATAATTAACGAATTTTTAAGTAATAATGACATTTTAATTCCTGTATATAATTTCTGTACCGATTGGGGCCAAATATTTTTTAATTAGATTATTTGTTTCATCCATCTCTGCAATATTGGGGTCAACTATTTCAACAACTCCTTTAGCATTTAAAATAGCAGTGTTCTGTCCTATATAAGTCTTATTTACAATTATTCCGCAATCTGACGGCCGGTGTATAATTACTGTTTCTGCCTCTATCCCGAGTACCGCTGCAGCATCTTTTTTTACACCGGATTCGGTTCCTCTCATACTTGTATAATTTAGCCTTTCCAAAAGATATTTTTGGAGGTCTTCTTCGTTGGCTTCGTGCCTTATACATAATAAGGCCTCATTTTCACAAACCAGGTAGTCCCCGTTTTCTGTCATAATCTGATCAGTTTCTTTATTATATAATATTCTGGATTCCTGAGCGGTTAACTGAAGGCCCTTACCTGTCCAATAACAGTCCTTTAATGCCGTTATTTCATCAGACAATCTTTTAACAGATTGGCCGATTATAAATAGAACACTTTCCAGCACCTCATTTATTATAATGAATGCTGGCAGGTACCTTTTTATTTTTTCTGTTATCTCTGATATTGTCATTTTATATTACCAAATAACTCTGTGTGATTGTTTCTGATATTGATCCGCCAGTATAATCTGCTTTTAAATACGTAAATACAGGTACCTGATTTTCAGTACATTTCAAGTCATTCTGCTGATTATTTAAGTAAAATTTTGATAAATCCATACCTGTAACACCTTCAGCATCTAATATTGCATTTAGTAATCCCTGATATTTTATTACTCCCGCAAAATCCATATTGGCCGCAACATAATCGGCAATTACTGAAGCAACATTGGAATAGACTGTATCTGCTGAGACTCCGGCTTTAATAAAAAGATAACAATTCACTTCAATGCTTAATCTGCTTGCATTAGTGCATATAATACTATTAAATGCCCTTTGCCTGGAATAAATAAGGTCTGATAAGGTTTCTAACTCATCATCTGAATAAAGAGATAAATTAGATTTCACCAGGTATATACTAATTCCACCGGTATTATTTAAACCTGCTTTCGCAAGTAATACAGTACTCTCACTACTTTTTGCTAAAGCTTCATAGAAAGCTTCCGTTCCCTGATTTAATAAATCATATTTCTCTTTTAACAGTTCTCGTAGCTCTTCATCACTTTGTTTATCCTGGCCTCCTGTTGATATTACTAGGTTAGTCACTGAGGTTACTCCATCTATAGCAGTTTCAAATTCCGTCAGTTCCTTTATACCGACTGCCGTTTTACTTCCAGTGTTCGCGCTTTCAGCTATAACAATGTCTCCAATTGAGTTGCTATTTATAGGTCTCTCTATAGAGGGATTTTGTCCTCCAAGCGTTATAGTATTAACCGTTAAATACTTTTCACCTGATACTGAAGAAACAATAACAGTATCTTTAGGAATGACTGTCCCTGCAATGCCATTTATTAATAATATAGCCGCCGATTTCGTGGCCCCGCTCCTGGTAATTCCTTTTCTTTCCGCCAATATTTCTAGGTCTGTACCTGTTGCAGTAGTTTCTTGTATTTTTCTCTTAATCTGATAAATATCATTCCAAAGTTCTGACAGCATAAAAGAAATTGCGGATAGCAATCCCCTGAAGGCTCCATCTTTACCGAACCAGGTTATTTTATCTTGAGCAGCGATGGAATCGGTAGATAAATCTGATAGAATTTCTTTTTGGTTTTTCATATTTCAATTAAACGGTTAAATCAGTATTGTTAATTGTAGTAATAGTCCCTGCAACTTTTACTGCATTTTGACTAAATGTTACTTCCAAATCTGTTACATCGTCAATTCTTTCGTCTAATGACAATTGGCTCATTGTTTTAGTTATGATTAAGTTTTCTCTCAATTCCTGGGGTAAATCACTTCCCGCCAGGTTATCAATTCCAAAGTCGTTTTCTCCCGGATATTCCCCATTTACTGTAGTAATTCTATTTAGTATACCCTGTTTTAATGTTTCTTCAGGGGATAATATTCTCAAATCCCCTATATTGTCCACAGATATCTCATTCTGAATATCCATACCATAAACCAGGTCTCCGATCTGGCTTCCATAGCTGGGTATATTTTTATATATAGAATTAGTCCCATTAGTATTTCCGGTTTGCTCTATCTTGAGAACAATTCCGATTTTTATCTGATCTGTTGTTAAATTATTCGATAGTAATAATTCTTCCAATGATACTTTGAACTTATTAGCAATTCCGGACGGAGTATCATAATCTGCTACCGCATAATTGACTATTATTTTATCAGCATTATCCTGTATATTATTAAGATAATTCTCTTTGGTTAACCTCAGATATTTGTGCACACTCAGCATCCTTAATAATTTCCTTTTAATTTCAGATAAATTACTAAGTACCTCCGGATAATTTGTATCTGCATATTCATCATGCTTATCAGCCTCTATTTGTACTTTATTATAGTCCCTTTCTAGCATTAAAAGGGCTTTTTCAAGATCTATGTAATAAGTATTTATAGCCATTAAAATATTGTTGTTATGTTAGAATATACCTTTTTACTGGCAGCAGTATAATTTGATAAAGAACTCATTGAAGCTGACAAAAGTGTTGAAAAGGAACTCGATAAGACTTCTAATCCTCCTAATGCCTGTGTTACAGGGGATATTATATCTGAAGCAGAATTCAGCGTATCTGTTAAGTCGCCAATTATTCCATCTTCCCCGAAAATGTTTTTTAATCCTTCTAGTAGGAAATCTTTATTATTTGTTTCAACTAATTCTCCGATTATTGTAAAATTGCAATTGTACCTGATCAAAGTTGAATGTTCATCTGCGTTTGCTGATATACTGAAATCTTCAATATTAATAGATCCATATTTCTGATGGTAAAAATCGTAGTAATTCAACACGTAGATAATATTAGTATCATCTAAATTGTTACTCTTTTTTACTATATCCTCTTCGAATTGTTTTAGCCTGCTCCACCCATCCATAAAGCTTCCGGCAATAAGCCTCGGTTCCTGGCCAAAAGTACCTGCGAGTCTCACTTGTTCTGGCTGCCAGCCGAATTTCTGCACAAATACTTTATTTAGAGTTTGCCTTTTTGAATTCCTTGATGCCAGCCTGTAAAAAGCCTGTGTCGGGAATACGGCCAGATATATTACGTCAACTTGTTCTGCTCTATAAGCCGTATCTGATAGATATTTGGTTATATCAACCTTTAATACTTCAAATGCTATATATTGTATTTGTGGTACTCTGAATTTGTTCTTCATTAGCTTATTGCTCCAAAAACTACTGTTCCTGTTCCCCCGGATGTGGAAGCCCCGGATATACTTGAAGGACTAGTTATTGCCCCGGTTAATCCGGATATTATACCTACAGCTACTTTCTGGTGTGCTTCTTCCATATTATCCGGTTTACTGCTCATATCTATGCTTAAACTGTTTATAGTTAAAGTAACTGAACCTATTGTTATTATGTTATTTTTATCCGATCCCGTAAATGTAACTTTAGCACATTCTGCCTTTAACGCATTTGCAAACCCACTTAATCCCCCTTCCGCTCCTGATTTTACTGCTTCTGCAGATATATTAAAAGAACTTGCTTCCCATTTATAGCTGCCGTTTGATGGATCAGGACTCCCATTTGGCAGTAACCCTGTGTATGTGCCTGCCAGTTCTATATTATCCAGCACATGGCCTTTAATAGCATTACAGAGCCTTGTATGGGCTTCTGCTGCATTATCTGCCTGGTTCATGCTGCCGGCTGTTAAATTGCCTAATGTGGATGCACTTAAACTCATGTTCCGCTCACCTTATTTCCAACATGCGGACTTCCTGAGAATATACAATTCGGAATCCCACAGAAGGGGCCGCTGCCTGTTGGTGTTGCGGTACCATTTACTATTAATTCTCCACCAGTTATCTGTGCTTTTGCGGCTGTTATTGTACACTCATCATCTGCTGTTACTTCACAATTCCCTTTTGCTGTCACTTTAACTCCACCCTCATTCATCTCTATAATATTTTGAGTTTTATCTGTTACTTTTATTCCTGCTTTATCCATAACAAGCTGGTTTTTATTCTTATCAATTATCTTAATCCTTTCGGCGTTTTTTGTATTATCCATTAGTATCTGTGCAATAACCGTTTCTGCATCACCATCTGTTTGTGTCTGGTTAAGAACAAATTTCCCATTCATTTCCAGTTTTACATTTCCATTTTCATCGGTTCCTGAAACCTTTATTGCCAGGTTTCCTTTCCCTTCTTCTCCTTTGCCCTGAAGGAATATTGTAATATTACCTTCAGCATCGTCACTAAAGGCTAAGTATCTTTTTTTGTTATTCCTTACCAGGTTACGTTGGGATAAATCCTTGAGATCTGTTAAATCATAATTTAAAAGGCTGTCAAAATTGTCAATGCTAAGTGAATGAATGGTTCCCAAAACAACAACATTTTTATTATTTGAGTCCATATATGTATATAATAGCCTATCCCCAAATTCCTTTATCTTACCTTTGTCATCAATTTTATAAGGTTTGGGCATATTTTTATAACCATCTTCTGTATTAAATTCAGGGCCAACAAATAAAACATTTCTCAATTGGAAAGAATCTCTTTCTGCATTCAGGAAAAGAAGTTCGCCCTTATCTTCTGCGTCTCCTTCTATGAAGACAAGGTATCCGGCCTGTAATTTACTTGTTGCAATAGAGTTTTTTTTGAAATCTAATATATTTTTTAATCCATCCATTATGATATCTCGGATACATTGGTTAACTTATCAAAAATCGACCTTCTTTTATTTAATATATCTATGCTGTCTAAACCAAATGGAATACTTTGGGTTTCTTTTTCAAAACTGTTTATACTCTCAAAGTTTGGGAGATTATTTTTTATCCATTCTGCGGCAAAATCTTTGGGTGCACCGCGGGTTAGTCCGAAGGTTGTTTCATAAGTTTCCGGATAACGGAAAATATCACGTATTGAACTAATATAATACTCAACTCCCTGGTATAATTTCCCGGATTCTTCATCTGCATATAGTTCATCTTCATAAAACAGGCGTTTGCCCAGATCATACTCTCCCCCAATTACAGTTAATTGGCCGGATTGGTAATGAGGAAAACTATACCATTCTCTGATTTTATTCCTTTTCTCAATTAAACAATCCCTTAACCCATTTTTTGTTGTTAGTATATCATCAAACGCAATTCCTTCACCTTTAGTTTGTGCCTCGTTATATTTCCCAAACACTTTATCCCCGTCAAAATTTAGCAGGCGGGAAGTAACAGTTAAATCTCTTAAGCCATATTTTTTTATGCTTTCAAAATTTGCAGTTGGGAACTGATAGCCATATTTTCCTAAAGCACCATTTGCAGAACCAAGAATATCTTTCGAAAAATATACTTGGAAAAGGTTTCTGAGTTCAAAATCAGATTGTCCCAGGTTTTCATTTAATCGTATATCAGAGTTGATAGTATATACGTCTAGTTCTTCCCATAAGGTCCATTTATCAACATAATCTGATTTTAATTCTTTATATGAAAATGGCTTCGGACGTAATACCATTTTGTTATAGGCCAGGCCATCTTTGCCACTTGTAGTGTCAAAAAATACTTCGTAGAAATCTCTGTCAATGCAGGAATAAATATAATTTAGTATGTTCCCCGAATACCTGCTAAGATTTATATCAAATAAAAACTCATTATTTAGAAATGTAAAATCGAGAATAGACTTACTGTTAAAGTCTTTTATGTTAGTGTTAAAAAATGATTTAGCAGTTATATCATTACCAATAGTAGTGTTTGTCGCAACACAATTTTCAAGAATCCATTTAACTGCAACTTCTGGTTTATTAGCAAATGGCGGATTTTCTAATTCATCTCCCCGTGACCATCCAAAAAACTTGGCGCGCTTTGATAATATAGGGTCATTCTGTACTCTTTTTAATAATGATAGTTCTGGAGCATTTACTATATTATCTTTTATTAAAAGTTTAGGCAGTAGTAGGCTGCAGTTTATAACCAGTTTTCTATCAGTTGAATTGTTATTTGTTGTTACACTTTCAAAGATATGATCAATAAAACCCAAAAATAAATGCTTTTTGTGCCTTTTATTTATTTTAAGAGATATTATATCGTTTTTCTTAAATACAGTTAACCAGTAATTAATAGTTTTAGTACTGCTTTGAGTTAAACTGTTCTGGGTTTCCAATACTGGATTAAATATTACCTGAGCACTTGCGACCGGGGTATTGACTGATCTTTCAACTATTATGGAGTCTATATAAACACCTAAGTCATCACCACCTTTGCTATGATTTATAAATTCCGGAACCACACTATTTTGATATAAATTATCCATTAACTATTCTGTAAATCTCTTGGTATTGTAAACTCTCTTTTTTCCACAACTACCGGATGTTGCCCTCTCCTTTCGGCAGAATCCATAACTAATTCTCTTAATAATACTATTGCCTCTTCAAGTAATTTTGCCAAATCGCCAATTTTATCTTCCCGATAATTGTTATCTACTGTTTTGGAATAATTTGAAGCGAACTCATAGCCTGTTCCAGGCTCATTTATCGGTGGTTTTATTTTTCTTTCCGGGTTTTCAAATATTGACGAAACATCTTTACCTTTCTTATGGTAAAGTCTCTCCATCAAATCATCTGCTTTTCTTTCATTCTCTTTATGCTTTTCTAAAATATCCTCCGGATCAACTATTCCCCGGCTTCTTAAATCCTTATATTTATCATCATATATTCCCTTACGTTTATTTTTTGGTATTACTACATCTTCTGCAGCTCTTTTTAACCCTTTCACTTCATGATCTTTTAACCATTGAGCTGTTGCATCTATTCCTTCCTCCCACGAACCGTACTTACGCGTATTGCCACTGTCATCATTTCCTATATTCCCGGGATTATTTGTTCTTGCGCCCTTCCCCTTAGTGCCCATTGTAGAATCCTGCTGCATAATTGCTATAAGCAATTCAGGGTCAATTCCATGCTTTTCTGCGGCCTTAAAAACCATTTCTCCGGTTATTGGGGATCCGGGAGCGTTTCTCTGGATATATTTATTCGCATCTGAAGCATTTTTTATATCCATTCCGGTTTTAAGTATAGCAATTTTTTCTTCATGTGTTGGATCTGTAGCATAATCAGTAATATCTACGCCGCCAATTATTTTCCTGATTCTGTCATCTTCATGCTGGATAACACTGCTTTTGTAGAAGTTTTCCATCACCCTACTTTTTTGATCATCAATTTCTTTAAGTTTTTTATTTAATTTTTCCCTATAATCAGATTTATAATAAATACCTGTCCCTCCGGTTGCTACTCCAGCCAGGTTCTCAGCGCTGTCTTCGGGAACAGTTCTGTTTATATAATCCTCAATACTCTCTCCTGCTTTTGATTTCTGATGCCCGTTTATCTCATATACTGCATTATATTTCTGCTCTAAGAAATGCTGATTTACACTCCCGCCACTCAGGTAAATTCCCATATCAGCTAATTTTTTATCCAGGTAGCCAAAAGAATCTTTGAGCATCTCACTTATTTTATCTTGTGTAAGTGCACTTTTCAACCATATATCTTCAACTTCAGCCATTCTCGTTTGAGAATTCAGTATCATTTCTTTATAACTTTCTGCAATACTTAACTGGATATTAACAATTTTTTCCTGGGCTATTTCAAATGCACTTTTGTTGTTTTCCGCGGCAAGTTTATAGCTTTCAAATACTTTACGAGCCTCTTCGTCTGTTTTACCTTCTACTTGAGCAGTTAAATCACTTATGGTTACTGTTACTTTCTCGGTATCCTGCTTCAAAGAATGAATATATCTTTCATCCTTTACTTCCTGGTTTTTATCATTAAAGTACTTCCCGGATTCGTCCTTAAATATTTTATTGCCCTCTTTATCACTGAATATATTCCTTCCCTTTTCGTCAACTGCATATTTATCTGTTTCTATCTGACCGTTTTTTATCAATTCTGTTATTCTCGGCAATAATCCTGCCGGCGCGTCCTTCATCATCTCGTCCAGCATGAAATAAATATCACGTTCATTCCCGTGCCCCATTTTCTGGGAAAAATCGAAAATCTTTTCCAGGTTATCCTTATAATAGATGCCTCCCTTTAATCTTTCATTAAATTCCATAAGGTCGTTTGTACCGTAAGCCTGGAACAAAAATGCATGGTGTGCTTCTGTTTGCGGACGCCCTAATCCTTCCAGAATATTAAGTGTCTGGCCTCCCAGGTCTCCCATCCTACCATATGGATTAAGCACTCCAAAAATATCGCCGGGTATATTGCCGAACTTTATTGCTTCCCTGGCATCAGCATTAATATCAAGTCTCAGCATCTCCATATTTGTATCTTTTACTGCTGTTAGCAGGTCAACTATTCTTTTTGTATCTGAATCTTCTCCAAAGGTGCGTTTTGCCATATCTGCTGCCCTGTCAAGTCCCATTATACCCATATCTCCACCAGTAATACGTGCGGACCGGTTTAAAGCGTAGAGATCCTGCGGGTTTATACCTTCAGCGCGTGCAAACATGCTCTGTTCATAATAAAGTGGTTCATAAAATCTTCCCAGTGCCTCTCCAAAAGCGCGTTTCATATCCATTTCCTGAATCGCATTATAACCTAACCCACTGCTGCCTCTCATATCCTGCCCAAACCTTGCTTCTGCTTGTACTGCTTTGGTATCATAACCGGAAAGCATATTAACATACTCAGCCGCTTTCCCGTATGCCTGGTTTATAGACTTCATTTCTTCCTGTCTCTGTGCAGATACCCCTTTATTAATATATTCTGCAATAAAATCGCCAACAGCCCCACCTGCTGACATTCCTGCTACAGCACCCCAGGGACCTCCTATAAAAGTTCCAGTTGCGCCTCCAACAATAGTGCCTAATAACCCCAGGTCTCTCTTCCTTTGTTCTGTTTCAGAATATAATTCGAATTGTTTTCTTTCATTCCACATAGCTACCGGCGATGTTAAATCAAAAGCTGTTACATCCCTGGCCTGAATTTCTGCGGTTGTTAATGTTGCGGCAGTAGTTTTATTTAATAACATCCCAAATGCAGTGAAATATCCGGCTTTCTTAAAAGTTTCAAATAAATCATTTGTATTAGCCTTTGTATTATTTGCTTCGTCAGAGAATTCCTTTAATTTATCCTTCATAAAGGCAATGTTTTCAGAAAAATATGCTGTTGCTTCTCTAACTTTCTCTTTCATCGTGTTATCAGCGTCACTGTGTGGAAACTTTTCACCTATATCTTTTATTAGGTATTCGGATGTTTTCCCTAAATCGCTTTGCAGCCTGTTAAAGTCCTTGAATATTTCTTTTGCTTTTTGGGGATTTACTTTACCAGAACTCCAGTCCAATTCTTCATCAAAACGGCCGATTGTTCTGGCATACTCATCTCCAAACTGGCTAATACGTGCCTGCATTCCACTTATCGCCTGTTTGTCACTACCGAGGAACTCACGGCTCCCCAGGAATCTTTTTTCCATATCGTTTCGGTCAATGCCTGATAATTCCCTTAGTGTCCTTAACATTGGAGGTTCGTTGGAAGGATTATTTTCCTGTACAAAATCATAATACTTCTTAGCAGCGGACTCCATTTTGTTGTAGGCACCGATTACATTCTCTGATTTATCTTTTATTGCATTACTTATAACATTAAATATTTCTTCATCTTTGTCGTTGTAGGCATGTAAGTCCATATTTAATTGAGACATATTTTCCTGTGCTGCTAGCCCGGCCTTATTTATCCTTAAAGCATGTGAAGATTTGAGGCCTTTATTCAAATCTTCAGTAAATGACTGTGTGAGCGATTCTGATTGGGCGTTAATATTATTACCGGCTTCCTCAACAGCTTTTCTCATTTTCTCTATTTCTTTCTGGCCGCCAGGAGATAAATTGCCCGTTACTTCCGGGTTATCTATCATAGATTGAATATCCTGCTGAAAAGATTTTGCAGATGACTTAACACGTTCTGTTACATTTCGCAGATCTTCTTCCAGTTCTTGTGCTCCGATAACTGAAGCTATTCTCGCCCTAATTTCAATCCCGATATTATGTTCTTCCTGCATTTTAGCTTTCCAACGCTTTTAATAAACTTTGTTTGAAATTATCACTTTCTTTTCTGTCAAATTTTGGGTCTAAATAACGGCCTTTGAAAATTCTATAAGCCTGTGGGTTATTTCCAATTTCTTCATTATATTTTTCCAGTAATTGGTCTAAAAAATCTTTATATATTTGAGTTTCAGTTGCGGTTAAATACCGCTCATCATTACTACTGTAGTTATATTTTTTCTTCCACCAATAATGTATGCTTTCTCTTTGCTTTTTTGCTTCGGCCTGGTATTCCCGGTCTATTAGCCTTTCATCGCCTAGTGAAATTAGTCGTTTGAGATCTTCAAGCCTTTTTTCTGGCTTAGAATTTTTTTTTCAGCCACCTTTGACCATAATTTCAGTAGATAATCTGAATCCTTACTTAGGAAATTGAAATGTTTGGGTGAAATACACATAACCTGCATCCATGCAATATTTCTTGTTACTGCTCTGTCTGAAAGCAGACTTCTATAAACCCCATAGTGTTTATTATTAATAAACTGTACCATCTTATCTAAATATTCGGGTTCATCGCGTCCCACATTGTTTCTTATACTTTTCTGAAATTCGTTAAATTCTTCACCATACATTTCTTTATTATATTCTAAATGTCTCTCAAATGCCTCATTTATTGCGCTATCAAGTTCCGCCGATTTTTCCCAGCCTCCAAGTATATCATTGGCTATGTTAGTAATTTTCTGTTCCTGAATAATTGAGATTTCAGCATTGGAGAATATAAATTTCTGTCCATCTTCTGTTGTTATTTCAATTGTTTCCATAAGCCCTTTTTAATAATCCTCTCCCCGAAGGGAGAGTTAAATAAATAAATATTAAGCAGTAGTGTTGGCCGGTCCAATAACGCTCTGGAAGCCACCCGGTTTCGCAGCATATTTCAGCGACGGGTTTTTCTGTTTCCATTCCAGCCCCGTCATTCTTGTACGGAAAATCAGGTTTGCATTTCTCAGGTATAAGCTGGTCGAATTAAAGTTACCCTGTTGCCCCTGGAAAACACATCCTTTGAATACGTCCAGCACAATGCCACTAAGTGCCGAGTCCTCGTGGTCTGCAATTTGAACCAAAGCAGACAGTTCTCGGTTAGAAACAAGATTCTTAGCTGTCGGCAGAGTATCATTAAACTGCATAAGGAATAAGCCCTGTATATTTAGTTGCCCTGGTGGCATGGCTCCTTTCACAATTTCAACGCAATAGCGTTGACCCAGTTCCATTACAGGAAAGTTCTGGTAGTTTTCGCTCCAGGACATACCTAGTGCACGGGCCACGAGATTAAATTCATTATCAAATACTTTCATTACTAGTGCTGAACCAGGTAATGACTTGTAATAACTATCAGGATCGGATATTTCTCCAATTTTTATGGGAACATCCATTATTTCACCATATGCCATAATTTCACCTCTTTATTTTTTTAATATCTTATTAATCAGGGATTACTAAAGTCATAACAAAACCTATGAAATCAATGCTATCTATTGGAGTTATCTGAGGCTTTGTTACAATTGCATTTCCTTCTTTATATGCATCTTTTATCTGTGGGGCATACTCACCACCCTGCAGATAACCATCTGAAACAAGTTTTTCTAATATCTTGTTACCGAGAAATACTGCCGCGGTTATATCGAATCCATCTGCGCCAACTCCTGACTTCATTTGATTTCTGTAGCTTTCGAATGCATAATCTCTAATTCCAACTTGCTGAATCAGATAACTTGCATTATCCTGTGAATTCCAGACTGTATCATGTTTCTGGTATGTATTTACACCTTCTGCCACGTAGTAACCATCAGGACCTGTACCAAATACCAATACACCGGCTTTAATATAAACTGCTGTTTCAGTATCCCGGTTATAATTCCCAAAGAATTTATTTACAGAAGATGCAGATACAGAATCATTTGTAAAGTTTCGTTTAACGCTATTAGCGCTCATCATACCGGCGAAATAAGGAGCTGACGAAATGAATGCTGCTATATTATTTCTATCCATCCCACATAGAATAACATCTTGGTTATTCAAAGCCTTAACTCTTGATAGTGGATGGTTAGAATCGGAGCTTGTTAATGATATATCATTAAGCGCTCCTCCAACAACTATCTGAATACTCGCCTGGTTTGTCATACTTCTCATGGTTTTTGCAAGTGTACTATAGACAGCGTGAACTGCAGCGGAAGATGAAACCGGGACTACTATTCTTATACGAGATTTTGTATAATTCTGAAATTCTTCAAATAACCGTGGGGCACTTGATGCTACATTATCAAAATCACCTCCTGCGGTTTCAGTTGCAACCGGCGAAGTTCCTTTTGTTGCTCCAGGAATATTCTGAAGGTAAGTTTTTGCAAGTGTTGTTGGAAGTATGCCTGTATAAGTTTCGCGGGTAGCAATAATAGTATCGTTGCTGTTAATCCAGTTTATAACATCATCAATAGTGGTACTAGCTGAAACAAATGTTTTTACATCTTGGTTATTAGTATCTTCCTGGAAAATCCTTGCATAATCAGTTGTGGCATAGGCTACAGTAGGTAAATCATTAACTGTAATGATATTATTGGTAGCGTCAATGGCTGTAATGGTCGTAGACTGGGGCGTTGTTGTTGCGTTACTGGTTATCAATACAGTTTGCCCTACTTCATAACCTTCAACATTCTCTACACTGTAATTCTTTGATGTTGTGAGTGCATTTGCTGTTAAATATTTAGTGTTTTTAGGCGGAATAATTGTAAAAGTTACATTTGTTGAAACCGTTGCAATAGTTACCGATATATCATTTTCTGTAGCCCCATATTTCTTGGGTGTCAATTTCATTGTGTTGGCAGGTGTTGTCGCATTATCTTTAATAATTGCATTTGCTCTTGTTAATGATGCGGCATTAAGCAAATAGATAACTCCTGCTCCTGCATCTTTTGCTGTTGACATTGCATCAGTTAATGGAGATTTTCCATATAGATTCTTAGCATCTTTAACTGAAGTAAAAGCAGTTATAACATCTGCCCCGGTTAATCCGGCGCCATTATACGGCAACCCGGATCTTGCTGATCCAATAATTAATAATGTGTTAAAAGCAGGCAAGGATATTCCACCCTGGTTAATTACTTCCGTATAGCCGTACACTCCCGGAACATCAAACGTTTGGCCATTAATTGTTAAAGGCATTTTTATTCTCCTTATTTATATATTATAGCTTATATATGTTAATTTTTAATAATTATTACTGCATCTTTATATAGTTTGCCCTCAACTGTTCGCCTATATACCAGACCAGGCAATACTTTATATGTGCCACTAACTTTTGCTTTGTTATATTTTGATAAATAATAAACTACCAAATTCGAATTTCCTGTTTTTATCGCCTTTTGAATATCTTCATTGATCCTGTATCCAACATTGAATGTAAAGCTTATTAATGCATCAAATTCATTCCATTTAATAATACCTGCTCTTTTTCGCAAATACTCTTCAAATCTTTTTACATCCTCAATCAGAAGAATAGTGGCTTCTTTTTCGGTTATTACCATTCCTGGCTTAACATGCTTGCCAGTTGACCCATATCCCACAGTTAGTACTCCAGCGGGGCAATAATAGGTTTTGCTTCTAAAGCCTTCGAAGTATTTAATAAGTTTAATACCTGTCTCAGTCGTCTTCTGTTGCCCAAAAATTGGCGATAACAGTATTAATAACAGTATTAATAGCTTATTCATGTTAGTAGTAATATTGTTATAAGAATAGATGCAACAATTAAACACGATCCTATTAATGCAGCGGCCAGCACTATCATTTGAGATCTAATCTCACTATCCTCTAAAATCCCATCATTCCCGGCAAATTTATTCCTTGTAAACTTTAAATCAGTATAAATATATTGCAGCCAAGTGGCGAGTAGCCCGGCAAGTGTTACAGCTACGATAGATAATAGTAACCAGTATGTTAGCTTAAGCCAGATACTGTTTCCCTGAAGGTCAGCTATTTGATTTTCAGTTATAGTTACACTTTCAGAATTACCTTTTTCATAGCTTACAGCTATGGTATTATATTTATTAGATATTTCCTTCTGGATGTTACTTTGATTAGGTATTACCCAACCAAGTATTATTGCTACACATACAATCATTAGCACAACTGCTGCATTATTCTGATTTTTGAATATCTGGTTCATAATAATTTATGCCTTTATATTTTTGTTAATAATTCCTGCCATTCTTCAAATGTTTTTTCTATTTTTTCTGAATTATTTATCTGCATATAAAACTTTAATCTTGCAGCTATCGGCCAGTTTAGATTAGCAGATTCTACAAATGTTTCCATGTTCATTATCGCTACAGGTTGCTCCTGGATTGCTTCTGTAGTTTCTTCAGGGTTAACAATTTCGGAAAGGTTGTATTCGCCAGATGTTAGTTTATTATTTTTAGCCATTTTCTAATACCTTCATTTCTGTTATATGTGATTCTATTTCTTCATTTGAAATAGTAAATTTATTTTCAGCGTAAATAGAGAAAATAATTGATACGCCCAACGCCCGGTCGCCATGAAACATGGGATTAAAATAATCTCCTTCAACCGTTACTTCACAATCTATTGCACCCTGTGCCTTTATCATCTTTTTCAGAAACACTCGTCTGCTTTTGAATAATCTCGACATTAATTCACGTCTGTCTGCACCGGCAATTGTCAAATAAGTGGCTCTTATTATATCATTATCGATATCCCCAAATGTAATTTTTGAACCATACATTTGAGTCTGATTGCCTAAATACTTCTGATAAACGGCCCCATTCACCCTTTCGATCATGATAATGCTCCCCTCAATTTCTCCTGTCTGGAACTGCTTTACTATATCAATATCTTTTCCTTCTCGTACCTTCTGGTTATCTATGCTCTTAACAGTATCAAACATCTTTTTAAGTGCTTTGATTACCATATCTTTAGTGTCTGGTATATCTTCTATTATATCAGTTCGCGGAATTGCATTAGCGCTTATTGTTGCTGAGTATTCTCCTGTATCTTCATCTCTGATTACTGCTTTATAGAAATGCTGAATATCATTTCTTACCTGGTATATTGATATGACATTTATTTTATTGCTTAGTCTGTCAAAAACCATCAATCCGTTATAATTATAGTTACTTAAATTTGCTATGCAGGAAAAATATTGGTCTATTTCATTTTGCGTTATATCAATTTTACTTCTCTGAAACAGATAAATTTTGAAATTTTCAGGTAGTTCATCTGGCAGTTTCCAGCTTAAGTCCAACTGGCCACCAAAGGCACTTATATCAATCAGCAATTTGGTTAAGGGTTGAATCATATACTTAATTATGATGAATACAACAGAAGAAAATACATTAACAAATACGGCACTTATTTAATAAATAATTGGGATCATTTAGGTGTGAAAAAGTGAAAATCTTTTTAGTGGAGTTAAAATAAATAATCCTCCTTCACCAGCCTGTTCTGGTCAAAGAGGAAACATTATAAGAGCAAATGCAATACATTAATATTGCATATCAAATATAAGAATCATCTGGCAGTTAAACAATCCACCATTTTTGTCCTAATTCTAATTTTTCTCGAATATTTTCGATGTTATACTTTCAAAATCTCTTTGGGCCGCATCACCTATCATTTTAAAAATAGGTTCTTCTACCTTCTTTTCGGTATCTCGAAAGATAAACATACCGTTAGTTCCAGGATGTATCCACCCTTGCGATTTCTCACTCATTATTCTAAATGTCATATAAGAACTATAATTTGTTTCATTATCAGTTTGATTTACTAAGTTAAATTTGTCGGACCTAAAATTTAATCGGTTGAGATTTGGATTTGCTTGAAATCTTACCATCCCTTCATAAATATTAGTTTTATGTTGTTTTTTTAGTTTTGGATAATCAATACCTTCTAACCTATCTTGCCAATCATATCTGTTCCTAACAACTAGTTTTTCATTGTGTCTTCTTAATAAGTTTGCATCATTTATTGTCTTGAATCCTTTGATACTCCCTTCCTGGTATGTAGATAAAGTAACGGACTGTCGCATATTTTTTGCACCTGTGAGGCCTTCTACTGTATTATATTTAACTTTCCCATCGACTATTGTTCTTCTAGTAATGTTAGCATCATCATACACTGAATTTGGCATAGCGGCAAAGGATTTTGTCCCCGGGGCACCATGCCTGAAAGGTATTACGAGATATCTTTTACCATTTTTTGATACCCGAACCTTGTCAGAAGTAAAAAGGGCTTGTTTCATATCAAAGCTTTTTATCCCTTCTTCAATCGCTTTTGCATATGGCACTGTTTGTTCTACACGATAATGCAGTGGGTCACCATTAAAGGGGTATTTAATACCTGCAACTATCCCCCTCGCATATCCGCCCTGCGAATGTCTAAACTTTGAAGACGAGTAGTTTAACAACTCCTGAACTGTATAGTCACCTGCCGCTTCAATAGACTCAATAAGGTTAGTAGATTCACCAGCCTTTTCCTGAATAATATTTATCAGATCTTTTAATTTTGAATAGTCCAGGTCATAATATATTTCATACATATGGTGAACCTAATATTTGCTTTTGACACTAAAAATGTATTATTTACTTTATTGAATCGAGGGAGCAATATTCCTGTCTTCATATGTTATCCTCTACCAGAAATCAACATAGAAAGGAGGTTACTATGGGTAAGTTAATTTCTTACCTAATGCAGAGGGAGCACGCTCTGATTTGCTAAAGATAACCAGTAAGCTTATCACTTATTGGTTTAAATCATTCTATTCGGATCTCAGTTTTATACTGAACAATCAGGAATAGGATAGTTAATCGGAGGCAAGTTACCATCGTAACAATTGGGAATTTTTTCAGGAGCTTGATAACCTCTTGGAGAATGCACCCGTGCCTCCCTCATTTATAATTCTTCATTTTTGTTTGCTTTATGCTTTATCATATAATCCAATGCTTCTTCGTTTGCTTCATGTAGGGTATAACATTCTTTCGAAAAGTGTTCCTCTGGTTTAGGCCCATAACCGCATACCTCATAGTATGTTGTTTCTTCAGTTTCTCTCTCATTAATTGAAACAGAATAGGAACCTTCCTGGCTATAATTAACATAATATCTTCCAGAATCATTTACCGCTCTTATTTCCCACGGTGAAGGAATTTTTTCGCCGGGAATGCCGCCTTTTGCTTCGTTTCTTATAGCTGTAATACTAATTACTTCCTGATTTGATGGAAATATTTTAATTTTTGCTATCCCTTTTGCTGGGTCAGTCTCTTCAATCTTACTAAACATTTTAATCATTGTTATTTGCCTTTATCAAGGTGAATTATATAATTCTTATCCTCAAAATGAAATTCTACTGTTTTTGATTTCATTATTGTTAACTGGTTACTGGGGAAACTTAAAACATGATCACCCTTCTTGTCATGAATAAACATACTGTATGTCTTATCAGCATTCTCATTCATCAGCCGAAAAATACCTTCGTTTACTATTTTACCTTCTTTATCAGTAATAGTTAATTTACTCCCCATATTCTTTTCAAGTATATTGTAACTCTTTTGGGGAGATATAATTTTTACTTCTGTTTTATCATCAGCATTTTCACCCTTTTGCTTTTCCGTCTCTATCGGTTTGGATTCACGTGACGCTTCAGAGACTCTGCTGTTATTATTATTGCTAAGAAGTCTCCAATGCACTCCCTTACCTGCAGGATTTCTTTCCAGTTTAAGCATCCCTCCCACTCCTTGCCTTGTATCACCCTCGTGGTGTGAAAACATATCAAGTTGCTGCCCAAATGCCTTAAATAATACTATATCTGGTTTTATTTGATTAAAACGAATAGAAATCATCATTACTCTTTTCAATATTGATTTTATCAAGGGTACTCTTTTCAGGATCAATATACCTTCTTATAACACTTACAATTCTTTTGGGTAATTCTTCATAATCTGTCCCTCTATCATTACCATCATCTTCCCAGACCTTATATTGCTGCTTACTAATAAACTCAACCGCGTAATATTCTTCCTCTGCAGGGCCTTTATTATCTGCCCAGTTAATTGTGGTTATGTTACCTGTTTCTGTAATTGCTTCAGAAAAGGTAAAATCCATCCCCTGAAGAAACTGTATATTGCCTGCATAAATGCTTATTATTTTTACTATATCAAAAGCATATATATAGTCCCGAATAGACCTTCTAAGTATGTCAGTATCACGTCTGGTTTTATTAGGTACAACAATAATATCTCCATGAGCAAGAGTAGAATAAGCTTTTTGTTCAATACCCTCCGGGCTATATTTCGGAATTGAAAATGTCGCTCCCCCATCAAACAACCGGCCGTTTGGGCCTATTAAATATTTCTGAGATACTGATCTTCTTTTCCCAACTATCGTTTCCGGCGTTCCATAAAAGAAACCCTGATTACAAATATGATCCGGTCGTGGCACTCCAGAATTTTCTCTTAAGCAACTACATAAACGGCCTGGGTAATAAATAAGTGTTTGCCTATAAGTATCGATAAGTTCTGACGAGTTCGGGTCAATTACATCCATTATATTACCACCATATTCATATTTTTGCCATACTTTTTCCTGAGATTATTAATATAATCTTTTTCATTCTGTCTTAGTTCTTTTAATAGTCCCTGCATGTTTCTACTGATAGATGCCGAATCACCGTCTAGACTTTCGGATTTGCTGGCTATTCTTGAAGCCGGGTCAATATGATGCACAATGTTAAGGTATGCTCTCCGGGCTACTGCCGCTCTTATCCCTTCCTTTTCAATATTATCTGTAGTATTAGTATATATACCTGATTTATATGTGATCTGGAAGAAATTGGGAATCCTGTCCAAATTACCACCCATTAGCACGGATAGGCCCATTGAACTCATATTTGTCATTAACATATTATATAAACCTGCACTATCACCATCCGGAACTGGCAGAAATTCTAATAGCCCCATGTCTCGGTCAAACTGGAATAATTCTTTTGATATTCCCATTATTTCGGCATTACCATAAAATAATTTTACACTTACCAGCTCATTTATTGGAGGATAAAAAACCTGTATTTGCCATAAATTCATTCGAAATCTGTCAAAATTATAATCACGTTTTTCTGTTTTTGTTCGCTCCGTAAAATATATTTCCGAGTCCTTTTCAAGTTCATCCTGAGCAGACTTAAGATAGGTACGTATACCATTCTTATCCTTAACAAATTCAGTTATAGCAATAGAATATGCCTTATCTACTTTAGTGTTTTTAGACAGAACGTAATCTATAAAGTACTGTACTGGAACTATCTCTATCTCCGCGGCAAAATTAGCACTGGGCAGGAAAGTTAATTTTGCATCTTCCGGAAAATAATTGCTATCGATTTGAGTATCTGTGGAAGAAAAGAAGAGCCGGATGTATTGTTCCGGCTCTTCCGGGCTTATATAAATAGAAGTGTTGTACTTCTGTAGGGAAGAGTTATATGTTAATACAATATCAGACAAATAAGACCCGGCATCATTTTTTATATAATTGCCATTTTCGCCTATTAAAGACAGTTTAATTGTCTTTCCATCTGGTATTGCATCCTGTTCCAGAACAATGATTTGTTCTGTACCTGATAAAATTGTTTTCATATAAGCCCATAAAATTATTTTTCATCTATTTCAGGATACCTTAACCAGGTTAGTTTACCGGCAGAATTTTTTTTGTAGACAAAACCCTTACCGTTCTCAATTTTTGTATCGCCTTCTTTTGGTTCTGTTTCTCCATCATCGTTTGTCTTTTCAGAGGATATTTCAGAAAGTTTTGTGTTTAAGTCCTCATTTTCAGCCTTAAGATCGTTAAGTTCTATTTTCAGTTCCTCATTTTCAGCTTTTAATTTCTCCGCGGTAATCTTTATAATTTCATATTGTTCAGTGAGCAACTTAATTTTTTCATCATCTGCAGCAGTAATACCAACGATATCTGTCTCGGCAGCTTCGTCTATTTGAATTTCTCCTTCAACTATTTCAAACCCGGGTATATTGGCTAATGTTTGCTCTGCATCTTTAGTTAAAGGAGTTAATACGTATCCATTCTTGTTTAGTCTTATTTTCCTATCCGGGGATATATCATCACTTACATGCATTATTGTATTGCTTAAATATATATGCCTTAATGCCATTTTTTTACCTTTTGATTATTTTAATAAATAAGGCTGACTACTATTGTAATCAGCCTAAATGAACTCCTGCACTTAAAGTGCCGGGATATGCCGGGTTAAGACCAAGCTTGATTACCAATATTTTTTAGGAAAATCATTTTATTGGCATTTAGCAGCATCGGAACTGCATATAACTTCTGCAGCCATCTCTTACTGTCATCAATCTGTGCTAAAGGCATCTTCACCATTGGCAATAATTGGCGAAAGTCTATTACCTGGTCAAAGTCCCAATCAAAAGCGAATCCATTAGATGTACCTGGAACCCACTCTCCATTATCAACTTTTGTGTCTGCAAGTGCCCAGGTAGTTAAATACTCATAATCCGTTTTTAAAGTACTTGAAGAAAGTTTCCTGTAAATATCAAAACTTATTGCCTCTTGCCCTGAAGGTGAACCCGAATCGCTAATTGTGAATGTTACTTTTTTACCCTCACCAACTACCACATTGGTTATTTCAAATGCTGCACCGCCTCCAAATCTGTTACGCGGAACAACTGCATAATCATAGTTATTAGCAGGTAATAACGATCCAGTTAAAGTGTCTACTGAAACACTGCAAACATCTGAGGTTAGTTTTATAGGTGCCTTTGAATGCATGGGCGCAAAAGCTGTAAGAGTCTTATTCATTTTCGGATGTTTACGATCCAGATATGCCTGCCCCTTAAATTTCAGGAAAATATCGGTTTCAATATTACCTTCACCATCTCCCAATTTAAATGATCTTGCGCTTGCAATTAACTGTGTTGCTTCAGAAGAACCAACAACATATCTTCTGTTCTGGATTAACTCATCTGTATAGTCAGCCCATGCCTGATTTGATAACCAAACTTTGAGATTTTTAGGATTGCCATAATTACCAATATCTGATATCCTTCTGCCAACATCATTAAATGTTTCAGGACGTAATCTTTTACCTCTCAGATCGATGGTACTCTGGTTAATATCTCTAACTTTTCGCTTGAACTGGGTGTAATATCCATCCCATTCCAAAGAATTTTTTGTGCTATCACCATAAAAAAGTTTAGTGTCGCATTCTCGCATGATAGCAATTACTTTTGCCCTGGTTATTAAAGCTTCATTTGATGTTATAGACTCAACCATTGTCGCAGGCATTGCTATTCTTCCAACTGCACCTATATATTTCACATATTCAACGCCCCTGCTGATATCTTCATCGTATTCTTCCGGTAAGCTCCCTAATCCATAAAAAGCAGCTGAACCCAAATCATTTAAAGTTACATATTCCTCAACAGTTGATCTAGCTTTCCCTTTTCGAACCGCCCGGTAAAATGCCGGAGATTCTTCCTTCGCAGTAAGGATCCTCACGATGCTATCAAGGCTTTCCATCCTTGTTGCGTCGAAACCAACCTGATCAGTTGAACCGATTGTATTATCCAGGCTCAAAGCTTTTGCAAGCCCGATAATCTCGCTTTTGGAAGTAGCACCTCCGTATGCAAAACCATTATCACTTGCGGTTTCTGCAAATAATTCATATTCGTTCATTTAAGTTCTCCCTGTCACGGCAAGGCCGGACGTTAATTTTTATAGTTAAAACCCTATATCTGTTAATTTATTTAAATAACTTATTTGTCCCAGCCTTAAACAAGTCCATAGCCTTTGATTTGACCAACTCTGTAACTTCTTCCGGAACCTGGGCATGCTGCCCACCGCCCACATAGTTTATCAGAGTATTTTCGTCAATTTTCTTTTCTTCCAGGAGCTGCTCAAGAATATATGTTACCTGCGATTTATTAAGTGGCTTTTGATCCTGATTTTCAGCGTTATTATCCTGGAATTGAATTTTTGCTGTATCTGTTATTAAACCATTATTAGCAGGTTTACTTCTTAATTTTTCGCCTAGTGTAAATATTCCTACTTTTACGGCCTCAATATGACTATTAGCAGTATCAACTGACTTTAACAGATGGGACTGAGAATCAACACCGGCAACCTGGGATGACGCCATAATTTCAATTGATTTTGCAAGCATATTTATCTTCTTGTTTATTGCGTCCATACCTTCCAGTACCGCCATTAATACTTCTGATTGCTCTGTCAAGTATTCAGTTGCGTCTGCATCTTCTTTGCCGGTCGGGATTGATTTTGCTAACCCTTTTTTATGGCCCTTAACATCTAAATCAATCTCAACTTCCTGAACCTTCTGAGCTGTTTCGATGCTTTTATTTAAAGCATTTTTTGTAGAATCAAGAGATTTTTCTGCAACAGCAGAACTTTTTTCAAGATCTTCTACCCTATCTTCCTCCCATTTATCGGCTTCCTTTTTGGCATCTTCAGGAGTAGAACCTTTGGATATAGCAGTTCTATAAACATCAAATTTGGTTTTCATTTTTTTACCTTTTTTATTTTTAGTTACTAAATTTTCTTTTCGCGTTGCATCAAATCCTGTTTGATCTGTTGAACCGATTGTATTATTCAGTTCCAATGCCTTTTTAAACTCTGTTGATTTCTTTAATTCAGCAAAAGTTCTCATATTTCGTGGTTTAGTCGTAAAAACGACATTGACTACTCTTGCTGCAACATCTCCATTTTTACTTTTTGAAAGATATTCCCCTTCAATGGACCATCCTGCTTTCTGTAGTGGTCCATTTGGATGCGTCCGGTTGAATTCTTCCATATGCTGCAGTAATGAAACAGTGCTTTTAGCATTCCTTTGCTGCTGTGATAATTTTTCATCAGGGAGATCCGGGTCAAAGCCAACTAATTCCCCTTCAAAAAAAGTCTTATCGCCACTCTTTTTTAGCTGTGTAGGAAATCCAATAAAACAATGCGGTTCAGGTATATCCTTGTGCTCATATTTAATTTTGCCAAAACCGGAAGTAAAGATACTCCAGTCCAGGCTTTTCATACATTCACCATCTAAATCTTTTTTATCATCAGATATCAGGCCGCCTACCACATATGGTTTATTTTTATTACCTGATTTTGCTAAATATGCAGGTGCATAAAATTCAAAGGTGTTCAATTATTTATACCGCGTAGTTTCTTGTTAATTACTTCGGCATATTTATTAAATTGTTATATATAAAGAGGTGTGAAATTGTGAAATTCTTTAGTGCTTGAAAATTTTCTTTTTTTTACTGTAGTAGGCTTTTTGGTATCGATATATTGTATATGTGGCAACTCCCTCTTTAGCGGCAATTTCTTTTACAGATAAATTGTTAAATACTCCGGCTTTCATTTCCCTAAAAAATAATGTACGGAAAATATGCCTGGCCGGAAAATTTTTCATTTGAAGTTGAGTATCCAACTTCCTATGCAGCTTATATATATCTTTGAGTGCTTCGATTCCATGTTTGTCAATATACTCATCGATTAACACGTCAAAGAGTTGTTGTTCTTCTTTACTTATTTCCATATACGAGATTATTTGTTATGTCTCGTATTGCAAAAGCTCTTTAATTATCAAAAATTTCTATTTTACTAGAACTTATAGAATCTATTTGGATATTATTATTTAACTTCCTTTTTATATAGGCTTTCGTTAAATACTTTTTCATAGCATATTTCAAAGTCGTAATGCCAGGATTCAATAATATTACAAACAAGTCTATATATAATGCCCGTCGGAAGAACCTGTATTGCAGTAATGAGTCTTGCACATTGCTCAGGGTCAGTTTTTAAATAAACAATATCAGCCAAATTATATTTATTATGTATAATTATCATTTCTTTGCCTGTAATTCATTAAACCCAACTTTCTCAATTGCGTTAAATAACTTATCAAAAGCCTGGTTAATCCTGGTTCTTTCAACTCCTTCCGGATATGGAGCTTTATCGAATCCTTCATAAAATTTATTGTGAGTGCTGTGAACAAGATATTCACTCAAGTTATTTTGTTCATGGATTTTATCTTCAATATATGCTTCAAAAGCCCTTGCGGCCATTTCATGCTCTGTACTCCAATAATCAGATACTCTCATTTTATCAATATCTTTCGAATCGTAGTAGAATTGGGTAGGAGTAGTCCTTAGTTCTTTATTATTACTCTGGTATTTCTTTAGTTGCTCAGTAGAATCCTCATATGATTTCACGTAATGATCAATATTTCTAATGATACCATAATCCTTCTTATACTGACTTCTGCCGGTAACTTCAATTGCTAAATCATTCATTTCTTTAAATACTTCTCTCGTAGGAATTCTATTCCAATAATGTTCTTTGGTTTCAATGGTGGCTTCATCACCAAAAAGGTTATTTTTAATTCTTTCAACTAAAGCGTCATACCTTTTTAATTGTTCTGTCGTAGCAGCGTTCTTTCTCCTACCATAGAGTCTTGGTTCCTCCAGATATTTCCTTAATATTTCTATTTCTTTATCCAACTTATCTTTATAATACTCTACTTGTTCTTCGTATCTTTTTATACTTACTTCTATGATTTTAGGTTGTTTAAAAAGGGTTTCTATCATATTTCGAAAGGCGGTTTGAACATCATTATTTAATTTAGAATAGACGCTATAACCATTACTTAAGAAATCATTTCTATGTTTGGTGTTTTTAGCCGTTTCCCCCTCGCTTATTTCGAGAGTTTTACCTCTGTCAATCATACCCAAATAATGATCAAGAGCATGAAACCATTCATGAGCTACACTTCCAGCACCTTTGATTCTTGTTAAATTAAAAACAGCCCTTGTTGGTTCATAATGCGCTGCAGCTTTACTTAACCCTTGTCCTCTCGACCCAAATGCGATTGATAATTTACCGTCAAGTGATAATGCTTTTGGTTCAAGATTTAAGATTTCGGACATATCCATTAATCCATCATAGGCAAAGTCAAGTAATCTTTGACGCTCATCCTGTGGAATCCAGTTCCCAAATTCCCCACCTCTGAATCCAAATGTTTCTTTAAATTGTGAAGTTGTTACTTTTCCTTGCCGGTGTTCTTTACCCTTTCTTTGTAAATCTTCAATATGTGGTCTTATTGGAAATTGTGGTTTATAATTGATAAAATCATCGATGTGTTCTACTAAATATTTCAAGCCTTCTTCTTCAGTTTGGAATCCTTTTTTTATTATTTCCCTCTTCCTTATTGATATTCTCCTGTATATCTCATAATCATTTTGGAATTTATCAACTCTAAACTTTTGTGCAACATATATAATCTTTATAGCCATTAATGCTTCTTCTTTTGTTTCATATCTATTTCTGTCATGCCAGCCAATACGGCCTTTTTCATTTGCATAAAATGGTTGATATTTCCCATCAGAAGTTTTTCCTAACTGGAATCCTTTCATCCATGCTGGTTGTTTTTCTTTTACCGCACCTCTTTTATTTGAACCTTGCATCAAAGCCAGATCTTTTCTTGCTCCGCCTATTTTCTCCCCGAAATCAGTAATTTTATTTACTTCTGTTAACACTTTTTCAGCATCAGAAATATCTTCCTGATTGAGACTAAAAGTCTGCCCTGGTTGATCTTCAACGTCTTCTTCCGTTTCTTTTTCTTTTGATTTTTCCTTTTCATTCTCAGTAGGTTTTATATCAGTATTTTCTGGAGTGGTTTTGTCTTCAGGTTTTTCTGTTGACACTTCATTCTGCTCGCTTTTCACTTCTTCCCACTGATACTTATAATTTAGTTTATATTTCTTTCCGTCTTCTTCTAATATCATTCCCGGTTTATATTGCAATTTATTATCAGGATTCATATCCGGATTCGTTTTTGGGGAAACCTCTGGTTTAGCAGCATTTGCAGATACCTTCTCTGGTTTCATATCCTGTTTTTTTTCCTGCTCTTTGGTTTGCCACCTCCTTACATGAGGGTTCTTATTGGATGGTAATAATGTTTTCCCTTCTTTTTCTTCACCAGTAAACAATTCCATCTGTTTGCTTCCAAATAGCTTTAATTGCTTTCCAAAGGCTTTAAACAAAAAGCTTTTTATTATGCCGGGCTTTTTAACGGTCGCAAATACTTTTTTCTTAAATTCTTCAAAGTCCATAGTTGTTATATCACCCAGAAACTCCTGAGAATCGTAATGGGCAAGGTATGCATCCCGGGCAGACTCATAATTTGGGAAGAAAAGCATTACCTTATCTTCATCATATTTACCAGTATCCGGATTATTCTGGTGGATAATAAATACCAGGTCACTTTCCTTTTCCGGCCCAACAAAGCAGTCAACTTTATCTCCGTCTACCCCGAGAGTTTTTTGTATATAACCGTATGGGTAAAACATTTTCACACGCCATTCCTCTCCATCATCATCAACGCCCTTGCGGAAACTTCCCTTTTTATTCTCAATTGCTATGTCAAGCCCTCGTATCCTCATTCTGTCCTGTAACTTAAATGTCTTGTCTTCTTTTATTTTATCATCTAAGTTTTCAACCGGCTTTTCTTTCGCTGCTTCTAATAATTCTTTTTCTGTAAAAAGCCTTCCCGGACCTGATTTTTTTGATTTAAATAAAATCTTCATCTTATTGTTCCATGTTTAAGAATGTAATAATATTTTCGGCTATTTCTTCTGTTAATCCATCTATCCCATCTGTCAGGAATAAATGATCTGATAAATGAACCATGTCAGGATCATCATCTATAATCACAAACCTCCCGACTGGCGTAATTAACCAATTCTTAGCATATGACTGGCTGGCTGCTTTATTTCTTTTTTGAATCCATTCATCAATTTCAAATCCCCTGGGCCTGCTGTGGTTTTCTGCGTCAACTAATTTGGGTGTAACTCCTATTACTATTAATTCTGGATATCCCAGGGCTGTAAAAAACATTTCCCATATCATACAGGAAGAGCATCCAATTCTCCATGTTGAAGAGATTACTATTTTGGCGCCAGTCTTTTTAACAATATTACTCAATGGTTCTAAATGTATTTTATGAGGCATCATCGCGCATAATTCATTATTTTTATGTAACAAAGCACTTTTCTCTGAGTTTAAAACTCCATCGATGTCTAGGAATATTATTTTATCTGGTTTTAACATTTTTCGTATATAATTATTTCTGTTTCCCAGTGACATATAATTCAGCTAATTTCTTGGAATGAAGAAATGCTCTTTCTACCATATTTTCACGAATAGTTTCTTTATAAATGAATACTCCAAAGTGATCCAGTGTCTTATATGACGAATTCCTGATATCGCCCTGTTTGATCTTTTTCATCATTTCAGTTAATATCCTAGCTGTATTCGAATTATAATCCGAATTGAGATGCAAACATCTTTTTTTGTTAAGCAGTAATAAATAATACATCTGCCGGCTATTTAATTTTTTGATGTTTCTTCTCATATAAGCCCCCGGCTATTTTTCTTTGTTTCCCACTCTTTTTTCTCGCTCTCCCGCAGCCAATTTTTGCCACTGCAGGCCCAATAATTAAACTCCTTCCAAAGCCAAGCATCCTTAAATTCCAAATGGAGTGTACCTTTTTTATAGCAACGGATATAGAAAAACTCGGTTTCGTTCTTTGAACTGTCACCTACAGGAGTCTGTTGGATGCCCTGCTTTAATGATATTCTTTTATATTTTTTGTCGCGGTCCCTGGTGTTATAATCACATTGTTCTATAAGTTCATCAAACTCTTCATATTTTATTCCTGATATATAAGCCATTACTTTATCTATATCAGAATATGCATTCCAGTGGTTGCTTTCAGTTGTATAATAATCTCCGTTTCCCCATCCTGTAGAAACAAAGTATGGAAGAATAATCTTTTTATTTACTTTCCATTTATCATTTGTTTTCCACCCTTCAACATGACACCGGTTTTCTTTATGGTATTTTGTAAATATGTCAAACACTTCTCCAATGGCCAGTTCCATTATTGATGTTTTATTTAAAAGAAGTGTGTTTATAAGATTGGCAACATTTTCTTTAGTAAAATCCATTGCCCCCTGCTGCTCAATAAACTTTGAAAAGTTTTTCCTGACATTATTTGTCATATACCTTTCCATCCCCATTCTGTTAAGCACCTGTCTCCATATCTCAAGCTTGCTCATGTCGCAAAAGAAATTGTACTTCTGTTTATTGTCTTTTCCCTCGTTATCCAAAGCTTTTTCAAAATTAAAACTGCTTCCAAATAGCCCATGTTTATAAAAATCCATGCCTTCTTTGATCTTCAGATACTCGATGTACATTGCCTTTAATTTATCATACTGAACAATCATATTGCCAATAATATCTCTGACTGCTACCGGATTATTTATTGTATTTTCATTAAGTGAGTTTATATCATGCTTTTCTGAAGCTACGTTTTGAAAATTGAATTTTAATCTGGAATTTTTATTTTCTTTATGCAGTCTTACAAGAACAACATTTACATCTGTCGGAACGTCAGATCCCCTGAAACAATTTCCCAGGTATTCTACAGATCCATGCTGGCCTATTAAATCATTTAACAAGACTCTTTTATTGCTGAATGGGTTTTTAATTGTTTCCTCATTTAACAGGCATACTATGTCCCCCTCATCTAATATCTCCCAGGCATGAAGCAAATGTTCATCACCATTTGAAAATGGTGGGTTCATTATAATAAGATCAAAATAGTAATCCCCGGAATATTTCAGGAAATCTTCTCCTATCAGCTTGTATCCTTTTTCCTGCAGGATAAATTGAAGTTCTTTATCCTTCTCTACGCAATAGGCACTGAAATGTTCCTGGTACCACCGGCTGTCTTTAACCATATTATTTTTAATATAATCCAAGATATTCCCGTTACCCGCCGATGGTTCTAAAATTGACAACTTAATAAAATCATGACCCCTGAAAGGCTGCAGCATTTTACGGATTACTTCTTTAGGTGTTGGATAAAATTGGTTTTCAAACATTTTGTATTGCTCTTATTGGTTTACTGCTATATCAAACAAACCCAGCTGTGTTTCAGATGGGACTTCTTTCTGAATTGACTTTTTATAATTTGTAAGCTCGTGGCCCTCCCAGTATTCAATTCTTGCTTTTGCTATTGGAATCCATTGTTCATCAATTTCGCATGCCGTTATATTTTTATATCCTGCCTTCATAAATCCTATTATCTCACTTCCGGTTCCAGCAAAAGGTATATATACTTTTTGTTTACATTCATCTGGTAGTTTAAATAGCTGGGCAATTCTATAAATGAGTGATATTGGTTTTACTGTAGGATGGTTGTTTTCTCTGGATGTGAAACGGTCTTCATCCTCATAAATGAATTTACAGCCGCATGCGTAGAAGTTGTCTCCACTTTTATTTGCTACATTGTGGATAGGACATTTTTTAACCTGGTCATTAAGTCCTTTACTTACTGTAGCGCAAACATTATTTTTTTCAAAGCCTTCTAAGCCTGCATTTCTTTCAGCATTACTTACCTTGCTGCAATAGTTTATTATATCATATTCTTCACTTTCATAAGCACATACATGAAGTATACGGCTGGCACCCCCTGTATCTCCATAATTACTAGGAGCATTCGGTTTACAGTTTCTAATAAATCCTTCTACTTCATATTGACTCTCGTTATAGGTATATCCACCTGGCTTATTTCCAAAAGACACTATTCCTGATTGCTGATCGATTACTTCTGCTGCTTCCGGCGATACAAACATCTGAGTAGGAAATCTTCCTGCTTCATTTATTTCCTGCTCCGGGGCATTTTCTTTATCTAAAGTTTTATAATCAGCATTGCCTTTTGGTGCAAAATTTCCGCCTGAAAAATTAGTATAGCATCCCCATTCGCTTGATTCTTTATCATCATCATTGTTAAATGGGATTCTGCTCCCATCAATGTTTAATATACTGGGAGATATTTCATCATCATCCGGCCATTTCACTAAATCATTTAATATATTTTCATTTTTACAAGGCTTCCTGAATACCATTATAGTTTCATTCACCTGTTTTAAGCAGGCATTTCCATATTTGTAACCTTCAAACAATTTTGCAAGTGGATTAGTGGGCCTTCTTATTTCTGTTTCCCTTATTTCTGTTTCCCGGCCATTATGCATATTGCCGCTTTGCATTCCAACATCGATTTTCTTCATCCCTGCATATTCACCTAAATCCCCGAGCCTTTTCATTAGCAGTTTACTTGCATTGGTTGCCTTTGGAAAATTGGATAAATAATACCAGTATAAACTCTGTCCTATTTCAAATCCATTTTTAACAGCATAATACTGGTAAGGGAATAATTGGCGGTCCACCCCAAACAACAAAACAAAGCCCCCATATTTTAAAACCCTGTACGATTCCTTAAAAAACTGGTCTATCTCTGGCCCGGTAAAGCCTTTCCATTTATTCATAAAATCTTTTGCTTTACCCTTAACATCAGGTAGTCCATCCGGCCTAATTTCCCAAACTGTCGATAGGTTGTATGTTGCATCTCCGAAAATTGTATGGAAATTGAAATTGGGGTAAGTCTGTAGATCAACTAATACATTATTAAGCTTCATATTAATCATATACCACACAATCCTTCGCATTCATTCTCAAAAAAGTCTCCCTGGTTTTCATCAAATATTACCTTATCGATAGGGACGCAACTCCTATGCAGATAAATTGGCTGGTTTACTCCTCTCTTACTGCTGTTCCTTATCGCATGATCTATATTAACTATTTCCTGCCATTCGTTAGGATTGGTTTTCTTAACATTTAATAAATTTTTATCACCTTGATATGGACAAAATATACAAGCACTTTTTACTGGTACGGGGAACTTGTTTTTTTCTAACCAGCATCGGCAGTCTCCTCTTGTCAAAGGATGGGGGAAATATGAACCCCCGAGATTAAGAAATGGATATATTTTCCTCTTCCATTTTTCTGTAGAGTCTTTTACACGGGTAACTTCATCCATAGTTATCCCAAACCATATTTCTGTTAAAGGCAATCTTTTGTATTTTGCTAATCCATATAATTCCCTGATTTCTTTATCCACAACAGCAATTTTATACTCATGCGTGCATTGTCTCCTGAGCATTCCCGTTTTGCCATCTAAGGATTTAGTATAAGCTGGAATTGAAGCAAAAGTATTACCTGATGTATTCCTCCCATAAAGCAAATCTTTTTTTATGGATTTCTTAGCTGAGTGAATTATGGGAATGCCGGAATTATTATTTTGCCATTTTTTAAGCCAATTGAGGGACACATGCGTCTTTATCTTTTCAGCCCCTGTATCTGCAAATATGGCATAATCTGCTCTCGGCAAATAGCCCATAGAGCTCATCAAATACAAGGTTGTACTTTGAACTCCCATTCCGAGTGATATTATTTTTAGATTATTTATCAATTCATAAGCCCTTATGAATAGATTATAAGAACCCCTTCCAGTTTGGAAGGGGTGAAAGGAAAAATGAAAGATTAAGCTTTTGGCTTCCAGATAATTTGAAACTTACCTTCAAGCCCAACAGTTATAGTACCGGCCGGGTTAACAATATCAACCGTCATAACTGTTCCTGCTGCTATTTCTGCTTTTGTTGAATCCACAACTACATTAGTTACATCTCCAATATTACCGGCCAATCCGATTGCAGCTGATTGTGCTACAACTGTAGGAGTTGCTCCATAATTAAGTCTTACCACAGGTGTATTGCCTGTTCCTGTCTGCACCTTTGTTGTAATGAACTTTACATCTACAATGTCCCCTTTGCAAGGCATAACAAATGCAGGAATACCTGCAGTTGCACCAGATGCACCGGCGACACACACACCTGTTGGAATTATAAATGGGAAATCTTTTAAAATGCCCAGAGCATTTATATTGAGTTCATTCATAAACCCTTTATTTGTTACATCAGCAGCTGAAAGCTGCGGGAATTTTGCACCCATATTAACCTCCCGGGATTAAAGTTTACATATAGTTTGAAGCTTCTATCTATTAATTTATTAAATTTTTAAATTCCGAACAACTACTAAATTGCTAAATTATTGTTAATTGGCTATTATATTTGTTAAAAATAGGTGACTTATGTGCGGACGTTTTGAAAATAAAATGAAATCAAAGGATATAATTGAATATTTGAGAGGTTATCTCGAAATAATAGATGAATGCTCCCAGATTGAATTTAAAAGAACCAATATAGCCCCTTCTCTTCAAATCCAGACCATTATTAAAGAGAATGACACCTTATATCTGCGGCCAACAACCTGGGGAATTGAGTTTGGAAAGAAATCTCCTTTTATAATAAATACCAGAGCTGAAACAATTCGATCAAAATCAAATTGGCGAAAAGCAGCAATTCAAAATCGGTCTCTAGTACCAATGACTGCTTTTTATGAATGGAAACAAGACGAAAAAGATAAAAAGAAAACTCCCTATAGGATTTCTTTGCCTGGTAATGACTTATTTTTGGTCCCTGCCATTACACTCAAAATAGACAATGAATATTGTACCTCCCTTATTACAACTGAGCCAAATAAATCTATGTCAACTATCCATAATAGAATGCCCGTTATTATGCTTAAGTATACGATAGGTGGATATTTTAATCTTGATGAAAGTGTTTTACTGGATCAATTGCATCCTCTTAATAATGATGTAGTAATGGATGCGGAAAAAAATAGCAATTAAAAGTAATCACATTTTCGATGGGAATTTAAGAATTATTAAATTTTTACTTAAATTTTTGGCTTTGCTATTAGATAAACATATTTTTGATTGAGAATCCAGGATCAAGGAATGAAATATATTTGCTTCAATTGGATCAGGCTTTAATAGAGTTCCAATCTCTCTTGTTTGGCCTGCATTTATTTTCCCAGCACCAAATCCATCTCTGTTTTCCAACAAACTATTTAAAACAATACAATCATCTCTTTCCCCATCCCTATCGACTGAGACTCCCCCTTCTCTGACCTTAAAAAGAGCTGATGTAGGTCTATTCTCTTCCTCATTCCAATGTAATGGGTGAATAGCTCTAAATAAAGTTTCTTTGTCCTCTATATTACCTTCTGGAAAAAAACTCATTAATTTTTGTTATTGCTTGAATTGGTGTTATGGATTCTAAATCTTCAGACACTCCACTTAATTCATAGTAAAGAGTCATGAAGTCTTGATAAATTTCAATTTCCAAATAATCAGAATTAGATTTTTCATACTCTAATTGAATACTATTTCTACCTGTAGGAAAAACATTTGGCTGCCATTTCAAGTCATTAGAATTAATAAACGCTAAAGCTTTTTCAATAACTGCCTCAGTAAATTGTCCCGCGTTATTTTTATTCCAATTTGGTTCTAGCTTCCTAAAGGAATTAATTCTGGTTATATTATTAATTTTTCGATGTAATTGTCTTATTTCTTCTTTGTTTTTTATAAGCTGAACAAATAAATCTTTATTTTGGATGGAAATATCCGCGTACTCATTCAACAAAACGTTTTGTGTAACAGTAATTAGTTGTGTCCGTTCGGCAACTTCTTTTTTAACAACTTTATCTATATGTTCATAAATACTGGGAGTAATTGTTGTTGGAGATGCAGACAAACTATTTATAAAATAATAATTATCTTCTAAAGAATTTAAGATTGAATCTTGATCTTCACATTCAGCTGACATATTAACCTTTACAATTTATTAGATTAGTAATTTCATCATTATAATAATTTCTGGCGGTAACTAAAATTTTCTCTATATTTTCTTTTGGTATACCAGTCATTCTATTATCACTTTTAGAGTAAAAATCCATTAAACCAGAATATGAATAGCTGGGTTTATGTGTTTCATTAAGTTGAAATACCACATTGTAATCATAATTCATATAATTGACTTCATACTTATAAACAAGATCAATCCCCTGAAGTTTTTTTCCTATTTTACTAACTTTAATCAATGAATTTTGAATATTCATCTCATTATAGTTTCTTGGTTCGTGTCCTTCAATTATGAAATTCGTTACTAATCCCACTAATGAAAATTTTTGTTTTGGTGAATAAGTAACCCATAATTCTAATAGTTTTTTTGCTATTTCCATTAGTTCATCAAATGAACAATTATTCTGATATATTAAAGCATTAGGAGCTAACTTTAGTTCTAATTCAGAATTTAAATCACTCTTTAATATTTCAGTTGGACCAATTCTTAATGGTTGAAGATCTATATTTAATATATTTTGTATATCATTAATATAGTCCGCCCTGAAGGAACTAAAATTATGATCTTTTAAAAAGGAATGAATTCCAAACACATAATTGGATATTTCTATATCATCTAAAGATATCATATTTGCCTCAAAGGGCTAAAATAAGTTATTGTATGCAGAATTATTTGTGATTATTAATAATAATTCCCTGAATCACATTTTATAATAGTAGAAGTATCTTAAATACGAAAATCCGCTTTTATTTTTGTTAAAGATACGAAAATTTTGCGATTTTCCAAGAAAAATCTATCCAATACTTATATTTTCGGATATTTTTTGAAGTTTTTTAACAAATTATTCATTTAGAAGTTTTGGGTATTATCCCCCAAATATATTTCGCCTCTACAGATTCAGTATTAACATCAGCAATGTGCCTGAAATTGGGAGAAATCGTATATTTAGGATAACCATCAGCGTCTGAGGCACCTATAATACTTTCGATATTACTTGCATCTGGATAAAAAGCATACATTTGGTGAGTTACTTTCTCCGCCGCTTTAATAGCAGATTCTTTACTTCCATCATATTTATATGCTAGTATATCCAATAACTCACCTTCTGAATCTCTTACTATTCTGAAAACGGTGTTCGGGGGATATTTGCCTTTATTTTTAGAAGTTATCTCCACCGGGGTTTCTTTTTTCGGTGGCTGAATTACATCCGGGCTATTTTTGTAATCTTTTTGCCATCTTCTTATGTTATTATTCTTTTTACTTGGAAGTAATATTTTATTATCTTTTTTCATACCAGTGGGCAATTCAGATTTCGTATTTTGAAATAAACTTAGCTGCCGGCCGAATGCCTTGTAAATAGGTTTGCCAGATTTTTCAATATACTTTTTCAGTAATTTATAATAATCTTTTCTTTCTTCGATATGTATTTTAGCTATATACTTAAAAAATTCATCCTCACTCATTGGCATCTTAATACCTTCCTCTTTTAGTCTTTTCTCCAGATCCTGATATAAATTTTTATGTTCTTTTTCTATCCTGATACCTTCTTTTATACTTTTCAGTAATTTTTTCCCTCTTAAAGCAATCCTGGTAAAAATGCTTTTATTAACTCCGGTTGGGTATTTAACATCAAAAGCTTTTGGAAAGGCATCATCCGGGCTCATTCCTTCCGAGAACATATCTGGTTCCTGAAGACTAATATAATCTTTTATCTTCTTCCTTATTTCATTTGGCTTAGTATTATTAAGCAAATCAAATACTGCCAAATCTTTGTTACTGGCTTTTAATGGTTCAAAAACATTATTGGCCTCCTGCGCAATAAAATCATCTGGGCCATTAAAATTGACTTTTGACGCATTATATTTTGAAAGTATTTTTATGGCGTGCTGTAAATTAGGAATCAGGTCTCCCTTTTTCCCTTTTATTGCAAATAAATCTCCAAGTGATTTGATAATCCCTTCCCTGGCAGAATCTTGGATTCGTTCAAAATGTTGGCTGCTGCCGCCTAATACGCTCTGCAGCAATAATTCTTTAAGTTTATCCTTATGGTTTCCCTCTAATTTCCCAGTTTTTACATTATAATATAAATGTTGTTCGTTTTCTGGAATTATTTTTTTATCAATCAATTCTTTTACTATATCTGGTCCAATTTCGTCAAGATATTCACTTATAGTATTATTATCCCCTTTTGCATTCTTAAATAATTCAGAAAGATTATTGAAGGTTCTATCATCAATTCTTGTTGCTTTTCCCTTAGCAGTTTCACGTTCTTCCGGAGCCAGCATATTTGAAGTATTACTTATAGCACCTAATCTCTGGGCTTCCTTATTATCAATATTTATTCTGCGCACTAAAACAGGCGCCTTCATTTTTTCTATATTTTCTGCGTTAAAACCAAATTTCTCAGCATTCTTAATAAGATCTTGTTTGTATTTGGCGCCTTCATTTTGATAATGCAACTGCAGGCCTATTCCTCTGTCATTACCAGCTATAATATTATAATCCTCGTTGACTACCGGGGCACCATCCTGGGCTGTTTTTGAATCGCTTACAAAGTCAAAGTTGGGATTAGCAGCTATTTTATTTATTTGAGCAATGCTTTGACCTGTTGTACGGTCTCTATTCTGGGCATCAGAAATGGTATATCTCTTATTGGCCTCTCCACCTGGTAAATGAGAAGCTATTAAATCATCAGCTTCAACCACTTCATAAAACCCTAAGGCAGAATCTTTATCATCTGTTCCAAAATAAATCTTCTGTGCCGGTAAATTACTTATTAAGCCTTTACTTGCTTTTGTGGGTTCAAATAGTGATTTACCATTTATTATTCTCAGGTCCTCAACTTTTATACTTTTTTCTTCATCCCCATCCTGGTAGAAAACTTTATCAGGGGATAAGTCTGTTATTGGGTATTCTTTCTCCCCTAATGTAAGTTTTTCAGCTGGTCCATCAACAGTCACCGCCCATGTACCCTCCTTTGGCTTAAATTCACTTGATAATTCAAACTTTTGACCATCAATTTCGATCTTCTTTTTGGCAGTATATTTATTTTCACCAATATTAAAGCCCCTTTCTTTTTGCATTTTTACAAAGGCATGGTATTCCGGGCTTGACAATATCTCACGAATATTTGCCTGTTTTTCCTCTCTTTCGCTTATTGCTTTCTGTTTGTCTTCTTCTGATTGTATTGGGGCATTGTCCAGCCTGTTAAATCTTATTTTTATTCCGCGGCGTTCTTTTTCAGATCTAACTCTCTCCTCAGCTTCAGGCGATAGTTTGCCGCTAAATTTAAAGGTATTTTTCGGATATGTTACAATCTCATCATCAGTTGGATTCCCAACTTTTATAAAATTCTTCCTTGCTTTTTTTGCTTTCTTATCTTCAGCGTCTCTGTAACCATTATATTCTTTATGGCTAAGAAATGCTTCTTTCCCGTCATGTGTCTTTACTATGTAGTCATTATTGTTAATATCAATAATATCATAATCCTGCCCTTCAAAAGTCAATTTATTGATCTCCTGTCCGTCTATTCTTGTTTTTGTCTTTCGGGTTTGAGGATTATAATATTTATCTACGCTCCTGATTTCTTTGCCTGTATCTATATTTTTTTTTCGTCTTATTGCACTTACTCTCTCAAAGTCATTAGTATCTTTCAGATATTGCTTATACTCGGGCTGATTATCATAATTCAATTCCTGATTATTATTGTCTTCAGTGTTATATCTTTCAATATATTTTTCAAGTAAAATTAACTTTAATCTGGAATCGTTTGTTTTTATTAATGCAAGGTTATCAGTTTTCTGTAGTATTTTGGCAGATTTTCCTTCGTATTTAATTTCATCACCAGTTTTATATAATTCGTGTTCTTTTACTTTTTCTAAATGGCTATTTTTATTTATTGCCTTTGTAACACCCTCAAAATCAACTGCAATATAATTTTCTGATTGCTCCAGGACCTCACCAACTTTATCCCCCTGTTTAATTAAATCTCCCGGTTTGAAGCTTTCCAAGTTGTATTCTTTTGGTGCATTTTCTGAAGGGAGAGAGCCTTTTACTGATTCACCGTCCTTATTTCTCCATTCCGTCTGCCCATTGGGAAGCTTGTATAAATATATATACCCCTCCCCGGAAGGATCAGGCTTTCTCATTATATATTTATGACCAGGCCTCTCATTGCCCCTTAACAAATTAGCTCCAAAAGGTGATTTTAGGGCAAAAGACATACCGAATGCTTTTAGCATAGGCTTTGGTTTGCTATTGACTTCTATATTTAAATCGGTTAAGTTTAATTCAGGGTTTGCCTCTTGCCCTGCCAATTGCAAAAGTGGAGGCAACAAAAGGTCTGTTAGTTTTAACAGACCTTTTTTTATATATAGAATTCCTTTCGAATGATTATCAATGTTTTTCTTACCAAAGATACCTGCAGTAACTATAGAACTATCATTAGTAAAAGAAGCATAATAATTTTTATCGTTTTTATTCTTAACAAAGATATACTCTGCTTTTAATAAGGAACCTTTAGTATCTTTATTAGCTATGATTTTATCAGGGTCAACCAATAAATCTTTAATTATACCTAGTGTTTCAATGCGAGCCTGATTATTTAATGTTAGCTTATCCCATTGGACGCTTTTGTTTTTTGCAGCTTCTTCAAACTTTTCTTTACCAATCCCAACAATTCCGCATAGTTTTATAAAATCTCTGGGCAGTATTGTGATTTGCTTCTTCTTGCCAGCTATTACTAATGGAGTTTCATAGCTACCAACAACATAATTTTTAAAATCCTCAAACAACTCTTCCAGGTATTTTTCTTTCTTAAAAATAAATCTTCCGGTAATTGGGCTTCTTGGATGCTTTTCTTCAAACTCACTATCATTTATGCTTTTATTTAGTAAGTAGGTATTTAGAACTTCTCGATTTGCTCTCAGATATTTGCCGGATTTTTCTAATATTACTCTGTTATCAGAATAATCAGTAATCCTTCCATAATCTGTTTTAAGGCCTTTTCTCAGGCAATTAACCGGGTAACTTTCTATTAATTCTCCATCATTACTTATAACAGTAATTTGCCCGGCACTTAGTGTCTTGGAAATAAAGCCACCATTATAATCAGGTATTTTGCAGGTAAAATTCATATGATTATTCGAAATAAACTTTGTACTTATCAAGATCAATTTCAGGTAAAGGGATTGTTTGGCCTGCTAAAAAATGAGTGCTGTCCCATAGGAATTCTATTCTGCCATTTGTCACATAACAATGACATACATCTATTACTTTTTCCTGATCATTATAGCCTTTTGTTAATATGCTGGGAGTAAATGTGGGATTGTCACAATCTCCATTGAACTCCCATTTTATTTTGGCATACTCGTTTATCTCTGTTGGAAGGTTATGGAAACGCCCGCATCCTGGACAAATAAATCCGTAAAATTTATATTTCGTTTCTTTTACTTTCATTTACTTCACTTGGATTTTGTCTTTTTTCTGATTCATATTATTAATTATGCTCTGAAGTTTTCTTACTTCCTCATCCTTTTTTTTTATATCATCTTCCAGTTGCTTAACACGTCCCTTTAATTGTTCTCTCTCATCTCTTGTTTCAGAGAGTTCACTTTCCAACTGAATGTATTTTTGAGTAATATCGGCTAATTCTTTTTCTGTTTTTAATAGTGTCTCTTTAACGTGATTCAATTCTATCTTTACTTTTTCATTATCATCCATAAGTGACTTGCGGAAAATATTCTGGTCGTGTGTAAAATTGCGCATAGTTTCTTCAAGGAAACTTGAAATTTCAACTTTTTTCTTTCTTTCTTTCTTTTTATTAAGGAGCAATGTGCCAATTATGCTTAATAACCCTGTAACGACTGCAGATACTACAGCCACACCGGCATCGCTGTTAAAGAATTCCATTTTATTATCCTCTACAAATTAGATATATGATTATTGTAATTATTGAAAAGAGTATTATGCTTACTCTTATTAAGGTAGGGGACACCCCCTTTGATTTCATTTTTTGCAAGAATATATCCCAGAAGTTTGTATCAGTAACGCCCACGTAATCCCATTTCTGCCCAATATTTACACTTATGACAAGATCATGAACTACAATCCGAATTGCTACACTAAGTATCAACATTAATAAACTGAACAAAAATGATTCGCTTATGAAATAGATTAATATCGCTACAACTATTTTGGTTATAGCTTTTTCCCAGCTATCATAGTCATGGAATCTATTATTCCATTTGTACAATTGCTCCTCATCAGCTTTTATTCCATTTCTATTTACAAGGTTAATCAAATAATTCCTCTGGTTTATCACGCACGCATCATGTAGCCCTTCAAATAGGTAATAAACAATCCAGAATACAGTAGTAGCTATAATAATAATTATTTCAGGTATCATTTTATTTCTCCAGTAAAGTTATTTTCCGAATCGCTGAATTATTTCATCATCATACCAATTCTGCCATTTATCCTCGTCTTCAGCTCTTAGTTTAATCTGGTTATCCTTATCCACCCATTGATACTTTGGATTAATTCTTATCCACCTGCAGCGGCATGAGGGATGGTTGGGAAGAGCTGGCATACTATGCTCATGGTGATGTTTTTCACGTAAATTATTTTTGCTGTTGCCCTTTTTCTTATCTATTCTTGCCCTTTTGCTGGATGAACGGCCGAAATTGTTTTTGCCTGCCCACACATAATTTTCCCATACATCGGCCCATTTTTCATATTCTAACGGGTTCATATTCGCATAATCGGGAGCCGGTTCACTGCGAACCTTAAACACTTGTCCTGATATTAACTCCAAACAACTCTCACATGCATCCGGCAGTGAAAATCCCACAACATAATCCCCTTCCCTCATCATACTCAGGTAGCCATTGTTAAAAGCACTATTAGCCTCCGTAATTGCAACTCTCTGCCAGTCACGATTTAATTCTCCTGTATCATCCTTAATCTTCTCACGGAGGGCCTTAATTAAATCCTTTGCACTTCCCCCTCTTTTTATATTTTCTGTTAAAGTATCTCGAACTAACTGTATTGTGTCAATACTAGTATTACTTATTAAAGAAGCACCTTCCTCAATTGCTGCTTTTAAAGCAAGCGTCTCTTCAATTGATAAAGAATACTCTTTAGCTGCTTCTGCTACTGTTTCGGGTAGAGAATGTATTGAAGGTATTTTGAATGCAGTTCCGGAAAGATCTGTTTTGCTCAATAAGCGTCCAAGTGCATATGCACGAACTAACCAAATCTTTGATTCTGCTATTCGTGTGACAAAATAATTCTTAATGAAAGTGTCAACATGTTCCAGTTCTTTTGTTGACAAATATTCTCCAGAACCGATCTTGTTATCATTTAGGTACTTAGTAAGTTCATCATAAAAAGTAAGAGGTGACAATACTTCGTTTAAGAGAATGTCTTCAATGAAGCCTAATTCTTTTAAGTGTAGTATTTTGTCGTCTATATTAGATTTTAACATTTTATTTCTTTCGCATTTAATGGCGGGCGCTTAACTTCACCCGCCTGAAAATAGAGCTGCCATAAATGAGCAGAACCTTTTAAACTGCTCTAACGAGAATTATAGCTATCCCGGAATTATTCTTCATTTAAAACACCCTCATCTATATCCACATTGTCAGAATCTTTGTATTTATCAAGTAATGCCTTATCCTTCTCTGTTAATTGCTGAGAATTTGTTCCTTCATCATTATTTTGCATCTGTCCTGCCATTGCCTGTTGCATTTCCATTTGCTGCTGCTGAGCCTGTTTTTGATTATAGGCGGTCATTTTATTAATAATTACAGATTTAACTACTTCAAGATTTGGAGCCTTTATATCGTACAGGTTTATTTCTTCATCAATCATTAGTACTTGTTTTTCCTGATCATCTTTGGCCAATATATCATTAAGAGATTTACTTGAGGATAATTCAAGCTTCGTTATCTCCTGCTTTTCTTTTTTGTTTACCAGTTCGAAGCCTGCAAACTCCATTTTAACTGGCATCCCGGTAATTTGCTTAAACAGATTATCCCCATCCTTATCAGGAGCATTCAGGCTATCTTCCATATGATTAAGGAATATCTTCTCCCCCAGGTCTCTGTTCTCATTTATTTCACCATCAGAGGATTTATCAGAAATTGACTGTGCTTTTATTGCATCTTTATGAGCACCCAGGCTTATTTCACGCGGATCAGTGCCAGACAGCTGGCAGAAAATGGAAAAGAGAAGTGTTATCCATAAATGATACTCCATCTCCCTGGATGTTCCTCCAATCCCAACCCATTTAGCATCACTCTTTTCACCGTTTAGTCCAAGCATAGGAAACTTGTTAGGATCAATACCGGATGCATAAGCATTCATAATCTTTTTGAACTTTTCCAGCTGCATTGGGCCAATGCCGCCCCCGGTAAAGATTAATAAACCTTTTGGCATCCGGTTATTATTAAAATTTGAGGCGTTCATCTTTAGCGAATTGATAATATAGGTGAGGATATTGACGGCCTGCTCAACTATGCCGAATCCTCTTTGTGCAAATCGGAAGTCAGAGCGCGTAAAAAAGTGAAACTTACGTGTCACATAATCTGTAGTAGCTGCAAAAGTATAGTCTTTGTAATTGTAGATATAATCTGGTTCTTCCTCCTCTGTAAATTTTGCTTCCCCGGATAACATGTTATTTGAGTTTTCAAGATAAGGGGTAAGGAATGTTTCATCTAATCTTTGGAGATTAGGGTATATTCTTGATTTCTTAATTACCGGTTTAACTATTTGCGGATCCTGAATATGTATACCCTGAGGTTCTCCTAATCCATTTCTACGGATTTCAATTGTTATATCGTCAAGGTCAAACCAATCCTCATAGCAATTACCCAGGAATTTTGAGAAATTAGGCTTTCTGTCATTTGCAGCATAGAATAAATTATTAAATATTACATTATCCCACTGCCGAATCATTGCTTTTTCATACTTATCGGGGCTATAATCCGGATCAGCAAAAACTAACCTGCAGCCCCGTTGAATACCATCATTTTTTGGTATTCTTCCGTACTGTGCAAGACCTAACCTTCTTTTATTCTTAATTAACCTTGCTGGCTCTGTAGAACCTGCTCTCCTTAATACCCTATAAGCAACATCCTGAGTTTCCCAGTTTTTTATTTTGTAATTGCCTTTTCCAGCATAATCAAAATTAAAGCCGTCAATATCATTTAAAACGCTCATGAATTCTTCAGCAAGCGGAAGAACTATTCCGGAATTTGTCTGATATTTACCAAGCTTTTTCTGGAAGTTTTTATCTTCCAAAAGCTCATCAAATATTTCTTCCTCTGTCATTTCCTGATATTGATCTATTTTACCAGGTTTCTTTTCTTTTGAGGGTTTTCTTTGTGTTTTTGTACTTCTTTCGATTGTTGCAAACATATTGTTATTGCCTTCTAACTATACACATTTCCGGGCATTTATTTAGCAAATTCCCGGCAATATTAACGTGTGAAAAAGTGATTATTTGTTTTCATTGAATATTGTTAAGGTTAATATCTATCATGCCCATTTTACGATCAGAATAAATCAGGTATTTAATCCACGTATCATATTCATTTTCAGCAAAATCCCTCAATTCTATCATTTCCTCTGCTGATATCTCGATCTTATATAGGTCGTTAAAAACTTTAGCATAATTACTGTCATGTGGGGCTAAAGGTATTTCTTTCTCCCCTTCTTTCCTGGTAAGTTTTTTATCAAGAATCATCTGTTTAACAGCGCGGTATTTTTGTACTAAGCCATCTAACAAAGCCTCCCTGCCATCCTCAAAAGGATTTATGTCTAGTTCGTTGTTAATTTTCATGATTTTTACTCTTTGATTTATCATAAAGTTCAGATACCCATAAGAAATAGCTGATAATTGGTCCAAGAATTAAACAAGTAATAATTGCTATAGTTTTAGGATATTTATTTTCTAAAGAACATAAAAGCTTATCTGAAATAAATGCTAATGGGATACCGACCAAGCTCCAGAAAATTGTGATGGAACAAATATTTTCTACCATTATCCTCTCACTTTCTTAGGTTTATTTCAGTTACCTTGTTAAGCTTATTTTTACCACACTCTTCCAGGTGCTTGTCCAGCATCCCCCTTTTTATCCTTTGCCCACATTCAGGGCAACTTACGCAGCAGGATATAACATGTTTAACATTCTGATTATTATGGCATGGACAATCGCATTTATATTTATTTTTAACCATATTACCTCCTATAATGGGCTTGCGGCGGATAAATTCCTTACTTCATAGGTAAGCGACTTAACCTGCCGGTCCATTTGGTTTATTTTTGATATTAAATCATTTTCTGTTCTGCTGGGTGCCTGGGCTTTCTCATATGAGAGTTGTGTTATAACTCCTTTATGAATTTCAAGTATATTTTTATTCAGCCTGTAAACAAATTTGAATACTTTATTTTGTAAGGCACACTCACTATCTAGCATTTCCCTGAAAAGAGTGACGCTTACTTGACCCTTTTTTGTTTTTGTTGCCTCGGTATGAGAATAATTGCCACGAGCTTTAAGCAACAGGAATTCGGCTTCGGCTTCAAGAGCGGGCAACCTTGCAATATATGAATTGAGAGTGCTGAGATATTCTTTTAATTCTTCCCCTGAATTATGATTATACCTTTGGGTAAGAAAAGCTGATATCTCTGTAATTTCGTTTAGAATATCAATAGTTTCCATTACATTCTCATCGGCATAAGTAAAGAATATGATCTATCATCATTAGGGTCCGTCACCACCATTGCAGAACTGGCATTCTTAAAAGATAACTTTATTTCAGACGAAGGATATTTATCAAGTGTTTTAAATAGTTTGACTCCATCAAAAGCGATTAGTAATTCATCACTGCTAAACTTACATTCATATTTTTCTTCACCATACCGGCCCTGTTCGGCATTTTCGGTTTTCAGTAGAAGGGAATTTTCTTTGAATAATAATTCCGTTTTAATACTGTTTTCGTAGGACAACAAATTCAATCGTTTTATTGAACTAATTATATCCGATTTATTGATATAAGCCTCTATATTATTATTCTCCGGTATTACCTTTTCATAAGCCGGAAATGCGTCTCCGATCAATCTGGAAACCACAATATCATTATCAATTATGAATTTTACATGTGTTTGATTATAGATTATGTCTAAATTGCCGTCCTTCGCGGTATACTTTTTTAATATAGAAATAGCCTCTTTTGGTATTACTATTTTTGCAGGTATTAGATCGTTGGGAGTATTAACATCAATTCTAAATATTGATAATTTATGTCCATTTGTCGCAACAATTTTTATACAATCTTTCATTATATCAAATAATACTCCGGCCATTGATGCTCTGATATTATCACTGGCAATACAATCTTCCACGAACTGGATTGCTCTTAATACAACATCTTTAGGAATTAATTCTATCTTTGTCCCGCTCACTTCTGCAGTTTGCGGGTAATCAGATAAATCAGTCAATATGGGTATATTGAAATTCCCTGTTTTATTTTCCAGAACTAGTTTTTTCTCTTTAATATTAAGAACAATATCCTCATTTAAAGTTGCTATAAGATTATAAGCTAGTTTTGCAGGAATTAAAATCTTACAATTACCTTCACTCTTTATCTGCTCTCTGGCTTCTACTACTGACATCATATCGCTGCCAGTAATAATTATTTCATTATCCTTTACCTCCAGCAAGAAATAACCTAATGCAAAGATTACAGGATTTGTTGGTATTGGCATAATTGCCTTTGCCATCAGTTTTTCTATCAGTTTACTTGTTATTTTTATTTTCATTATCTCTCTCCATATGCTATTTTTCTTAATGAGTCAAATGTTAAATGCGGATATAATTCCTGAATTGGTTTTAATCTCTCACTTACACTTTTCTTTTTTTCACCTGGTTTGAGAATTGCAGATTCTTTGTACATTTGTCTGATTGCAATATTTCTCAATGTAATACTATCAAACACTTTTAGTTCATCTAATTTTTGATATTGTTCATCTGTGAGAATGTTTGAGAATGGATTATTGTTAGATACTTCTATTTCAGCCCCATTCTGAAAAACAATGATATTTCCACGGAATCCACATTTTTCCCTTAGTTCATTTTGTAAATTCTGGAGGTAATTTAATGGGATTTCATCTTTTGATTTAATTATCATTATACCATTTTTTGCTATATTCATTTCTCTTATTTCTGTCCCTGAAGCAAAAGTAATTAGGCATTTTTCCATTTTATGCTCCTTCTTTTTGTTTGTCAATATCAGAAGTAATTTCACTATAAAGAGTATTAATCCTCTCTTCCGACTTATTTACAACTTTATATGTACACCCTTTATGTTCACATTTTCCATCCCGGCAAAATGGATATATCCTGCACATATCAGGCCGGGTATCATAAATTTTACAATCATGAGTAGCTCTATCATAATGTTTGCAGGTAAATATTTTACCTATCTCATCCACTTTATAACTGTGTTCACCCTGCTTATTTATTTCTTCAATTTGTTCAATTGTTAATGGAATCAGCATATCTCGGATTATTTCAATATCCGCAGTGTGATCACGTCTTGGAGATTTTATTTCTTCTAAAGTAAGTCCCATTATTCCAAAATGTTTGCAACATTCCCCCGAACATCTTCCACTAACCTCAAATTCCCCGTAATAATTGTTTATTATTTCACTCATATATGCTCCTATTTATTTATTAGTTTTTGAACTTCGTCTGCTATTTCAAATTCCCAATTAAGTTTATTTGTTCTATCGGTTGTATATCTCAATAACCTCCAGCCATGCATTGTGGCCAGATTATATTTTTTAGCATCCTTGCTGTATCCTGCTCCCCGGGTATGGCGGCCACCTGTAAATGTGCCACCTTCAAACTCAATTGCTATTTTATGAACGGGGATTGCTATATCAAATCTGAATCTTCTGTCATGCAAGAATTTATATTCCCTTTCTGCCTCTACCCCTATCATTTTTAAAGCTGCAACAATAGGAGCGCAATAATCAACTGTTTCTTTTTTTGCTTTTCTCTTTTTTTTCTTGCCATTTTCTAAGTTACCTTCAGCATTAACAAACGTGTGACTAATTCCTTTTTCACTTAGTTTCTCAATATCCTTCATCGTCCATCCTGAAAATCTGCTCATAACTTTTCTCCTGTACATTCCGGACACTTTAACCTTTCAAGATTTTCAGGATACCCATATTTATAAAGTTGTCTAAGTAGCCAATAGCCAATTGCATGTAATCTTTCCAAGCTAATTGTTTGATATATTGGCTTCTTTGTTTCAAATACTGACCTTCCCTTTGCTTCCAACAATCCCCAGAAGGTGGGAATTTCTTCTGGAGACAATAATCCCATTGGTGCTATAATCCAGTGAAAATTTCCTATTGGGGAAAGCCTATTATCATGAGAATTGCCATTTTCTTTAAATGTTTTAAGAAAATCTGGCCTACTTACCTTTGCCTCAAAGATAAATACCAGGTCATCCACTCTTTTAATGTTACTTCCATAATATTCATCATATCTTAATTGCCAATCACCTATTGCCAGACCATCAACAGTATATTTTTTATCTATCCATATCTCAACACCTGTTCTTAAACCTCTTTGTGTGGCTTTATTATTAATCCATCGTATTGCTCTATGTGACAACTCTGCGTGTAAATTACTTTGATTCTTTTTATCATTCATTACCTGAATATCATTTGGTTCTACTATCAAAATATTACCTCCTGCACATATCTAAAGCCCTGGAATCCCTGCATTGCTATTGGGTGTATAGCCTTAATTACAGGTGCCGTGACCTCCACCCATATCTTACCGGATTTAATACCTCCTGTATAGCACTCAATTGAACCTCCTTTTTGGTAGCCTACAATATTGGCCCTATACCTTATGGCATTATCAAAGTTTATGTAGAAGTATAAAACCTTATATTGTGGTTTTCCGGATAGGTTATAAAGCCATGAATCCTCTTCATTATTATTCAACTTATGCATAAAGTCCTGTTCCCAGCCCTTTACTCCTTTTGGTAAATCTTTTACCCATTCAACCGGCATAGTTTTAATTATACCTACAGGAGGTATATCATACTTATTCATGTAACCTTTTTTCGCCAATAATTGTTATAAAAAATAATTCTAAATACCATTGGTGCTCTACAAACTCAACAGCAAATAAACTATCACATCTGAAATATCCATTATAGGGATACTCTATCGTGACAATTGAAAAGGAATAATTGTTGCAGAACCAGTCAAGTAATAATGTGACAAAACAAAAGTTTAACATTTGCTCACCTATTGTTTATAATTGTATATCCATCTGAGATAATAAATGGCCTATCCTTTTATCACTGATTTTGATATAATCCGGATTAAGTTCTATTCCTGTAAATTCCCTGCCTGCTTGCCTTGCTACCTGGCCTGTGGTTCCGGAACCTGCAAAAGGATCAAGGACCCTGCATGGGACATGTTGTTTAGTATTACACTTACAAGTCTTTTTCCAGCCAATGGTCTTTATTTCTGGCATTGTTTCAATGCCTTCCGCCCTCATCTCATTTCTATATTTTGCTAATTTGCCTGCAGTTTCTTTAGCCTCATATTTTGTTTTATTAGTTTTATAATTCTCCCAACCAGGCATATTACTATAGTCTCCTTCTCTTCTTCTGTATTGTTTCTCTGCTTTCTCTCCCTCGCTTTGTGCCAGTTTAGGTTTTTCGATAATTCTTTCATAAGGTTTCCCACATATACTACAACACCCATATTCACTGGTACCTGCTAAAATTGCTGGTTCAACTAAAGCAGGTGGGAATGTTGCGAAATGAGCATCTGGGAAAGGTGTTGTCGCAATAGTCCAAACACTTCTCTTATTCCTGCCGGTAGGTTCACCCCAAACCCTTCCATTAAACTGCTGCTTATAATGTTCATCAGGTATTGAAACATATTTAGGATTATTTGGGTTATGATAGCTTTGCCCCTTAAACTTTGCTTCCGGTTTTTCCCTGATTGCTACTGCATCATAATAATAGTGAGGTGCTTTAGTAAGAAGATATATATATTCATGACTTTTCGTTGGTCTGTCTATAACACTTTCTGGCATCGGATTTTGTTTGCTCCATATTATATCGCTCCTTAAGAACCAACCATCCTCCTGTAGAGCAATTGCTATTCTGGCCGGAATCATACATAAATCTTTGGCTTTATAAACTGGATGCTTTTTCAATGTCAATGCTAATGAGGATGTTGCTCCATAGCTATGAGTTTTGCGTCCCATATTAGTTGTATTTTCATTGTGTCCAGATGTTCCGCCTGAACCCCAATAACTATCCCCCAGGTTTAACCAGAAAGTTCCATCATCTCTCAATACTCTCCATACTTTTCTGAATATCATAACTAAATGTTGTATATAAAGTTCTGGTGTGGGCTCTAATCCAAGTTCCCCTTTCCATGCCCCACATTTGCTGCAGAAACAAGTATTCACATCAATAACTGCTCTTTGCTTTTTAGTATTTGTCATCTTGCCATTCTCACCCCCCGTTCTCAACATCTTCTGGTTTAGTAGAAAGTTATGTTTGCATATTATCTCTTTATCAGGATTTGGCCATATTTGCGGTATAGTTTTGTAATTTCTAAGGCCCCAGTAGGGAGGACTGGTTACAATTGTGTGAAAATAACCTGCCGGCAGCTGGTCCAGAATTTCATAATTATTACCCTGAAGTATTCTGTTAGTAATATCCACTATGCAGCTTCCATAATCTGTTTAAACTCAATGTTCGCTTTATAGATAGATTCAATCCATCTTTTCACTGCCAATGGGCACACTGCATTACCGATAAACTTTTTCATATCGCTCTGAGTACCATATAATTTATACTTCTCTCCAAATCCCTGTATTTTTAAGAGCTCCTTCACCTTCAGCATTCTCATTTTTATATCAATAATCCCATATAGAGCCATAAACTCTTTTATCTTTCTTGTCATCGCAGAATCGGTTTCATTTATCTTAATGGCAACATATCCAGCCTCTGTGGTTATCAAATGCGGCGGACGTTTATCCATTCTTGCTATGAGAGTAAAGCAGGGGTCATTAACATCTCCACCTTTGTTTTTATACTGCGGATTCATCAGGTAGTGATATTTGCGATTTGCTGTTATTACTTGGCCGCTCTCGCCAATGGAACTGCCGGTATTATTGAACGGTGTGTCCATCAGCCACGGTTCTGCAGTAATCAAGTTCTGCTTGGGATTTGTTGTCATGCTGCCCGCAGGTTTTTCCACAGATGCGCATTTACTCTTGCCATAGGTTTCATCGATAAAGCTTAATTGTTCAACTTTCACTAACCTTTGCTTGGGATTTGTTAATATACTGCTGCATGGCTTATCTATGGGATGGTTCTTTTGTCCTTTGGAATACTGCAAGTCAATAAAGTATTCTGTTGCTATCTTTGCGAATGTGTCCTTAGTTCTTACTGTTCCTGCAGGTTCCTGAATACTCTGTACGTTCTTCCCGGTACCATAGTATTTCATAAGGAAATCAGGTTGCACTAACCCAAATCTATTCCTAGTAGGTATTGCATTGCAGGGATTGTTAAGGGAAATTACTCTGTTGGAATCACTTCCGGAGTTATACTGCTGTATAAATGCGTCCTCACCCCCAGCCACATACTTAATCAACCCCGCATAGATTCTTTTTAATGTATTCTCACATAAACCCTTTGCAAAAATACTTTCACCATGATCTTCAAAATCAAGACACTCTTTAACTGGTTTCCATTTTTTCAGCTTAAATAATCCACCCCCTTTTTTGCTATGAGTCGGTTCGGGCCAGCATTCTGCAAGCGGAAATCCATGTTTTGCAAACATTATGAATAGTCTTTTTCTGTGAGTGTGTTCTCCATAGTCGGCTGCATTGAGGATACGATAATCATAGTCATATCCGTAACTTTTTATTTTTTGTACCCATTCCTTATAGTATTCACCCTTATGTAATGGATCGGGAGCCATTACTGGTTTAAGCTTCTTTTCTTTTTTATTATAATGAAGTAAAGAAACCAAATAGCCTTCTTTTGTCTTTTTCTCTTTAACAATAAGCGGTCCCCATTCCAAAAATTCCCGTACATTTTCAATAGGTATATAATCAGGTTTAAGATATTCTATATACCGGTATAAGTGCACTCCAAGTGTCCTGCTGTCTTCATCCCGGCTTAATCCACCCTTAGCATTAGAATGATTTGTACATTCAAGACTTGCCCAAAGGAAAGTAATTGCCCCTGGTGTCCATGTAGGGAATCTGGAGACATCAAAATTCCTTATATCTTCAATGAAGTGTTTTGTCTGCCTGTGGTTAGCTGCGTGACTTTTAATTGCTTTCGGATCATGATTTATACAGGCAATTATCCTTGCAATTCTTTCACCTTTAAATCTTGCCCGATGCACTCCGCTGGTTGTGCCGCCTGCTCCACAAAATAGGTCTATGCCTTCAATAAACATATAGTTTTTAGCCTTTATCTGTTAATGTTATCATTTAGAAATTATAATTTTCTTTCACGAACCTCGCTATTCTCTTTACATCATTATCCTTTAAACCTAATCTTTCACTTATTATCTTATTTATATCGTTGCTACCCACATCATCAGCAATAAGTTCTGATTTAATATCCATGTACTTTTCCACCAGTTCACGGAATTTTTCTTCGGTTAATGCTTCAATCCCATTAGCCATATTAGTGACTCCTTCTACCTCTAATCTCATAAGGTCATTCACCAGGATAACCACCGCATCCTGAGCGTCCTTACTGAAATCTTTGGGATGATCTATTTTAGGGCCTTGTTTAATTAGTTTCTGCCCCTCAAGTAACCACAACTCCGATGGGGATATATGTCTGCTACCAATTTTTATCTTATGATGCTCATATTCGTCATTACATATTTCAATATTGTTTGTCCAAATATCCCATCTTTTAAGAAGGTAGAGTTTGAGCTGCATTGAATTACTAAAGGGGTAGGTCTCAGCGATAACTCCCTTGTTCTCTATCTCTTGCCTTACTTTTTCATTCTGAAAATGGTCACTGCTTATTTTCTTTGTGTTCGGGAATGCTTTTAGTATGGCGGTAAAAATATTTCCAATACCTGGATAATCTACAGGGCATTTATCTTTTGGTTCTATTACCATTAAAAAATCAACAATTGGCTTCTTATTCGTTACTACAATCTCTGTCTGGTTATCAATCATCAATTCTATTTTTAACGGGTCAATTGTCTCCGAATAACCTCCAGCTATAACAAATCTGTCTTTTGTTTTACTGGCATCAAAAGCAAAACATCTATCTTTCTTGTCTCCCCTTAAGGATAATATTTCAATACCGGTTCTTTTATATTCTCTTCCATCATTGGTGTGTCCAGTTTTAATTATTTGCTTATACTCAACTATATTGGAGAGATTCTTATTTATTGCCTCCTCAAGCTTATAGGAATGGGGTTGATAAAAATTATCCTTAGAAAGAGGTTTAATACAATCAAATTTCATGGCTGCATCAATGGGATCGGCCCTATACTGATCAGCAAAAAATTCTCTTGTCACTGAGGGATTAAATTCATAAGTGGATAGCCGCATGCCAAAAATCGATTCTTCCTTTAAGCTTAATTCATACCTTTCATGTGCCAAATCATAATCGGTATCATTTGGATATGCCCAACCCACTGCTTTCCCAACTCTGTTTGGGAAAGATACAGCTGTGTTCATTAGTCCTAGCTTTAACAATTTATCAGCTTCAATATATTTTGCTTTTGTATTTGCCCTAGAAAGTTCATCTGCGTAAAACTTTAACATATGGAGTCCTTCAGGGGCAGCAGCTGCACTATTAAAACTCATCACCCGGATTCCACCTGCTCCTCTTTGCCTGGTTGGGAAAACAATTTCTTTTCTTTTCAAATCTCCATATTCTTCCCTCAAATCCAGATCTGTGTAACGTTCAAACCAGTTATCGCCGGTTTTGGGATCCATAGTAAGCTTAATAGCTTTTTTCACACTGTCAAAAAATGCTCTCTGTGCTTGTTTTTCATCAACTACGGAAACATTTATAAGATCAAAAGTCTTATCAATTGAGTATGGGATTAGCCTTTTGGTTATATTTGAAAAATATGCATGAGGATCAATAAGGCATTCGATATAGTACATTGTGAAGGCTGCATCTATTTCAAGAATCCAGTTCTTACCGCCTTTCATTCCGATTTCAAGTGCTATTTCATGGTAATCAGTATTCCATTGCCCAGGTTTATCACCGTTTATGGCATACAATACCTGTAGCTGCTTTTCTCCGGGAAATCGCTTCATGAACTCATTTGCAAACACTTTTATATTAACCAGTTCAACATCTTTTCTGAACGGACTAGTTCTGCTCGTTTGTATATATAACCTGTGCTTCTTCTGGTTCTCCTGATTGCTCCACTTCCGTTTCGTGGTCAATGAAAAGTCCCCTAACAATGGGATTGAGTTCGATTGCTTTGTCTCTGTATTTAATATAGGATTTATCATCTAATACCGATGTTGCTTCAAATAATACAATTATTATTTCTTTTACTTGAGTTATTCCCTTTGCTACTATTTCCATATTAACAAAGGTTTCAAATTGTTTTCTTAATTCCTGAATAGTTTTAATTCTGAGAGTATCTCTTCTGTAATAATCATTTACCTTATTAATACTGTCCCCTATCCTAACTACCATCTCCATTTTTGCTTTTATTCTGGCTTCGGCTTCTTCTAATGAATTTGGTTCTTCTACGCATGTTTCAAGAAAGTCTTCTATTTTCTCATTAAGGCCCTTTAATTCGCTAATTATTTCTTTATCTTCTTTGCTGTATTTGTCCTGCATTTCCTCCAGGTTGCTTACTGAGTATTTCAGGCCTGCCAGCACGTCAATTACATTATTCACTATTATCTGGCTGCGTTTTATCATTTGATTGCCAACTGCAGCACTTTGAAGTTTTCTTATTGTTTTTTGTGTGGTCTTTTTCTTCCTCTTCTTATGGGTTTTGCCGGCCGCTCTTGCCTCTACCCGGTCCTTCATTTTACTAACTGTCCCGAGTGATAAGTCAAACTGTTTCGCTATTTCCCTGAGGTGCTTGAAATTATTTTTCTTCAGGGCTTCGTATACCTTATTTTCAAGTTCTATGTTTGGCTTTCTTGGCATGTTTCTTTTTGAGATTAATAGATTGTTTCTTTATTAGCTGATTTTTCCCATATGTATTTTCTTATCGCCGTTTCTCTTTCCTCACTATAGAATTTCTGCATTCTGTACCATGTTTCCATATCTTTATTGTTTTTCCGAGAATTACAACTTCCACAAGAAGGAACTATATTGTCTGCAGCATAAGGGCCATTTTTCGATATTGAAATAACATGATCTTGTGTTAAACTATCTTTCGATCCGCAATACGCACAAGCATGATTAAAAAACTGTTTACACTCTTGCCATTCCTTCCGCGAATAGGAAGAGATTAAACCTTTTTTATTACTTTTTCTTTTTAGCCTATCAACCCTAAAGACATCCTTGTTTTTCCTATAATATTCACGACTATATGCTGTCACTTTCTCTTTGTTTTCTCTTCTGAATTCACGCTTATAGGTATTAATTTTTCCCCTATTATTCTTTCTATACTCCTTTTTCTTCTCAATAAGTAAAGCCCGGTTTGATTCATAATATTCACGAATATTCTTTTTATTCTCTTTTCTATAGTTTTTCAAATATAACTTTGTTTTTCCCTCATTCTTTTTCTGATAATCTTTAGCATATTCTAACTTGCTAACCCGATTCTTATAGTAATATTCCCGGGCTTTTTTCCTTCTTTCATCACTATTTCTTAAATAAGACTCCTTTTTACACTGTTTGCATATCGCTGCTAACCCATCTTTCCTTTTTTTTGCCTTTGAAAAGAATTCATTGGTAGCAGGATAATTTGTATTACAGTGAGTACATATCTTATACATTTAGTGTTTCAGGCCTTATTTACTACTAATATTAAATATTTTGGTCGCTTCATTTTCACCTGGTATACCTACAGCATTTGTTTCTTCGCCCGGAATACCTTCAGCAACAATATCACTATCAACTTCTGCTGCCTCTTCTTTAGTTTGGTCCTCCCCTTTGTTTAAATACCCATCAAAACGATTAACTTCTTCTTGTGGATTTTCAGTGGCTGGATTTATAGAATCAGCCTCGGTATCCTGAACATCAACCCCCTTAGCTTCCTGCTCATATAAGGGACGGATTGTTTCAATATATGCTGTTGAGCAAATATCATACAATTCCCGTGGTAGGATTTTTTCATTCCGCTGGGCAAAACTAATAAGAATATGTGCAGCCTTTATACCTATTATTTCACTTAAACTGTGTTTTTTCCCGCCAATTTGATATAATCCAGCTTTTCTAAGCAGAACTCTTCCATGATCTATTATAGCACGATTAGGATTATTATCTTCAACTGGAGCAATTAAAGATAATTTTACTGTTTCAACTTTTCTATTCCCAATCAATAGTTTACATTCTATTACTTCTTCCTCTCTGTTGTATAGAACTTCAAACGCTATTTCTTTTTCATACAAAAGGTTAAAGGTCTTACCAGCTAAGTTAAACAAAACTGGAAATGCTGGTTTTTTTGATATATCATTTATAACCTCAACTAAACCAATCTTCTCCTGCGTTCCTGAAATTATTTCCATCATCAGGCCGATCTTTTCATTTATATCTCTTATAGCAATACTCATTTTGGATTCATTTATTTCATTAAACAAATCTGTATTAGCTTTGATTATTCGTGCTCCGTTAACCCTGGTTTCCTGCTCCAAAGATTTTATTGATCTTTCAATTGCTTTTACTGCTTCAATAACCGGGAAGAAAATAAATGTTAATATTGACAATAGAACCCTTTTAATAGCTGACATAATTTGTTCCTTTTATATTATAGTTTTAGAATGGTAAACCGTCATCTTCCGTTTGTGATTGTTCCTGATTATTTTCCTGCGATATTGCCTCTTCTCCTATATTGTGGCAATATAAACCTGATAAATATTCTCTCAATACCTTCTTAGTGTATCGCGGGAAATCCTTTGATAGCATCCATTCTGCATAATCAGGATAATTACTTACCAAATACCCTTTATATTTTCCAAAATTATATATCGGCAGCCCCCGCTCGTTTATTCCTATTTTACCAGCCATATCAAGACATTTCAATTCATAGGATGAATATTTTGCAATTTCTTCTGGAGTCTTACCCAAATCTGGATATTTTTCTATCTGGGCAAGCAAGACATCATATGTTGCAATTGTATCAGCTTCAGCACCATGAGCATTCTCATGTTCTTTATTCAGATAGAAACTAACGGCAGCTGATAAAGTTCTTTGTTCCTTTTTCTTGAAAATTGTTCCTGCATCCAGGATAATGATATCATTAACCTCAAAAAATATTTCAGAAACCAAAAAGTGCTCTGCTAACAATGGCAAATCCAAGCCTCTCAGATTAAATCCTGCTATATCGCATTCCTTTATGAAATCATAGATCTCAGCTGCTTTTTCACCAAATCTTGGGCATTCTTTCAGATCCTCGATACTAATCCCATGAACATCCTGTGCTTCTTTTTTTATTTGTGTGAAGGGCAAGAATCGATAATTTTTGATTTCTTTATTGCCATCCGGGTAAATCTTAAGCAACGATAATTCTATTATTTCATCATGGCTTATATCTAATCCGGTGGTTTCAGTATCAAGAACTATTAAAGGACGTATTAATCTTAGCATTTTCTTTCCTTTATGATTTGTAAATGTAATTGGAAAGGCCAAATTGAATTGTTTTTGTTTTGCCTTTAATAATACATTGCTCAATTCTTAAAGAACCTGTATAGTTTTTTCTCAAAAACCGCCTGGTTTCATTTAGCAAGATGGTTAGAGTTTCTTCAGCTCTGCTTACTTTGTCCAAGCAGTACTTCCCATTGACATATAATGCGGTCAATACCCCTTTTCTATATTTAGCCTCCAGCACATTAGTTTGAGATTCCAGATGTGCATTTTCTGCTGGTATTAAATCAGCAATTAAGTCTTCAATTCTACTAAGATTAAATTGTGATTTGTATTGTTGGCAGTCCATGTTGCTCCTAAATTAATTTATTGTTAATGACTTTTAACTGTTAATTTATTACAAATTTTCTTTTTTTACAAAGGAATTTTCTTCATTATTTTCAATTATTTTTTTATATACTGAGACTATTTGCTCCATATTTACAGGATTTTTATTAAGGTGTCTCTGCATACCAGTGATCATTATTCCCGACATATCACTGCTTTCATATATACCTAGAGAATTAAATTCTTTTATGATATTATTTTTTTTCTCTTCTTTTTTCTCTTTGAGTTTCCATTTTTTAATAATATCATTACCCAAAACCAACTGGCACTGGATAAGGAAGCTTCCCTCTGAATGTTTTAAAATTGGATACACTATTTCTTTTTTTAAATGCGCAAGATATTTTATGGCATTATCAATATTATCAGGAATTACATTGCCTAAATTATTTTTAATTTGTTCCATATTTTACGATTAATTCCTTTCGGTCAAAGTTTTATTAAGTACCGTTTTTAATACTCTAATATCTTTCCCTTCTTTCAAATTACTCACCCAAAGCGGCTTTTCACCATTTTCATTGGACATTATAATCGTTAGGCCGGGTTTATAGCCCATATCTCCTTTGCAAATCAATTCTGATAGTTTTAATAATAATACAAGTAATTTAAGCATTTCCTTCCCACCTCATAAAATTATATTTTTCAATATCTTCTTTTTTTGCGTACATAGCCTTAGTTACTCCCTCAATTTTTACTGTATCATATCGGTTAAAAATATCCTTATCATCAGCCAAACCTTTCATCATATCCCCATATGTTAATAATTCTGTATACTTGTTAAACCCGATGAAACTAGCCACTGTAGGTGTTGGATAGACACAAGTATCGATTACATGATTTACTGCATCTATCAGCCGTGTGTCCGAAAAGTTTTTCTCTTTTATCCGTCTGTGTAGAACATCTATGAAATCATTATTTAAAGCCGGGAAAGCTTTTACTATTTCCAAAGTTTGCCTCAGCAATTCCGGCAAAGTTAATGCTCCCTCATAAATGCTTATGCCTCTATCCGTGGTCTCCCTCGGTACTCGTGAGATTAAAATGCTTGTTGAGCGAGTTAAGGATTCCCTCAGCTGTTGCTGCAGACTTCCTACCAGTGTTAATTCCGCCTTTGCTGCCATTTTTTCGTTCATTTTTTAATATTGTGTTAATTTCTTGAAATTTACTCACGATTAAAGCAGGTGTCATATTGTCCCTATACCAGGACTCCTGTATTTGTACGCAAGCTTCAAAATAAATCCTCATGTCATTTTTCGTTTCCTCGGCCGATTTAGGAGAAGCTTTGTTTTTTTGTTTATAAAATCCTAAAAGCTTGCCTATAGCCTTCCGCTCCTTCCCTTTGTTCATGATTTCAAAAGGCATTTCCATATTTTTTTCATATTCTTCGCAAAACAATGCTAAAATTTCATCGATAAAATCTTGGTGAGGGGATTCCGATTCTTCGGAATCAATTTCTCTTTTACTTCTTTCTTTTCCTTTACTTTCATTTCTTTTCTTTTGCGGCTCACCGCTATCTAAATCTACTGTTTCCGGTTCTGGAACTACTGTTTCCGATTCTACAACAATGTTTTTAGAATCTAAATTATTTTCAAATAGATCAGGTTCTTTACTGTTTATATCAATTTTCAATTTTGACCATGCCGGGACATCGGGTTTTATTAATAAATATTCTTTTGTGAGACTTATTGAAGTTCTTTTAACAGATGCATCAATGTATCTCTTCTGAATTCCTGATGAAGATAGTATTTTATATTTATCATAGAGTTCCTTACTGAAAATATCCTTATTAAATGCAAAATTGAGCATATCTATAAACTGACTATCCTCTATTCTGTTTTCAGCACAAAAAAGCAGTTTTTCATCTTCACCCCATTTACAATAATATCCCTCTTTATAAATTTCCTGATAAAGTGAGACTAAAAATCCTACACCAGTTAATCCATATTTAGCTTTAAATATTATTACCTTCTTATCCCAGGTAACATCCTGCGAATAATATTCAAGGCCTGTTTTTCTTCTTCCCATAATTCCAGTAGTTAGTTATTTTGTTTTAAAATGTCTTCACCCTTTTTAATTATTTACTGTACTGAGTGTTTTTTCTTTAACCAAATTTGAAATTAATTCTGATTGCTGCTTAACGAGTATTTGTAGATCATGAACAGATTTCTCAAGATTTGATATTTTCTCTGCAGTAAGATTAAAATAATGCTGAATAAATCCGGGAAGTTAGTTTCTATGATACTTTTTGCTTTATTAAGCTTTTTTTCTATTTCCTTACCCATTTTTCCCTCCCTAAAATAAATTTATTTGGTATGTATCTAATTCTTGTTCAATGTTCTGTTTAATAAATTTCTTTGCCTTTATCCGGTCATTATCTGTGGCAAAGTTTATTTCCCCAGCGTTAATCTTTTTAGTTGCTTCTTCAATTAATCTAATATTATTTATCTGCTTTCTGTATTTATATATCAGATATAATCCATAATCTCTCTGTTTTTGTGAAATTAGAGATTCTTCACTTTCTATAAGGCCATTCATATTTACGATAAAAGATTTTGCTGAGTTTCCCAGTCCGGTATTAACATTCATTAATACCTTGAATATTTCTTTATCTTTATCATTAAACAAAAATCTTTTAGCCTCTTTATCCATTATAATCTATCTCCAAAACTTAACTGCTCCTGAAATTGAGATTCTTTTTTTGATTCAAAGTATACCTCATTTATTAACCTCTTCAGCGATTTACCGGAACCGCCTGCCAGTTGTTGTAAGATGCTGCCGGCTCTATGGCTTTCCTGGGCAACGAACTTATTCCATTCATCTTCATTAGCTGCCAAATAAATACCCTTCTGGCTGTGTACGATACGTATTCCATGTACCCTTGCATCTTCAGATAGTTTTCTAACTATTCTCCGGAATGTGTCCTTTGAAATCAAATATTTAGGGTCATTATATTGAATATCATATGCCTGAAGCGCTTTTACATATCTTTTATACAATTCTTCCTGCAAAAGGGCATTCTTTTCCCCTGTTGGAAGCATTTTTATAAAATGCTTATAATGAGTTAAATAAGTTTCTATTGTTTCCATATATAAGCCCTTATATGTTAACTTAATTAAAAATCTTTTATTTCGGAAGACAATTTTATTTGTCCGGAAAATCTTTCTATTAAACCAAGAGTCGATAATTTGGATAAGTATGTATTAAAGCTACCTGATAATTGATATCCTGTTGATTTAGCAAGTTCGGCCGTTGAAAAGCTTCTTTCCGGATTATCAAGTAAAACCTGGTATATCAGCTTTGCTCCTTTCCCTAGTTTTTCCAGCCATTTACTTTTATCAAAAAGGCTGGGATCAATCTCATCATTGAGTGCGTTTTTTATATTTAATAAATAATCTTTATTTAATGAAATCATTCCCTGTTCGCGCATAATTAAACCTGCACTTGATAAACCGCTTAAATGAGTGTTAAAGCTGCCGCTCCTCGGGGCATAGCCTGTCATTATTCCCACCTGGATTTGTGTAAATTTTCTTAGAGGTTGCAAGGCAAGAAAAGCCAATATTAGTTTTTGAGCCTTGCCTAATTTCTGTATCTTCTCTATAGGCTCTCCAATAGGTTTAACCAAATTATTGATTCTATTCCCGCCTATTTCTTTATGATGACCTATTAGTTCATCCAATGGAATATCAGATTTCTGTATTGGCCTGTTTTGTCTAAGATCGGGTGTGACCAAAGGGAGGTCATTCGAACTTATTTCAAGAGCTTTTTTCCTATTTTGCAACCTGATCGAGTATTCTTTATACCTGTTAATTCCTGAATTATGAAGTTCATGCATGATTTTTAATAAATCTTCAATTATATCTTCTAAAAGAATTGCTTCTTCTTCCATGCTTTTATTTTCAGAAGTTAAGGATTGGATTTCCAATTTAAGCCGTTTTAATTCAGGTTGAAGTGCAGCATTTATTTTTAATTCCTTTATCTCCTTTTGCAAACTCTCAATAGTTTCTTTTTCCTTCTCAGCTTCCTCCGGGATATCCCTGAAATTTGCCAGTACTGCTTTTATTGATTCCGAGGGTTCGGAAGGTTTTATGGCCCTCATTCCGGCTTTCGGGTGCATTGTTTTTACAGAATTAACCTTTATTTTCTGAACATCTTTTGATACTGCCGGCCCAAATACGTAGAATTCACCTGCAGCAAGTTCACGCAACGATAAAACTTCCTGCTTTGTTAACATTCCAAGTTCCTCAGCAGCCCTTTTCCTGTCTATATCAAGTCCTGCTCTGCCTATAAACTTATTATTACATTCGGCCGCTGCGTCCTTATGAAGCTTTGAGAGTCTCTGCGTTGCTAATATTGTATTATATCCTCGCTTCCTTCCGCGGGAAAGCAGGTTAATAACTGCATTGCTGCTTTCAGCCTGCCCTTTTTCCGGGCAAAACAGGTGTGCTTCATCAATAATAATCTGTGTAGGTTTCCATAAATCTTTCGGTAAAGAAATAAGTTCGTCCAAAAATTTCTTTACAAATAGGCGCTTATGTAGAGGATCTAATTCATATAGATCGATTATTGCAGAGTAATTTGTCTCAAGTAATTTCCTGCAGAGTTTTTCGGCATATTTAAGGTTTATTTTAATATCACCTTCCTGCCCTATCAGGATGAAATTCTTATATTTCTCTCTGATAGTGCCAAATTCTCCCTCTACATCAAAGATAATTGTTGGTATTAAATCCGCTGTTTCTTCGATAATTCGTCTTAAAAGCCATGATTTCCCTCCTCCGGAATTAGCCTGAATAAGAGCTTTTGTTTCATTAAGGACTAACAAATCTATTTTCACGCCTATATCAATTTGCATATTATTCCTTTAAGCTTTTCCAATTATTTAATATAGTTGTTAATGTGCGGCATATCCCCCTGTACCAAAAACTAAAAGGATTACAATCTTTTATGAAATCTTCTTTCCTTTCAAATCCTCCGGAATGAAGCTTCCCGAATACACATAAATATTGTATTATTAGTAATCCAATGCCCCAAATGATTAAAATAGTTGAAATATCATTGCCCATTATATATTCCTGTCCATTTAAGTATTTTAATGATGGTTATCAGGAAGCCAAAAAGCATGGTTAAAATAGCATATATTGCTAATCCACCTGATAATTCTATTTTTATTTCGCTTATATATTTTAATATTTTATTCAATTGTATCATCCTTCCTTTTTAGCAAGATATTTTTCTCCATATGAATGGCAATGGCTTATCCATTATCCATAGATGCCTCATGTTTGAAACATTCACCAAATTCTTTTCTGCCGGATAAACTTCTACTGCATCGTAATTGCTAAATCCAACAGAATTCTTTATCATCTGCAGTTCGTCCCATGTAATACCATCAACCCAGTTACCATTATTATCAATTTCTGTTCTATTTATAGATAACCTGGTATATCCTTCAAAGGTGAATATTTGTACTAAAAAACTTTTGTTTCTAAAAGCCTTAACCGGCGCGTTAACCATATTTGCTGTATAGTAACTTACTGGGAGTTCCTTAAACTCCGTACTAAATTGCCTGTTTTGTTCCAAAAGGAATTTCTTTTTGGCCTTTATTTCTTTATTGGTTATTGATAAGGTATTCAATTTAGATACCTTTTTTCTTTAATATAAACCGATTTGAAGATAATCCTTCTTCAGGAGATAATACTTTTTTGCTTCCTTTTAATATCATCTCATATGCATTATATATCCTTAAACAGAAATCAATATAGTTCTCATTATCTTCGCTCCTTATTTCTATCTCCCATGATGAATAATAATATTTATGATTTTTCATCTCCTCATAATCATCCTTACAACCATAGGAAATTCTATAAACGAAATGTTCCCTATGTATTATCATCTCTTTTGATAATATCCAAATGGCATCCTTGTGATAAGAATTAGCAGAAAAAAATAATTTATTGTTTATCTCTCCATTTTTCCCCTTTTCAGTAAAGAGTATTTCTTTTATTTCATCGAAAGTTGAAAATGCTAATATTGGAATTGAAGCTCGGTTTCTGTAATAGTTCAATCCTTCAATGTAGCTTTCCTCAAATAATTCAAATTGCCTACGCCATTCTTTAAGATTAAAATGATTATGATTCACCCATAAATTTTGTGCATGAAATGGGTCAACTGAAAATAGTGCTTCCTGGTAATATTTATCTATACGCCATGTGTCATCTGAAAGCGAAAGTTTAATGGGATATCCTTTCTTCATAATCCATTGACATAATGAAATAAAATAATCATCATCATATTTACTTATAAACCTAAAATTATCGCGAAATAGGTCTACTAATCTTATTTTTGTATTTCTTCTAAACGGCCTTTTTGTAGAACCTTGTTTGCAATTAAAATTATTTCTATATGCATAATATGCTGCGCCAATACTCATTCTTGTTTCCTTTTTAATAATTCTTTCTCTTTTCCCTTTATTATATTTCTGCATCTATCTGAACAAGTAAATAATCTGTCATTATTATATTCCACCTCCAACTTGCCATACCATTGCCAACCTTCCTGCCAGACTGTCGTTTTTGTTCCGCATATATCACATTCATAATAAGGCTGTAATTCATTTTTATTTAGCAATTTCATATGTCAGAAATCTTTTTCATTGATCGCTTCCCAATCTTAGCATTTTGACCATTGCATCATATCTCATATTAAACTCTTTTGCAGTGCAAGGTTCTACATAATTCATCCCATAATAATTACTAACAAAGGTTAACCGGCTGATCAAATAAATCCCGATATTATTGGTTCTGCCTCTGCGCATCTCCATAGAAGGATTTATGCATACCTGCAGCACTGTATCTGAATCAAAAGAAACTTGAAAATATCTTTCACCCAGATATTCTTTGCGTTCCTTTTTTATTTTATAAAACTGATAATTTCTCATTTAGTATCCCTGCTTGTCAATAATTTTATTATTACTAGCCCAGCTGATCGGCTTCTTCCTTTGTGTAATAACATCTTACCCAGAACCTGTTATCGCTTCCATTTTTATGGATTATCAACCTTTCAGAGGATATTTTTCTACTTTATCCATTTCATTTCTCCTTCAAATGCTTTTCCATATTGCTTTTTATAAACAGCATTGAAGTCCCACAAAGACAAAGCACCTTTAATCTCAATCGGATCAATTAACCTGGTATTATTCTTAAGCAAAATTCCATATCTGCCTGCGGTATAATCTCCAAAACTATACTCTGGCTCCGGCGGTGGTTTTATTACTGAATTTTGCTCATATAAGATTTCCTGTAGAGTGTTTTCTGGTATACAAGGAATGATTTCTTTCCAATCTTTTATTTCAGCCTTTCCTATTAAAAAACCCAGCTTAAAATCTTTATGGCTGCTTATTCCACATTTTTGCAAGGTACTGGAAAAAGGTTCTTTGTTGCATAAATCTTTAGCCCAGTTTGGAAACCCTTTTGCAGCATGTATACCAACTTCGCCCCTATAATTACTGTACCAGGAGCGCGTTTCAATCATTTTGAATAGCCATATAATTAAAGTGGCAAATGGTTCTGTTACTGTTAAAACCTTCATTTTATTATTAAATCCTTAAAAGTTTCAAGAAATTTATTTTGAGCTACTTTTGGGGGCCATCCCTCAATTACAATATCAAGAGGTAAACTATTATTAGTTTCCCATTTTAGTTTATTAGAAAAGAGTTGTTCCTGTTCCGTTACCAGCAGCCTTTTGTCAACAATTTTTACTATTTCAGGCTCTGGCTCGGTAAGGTTAAATACATTATAAATCATTTTTGAAAGAACGTCTTCGGCATCCCGATAAAACCCCATTTTTTTATTTTTCTTGATAGGGCTGGCAATATCACATATATAAGCTTCGCTCGCATCATGCAATAGCCCATATAGTGAATTTATAGATCTGAAATGTTCCTGTATCTCTCTGGCACATAGAACCGAATGCTCTGCTACAGAATAAAAACTATTACAATGGCCAGTAAATCGGCAGATATTAGATAATGCATGCGCTATATCAATTATTTTAATTTCCTCTGGTCTCGGGTCCAGGGGGAAGAAACTAATTCCGGTATATGTTTGTATGGAGTTTCCTTTTCTGATAATAAATTCCTTATTATCGTCAGGTGATATTATCATTTCACGGTTATTGTCATCTTTAATTACATAATCATTACCGCCAGCCCATGTAAGTTTGTAACAATTGTTTTTTGTGAACTTATAATAATGTCCGTTTATTGTTTCTTTCACAACCGCATATAAGTCCCCATTAACTGCTTCAAATATCATATCACATGGATGCATCATAGTTTATTTTTTCTCCAACTCGTTATTTCCAAGTTCTTTCAATATTAGGATTTCTATTCCTATTTGTTTTAGTAATGCTGACATAACGGCTTCTTGCTCGGTGGCTCCTCTGCCCCTCCTAACTAACATTTCGTCTGCGAAATATTCAACAAATCCAGACTTAATAACTTTTTTATCAGCCTTTAATTTCTCACACATTTTGTCCTCCAATTCCTTAAGCTGGTTCCAGTCTCCTTCCGGGTCGAATTCGATAAGAGTCCATGAATCGTTTTTGAATACCTTTATTTGTGTAGAGGAATATTCCTGCCAATTTAGTTCTGCCCATTCAGCTATTCTAACCAATTGCTCTTTATTTAACATTTTTAATCCTCCGAATGCGCAATTTTTAATATTTTATCAATAGCCTGATTTGATGCGCCAGCCTCAATAAGATAATCTGCAATAATGGCATCTGGTAAAGGCTCACCTGATTCCTGAACAAAAAAGTCCATTTCAAAAAGCCAGTGGTTTAAAGCTTCATTATCACCTATGCATTTCATCAGGATTTCGGCTTCCTCTGAATAAGTCATTTCCTTTGTTTTACTCATCTTTTACCTCCTCATTATCCGAAAGCAAATTCATGGTATCTAAGCAAATAGCATTAATTTTCTTGCCACAATAAGGACAATAAACAAATTGGCTATCTTCTACATACGAACAATCATCAAAATAAAATGCATGATTGCAATCTGTTATATGATGTTCACCATCAAATTGCCAATCGCAAGTTTCTTTTTGGTTATTTTTTAGTTCATTCACTTAATATTTCCTTATATTTTTTTAGAAATTCTTCGGCTTTTTTAAGTTTTTCTTTTACATGATCAAGCTTTGTTTGCGCATCACGAACCTCCTTTTCAAATTCGGAAATAGCCCACATGATTGCTTCGTAAGATGAATCAGTATAACGATCATATTTCCCACATTTCCAATGATTCTTTCCGTTAATATTAACCATTGATATTGACGCACTCTGAGCTTCAACCTTCTCAAGTTTAATTTCGCCTGTAATAATTGAACATTTATAGTATATCATTTTTTATCCTTCACATATTTTAATATTGCCATTATTGTATTCTCACCAGAAGCTTTTACAACACTCTCAGGTGTCGCATAATTTACCCATTCAATCGTACCATCAGGATTAAACATTGTACTTTTTATTAAAGGCTGGTGTAATTCAATGATAAATTTGTTTTCCAGTATCCCTCTCTGAATTAAATCTTCTTCTGGATCAAATTCATCTTTAATATCAAAATCATTCATCCCTATAATACCTTCGTTCACCTGTATGGTATTGTCACTTGAAATGGAATATTCCATACCGGTGAATTGAACCAGTAAAAGTTTATCTTCAAATGTTAGTTTTGCGTCCATTGTTTTGCCTTTCAATATGTTTAATAACAGCATCAATTATAGCTTCCTTTTCATTATCTCCTGAACCTCCGGCTTTAGCATCTTTGAATTTTCCGAAATAGTAATCTTTATAAATCCTGCCATATACCCCTTTTGATATATTTATATTGTCTATTTTTAACTCATTGCACATCTTTTCCTCAAGTGCCTTTGTCTGGTTCCAATCTATTTCGGGTTGGAACTCTATTAATTTCATATTATATCCAGGTGACCATTGGATACTTCCATTATCCCATATCTTAGCCCCTATGCCAGTTTCTTCATTTACTGCAGCCCATTTAGCTATCTCAATTAACCGTTTATCCATTGTCATAATTCTCCCCGATTATAGATAAGATTGAAAACTTGTTTTGGGCTGCTACGCTTAATTTTTGATATCTTGAATACGTATAAGCGGGTTAATCTTATATACCTGGTAATAGGGAAAGATTTAACTTTTTTTATAGAACTGCTTTTTGTTAACTGTCCGTAAGCTGCGGCACCCAATTGCTTTCTTAAAAGTATATTATGACGATGTATCATAAAAGTATAAAGTATGAATTTAGTTACCAGCCATATGACTAGGATAAAAACCAACAATGCACGTGCATCAAGTATCATTTCATCTCCGGGTTTTCATTGTGCAATACTCCGTCCAACAGGCGCCCTGCATTTTTCTTTCCTATCTTTAAATAGCTTTGATTTTCAGTTTGACGAATATTTTTGGGCACGCCATATCTTGTCATTTTTGATTTTACAAAATCTTCGTCCACTGGTAGCCACGCACCCCACTGTTTAAATAAAAAGGGTACATTGGCTTCTATACATTGTTCTTTTATTTTGCGCACCCATTCCGGGTGCATTGGCCTTGCTCCCGGGCCGCTTTCACCTCCAACTACTACCCAGTCAAGACCTGGCCTGCACCTTTCGTCATGGTGATGGTGTAATTCTCTTGGACATTCTGTAGTTCCGATACCATAATGCTTACCAGTACATCCTCTTTGGCCGCCAATCCATATGGTGCCCCCTAAACTGCTTTTGAGATTAATCTCTTCTAACATAGGTTCTATACTAATCCATGCCTTTATTCTACCAAATAGAGCTTTTATTTTTAACAATTCTGGAATTCTTGAATCTGCCATGTTTTGATTTTCAGTTGTTGTTCCTATCCAGATATTATTCTTTAAATCACTCCTTTCATAAGTCCCAGAATCAAGAATCCATTCGTGAAACTCTACTGCTCTAACTATTCTTTTTGTTAGAATTTGATAAATATGTTGGGGGTTAAGCAGCATCTGGTTATATACTTTAAGTATAAATTCAAATGGTATCTGTGGATGGAAAAGATCACTCATTGAATCAATGAAAAACTTTGTAGGCGTTTTACGCTCCACATCTTTTTCCATTGCCTCAATATCAAGTACAATTTTCCCGGTCCAATTAATAGTCCCATTATTATCTTTGTAACTCAGACCTGTATATTTCTTTTGCCCCATTTTTTCTAATCTATATGCCATGCGTGCTGCATAACAGTTTTCGCATCCTGGTGACTTTCTGGAACATCCTTTTGTCGGATTAGTTGAACGGTCTGTCCATATAATGTTTGATTTTGCCATATTTGATTCCTGATAATTTGCAGGGAGCGCCTTTGCTCCCTGCAAAGAGGCTAACAATATTGTTATTTTCTTATTTTCTTTTAGTTAATTACTGCGAGCTCCGCAGCTGGAGTCCTGTGGTAAGGGGTTATCAGGCTCCCCAATGCTTGAGCCGCGGCTTATGGCAATTTAGGCCATACCTTATTTTAGTTAGCCTCACCTGATTAAGTTTTTCTTTACCGGCAGCTTTATTCAGTCTGGGCATCACCTCTGTTATATTTTCATAGTATTCCCCATAATTACCATTGTAGAATATTGGAAATACGTTGCTGCCTATTGAATATGAGTTCATTTTAATATTTTACTTTTTCTTATATCTGTTTCTGATACTTTAATAGTAAATTTTTTGCCACACTTACATTTAAGCGTATCCTGACGATTAAAAAGAAACACTAATGAATAGTGACAATATGGACAATGAATCCATGCCTCAAATTTTTTCTTTCTTTTCATAATTTTCCCATTCGTCATAATAAGTTTCCTTGTTTATACCCCGAAACGATTGATATATAATGAACGCTATTACTAATGGGACTCCTATTAACACTAAACCAATTATTTCAAGGTAGTTCATAATCCTAACCTTATTAGTTATTAGCTCTGGCCATTATTTGTTTATAATATTTCAATGCAACTGATTTGGAATAAAACCCGAGTATGTTGTATACCAGGTAAAAATCCAGGTTCCACTTATATTCTTCCTGTAGATTAAATATTGCTTGCTTATATAATTCATAGAATGAAAGTCTTTTACAATTTGCATAACCTCCTTCGAAGGATGAGTCTGAATTTCTGTAACCCCACCAGTAAACAGATAATGTATTATTATAGAACATATCACGCCCAAAATTCCTATGGTCTATTACATAAGCAAGTCTTTCAATTTCGGAATCTTCCCCGGTGAAAGAAAATATTCTATACATATTTTCATTATTTTTAATCTTCCTGTTTAGTATTCCTATGCAGTAAGGATTCTGGCGGTCAACCTGCTTGACTAAACCTTTTAGATCCTTCAACTTATATTCTACTATAAACATATTCCCGTTATTACAAATAAATAGCATATCCGAATGATCATTGCCATAATTCCGCGGTACTTCCGGAATAAATCTGTGTTTAGTGGGAATTAATATGCCTGATATAATTTTTGTTACATCTTTACACATTTCAACTTCACTTTTATATTTAATATGAAACTCTATTTGCTGCTGTTCCATTCACGTCTGTTACTCTGTATACTCATTTATTGTACTCCCATTGCTTCGTACAACCTCTTCCTGGCATCCGGATATAGGGCCTCATAATCAGGATCTGATTCACCTAAAACGTATCTGCTGCCGCTTTTTGTGGTTATTGTATCCTTATCTATTCGGATAACCGGGGACGTTTGTATAAATTCACCATCTTTGAAAACCGGATGCCCATAAACCACGCCCATTAAATGAGTAGATTTGGGTTTTGATAGGTCAAATTTTGTATCAATGATAAACCATTTTTCAAGTTTTGGCATTTTTACTCCTTAGTTATTATTTCCCAGCGAATAGGATCCAGATCAAAAGGATTACAATTGTGTGTATCACCTAATAAAGCTAACTGCTTATTATGTTGATGCCACTTAGCAGCATCAGGCCCTTCAATTGATATTATCTTATCTGTAAACTCAATTGTAACTTTAATAGGAATATTTGGACTTGGCATCAACTGGTCTTTAATGCTACATCGCAATTTATGCGGTGATCCAAAATTTTCTTTCTCGCTTGTGGATAATTCATCAAGGGATATTCTAAGCTTAAGACAACTTTCTTCTGGATCATAAATAATATTGGGATTTTCTTTAACCAGTTTATTTATGATTTTAGCTAAGATTTTATCCGCGGAATAATTCACCGCTAATATTTGCAGGGGTTCTATTGAATTCTTGTTTGCCATAAAATCTCCAACTTTTTATATTAGCCGGTTTTACATTGTTGAGGAATTGCAATGTACTCCGGCTGTTTATCTAATTATACTGATTAACACATTTAATCTGGTCTTCACCGAAAACTATCTTCTGGGGTATAATTTCCAATATTTCGGATCTATGTGTAATGACAAGAGTATTATATACATGACTTCTTTCATGGGCCTGCCTAATCATTTCCACATAATGATTAGCATTATCTATATCAAGCGCACCATCTTTCTCATCAAAGAATGCAGTCTGAATGTTCTTGCCCTGGTCTCTCGTGATTTGTGCTATTGCCAGTTGAATTGCTGTCTCAATCCATACTTGCTGCCCACCCGATTTATTTGCCAGCTCACAAACCCCGTCCTCATCGATAACGTTTATTTCAAATACCTCTTTAATTTTTTTATCTTTTTTAGTTAAAGAAGTTGTTTCAAATACTATCCGGAATTGGTTATCAAATAGCCCTAATAATTCATTAACAATTGAAGTTATTAGCGTAGCTGTGTTTTCTAGCTTCAGTACTGGGATACCCGTTTTATCATATGCTTTTACCAGAAAACCATATTCTTTTATTTCTTTATTTATAAAGCTGATTTCTGCTTCTTTAGCATTTATATCATCCTGTTTTCTGACTTTTTCAACAAGTTGATTCTCCATTTCAGTTATTTTAATAATTTGCTGCTGCTGTAAGGATATACTTTCCTCTATATCCTTTTTAAGACTCTCAAGTGCTATCATATTTTTTTCAAGTGCATCTTCCACTTTAATAAGAATTAAATCTAAAGCAGGAAAAAGTTTTGCCTTTAATGCTTTAATTTCTTTTTCGAGTCTGATAATATTTGCATCAAAATTATTATGCAGATTACCCTTTTTGTTTGAATACTCTTTAACAATTGCGGCCCTTTCATTATTAGCTGCCAGGGTTAAGGCTGTAATCTTTTCTTTGCTGTTTCTTTTTGCACCTTCAATCTGATGCTGAATGGATATCTTCTGCTGGGATAAAGCTATTTTACTTTTCCTCTTTTCTTCTGCAAGGTCTTTTAGCCCGGATATCTCAATTTCCATTTTTGAGATTTCTTTTTCTGCTGACTGCAGTTCTTCATTAAGGTTTTCCCAGTTACTTTTATTTATTTCAACTAACCTGGATGCTATTTCCTTGAGTTCTTTGTCAATGATGTTAATCTTTGCTGTGAATTCAGTTATTGGATTAATGTATTTAACTTCAATTTCAGAAATCAATTGGGCCAAATCTGAATTTACGTGGATTTGTTCCCTTTCCTTTTCGCCAATTTCATATTTTGTATGTTCTTTTTTGTTTAAGATTTGGGATATTTTATCATTGTATTCTGCCAGAAGTACCGGCAATGACTTCTTATTGTCATGAGCTTTATTCAAATAAAAGCACACTTTGCAATTATCAGAATATTGAACCTTTGATATATTTTCTATTTCTATATTTAATTCGGCGACCTTATTATCCCGTTCTGTAGTTAATCTTGTTACTTCTTCCTCAAAGGTGTATAATTCATTTTCAGCTATACTTAGTTCAGTGTAAAGTGCCTGCTGCTTATTCTTTAACTTATTCTTTTCTTCCACCGCAGCTTTTTCTTCAACCTGCAGAACATTAATTTTTAATAACAGATCATTCTTTGATGTGGTTAGATTAGCTGCCTTAACTGATAATCCCTGTTTTTCCTTTATAGTATTTTCAATAATCTCTTTGTTTTGCAGTATTTTCTTTGCGCGGGAAATATTGGAGTTCTTTTTGTTAATATGCTCATTTAGGCAAGATATTTCATTATCTATATCAGTCTGCTGATCATAAATAATATTTTCTTCTTTTTTAAATTTCTCCTCTGTCTCTTCCTGTTCTTTTTTAATTAATTCAATCTTTTTACTGCTTTCGTTACTTAAATCAAATGATAAAAGTGTATTTTCTTCCTCACCGTTTATCTTTGATAAATCAATATTGTAATTTTCTGTATATGTGTTTTTTTCTTTTTCCTTACCAGCAATATCAGTTTTAACAGATTCTTCAGCCTGAATCTTTATCTTCATATTTGCAATATTTGTTCTGAGAATTTCTATGCTTGATTCAAGTTCTTTTTCTTCCAGCTGCTTCTGCTTTATTTTTTCTTTTAGTCCCAAACCCAGGTATCTTAACTCCTTAATATCCAGTTCTGAGACCTCCATTCTTTCTACATCTTCCCTCAATACTTTAATCTCGCCTTCAACTGTTGCCAGCTTTAATTCTTCCGTCTGGAGGGCTTTCTTTGCTCTTTGGCAGTATAATTCGTAGTTATCCAGGCTTAATAGTTCATAAAACAATTCTCTGCGCTCTGCTGGCTTTAATGCTGCAATACCGCGGCTTTTCTGGCCTGAGAATACTGAGTTAAAAAAGAGTTTTTCACTCCCCAGCAACTTTTCAACCTCTGTATCATAAGAGGTGACTTTACCATCAGCATTAACCGGGACATTGTTTTTAAATAAATAAGCTTCGCTGCTGTCTGTTAAGGCATCAATAAAGATTTTCGATTCGTATGTATTCCCTTTATATTCAAATTTTAATATTCTGTAGGAGTCTTTAAGTTCAAAATGATCTGATAACTTCCCTATTCTGCTAACTAATCTCCTGTAAGGGTGCAGATTTTCCATAACTGTCGTTTTCCCCGAACCATTTTTCCCTGTAAGTGTTACCAACCCTGAGCTGAATTGATCAAAATTTATTTCTATTTCCTCAAGGCCCATGCCTTTCCTGATTCCGATTGCACCTTTTAATTTTAAGCTTATTAGCCTCATTTTTTTGCTCCGTAAAATTTTATAGACTTTTAATTGATCTGGCTTTGTAACCAGTTTTTTCTTTTCTTTAATTCGGGTAATGTTTCATCATCAATTCGTTTGCCTCCCTGCCTGATCCAATCTTTGTGGGCAACATCCCAATCAATAGAACCATTGCCTTTTTGTTTTGCATATGTTTTTGCAAGGGTATTTATTTCTTCTCTTATAATTTTTTTCTGTTCAAACAATGGTGGCGGTGCTGTATTAGTTATTATTTTAGCCCCGCTTGTTACTTTTGTTGCCACTGCTACGGGCAGGTTAAACATGCTTGCTACTTTATCATCAAAGGATATTTCAAACTGGTGGCTGCCCGTCACTTCACTTGCTACAGCTTCGAATACTTTTTTATTCCTGTCACCTTTTGGTGTTGGATCCTCACCCTCATAATCACTTTCTTTTTTCTCTTTTGTCCCTTTTTCTTTTACTTTATCCAGGGCATGTTCCCGCTCTGTCTCTATTTGGGTAGCAAAGCTTAATAATACCGGGTCCATTGGCATGAAAAGAAAAGCATCCTGAGCATCTAAATGGGCCAGAACTCTTACAAAGCGTCCAACAAATTGCCTGAAATAAAGTTCACTGCGAATGTTTGTTGCATAAACACCAACCCGTAACCGCGGTATATCAACTCCTTCAGAGATCATTTTGCAGGATACTATCCACTTACGAGCATTATCCCTGAATTCCTTAATCTTTCTGGAGGATTGCTTATCATCAGATATAACTATCTCAGGATATTCACCGGTTATGTCTTCAACAAGATCCTGAATTCTTCTTGCGTGTTCCTGATCGATAGCAGTAATCAATCCCCCTGCATCTGAATGGAATTCTTCTGTTCTTATTTGGCTTAATTTTTTATCAGCAGCTGTAATAAGTTCTCGCATAAAATCTCCGTCCGTATCAAGAGCGGTTCTTAATCTTTCGCTGCTTTGAGTATCGTCAAGAGCATCATCAAAAGTGTGAATATGAGTTTCTCCGTCTACTCTCCACTCCATTTTGCCATTGTATGCTGGGAAATAGACCATACGGCAAACACCGTCAATTATAGCTTGTGTATAGGTGTAAGTGTAATCTGCCTGAGAAACTCCATTTACATATTTGATAAAAGGAATCATATTCTTATCACTGCGGAAGGCTGTCCCAGATAAACATAATTTAAATATGGCTTCTTCAAATGCATATAATACAGCATCACCCCAAACTTTGTTTTCTCCGAGGTGGTGTATCTCGTCAATAATTACCAGAGTTTTTGAACTCTTTGTTAAATTTGCATGAACTGAAGGGTTCGCTCCAATTGCAGCATAAGTAGTCACAATTCCATGATATTCACTGCTTTCCCTTCCCATATTGTTTTCAAAATAAGGATCAAGATTGATTCCATAATAAGCTGCATCAATGGCCCATTGTTTACAAAGATGATCTGTTGGAACTAAGATGGCCAATCTTTTTGCGAAACCAGTAAATAATGCATTATGCGCGACCCGCATTCCAAAACGTGTTTTTCCGGATCCTGGAACCCCTTCACACATGAATCTATCAAAATCGACTGCTTGCCTCTGTTTTGCTTTTGTCGCTTCAAATGCTTCACCCTGCCAGTTTCTAAGTGGGTGATTCCAAAATCCTAAATTTTTCATGTATAGTGTTCAGCCTTTATATGTTAACTTTATTAAAATCAAATACTTCTATCAATATGTCCCCATCTTTTACAATCACCGGTGCAATATTAAAAAGTCCATATGCAGCATAATTACACGGCTTTGTTCCTTTATACCAATCCCCTCCAGAATATCTGCCTATACATTCTGTATAGGCAGAATTAGGTGTTGCCCCCTTATCTTTATAAGGCTTAAAATCTGATACTTTTTGAATGTTTCCGCATCCTGGACATACAAATTCCCATCCCATAACATCTTCTCCAAACAAATCCTTTCCTTTCTGTAACCACTCTTCTTTACTAATTTTTCTTTTTTCGATTGTTTCTTTAGTCTTGTTCATACAACTTCCTGTTTAAATTCTTCTCTTAATCTGGCAGATAATGAATCCCACGTTTCTGACTTCATTTGAATTCCATTAATATCAGGCATTATTTCTAAGTGAAGAAAAGTATTGCAATTAGGGCAGCTGGTATGTCCAACATTAAAACCCATCTCCATCAATATGGATGGTTCTATAGTAAAATCGGAATTACATACTGCGCATCTGCAGTTATATGAAGTTAGTAAGTTGGTTTTCATAAACTTACTCCTTCTTCTTCTATTGCAATTCTGTCTTTCATACGTCCCTCATGTTGAAAAGGCAATTCTGAAAATTCAATTTCCCCAGACTCTATTACAGAAATTTTCTTTTTAATTGAATTGGTAATTTCAATATTAACTACCTTACCATATTCAACTGTTTCTTCAGTGAGGTTATTTGCCTTCATGATGTCCTCAGACCTGCTTTCTCTCTGTACTGGTACCACAATTGGAACTATTTTAGCATCCATGCCGATAAGGTTTTTAAGTTCATCTATTTTATCTTCAGTAACCAATGCTCTGTCTGTTTCCGAAACAGTATAATCAAATTTAACTTCAGCGTTGGCTGGGATACCTGCTGTATCAAGAACAAATCTTCCATCCTTAAACTCGGTTTTAATATTTACCATCGGTCTGGCTGCTTTTAATGGCACTTTCTTAACATCTATCCCGGTTCCGGTAAATTGAACAACATTAAAATATTTCTGTTCTATTTCGCCAAAATTCTTATTATAGAAACTTCCGGAATACATCATATTAGCAGTAATTTCCTGCGGAAGATGTATATGCCCAAGTGCGTAATAATCGCAGTTTGCGCGCATGAGGCTATGTGGGGATATAATAATATCCTGTCCTAAAACCGGCTGTCCGTTCTGCATTCTTGCGCCCTGGACATTTCCGTGGAAGCCAAGAACTTTAGGACAATTAAAATGATTGTTCGTCATGCCAAAAAGGTCCATCATTTTATCAAATAATGAACAAAAATTATTGTTATTTGTGTCGATGTTCGTATCGGTTATAATGTTTGATTTTGTAGGATATGGCATCATGTTAATCAGTATTTCAAAATCATTTGAAGTAAATTCTGATAAGTTTGGCTTTCTTAGTAGATCTTCCGGGCCTTTACCATCCCCCGGGAAAGCAAGTATTACAGGGTATTCATAACTATAAATATTGGGAGATATCTGGTGCAGCATTGATATTGAACCTGTCCTGTCATGCGACTCATTTCCTTTTACAATAACAATCGCTTTTACATGCAGGGCTAATTTTTTGAAATATTCATACGCTAAGTCTGCACCGCTTCCTTTCTCGTATGCCTGTTTTTCTTCAAAAACATCCCCCGGCACTACTATATAATCAATATTGTTTTCTTGAACATGCTCTACTAACTGATCAAGGCTTTTTCTTGCCTTTTCCTTTTTGTCTGGCCTGGAATCTAAATGTAGATCGGCTGCATGTAATATTTGCACAATATGCTCCTATAAAATAATATGACTTTAATTAGAGACCTATTTCTTCTGGTTTATAATCTGCTGAATCTGGCAAGTCTAACAATTCCCGGATAAATTGAATCTGCCTTTCAAGATTTGTAAGCTTAACATCAGCTGCTCCAATGGGATTTCCCTTCCTGTTTAGTTTTCCTTTCCGTTTTGCCAGGCTGACTAAATAGCTAGTTCTCTCCTCTGCAGAAGCATCTTTCCAATCTGCTGCTAACTGGTCCCGGTGATCTTTAATGGATATATCAGCGGGTCTGTGTTCATCGTAGTCATAACCCTCTTCTTTAATAATACTGGCAGGAATAGTATTCTGTTTTTCCTGAGAATGTTTTTCATTTTCAATATATTTTATTTCTGCTGCTTCAATCTGTCTTGGAGATTCATAAAGTTCATCCGTAATTCCTAATAATTGCATCGCGTATTTCTCCTGAACTCTCCCCCTGATATCCGGTGGTAATCTATTAATTACTTCATTTCTATCTTCAATAACACATGGGACTAAAAAGGGTTTGGTGGATAATTCTTCTTTTGAGTATGTGCCTTTGAGTTTTGATAAAGCTTTATTTATTGCGCGACTGATTGCATTGCTTTCTGCAAGTTGGCCAGCTTTTCCTCGGCGTTGGTTTACTGCTGTCCAGTTTACTTCTCCTTTTTTCAATACAACTTTGTCATATTTCTTTTTATCCTCTTTCGCTGTAAATTTTTCCACATCCTCTAAGTAACTATACTCGCCAGTGATATCACCGGTTTTTGTTGATCCGTCTATGCTTTTATATGTCCAGGTTACCTGGTGCTTAATAAATAGGACTCTGCCATTGGTTTCATCATACTTTTTCTCGATAACTCTGGGATTAGTAATCATTACACCTGCTGCCTGAGCAATTTCATTCAGCTTCTGTAATTTCAGCGCATAGCCTCCATCTACATAATATGCATCTTGGTCTACATTTACCGGCACCTTCTGAAAACCTAATTTTAATTCCGGTCTTACGAAATTATACATCTCAGGAACCAGCGGAATCATTGTGCTGCTGACATTTGCTAAGAATATACTAAGATCATTATTTTTGTTTATAACCGGTAATGTTGATGATTGTTTATTTGTGTTTGTTAGTTCGTTCATTTCTATTCCTTTTGCTTATTTAAGCGTATTGAACATTTAATAAGCTTATCTCTGACATAATAGCTGCTTCAAAAGCGCTTTTGGGGTAATTGTCTTCAAATTCAGATTCAAGTATCCTGTTCCTTCTTTTTAAAAAGTCTACTTCTTTTTCTGATACCAAAGGATCACCAAGTAATTTATTTATCTTTTGACGCTCATTATCAAGCGCGCGCAATTTTTTAAGTTTGTTTTCTGCATTCTCTCTTATCCTGCAGCATTCATGGCATTCAGGTTCTGAATCAGCTTTTACTACCTGATATTCCGATTCATCACTGCTACAAAGTGGTTTGTTATTACCGTTATTTAAGTGTGTCATTGATCTATGCTCCTATTTTTGACGATATTGTTTTTAACCTGCGAACATTAGACGCTTTATTAAGTATTTTAAGTGCATACTGTTGCATATCTGAAATGGGTTCATTATGTTCTGCTTTTTTCATTTTTGTTTTATCAAAAATTGCCATTACTTCCAGTTCGTTATAAATGCGCGTATCTGAACCCGGCCTTATACTCGGAATTATGAAACCTCCTTCAACATATTTTTTATAAAATGTACTTGCATCCTTCAAACCCATTATATCAGCTGCTTCTGATTCCGAAACTGCAAGCCTTTTCCCTCCCTGCAGTAATGTGAGCTTTTTCTTTCTTTTATCTTCTTTCTCAGGCATAACTCTCACTCATTTTATTAATCATTTCAATGGTATTTCTACAACCAGTTTTGTTTAGTATATTTTTCCTATGATTTTCTACAGTGAAAGGACTTATATATAGCTTCTTAGCTATTTCTGTAGAACTATAACCTGATTTTACCAAATTCATTACCTGCTTTTCTCTGGTAGTTAAATCATTTTTGCTTGCTGCTCTTAAAGACTTAACTACATACGCACGCGTATCAACTTCTTTATCCTCTGCAAGGCTATCTATTATGTCAATCAGACTATCAATATTTTCTTTACTTTTCCATAGGTATGAGTCTACCCCGTCTATTAACATATCTACCAGGTATTTTTCTTCATGGTTAGTCATGGCAACAATTGGTATTTCATTATTAGTTCTGCGTATATCCCAGATTATCTCTGACCCATCTGTTCCTGGCATCCTTATATCGGTTAATATTAAGTCTGGATTATTATTAACATACTGCTCATATAGTTCATCCCCAGTGGCTGCTTCAGATACCTGATAGCCATGCTTCTGTAGTAATACCTTTATTCCCTGACGGAGTAAAGTTTCATCATCTGCTATTAGTATTTTTTTCATTTAATAATTTCTTGATTTCTTGAATTTCGGTTTTAAGTGCTTCTACTTCTTTTTCTTTGTGCATCTCCAACATCATCTTAGAATCTCTCAACTCATTCCTAACATCATGCAGTGTATCAATTACATCTTTTTTTCTTTCACGTTCTTTATAGAAAAGAATAAGGGCTGCTATAAAAAGTAAAGTTAAAACTAATACTATCCCGCTTGCGCATATGTAAAACGCGTTATCATGCTCCATGCTGTTACTCCCAGCAGTATATTGTTTGTTATATTACCTGCACTGAATATGATCATTGCTGCCCCAGCATGTTCTCTTATTATCAGGAATGATAATAAGGCAAGTATTGAATATTCCATTATTGCTGATACGAATGCTATTTTATAGAACCTGCAGTTCTTTTTAAAAACTGTCTTAAATAGAACTGCTATACATACAATCAGAAGAACACTGGCCTCGCAAATAGTCAAAGCATCATCAAAAGTGTTAATATTCCCATAAATGAATTCAGCACTTATTACAGGGATAATAAACAGATAAACAATCTTTGACCTTTTGGGTAGCCAGTTATTCAGTATCATTAAAATCAGTCCAAGTTCAACTATTGTATAAATATGGTTTAACAAATAATTATCTACTAAATTCAGAGCCATTACCAATCCTGCTGCTTGTACTATACTACTTGTTATAATGAGTGTGGCAAATATTCGTTGATCATAACCTGTCCTTTGCCGCTGAGTCAAATATATTACCACACCCACCAGAGGTAAAACAATCGAAAAAACACTAATCCATATGTACCACGGTATATTCACTTACTTGCCTGATACCTGGTAGCAACAATAAATGCCTTTTTCCAGATATATTACCGGATGTAGATTTTCGTCATAAATAGTGATAACAACACATTCTTTTTTATCAAGATTGGCCCCCATTTCAAAGAGAACAAATCCTGCCCCGGCTGTTTTGGCCGCTGCTTCCACCTGATCCGCAGAAAATGCTTCCCCGCTTTCAAGGGGAATTAATGTATTTTCTTTTTTGTACATTTCCCTGTTTTTCAGAAGCTGCTCTTTCATCTCATAAGTTATTTCATGATTGACTGATTTCAGCTTTTCAATAATAACTTTGTCATATGTTTTTTCTGCCTTTGCCTTATCTGCTGCAGATGACGGCGGAATAAATAGGGACACGATAATTACTATCAGAAAATACCTTAGTAGTTTCATAACTTTTCCTTTTTTTAATAGTGTTCGGCTTTTAACTGTTAATTATAAAAACCGGCAGCCTTTAACCGGCTTCTAAAACCCTGTATTATTTGCAATAAAAGATAAGCTGCTTTGATAAGATCACTGTATTGCTTTTTCATGTGCCCTTCACTTTTAAGAACTTTATTTATGACTTGGTTTTTCTTTACTCTTAGCTGCCAGACAGTGCCCTATTATTTTCATGTATATTTCTTTCTCCTTCTCATCCTCAGCACACTCCAAACAAACATCCATAATCTCTTTCAAGGTCCCCCCGCAATTTTCATATGTTTCAACAATATTTCTAAAAGCATTGATAATTGGCTCTTCAGTTTCTATTTGCTGCAATAATAAAGCTTCAGTCATTTGGCGATCCCCGAATAGCTATAATCAGCTATATATTTTTATTAAAAGTAGTTATTTACCTGCACCTGAATTGATACTATTTTTGAAGTAGTTCTTAAACATTTTACTTGATTCTATTTTTGAAAGCTTCAATACCTAAAGGAATTATTTGAACCAACAAATCTTTAATTGAGGTATCAAGGTCAATAGCAAGTTTAGCAATTTCATTGTGATGGTCTTTACGGACCTCGGCTTTTTTGAATTCCTGTTCCTGGGGGTTTTCTTTTGTTTTCATTTTTGCTTTTTTTAATTTGTAACTAAGTAAAAAAGTAACATGGGAAATATACGCAATCTGCGTATTCATGTCAAGCAAAATATTCACATTATGCGTAATTTGTTTTATATATGTCATTAGGCAATAGAATTCAGTTTGTAAGAGAGAATATTCTCAAAATTTCCAGTCAAATAGAATTTGCTAAATTATTGAATGTTGCTGGTGCTTCTACTGTTAGTGGATGGGAGAACGATGAAAGAAGGCCTAGCTATGAGATTTTAATTAGAATTTCTGTCCTGGGTAAGGTTACTATTGATTGGTTATTAAAGGGAGATCCAGAGCCGGCTATGGTCGGAGAACCGGCACCAGAATATAAGGTGAGAGAACTTGAAGAAAAAGTCAACAAACTAACTGAGGAGAATGATAAGCTCCGGTCTCAGCTTGGGGATATTGACATTTTACTGCAGGTTACTGACCAAATAAAGAAAAAACTTAAAAGATAAAACTCGGTATAATTACGGTTTTTCGTTTGAGTACTATTAAATATTCTTATTCCACAATGGATGACATTTGGGGGTTTTATGAAATATATTATTTTAGCATTCCTTTCGTTGGTTATTTATGGATGCTCCACTACTCCGGATGAAAAAGATATTATAAAAGTTGCGCAGAATATTATGGAAAAAGATGGATCTGATAATTATCTACGGATAGAATATATAAAAAAGACAAATGGGATTATGAAGGAATTATCCGGGCAACAGGTTTATAATCTTGAATTTGAAGCAAAGATTACAATCATTAAAAAATGCTATTATGGAATTTCCAATGATGAGTTTGAAGCTTATGCCCCCTCTTATCGACTTTTCAATGATACCAAGCCAAAGAGCCCATTAACCGATAGTGGATATGTTAATTATTTCACATCATATTTCCAATTTACTAGAACAGATAATGGCTGGTTAGGCCCAGACGGGGAATGCTATTAAATTAGTTTATGGATAAAGAAAAGACATACGCAATTTCAATTCCATTTACAAAAGCTGGTTATGAATTTGTAAAAAAACATATTTGCGATTCTCATGCGGATATTGATGACGAAATAAAACAAGAATTTATTAGATATGAAATGATTAGAGATTGTAAGCGGAAGAAACTTCAGGAGGAACTGATTTCTTTTGAAGCAACACAAATATTCTGTAGACCTGATTATATTGGATGCCTGGAAAAGTTAAAAGAACTAGGTTTTATTGAACCTATTTTTGAAAGAAATACAACTTTATCTTCAAAAGAATTCTATAAAAGACTTAAAAAGTTTATGAAAAAAGAGTCTATTGTGTTCACTGATAAGTATGAAACAACAATATCCGGACTCAAAAAAATCGATTATTTTTTAAATATCAACAAAAACATTTTTTTAGATGAATCATTCTTTTGGCTTATTAAGGGTTATATAATTGGCAGGTTTATATTGAAACCTCCGATTAAAAGTAATGAGACGTTTGTAAAGTCACAAATACAGAAAAAAAATACACTTAATTTAGATGAATTGATGATTAGTCTTGCGAAAGACTATACAGAAACAACGATGAAGTTTCTAGATGAAGAAGAATTACGTTTTATAAGAGAAGTTATCATATCCGAGTTGATAGTAAATAAATCAGCAGTATATAAATTAAGGGATATTATTTTATTGAAGTTTCCGGATGATCAATATCTATTAAATATTGATTGGGATTCTGTAATTCGTAATGAATTATCATTTATTAGCAATAAGGCTTTTTTAGCGCAAAAACAATCTGGCGATTTTATTCACATATATAGTTTACCTGGGAGTTGTGATAATTGCAAATCATACTCCAATGAAATATTTAACAAATCAAATGTTCCGACTCTACCGCATAAGGATTGCACTAATGAAATTTGTAGATGCCTATATTTGGATTTTAATCCGAACTATAACTTTTTGGAAAATGGCACCCAACATTTGAAATATGAGAATGAAAAAGAGTGGCAAAGATGGTATGAAGATAACCTGGAATATTTTTTGTGATATTTCACTAAATAATTAACATATATAAGGTTCATTCAATAATTATATACATACAGGAGCAAAAATGAAAGCAAAGTGGTCGGGGGGCATACCATATGGCCTCAAGTTCGATCGTTCAATCAACGGTCTTGTTATCAACAAATCTGAAGAAAAAACTTTAAAAATAATATTAAAGTTGGCAGAAACTCATACCATTATTGAAATTGTAGATAAATTAAGGAATATGAATATTCTAACAAGACGCGGAGGCATGTGGGCAGTTCGTAGTGTATCCTACATATTAAATCCAGAAAGAATCAAATTTTACCAGGGTATTGATAGTGAAGGTCATCCCGGGAACTGGCCGGTCCTGATAGAATCGAACACCGCTAATAAAATATTGGAGAAATTTGGCAAATTGGGAACTGGGAAAGGCAGAAGCACTAAACCAAAATCTCTTCTTACAGGTTTAGATATTGCAAAATGTGCATATTGTAAAGGTGGGCTAAAAGTATCTTACTCGAAAGCTAAAGATCATATTAATCTTTACTATAAGTGTGTTAAGAAGGAAATGTATGGGATAGGATACTGCCCGGATTCTAAATTATTCCGCATGGAAAAAGTAAATCAAGCTATTATTACTGACCTTCTTGATCAATACCTAAATAAGAAAAACATTATAAAATATACTGAAGATTATGTGAAAAGGAATAGAGCATTATTAAAAGAGAAATTAAATCTTATTAATGATAAAATTACCCAATCACTAACAAAGCAACTTTCAGCAAGTTTTAAAGATTTTCAAATTCTGGAAGAAAAAATTCTATCTCTTTTGGAGGAAAGGAAAGGTATTGCCGCAAACATTTATTTTGAATTTGATTTCACCAATCTTAAAAATATATCAAGAATGGAAATTGAAAAGCAGCGTGAAATACTTCCCCTCTTGATTAAAGAAATAATCATCCATAATGATTATTTAGATATTACATACAATTTTAGTATTGATAATGAAGGAAATAATACTGTACGTAAAAACTATATACTTGAGGAGATTGAAAGATAATGTCCGAATTAAGATTCAATAAAAAGGGTACTCCTTTTGTATATATCCGCTACTATGATGAATTCGGCAAACGCCGGGAAGAACCTCTTGAAATTATGAAAGAAAATCGTAAAGCTGCTGAGGAATTTAAAATTATTTTTGATGCGGAACTCTTAAAGAAAAAAAAGAGTATGTCCAAAAGCCCCTTTACTACAAAAACATTAGCGGATGCTTTCGCTCATTACTTGAGAAATAATTCCAAGAAAGATAAATCAACTATAAATGAGTATAATAATTTTTTCAATTTGTTTAAGAAAACTTTTCCGGCAGATAGCGCTTGTACAACACTAAATAAATTAAATGTTGAGGCATGGTTAACATCCCTTCATGATCTGACATACATAAAGAAAGTCCGGGATAAGAGTATTAAGAATAGGAAAAGTAGAGTATATATTGAAACAAAGGTGCCCTATTCACAGAATACTTTATTTAATTTTAATAAAAATCTTAAAAAATTCCTGGGATTCCTCTTTGAATACAACTATATCCCCTATTCATTTAAGATTAATAGGGACGTAACTACAAAAATGCAGGAACCTAATATTATAATTTTTGAAGATAAGGATATCCCTGAACTATTTAAAAACCTTAGCAATAAATCATCTTGTTTTAAGCTAATGTTTTATATGCTCTCATATTCAGGGTTGCGGCCAACTGATATAAAAGATATAAAAGCAGAGGATATCTTTCTAGACCGCGAAGTATTTAGATACTGGAGCGCAAAAGCAAATGAATTCAGATTCAGGCCCTTTCATCCTGTTATTATTCCAATTATTAAAGAACGATTGCAGGAAATCCAAACTGGGCCTATCCTTGAATATTCAAGCCTTGATGCAATGGGGCGTGCTTTCCGACGTTATCTCGAACAATTGGAGCTTGATAAAAAAGGCTATGACTTACGTACATTCAGGAAAACTTTTGAAACTCATGCTTATGATAATGATATTCCAGAAGCTTCTGCAGCTGAGCTTATGGGCCATAGCATTGAAACAGCTGCCCGGCATTATAGGAAAATATCTACTACCAAATTAAAAGAACATATAAATAAGTTCTCTTTACCAGGAATGTCTATAATTGAAAACAATGTGATAAAAAATAATAAAAAAGAAGAAGACGGGGGCAATTCGGGAGCAACCAAATGACTACGAATATTATTCATAGTGTTAAACCATTTAATTTCAATAAGTTAAGTGTCGGGGCGGCAGGATTCGAACCTGCGACCTCCTGCTCCCAAAGCAGGCGCGATGAACCGGGCTACGCTACGCCCCGAATTTACTTTTTAAGAACATTTATTACAAATTTACCTGTTTGGTTTTTCAGGTCTTTTGCAATCCATTTTCCAAAATAGATTTCAAATATACGGCATAACTTCAAAAAAAACAATTACTATCAGCTTCTTTTAGAAGAAATTTGCAGTTTTTTTAAAAGATTTTTTGCCTGTTTTTAGCCTTAAACTTACTTGAGATAATCATCTTATATTTTTTTTGTTTGATATTATATTTTATACTGGTTTAAAGGCCGTGAATTTTCATGTCTCAAAAGACTTCTTTACATTTCATTTTAATTTTCTTGTAAAAAATGTCATTTTCTTATTTCATTACAAAAAAATACACTCTATCTAAAAGAGAATCCGGGTTCATCAATCTTGTCTCAATAATTGCAGTAACCGGAATATCCCTTGGTGTGGCAACTTTAATAATTGCTCTTAGTATTTTAAGCGGTTTTGAAAAAACTCTTACTGAAAAAATTATCGATTTTGACTCGCACATTCAAATAAGCTCTTACAAATCAATACTTTCTGATTATAATAAGTCTATAAACGGATTGAGAAATCTGCTCCCTCCAGGTACCCGGATAAGCGCTTTTGCTCAGAATATTGCTATAATCAGCAGCCGTAAAGTTCAGGAAGGTGTCAATATCAAAGGAATTACTGCCGACAATAGTACGCTTCGTTTAAAAGAGAATATTAAATCCGGTAACTTTGATCTTTCGGTTAACTCGGATGGTTCAGGGAAAATTATTATAGGCAAAAAACTTGCATCCAAACTGCGTATAAAGCTAAATGACAGGATTACAGTTTTTGCACTTGCTCATAATAAACTTCCTTCTGCTGCAAATTTGCCAAATATTCAAAAATTTACTGTCTCCGGAATATTTGAAAGTGATATGGCTGAATACGATGACCTCTATGCTTATGTTGAACTTAATGCTGCAAGAAATCTGTTTAATATGAATGAAGCAGGTGTTACCGGTTATGATATTAAGGTCTCAGACATAACAAAAATAGATAGTCTTACCAACTTTCTTAATGATGAGCTTCGCTATCCTTTTTTTGCCAGATCAATTTACCAGACTCACAGGAATATTTTTACATGGATAGATTTACAAAAGAAGCCTATTCCTATAATACTTGGCCTTATAATTATTGTTGCAGTATTTAATATTATAGGTACTCTATTAATGATTGTACTGGAGAAAACAAGCGCCATAGGTATTTTAAAATCTCTGGGAGCAAAACGAGGACAGGTTATAAAGATTTTTGTTTACCAGGGAATGTTCCTTGCTTTAATTGGTATTGCTATCGGCAATTTTATTGCGTTTACGCTGACCTACCTGCAGTATCATTACAGGTTTATTCATATTCCGTCATCTGTGTATTTTATGTCTTCTATCCCTGTTATGATAAAGCCGGAAAATTTTGTACTTATTTCTGTAATTACTTTTTTACTTTGTATAGTGGCGGCGCTGATACCAAGTTATATAGCATCAAAAATAAAACCTGTCTCCACTTTGAGATTTAACTGAGCCTGCAATGAAATTCGAATCATTTATAGCAAAAAGATATTTAGTTTCAAAACATAAGATAAACTTTATTACGATAATATCGTTTATATCTATTGCCGGTATTACAATCGGTGTTGCAGCGTTAATTGTTGTCTTGTCTGTTTTTAACGGATTTGGGAGCCTGGTCACTTCATTCTTAATCAGTTTTGATCCTGATGTACGGATGGAAGTTATCTCTGAAGATGCCCCTTCTCCTGACCAATTACTTTGGGAGATAAAGAAAATAAAGCAGGTTAAAAATATTTCGCCTTATGTAAGCGGAAAAGTACTCGCTTACAGAAGCGGCCTTACAGAAGTAATTAACCTTAAAGGAATTACTGAGATTGCAGGGAAACAAACATATAAATTGAAACAAAATATTGCGTTTGGTAAGTACAGCCTTGATGACAATGCGGAAACTCCTTCCGTTCTTGTTGGTATAAGACTGGCAGACAGGCTGCAGCTTCTTATAGGTGATACTTTATCGCTTGTTTCACCTGCTGGTATTGAAAAAGTAATTTCCCAGTTTACAGAACCCAAAACGAAGAAATTTATTGTCAGGGGTATTTACAACTCTAACAATAATGAATACGATGCTGCATACATATTTACAGGATTGGAATCTGCCAGTGATCTTTTAGGCTATTATAATAATGTTCAGGGGTATGATATAAGATTAAATAATATGGATAATTCAGATGATGTAAAAGAACAGATTGAACAGAGCTTTAGCAGTAAATCATTTACTGTTTCTACATGGTATGACCTTCACAGGGAATTATATTCTTATATGAAAGTTGAAAGATGGACTGCTTACATTATTCTTTCACTAATTATTGCAGTTGCTACCTTCAATATTCTTGGTTCTTTATCCATGTCGGTTATTGAAAAGAAGCGTGACATAGGCATTCTCCGGTCAATGGGAGCCGTGGAAAAATCAGTATTAAGAATTTTTATGTTTGAAGGACTCTTGATTGGGTTTATCGGAACTGCGCTTGGGGTTATTCTTGGGTACCTTATTTGTTATATTCACCTGAAGTATAATATTTATCCGCTTGACCCAACACAATACAAAATTGATGCGCTGCCGCTGCAAATCAGGATTTCAGATTTCTTTTATATTTCCGGTGCATCAATGCTGCTTTCTTATTTTGCATCATTGTTCCCTGCCAGGAAAGCAGCTAAGGTTAATCCGCTGGAAGCAATTAAATGGGAATAAACTTTAATCTTTTGAAATTAAATGATACTAAAAGCTAATAATCTTGTAAAAACATATCAAACCACCAGAAAATTCAGACTTGAAATTTTAAAATCTGTTTCTCTTGAAATAGAAGAGAAAAAGATTTCTGTTATTATTGGAGCTTCCGGTGCAGGAAAAAGTACACTACTGCACTTACTTGGCGGGTTGGACAGGCCTGATTCAGGTGATGTTTTTTTTGATAACGAAAATATTTTCAAATATTCTGATGATAAACTTGCCAAATTCAGAAACCGCAATATAGGTTTTGTATTCCAGTTTCATCATCTTCTTCCTGAATTTACTGCTCTTGAAAATGCTGCGATACCGTTAATGATAAACGGAACCAGCTTTGACAAAGCTTCAATCAGGGCAAAAGAGCTTTTGGACGCACTTGGCCTTTCAGACAGATTTAATCACAAGCCGGCAGAATTATCTGGCGGAGAGCAGCAACGAGTTGCGGTTGCAAGGGCACTTGCCAACGACCCTTCAATTATTTTTGCAGATGAACCAACTGGAAACCTTGATTCTGCAAACAGCGAATCTTTACATGAAGTATTTCTGCATTTACGCGATACTTATAATAAAACTTTTGTTATTGTGACACATAATTCAGGATTAGTAGAACTGGCAGATAATGTATTTGAGATGAAAGACGGCAGACTAATAAACCATACTAACGGACAGAACGATATTGTTACTTCTGAAATTCCTGACCGGTAAGCTTATCTTTATCCCTTATTTTGATAGCATATGTATTACTGCTCTGAAGGATAAATTTAAGGCTTGCCCTTGGCAAATTGCCTGAGAAATAAGATGTATATATTTTCTCCAGTCCCCTTCTTGTATATATTCCAACCAAAGGTTCAATATTAAGCTGTTTTTTGTACACAAAAAAGTCATACAGATTTTTATTTATCTTATACACAGATTTAATCTTTTGGAAAGTGCTAGTATCAAGGCCAGAAAGATCACAGGCAAGTACAAAAACATCCTTTGCAGGCATCATTTTGTAAACACTGAATAATCCTGCCAGGGGCCCCTTTTCTTCTACTTTGTTCTGTATTAAAACATCTTCCGGGAATATCTCGTTGTATTTATCAAATTGAAACCGGTTAATTGAAATATAGACTTTTTCTGTAACTTCTTTTAATTTCTCAAAAGCTATTTCAGCAAGCGTTTTTCCGCCATTTTTAATTAATCCTTTATCTTTTCCGTTTTTTGTGCTGTTTGACTGACAAACAACCACACTTATAAGTGAACTCATCAAATATTCACCATTTCGTAGCTTATTTTTTTAATTATATACGGCTATTTTATTTATTATTTAAGGTTGTTGGAAATTATTTTTTATAAATATAAGCTTTTATGGCGGTTTTGTCAATTATATGGTTCATATAAGCAGTTTTGGAACAAATTTAATAAATAATGGCCGTAATTCATTATTTTCGGAAATATGTAATTTGATATTAAAAAAAGCGGGTTAAATCCAGGGGGTGCGCGGCTATCTCTTTTGCCCCGCTGTTTATCAGCTCATTTTTTGTTCTGAATCCCCATAAGACTCCTACCCCAAACATTCCGGCATTTGCTGCAGTCTGCATATCTACTTCTGTATCTCCTGTATAGATTATTTCCTTAGGAATAATTCCAAACAAATTACTTATTTTTAAAGCACCGGAAGGGTCTGGTTTCTTTTTTGTCTCCGGACTTATTCCCAGAATAATGTCAAAATAGCCGGGGAAAAGTATGTCTGCTATTTTTTGTGTTAGTTCATCGGCTTTATTTGACAGTACTGCAAGTTTAATATTCATGCCTTTCAGCTTATCAAGCAAATCTATTATACCATCATAAGGTCTGGTTTTATTCACACAGTTCCTGCTGTATATATCAATCATCTGTTTAAAACAAGTGTCTATATTATTATCAAATCTCATGTCAGCCGGGAGAGAAACATTTACTAAATTTCGGATACCATTACCAACAAAGTATTTATATTCCAAGACTTCATGTACAGGATACCCACAAGATTTTAATACTGAATTCATAGAGTCAGCAAGATCTTCAAGCGAATTGATTAATGTACCGTCCAGGTCGAATATTACTGCTTTAAATTTCATTACTTCCATATCGGTTTAATTTCTCAATCTCATATTAATATCTAATAATTTAGCCAGATGCTCATAATTTTAAGAATATATGGAGTAAGGATAGCTGTGAAAATGCCATTCATAATTAGTCCTATACTTGCAAGTGCTCCAAAGTTAGGGCTTATTTCCATAAACTTTGACGTTCCTACTGCATGAGCCGCATTACCAATTGCAAGGCTTTGCGCCGTATGATTTTTGACCCCGGTCAGTTTAAGAATGCTGTAACCAAACATTGCCCCAAATATTCCGACTACTATAACTACAGATGCAGTAAGAGGCACAATTCCACCAATTGTTTTTGATATCTCAATTGCAATGGGTGTTGTTACAGACTTGGGAGCTACAGAAAAAATAACCTCTTTTGAAGCACCCATTAATTTTGCAATTAATACTACAGAAACGACACCTGCAATACAGCCCGCAAGCTGGGAAATCAATATGTTAATTGCCTGCTTTTTAATTTTTTCAAGCTGGTGATATAACGGAACACCAAGAGCAACAACTGCAGGCTTCAGGAAAAACTCTATATACTTACTCCCATTATGATATGTATTATAATCAATATGGAAAACCATTAAAAATGAAATTATAATAATAATTGATACTAAAATCGGATTAAGTATTAAAATCTTAGTCTTTTTCTGCAGCTTCAAAGCAAAGAAGTAAATAAGCAGAGTAAATGCTACTGTTACAACTTCATTTTGGAATATACTATTCATAAATATTTTCAAACCCGGGCATTTCTTGATTTTGATGACTGCCTTTTCCTCAGAATTTGGTATGTCCACCCGGTAGCAGCCAGAACTACTACAGTACTGGCCAATATAGAAGTTATAATAGGCAAAAAAGATGATGTTATTATATCAAAGTACAGCATAACCGCAACACCGGCAGGCACAAAATAAAAAGGTAATGTTTTAATAAAAAACTCGGAGATGCCTTTTACCCAGGCTGGTTTTATCCAGCCAAGTTTGAGCAAAAGTGTTAGTAAAAGCATACCAATAATGCTTGAGGGAAGCTTAAAACCAGTTACACTAACAATTATTTCTCCCACTGCAAGGCAGCCAAATATTATGGCACTTTGTCTGATCATAAAATATCTTATCTCACTCCGGTTATCTTATTCGTATCGTATTAAACTTAATTTTATTGTATAACCATTTATAAGCTTTTCAGGTATTCAAATAAAAGCCTTACACCAAAACCAGTCATATATTTTTTTGTATAGTTATTAAAACTGTTTGCTATAGCAGGCCCCGCAATATCAAGATGTGCCCAGGGAATTTTTTTATCAACAAAATTTTCGAGGAATTTTGCAGCATTTACAGCATCCCCCCACCTGCCCCCATAGTTTTTCACATCAGCAACATCACTTTTATTTAATTCATTATAATCATCCCACATTGGCATTGGCCATACACGGTCGTATGTTTTTAATCCTGCTTTGTATAAATTCAAAGAGAGATTTTCATTTTTTGTAAACATACCGGCAACAAATTCTCCAAGAGCCGCAACTACAGAACCAGTAAGCGTTGCAAGGTCAATCATAACATCCGGTTTTTGATTTGAAGCAAATACAAGTGCATCTGAAAGAGCAACCCTTCCTTCAGCATCAGTATCTTCTATTTCAATGCTTTTACCGTTGGATGCAATTATAATATCGCCCGGTTTTATTGATTTGCCAGAAGGCATATTTTCAGCAGCAGATATAACCCCAATTAAACTAACTGGCAATTTTGCTTTAGCAGCAGAAAATATAGTACCTGCTACTACTGCGGCACCTGACATATCAGCTTTCATTTCACCCATTTTTTCAGAGGGTTTTATTGATATTCCGCCTGAATCAAATGTTATTCCTTTGCCTACAAGCGCAGCCTTTTTAGAAGCTTTCTTTTTTCCTTTATTTATTTTCCCGCCATCATACTCTATCACTATCATGCGGGGAGGATTATCACTGCCCATACCAACCGCATTTAATCCCCCCATTTTTCTTTTTTTAATCTCATTTTCATTGAAAATCTTAACTGATACCCCGGTATTCTTAAACTTGTTGACTATTCTTTTGGCAAGTTCAACCGGAGTTAAAACTAATCCTGGTTCGTTTTGAAGATCTTTCGCAAAGTTAACACCTTCCATTACAGTTTTAGCGTTTGCAATGGCCGTTTTCATTTTGGCATCATCTTCAGCATGGAAAAATACTGAAAGCTCTTTAGGGCTTTTTTTATCAGACTTATAGGTATTAAAGGAATAGCTTCCATAATAAATACCTTCTACGAATGTTTGATAAAAATACTCCTCACTTTCAAAATATTTTTTAAAAGGAAAATATTTAGGCAAAAATACATGAAGGTTTTTTACTTGTTCTTTCTCAAGTTTCTGTACATAACCTGCTATATGATTACGAAAATAGTCTGCATTGAAACTATCTTCAATTTTTACTTTTGAAAGTACAACTGCATCCGGCTTGCCGTCATGCTTTGATATTCTTATCTCACACCCATCCTGTGCAAGAAAATTCTTTTTCTGCAGTTCTGAAAGTTTTGCATTAAAAACTTTAACTATATGAACTATACTCTCATCAAGTTTTTTTTCATCAACCACATATTTAAGGCTTAATGAAAGAGGCTTGTAAGTGATCTTTTTTTCACCAGAGTTAATATTTAGTTTGAATATCATTTTTCCCTCTTTTAATATTCTGTTTGTACAGAAACGGCAAATTTTTTAGCCTAAGTTATCTTTAATATAATCTTCTGCTTTTTGAAGTAATACAGGTAAATATTCATTTAATCTACCGTCCGGAATTCTTAGCCCTGCAGCATTTATATGTCCGCCGCCGCCATATTCACCTGCAAGTTTATTTACGGGTATTGTCCCTTTTGAACGAAAACTTACTTTAAACCCATCATTTAACTCTATAAATAACATTCCAATCTTTACATTTTCAACGGATAAAGCAAAATTCACAAATCCATCAGTATCAGATTCAATTGCATCAAGTATTTTAAAAGAATCCTGCTTAAGAACCATGTATGCAACTTCTTTATTTTCTCCGAAAAGCTGCATTGAATCCAGCGCTTTTCCAAGAAGTCTTATCTTACTAAATTTACTCTGATCATAGATACTGTCATAAACTTCGTTTGGATTTACTTTTAATTCAATTAAATCAGCAATTTTCCTGTGCAGTTCAGGGGTTGTCCTTTCAAATCTGAATGACCCGGTATCAGTCATTATTGCAGCATATATCGGTTTTGCTATTGAATAATCAAGTTCAGTTAGCTCCGTCTCTTTTATAAAATCATAAATGATTTCACCTGTAGCACTGTATAGCGGGTCAACAAAATAATAATCGCAAAAGTTGTCAGGGCCCTGATGATGATCAATACATATCTTTGTCTTTCTCGAATTCTTAAAATACTCCGTCATACTTACAATTCTGTCAGAACGGTTAAAATCAAGAGCTGCAAGAACATCAGCTTTATTAAAGAATTCGGCATGTTTTTCTTTAGAAAACTGTTCAATTATATTTTCAGGATCAAGAAACTGCAGATTATATGGAGTTATATTATGATTTATTATATAAACTTTTTTCCCAAGTTTCTTAAGTATATTATAAAAAGCAATTTCCGAACCAATAGCATCTGCATCGGGGTTTACATGGGTTGTTATTAGAAAGGAATTGTTTTCCCGGATAATTTTTTTTAGTTGAAGAAAATCAGGCATCTGGAAAAATAGTTTAATTAGAAAAAACAAGGGGCTCGAATGGTATCAAGCCCCGAAAAACTTACAACAAAAATATGATTTTATTTAGATAAGTCCTATTTCGGAGAACATTTCATTACTGGTTATTTTACCTCCCACATATTTCCGCTATAAAGCAGTTTCTTCAAATCTCCTGAGCCTCTTGATTGTTTGACCCCTTCAATCTGTTTAAATACATCTTCATTATAAGTACTTTTTATTTCCTGTTTCAATACACCAATTGGAGTCGGAAATCCATCAAGTTCAGAAAACCGGCTTATTATTTGTGCCCTGGTAGGATCCGGATCTTTTTCATCATGAATCCAGGCGTCATCAATTGAATACTTACCTGAATTCAGGTCAATAACCTCCGGGGTAAAGCCGCTCAATTTAATTGCTTTGTCCATGTCTTTTCCAAATAACATGGGTTTACCATGTTCCAACATAAGCACATTATCGCTTTTAGTTTCTTTATCTGTAAGAAGGTCGTACGCTCCATTATTAAAGATATTGCAGTTCTGAAATACTTCTATAAATGCGGTACCCTTATGCTCTGCAGCCCGTTTCATCATTAATTGCAAGTGTTTAGAATCTCTGTCTAAGGAGCGGGCAATGAATGTAGCGCCTGAACCAACTGCAAGTGATAACGGATTAAAAGGATAATCAACACTGCCAAAAGGTGAGCTTTTGGTTTTTTTCCCTTTTTCGGAAGTTGGAGAATACTGCCCTTTTGTCAGCCCATATATACGGTTATTAAACAATAGGATTTTTATATCAATATTTCTTCTGCAAGCGTGTATAAAATGGTTACCTCCAATACTAAGCAAATCACCATCTCCGGTTGCAACCCACACAGATAAATCCGGATTATTCAGTTTAACTCCGGTTGCTATTGCAGGTGCCCTGCCATGGATTCCATGAAACCCGTAAGTGTTCATATAATATGGAAAACGGGAGGCACAGCCAATACCTGATATCCATACAATGTCTTCGGGTTTCACACCAAAATCAGGAGCGCTTCTCTGCATTTGTGCAAGTATTGAATAATCACCGCACCCCGGGCACCACCTCACATCCTGTGCGGAGGCAAAGTCTTTTGCAGTAAGATTAACGTTACCATTTTGCAATTGTGTTACATTAATTCCTTCCATTATTACCTCCCAGTATCATGTACATCTTCTTTTCTATTTCAGAAGACTTAAATGGCAGCCCCTGGATTTTGGTAAATGATTGAACGTCAATAAGATATTCACTCCTCAAAATCCTTGCTAATTGCCCCATATTAAGCTCCGGGCATAGTATATATTTATATTTCTTTAAAACACTTTCAGTATTCTTAGGAAAAGGATTTAAATATCTGAAATGGGCCTGAGCAGCTTTAAACCCTTTACTACGCACTCTGTTAACAGCTTCTGTAATTGCACCGTAAGTACCGCCCCATCCAATTATAAGTAAATCGGCATCCGAATCACCAGTAACTTCAAGAGCCGGTATATCATTTTCTATATTTTTTACTTTTTGAGCGCGAAGATGTACCATATATTCATGGTTTTCAGGATCATAGTTAACATTCCCGGTAATGTTAGCTTTTTCCAGCCCGCCTATTCTGTGCATCAGATCAGGCGTACCCGGTATTGCCCATGGGCGAGAAAGATTTTCATCTCTGGAATAAGGCTGAAACCCTTCTTTTTCTTTGCTGAATTTAACTTCAATAGCCGGAATTTTATCGGGATCAGGAATCTTCCAGGGCTCTGAGCCATTGGCAAGATATCCATCTGATAAATACATTACCGGAACCATATACTTAACGGCAATTCGCGACGCCTCCAATGCCATATTAAAGCAATCAGCCGGAGTTGAAGCAGCTACAACTGCAACAGGTGCTTCACCATTTCGACCGAACATAGCCTGGAAAAGATCAGACTGTTCGGTTTTAGTTGGCAGCCCTGTACTTGGGCCTCCTCTTTGTACATCTACAATCACCAATGGAAGTTCTGTCATAACAGCAAGCCCAATCGCCTCTGTTTTTAGAGCAACACCGGGGCCGCTGGTTGTAGTAATAGCAAGGGCACCTGAAAAAGCTGCACCTATTGATGCTGTAATTGCAGCAATTTCATCTTCTGCCTGAAATGTACGTACACTAAAGTTTTTGTGTTTACTTAATTCGTGTAATATATCAGAAGCAGGAGTAATTGGATATGAACCCAGAAACAATGGCAAGCCTGCTTTTTCTGCAGCAGTTATAAAGCCTAAAGCTACAGCTTCATTTCCCGATATGTTTCTGTAAATTCCCGGCGGCAAAACAGCAGGTTCAACACGGTAACGGGTTGTAAAAAGTTCTGTATTCTCTCCAAAGTAATACCCTGCTTTCAAAGCTTTTTCATTTGCAGAGGCAATTAATGGCGCATTTTTAAACTTTTGTTCAATCCATTTTAAAGTTGGTTCAACAGGACGGCTGTATAGCCAGTACATCATACCAAGAGCAAAGAAATTTTTACATCTCTCAATTTCTTTTGATGAGATACCACTATTTTCTAGTGCTGTTTTTGTTAATTGACCAAGCGGAACCTGGACAACATTGAAACCTTTCAGTGATTCATTTTCCAACGGGTTTTCGTTGTAACCAGCAAGTTTTAAATTCTTACTGTCAAATGAATTAATGTTAACAATAATCGTCCCTCCGTTTTTTAAATCATGCAGATTAGTTTTCAGCGCGGCAGGATTCATAGCTATCAGAATGTCAGGGGTATCTCCCGGAGTGAGTATGTCACTGCTTCCAAAATGGAGCTGAAAGCCGCTCACTCCGTATGTTGTACCTGCGGGGGCACGAATTTCAGCAGGAAAATCCGGAAGAGTGCTGAGGTCATTACCAACCAGAGCTGTGGTATTTGTAAACTGAGTACCTGTAAGCTGCATTCCGTCACCGGAATCACCTGCAAATCTTACAGTTACGTCATTCAGGTTAAGTACTGCCTTATTACGGGCAGATTGACTGATATCCAATGTTTCTTCATTCATAGTTATTATTATTTGTTATTGCACTATTATTAATAAGGATTGTTTCATTTCCATATGAAAATACTTGTCGGGGAAGATAACAGGAGATATTATAACTACCGGAACTGCCGCCGGTGGCACAGTTTGATAAGTGTGTTTTCACTTATATCTCTAAAATATGTTTGTCGAGTAATATGATGTATAAAACTTAAATAAGTTGCTAATTATTGTCAATTACTTATTCTGTTTATTCGCCTATTATTCGGTTATAGCAACAATAATTCGTGCTCTTAATCTTTGATTGCTGTAAAATATCAAATAAGCTATTTTTAGGTCTTTATATCAGGCTGGTCTGCTCTTTAAGTTGAATATTTATTATAAAAAATACCCCCTGTTCTCCAGGGCATAGGAGTACAGAGGGTTGTATAGTATGAGCTTATGTTGTTCTATTCTTATTTTACCAATATCATATTTTTTGAAATGATATAACTTCCCTGTTTCAGTGTATAATAATAAGCACCGCTTGCTAATGAAGAAGCATTAAAAGGCAGGCTATATTCCCCAGCCTGCTTAAATTCATTTACTAATGTTGTTATTTCACTTCCCATTACATCATAAATTTTAAGAGAAACATATCCCGGTTGAGTAAGATTAAATTTTATATTAGTAACAGGATTAAATGGATTAGGATAGTTTTGATATAGCGTTAATGTTGATGGAACTGCTGTTTCAGCATTATTCTTAACAGAAGTAGATATACTGTTAATAGTATAATTATTATCCGACGGAGCAATATCTGTCCATAAAGTACCAAGAGCAGTACCAAGTAAAACCATATTAGCATCTGAAGAAGACATAAAAGCCTGAATGGTTGCTATTAACTCAGCTGACGGCGTTTCATCCCCACGATAATGAGCTGCAAATGCCTGAACGAAATATGGCGTTACACTTGCAGCTTCATCTGCTGACAGTCCATACCCCCCGCTTGAAGCAGGTGAAGTTAAAATGTAAGGGACCAATACGTTCAGGCCGGCAGCCAGATAACTGAGAGAGTACTCAGAAAACGACATAGTATCTGTTGGAAAATCAATTTCAGTAACATCAGTAGTTTTAATATCAAAACTTAGATTTTTTGATAAGGTAACAGTTCTTACAGGATTTGGATTAGTTACGAGTGAACCGGTTTCAATATCATAAATTCCGGCAGCTGTTCCATTAAGTTCATCAGCAGTATAGCTTTTATATGTAATATCCTGTGCGTGGTAATGACCCGTAAAAACAATATTTAGCCCATTTTGTACAAACATTTTAGAAACAGCCTGATAATCATCAACAACATATTCAGGGAAGAAAAGCTTCTGCCCTGCATAATGTTCAAGAATGCCGTGATGCATCATACCAAGGACAACTTTATTTTCACTTTTCGCCTTTAGCAGATTTGATTTTATCCATTCAAGAGTTGATTCTGAAAACTTTCCCCCAACAATTGGAGTCGTTGTATTTTCCTTATATCTGCATGCATCAAGAGCAAAAATCCATAAACCGTCAACAGGTTCAAATATATAACTCAAAGAGCTATCATCACGCGATATTGCTGAAGAGAATCCATATTCCTTATAAATCTCTGCAAATTCTTCTGCAGTTACTGAAGGAACGGGAGTTTTGGTAGCACCGCTGAAACTCATAGCATCGGGGTTAGCTATATCATGATTTCCTGGAATTACATAAGATGGAATTCCTGCAGCCTTTAAAGAATCAAGATATTTTGCAAGCAATTGATGAACCTGTTTTTCACCATCCTTAGTCAGGTCACCGGTAATTAATAAAAATGATGGTTTTTCTGATTTTATAATATTTATTGCTGACCTTAATATAGGTTCACTTTCAACCAGTAGTTTTCTGTCCTGCATCAGATAAGACTGAAATGCTGTTCCGGTTGTACCAAGAGTTGTATCATATAAATGGACATCACTTATTACACAAAATTTCACATCATTAGTTAATGATTGAGCATATAATCTGCTGCCGGTAAATAATATGAACAGAAATACATAGTAATTTATTTTTTTCATAAACTTCTCATTATTTTTATTAGCCCAAAGAAAAGGTAATTATATTATTAAATAGTTAAGAGAGGTTTACGATAATGTTAAATAACTCAACAAGTTGAAGAAAGTTTTTTTACTTTTCAATACAGAAAATATTCAACTATGTTGCTACTAATGAGAAATATGACAGTATTTATTAATCCGGCTCAATTTTTATATAAGTGCTGTATTAGTATAAAAACTGCCTTAGGCAATTGTCCGTTTTTTACAATGCACAGATGTTTAATCTGGCTAAATTAAATCGGAAAATTTATTTAGAATATTCAAAATGTCGATTGCGCTTAAATTTTCATGCCTTGAAGCAGGAAAAACATCTTCTTATCTGGTAAGACGGTATATCTTTCTTAACTCTGATGTTCAAACAATCAGTTATACCGACAAGCACATACCTGAAGGCTCATGCACCCTGATTTTTAATTTTAAAGGGGTAGTCACCATGAGTATTCACGGATTCCCGGCTGTAAAGCTGCCACCTTATTTTCTGGCACTGCCATATCCCGGATATGTTTATATTAAAGCTTCTATGCCCAGCGATACATTTGCTGTTGCATGTAAAACAAGTGTGTTTTCTGCGCTATTCAATATATCATTAAATGATTGTGGGACCCCTTCTTTCCGGACTATTGACGACGTTATTCCGGTAGAACTGTATGATAAACTGCAATTAGCTTTATCCCCTCAACAAAGAATAAAAATATTTGAAAAATTCCTAATTTCAAAAGGTGTAAAAGACTACCATCCAGACAATGTAGATATAGCTTATGAAAAAATATATTCCTCAAACGGATTACTGCACATACAGGATTTAATTTCAGAATTAAATTTGAACAGCCGTTCATTTCGACGTAAATTTTATCAGCGCGTAGGAGTTTCTGCAAAATCACTTTGCCGTATTGTACGGACCAGCCAAATTATAAATGCCATAAAAGAATCTAAAAATATTGATTATCAAAAACTTGTTTATTCCGGTAAATACTTTGACCAGCCCCATTTCGTAAATGATTTTCGCAAGTTTATAGGAGAATCGCCCGGCACATTCTTTCACCGTGACATCAGGCTTGTAAAGCTTTTTTCAGGCTTTTAGCCAGGTTATATCAGATTTCATCTTACCGTTTTTTACAATACTTTAAATATTGGTGATGTTATGTTTAGTATAAACTAAATCTAACACACATATGAAAACATTTAATTTATTACTCTCCGTATTTGTACTTTTCATTACTGCTTCCCTGTTTGCTCAATTTGACTTAAAAGAAAAGCTTAAAGAAAAAGCAGCAAATAAAGCAGAAACACATGTAGATGAAGAAATTGATAAAGGACTTGATAAAGTTGAAGAAGGTGTAGGCAATTTATTTAAAAGCAATGATACAGATGAAAAAACAGATGAAGATAATAATGATAATTCAAGCGACTCAAACCAAAGCGATAATACGCCCGAATTAAAAGACAGTATTTCAACCAGTCCAGCTTCAGTATCCCTGAAAAGTTTCACTAAATATGATTTTATTCCCGGTGATAAGGTTTTATATTTTGAAGATTTTTCTCAGGACGGCATTGGCGACTTCCCTGCTTTATGGACTACTGATGGTGGTGGTGAAGTAAAAACAATTAATCTTGCCGCCGGCAACTGGTTTCACATGAATAAGGAAGGCAGTTTTTACTGTTATACAAAAACAATTGATTTCCCTCAAAACTTTATTGTAGAATTTGACTTTATTCCTGAGGGCGATTTTCAGGGTGAATTCGAGTTTCACATATATGCTGATGAAAATAAAAGCGAAAGTATAAATTCCGATTTATATCCTGGCACCAGGGGAATACAAATATATATGAATGAGGGTGGGTGGTCAACAAAAGGCTACGAAAATACAAAAGATGCTCAATGGCTGGAATCACATTCTACAACTAATCCGGCTGAGCATAATAACATTAACCATATTATTGTCTGGGTTCAAAATAATAGAATCAGAATTTACCACAAGGGAGCAAAAGCACTTGATGCTCCTACTGCCATTTATTCAGGAGATAAATTTAATAAGATTCGTTTCAGCAGTTATAACTCTCAATGCACCCCTTATGTATCTAGCATTAAAGTTACAACCGCAGCCCCTGATACCAGAAGCAAACTAATTACTGAAGGGAAATTAGTCAGCTATGGTATTTATTTCGACGTTAATAAAGATGAAGTAAAACCAGAATCTTTTGGAACCCTTAGTGATATTGCCAAAGTACTGAAAGAAAACCCATCTGTAAAAATCAAAATTATCGGGCATACTGACAGTGACGGAGATGATTCGAAAAACCTTGATTTATCCAAACGAAGAGCAGCTTCAGTAAAAAATGTGCTTTCAGGCGAGTTTGGAATTGATGCTAACCGCATTAAAACCGATGGTATGGGAGAAACTGTACCAATTGCACCTAACACTACAAGTGAAAATAAGGCAAAAAATCGTAGAGTTGAATTCATAAAGCTGTAAACTATAGCAGACATGAAATTGCTTAAAAAATTAAAAGAAATATTTTTCAATGAATAAGCTAATTTTATTAATTATTCTGTTTATTAATGCTTTTTGTTGGTTAAATGCACAAACAGATTACGAACCTATTCACGGACTCTCCGCTTCGAATTATAACATAAAAGGAGAACTCGAATTGGTGTTTACTCATTTCGTTGATTATAAGGATGGTAACAAAACGGAAGAGAAATATCAAATAAAATCACCAGTCATTCTTTCATTTAATTTTAATGATCTTAGATTTTTCAAAGCTCAGCCTAAAGAGTTCATTGGCTATGTTGAAAATCAATACGATGCCTTTTCAGGATTTTCCAATGGATGTCTTTTCGACATTCCTGCCGGAGGTTATCAGGAAGGTGCAAACTGGATGCAGGTAAACGAGCATTTAAAGTACTGGGCTGACGGAGAATTTACAGAAATAAAGGCAAGCGGAGAAATTTATCCTATACTAAAAATTAATTTCTCAATTCCCGGATACGGTGAAAAATTAAAAGACGGATTTGATAGACTTAAGTTTCGTATTACAGTATCCGGAATATCTTCACATTTTGATCCCGTACAAAATGTGGTAGTAGAACTAAATAATAAAACGATGAATAATTCTGAGACAGATTTAATTGATAAAGAGACAATGAAAAATATTGAACTGGCTGATCCTGCCGCGGCTGCTGAATTGAAAAAAGCTACAGACATGCTTCAGCCTGCAAGTTCTGATATTCTATTTGTCAATGTCAGTTGCGGCACATTTTATGGAACAGATTTAGCAGCTGCTGAAACAGCTAATAATTTAACTAATGCCGGTAAATCGCAAAAAGAAATATTTGAACAACAGTTTGAAAGTCAATACTTCAAAGATATGCCCCATATAGATGTTTCAAAATTAGTCAACTTCCTGTTAAAGCCTGAAAGGAACTATGAAACTCAGATTGATGGTTCCTTCTCATCTGATTCTGATAATGGTTCAGAGAAAGCTGTATTTAAGGGTACTTTAAGATTATTCAGCGGACAAATTGTTAAAGTCAACTAGCATGAGCTTAATGGAAATATTTATAATTAGAATAACTTCTATCAATAGCCTGATATCTAAAGCCTGTTGTATAATACTCTTATTACTCCCTGTCATAACAAATGCTCAGCAGCGTAATCCTTTTTCCGATAAAATAAGTATAGTTGATGATAATACATTTTTACCTTTTACAAAAGGCGAAGTTAAAAGAGCTATTACCGGAATCCATAAGCATGGATTTGAAAAAATTACTTCAATAATTACAACATGGGATTCACTAAACCCGCCCCAGGGATTTCAGGCTTATTTCTGGGGAGCAGATAATTCACTGGAGGTGTATTTTCTCCCTTATTTATATGAAAATAATAAAAAGATAACCTCAGAAAGCGGACCCGGACTTATATTTAATGTTAACGCTCCTTCATATATGTTCGGTTCACCAATTACTGCTGATATTTTCCTTTGCCCCCAAAAAGTATCAGATTTTTTTGGTTACCCTGTTTACAGAAATGGTAAAGGAGAAGTTACAATTGTAAGCAGACATAAAATACCCCTGTTCATCCCTGTTACCCAGGAAGAATATCTAAAGACGTTAATTTCAGAAGAAGGAAAAAACAAAATCACAGCACCTGCAAAATCAGATTATCAGGCAACTATAGATGAAATGGAAATCACCTATAAAAAATTACTTCAAACTGATCCTGAAACAGCCAGTGAATTTAAATCCCAGATAGAGGAATTTAGAAATGAGACAAATTCTATTTCTGATAATTCGCAGGCACCAAATCTAGTAGAATTATTAAAGACTGAACTCTCATCTCTCACAAGTGAAGAAAAGAACCAACAAGCATACTATGGCGGAGCAGGAGCAATGGATGTATATCACAATTATTCCGGATTAGTCCCCTGCGATGAAAAAGATAAAGGAGATGCTCTTGTAAGGGCAAATCCGGAATTGATTAAGAATAATTCAGGAAATGATATAGAACTAATTGTTATCCGCTGGTCGGTTGGTCACAGTATAGAAAATTATAATCCCGGGCTTTATAATGAAGACTGCAGAGGATTTAATCTTGCTGATTGTATGTTCAAATCATTATACCTGAACCAAATAATATGGCAAAATATATTTAATCTTTGTAATTAGAATTATTTTAGCATGATTACTCTTCATTCTGCTGCGTGTTTTAATATATTTTATATCCCTGGTTATATTCCCGCAAAATTTGAACTGAATTCTTAACTCTTTATATTTTTTTATCTGAAATACCATTTTTGTTAATTTTTTTAATAATTTATCCTCTTAAAGATTATTTCTTAATATCTTAGTTAGTGTTATTTCAACAAACTATTTTCTAAAATATGAAGTATTTAAAATCCTTACTCCCGGAACTGATTTTTCAGTTACTTCTTATAATGTTTTTAACAACTCCTGTGCCCGGACAAAATACTGACAGCCTTCAAAAGAAGCTGGAAACCATTTCCGGTAAAGAAAAGTTGTCTGTTTTAAATGAACTATCTGTTGCCTGCCAGTCTAAGGACCCTGAAAAAGAATTAAAATATGGGAGTGACGCTGTAAAACTTGCCCGACAACTAGGTGACGCCGAAAACGAGTGTATTGCTTTAAGGAATGTTGGAATAGCTTATTGTTTTATGAGCCAATATAACCGGGCATTAAAGTATTTTGATGAAAGCCTTTCGCTTGCAATTAGCAAGGGATTAAAGAAAGAGATTGCCTTATCATACAACAGTCTTGGAAACTATAATTATCTTACCGGAAATCTAGAAAGAGCACTTGATTATTATAAAAAAGCTTTGAAAATAGGCGAAGAACTTGGGAATGAACCCGGTATGATCAGCTATATTAATAACATTGGTATTATATACAGTAATATGGGAAAAAATGACAGTGCACTAGGTTATTATTTCCAGTCACTGAAAATAAGTGAAGCCATGAAGAATAAGCCAGGTATATCGATGGCTTATGCAAACATAGGCTCAGTGTATAATGATATTAATAATTACCCCAAAGCACTTGAATATTTCGGTAAAGCATTAACCCTGGCAAATGAAACAAATGACCAATACCTTAAAGCAAATATGCTAAATAATTCCGGTAATATATATGCAGCAATGGGTAACAGTACAAAAGCACTTGAATGTTATACAAACTCTCTGAGTATAAAAGAGAAAATAGGGGATGAATTTGGAGCAGCCCTTTCGCTAAGCGATATTGGCAGTATTTATTCTAAAATGGGGAATAATAAACAGGCGCTTGATTACCAGGAAAAGGCATTAAAGATTCAACAGCATACCGGGAACACTGAAGGAGAAATATTAGCTTATATAAGTTTAAGTAAAACTTATATAAATATAAAAAGATATGCAGATGCGGCTGAATGCCTGGAAAAAGCAGCTAAAAAGGCTGAAAATTTTAATGCAAAATTACTTCTTGATATTTATGAAGAACAATCTGGTCTCTATGAGAAAATGGGGAAATACAATGAAGCATATAATACATACAGGCGATATAAGGAATTAAATGATTCTCTTTTTAACGAGAATAGTTCTCTTCAGATTGCAGAACTTCAAACAAAATATGAAACTGAAAAGAAAGATAAAGAAATAAGCCTTTTATTAAGAGATATAAGAATAAATGAGCTTGACAAAAATGAAGATAATCTAATACGGAATATGCTGATTGCAGGAATGATCGTTTTGTTTCTTGTAGGTATTGTTATTATAAACAGAAATATGGTTATAAAAAAAGCAAATAGACTACTTGAAGATAAAATAAAGGAAACTAATGAGCAAAAGGAAGAACTAAAGAAACTCAACACAAATAAAGACAAACTTTTGTCTATTGTATCTCATGACCTTCGAAGCCCATTTCAGGCTCTCGTAGGATATTCAGAGCTGCTGGCAGTAAATATTGAAGATTTAAGCAAAGAAGAAATTATAGAATATTCTACAGACATTAATTTAACCTCTCATCAAACCTTAGAAATGCTTGAAAACCTTTTAGAGTGGTCAAGACTGCAATTAGGAAAAATTCAATTAAATCCTGAACGGATAAATGTAGAGAATTATATTACAAAAACTCTGCGGCTAATGCTTCATGCTGCCTCTGGCAAAGAGATTATGATAAAATCTGAAATTCCACAGGGTTTCAGCATATTTGCCGATGAACCTATGATAACTTCTGCCCTGCACAATCTGCTTACCAATGCAATTAAGTTTTCTTTTAAAGGCAGTATTGTTGTGGTTAAAGCCATAATAAATAATGATATGGCTGAAATATCAGTTATAGACACCGGTGTAGGGATAAATAAAGAGAATATTGACAAGCTGTTTAACCGGAATATTCATTTTTCAACAAAAGGCACTGCTGATGAAAAAGGAACCGGCCTCGGCCTTGAATTAACAAAAGAGCTGATTGAAAGAAATGGCGGAACAATTACTGTTAAGAGTGAGGAAAACAAAGGAGCAACGTTTATATTTACAGTACCACTTGCAAGATAGTTGTTTATTTTGACATAAAAGAATTAAAAGCCCTTTGTGAACGCAAAGGGCTTTTAATTTGAATATTTAGAAATGTTAATTTACATTCCAGGTGTTGCCGCCGCAGAGTACTTTTTCCAAATCACCTTCACCCTGAGCTTCTTTTACACTTTCAATTTGCTTAACAACACCTTCATCATAAGTTGGTTTTGATATCTGTCTGAATAAACCCATTGGAGTTGGAAATCCGGGTTCATCGTTCAAATGAGCAAGTATTGTAGCTGCAATTAATGATTTATCAAGTTCATTATGAACCCATAAATCATTAACACTATATTTCCCTCCTGACAAATCAACTATAACCGGCGTAGTGCCATCAAGCTTAATGCCTTTATCTTTATTTTTACCAAAAACCATAGGCTGGTTATGTTCAAGATACAAAACATTATCTTCTTTTGTTTCTTTATCTGTTAACAGGTTAAAAGTACCATCATTAAAAATCACACAATTCTGGTATATTTCAATAAACGCTGTTCCCTTATGCCCTGCAGCTTTTTTTATCATAGCCTGAAGGTGTTTGGTATCTCTGTCGATTGTTCTTGCAACAAAAGTTGCTTCAGAACCCAAAGCCAGTGAAACCGGATTAAATGGATAATCAATACTTCCATAAGGTGAAGTTTTTGTTTTCTTACCCTGCTCAGAAGTTGGAGAATACTGCCCTTTTGTTAATCCATAAATTCTATTGTTAAAAAGCAGAATTTTAAAATCTACATTTTTACGGCAGGCATGAATGAAATGATTTCCACCTATACTAAGAAGGTCGCCATCACCTGTGGCAATCCATACAGAAAGATCAGGATTAGCAAGTTTTACACCCGTAGCAATTGCCGGCGCTCTTCCATGAATACTGTGAAAACCATAAGTCCCCATATAATAAGGGAATCTTGATGAACAACCAATACCAGATACCCAAACTATTTTTTCTTTTTCTATTCCGGCTAAATCCGGAAATGACCTTTGAACCTGGGCAAGAATTGAATAGTCACCACACCCTGGACACCAGCGTACATCTTCAGTGGAAGCAAAATCTTTGGCAGTATACTTTTTTTCTTCCGTATTTTTTTCGTTTAGTTTATCAAACTCATTAAAATCAGTCATTATTTTTTCCTCCAAGCACTTCAATAATTTTGTCTTGAATATCATTAGCTTTAAATGGAAGCCCTTTAACAATATTAAACTGTTCAACATTAACAAGGAATTCACTTCTAATAATTTTAGCAAGTTGCCCAAGGTTTATCTCAGGAATTAAAACCTTCTTAAATCTGCTAAGAACTTCTCCGGTGTTTTTAGGAAAAGGATTTAAATATCTTAAATGAGCCTGAGAAACATTATATCCTGCTTCTCTTACACGAAGTACAGCCTCAGTAATTGCACCATATGTCCCCCCCCAGCCAAGGACGAGAATATCTCCCTGCTGAGGCCCGTCTACAGTAAGCAATGGAATATCTTCTGCAATATCTTTAACTTTTTTATCACGCAGCCTAATCATAAGGTCATGATTAGCCGGGTCATAACTTACGTTACCAAATATATTTGACTTTTCAAGACCGCCAATCCTGTGTTCAAGGCCCGGTGTACCTGGTATAGCCCATGGACGCGCAAGGTTTTCATCCCTAATATAAGGTTTATAACCTTCTTTCCTTGTCCTGAATTCAACCTGAATATCAGGCAGTTCACTGGCATGAGGAACTTTCCATGGTTCAGAACCATTAGCAAGATACCCATCTGTAAGCAGCATAACCGGAGTCATATACTTTAACGCAATCCGGCATGCTTCAAAAGCCATGTAAAAACAATCTCCCGGAGTAGAAGCTGCAAGAACAGGCAGAGGGGATTCACCATTCCTTCCATACACAGCCTGTAGAAGATCAGCTTGTTCAGTCTTAGTAGGCAAACCAGTACTTGGCCCGCCTCTTTGAACGTCAATAATAACAAGAGGCAGCTCTGTCATTATAGCAAGTCCCATAGCCTCAGTTTTAAGAGCAAGGCCAGGACCGCTGGTAGTTGTTAAAGCAAGATTTCCTGCAAAAGAAGCACCGATAGCTGAACTAATTCCCGAAATTTCATCCTCTGCCTGGAATGTTTTTACACCAAAATTTTTATATGTACTTAAGTATTGAAGAATTTCAGTTGCAGGTGTAATAGGATAAGAACCGAGGAATAATGGAAGTTTACTTTTAACAGAGGCTGACAATAAACCAAGTGCAGTTGCTTCATTTCCTGAAATACTTCGGTAAAGCCCTTCAGGGAGTTTAGCGGGCTTTATCTGGTATCTTGTAGTAAAACCTTCTGTCATTTCGCCATAATTATAACCTGCTTTTAAAGCTTTTTTATTTGCTTCAATATACTGCGGCTTATTCTTGAATTTTCTCCTAATCCATTCATTTGTTTGAGTCAATGGACGGTCATAGAGCCAGTACATCAGGCCAAGAGCAAAGAAATTCTTACATCTGGAAATTTCTTTAGGTGAAAGCCCGGTATCTTTAAGCGCTTCATTGGTCAGCGTAGATATTGGCACCTGGTAGACTTCAAATCCATCAAATGAACCATCTTCAAGTGGATTTATGTCATATTTGGCAAGTTTAAGATTTTTAGAATCAAATGCATCAGTATTAACAATAATCATTCCCCCATGTTTCAGGTCAGGGAGATTCTTTTTAATTGCAGCGGGATTCATAGCAACAAGTACATCCGGCTGGTCGCCTGGAGTATATACATCGCTGCTGCCAAAGTGAAGTTGAAAACCGCTTACACCATAAACAGTACCTGCGGGGGCCCTGATTTCTGCCGGATAATCAGGCAGGGTACTTAAGTCATTTCCCATAAAAGCAGTTGTGTCACTAAACTGACTCCCTGTTAACTGCATACCATCACCGGAGTCTCCTGCAAACCGTACTGTAACATCAGATAATTGCTGGATTTCCTTTTCTTTTATCATTTTTAACTCTAAGAATTATAAAACATATAAAAGTATATGCCATAAACCGTGCCGGAATATTGGGAGAAAATGGTTCTTAACAATATTAAGAATAATTGGTTGTAACTTTATTTTCTAAGGTAAAACAAAATGCACTTTAAATATTTGATATTTTTAATTATCAAATATTAGAGACGATGTTCTAAATAATTAGAAATTGTTGAATTATTATACACCAAGTTGCTAAAAAACCAGAATTTTATAACACTGGAAAACCAAAAACCAAGTGATATTCTCCACTCTGATAATAGTATAAATCAGATTTTCGGTTAGATGATATCAATTTTTAAGCATCTGGATAAATTGCTCTGGTTTTACGAAACCAGTTATACGGTGAACCTCATTCCCTTTTGAATTAATAATCAAAACAGTTGGAACACCAAGAATATTATATTTATTTCTCAAAACCTCAACTTCCGGAGAGAGCGATTTGGTCATATCTGCCTTAAAAGCATGATAGTTTTTAGCTGCTCCAATAACTCCGGGATTTGAAAATGTCATAGCATCAAGCTCTTTACATGGAATACACCAGTCTGCATAAAAATCTATAATCATACCATCACTATCTGAAAGATTTGCTGGAATACTTGATTCAGAATATACTTTCCATTCAATTGATGCTTTTTCTGAAGGAATAAAAGCATATACAGCAATTGCCAGAATAATTATAGAAAATACTATTTTAAATATCCTGAAACCCCGGATATTGTTTGCCAGCTTTTCAAAAATGAGAAGATAAAGTGCAGCAATTACCATAAATGACGGCAATATATACTCTGCAATATTTTTTGGCAAAAGCGGTTTTAGAAAGTATATAGCCATTCCTATCAGAATAAAACCAAATATATGCTTAACAGCTTCCATCCACTCACCGGCACGCGGAAGCTTTTTTATCTTACCAGAAAATATTGCAAGCACAAGATATGGTGTACCAAGACCAAGAGCCAGGACAAAGAAAAGCAGAAAACCAAACAGAGGGTCTGCTTTTGCCGCCACATAAGTAACAAGCCCAAGAACAAATGGGCCTATACAAGGAGCAGCCACAATACCCATAGTTAATCCCATAAAGAAGGCACCAAACAACCCGGCTTTAGCACCACCTGCCTTATTTACAAGTGCATCAGGAAGTTTAAACTCATATACTCCAAACATACTTAGTGATAATACAATAAATATCAGCACTATGAATACTATAACAAAAGTATTTTGCAGCAGCGCGCCAAACATTGCCCCGCTTAAAGCAGTCACAACTCCAACAATTGAATAAGTAACCGACATACCAAGTACAAACAGTATACCCATCAGTACAAGTCGGCGTGTATTACCTTCACTTTGCCCGCCAAAATAGCCGATTGTAATTGGAATAAGCGGATAAACACATGGGGTAAGGTTAAGGGCAAGCCCGCCAAGAAATACCAGCAGCAGGCCAAGAAGAAATCCTTTTCCTTCAAAAGTTGAAGAGAAAAGGTTGTTACTGTCAGACTTTTGAACCTGTTTACCTGAATCACCAGATACTTTATTTTCTGATCTTGCAGCAGTAAAAATATCCTGGTTTATTGCATTTGATGCATTTTTATCTTTTGTTATTTCAATACTAATAGTATCACTAACAGATGATGGAGGAAGGCATGAACTGTTATTGCAAGCCTGATAGTTTAAAGTAAATATGGCAGGATATTTACCCGGTTTAAGATTTTTATCAATTGAAATTTCACCATGTATATAAGTTTCACCTTCATACACTGATAATGGTTTATTTGTAAAACTAAGGTCAATACTCTTAGCTGACGGATATTCAACTTTGTTTAGTTTAAAACTATTGCTGCTCAAAGATAATGACACGGGAATAAGATAATCTTCATTAGGTTTATTTGAGTTAATATGCCAGTCTTTCTTAATAACCAGCTTAACAGCAATTTTTAAATTGTCACCTGAGTAGACTTTATCCACAGCCTGAAATGTTTTCAGAGTTATTAAATCTTTGGGGCCAAACTGGGCGAAAACATTAATAGAAAGGATAAGTAAAAATGCAATAAATCTCATAAAATAGAATTTCCGAAATTTTGTTACAGATAAATAGGTTATTTATTTTCTCCAGCCCTGCACAATAGGGTATCTTCTTCCATATCCAAAAGCTTTTTTAGAGACTCTTAAAGCAGGTGCTGCCTGGTATCTCTTAAATTCATTTTTATCAACCAGCCTCAAGACTTTTTCAACAAGCTTCCTGTCATTCATTACTTCTGCAATTTCATTTATTTCCTTGTTTTCTTCAAGGTATAATCTCAGTATCCTGTCAAGTATATCATAAGGAGGCAGAGAATCCTGATCTGTCTGATCAGGCCGTAATTCAGCAGAAGGAGCTTTTGTAATAATATTACGCGGAATAATTTCTTTATCCTTGTTTATATATTCTGCTATTTTATATACATCAGTTTTATAAACATCTGCAATTACAGCTAATCCGCCAGCCATATCTCCGTATAAAGTAGCATATCCTACAGCCATTTCTGATTTATTTCCTGTAGTAAGCAGCATAGCATTATACTTATTGGAATATGACATAAGATAAATACCACGTGTACGTGCCTGAATATTTTCTTCTGTTATATCACGAGGCTTATTACCAAACACCGGCTGCATCTGTTCAATTACTTTATCAACTACCGGTTGAATTGATACTTTATCGTATGAGATGCCAAGATTTTCAATAAGTTTCATGGAATCTGTTATACTGCCTTCAGAAGAAAACTCAGATGGCATAAGTATAACATGTACATTTTCTTTCCCAAGAGCTTCAACGGCAATACATGCCACAAGGGCAGAATCAATTCCGCCACTAAGTCCCAGTACTACTTTTTTAAATCCCTGTTTATCTGCGTATTCTTTAAGTCCAAAAATCAGCGCATTAAAAACCTCTTCTTCAAATAGCGCTTCAACACTTTTCACTGGCTCGTATTTTTCATCTGTATCAAATATTATAAAATCTTCCTGATATTTTTTACCAAGTTTAACAAGCTCACCCTGTTGATTAAAGCACATGCTTGCCCCGTCAAAAATAAGATCATTTTGAGCACCGGCAACGCAGACATACACAAGCGGAATTTTATCAGCCGAAGTAAGCACTGAGAGCATTCTTCTCCTGTCTTCTCTCTTTCCATAAGAGTAAGGGCTGGCAGAAATATTTACAAGTACATCAATCCCTTTTTTAATAAGGTCTTTAACAGGATCATTTACATAACGCCTTCGGAACCAGTAATCCTCGTCGTTCCATATATCCTCACAAACTGATATCCCCAGTCTTATCCCTTTAAATTCATGGACAAACACTTCCTTTGCCGGATCAAAATAACGCATCTCGTCAAAAACATCATAATTGGGAATAAGTGATTTGTGTTGAATAAACTGTATTTTACCATTATAACATAAAATCGCAGAGTTATGTATATCGGTACCAATATTCTGGTTACTTTCAGTAATTGAACCAAATAACAAAGCAGTACTCCCTGTTAGCCCGGCAATGTCAGAAGCAGCTTTTGCTGCAGCCTCCCGGAATTCTTTTTTTTCAACAAGGTCAAGGGGAGGATAACCAACCAGCGCAAGTTCAGGAAATATTACAATATCTGCCCGTTCTTCGATACCTTTTTTATATCCGTCAATTATTCTTTTTTTATTACCTTCTATATCGCCAATAATTGTATTTTTCTGACAGAGAGCAATTTTCATTTTAAGACTTCTTTAGTTACTACTATACAAAAATAAGAAACATTATTGTTATTTATCAGCGCCCTGGTGTTTATCCGGGACAACAGATAATGTGATCAGCACAGAATCCTGATATTTGTGATTTATGGAATTACCGCTGGTTTATGGTTTTTTCCGCAGCCATTGCACAAAAACCGATAATAATAAAGCAGTAACAAATAACTTAATAATATAGTAATATTCCGGTGGCTAAAATACAGGAGTACAAAATGGGAAAGAAACTATATCGTTCCGCAAAAGATAAAATGATTGCCGGAGTAGCAGCAGGGTTAGCAGAATACTTTGATATTGACCCCACAATAATTCGGGTTTTATTTGTAGTAAGCTTATTTCTGGGAGGTACAGGTATTATTGCCTATTTAGTATTATGGGTTGTAGTACCGGAACGTCCTTATGTTTTTAATCCGGGAACAACTGCCGGTGAACAAACACCAGGCAGCAGTGAAGGCACGCCAGGGCAACAGGCAAATGATGCTGATCCTGTTACTGCATACCAGGAAAGTATAAATAAGAGGAAAGAAAAAAGGACACTAATCGGCGGAATTATACTTATCACACTAGGCGTTTTATTTCTTGCAGATGATTTATTTCCTCATATTTCATTTGAAAAATTCTTTTCTGCCGGTTTGATTATCTTAGGGTTAATTTTACTTCTTAATTCAACGAGAAAGAATTAGAGGCAATAAAATGAAAAACAAAAGTATATTCTGGGGTATATTTTTTATTTCAATAGGATTTTTAATCCTGATTAATAACATATCCTCGTTTCATGTTTATTATGACGAAGTCTGGAGGCTCTGGCCGGCGGTTCTTATACTGCTTGGAATTTCGATGCTTATTAAACAGGAAATTATCAAAAGTATATTGGTTGGAATTACAGCATTTGTGTTTGCATTTACTGTTTATTCATCATTCATATCGGGATTTCAGTTTTGTAATGAAGGGATAATATATAATTACGATTCAGATGATAATGAAAAAGTACGCGGCAATTATACAATTCAGAGATTTGAGGAGGATTATGATACTAAAATAAAACATGCTACCCTTAATTTCGATGCTGGTGCAGGTACTTTTATAATACAGGATACCACAGACAAACTTATTATGGCTAAGACTGAAGGTATCAGTGACTATTCTCTTACCAAAGCAGATAATAACGATGAAGTATCTATTGACCTGTTTATGAAAAAGAAACACTTTTCAATTCAGGGCGGTAAAATAAAAAATAAGGTCGGAATCAAACTTAACAAGAATCCTGAATGGGACATGAATATTAATGTTGGAGCCGCTAATACTGACCTCGACTTGTCGAATTATAATGTTAAAAATCTTGATATTGAAATGGGAGCTGCTTCACTTAATGTAATGCTCGGAATGCCATTAAAAGAAACTCATTTTAACCTTGATGCAGGTGTATCTTCAATTCATATTATGGTACCTGAAAAAGCAGGGTGTGAGATAAAAACTGACGTTGCACTATCTTCAAAAAGTTTTGAAGGATTCAAAGAAGTAAGCAACAATGTTTATCATACAGATAATTTTAATAAGGCTGAAAAGAAGATATTTATAGAATTAAAAACAGGAGTATCTTCAATAGATGTAAAAAGAGGATCTTCAGGCTGGTAAATTTGAAAAGATATAAACAATAAAATTAAAGCCGCATTTAACTTAATGCGGCTTTTTTAATAATCACCTGAACTTACTGCTTCTTCTTATTTTTTATTACAGGTTTCCATAAATGCTTATCCATATTCACATATCCATCTTTGTTAAAGGTAATTCCTTCTGAACGGAGAAGATCTTCCATAAGATCAGGACTTCCAAAATGAATTTTACCTGTCAATGCACCATACCTGTTTACAACTCTATGACATGGAAGACCTGAAGCGCCTGCACTGTTTAAAGCCCAGCCGACAGTTCTGGAAGCAGAACGTATACCACAATACTCAGCAATACAGCCATAGGTAGTAACTTTACCATAAGGTATTTTTTTTACAACAGCATAAACTTTATCAAAAAAATCGTTCTTTTTATTGTCTCCCCTACTTTTAACAATTCTAACAGAATGGTTCCCTGTTGTTTTCATATTACTGTTAATTTTGAAATATAATAAGAAAAGGAATCAGAGATATTCTTTCATTTGATTTATTTTTAAATAATCAACAATCTTTTTTACATCCTGACATTGATCCCGCCGGCATACAAGTAATGAATCATCAGCGTTTATAATAATGAGATTTTCAACACCAATAACTGCCGTAAATTTGCTTTGCGAGTATATATATGAATCTGCTGTTTTATCGGTAAAAATATTTCCTTTAACAACATTGCCATCATTGTTTTTATCAGAAAGGTTATATACCTCTTCCCAGCTTCCAACATCACTCCATGAAAATTCACCCTTTGTAAGATATACCTTTTTTGAATTTTCCATAATACCATAATCAATGGAGATACTTTTCAACTGGCCATATACTTTTGCTAAAATCTCATCATATTCCGGAGTTCCCATTGCAGCTGCAATTTTTCCAAGTCCTATGTTTAGATCAGGCATATAGTTTTTAATCTCGTCGAGGATAGAATCAACACGCCAGATAAACATACCACTATTCCAGAGGAAGTCCCCACTTTCAACAAACCTTACAGCTGTAGCATAATTAGGTTTTTCAGCAAATGTAAAAACTTTATGAATATTCAGTGCAGTTTCATTTTCATCAATCTGAATATATCCGTAACCAGTTTCCGGCCTTGTTGGAACAATACCAATAGTAACCAAACCACCGGAATCAAACGCAAAATCTGCAGCAGTTTTTAACGTAGAATGGAATTTATCAGTATCTTTTATTATATGATCTGCAGGCAGAATTATAGTAACAGCATCACTATCCTTCTTTTTTATAATAGAAGAAGCAAGCCCTATACATGCAGCGGTATTTCTTCCAAATGGTTCTTCTAAAATATTCTCAGCAGGAACATCAGAAAGCTGCCTAACTATTTCATCTCTTTGAAGCTTATTAGTAATAACATAAATATTCTCTTTTTCTACTATTCCCTCAAGCCTTCCAACCGTCGCCTGAATCATTGTATTAGAGCCAAAAATCTTCAGCAATTGCTTAGGTGTTTTTTCTTTGCTTCTGGGCCAGAACCTGGAACCGACACCTCCGGCCATAATAACAGCATAAGTTTTCATTTATTATCCTTAATTTCATTAATATTTTTTGTTCAGGAGGGAATTCTGATATTTTGTATCTTTTTTCCAAAATCCTCTGCCCTGTTCAGGTAATTTGTAATATCAACTTCTTTGCCTCTGACAACAGCTACAATAACAATCAGGCAGGCTCTAACAGCTTCTATAACTTCCTTGCCGGGCATAAGCGCTCTGGACTTAATTAAAAGTAATGCGTGCGAAATAGTTTTATGCATTCCTGCTATAATATCGAAACCAACTTTAGCAGACATTTCACCATTTTTACTCATAATCTTAGCGTACGTGCTTAGATCACCAAAATCAAATTCATCATTAGCAAGTTTTTTAAGCAGATTATCAATTTCTTTAATAGGCTTTAAAATTGCAGCTTCAAAATTCTGGAAAAACATATCTTCTTCATCAGACTCATCGTCAAGAATTATTTTTTCTTTTATTCTTTCACTTTCTGATTTCTCAAAGGTAACAGTTTCGTTATCTCTTTTTGAGAGATCTACAGGTATACTATTATCTTTTGCCGGCTCAGGCATCTGAACAGGTAATTCAGCAGATTTGGCTTCTTCATTTAACTTTTCAATAGTCTGCTTAAAGGTAGCAGGATTAACCATATCAAGCATATGGTTAAGGTCTTTAATAAGATACTGGCTGTGTTCTTTGAATTTATCAGAGATTTTAAAGAAATCAACATTGCCGCGAGAAAGAAATGTATACACTTCATTAAGGCGAATAGCAAGAGTTGAAAGTTCAGTAATCTTTTTCATTCTCCTGATATCTTCATCAAGATTCTCGGATTTACCAAGAAACTCGCGAAGCAGCGCAACAACTTCAATTTTTTGAGTGCTAAGCCTTAAGTTGTTGGAAGCAGCAGTTATGCTCTGAATAATATATAGTTTTGTTAAATTCATTTTATTTTTAATGTTCCCTGGTATAAATTAAAAACCGGAACGATAAACGAATAATCTATTAACAAACAATTTTAATCTTTATAAATTCTTGGTACACGCCTGCTGATACCGCACAAGACCTCATAAGGAATAGTCTCAAGCATATCAGCCCAATCCTGAGCCGAAATTTCCAGGCCAGCTTCTCTTCCAATTAAAGTAACTTTATCTCCTATTTTTATATCATCATCAAAAACATCAAACATAGCTCTATCCATTGCAATATTTCCAATTTGAGGATAGAATTTACCATTTATTATAGCATTAACTTTATTTGAAAGCCTCCGGCTAAAACCATCAGCATAACCAATGGGCACAGAAATAATTTTTGTTTTCTTTTGTGCTTTATAAGTTCTGCCGTAACTTACTGTTTCACACGGCATAATAGTTTTAACTGATGAAACTTCTGAATACAAAGAAAGAACTGGTTCAAGTTTTATTGGAGAGGCAGTTAAACATGGCGAATAGCCATATAAAATAAGCCCCGGCCTCACCATATCAAAATAAGCACCCGGTATATCAAGTACTGCGCCGCTGTTTGCAGCATGAACAAGCCCATAATTAACTTTGTCTTTTTTTAGTTCAGTTAATATGTGATTAAATCGTTCGAGCTGAAGCATTGCAAAACTTTTATCAATCTCATCTGCCGTTGCAAAATGAGTATAAATGCCATCAATTTTAAAATTCTTATCAAGATTCAGATTCCGGATATAATCCAGAGCCTCATCATATCTAACACCAAGCCTGTTCATTCCGGTATCAACCTTAACATGAACTCTTATTTTATAATCAGGATTTTCAAGCCTGTGTTTATTTGTTCCTTCAAGCAAAATACCAAGATGCAAATCAGTAAAAACAGAAGCTATGAGATTATTCTCAATAAGCTTGTAAACCTGCATTCTGTCAAAAGGTTCAAGTACTAAAACAGGTTGTTTTACTCCCAGATTTCTTAATTCAGCACCTTCGTCAGGAATGGCTACAGCATAATATTCAGGACTTTTATCATCAAGTGAATTAAGAGCTTTAACAACATCTTCAACACCATGGCCATAAGCATCAGCTTTTGTAATGGCCATAATTTTACGTTTTCCTGCTTTCTTTCTAATATTTAAAAAATTACTTTTAAGTTTCTTTAAATCAATAACAGCATAAGTTGGACGCATGGGATTTTTTTTATTATTGGGGCAAAATATAGTTTTTATTGTTTATATATCAAAAACTTATATACTTATATTCAATAAACAGAAAATTGCAAGCTTATTTTATTCAGCTGTTAAATGAAATAATACAAAACAGGATTATTATTTATTTCACCCGAAGAGTATTTAACAGGCAAGAAAGATATAGCAAGCAATCAGTGTTTTTAAAAATTATTACATGTATATTAATGCAATTCTGTGTATACAAACAGAGTTTTCATTTACATATGAAAAGTAAAAAATATTTCGAAAAGATTTGATATTTTTTTCATTAATGTATAACAATCCATTTAGTATTTATATTATAGATAATTTCAGACTGGTTTTATTTTCATAAAAATGGAAATAGGGGATTTTATTTTCCCTGAATTGAATAACAATACAAACACCATTCTAAATTTTGAGAATTGAAGTGTTGAAAAGTTATATATTGGTACAAAATGGAACAATTTAGAAATGGCATATATGTTGCAAATGATTCGGCGATTGTTCCTTCCGGGAATTAAGCAAACCCTATAAACCAACTGTTTAATTTCTTGACAATCGAGGGTTCAAGTGTTAAGTTTCATTAAAAAATCTAAATAATATGCTGACAGAATTTGGGAAAGTATTTGTTTTTTTACTGCTGGCGTTAATATTTGTTGGAGTAACATTATTAACCGCAAGGCTTTTAAGGCCAAAACGCCCTACCAAAGAAAAACTAATGATATATGAATGCGGAGAAAGCCCTGAAGGGAGTCCCTGGGTTAAATTTAATATAAGATTTTATGTAGTAGCTTTGATATTTTTAATTTTTGACGTGGAAGTAGTGTTATTAATACCATGGGCATTAGTTTATAAAACTTTTGGATTGGGTGGTTTTTTAGTCGGCGCAGTATTCCTTATACTACTGGGCCTTGGTATGGCATACGAATGGCGTAAAGGTGACCTGGAATGGGAAAAACCTAAACCACACCCATTATATCTTACCAAAAAACCAACTGCAGAAAAGAAAAAAGAACTTGAACCTGAAGAATTATTAAGCTAAAAAGAAAAAATTATGGGTTTATTAGATAAACAATTTAATGACGGAAATATTGTAATTTCTACAGTAGATGATGTTTTGAACTGGGCACGTTTGTCATCATTATGGCAAATGTCATTTGGTTTAGCCTGCTGTGCTATAGAAATGATGGCTACTTCAGCATCCCACTATGATTTTGACCGATTTGGAGTTATGCCACGCCCTTCCCCGCGTCAGTCAGACCTTATAATCATATCCGGAACAGTAACCCTAAAGATGGCAACAAGAATTAAAAGAGTTTACGAACAGATGCCTGATCCCAAATATGTAATATCTATGGGAAGCTGCTCAAACTGCGGCGGCCCTTACTGGGAACATGGCTACCATGTACTTAAGGGTATTGACAGAGTTATTCCGGTTGATGTATATGTACCCGGATGTCCTCCACGCCCTGAAGCTTTGCTTGAAGGATTATTGAAACTTCAGGACAAAATAAGAAAAGAATCATTAGTTAAGAAATCAGCATGAAAACAGTAGAAGAGATCTTCGAGTTAATAAAAAACAAGTTTCCGGAAGCTGTATTTAATCTGATAAATACACAACCGCTTGATTCATATATTGAAGTATCACCGTTGGAAGTTGATAAAATCACCTTCTTTCTCAGAGATACAGAAGAATTATTATTTGACAGCCTGGTATTGCTTTCAGGCGTTGATGATGCAAATGGCGAGACAAAAAAAGATGAAGACGGCGGAATTACAATTACAGGCGGAACATTAAGTGTATATTATCACCTGGAGTCTACAAGCCTGAGACATAAAGTTGTATTAAAAGCATCTACCCCACGAGAAAAACCTGAAGTTGTTTCAGTTACAGAAGTATGGAGATGTGCAGACTGGCATGAACGTGAAGCCTTTGATATGGTTGGTATCGTTTTCTTAAATCATCCTGATCTTAGAAGAATATTATTACCGTATGACTGGACAGCAGGATACCCTTTAAGAAAAGATTACAGGAATCCTGAATTTTACAATGGGATGAAAGTTCCATACTAATTTAGCCAAGTGGCTTAAGTGTTTTGCCTGTTCAAAACACAAAAATTGTTGTAGTAAATTTTATTAAAGATAAACTTAAAGTTTAAAGAATATGGCTCTTAAAACTGAAGAAATGGTTCTAAATATGGGCCCTCAACACCCTTCCACACATGGAGTGTTGAGACTTGAACTGATTCTTGAAGGTGAGATTATCCAGAAGGTAACCCCTCATATAGGATATCTTCACCGCTGCTTCGAAAAACATACAGAAGCAATGACCTACCCACAGGTAGTACCTTATACAGACAGAATGGATTATCTTTCTTCAATGTATAATGAATTTGGATACGCTGTTGCTGTTGAGAAACTTTGCGGAATTGAAGTTCCGGAAAGAGTAGAATATATAAGAGTAATAATGGGTGAGTTTCAAAGAATCGCTTCCCACCTTGTTGCTATTGGTACTTATGGAATAGATATAGGCGCTTTTACTCCATTCCTTTATTGTTTCAGGGACAGAGAGACAATTCTGAATTTATTTGAAATTACCTGCGGTGCAAGGCTTATGTATAATTATATATGGCCCGGGGGTGTATCTCATGACCTTCATCCGGATTTTATAAGGCTTGCAAAGGAATTTATCCCCTATTTTCGAAAGACAATAGACGAGCTGAATAATTTACTTTCTTACAATAAGATTTTTATTGAAAGAACTGCAAATGTTGGAATACTCCCAAAAGAAACTGCAATTAATTTTGGCATTACAGGGCCTATGTTAAGGGCTTCAGGATTTAAATGGGATATAAGAAAAGACGATCCATATTCTGTATATAATAAATTTGATTTTAATATACCGGTTGGCCAGGGCCTGGTAGGCACTGTTGGAGACAGCTGGGACAGATATTACGTTCGTGTTCTTGAAATGGAAGAAAGCTGCAAGATTATTGAACAGGCACTTGAACAGATACCTGAAGGTGATGTTTCATCAGCAATTCCTAAAAGAATTAAACCTCCTGTTGGACAGGTTTATGGCAGAGTTGAAAACCCGCGCGGCGAACTTGGTTATTTTATAATCAGCAATGGCGGCACAAGTCCTTTTAGAATTAAAGTTAGAGGGCCATCCTTTGTAAACCTTAGTATAATTGATGAATTATGCAGAGGCTATATGATTGCTGATGTAATTACAATTCTCGGTACTACAGATATAGTTCTTGGAGAGGTAGACAGATGATATATGATTCATTAAAATCATTCCTTGGAAGTGACATACTTGCAATGTTTATTTCTGCAGCGCTTCCGCTGGTTTATGTTTTAACATACGTTATTGTTGCTGTTTATCTCGAAAGAAAAATTTCAGCACATATACAGGATCGTCTCGGCCCTATGAGGGTTGGCTGGCACGGAACGCTTCAGCTTTTTGCTGATATGATAAAAATGATTATGAAGGAAGATATTGTTGCAAAAGATACAGATAAACCACTGTTTAACTTTGCACCTTATCTCATATTTATAGGCAGTTTCGGAGCTTTTGCGGCTATTCCTTTTACCAGTGCTTATATAGGTTCACAGCTTGACCTTGGAATATTCTATATTATAGGAATATCAGGACTTGTAGTTGCAGGCATTTTAATGGCCGGGTGGAGCAGTAATAACAAGTATTCTTTACTTGGAGCAATGCGATCTGCTGCGCAGATAGTTAGTTATGAAATTCCAACTATGCTTGTAGTTGTTACTATGGTAATGATTACCGGCACAATGAACCTGCACACTTTAAGTGAGATGCAGACAGGCCATATCTGGAACTGGATGTTGTTTGGCGGGCCGGAATTTGGAATAAATAAATTCATTTTTATTCCAATAATGGTTATAAACTTTATAATTGTTTATATAAGCACACTTGCTGAAGTAAACAGAACACCTTTTGATATACCGGAAGCAGAATCAGAACTTGTTTCAGGTTACCACACAGAGTATTCAGGAATGAAATTCGGCATGTTCTTCCTGGCAGAATACGCAAATATGTTTGCTGTATCCTGCATAGTTTCAGCCTTGTTTCTTGGAGGTTACCAGTCCCCGGTTGGATATCTTGGTAATTTGATTCATGCACAGTGGATGATACCAATAGAACAATTTTTCTGGTTTTCGCTTAAAGGAATTTTGTTCGTTTGTGTTCAAATGTGGATAAGGTGGACTGTTCCTCGTTTAAGAGTTGACCAGTTGATGGCTTTATGCTGGAAGTATCTTATTCCAATTGCTTTTGTTAATCTTTTAATAATCGGACTTTTAACAGTTTTATAATAATATGAAACAGTACTTTTTAAATTGCTGGAATGCACTTGCTACTACCTTCATTGGGATGAAAATAACTTTTAAACATCTCTTTGTACCTGCAGTAACAATACAGTATCCGGAAGTAAAGCCTGAACTGCCCGAAAGAGAAAGAAACAGGCTTTTTGTAAATATTGATGACTGCATAGGCTGTGACCAGTGTGCCAGGGCATGCCCGGTGAGCTGTATAAGCATTGATACGGTTAAGGGTATTCCGGGTGAAGACCTTGGAAAGACATCCAATGGCAAAAAGAAAGCTTTATGGGTTACAAAATTTAATATAGACATAGCAAAATGCTGTTTCTGCCAATTATGTGTATTCCCCTGCCCTACTGAGTGTATTTATATGACAGATATTTATGAATATTCTGAAATTGAACGCAGTAACCTGTTATATGATTTTGTTACTCTTACTCAGGAAGAAAGAGAAGAGAAAAAAAGTAATTATGCCAAATTTGAGGCAGAGAAAGCAGCGCAAAAAGCGGCTGCCGCAGCAGCTCCTAAACCGGAGGCTCCTAAAGCCGAAACTCCGAAACCAGCCGCTGCACCAAAACCGGCAGAACCTGCTGGTGAGGTAAAACCTGAAGAAAACAAAGACGCTAAAAAAGAACAATAAAAATGAATACTTACGATTTTCTATTTTATCTATTTGCTGCAATCACCTTACTATCGGCATTTTTTGTTGTAACAGTAAGAAATATTATATATTCAGCATACTTCCTCTTGTTTACTTTTTTTGGAGTAGCGGGTATATATGTGTTACTTGGAGCTGATTTTGTGGCTATAGTCCAGTTAATTGTATACGTTGGCGGTATACTTATACTGCTGCTGTTTGGTGTTATGCTTACCAATAAGATTACAAGTGTTGAAATTAAAACAGGAGCATGGCAAATAATACCTGCCAGTCTTGCAGTAATTTTATTTGGTGGTTTTCTTATAAAAGCAATAACCGGAACAAACTGGAAAACTATAAGCAGTGATATACCTGAAGCAACAACAGCTAACCTTGGAATGCTATTAATGCAGGAATATGTTGTTGTATTTGAACTGCTTGGAATTTTACTACTTATTGCACTTGTGGGTGCAGCAAGCTTAGCGAGGAAACAATCATGAGTATAGGATTAAATCATTTCCTGGTGATAAGTACAGTGCTTTTTTCTCTTGGCATTTTTGGTATAGTTACCAGGAAAAACGCCGTAATGGTATTGATGGGTATTGAGCTTATTCTTAATGCTGCTAACATTAATTTTGTTGCTTTTGCACGATTTGGCGGCTTTGGGCTTAAGGGACAGCTTATGGCACTTTTTGTAATAATACTTGCAGCTGCTGAAGCGGCAATTGCCCTGGCAATAGTACTTAATATATATAAGACATTTAATAATGTAAATGTTGATGAGATTGATACGCTGAAGGATTAACAGCGTTTACTGATAACAGAAATTAAACAAAGAATTAAAAGTTATGTCTGAATCTTTATTGATAAAAATAGCCATTACAATCCTCTTTTTGCCGTTAACAGGATTTGCAGTTTCAATATTTTTTGGCAAAAAGTTTAAGTACACATATGTAATTGAAACCCTGTTTATTTCGGTTGTTTTTATTTTGGCATCTGTACTGGCTTTTGTTAAGCTTTCATATTATGTAAATGCAAATATTGTATCGGAAATCCAGTGGATTAACCTTGGAAAAGTACATGTAGAACTTGGTATAATGATTGACAACCTTGCCGTAATAATGATGTGGGTTGTTGCTTTGATAAGCACTCTTGTTCACTTCTTCTCTCTTGGTTATATGAAGGGAGATATAAGATTTACCAGATATTATGCATACCTGGGATTATTTACATTTTCAATGACAGGTATAGTTTTTACTCATAACCTGTTGATGATGTACATGTTCTGGGAGCTTGTTGGTATTTCATCATATCTTTTAATTGGTTTCTGGTTTGAAAAGAAATCCGCTTCGGATGCATCAAAAAAAGCTTTTCTTGTAAACAGAGTGGGCGATACAGGAATGTTCCTTGGAATACTGATGACATTCCTTACTTATAATACATTTACATTCCAGTCAATATTTAATCAGCTTTCAGCAGGTGTATTACCATTTCACAGCGGTTTCTGGTTAACAGTAACCGGAGTTCTACTATTTATGGGCGCTGTGGGTAAATCAGCCCAGTTCCCGCTGCATGTATGGCTTCCTGATGCAATGGAAGGCCCAACACCTGTAAGTGCTCTTATCCATGCAGCGACAATGGTTGCCGCCGGCGTTTATTTTGTTACAAGAATGTTCCCTATGCTTACAGGAAATACACTGCTAATAATAGCTTCAATTGGTGCTATATCAGCTTTTATTCCTGCAACTATAGCTCTTACTCAAAACGATATTAAAAAGGTACTTGCTTATTCTACTGTAAGCCAGTTAGGTTATATGATAATGGCGCTTGGTATTGGCGCTTATAAGTTTGCTTTCTTCCATCTAATAACACACGCATTTTTTAAAGCATGCCTGTTTCTTGGTTCAGGTTCTGTGATTATGGCAATGCACCATGAACAGGATATCCGCAAAATGGGTGGACTTAGAAAAAAAATGCCGGTTACTTATGCAACCTTTCTGCTTGCAACACTTGCGCTTTCAGGTGTGCCGCTTACTTCCGGCTTCTTAAGCAAGGATGGAATACTTGCAGGGTCTTATGCCTTTGGCAGTTTAACTGGTTACTGGATATTTGCAATTGTTGGATTCCTTGTTGCTGCCCTTACAGCTTTTTATATGTTCAGGCTGGTTATTTTAACCTTCCATGGAGAGCCGAGAGACCAGCATAAATATGAACATGCAAAAGAGTCACCATTTGTTATGGCTATGCCTCTTGTAGTTTTATCAGCATTATCTGTATTCTTCTGGTATACTCCAAATCCGGCTAATCCTGATGCAGGCTGGTTCCTATCTTCATGGGTTAAAAATCCTGTAACTGTTGTTCCGCAGGAATACCGTTATAACTTTATGAAGACAGATGAAGCTGCTGCCCCTGCTGCGGCGGAAAGTCATTCGGCAGAACATCATGAAGTTATTTTTTCTGAATCTTATACTGAAGCAATGCACGCTGCACACTACCCTGCTATGGGAATTTCTATAGTTCTGGCAGCACTTGGCATTTTGCTGGCTTTTGCTTTCTATTACTGGAAGAAGTTAGACCCGGATAAGCTTGCGGAGAGTATTAAGCCGCTTTATAACTTATCATATAATAAATGGTATTTTGATGAGTTTTATAATGGTGTTATTGTTGCCGGGACACTTGCTTTCAGCAGATTTTTAGCGTGGTTTGATTCTACAATTGTTGATGGTCTGGTAAACCTTTCTGCTACTGTAACCCGTGCTCTTTCACGCTTTGTTGGCAAATTTGACAGCGTTGTTGTTGACGGGCTTGTTAACTTTATGGCATACCTTAGCGGATTTATTGGTTTGATATTCAGAAGGTTCCAGACTGGTAAAGTTCAGACATATGTTGTCCTTGCGGTATTTTCGCTTGTAATACTATTGTTTTTATTTAAGTCATTTTAAGAATGCCCCGGAAACGGGACTAAATTAGAGGAAATCATAGGTAAGTAAACATGCAAAACTTCCCAATCTTATCGTTCTTAACATTCCTGCCTGTTATAGGAATGATAATCATTTTGTTTCTGCCAAAGGAACAAGTTAAGCTGATTAGAGTATTTACACTTGTAATTACCGGTATTCAGCTTATTGCAGCAGCTTTTTTGTTAAGCTGGTACAATAAATCTCTTGGCGGATTCAATAATCCTGATTCTTTTCAATTTATAGAAAAATTCAGGTGGATTGATATTACAGGATTTTCCTGGATTGGCCAGATCAAAATTGATTACTATTTAGGAATTGATGGTCTTAGTGTGCCGATGGTTCTGTTAACTGCTTTGATATCATTCATAGCAACACTGTCATCATGGAGTATTGAAAAATCTGTTAAGGGATATTTTTTAATGTTCCTTCTGCTTGATACCGGAATGATGGGCGTATTTGTTTCACTTGATTTCTTCCTCTTCTATATTTTCTGGGAACTTATGCTTCTGCCTATGTATTTCCTTATTGGTATCTGGGGCGGCCCAAGAAGAGAATATGCTGCAATTAAGTTTTTCCTTTATACATTGTTTGGTTCAGTGTTTATGCTTCTTGTAATGATTGGGTTATATTTCAGCACAACAGAAACGCTGGCAAACGGATCAAAGATATTTACTTTTAATCTTGTTGAAATGATGAACCCTGCAAATTCTTATGCGGGGGGTATTCTTTCAGCGCTTAACCCGCACAACCTGAGGTTTATTGCTTACATAGCACTATTTGTCGGCTTTGCCATTAAAATTCCAATGTTCCCATTTCATACATGGCTGCCTGATGCACACGTTGAAGCTCCTACGGCTATCAGCGTTATACTTGCCGGCGTTCTTCTGAAAATGGGTACTTATGGTATTTTAAGAATATGCTACCCTATCTTCCCTGAAATCACATACCAGCTTGTATGGTATATTGGTTTATTTGGAATGATAAATATTATATACGGAGCTCTTTGTGCTCTTGCCCAAAAGGATCTGAAGAAGATGATTGCTTATTCTTCTGTATCCCACATGGGTTATGTGATGCTTGGTATGGCTTCACTTAATACAGCAGGCATTACCGGTGCTATTTTCCAGATGTTTAACCATGGTACAATTACTGCAATGCTATTCCTTATTGTTGGCGTTATATATGACAGAGCCCATACAAGAGGACTTGATGATTTTGGCGGCCTGGCATTAAAGATGCCAATTTACACTGGTTTTGTTATACTTGCTTTCTTTGCAGCCATCGGCTTACCTGGATTAAGCGGATTTGTTTCTGAAGCTTTTGTATTCCTTGGTGCTTTCAGGGAAGCTGGAATCAGAGTTATTACTGTTTGCTCAACACTCGGTATTCTGCTTGGCGCCGGCTACATGCTTTGGGCGTTACAGAGAGTTTTTCTTGGAACTTTACCTGAAAAATGGAATAGCCTAAAAGACTTAACTGTGAGAGAATATGCAATGCTTATTCCCTTAACAGTTATAGTATTATTCCTGGGTATCAATCCATCAGCAATGCTTAACCTTATGAATACAAGTGTTAATTCAATGGTTAAGTTTATGGATAGTGCAAAAGTGATTTACAGCTCAATGGCTGGTTTTTAATAAATTAATACTGAGTTTATAAAGTGGATAAAAGTTTATCATATATAACCGGAAGCCTGCAATATCTTACGCCGGAAATTGTTATAGCAATTACACTGGCATTGATAGTTACAGTTGACCTTATTATGAACAAAAACAAAAAACTGCTTCCATGGATCTCGATAGCAGGATTGATTATTGCAGGTTATTTTGTACTTCAACAGTTTAACCTTAATGTTTTTGCTTCAAAAGGCAATGGATCTGCAGGCATGATAGCAGTTGATGCTTTTGGTGCGTTTTTTAAAGGATTGGTTATAACTGCTACTTTCTTTGTAGTATTGTTCTCATTAAGTTCATCAGAAATAAAGGCCGCCCTGGACAGGCATGGTGAGTACTATACCTTAATTTACGGGATGGTACTGGGCATGTTTGTGCTGATTTCTGCTGCCGATTTAATCTTGATTTATTTATCTCTTGAACTGCTTTCCCTTTCCTCTTATGTACTGACAGGTTTTACTAAAAAATCTTTGAGAAATAGTGAAGCTTCAATGAAATACCTTATTTATGGTTCCGTTTCCTCAGGAATCATGCTTTTTGGTATTTCCTTAATTTATGGGCTTACAGGAAGTACAAATCTTTATGAAATAAACTCACTTATTCAGGCTCCGCAGTTTGATAGTGTAATATTTGTAATAGCCGGCCTTCTGATATTTGTTGGTATGGGATATAAAATTTCAGCAGCTCCTTTCCATTTCTGGACTCCGGATGTTTACGAAGGAGCACCTATTACAATAACTGCTTATCTATCAGTAGCAAGTAAAGCTGCTGGTTTTGCTCTTCTGATACGCTTTATTAAAATTACATTTATTAAATCTATTGATGATAACGGCTACTGGCAGTTGATAAATATTATTGACTGGAAAACATTCTTTGCAATTATTTCAATTCTTACAATGACTCTCGGTAACTTTGCGGCGTTATGGCAGGATAACCTGAAAAGAATGCTTGCTTATTCAAGCATTGCACATGCTGGTTATTTGCTGCTTGGTCTTGCTGTATTGTCAAACACCGGTTTAACTGCAATTCTTATTTATTTTGCAGTTTATGCATTTATGAATTTAGGTGCTTTCTTTATTGTTATGCTAATTGCTAATAAGACCGGTAATGAAGACATTGACGATTATAAAGGATTGGGTTACTCAATTCCATTTCTGGGAACCTGCCTGGCAATATTCCTGATCTCATTAACAGGACTCCCTCCTACTGCAGGATTTGTTGGAAAACTTTATATATTCACGGCCCTTATTGATGGTAAAATGTTTACACTGGCAGTAATTGCAGTAATTAACAGCGTTGTATCACTTTATTATTACATTAGAGTTTTAAGAAATTTGTTCCTTACACGCCCGGATGTTCCTCGTGAAGGTTTTAATACTTCTGTAGCGGATATAGTTGTTGTTTTATTACTTGTAACTCCAATCCTCTTTTTTGGAATTTACTTTACTCCGCTTGTTAACTTCGCAAAAGCATCAATCAATATATTAGGTTTTTGATTCCAAATTTTAGCAGGGCTTATTGCCCTGCTTTTTCTTTTCTCTCCATTTCTTATAACCTATAGAATAATAGATAACAGCTTTAATTATTTATTAGTTACTTTGTCATAACTATTGACACTTACTTTTATCAAAATTTAAAATCATTGCTTTATTTCTTGCTTTAACAATAGAATTTTTATATGTTTGATATACGACTTATTCAGTCCTATATATGTTAAAAATATCAAAAAAATCAGAATACGCTTTATTAGCAATCAAATACATAGCCCTGGAAGCAAGAAAAAATAGCTTATCTCCTGACTATGCTACTGAAAACAATTGTAATTGTGTAAATGCAAAGGAAATATCCGTAAACTACAATATTCCCTATGATTTGCTTTGTAAGATTCTCCAGAAACTGGCAAAGAAGAAAATAATTACTTCATTTCAGGGTGTTAAAGGAGGCTACACCCTAGCCCGGAATGCAAATGAAATCACTATAAATGATGTGATTTCATCAATTGAAAAAATTGAGTTGACAAATTGCCTGAAAGCTGATGGCAAGGGTTCATCAACTGACTGTGCAAGATATGACTGCTGCCAGATAAAGAACCCGTTAAATAAAATACAGGTGGAAATAAATAAACTATTTAATTCCACTACTATTAATCAGATTTTATAATATTTTAAGGATATGAATTTCCCAATTTTCTTAGATTACCACTCAACTACACCGGTTGATCCGCGTGTATTTGAATTTATGTCCCCTTACTTTACCGGGAAATTTGGAAATGCATCAAGTACACATACTTTTGGATATGAAGCTGATTCAGTAGTAAAGTATGCAAGAAATACAATAGCTGGTTTGATAGGAGCGATGCCAGAAGAAATTTATTTTACCAGCGGAGCTACTGAGTCAATTAATATGGTTCACAGTGGTATTGCAATGGCTTATAGAAGCAAAGGTAATAAAGTTATTTCTTCTGCTATTGAGCACTCTGCTTCCTATGAATCTTTGAGAAATCTTGAACGATATGGATATAACATAGTGTTCCTTCCTGTTTATAGTGATGGATTAGTTGACATTAATCTTTTAAGAAAAGAAATTGATTCCGGGACGATTCTTGTAAGTATAATGACAGCAAATAATGAGGTAGGCACAATACAGGATATTAAAGAAATTGGCAATATCTGTAAGGAACATAACATTCTTTTTCATACAGACGCAGCACAGGCAGTTGGGAAAATCAGATTTAATGTAAATGAAAATAATACTGATCTTGTTTCATTTACAGCACACAAGATTTACGGGCCAAAAGGTATAGGCGGATTATTTATCAAAAATGGAAAAAGAAAGATAAACCTTGAACCAGTTTTTTATGGTGGTGGACAGGAAAAAGGCCTGAGGCCGGGAACATTAAATATACCAGGTATTGCCGGATTTGGAAAGGCTGCAGAAATAATTGCATCTGAAATGGATACTGAAACAGTCAGAATAAAAGACCTGCGTGACCAGCTTTATTGCAGCATTAAGAATAATGTTCCAGATGTTTACTTAAATGGTTCTGAAACAAACAGACTTTATAATAATCTTAATGTCTCGTTAGAAGGCATCAGGTCTGAAGTTCTTATTTCCAGTATAAGAGAAATTGCGTTTTCTTCGGGGGCAGCATGTTCTTCTGGATCCACAAAACCAAGCCGGATACTTACCGCAATAGGTATACCGGAACACCTGGCTAAGTCATCTATTAGGTTTGGATTAGGAAGATTTACTACTAAAGAAGAAGTTGATTATACAATTATAAAATTAATAAATACTGTAACAGAATTGAGAAAATACTCTTCTGCTTACATAACAAAAGATTAAGAAAGACAGTAAAATGGAATTAAAAACAAACAGATATTATGAACTTTTAAGAGATGATTATACAGTATTTTTAAATTTTCTCAAAGCAAAACAGCCGTTATTTCATAATGCAAATCTTTTTTTAAGAGATTTTGAATATGGTGTAAAACGTTTTCTTGAGAAAAAAGATATAAAAGTTAATACATCTGAAACTGAAACTATTGCGGCTGAATTAAGCGGATTTCTAGTAAAACAAGGTATACTTATTCCCATAAACCATAACACATGGAAATTAAATTACCTGGAGTTTGTAACTACAAAACCCGGGGATCCCCTTTCATAGGCAAATGAAAACAGTATAAAAGGAAAACTAAAATGACAAGCGGACAAATAATACCGGAAATAAGAATAACAGAAAAAGCAGTTAAAGAAGTAAAAAAGATTATGGAGGAAAATAAAGTTCCTTCAGATTGTGGATTGAGAGTAGGTGTAAAGGGAGGTGGATGTTCAGGATTACAATATTCGCTGGGATTTGATACCGGAGCTAAAGAGGGCGACACTATCATTGAAAACAATGGTGTTAAAATATTTATCGATGGAAAAAGCCTGTTTTATCTTTCCGGGACAGAGCTGGATTTCAGTGACGGGCTTAATGGGAGAGGTTTTATTTTTAATAACCCTAATGCAGTAAAAACTTGCGGATGCGGTGAATCTTTTGGAGTTTAATTGAATCATAACCCTGAGAGGAAAAATGGAAAGAAGAAAATTCCTGTTATCTTTAGGAGTAGTATCAGTTGCTGCCGGAATGGAACCTTTTTCGAAAACATTAAATACAATAACAAACAAGCTCTCCCCTGCCGGGGCGGGCAATTTAAATAGGAGGAATAAAATGGGTAAATTCGAATTACCTCAGTTACCATATAGTTATGACGCATTAGAACCTTATATTGATAAGCAGACAATGGAACTGCATCATTCAAAGCATCACAACGCTTATGTAACAAATCTTAATAATGCTGTTGCCGGAACAGATGCAGAAGGAAAATCGTTAGAGGAAATAATTAAGAATATATCAAAATATCCAATGGCTGTCAGAAATAATGGTGGTGGAGTTTATAATCACAATTTATTCTGGCAATTAATGAAGCCAAACGGAGGTGGAACTCCAGCAGGTGAGCTTGGAGGAGCTATTAACTCAACTTTTGGATCTTTTGATGAATTCAAGAAACTATTCAGTACAGCTGCTGCAACTCGTTTTGGTTCAGGATGGGCATGGCTCATAGTTCAGAATGGAAAGCTTATTATAACTTCAACTCAAAATCAGGACAGTCCTGAAATGGACATTGCTGATCAAAAAGGAACTCCAATCTTAACACTTGACGTTTGGGAACATGCTTATTATCTTAAGTATCAAAACAGACGCCCTGAATACATTGAAAACTGGTGGAATGTAATTAACTGGGATGAAGTTGCCAGAAGATTTAAAGAAGCAAAATAAAATATTATTTTAGTACCTTCAGGCAGCAGGTATAATAAACCTGCTGCCTGTTGTCTGGATTAGTTTATGACAATACCTATTTTCCCTCTTAACCTTGTAGTTTTCCCTAAATCCCGATACCCCCTTCATATCTTTGAAGAGCGATATAAAAAAATGATAAATCGCTGTATAAATGAAAATGCAGGTTTTGGAATACTACCAAAACTTGAAAACGAATTGTCTCCGATTGGCAGTTATGTATTGGTTAGCAATATACTTAAGAAGAATGAAAATGGTGAAATAGATATAGTTGTAATTGGAGTCGGGCGATTTTTAGTACGTGATATTAAAATACATCCTGATGGTTATAATATTGCTGAGATTGATGAATACAACGATATGCCTGAAAATGTTAATGAGGAACTACTCTATGAAATGAAGACAATGTTCGAAGGTATAATAGAAAAAATACAATTCCGATTAGAGGATTCTTTTTGGAAAAACTATATTAACTCTTCCTCGAAGTCTTTTAAACTTGCTGAAAAATCAGGACTTTCAATTAAACAGCAGGTTGAGTTACTCTCAATGCAAAATGAGAATGAAAGAATCAATTATCTTATTTCGCATTATGTGAATCTTAAAAAGCAGATTTCAGAAAGTACTCTTTCCAACAATATAATTATTAGTGATGGTTATATAAATGATTTGGAATTATAGGGCAGAAATATATTAATACTTCTGCCCTGTAAAATTACGGTACTTTAACTGCGTATTTTTCAGCAAGTGTAATTCTATTCATTGCTCTTGCCATAGCAAGTTCAGCGCGGACCATATCAATATCTTTAGAGCCTTTTTGTTCAAGTCTTTCTTTTGCACGCTGAAGAGAATTTTCAGCGCGCTTGATGTCAATACTATCAACATTTTCAACTGAATCAGCTAACACCAGAATATTATTATTCAAGACTTCAGCAGTTCCGCCTGCAGTTGAAAAATACAATTTATTTACATCATCTGTCTGAACAATTATAAGTCCTATTTCCAGTATACTCATAAGCGGTGCATGATTATGAAGTACCTGAAAACTGCCTTTAGTACCTGGCAAAGTAACAGATTTAACCAAACCTGAATAAACAGCTTTTGATGGTGAGATTATTTCCAGTTTTAATTCAGCCATAGTTATGCCTACTTCAAGGTTTTTGCTTTTTCAACAGCCTCTTCAATAGTACCGACAAACATAAATGCCTGTTCAGGCAAATCATCGTAATGGCCGTCTATAATACCTTTAAAGCCTCTTATAGTATCTTCCATTTTAACGTATTTACCCTTATAGCCGGTATACTGTTCAGCAACATTGAAAGGCTGGCTAAAGAATCTTTGAATTCTTCTTGCTCTTTTAACTACAAGTTTATCTTCATCAGATAATTCATCCATACCCAAAATATTGATAATATCCTGCAGGTCTTTATAATGCTGGAGAATTTCCTTGCAATTTCTGGCAACGTTATAATGTTCGTCGCCTATAATACCCGGATCAAGAATTCTTGATGTAGAATCAAGCGGGTCAACAGCCGGGTAAATACCAAGAGAAGAAATCTGACGGCTCAAAACCGTTGTAGCATCAAGGTGAGCAAAAGCCGCAGCCGGAGCAGGGTCAGTTAAGTCATCAGCAGGTACATAAATAGCCTGAACTGAAGTAATAGAACCTTTATCAGTTGAGGTAATTCTTTCCTGCAAAGCACCCATTTCGGTAGCAAGGTTAGGCTGGTAGCCAACCGCAGAAGGCATACGTCCAAGCAGCGCAGATACCTCTGAGCCTGCCTGTGTAAAACGGAATATATTATCAATAAAGAGAAGTACGTCCCTTCCCTCTTCTTCTCTGAAATATTCTGCAATAGTTAAACCTGTAAGAGCAACTCTTAATCTTGCTCCCGGAGGTTCATTCATCTGGCCAAAAACAAGTGCAGTTTTATTTATAACACCAGATTCTTTCATTTCACGCCACAGGTCATTACCTTCACGGGTTCTTTCACCTACACCGGCAAACACAGAATAGCCGCCATGTTCCTGGGCAATATTATGAATAAGTTCCTGTATAATAACAGTTTTACCAACACCTGCGCCGCCAAAAAGACCTGTTTTTCCACCTTTGGAATATGGTTCTATAAGGTCAATTACTTTTATACCGGTTTCAAAAATTTCAGCTTTTGTAGAAAGATGAGAAAATTTTGGAGCAGGACGGTGAATAGGGTATTTTTTGGCTGTCTTTATTTCACCAAGGCTGTCAATACCCTGACCAATTACGTTAATAAGCCTTCCTAATGTTTCGGGCCCTACCGGAACAGAAATAGGTTCGCCTGTATCAAAAGCATCCATTCCTCTTGTAAGACCATCTGTAGAATCCATTGCAACAGTTCGAACCCTGTCTTCACCAAGGTGCTGCTGAACTTCACAAATAAGATTTTCCTGTACACCTTCAGAATTAGTACGTGGAATTTTAATAGCGTTGTATATTCCAGGTAAGTGGCCACCTTCAAATTCAATGTCTACTACCGGGCCAATAACCTGTATAATCTGGCCTTTTATTTCGCTCATTAGTCTTCCTTATTCATAATATTTATTTATAGACATTAAATTTAGTAATTTGGGTATGATTAAACAAATACAAATATTCATCTATTTTTCGATGTTTCATGCCATATTCCTTCATGAATATAGGGGCAGCCACTCCTCCTCTATTTATTTTAGTATCATAAGTTTTTTTGAGGATACAAAGTCACCTGATTTTATCCTGTAGATATAAGTACCACTTGCCAGTTCACCCGCATCTAGTTTTATATTGTGAACTCCGGCGCTTAAAAGTCCGCTGTAAATAGTTTCAACTTCCCGGCCTAGTATATCATAAAGTTTTATTTCTGTAATCACCTCATATGGAACCTGCACTTTTATTGTTGTATAAGGATTAAACGGATTAGGATAATTTTGCCCCAGCTCAAATGACAGTTGATGTAATGCCTCCCCATCATCAACTGAAGATATTATTCCTGATATAATTTTATATTTTTCCCTTGCCTTACTTATAGCTTTTTTTAGTCCATCCAGTCCGTCTCCGGCAGCAATTGCAAAAGCTACATTTAATGTATCATAGCTTTTTATGATATAAGGGCCACCGGAAATTACAAAAGAAACATCGGCATTTTCTGCAGTTCTTTTCTTAATACCATTACTCATAGCAAGCCATTTTTCATCACGTGTAAATCCCCCGCCGCCTGCATAAACACCAATACCACCATCTCCCCCGCTATTACTGATAGCGTAATAGTTGCATTTGTCCCCACTTAGAAAAGAGCACCCTGCATATGTTTTTATAGTTCCCCCCATCTTATATGCATAGCCCAATAAGTCTTTTTCATCATAATTTGCCATATCACCAGTTGCATCTGATGATAACATATTCCAATCAAGAAACAGACCTGCAAATAAGTTTTCTAATTGTTTATCATTATTATTAACTAATTGGTAATTCAATATAATAAAGCTGTTGTACGGTTCTGTTAACCAGGAATAACTTTTCAGTATTGTTGTAATACCCAGTTTGTTTTCTCCTTCTCCATCATCATTAAAAATAGCAGTACCTTCTTCATCTGCAATCTGATTATCTTTATTAATCCAAAATGGTTTGATCATTTTAAATGAGGAGTCTTTATTAGAAAGCCCTCTTGCCGAATTTGACAGATTTAATGCTGAATTACCAATCATCAATGCGCCTTCATATAAAAGATTAGCTCCTCCATTATATTTAAAACCTATACCCTGAGTATTTTCCCAGAAATCATTAAACCCGATATTACCTTCACTGGCAACAGTCATTTCTATTTTTCCTGTTGACAAAGTCTGATATGTTTGATTAATTAACAAATCACCCCATTGAAAATCAGAAAAACCATCTGTATTATATTTCAAAAGAAATGATAATTTATAGTTTTGAGGCACATGATCTTTGATTTTTATTCTGAAAGGAGCTGAGTAATTATCAAAATATTCTGATCCGCTAATTGCACCAATATTAAACGAATTATTTAGTATTTCTATATTTGTATCGGCAGACTCAATTTGGATTACCATAGCATTAAAAGCATTTAAAATATTATAATACTTACAGCCTATTGTAATAATTTCACCTGGTTCAAAAATACCGTTACCATTACCACCACGATATTCATCCAGGGCATTGATATCATAAGAGCGGACAGATACAGAATTTATATTTTTTAAAGTATTATATGCATTTATTCTGCCACTGCCCAGCATGTATTCGTATCCGGGATTAAGATTATCAATATTATCAGCATTAACTCTAATCTGTTGAGCAATCTGTAAGGGAGAAAAATCAGGATGCAATGATTTAACCAGCCCTGCCAGGCCAGCTACCAAAGGTGCGGCCATTGACGTACCGCTGAATACTTCATATGTATTATCCTGCCAGGTTGATTTAATACTTTTGCCTGGTGCTGATACACCAATCAATTCGCCATAATTTGAAAAATCAGATTTAGTATCGCCCTTATCTGTAGATGCCACTGGAAATACATCATTATAACAGGCTGGATAATATTTTTGCCTTGATGAATTATTACCGGCGGCAGCAATAACAAGAGCACCTTTGGAGGTGGCATATTCAATAGCTTCTCTGCCAGATTCAGAATATTCATCACCTCCCCAACTACAGTTTATAATACTTGCTCCATTATTTGCGGCATAAATTATTCCTTCAAATCCATACACAATATATGGCCCTCCTGAAGGACTGCGGTACCCATCAATTGTTGTCTTTACAGGCATAATAGTAACCGAATAACCTATAGATGCCACACCTATACCATTGTCAGATACGGCCCCGGCAATCCCTGCAACATGAGTACCATGATCCGGACGATCTTCCATTGGGTTATTATCCGGATTACCTTCAAGCCCACCAAAATCCCAGCCATTAACATCATCCACATAACCGTTTTTATCATCATCAATTCCATTATCCGGAATTTCTTTTGGGTTGTTCCAAATATGCGCTTTAAGGTCAGGGTGATCCCAATCTACACCAGTATCAACAACTGCAATTATAACTTTTTTATCACCCTTTGTAATATCCCATGCATTAGCAGCTGAAATGGCTGCCAGGTTCCACTGATCATTATAAAGCTCATCATCCGGAATGAAATCAGTTGTATACACATAATGTGGTTCAGCCCACAATACTTCACCAGACTGCCTGATGGTTTCAGCTACTTTCATTGGATCTTCCTTTGAGGAATACTTAATTTCTATTATTGAACCTAATGAATTATCCTTTTCATCATTACAGTAGAACCTCTGCCTTGTTCCAATTAGTTTAAAATCCTTTATACCTTTTGAAGCTTCGTACGGAAGTGATAATACAGATGAAGATTTATATAGGAAATTCCCTTTCAGCTTTACCACCACGGTATTTGCCAGAAATAATTTTCCGTCCTTTTCGATTATTTTTTCATTTTTGTATTGTGCCTGTGTAAAAGATGCATATATTATTACGCAAATGAGACAATATATTTTCAACAATTCTTTTTTCATAATAATTACCATATTTAGATTTTTTTACGTGATATTTTATTTCAGAATTATCATTTTCTTAGTACAGTTGTATGTACCTGCTGCAAGCTTGTAGAAGTAAACTCCTGATGCACAATTGCCTGCATTGAATATCACTTCATAATTACCGGGAACCTGCTCTTCATTAACAAGCTCGGCAATTTCATTACCCAGTATGTCAAATACTTTTAGTGATACATGGCTCTCGGTCTTTGGAGTATTCCCAGTAAAAGGTACTGAATATCTTATAGTTGTAGCCGGATTAAAAGGATTAGGATAGTTTTGATAAAGTATATAGTCATTTATACTTATATTATCTTCTTCTACAACCGTAATATCAGGTTTGTTTGTACTTAATATTGTACCTCCGCTGCCAACGGCAAATGCTGTATCTTTCCCAAATACATAGACCCCATATAATGAATTCACAGTGGGTGGATATTCAAATGACCAGTTATTGCCACCATCTGTAGTTTTTATTATCAGACAGTAATTGGGCCCAGTTCCACTTTCACCAACCGCATAACCGTTTAACAAATCGCTAAAGTGGGCTGATTTGACTGTTATACCAATGTCAAAGGCGTTAAATTTAAATACCCAGGTTTTTCCCCCATCATCGGTTCTAAATATTCCATTAAGAGAAGTAGCAAAACCTGTATTTTCATTAAGAAAATAAAGAGAGGTAGTAGTGCTAAAAAGTGGCAATTTAGATAAGTACTCCCAGGTTATGCCTTTATCTGTGGAATGATAAAAAACTCCATATTCACCCATAGCTATAACATTAGTAGAAGACAGAACCTGAAGTTTAGTGGGATAGAAAGCTTCATCTGTTTTTATTTCAGATATAAGACTCCATGTAAGTCCTCCATCAGCAGTAGTATATATTTCACCAGGATACTCTTCATACCCGGGAGGTATCGTGTTATTATCCTGTGAAAAAGCAATAATGATTCCATTATTTTCATCAAAAAAATCTGCTGATGACAGTTTTAGATTTTCTTTTAACGTAACATAATTCCAGGTATCCCCTCCATCATTAGTTACTTGCAAGAAAGAATGCTCAGAATAATCTGTTTCATTTTGTTTTGAACCGGTAACGATATAGTGATTATCGCTGATCATATTTATTGAATTAAGATTGCCTTCAGCCCCGGTGCTTTTTTCAGTCCAGTGTTTTCCGTTATCATTTGTAGTAATAACTGAGCAATTTCCCCCAACAGCAATTCCCTTTTCGTGGTTTATAAAATCAATATCAAAAAGGCCAAATATATTTCCTGAAGAAAGTGCATTCCATGTTAAGCCTGCATCAGTTGTTTTAATAATTACACCGCATGTACCAACAAGATAACCCGTTGATGCATCAATAAAACTTGCATCGGTAAATGAAGGATTACTCCAGCTAAAATTCAGATAATTGATATTATTGCCAGTAACCTGTGTCCATTCCTTTCCGCCATCAACAGTTCTTAAAATAAGGCCATACTCTCCTGCGGCAATACCAGTATTTTCATCTGCAAATTTTACTGTTGAAATAGTTATATACCATGGTAAAACGGGTATTTCCAGTTGTGACCATGAAACTCCCAAATCAGTTGATTTTAATATTTGATGGTCACCTGCAGTATAAATTATGGTATCATTAACACTGCAAATATCTTCAAGAACAGTTGATACCTCTTTAATTTTCTCCCAGTTTAATCCGCTATCAGAGGTTTTATAAATTACGCCTCCTGCTGATGCAGTAGTTCCGCAAGCAAAACCAGTAGAATCATTAATGAAATGCATTTTAGAAATCAGGCCATTATCAGGTAATGGTATACTTATCCATGTTTCGCCGGCATCAGTTGAACGCAGAATTTTATCATTTCTCCCGCCTGCAACAATCAAAGTATCATTAACATAAACCATAGTCTGTATAAGATAATTTATAGGCGGATATTTCCTTATCCAGTTTTCTCCACCATTGGTAGTTTTGAATATATCCCCCGATCCACCTGCAACAATACCATAATTGCTATTAAGAAAATCTATTGCAAAAAAATTTCTTATGGTTTGCCAATCAGGTTTATTCCATGTTTTTCCTGCATCTGTCGATTTTATAATCTTACCAAATAAGCCGCAGATATAAAGATTATTTTCATGTATGGAAATTGATTGATTTGATTCGCCATCCGGCAATGGGTTCTGAAAAGCCCACTGACTTGGTTGCCCAAAGACCATAATTGGAAATAAAAAGGTAATAAGTAGTTTTAAAAAAGGTGTATTTAACATTATTTCTCCGATTACTAATTCTTTTTCAAATGTTAATACAATTCAAATCCTGAAAACCCTATTTTCAGGTTATAATTTCAAACTATTTAGGGGAAAGATTAAAAACGGAGTTCTAAAAATAATGTTGGGATTATTCCTAGCATGTAAACATCGGTAGTAACTATTTTGTTGTTTCGCAGATTAAGAAATCTATACCATATGTTTTTTTTGTCATATACATTAAAAATTGAAATACCTGTATTGGCATCAAACAATGAGTTTGAATATGTATATATTATTGAAATATCAAGTTGATGTGAACCGGGAAATCTGCATGAATTATACTCCCCGGGATCTTCAAAATGTAAAACCGAACTGCCTGGATATGTTTCCTTTAAGAGAGGAACAGTATAAGGCCTGCCTGACATATAATGCCACACAGCAGAAAATATAAAACAATTTAATTTGTAATTAGCTACTAAATCAATTTTATGAGGACTGTCACTGGAGGAGGGACATTCTTTTAAGATATTCTCATAATAGTATCTGCTTATGGTTTTGCAATAACTGTAGCTAAACCATGATAGGAAATTACCCCATGTTTTTTTAACAGTAAAATCTATTCCTTTTACTGATGCATTATTCTGTATTGCAGGAAGTGAATTAAATCTTTCAGAAATGTACCATTCATGCAACGATTCGAGAACATTATATAGTTTTTTATAATATACTTCAATGTCTACCGATAAGTTGTTTTTCTCATACAAAGCACCTATTATATAATGATCAGCTGAAAGCGGTTTTATATCAGAGTTATTAGCAGTAATCCATGATACTCTTGCCTGTAGAAGGTTAGAAAAATCATCATATTGCATTAAATACTGGTAGTATTTTCCTGCTGCGCCTTTTAATGTTATGCTATTACTGAAGCTGTAGTTTATCGATAACCGGGGTTCATAGTTTATAGTATTTATTGTACTGTATTTATTTATACGTAAACCACCTGTTGCAGTAAAGCAGTTGTTAATTTGCCACGTATCCTGAAAATAAAATGAATATAAGTCACCATTGTTCAGTTTGCTGCTTGTATTTATTCTGGTACCATACAAAGGAATATACTCCATTAAAAATTCGTATGAAGTTAATAATGAAGAATACATAATTCCCATTTCTGCCTTGTGTGAGGTACTTATGTTCCATGCCAAATCTGATTTTATTGTTTTATCTGTTAACTCATTTCTGGTGTTAAGTGTATTTATGAATACTGTATCTATCAGTACTGTATTATCCCAGTCTTTTACATTACCCGTTTTATATTTTGAATGAGATATTACTGTTGTGGAGAACAATTCATCATTCCACTGTCTGAACCACCTTACACCCAAGCAGCTGTTTTTAACATTGGAATTTTCATTGAATTTTATGACATGTGCTTTGGTATCTCCACGCGATTCAGATTTATCAAGGCCGGAAAAATAACTGATTGAGACAACATCATTTTTCCCGGATAATAATGTAAGTTTCCCTAGGATATCATTAAAAGTAACATCTCTCTTATCATTTTCGCCTGATGGGCGCTGCTCTTCAGCTTCGTATAAAGCAATGTTATTCCTGAAAGAATTAAATACTCTGTCATATAAAGAGCCCAGTATAAAATTTGAGAATGAACTTCTTCCTGATACTATAAGGCTTCCTGTTCCAAACAACGGGAATTCACCTGTTGCCTGCCAGCTCATTTGATTGCATCCAGCTTCAATGGAAGGCTTTGTTATACTTCCATTTTTCAACGTATATTCAATTACTCCGGAAACCCGTGTACCATATTTTGCAGGAAAGCCTCCTTTATAAACCTGTACATCTTTTACAGCAGAAGGGCTGAATGAATTTAGAAAGCCAAAAGAATGGTTCATGTGATACATTACTATTCCATCAAACAATACCAGATTTTGCGAAGGAATTCCTCCTCTTATATTTAACCCGCTTGAACCAAAGTTACTTGTTGAAATGCCGGAGATTAGCTGAAGTGACCGGGATATATCATCATTTCCCAATACGGGAAGTATTGTAAAATTCTGTGGGGATAAGGCTACTTTACCGGGCTCTTTTTTTATATTAAAGATATCAAAATCACCGGCATTTATTATAACTGGACTGATTTTAATAGCTGATTCTTCAAGCCCAATTTCTACATAAATAACAGGATTTTTATCTTTTTCTAATATTACAGTTTTATTAAAATATCCAAGCCTCCTTATATTAAGTGTTATTTCACTGGCAGCAATATTTTTTATAATGAAGAAGCCATTTTCATTAGTTAAACTACCTCTTCCTGAATGGTCAGTTGTAACAAGGGTGTATGGTAAAGGTTCATCTGTTTTGCTGTCAGTCACTCTTCCTTTAATAGTAATAAAATCGTCAGGAGTTTTACGAGATATAATAACCTGGTTACTTTTTATATAATCATATTTCAGGTTAAACTGCGGAAGAATACTATCAAGTATTTTATCTATTGTCGAATTCTTATAACTGCAGGTGACATAACAAGTATCAGTTATGTCATTATTATAGACAAATATTATATCAGTTTGGGAAGACAATATTTTAAAACATTGGCTTAATTGCCCATTCTGAATAACTAAGTTTACAGATTTATTTGAAGTTATTTCTGAGTGCAGAATAAAATTAAAAATAAAAATCAGGCTCAGAATTATTCTCGAAACCCTCAATTTTTCCCTTCTAAACATAAAACAAAATTTAAATCAAATACAGGCAAGTTATTATTTATATAAGGATATAATATTATTCTCTTTTTTATATTTACAATTTACAGTTTTGGTAACCGCATTCAATATTTCAGGTAACGTTTGATTTTTAAATGTTCCGGTAATTTTTAATCTGGCAAGAGAAATATCCGAAACAACAATTTTAGTATTAAAATGCCTTGATAATTCTTCTGTAAGTTCAATTAAAGGAATATCATCAAAAACAAGTATTCCATTTATCCAACCATTAAGGTATTCAGCTTTAACTGATATAGGTTCTGTAGGTGCATGTTTATTTATACATTCACTCATTTGATCCCTTTTAACTTTAACCTTTTTCTCTATTTTTTTTAATGAAGAAAATAACACTATCCCTTTCTCAACCACTAAACTTGTTTTGTTATCCCTTGCTTTAACATTAAAACGCGTCCCTTCAACCCTAATTATAGCATTAAATGTATGAACTTCAAAAGCTGATAAATCTTTCTTTACATCAAATAAAGCTTCACCATTAAGTTTTATATAACGAGTATCATTTTCCTTCTCATAATATATACTGCTTTCTGAATTTAATACTACTAAAGAGCTATCAGGTAAAATAACAGTCTTTATTTGGGCTTTATTTGTATAATAATTAACGGGTGATTTTTTCCCACTGAACAAATATATTACTATTACAGATATTAAAACTACAATTGTTACAGGCCATGCAAAGCCTGGATTAAACAAATAACTAATTAGACTTTTATATTTCCCACGACAAAATATATTATTCCCGGAAAGTATTTCATGCTTATCATTAATTTTAGCAGATAACTCCTGCCAGAATACCTCAAAATCAGGAATAGTATCAGGCTGAGGAATTTTTATTGAATCCCACACTTTTTGAATTTTCTCATAATATATACGGTTATCATCTGAAGATTTTAACCATACATTAAACTCTTCTTTCTCAGACTCACTGATTTCACCCGACAGGTATTTAAGAATTTTTATATTTATATCATCATTTTTCATTTTATACCCTTTACTACAACCAAATCGGACAAAAACTCTATTATAAAAAAGATTAAGAAGAAAATAATTAAAATAAAGCTGGAAAATTTTCTCCTCAGAATTTTCAATATTTTGCTCATTCTGCTTTCAACAGTTTTAACTGAAACATCCAGCATTTCAGCTATCTCTGTATATTTAAACCCTTCGAATTTGTTCATTATAAAAACAGTTTTAAGCTTTTCGGGTATTCCTTCAAGAGCATCATTTATATATAAATCCATTTCAGATTTAGAAATATTCCTCGTTCCAATGGAATCTGCGGGAATATCTTCATGTTTATTTTGATAGAGAGCTTTTCTTTTGTAATAATTTTTTATACGATTTTCTGCTGCAGCAAAAAGATAGGGTTTTAAAGACTTATTCTCATCCAGATTAGTTCGTAGTTTCCAAATATTAAGGAAAATATCCTGTAAAATATCTTTAGAAACATCAGCGTTTCCGGTCCTTCGCCAGATAAATCCATAAAGATTTGTATAATATAGTTTACATAATTCTTTAAATGCAATTTGGTCTGAATTCTTTACAGATAAAATTATTATTTTTTCATTATTAGAATTGTTCGTAGATTCCCCTCAAGTAAAATAAAAAGCTGGTATTATTAAATAAATACCAGCTTAATAAATATAAATTTCAAATAATAATTATAGTTCAGTAGATAATATAAACTTTAGTATCCTGTTATTATTTGTATCAGCAACATAAACAGCGCCATTAAATACTGCTACAGCATATGGTGAGTTAAAAACATCAGGCCCGCCAAATGACTGCAGTTCATCACCAAACGAGTTAAACTTATAAATACTATCTTTCCCTGCATCAGCAACATATATATTCCCGGCGTCATCAATGGCTACATCTTCCGGCTTTGAGAATTTTCCCGGGGTTATAAAGTCAACTCCATCAGATGACGTAAATTCACTTTCATATTTTTCATCAATTGATGTAACTACATATTTAAGCCATTGCGTTTTGAAACTGTTCTGCCCAATAAGGGTTACAACAAAATCAACATTTCTCTTGTTAAAAGCTGTAAGAGAACTTATCTGGTTTGCCGAAACAAGTCCAGTGCTTACCGGGTCAATGTTTGGGACGCGCCCTATTAGAGTATCCCCTTCTCCTTTATTATATAATGATTTAGGATAAAAAAGTAAAATGGAGTTATCTGGGTCATAAATACTGGTGTTTTTGCTTCCTGTCCTGGAAACAATAAAAGAGTTATCATAAAAAACAGTAACACCTGTATATGTTCTTTCAGGCTGATTTAAATCGGCTGCCCTTGGTAACAGCATAGTAGCAGCAGCAGATTCAATATGATGTGAAGCGGCAACCATATTAAGTTTATAAACAGCACTATAAGTAGTAGTAACACCGTTTATTGTAGTATCATACTGGGCACAAACTAAAAGATTCATTTTATAATCCTGAGCCAGGGCAACCGGATGTTTAATTGACCGTATACCCATAACCTGTCCTGCAAGGTTCAACATAACAATACGGTCATTATCAGTATCGGCAACATATATAAATGGCTCTCTGCCTACAAGAATATCCTGAGGTTTATTAAACCCTGTCCACTCACCGGTTTTTACATAAACTGTATCACCGGCAATATTACCTGTATTGCCTCCTTTAGTCAATTCTTCAGTTGGAAACTTATCTGAACATCCTGCAATATAAACAGCTGAAAGAACAGCCAGGAATAAAAAATATTTTTTCATTTTAAACCTTAAATCTGCCAGTTTTGTTTTATAAACTGGTTATAGTCCTAATATAATTGAAAATCTGTGTGCAGAGCCTAATTTGGCAAAATTAGAGTAAGCATAATCAAGCGTAAATTCTGCAAAACTAATTGGAACATTAACACCGGCACCAAATGAATAATTTTGTTCATCCACATTAAACTTATAGCCGCCTCTTAAATACAGCAAACTCTTCCACTTGTACTCAACACCGGTAACAACATTTTCACTGTTATCATTTGGATGATTAAGCTGTATCGAAGTTGTAACCATATGCTCATCATCCTGGTAAGGTTCAAAAGCAAAACCAATTCTAAATACTGTTGGAGGCGAGAAAGATTGCCAATCAGATTTCTTTCTTTTTCCAACCAGAACTACATCACCATCAGGAGCAAGATTATTTCCAAAGTTAGATACAGTAACAGCAAAGCGGGTTGAACCCAGACCTGTCCAATAGTAAGTACCAAGATCAATCATAACCCCGCGCATCTTTAATTTATCTAGGGTTTCTTCCATATACTTAATGGTACCGCCAAAACTAAATTGTTCAGTCATTTTTCTTGCATATGTAATAGCTACTGCAAGATCTGAATAACCGAAATACTCTCCTGTACCCAAAGGAGCAAATTCTGTTGTTACAGGCATATCCTCCATTGTTACCGATGTTACAGATACGCCAAACGCGTTTGTATGATCAAGATGGTATACAGCACCAAGAAAATCATGACTAATATCCACAACCCATTTATTGTGGGAAAATATAACCTGGTCATTACTAAACTGTACCAGCCCGGCAGGATTCCAGTAAAGAGCAGAAGCATCATTCGCAACGGCAACAAAAGCATCGCCCATAGCTGAAGCTCTGCCGCCAACTCCTATTTTCAGGAACTGAGCGGTTGATATTCCTGCACGCTGTCCTCCCAATACAGGAAAAAGCTGAGCATAAGAGCTGCTTGTGATTATTAATGATGCTGTTAACAATATTAAAAATTTTTTCATCATGTATTTTATTTTTCTTAGTTACCTCATTATTTCAGGAGATAATCAAAACTTCAATGAAATTCCGAATTTAATATTCCTTCTAGTCAAATACCTTGCCGGGTTATATGGATATGGACTTAACGGTGACTGTAAGTCAGGATATCTTGGATCATTCCAGGAATTAGGGACATCATCACCATATTCATAAGCTTCACCGGTAACCGGGTTAATAATAGCAGAGTTTTTTGAATCAAGAAGGTTATTAACCTCCATAAATACAGAGAACTTTAGACCTACCAGTGTAAAATACTTTTCAAGATTCATGTCAATCCAAAACCAGTCCCTGCCAATCTTACCATACCTGTTACTGGTCTGGTATTCATACTCAGGGCGTCCCTGTGTATCATAACTTCCGGTAAATAAATACGGTGTATAGCGTTTACCTGATTGATAGAATAACCTGAGATATAGATTTATATCATCAAGTATACCTTTCCCAAATCCAAACAGAGGCTCATTCTGAGGAATGTAAAAATTAGTTGCTACAGTAGCAGTTACTGGTTTATCCCAGCTAAGATATTCTTCCTTTATTGATTCAGTTAAATCTCCGCGTACTACTAAAACGCCTTCATCAGCAGAAGAGCTTTTTCCTGTCACAATAGCATAAGAAAAATTAGCTGTTCCGGTAAACCATTTACCTATTCTTTTGCGATACTCAAGTTCAAGTCCGCGTGAACGTGCATAATCTGTATTTACATAAGTGATAAAACTTTGATTAGCAAATCTTGCAGAATTTATTACAGCTGATTTTGTACTTACATAATCAAAAATATCTTTATAATAAGCAGTAACTGTGAGAACATCATCATTTGTAAACTGTGTTTTTAATCCAAGTTCATAAGCAACTGTAGTTTCCGGATTTAAGTTTGGATTGCCAAACTTCTGAAATGATGACTGTGCATTTAAAGGATTTAGTTTAGCATAAACAAATTGAGGTTTAGGCCATTTACTGAAGTGTCCATATGAAAAAAACAACATCTGGTTATCGGAAACAGGATGTGATATACCCAAACGCGGACTCAATCTTGCTTTAAATCTTCTGTTTCCAAACCATCCAAAAGAGTCATCAATATAATCTTTTCTTGTTTGGTCAGGAATAGTAACAACGTCAGGATTAGCAACAGCATCATCTACATATTTACCAGGGAACCAATAATCCAGCCTTAAACCGAAATTAAGAATCATACCGCTGAAGTTGATGTTATCCTGTGCATAAAAATCGCCCATAGCGGGATAAACATGATAGATATCATTATTAAGGCCAAGCTCCCCAGCCCATGGTTTGTAAATTTCAACTACCTGCATTTCCTGGAACTGGAAATTAAAACCTGCTTTAAATTTATTCTTTTCATCAAAGAAGCTGGTAATATCACCACGAACTGAAAATTCTTCCATATAGTGGTCGCGCCATGTATATGGGTTACCTGAATCCCAAAACCCATCACCCGGAATTATACCAATTGTATCTCTGTCAATATTATAATATTCCACAGGAAAGTTTGCAAAATCCACAGGCTCATTGTATTGGTTATAGTTTTTACCATTTGCATCAGCCCTAAGATGCGTATAAAAGTGGTTAATTTTTAATTCATAAAAGGTTTTGCTGTTGAGCGTATGTGTTATACCGAATGTATTGTACACATTGTTATGGGTAAATGTATTAGCGCTATCAAGTATATTCTGAAATTCATACTGGTAACCAGGGCTTGGCTCAACATATTCAAGGTTAGACTGAAGCGAAGTAGAATTCTGGTTTATATTAACAGACTGATTATATGAGTATACCAGCTTTAATGTAGGTGATACTTTATATGTTAATTTGCCAAGCCAGAACCAGCTGTTCTCAGCTCGCGGAGCAAACCTTGAGCCTCCATATATTGAAGAATAAACCTGTCTTGCTGTAGCTTTGTTATATCCCTGGGTAATACCATCAGTTATACCCATATAAAAGCTGCCAAAGAAAAACAATTCACCTGGTAGCTGAACACCAAGCGCCGGGAGCACATATTTTGTAATTGGTTCAGGGCCGCTCAGGTTTGCTTCGGCTACATCTGTATTAAAAACATGATAGCTTGATTTATTTCCAAAATTATCCCGCTTATATGACAGATAACCGCTATACCTTTCCCCACCCTCTCTTGTTTTTACATTCACAACGCCCGAAGTTGCTTGCCCAAATTCTGCATTGTAACCACCAGTAATTACTTCAACTTCTTCAATAGCATTAGCACTAAGTTGAAGTCCAAAACCTGTACCGGCAAGAGGGTCCTGAACAGAAACGCCATCAAGAAGAAAAGCATTTTCATAAGAACGGCCGCCGCGTATATGAATTGAGTTATCTGATTTTACTACGCCAGCCTGTTGAGCAATAATATCATTAACATTTTCCACTACAGCATTTTCAATTTCTTCTTTGCTAATGGATTTCTTGCTCTGAGTTTCTTCAACATCCATAAGCGGTTTATCACCAACAACCACCACGTCCTGGTCAAGGGTAAGTACAGATTCTTCCAGTTTTATATTTAATTGTTTAGGTTTGTTCCCCTCTATTATAATACCCGTAAACTGCATTGTTTTGTAACCAATAAAAGAAACCTCAACAGTATAATTGCCTGAAGAAATTCCGCCAATTCGGTAATTACCGTTAACATCTGTAGCAGCACCGTAATAAGTACCTTTCAGAATTATGTTAACTCCGGGTAAAGCTTCGCCGGTTTTTGCATCAGTAACATTTCCGGATAAACTTCCGGACTGTGCATAAACAATGCAAACAGAGGAGAATAATAAAAATAGTATCAGTTTCTTCATGGATTTAACCCAAAGTCCTCTTTAAGAACTCTATTAAATAACTCTTTAACATTAGCACTGCCGCCATTTAACCTGTGTAAAGGCAGGCCAATAAAAAATACTTTTTTCTCGCTGTCAAAAAATCCTATGTTACCTTTCATTTCTCCATTAGGGAAATAGTAAATTGGTATTGACCCAAGGGCGGTAAGGTAAAATGATCTTGCCCTAAAAAGGCTTATTGTTGTCTGTAATTCAGGATAAGCTAACTGCCCTGCAACCGGACCAACCTTAACACCACTTAATAATGAGGTTTTATAATCACTACTGTCAGCACTTATAGGCAAAAATGCCTGTACAACGGTCAAATCAGTACTTTGAGGAAACTGAAGTGAATAGAAAATCTTTCCGCCAGCGCTTGTATATTTATCTGCAACAGTAGCTGCAAGGTCAAGTGAAGGATTATTGTCTGAATACCAGAATATATATTTATAAAGTTTAATTGTTTCAAGGAAAGTAACATTCATATACGGAATATCACTGCTCTTAATATCATAAACATCATATTTACCTGACAATCCAATCTGATTCATGATATCAGCATAAAATGTTGGAGCATTATCGGAAGTTCCGTAATCATCAACAATTAAAATTTTACCTTCAGATTTTTTTACAAACCAGTTTGAATCATTCCCCGGCATTGAAATAAATGGAGATTTGGCTCCGCTTATATCAACTGCCTGAACAAAAATCCTGTTATTTGCATTTAGTTTTATACCATGCAATTTCGATGAAGCTATATTTGAAGAGCTTCCATCAATAAGGATATCAAGGACATTTTCTGAACCGGATGTTGGGCGGATTGTAATTCTGCGAACTTCACCATCAAGAGAAACCACATTATCCGGATTGGTAGTATCATTAAGTGCAACATTTATAGCAGTAATTGTTGCATCGCCATCAATATCAGAAGCTTCCCAGCCAAAGGACATTACAGCAAAAGATGTATCAGGAACAAAACTGAGATCTTTTGTCCATGATATTTCGGGGGCTGTATTTGTGATTGGGAAATTAATCACAGCAGGAGTAGGATCAATAAGCCCTATATCGATAAAGTTTTCACCTTCATCATAAACACCATTTCCGTTTTTATCAGTAAATGGCTCGGCACCATAATTTATATTATTCTGAACAATTTGTTTATCATAAACACCATTACCGCCGTTATCAACTGCAGACACTTTAAAAGCGTACAATGTATCAGTTTCTCCAATTTGCAATGCAAAAAGTGAGTCAGTTGACTGTGTAAAACTCCAGTTAACTCCATCCCATGTAAAATAAAAGCCAACAATTAATCCATCAGGATCGTCTCCCCACCATGAGACATTAAGCCTGCTGGGCTGATCTGCAATTGTACTATCAGGATATAAGAAAACTCCAGTATCAGGAGGCTGGTTTCCGATAAGGTTATCTGCTATATCATCATAACATGAAGTTATGAGAAGAGTCAGAAGCAGAATGATACTAATTCTTCCTGCGTATAATATAGTTCTGTTTGTTTTAATGGTTTTAACCTGTAAAAATTTTATCATAGGCAAAAATGTGCCTTCTTAAAAAGAAGGCACACAATTATAAAATATATTACTTAATTAACATCATCTTTTTAACCTGGTTGTAGCTTCCGGATCTTACGCTATAGAAGTAAACGCCGGTTGAAAGTGATGATGCATCAAAATTAACTTTGTAAGTACCTGCTGACTGCTGAGCATTAACAAGAGTAGCAACCTCCTGTCCAATAATGTTGTATACTTTTACAGTAACATACCCTTCTTTTGGCAGTGAATATGAAATAATTGTTGAAGGGTTAAATGGATTAGGATAATTCTGGCTGACTGCAAATCTTGCAGGAATTGTATTATCAACTTCAACTGAGGTTGGAAGACTGTAGCCAACAAAATCAGACTGGTATCTTGGTACAAGTTTATAATAACTATGTGAATAATAGAGATAACCTGTTAAACTCTGGAAAGTTGAACCTGTATCAGTAATTGAGGTAAAATATACATTACTGGTATCAACACCATCCCAAACATTATTATAAAAATGGTTTCCATCCTGAAGTTCAACCCTGGTATCACCAGAACCATCATTTACAAAGATTTCACCATAGTTATATGTAACAGGGCCTGCATCACCATCAGCATTAAGATCTGTAACTCTTACATTTTCGTATGTAATTAAAACAGATTCCCAGCGTTCAGCTGTTGTATCACTGAGAGCTTTTTTCCCAATATCCCCGGTAGTTAAAACATGAGGGGCAGGAATTGCATTACCGCTTGAATTTACTACAAAAGATGAAATACTGTCAATTTTTGTTACATCATAATCTTCTGTCATAACACCTGTAACAGTAACGTTATCTCCTTTTTTCAGAGAATAAATATCCTTAACAGTATTAAGAGCGCTCAGCCATACACCTGACCATGGGCCTTCTCCATCCTGAATAATAACACGATCTGCAGTTGTTCCAGTTCTAAACCATGACCCTGCAGTATCTGCAGTAACAACACCACTTACAGTAACAGGATAACCATAATAAGCTGTGTAGCTGCCACCTTTAGGGTTAAACTGAATATCTTTTATTGTTAATGGCCTGTTAAGGACAAAATAATAATAATTCTGTTTTGTGGTATCAGAAGGATTTATCGATGTACTGCCCCCGTTATCAGTTGCAGTGATATAATAATCTACAGTAGCAGAATCGGCAACACCCGGAATAGTTCCTGTAAATATAGAATCTGCCGATGTCATTTCTACAGAATCTCTTACTCCACCATTTACACTATAATGAATAAATGCTTTAGAAACTGTACCGTCAAAATCAGTAATTTTAGCAGAAACATTTACTGCCTGATTATATCCAACTGTAGCGGCATCTCTTTTTATTGAAGCTATTGTAGGAGGAGAAACAAGCTGATCTCCAACATCACCAGGATACAATGGAACAATATAATAACCATCTGTTCTGGTAGTAACAATACCTCTTACAAAACTTAAATATGTACCATCATTTGGCGGGGTCCAGCCAACTTCACCATATGTACCGGTTTTAAAATATCTTGACTGAGCATATATAAATGCATAATGGCCGTTTCCGTCATTAATTTTAAACTGGGTTGTGCCACTCGCATTTCTGTCTGAAACAATTACATTTCTAAAAATAACATAAGCACCCTCATACTTTTCCATATCGAAGTTATACTGGCCTTCAGCAGTAAACAAATCAGAGAGTGATAATTCCACCGGGTCCGGCCGTTTTGGAAGTTCCTCAACTATCTGCACTGCTGGCGGATCATTACCAAGTAAAAGAAGCATTTCAGTAGTTGTGTTATACTCTGTAACAACACCAGTAAGTTCAATTACCTGAGCTGTGTCAACAAGATCAAAAAATGTATTATAAACTTTTGAGCTGGAACTTGTATCATCCTGCAAAACATTTATTCCTCCCCATTCAGGATGATCAGGATCCTGTATATAAGTTACCCAGCGTCCGCCTGCAGAAATAATAACTCTGCGTGCAGTGTCAGCATCAATTAAAGGACTAACCATAACAACGCCACGTACTCTTACAGTATCGCCATTTAATAATGAGGCCGGATCAGTACCGGCAAGCGAATCCGGAACTTTCTGAATATCCGAAATAGATACAAGCGGATATTCTGTTTGAGCTAATGAAAGCCCGGAAAGTGCCAGAAAAAATATAAATAGTATTTTTATTTTCATATTATTCTCCACATTTATAAAAATCAAATATCTAAACTGAGCAGAAACACAAATCTATAAATAAACACTTATTTTATAACTAAGAACTTACCTGTCTGAATGTTACCATTCTTTTTATTCTTCACAGTAAACAAATACAGACCTGTGGCAATTGCCTGATCATCATCAGTAATAAGATCCCACGCATGTTCACCGCCAGACATTTTTTGTTTGTCGTCACTTGCATAAGTTTCAAACCATCTGATATCAGCACCATTACTCTGCTGGTCATGGTCAATTTTTTTAACAATATCTCCTGCCAGTGTATAAATGGTTATTTCACATTCGGATGGAAGATTATAGAAATATATTTTCCTGAGACGTTCTGAAGAACCATCCCAGATTGCATTTCCATAATAGGGATTTGGATAAACACCTATATTGGAAGAAGCGTTATCATCAGGTAAAGTACCCGGAAGTATTCTTTTATAGTTTACCAGTTTACTGGATTCAAGGCTTGAAAGATTATTTTCCGGATCCCCCTTGTCAAATGCAGTAACAGAAAACAAATACTGCCAGCCATTAAGCAGATTATCAACTTCGAATTTATAATTATATTCAGTTGTATCGCCTTCAAATTTAACCGGCGTATCCAGCTTTACATAATCAAAGCCACTATTGAAGCCATAATCGTTACCGGTACTATCAAATTCTGCAAGTAAAACCATTGATGAAGATATACTCTGGCTTTGGTCAAGGTCAACACCAGCCTGAGTTCTGTATATTCTGTAACCCTCAAAATCTTTTTTAGCAGAAATAGGATCAACAGAAGCTTCAGATCTGTTATTCCAGTATATTGTTGCTTTATTACTTTCAGGTACTACTTTTACAAGAGGTGAAATTGGTGGTGAAGGTAGTATATACCTGGTTATTTTTCCATCTCCATCAAGATCTTCTCCGGCATCAAGAACACCGTCTCTGTCTTTATCCTCACCATAATATGCTCTCAATGCCCATTCTGCATTTGAATATAAATTCTTTTTCTGTTCTTCTGTATCATTTGCAGCAGGATCAGTTCCGTATTTTTTAGCAAAAACAAAAGCAAAAACAACATTTACAGAATCACCCGGGGCTATTGATTTAAATGCACCATTAGTAATAAGCATAGACCTGTTAGAAGGAGTTTTTAAATCAGCCGGGTTAACGCCATTGCCATATCTTTTGGATCCTCCGAGATCGAAAAATCCTGTCATTTTTTTATAACGATCAACATCATTTTGTGGGGCAAAAAAATTAGGATTGTCAGTATTTTTATATTGCCAGCTCACATATCCAACCGGCGGAATTGTATCCGTTTCATTTAAGACGTATCCTTTTGGTGAAGGAGTTGAACCCAGAAATTGCGCACCAATATAGCTATCTGTATAACCAACATCGCCAGTTGCATCAAACTCATATGCAATTTTCATCGAATCATTATAACCGTTTCCACCCTTATTAAAGAAAGAACTACCTCGTGGAGATGTGATTTTTGTATTTCTTACGACTGCGTCAGTCCAGAGGCCTACATAAACACTGTCAAGATATTTTTTCCCAACATTTTTAATAGTATAGTTCATGATAACAAAGAAATCAGCGAAAGGATAATTCCAGACATAAGATTCCTGATGTATAACTACTCCAAGAGGATTGTGATCTTCAATAGCTTCACCATTGGATAAAGTAGTATTGGTATCTGTATAATCCATTACAAAATCCTGATGAGAAATAGCACTGGGATCATAATACCGGGAATCCAGTAAAGACGACCTTTCCTCAACAACACTGCCTGCAGCATTTGTATATTCGAAACCACCACCCCTTGCAGAAACAGAAGAAGCGTCCACTGCACCGGTTGTAACTAGCGGCCCCACACGGCCATTTCCAAGAGAGTCATTGGCCAGATATGCACCAATCCATAATCCGCCGTCAAAAATATGTTCAATTCCACTGCCAAGAGGATATTCTGCACTTGGTTGAGAAGGCCATAAAGCAAAACCATGGCCATATGTACCAAAGTTTGTTATTGTCATTCCCACATTACCAGCAGAAGTATACTTGGAATTGTCATCATCAGTAGTTTTTGCAAGGCGTAAATTTCCCTGATTATCCTGAGAAAATACTGATGTTGTTAGTACCAGGAGTACAAAGAGGAGTTTATAATTCATTAATTGTAATTATTTTGTCCGATATCTGATAAAAATTATTTATGAAAGTAGTAATTAAATATAAGCAGGAAAATTATCATACTCAAAATCTAATATTAACATTTCGTTAATTGCGCCAGAAATTTTCTTATTTAATTTTCAATTTTTATTCGAATAAGACATAATACTTGCCCAATGTCTGATTCATTTTGAACAATAATTTTAATTCCCCTGCCTTCGGCATACTTTGGCGCATTAACAAGTTTATTTATTAAATTTCCAGGTAAATTGCTGTTTTCTACAGCCTTTACCCCTCTATCCCCAAAATTAAAGGCAATTATAAAACATTTTTCACAAGCAGTAAAAAAAAATAAATTTCGTTTTTTGAGGTAAATTTTTTGACTCCATCCATATTTTGTTCCATAATATTTCCATTCTTCGCTGATAAATTTATAATCCTTTTTTAACTGGTTTAATAAGTTTTCCCATATATTATAAGAATCGCAGAGTATATTTTTTACACTGGTTAAATCAGGTTTTGTCTTTTTTTCTATAAAATAATTTTCAGCCATTTAATAATAAAGTTGAATCTTAATATTTAATACTCTTGACTAATTTATAAGTGATTTTCATTTTTAAGAAGTTCTTAATAAAGTTATATATTTCTTCATATATCAGCAATAAATGCTTAACATTACAACATTTTTTATATCAGCAATTATAAACAGACATTTTTTTTGCTAAATATTTCTAATAGGCAAAAAAAAGAGTAAATTTAACAGATATAATAAAACTTCTATGAATCTGGAAACCAAAGTATTTACATTTTTATTAATACTGTCATCAGTAGCATATATTATATCTATTGTTCATCTTTTCAGTAAAAAAGATGCTCCGGGTGCTATTTTCCTTTTTTGGCTCGGTATTTCAAGTATTATATGGATAAATGGATATATTTTTGAAATTAATCTTCCTGAAATAAGTCAGAAGTTTCATGCTACTCAATTTCAGTATTTGCTTGGAATTCCTTTTGTACCGGCATTTACTTATCTGGCTGTTGTTCAGTTTACTTCTCTAAAAAGACGGCCTGGCTTAAAAGAGACATTATTTGTTTTACTAATACCAACTATTACTACAATACTAATCTGGACAAATGAAAGTCACGAATTAATGTACACTCATATGCGGATTGTAGTAAGCGGCCCTTTTACTGTTTTAGATAAAGACTGGGGAGTTTGGTATTATGTAATGTATTTTTATTCCTACATTCTTCTTGCTTTTGGAGTATTGCAATTATTTCACTCTGTCAGGCATTCAGAAGGTGTGTTCAGGAAACAATCAATATTGTTTTTATTAACATTCATATTTCCGATATTTTCAAATCTGGCATATGCTTTTAAATTTTTCTCATGGCTGCCCATTGACCTAACTCCTATCTCATTTGCCGTTGTAGCAATAGTTATGGGAATAAATATGCAGAAACATGGTTTACTTGATATTATACCAGCTGCCAGAGAAACAATAATTGATGCCATGAATAATGGTCTGCTGATACTGGATTCCAGAAAAATAATACTTGAAGGAAATGCTGCAGCTAAAAGTATTTTTAAAAATTCAAATATTACTGGGCGGTTTGCTCCAGACTTATTTAATGAATTTGAAATGGATATACTTTCCGACAGTAAAAAAAATCCATTCGAAGTAAAAATTGGAAATTCGATGTTTGAGATTACATCCTCTGAGATTCCAAGAAATCTGCCTGAAGAGCCGGGTATGATTCTCTATTTTCATGATATTACATTTAGGAAAGAAAATGAGGATAAATTAAAAGAACTAAATTCTGCCAAGGATAAACTTTTCTCTATTATTGCCCATGATCTAAAAAATCCTCTTTCGGGGTTGATTGGATTATCAGAAATGCTTTATGAAGATTTTAATATCTTTGATAAAGAGGAAATGCGTAAGGTAGTAAAAGACATAAACGATCTTTCAAGCAGCACGTATATTATGCTGGAAAACCTGCTGGCTTGGTCCAGGCAGCAAACCGGACGAATTAAATATTTGCCCAAAGAGTTTGATTTATCTGAGATGATTCAAAGAAATATTATTAATTCAGCCAATCAGGCAGCTTTAAAAGATATAATCCTTATCTCCCCCCCAATGGATAAAACTAATATAGTAGCAGACGAAAACATGATTGATACTATAATAAGGAATCTTATATCAAATGCAATTAAATTTACAAATCCGGGGGGAACAGTAGCGGTCACTTTAAGAATAATTAAAGACCAGGCTGAAATTACAGTTAAAGATAATGGAATTGGAATGAGTGAAGATACCCTGAAGAAGATATTTCTTCTCGAATCCGACGTAAAGTCACTTGGAACTTCAGGAGAAAAAGGAACCGGTTTAGGACTAATTCTGTGTAAAGATTTTGTAGAACGGCATAACGGGACTCTCAAAGTTGAAAGCACCCTGGGCAAAGGAAGTTCTTTTAGCATTTCAATTCCTATTCAGTCAGATCTAATTTTACATGAACAATAATTTTTTATTTAATGTATTTTGAAATCAAATTATTTACCCTGGTACTCTTACTTTCTTCTGTATTTACACTTGTAACTGCATATTACCTTCTGAAAAAGAGAGATTCTCCTGGAATAATATATTTTTCAGCATTGGCATTAATTTCAATAATATGGTATACTGGGTACATTATTGAGTTGAATACAACAACGCTTAGCCAGAAATTTTTTGCCGTAAAGCTTCAATATTTTTTGGGCATACCTTTTACACCGGTTTTATGTTACATTGCAGCAAGGCATTTCACATCTCAAAAAAAACATCCCAGGCTTTTTGAAATAATAGCTGTATCAATTATACCAATTATTACAACCATTGCAGTCTGGACGAGCCAATACCATTCTTTATTTTACAAAGAAATTGGTTTAATCAGATATGGCGGAGTAACGTTTTTCACAAAAATTCCCGGACCGCTTTATCATGTCCATATATACTTTTCCTATTTAATAGTATTAGCTTCAGCAATCGTTTTATTAAAAAGTTACATAACATCTTCCGGTATATTAAAAAAACAATCTGGTTATTTTCTTATTATACTTTCACTGCCATTTATTGCAAGTTTACTTTTCGCTGATAAATATTTTTCGGGATATATATTTGACCTTACCCCCTTTTGTTACGCAATTTCTATAATTCTGATTGGTTATAACCTGCAGAAATTTGGAATGCCTGAAATACTTAATGAAGCAAAATCTATTGTAATGAAAACGGTAACTACAGGAATTATAGTCACTGATGATAGCGGAAGGATAATTGAAATAAATGAAGCTGCAAAAAAACTCTTTAATAAATATGATTATCTTGGCAGATATATTTCTGAAGTATTTAAAGATTCAAATATCAACCTATCACTGCCGGAAAATAACAGTTTTAACGAAGTAATGATTAATTCAGGATATTATGAAGTATCTTCTATTGAGATAAAAGGTAAAAAGAAGAAAAAAGAAGGTAATATTTTTGCTTTTTATGATACAACTGAAAGAAAAAACAAAGAAAATAATCTCAAAGAATTAAATGCGGCAAAAGATAAGTTGTTTTCAATAATAGCACATGACCTAAAAAATCCAATGTATGGAATGATGGGAATATCAGAGTTATTGTACGAAGACTTTGACAACCTTGGAAATGATGAGAAAATAGGCTTTATAAAGGATATTAACGATCTTTCTTTTAATACTCATAAGATGTTGGAAAGCCTGCTTGACTGGTCCAGGCAGCAAACAGGTAAAGTTAACTATGCTCCTGAAAATATTGATGTTAGCGCTATATTAAGAAGAAATATACTCTCTTCTGAAAAACAAGCAGGATTGAAGAATATAAAACTAACATCTTATGTTGCTGAGGAAATAATTGTATATGCTGATGAAAATATGATTGATACAGTAGTCAGAAATATAATATCAAATGCTATTAAATTTACAAATGACGGGGGCGAAATTAAGGTTTATTCTGAATCTCATGAAACTATGGCAAAAGTGATAATTTCAGATAATGGCGTTGGAATGAGCGAAGAGAATTGCAAAAAATTATTCAGGATTGAGAATACTTATAAATCGAATGGAACAGCCGGTGAGAAAGGAACGGGTCTGGGATTATTATTGTGTAAAGAATTTGTAGAAAAAAATAATGGAACAATTTCTGTAACCAGCAGACCTGGTGAAGGAACTACCTTTAGTTTTACCGTTCCGCTTTCTGAAAATAAATAATTACTGTAAAGATAAAATTGGGGATAAAATTTTACACATACCTTTTCGTTCTTGCAACAATAAGTGTTTTAATTGTTGTTTTTTATCTTTTCAGGAAAAAAGAAACTCCCGGCGCTATTTACCTTGTATGGCTTGGTATTGCCTGCATTCTTTGGTTTAATGGTTTTATTATTCAAATAAATTCAGATACTTATAACAGTAAACTTCTCGCTGTTAAACTACAGTATTTGTTAAGTATACCATTTGCTCCGGTATTTTCTTATTTCGCTGCAAGGCATTTCAGTTCAGGAATGAAACATCCCGCGCTTAAAGAAAAAATAATAGTTTCTATTATTCCTTTAATCAGTATAATTCTGTTTCAGACTAACGATTATCACCATCTCTATTATAAAAACACAGGCCTCTTATTATATGAAGGGGTTGCATATTTTATAAAAGAACGCGGCCCATGGAATTACGTCCAGCTTATTTATTCTTATATTTTGATAGGTGCAGCTGTTATTATTTTCTTTTTATCCAATAAAAACAATACCTCCGGAGTTGTTCGCCGACAATCATTCCTTTTATTATTATTAACTATTATTCCATTAGCTCTGAATGTTATATTTATAAAAGAGTTATTGACCGGTTTTTATTATGATCCAACTCCTTTGCTCTATTCTGTCTGTTTGATAATCGCCGGAATCAGTATATATAAACATGGAGAATCATCATTCTTAGAAACTGCAAAAAAGATGGTAATTGCTTCTATGACTGATGGGATTATTGTAGTTGATTTTAATAACAGAATTGTTGAATTGAATCAATCAGCAAAGGGTATATTCAAAGAACAAATTAACCCCGGAGACAATATCTCCAATGTTTTTATCAGTGCAGGATTGGATATTGAATTACCAGGGGCAGTAAAGACAAAAGAAGTATTTATTAATGACTTAGTATTGGAATTGTCTGTTATTTCTCTTCCCGGAGTATCAAAATACAAATCTGGAAAGATTATTTCTTTACACGATATAACTGAACGTAAGAACAATGAAAACAGCTTAAAAGATCTTAATTCTGCAAAGGACAGATTATTTTCCATAATAGCACATGATTTAAAAAATCCTGTTTATGGTATGGTTGGTATTTCCGAGATATTATACAATGATTTTTATAATCTTGACGATAATAACAAGTTGGATTTTTTAAAAGATATAAATAATCTGTCACTTAACACTCACAGGATGCTGGTAAGCCTGCTGGATTGGTCAATTTATCAGTCAGGCCGGGTTAGTTTTTTACCTAATAAACTAGATTTGTGCTCTCTGCTTGGTAAAAATGTTTTGGAGGCTGAAAATCAGGCATCTCTTAAGAATATAAAAGTAATTCTTTTACAAGCAGAACAAATTTTTGTATACGCAGATAGTAATATGATAGATACAGTTATCCGGAATATCATTTCAAATGCAGTTAAGTTTACCGGGAATGGAGGAGAAATAAAGGTTTCTGCTGAAATAAAAGGTACTAATGCAGTAATAAATATTAGTGATAACGGAGTAGGTATCAGTCTGGAAAACTGCCAAAAGCTTTTCAGAATTGACAGCAGCTATAAATCAACGGGAACTGCCGGAGAAAAAGGAACCGGATTAGGACTTTTGCTTTGTAAAGATTTTATTGAAAAAAATAACGGGACTTTATCAGTGGAAAGCAAACCTGGCAAAGGCAGTACTTTCAGTTTTACATTACCACTGTTCAATAATCAGAAAACCCTGCTCTAGTTTTACAATAATCCAGGTATTCTGTTAAGAATTTAGAATAAAGGCTCAACAGAATACTCTGAAATATTAGTATAATTAAAATACTATTCTGGCCTGTTCATCGGCATGATAAGAACTTCTTACCAATGGGGATGATTCAACAATTTTAAATCCCTTTTTAAGGCCTTCTTCTTTATAAAAATTAAACTCTTCAGGAGTAACGAACCGGTCAACCGGAAGATGTTCTTTTGTAGGCTGTAAATACTGGCCAATAGTCAATATGTCACATCCATGGGCAACAAGATCATCAAGAAGAGATAAGACTTCTTCTTTTGTTTCTCCAATTCCCACCATGATGCCGCTTTTTGTTTTCAATCCCCTGTTTTTAAACCATTTAATCAGGTCCAGACTCCTTTGATATTTTGCCTGCGGCCTTACAGCATGATATAAACGCGGAACTGTTTCAAGATTATGATTTAAGATATCCGGCGGATTTTGCATAATAATCTCAAATGCTTCTTCAGTACCTCTGAAATCAGGAATAAGAATTTCAATAGTAGTATCAGGCATTTCTCTTCTTATAAGATTTACACACATATTAAAAATAATAGCACCGCCATCTTTCAGTTCATCACGGTTTACTGAAGTAATAACAACATGCCTTAAATTTAACTCTCTAACCGAATCAGCTACACGGCGGGGTTCACCCATGTCCAGTTCATTTGGTACCCCAACTTTTATATTACAGAATCCACAGCTTCTTGTACATGTGTCACCAAGTATCATAAAAGTTGCGGTACGATGATTCCAGCATTCTCCCATATTAGGACAGCGTGCTTCTTCACAAACTGTGTGAAGTTTTTGCCTTCTCATTAAATTTTTAACATCTGTAAAGTTGTCACCAACCGGAAGCCTTACTTTTAGCCAGTCCGGCCTTTTGCCTAAATCGCCTCTTTCCTTTTCTGCAACTTGAGCAAATTCTCTTTGATGCTGATTTATTTTTCCCATAAATGTATCTTCTTCTTAAAATGAATTTGAATCAAAATTTTCAAGAGTATCCTTAACAAATTTAAGAAATCTCCCGCCCAACATCCCGTCAATTAATCTATGGTCGTGGGTTAATGTAAGTGCCATCATTGGTTTTATAGCAATAGTATCAAAACCATCGGTTTCAACAACAACAGGCTGCTTAATAACAGCTCCAACCCCAAGTATAGCAACTTCAGGCTGGTTTATTATTGGCGTACCGAAAATAGTACCAAAAACGCCATAATTTGTAATGGTAAAAGTACCATTTGATATATCATCAGGTGAGAGTTTTTTATTTCTTGCCCTTAATGCAATATCTGAAATTGATTTTGCCAGGCCAATAATACTTTTTTCTTCGGCTCTTTTTATATTTGGAACAATTAAGCCTGTTGGTTCAATCGCTACAGCAATACCCAGATTTATATAATTCTTTTTAATTATAGATGTCCCATCGATAACCGAATTTACCAGCGGATATTCTTTTAAGGCTTTTATTACTGCATTTGCAATAAATGGCATGTATGTAAGTTTTAAACCTTCCTTACTTATAAACTCATCCTTTTTTGCCTGGATAAAGTAATGAATCTTCAGCATATCCACTTCAAGCATTGCAGAGACATGCACTGACGTATCACGGCTGTTAATCATGTGCTGCATAATCTTCTGCCGTATATTGTCCATTGGAATTTTCTCTGTTTCAGTTCCTGCTGTTCCTGATTGCGGTATAGCACGGGAAGGAACACTTTCCTTTTTTTCATCAGTACTGCGCTTATTCCTGTTTTCCAGATATTTCAGTATATCTTTTTTTGTTACGCGTCCTTCAAGGCCAGTACCATTTATTAAAGCAAGTTCATCAAAATTAATACTTTCTTTTTGCGCAATATTTAATACCAGCGGAGAATAAAACCGGTTTTGATTTCTTTCTGTACCAGCTGGCATATTTCCTTTAACCTCACTTCTTGCTGATACTGAAGAAAAGTTCTCATGCATAGATTCCGGTGCTTTTATATCTACCTTCGTAGTTGATTGAACTGGCTTTTCTTTATCTTTACTTAGGGCAGCACTATTACCGGTTGATAATTTAGCTACAATTGTTCCAACCTCTACAGTTTCCTGTTCAGCCACAAGAATTTCGGCAAGAATTCCGGCCTCAGGAGAAGGAACTTCAGTATCAACCTTATCTGTACTTATTTCAAATATTGTTTCATCTTTTTTTACACTGTCACCAACTTTTTTATGCCACTTAATAATAGTACCTTCCATTACTGACTCACCCATTTTAGGCATAGTAATTTCGATAATACTGCCTCCGGATGCTGAACTCTCTGTAATCAGTTCTTTTTGGTTTTTGGCATCTTCATCCATGTTTGTATTCTTGTTGTTATCTGTATCTATCAGCGAATCAGCTGGTATATTCTTCGCTGCCTGTATAGCATCTGATTCACTAAGTCGCGCAACCACGGTACCAACCTCAACAGTTTCTCCTTCTTTAATAATTATTTCAGACAAAACACCATCAGCCGGAGAAGGTATTTCTGTATCAACTTTATCTGTACTTATTTCAAATATAATCTCATCCCTTTTTACTGAATCACCCTGGTTTTTATGCCATTTAATTATGGTGCCTTCACTTACGCTTTCACCCATTTTTGGCATTATAATATCCATTTATTATCTCCTTGCCTTACTAAATTAGATAAATAATCTTTATTCAGGATTCTGTATAATCAATATTCAAGTAAACTTTTTATTCCTTTATATATCTCTTCCCTTCCCGGAAGAACAGCATTCTCCATAATTGGGGAATAAGGTATATGAGAATCTTTAGCGGCTATTCTTCTTACCGGCCCATCAAGAAAGCTAAAACAGTTTTCAGATATTCTGGAGGCTATTTCAGCACCAAAACCAGCAGTATATGTATCTTCATGAATAACAATTGCTTTATTAGTTTTCCTGACAGAGTTGTAGATTGTTTCTTCATCAAGAGGTATTATAGTGCGTATATCGATAACTTCTACAGAGTATCCTTCATCAGCAAGTTTTTTAGCTGCCAGAACAGAATCCAGCAAGCTGACACCGTAAGATATAACTGTAATATCTGTACCGGGAAAAACAATTTTAGCTTTTCCAAAAGGGACAAGATAGTTTTCATCCGGTTCAGGAGATGTGGCAAAACTCTGCCTGTATAACCCTTTATGCTCGCAGAACAATACAGGATCATTTATTCTGCATGCTGTTTTTAGCAGGCCTTTTGCATCCGCAGCATTTGATGGATATGCAATATAAATCCCGGGAATATGGGCAAAAATTGATTCTATATTCTGGCTATGGTATAAACCCCCGTGTATATATCCGCCTATAGCAACACGCGTAACAACCGGGGCAGTCCATACATTATTTGAGCGGTATCTGAACGTTGCCATTTCATTTTTATACTGCATAAAAGCGGGCCATATATAATCCCCGAACTGAATTTCAACCACAGGCTTAAGTCCGGCCAGTGCCATACCATTTGCCACACCAACTATGCTAGCTTCTGCAAGTGGTGAGTTAAATACTCTTCCAATAAATTTAGTAGATAGTCCTTTTGTTGCAGTAAATACTCCTCCCTTTTGGTCAGCTACATCTTCTCCAAAAACATAAATTTTATCATTTCTTTCCATTTCTTCATGTATAGCATGATTTATAGCATCAACCATAACAATTGGCTTACCGGAGGGCATAACTGATTCATATTCCAGTGTATCTTTAAACCCGCTTTCATCAAAAATATGCTTTGTTGCATCGGCAGGTTTGGGATCTGCAGCCTTTGCTGCTTCATCAGCGGCTTTATCAATCTCTTCAGCAATTTCTTTTTTCAGTCCCTCATAATCTTCTTTTGTTAATTTTTTGTTTTCAATAAGCTTTTTTGCCAGTTTTTCAATCGGGCATTTGTTTAATTCATCTTCAAGTTCCTTTTTAGGCCTGTATTTTTTCTGGTCGTCTGAAGAAGAATGTGATTGAAGCCTTACAACTTCTGCTTCAATTAGAGCAGGACCTTTGCCCGAATGAATATATTCAATAGCAGCTTTTACTGCATTATAAGATTCATAGAAATCAGTACCGTCAATTTTTGCCCTGAAAAGGTTAACATATCCAGACATCATTTCTGAAATTGAATTATCTTTACCGCCGCTTTGATCTGATACATGGACAGATATAGCATATTTATTATTTTCAATAACAAATAATACCGGTAGTTTTTCACGGCTGGCCCAATTAACAGCTTCATGAAACTCACCCTGACTGGTAGTTCCTTCACCGCTGCTTACATAGCTAATGGAATTTTTACCTTCTTTATAAGAAGCAAGCGCTGTACCTACAGCATTTAAGAACTGTGTCCCTGTCGGGCTGGACTGGGTAGGAATATTCAATCCTTTATTTGTACCCCAGTGGCATGGAAGCTGTTTACCTCCGCAAGAAGGATCATCCGCTTTAGCAAAACACTGTAGAAAGAATTCATATGGTGTTACTCCTGAATTCAGAGTAATTGCCAGATCCCTGTAATATGGAAACAGCCAGTCTTTTTTAGCATCCAGCTGCATACCAACAGCAAGTTGAATTGCTTCATGCCCTGCACCGGAAATATGAAAAAAAGTTTTACCCTGCCTGAGAAGATTCATTGCCTTGTTATCAATTGAACGTGCTAAAAGCATATATCTGAGAGCAGTTAATAAACCTTTTTCCTGAAGCGGCACATTATTACTTTCATAAAGTATGTTCTTACCGTTGCTGCCATATTCAGCTTTTGTAATTACATCAATACCCTTTTCTACAGCATCATTTTTGAGATTTTTTTTTGCCATTAAAATCCTTTTTTCTTTATTAAGCAATAACAGTAGTTTTATCAGAGGATATTATATCAAATAACTCTTCTTTTTCCATAGTTTTTAATGCATCATATCTAAAAACATTTATAAAGTTATTTATCAGTTTTCCTTTAACTTCGTCAAGATTCATTTCGCGATTGAGTTCTTTTTTTAATGATGTCACAGCTTTATCACTTATTCCGCACGGAATAATACCATTAAACAGTGATAGATCAGTATTGGCATTAAAGGCAAAACCGTGCATTGTAATCCACCGGCTTACTTTAATTCCAATAGCAGCTATTTTTCTGTCTTCAATCCAAACACCTGTATACTTAGGTTCACGCCCGCCAGTAATTCCATATTCTGCACATACTTTTATTATTACTTCTTCCAGGCTGCGGAGATATTTATGTGTATCCTGCTGCCACTCAGTAAGGCTAATTATTGGGTATCCAACAATCTGCCCCGGGCCATGGTAGGTTATATCCCCTCCACGGTCAATATCATAGACAGATATATGATTTTGGGACAGGTATTCATCTGAACCAACAAGATTGTTTTTATCTGCTACTTTACCAAGTGTGTATGTATGCGGATGTTCAAGCAGCAGTATAACATCAGATATTTTCTTGTTATATCTTAAATCAAATATACTCTTCTGGAGATCCCATGCCTCTTTATAATCAATAAGGCCAATATTACAATATGTTAGAGTTCTTTTTTCCATTATAGTTCCCGTTTAATTAAATATGGATAGCCTCGCCATTAGCCTGGGCAGCGGCTTCCATTAAAGATTCAGATAATGTCGGATGCGCATGTATTGTTTTAATTATTGAATTTCCTGTTGCTTCCATTGATTTTGCCAGAGTATATTCGGCAATAAGTTCTGTAGCTTCAGGTCCAATAATATGGGCTCCCAGCAATTCACCATATTTTGCATCAAATATTACCTTTACAAATCCTTCTCTCTCACCAACAGCAAAAGCTTTTCCACTTGCCATAAAAGGAAATTTGCCGATTTTAATATCATAACCGGCCTCCCTGGCTTTTTCTTCTGTCATACCAACACTGGCGACCTGCGGCTGGCAATATGTACATCCAGGAATGTTTGAGTATTCAATATCCGGAGATATAATTCCTTTTATTTTTTCAACACAGTGTATACCTTCGGCCGAAGCAACATGAGCCAGCCATGGGGGCCCAATTACATCGCCTATAGCATAAATCCCTTTAATATTTGTTTCATAAGTAGATTTATTAACTTTTATGTGGTTTTTAAATAGTTCCACGCCAAGTTCTTCAAGTCCGAAACCTTCAACATTTCCGGTAACACCAACAGCGCTTAGTACTTTATCAGCGGTTAGTTCTTTAACTTCATTTTTTGTTTTTACAGTAACCTTAACTCTATCATTAATAACTTCAGCTTTTTCAACAACAGCACCTGTAATTACATTAATGCCCCTTTTTTTGAAAATTTTAGTAAGCTCTGCAGATACTTCCTTATCTTCTACAGGTAAAATACTATCAAGCATTTCAATTACAGTTACTTTAGTACCAAGCACTGAATAGAAATAGGCAAACTCAATCCCGATAGCACCTGCACCAATAATAATTAACTCTTTGGGCTGTTCAGGCAGATTCATTGCTTCTGTACTTGTTATTATATTTTTCCTGTCAAGAGGAATTGCAGGCAATTCTCTGGGACGTGCACCTGTAGCAATTATTATTTTTTCAGCATTTATAGAATCTGTTATTTTTCCATTTTCATAAAGTTCTATCTTATTTCCCTGTTTTATCTTACCGTAAGCTTTGTACCTGTCAACTTTATTTTTCTTAACAAGCATCTCTACATTTTTAGTAATACGCTCTGAAATATCCCTGCTTCTTTTAATAATTTTACTAAAATCAAATTCCAGCCCGTTTACCTTAATACCAAAATCGCCGGAATGATTTTTCATCATATCCCAGACTTCAGCATTTTTCAGTAATGATTTTGTTGGGATACACCCCCAATTGAGACAAATTCCACCCAAATTCTGGTAATCAATCACCGCAGTTCTAAACCCTAACTGAGCTGATCTAATAGCAGCAACATAACCACCCGGGCCGCCGCCCAGGATTGCAATATCATATTTTCCTGGCATGGAGCTAAGACCTTTTATTTGTTTGGGATAGTCAAATATAATTAAGCTGATTATAAAATGAAACATTAACAGGCAATATGGCAGCATTTATTGACCCATTGGTCAGACATGCATATTTGCTCATCATTAAGCATTTATTTTTCTTTTTTAGGAAGAATTGACAGCTATTTTCCTAAGATTTAGAACATAATTGCGAATAAATGCGTTTTAGCATCTATAATTAAATAATTTTAAATGGCAAAGAAGTTGATATTTATAAATATCAATTAATTATGATTAAGAAATAATGAGCGAGAACGAAAATTATTATCAACCTTTATTTTCCATTAGTGTAGCAGCTAAGTTGTTGAAAGTATCGGTACATACTTTAAGAATGTATGAGAGAGAGAACCTTATTGTACCTTATAAAAAGGAATCAAACCACAGGCTATACTCACAGGCAGATATTGACAGATTAAATAGTATTCGCAATGCTATTAATGAATGCAAAATAAGCATAAACGGTATTAAGTCATTATACTCAATGATCCCCTGCTGGGAAATAATAAAATGTACAGAAGATGACAGAAAGTTTTGCGAAGCTTTTGAATCTCACTCGCAGCCATGCTGGAGCTTTAACCATAAAAATAACAGGTGCGAAAAAGAAGAGTGCAGAGAGTGTACAGTTTATAAAGATTATAAAGAATGTAAATCGATTAAACAAAGCATAATTAATCTTTCAAATAATAAAATTATCTAACTCTAACCACAGGGATAAATGAAAAAAATAGCAATCTTTTTATTCATTGCAGGATTGTTGATTATTTCAGTTATCAGTTTATTATCAGGCAATAAACAAGCCCCTGATAAGCTGACTATACTGAAAGAGGAATACCCCAAAAAGGATTCCACAACTGCAGACCATACTAAATTTGCAGTATTGCAAAAAAAATTCTCCTCACCACAGGAAGTAACTGAAGCCTGTATTTCTTGCCATAATGAACGGCATAAAGAGGTAATGGCTTCAAATCACTGGAACTGGGAACGCGAAGAATATGTTCAGGGACGCGGCATTGTTTATCTTGGCAAAAAGAATGCACTAAACAATTATTGTATTGGTGTTGAAGGAAATGAACAAAGCTGTGCAAAATGCCATATCGGTTTTGGTATGACGGCCAAAATGTTCAGCTTTACTGACGCAAAAAATATCGACTGCCTTGTATGCCATGACAATACCGAAACTTATGCCAAAGCACCGGAAAAAGGCGGCGCTCCGGATCCTTCACTTAATTTGAATCTTATTTCTCAGCATGTTGGTAAACCACAGCGTTCAAATTGTGGGGTCTGCCATTTCTTTGGCGGCGGCGGTAACAATGTTAAACATGGCGATCTTGAAAAATCTATGTTCCAGCCTGCAAAAGAGGTTGATGTACACATGGCAACTGACGGGCCAAATATGTCATGTATTGATTGCCATAAGACCAAAAAGCATAATATTTCCGGAAAAATGTATTCGCTTTCTTCAATGAACAGAAACAGAATTTTCTGTGAAGATTGCCATACCAATAATCCTCACAAAGATGATATCTTAAATGAACACACTGTAAAGGTCTCATGCCAGACCTGCCATATTCCAATATATGCCAAAGTTAATGCCACAAAAACAGATTGGGACTGGTCAACTGCCGGCAAGCTGCGTAATGGTGAGCCTTATGAGACAGATGATGCAGACGGAAACCACACTTATCTTTCAATTAAAGGAAGCTTTAAGTGGGGTAAAAAACTTAAACCCGAATATGCATGGTTTAACGGAACAGCTGGGCATTACCTTCTTGGAGATACTGTTGAAGATACCACAAAACCGCTAAAAATTAATTCACTTAATGGTTCATACAGTGATAAAAATTCTAAAATAATTCCGGTTAAGATTCACAGGGCAATACAGCCTTTTGATCCTGTTAATAAAATGCTTATCCAACCAAAATTGTTTGCTGAACAAAAAGGTGAAGGAGCTTTTTGGAAAGATTTTAACTGGCAGACTTCTGCTGCAACCGGGATGAAGGATGTTAATCTTCCATTCAGCGGTAAAATCTCATTTATTAAAACCGAAATGTACTGGCCTGTAAATCACATGGTTTCAACCAAAGAACTTGCTGTACAATGCAATGAATGCCATACAAGAGAAAACAGCAGGCTTGCAGCATTAACTGATTTTTATATGCCAGGAAGAGATTACTCCTCCCTTATTGACGGTTTTGGCAAAATAGTAATCCTAATGACATTATTAGGTGTTGCGGGACATGGAACAATAAGAATACTTTCTTCCCGTAAAAACAAAGGCAGGAATTAACAATGAAAAAACAAGTATATATTTATAAAGCTTTTGAGAGATTCTGGCACTGGATGCAGGCTGTTCTTATTTTCTTTCTTGCTGCAACAGGCTTTGAAATTCATGGGACCATAAACTTCTTTGGATATCAGAATGCTGTAGAATATCATAACATTGCGGCTTATTTATTTATAACTCTTATAGTATTTGCAATATTCTGGCATTTTACAACCGGAGAATGGAAGCAATATCTTCCTACAATGAGGAATATAAAAGCGCAGATAAATTTTTATCTAATCGGAATATTTAAAAACGCTCCTCACCCGATAAAAAAGACTGTCATAAGTAAATTAAATCCCCTGCAGAGGCTTGTATACCTGGGGCTTAAAGTTCTTGTTATCCCGGTTATGGTACTATCAGGGCTTCTGTATATGTTTTACAGGTATCCTCAAAAGAACGGAACAATACAGGTGTTAAATATTACTTCAATTGAGCCAATTGCTTTACTTCATACACTTGGCGCATTTTTATTAATTGCTTTTATAATAGCACACCTTTACCTGATTACCACAGGAACAACACCAACCTCAAATCTTAAGGCAATGCTTACAGGTTACGAAGAAATTGGTGATGATCATGAAGATACTGCCGGTAAAAATGAAAAAACTGAAGCAGAATTAAAGACAGCTAATGAAGCAGTAAAAGGAGATGTATTATGAATGAAACAAAATATATGAATCCTTACCTTGCAGGGTTTTTCCTTGGACTGGTACTCCTTGCAACAATATATATAACAGGCAGAGGGCTTGGCGCCAGCGGAGCAATTAAGAGCGGTGTTGTTGCTGTAACACAAACAATTACCCCTTCGCATGCTGAACATGAGAAGTTTTATAAAGAATATCTTACTGAACATAATAATAACCCGTTAAAAAACTGGCTTGTCTTTGAAGTAATTGGTGTCCTTCTTGGAGCATTTATTTCAGGATTAATTTCCAACCGGTTAACCTTTAAAGTGGAACATTCACCCAAAATACAATCCCGAACAAGAATTGTTGCTGCCACAATAGGCGGATTGTTGTTTTCGTTTGGGGCACAATTCGGAAGAGGCTGCACAAGCGGCGCTGCTTTAAGCGGTATGGGTGTTCTTTCAACCGGCGGACTTATTACAATGGCGGCTATATTTGGCGGCGCTTATATGTTTGCGTGGTTTTTCCGGAAATTATGGATTTAATAAAGAGTTAGCATTAAGACTCTTATTTATAAAATTGAAAGGATAATTAAATGGGACCATTAGTTCCTGAAATAATTGGAAATGAACTTAATCTTGTTGTTGCACTCTTTATAGGCATAGCATTTGGGTTTATCCTTGAGCAAGCCGGGTTTTCAACTTCAAAAAAACTTGTCGGCTTGTTTTATGGTTATGACTTTACAGTGTTAAGAGTTTTTTTCACTGCCGGTGTTACCGCTATGTTTGGAGTAATATTATTAACACATTTTGGACTTCTTGATTCAAGTCTTATATACATTAATCCAACATTCCTGTGGTCAGCAATTGTTGGCGGATTAATCATGGGACTGGGATTTGTCATAGGAGGTTACTGTCCCGGCACAAGCTTTTGCGGAGCTGCTATAGGTAAGATTGATGCAATGTTCTTTGTTATAGGTTCTTTCCTGGGAGTCTGGATATTTGCCGAAGGATACCCGGCATTTGAATCATTGTATAAAGCTGAATCATGGGGTTTTGTAAGGATATTCGAAACGCTTGGAATGTCACAGGGATTATTTGCATTTCTTTTAACTGTTGTGGCTGTTGTTGCATTTTGGTTTACAACACTTATTGAAAATAAAGTAAACGGTAAACCAAACCCCATATTTAAGCCGGTAAGGTTATATATTGCTTTATCAGGTATTGCAATGATATTTGGCCTGTCAGCTTTTTTTCTTCCGGATATACATGAAGCTTATGTTTCAGAGGTTAGTAATAAAGATTATGTTAATTCAGTGCAGGTTAATAAAATAACATCAGATGAACTGGCATTCAGGCTTATTGATAATGATAAGACACTGCAAATATTTGATTTCAGGCCGGAAAAAGAATATAAAACATTCAGTCTGCCCAAATCACATAATATGACTGTAAAAAATCTTTTTGATAAAGACACAAAAAAGCTATTAGATATTGAGGGACAGGTAAACGTTTTTGTTACAGAGAATGAAACCGATGCAAAAAAAGCGGCTATTATTGCCGGCAAACTTGGTTTTGATGACATAAGAATTTTACAAGGTGGACTTAACGATTTCAGGAATAATATACTGAACTTTAAATCCCCCGGTTTGGCAAATTCGCGCAGAGATGCAGATACATTCAGGTTCAGAGAGAAAGCTTCTAAAATAATACCTGTACTTATTGAACAAAATAAAAATAAAACAGTAATTAAATCTGCATCCAAACGAGTTATTGGAGGCTGTTAGTTTTTTTGTGCCGGTTAAAGCCGGCACTATTTTGATATAATTATCATTATTGTTAGTTTTGAGCATATGCTCATAATTGACTATGGCCAGACCACTAAAAATCCGAAAAACGTGCTGTAATCCTTCAGCATATTACTACAAACCGAGAGGCATTCCTGTCTCCCAACTGGATGAAATCATACTAGAACCAGACGAACTTGAAGCTTTGCATCTTGCTGATTTAAATGCTTTTTCCCACGAAGTTAGTGCCGGGCAAATGAATATATCCCGCGCTACCTTTGGGAGAATAATTGAGAGAGCAAGGAAAAAAATTGCTGATGGGATCATAAATGGAAAAGCAATTAAAATAAAACAAACAATGATTGATGATTTAACAGGAGTTGAAATGACAGAAACCAGTGATAGATTTACCGGTAAAATTGCAATTGCCACAAATGATGAAATTAATGTTGCCGGGCATCCCGGAAGATGCAGGGCATTTATGATTTATGAAATAAACAATGGTGTAATTGAAAATAAAGAATGCAGAGAAAATACATTTACTCATCACAGAGCCGGAAATACAGGAGAAGAACACCATAGACATGAAGATAATAATCATCATGGGCATAGTCACGAAACCCTTATTAATGCTTTAAAAGACTGTTCATTTTTTATTGCAAAAAGCGGCGGATGGAGAATTGTTGAAGATCTTAAAAACAATAATATCACTCCACTGTTTACTTCGGTTGAGCAAATTGAAACAGCAGTAGAACTTTTTCTAAATGGGGAGTTGAAAAATGATGTTGAACTTGTATGTCACCATCATTGATAGCTATCTTTAAAAGTAAAATATTCTTAATATAAAGAGAGAGGGTTATTTTGCAAATGCGGTATTTAATCATTTTTCTGTCTTTATGTTTTTCTGCATTACAGGCGCAAAACGCTGTATTGAAAGGAAAAATTACGGATAAAATTTCCGGAGAACCCTTAAAAGGAGCAACAGTATATATATCAAGTGATAAATTTACCTATACAGGAAACAATGGGACGTATCTTCTTGATAATTTAACTGATGGTAATTATGAAGTTAAGGTATCACACCTTGGGTATAAATTAATTTCTAATTCTATTGAAGTAAGTAATATTACCGAAAAAGACTTTATTCTTGAATCTTCACCTGTTGAGATGTATGAAGTTGTTGTAAGTACAAACAGGTTTGATAAATTTTTATCAAGTTCCCCATATGCCGAACTGCTTATACCACAGGAGCAGATTACACAGAAACCAGCACAATCACTACCTGATATACTTAAAGAAGAACCCGGAGTTTCTCTTGTGAGTGATGGAGTTTGGGGAAAAGAAGTCAGTATACGCGGACTGAGCAGAGAGAACATTGTTACATTAATTGACGGAAGCAGAATTGCAACATCAACCGATGTAGCTGCCCGTCTTTCTATGGTTGATATGAACGATATAGAGAGAGTTGAAGTAATCAAGGGGGCTTCATCATCCATATATGGTTCCGGTGCAACAGGAGGAATAATAAATATAATATCAAAAACTCCGTCCATGGAAAACAGGCCATATCTTTCCGGAAATTTATCTTCAGGCTATAATTCCGTTAACAATTCTACAATGACTGCGGGATCATTAAGCGGCGGCGGTTCATTCTGGTCTTCTAAAATAAGCGGTTCTTACAGAAAAGCAGACAATACTCAAACCCCTGACGGCGAATTGAAAAACAGTCAGTTTGAAGATTACAGTTTTTCAGGAAATGTTAATATTGCACCGGTTGAAAACCATCTACTCCAGTTAAATTACCAGCTTTTTAAAGCTGAGAATGTCGGAATACCAGGTTCATCAGTCTTCCCTGCCGCAGCCGATGTCAGCTATCCTTATGAAAAACGGGAATTGTTTTCAGCCGATTATGAGATTAAAAATATTACAAGTTTCTTTTATAAACTGGATATAAAATACTCGCATCAGCTTATAGAGCGGGATGTTCTGAATATACCTCATGCAGTTCAAAACCTTGCTGCTTCAGGAACCACACCGGCAAGGCGTGTAAGCGTGTTGAAAATTACTCCTCACGCTGACCACAACAATAATAATATTTCGTTACAGGGAAGTTTTATGCTTGCCTCAGGAAATAATCTTGTTGCCGGAATAGATTACTGGGACAGAAAGTATGACGGCCACCGAGAAAAATATCAAAAAATAGAAGTTCTTGATGATGCAGGAAATGTTAAGAGTACAACCAATAAAATTATTGGTGAGTCTCCGCTCCCCGACTCGAAATATTCGAGCCTTGGCATTTTTGCACAGGATTATGCTGAACTGGTAAAAAACAAACTTGTACTTTCCCTGGGCGCAAGGGTTGATAAAGTTCACGTAACAGGAAATACTACTTATAACCCTGTTTATGAAATAACAAATGGGGTAAGAAATAATAATCCTTCAACTCAAACTGTTATCTGGAATGAAACAGATGTTAATGACGCTTCTTACAGCTCAAATATTGGATTAAAATATTCAGCGGACAACAATCTTGATTTTACACTGAGCCTTGGGTATTCTTTCCGTTCCCCTTCACTTGAAGAGAGATTCCAGTATATTGACCAGGGAAGCTATGTAAGGGTTGGAAATCCTGACCTTAATTCAGAAATAGGTAAATCTGCTGATTTTGAGGTTAGATATTCTGTTAATAATTTTAGAATAACAACCGGATTGTTCTTTAATTATTTTACTGATATGGTTGTTGAAAAACCGGGTACATTTGAAGGAAGAGCTGCTTACATAAAAACAAATGTTGGCGAAGCAAGATTGTACGGATTTGACTTAAGCACGAGTTATAATTTCTATCACAATTATACAGTATATGCAAATGCTGCTTATGTAAAGGGTGATGATATATCTTCAGGCGGAAACCTGCCGGAAATTGCCCCGCTTAATGGAACAATTGGATTTACTGCCGGAATACTTAATTACGCTTCTGTTGATTTGTATTCTAATATTTTTTCAAAACAGAATGACCCTGCCGCATCAGAACCAGCTACACCCGGATATGCAATATTTAATTTTATGATTAAATCTGAGAAGATTGAATTTGGGAAATTTGGTTTTTCAGTAAATGCGGGAATGGAGAATATATTTGACAAATCCTATATAGACCATTTGTCATCAGCAAGGGGCAATATTATTATTGAACCCGGAAGAAACTTTTTTGTAAAATTAATAACTAACTGGTAATGAAATACCCGGAGAGATAAATGAATTGGTTTTTACTGGCTTTTATTTCTGCGGTATTTTCTGCAGTATCAACAATTTCTGAAAAAAAAGCGCTTTTTTCATTAAAAGCGCTTGATTTTTCTTTTCTGGTATCAGTTGTAACTCTTGTATTTTCAATACCTTTCTTTTTTAACATACAGTATAATACTTTATTTACAATAAGTATTGCAGTATTGTTTTTAAAGACTTTGTTAAATGCAGGCGCCTATCTTTCGGTAATGCAGGCAATCAAAAGTATGGAAGTAAGTGAGGCACTTCCTCTTATTGCTTTGTCTCCAGGCCTTGTGGCTATACTCGGCGCCCCAATGATAGGCGATACACTTCATTTACATGAATGGCTTGGAATTCTTTTAATGGTAACGGGAACATATATCCTGGAACTAAGGAAAAACAATTCAGGAATATTTCAGCCATTTAAATTAATGCTGGGATCACATAAATATCTTTATGTATTTATAGCCCTTATTTTGTTTACCGTTACTTCCCTTCTTGACAGGCTGCTTCTTAAAAACTACTCTCTTCCACCGTACACTTTTATGGCTTTTCAACAATTATTTTTTGTACTAATATTCTTTGTAGCTTATGCTGCCCAAAATAAAGGAAAAGTAACAAGAATAGAGAATTACTCCGGTAAAGTGCTTTATACAGTTTTAATAGTTTCTGTTTGTACAGTTATATACAGGTACACCCAGATAGAAGCAACAAAAATAGCTCCCGCAGCCCTTGTACTGGCGGTTAAAAGGATATCAGTTCTGCTGGTTGTAATTTTTGGAGGAAGACTCTTTGCAGAAGGAAATATACTCCGCAAGAGTATTGCGGCAGCAATAATACTTGCAGGAATAACTGTTTTATTAACCAGGTAGGTATTTATTAAAAACACCTACCCGGTAGAATATAATATATTTACTTAAGAAGTATCATTTTTAGTGTTGATACATACTTATTAGCTTTTATCTGGTAATAATAGACACCGCTTGCAAACTTTGAAGCATCAAATTTAACTTCATACCTTCCTGCCTGTTTTTCTTCGTTAACCAATTCTGCTACCTTTTGTCCTGCAACATTATAAACTGAAAGATTCACCAGGCCTGGTTCAGGAAGGCTGTATGAAATATTTGTTACAGGATTAAAAGGATTTGGATAATTTTGCTGCAGTCTATACTCTTTGGGTGAACTATTGGCCTCTTCGTTAACATCTGTAGATAATAAACTGAATTCCATATTATTGTAATTAAAACCGCCTGTTAGAAACTGTATCTGCAGCACATGCTTTCCTGCTGCCAGATTCATCTTCGGACCATCTATTGTCTCCCATTTCTGGTAACCGCCTGTAGCCGGAACTGAAGTATAAGTACCAACCACACTATTATCAATTCTTATTATCATCTTACCACCTGCTGTGGAACCGGCTACCCGGAAGTTTGTTTCATAAACACCTGCCTGATCAACATCAATTGTATATTTAAGATATTCCCCGCTCTCAATCCAGCCTACATTAAAACCATTTGAGAGGATATCTGAACAGGCTTCAATATCCACCCCATCATTTCTGTAAGTCCAGCCGCTGTTATAAGCATCGCTGTTATTTGTGTTTTTGTATATTTTATCACTATAGGCAGAACCATACCGGCCATAGTCATAATTAACACCATAAATAACACCGGGTATTTTATTTTCAGCAAAAGGTTTAAGCGCTTCAGAATTAACCTGCCTGAACATAGCATCAACCACATCAGTATTAAGTTTACAATTTTCAAACTTCAGATGGTTTACCAGGTTAAGCAGAGCATTTTTAGCATATTCAACAGTTGGTTTAGCACCGCTGCCTCCCCAATAATTAAGCAATACTTTATAGTCAGCAGGCGTATCAATAGTTGTAAGCCCGGAAATTGAACCAATCTTTTTATATGGCCAGAAAGCATATCCAATGTTATAAGTTTCCATTAACTGAATAGTTTCAGTAAACCAGCCATTTGAATTTTCCCCGCTTTCGCCAAGCCATAAAGGAACATTATATTTATTACTGAGAGTAACAAAAGAACTTATTGTTGATGCGCTTGTTTCATTCCAGTATTTATGAAAACTTATAACCAGGTTATTATCCCATAACGTTGCTGGTAAGTCGCTATAATCATTTGCATACCAGTTGCCTTCAATGAATACCATGTGGTTTGAATCATACTTTCTTATTTCAGTAGTTATGTTCTTCAGTAATTCCCATAAAGGCGAGTTTCCTGAAGAAAAGGAATATTTGGTTTCATTAAGAAGGTCATAACCGCCTATCCATTCTTTATCTTTATACCTTTGAGCCAGTTTTCCCCATAATTCAATAGTTCTTGTTTTATTTGATTCAACGGTCCACAACTTTGCCTGCCCGTCATATTCATCACTAATCCCTTCGCCATTCTGTGAACCCGGCGCTGCATGAAGGTCAAGAATAAGATAAATCTTGTTTTGTTCACACCAGCTAAGACAGCTGTCTATATATGCAAATCCTTCTTCAGTATATACACCAGGCTGATCTTCAGGAGTCAATTTGTTATAGTGCAAAGGCAGTCTTATAGAATTAAATCCCCAGGCTGCAATCTGGTCAATATCTTTTTTAGTTATGTAATTATCATACCATGCCTTATAGAATTCATTCATATTATCTGTGCCTATCAGTGCGCTTATTTTAGCGCGAAGCTGTCTTTCGGCATTAGCAAAAGATGATGTCTGCATCATATAACCTTCCTGCACAAACCAGTTTCCCAGGTTTATTCCACGAAGATAGACTTCCTGGCCTGCAGAGTTTACTATCTTTTTGGCACTGGTTTTAAGAAACCCATCCGCATATACCTGCGAATATATAACAACCAGCAGTAGAATTAGAATACTCTTATTTTTCATCATTTTCTTTCTGAATTCTTATAAAACATTAAAAATTCAAGAATAATGCCATAAAATAATGTGTAATAAAAGAGTAGAATAGGATATAACCGGAAGGTTTATTATTAAGATAATAATACCGAAATATCTTTTTAATAATTAACGCTGTAGAAAAACGAAAATAAAAAGGGAACCTTAAAGGGCTCCCATCTTAAAACTCTTAATAGCTTCACTTTTGTTCCGGTATTGCTCAAAAATACGAGATGTACCTGTAATTTCAAGAATAACTTCTGTATCAGAATGTGCCCCGGCTATTTTCAGTGTTCCGCCTTCTTTTTCAGATTCTTTATAGGCAATTACCAGCGAACCAAGAAAAGTTGAATCCATTGATTCACAATTACTTAAATCAACCACTATCTTTTTTTTGCCGCTTTTAATGTCGTTTAACAAAACAGATTTTAATTCATCTGCTTCATTTTTTGTAGCCATAGTAATATTAACAGTTTCGACTACAACATCTTCTACAATTTCATTTAAAATTTTACTCATTAAGTATCCTGTTTATTAAAACGTTTAAATATAATACTTATCAGGAAAAAAAGAAGGATGATTTTTAATTTCAGGGTTTTCAGGTTTTGCCTGTTTTAATATTTTTATGATACTTAAATAAAAGTACTTAATGTGAGGCAAAAGCCAGGCCGTTTAATTGCAGGGTGCTCTATACTAAAACAAAAGAAACGAGTTATATAATATTATTCACTAAATTCAATAACCGGATTATATTTCTCCGACAGACAGGAATACACTTCTGAAATTATTTTAATAGCTTTATCAGTTTCTTCATCCGTCCCTGAATTTATTCTTATTCCATTAGGGATACCAAATGTATCAGTGTGCCGTAAAATTAATCCCCTGTTAAGGCATTCTTCATTAAATTCAGCTGTAAACTCAAATGACGGAAAAAGCATCAGGTAAAAATTAGCACTTGTTGGTATGTAAGTAATTTCCAGATTTCTAAATGCTTTTTCGAATTGCGATAAAGACCTTCTATTTTGTTTAACAGTTTTTATAATAAATTCATCATCATCAAAGGCAGCTGCTGCAGCTTCCTGTGCAAGCAGATTTGGTTCAAAAGGAAGTTTCACTTTATATAACTCATTTATAATATATGGCTGTGATACAGCAAAACCAGCTCTAAGCCCTGCAAGGCCATATGCTTTTGATAATGTACGTAATACTATAAGATTTTCATATTCATAATCCATCCCGTTTGGATAATCAGGTTTATCCTCTGCATATACGGTATAAGCTTCATCAAGTATAACAAGTATATCATGAGGAACAGCACTCATGAAATGCTCAAATTCAGCCTTTGTAAAAATTGTACCTGTAGGATTATTGGGATTTGCGAGGTAAATAATCTTTGTCTTTTCTGTAATAGCATCAAGAATACCATTTAGATCAAAGTGATAATCATTAAGTGGAATAATTACAGATTTTCTTCCATTTTTATCTGCATTTACATACCAGCCAATAAATGTTCCCTGCGAGGTTAAAAGCTCATCATCATTTTCAGTAAATGCCATAATAACATACTGTATAAGGGAGTCAGAACCACTTGCTGTAATTATCTGCTCCGTTAGTTTGTTATATTTATCAGCAATTACTTTAACAAGTTTATAAGCTGAAGGGTTGCTGTACCTGTGAAGCTGCCCGGCATATCCTGTTATTGCTTCCATTGCTTTGGGTGAAGGGCCCAGCGGATTTTCATTTGAGGCAAGCTTAATGATATTAACAAGCCCTTTTTCACGGGCAAGTTCGTCTATTGGTTTACCGGCTTTATACGGCCTAAGCGCAGTAATATGTTTTGGTATCCTGATCATGTTATACTCTTTTGAAGTATTGGATTATTTTTTTGTGCAGTACTGCGGAAAGTAATGTTGATGCAGTTATTCCCGGCATCTGCCTGCTTTTATGTCCGACTATGATGTAAAATTATTGTTTTACTTCTCAATAACCAGTTCTGATTCTTCTTTTACAGTTTCCAGTACAATTGTTGTACTTGTTGAACTTATAGACGGGATAACCGCAATTTTTGTCCGAAGCAGCCTGCTTAGCTCTTCAGGATTCTTTGCACGAACTTTAATAAGGAAACAATCTTCCCCGGCAACAAGGTGAACCTCCTGTACATCAGGTACTTTTGCGAGCAGTTTTGCTGTTTTCTGGTCAACAACAGGCCCTGTGGCTCGTACATGTACAAAGGCAAGCAGGTTTTTATCAACTTCTGATGGATTAACCTGTACAGTATATTTTTTTATGATCCTTTTTTCTTCCAACCTGCGGATTCTTTCCAGTACAGCAGAAGGAGCCATTTTAACCTGCCTGGCAATTTCTGCATTTGAAGTACGCGAGTTTGTCTGCAGTATATTTAGTATTTCAGTGTCTTTGCCGTCCATTATTCTGTTTTTATTATTATTATCGAATATTATTCGGAATATTAATGGTTTTTCAGGATATTATCAATGTTTTTATTCTTCAGGAAAAAAAATAAATAATGAATCCCCTACAGGGATTTTTGATGTGGCTGGGTCTCCCTTGCTGCCATAGTTATTGCCTCTTCGAGGCAAAATAATTAGTATTAAGAATTACCGGTATTGGCAAAGGAACATTCATACAAATAGTAATTTCACTGCTTCGTAGAAGCAGCATTGTGGTAGAAAAAACATATATAACAAGATAACAACCCCTGTAGGGGGTTTATTATTCTGATGGTTCCATTTGCAAAAGAAGAATAATAAATCCCCTACAGGGATTTTTGATGTGGTTGGGTCTTCCTTGCTACCATAGTTATTGCCTCTACGAGGCAATTGGCAAAACAGACTAAATACCAACTCCTGCGAGGCTTAATTTTTCTTCCGAAGCCTATTTTATGCTATCCAGAAGCATAAATTTATTCTCTTTATATGCGGCTGTTTTATCAAGGTTCTTGTCTTCATATTCACAGACTTTTAGCAGTGGACAGGCAAGGCATACAGGAGCAGCAGGCCGGCATATTTCTCTTCCGAGCCTTATCAGGTTGGTATGAAATGAGTGGGCAACTCCTTCCGGCATTTCTTCCTTAAGTTTGTAAAATGTTTTATCAGGCGTTGCGGCTTCCACTATACCGATGCGGTTTACTGTCCTGTGAACGTGAGTATCCACAGGGCATACATTCCTGCGCATGGCAAATTGCAGGACACAGCTTGCCGTTTTTACCCCAACACCGCCAAAACCGGTAAGTTCTTCAAGTACATGATTGTCATCCATACTATTAAGGTAATCAAGGGATATATTTCCCTTTTCCTTTATTACTGAAGTTAAAAAATTCTTAATTGCTGCAGACTTTTGTTTACCTAATCCGGCAATTTTTATCATTGATTCTATTTTAGCAACAGGCAGCAGAGCAACTTCTTCCCACGTTTTGTAATTTTCTTTCAGGTTCAGAAAAGCCCTGTATGAATTTTTATCATTTGTATTCTGAGAAAGTATAGTTGCAATAAGCATATCCACCGGGTCAGGCGGAATTTCCGGCCTAGGAGGAATACCGTATCTTTTAATTAAAAGTTGATTAACCTTTTTTATTTTCTTCTGAATAATGTTTACCATTGTAGTTGTATTTTTTTAGAATTAACCATAGAAATTACTAAATATTATAATCTTATGGAGGATAAATGTCCACATTAATGGTAAGTATTTCCGGGATTAGAGGTATTATTGGCGATGGTCTTGATCCGCAGGTACTTGTAAAATATACTTCCGCTTATGCTGATTTTGTTAAATCGGGAACAGTAGTAATAGGCAGAGATGCCAGAATTTCAGGCGACATGGTAAAGTCAGTTGTTATTGGTACACTTCTGGCAAAAGGACTTGATGTAGTAGATATTGGAATTTGCCCAACCCCTACAGTACAGTATACCGTTAAAACTTTAAAAGCAGGCGGCGGAATTGCAATTTCAGCCAGCCACAACCCTAATCAGTGGAATGCATTAAAACTGCTTAACTCAACCGGGCAGTTTATGACTCCTGAAGAAAATGCAGAAATGTTGAAAACACTTGAAACTGCTACTTCTAACTTCCCGGCATGGGATAAACTTGGCAAACTTACAATTTATGAGGAAGGGCTTAAAAGGCATGTTAAGGATGTTTTAAACTTAAAACATGTCGACCTTGAAGCTATCAGGAAAAAGAAGTTCAAAGTAGTAGCTGATTGTGTAAACGGAGCCGGTGTGTATGTTATACCTGACCTGCTAAGGCAATTTGGCTGTGAAGTTATAGAACACGACTGTGAAAAGACCGGTATTTTTTCCCGCCTGCCTGAACCTTTACCTGAAAATCTTACTGCAACTATGAAAGCAGTTAAAGATAATAAAGCTGACATCGGTATTGTTGTTGATCCCGATGTTGACCGCCTCGTTCTGATTACAGACAAAGGAGAGCCATTCAGTGAAGAAAACACTGTAACAAGTGCTGTTAAGTTTATTCTTTCAAAAGAGAAAGGCGATGCAGTTGTTAACCTTTCTACTACCCGGGCTGTTGATGATGTTGCCGCACAAAACGGTGGTAAAGTATTCAGGTCACCAGTGGGTGAAGCAAATGTTGTTAAGAAAATGAAAGAAACGGGAGCAATAATTGGCGGAGAAGGCAGCGGTGGAGTTATTTATCCGGAACTTCATTACGGAAGGGATGCTCTTGTAGGAATTGCGCTTTTACTACAGTTATTAACTGAAACTGGTAAATCAATAAGCCAGCTTAAAGAGGAACTTCCATCCTATTTTATTGCAAAACAAAAAATAGTATTGGGAAATGTAAATCCTGACCAGGTAATTAAAAAGCTTACAGAAAAGTATGCTTCTGAAAAAATAAATACTGAAGATGGTTTAAGGATAGATTTCAGTGACCACTGGGTACATTTCCGCAAATCCAATACAGAACCAATTGTAAGAATTATAGCTGAAGCAAAAGATAAGGCACAGGCTGAGAGATTATCTGCAAAATACGTTGAGGAAATTAAAACTTTGTTTTAGTATTTAAACGTCTATTATTGATAAAGCCTTCTGAGAAATCAGAGGGCTTTTATAATACAATACCTATAAAAACAAATACAATAGACAAGTCCTTAATACAACATCCGCCTTTTTTGAATATATGCATAGAGTGCTTTATCAAAAGGAGTTGAAGTTTCTATAAGGTTATAATCAATACCTGCATTAAGGCAGCCTGTTTTCAGTTTATTGATAAACTCATCCATTGCTTCATGATATGCTTTTTGAAGCTGGTAAGGCTGAGTAGTTATTTCATCCATTGTTTCCATGTCTTTAAATACTGCATCGGCTCCAAATGCAAAGCTTCTCTCCAGCGGATCAAGTATCTGGAATACTATTACTTCGTTTTTATTATACCGGAAATGCTTCAACGCAGATAATATTGAGTCTATATTATCAAAAAAATCAGAGACTACAATTACCAGTCCCCTTCTCTTAATCTTTTCAGCTATCTCGTTAAGACTTGCAGAAGTATTAGTTTTATCTGACGCTTCTGCAGAGGCAATACTTTTAAGGATTTCCTGCAGGTAGCTGCGGGTTGCTTTGGGCGGAAGATGTTTATTTATTTTTTCTGCATAAAGTGAAAGTCCAACTGCATCCTGCTGTTTTACCATCATATAGCTTAATGCCGCAACAAGCATTGAGGCATATTCCAGCTTTTTAACATTACCTTCTGAAGCATACGCCATTGATTTACTGGAATCAAGCAGAATGTAGCTTTTCAGGTTAGTTTCTTCTTCATACTGCTTTATTACATACCTTTCAGTTTTTCCGTAAACCTTCCAGTCAACATCCCGGAGATTATCACCCTGCATATATGGACGGTGCTCTGAAAACTCCACACTGAAACCATGAAAAGGGCTTCTGTGAAGGCCAACCATAAATCCTTCAACAATAAACCGGGCTTTCAGCTCAAGTGAATTAAGCCGGGTAATTACAGAAGGATCAAGATATTTACGGTAATCTGTGGTTTCAACAGCCATTATGCACCTGGTTTGGCGTTTTTCTTGTCTATAATCTCTTCAGGTGACAGCCCCATCATATCAAGTTCAAGCCTGGCTGATTTTGCCAGCTCATGATTTGGGTATTTCTGGAGAAACAAATTATATGTTTCAGTAGCCTCAGTAAATTTCCCCAATTGATTTGCAAGAATAAATGCACTTGTAAAAAGAGCTTTGGGTGCTTCAGGGCTTTTGGGATATTTATCACATACTTCCCTGAACAATTTAGCTGATTTTTCCAGTGATTCTCTTGGGCTGACATTCATCACTTTATTTTCCTGGTAAAAATTGGCTATTTCAGCCATAGCCCCGGGGGCCAGCTTACTGTCAGGAAATTCCTTTACAAGAGATTCATAAGCAGTAACAGATGCGGTTACATTTCCTGCTTTTTTTTGTTTATCCCCTTCTGCTTTATAATCAGAATCTTTTTTTGAACTGCAGCCCGCAACAATAAGCAATGGCAGCAGAAAGAATAAAAGTCTTTTCATTGTTCCCAAGTATTAGTTAAAAAACGCTGTTAACTTATCAAATTAGTTTCCAAGTAGCAATGCAAAGTAAAGCACATTGTATACCGGATAATCATTATTGATTTTGAAGATTAATTATTTAACCCGGAATTCCATATTTAAAACAAAAAAGCCCGTATGATAATTCACCGGGCTTTTTTGCATTAAACTGTTGCCTTATTATTTGGCAAGAATCATCTTTTTAACTGATGAGAAAGAACTGCCGTCAATTCCATTAACAATAAGTTTATAGAAATAAACACCACTGTTCAGGTTTGAAGCGTTAAATTTAACTTCATGAGGGCCTGCAACGTAATTTGAGTTAATGAGAGTGGTTATTTCCTGGCCAAGTACATTATAAACTTTCATATTAACTTTTGAGTCAACTGAAAGAGTAAACTTAATAGTAGTACTTGGGTTAAACGGATTCGGGAAGTTCTGGTCAAGAGCAAACTTATGTAGAACATTTACAGATACTTCAACTGCATCTGAATATTTGTATGTTCCGTCATAATCAACCTGTTTCAACCTGTAGCTGTATTTACCATTTGTTACATTGGCATCAACAAATGAATAAACCTGCTGCTGGGTTGTAGTACCATTACCTGAAACAAAACCTACATTCCGGAAGCTTCCGTTAGCTTCTTTTCTTTCAACTTCAAATCCACGGTTGTTCTTTTCAGAAGCTGTTGACCAGCTTATTCTTACAGAAGAACCGGTGCTTGTAGCGGATAAAGAAACTAATTCAACAGGTAAAGTACCAGCCGGCAGGAAGTCTGTTGCAAAGTAACGTGGTTGTAACTGATAACCTGAAGTATATGGAGCCCCTGATTTAAATTGAGTAATTACACCAATTATATCAACAGGATATGTTGGTTCAGTTTGCCCGTCAATATCAGTATCTGAATCTACTCGGACAACAATGGTGTCAGTACCATTTGTAAATACCAAATTTGCAGATGATCCTGATGCAGGCCATGTACCGCTTTTCTTTGTAAGGTTTGTAAAAGCAACCAATTCGCTTTCGTATTCTTCGGGATCAGCAAAGAACTCAGAAATTGTAAGAACTTTAGGTTCAGGAACAGTATTACTGTCTGATAAAACTACCAAAGAGCTGTCAGATAATAAATCAATCTCTGTAAGTCCATTATAGTGAAGAATAACACCACGTACATCAACTTCATCACCCAAATTAAGAGCAGGACTCAGTAAACCATTCTGGAATGTTGCAATTCCTGCAGTCCCATCATATATATAATAGGAACGATTAGATGTCTGATAATTTGGAGAAATAACAATACCTTTAACATGTACTGTATCATTTAACTTATCAGGAACATAATCCGAATCAGCATCTACAATTGCTTCAGCAATTGTTATGTGATCATCATATAATTCCGACCATGATTTAGCGACACGAATACCGTCAACAATTACATTAGGAGCAGAAGCTGTACTACCCTGCCTTAGAGCAAAACCACCAAGATAAGATACTTCTGCAAAACTAACTGTATCATGTGATATAGTCGGAGTAGGTTCAGCTGCAGAAAGATCTGGATTTATAAATAAACTGGCAACACCATCAGCAGTATCAGCAGTACCAAAATCATACTTTAATACCATAAGATATGTTGTTCCAGTTGAGTAAACGGAATCTGTATAAACAGCTGGGATTGTTGTACTTGTTGAAGATTTCGATAATCCAAATGCTAAATTCCCATTAGCAGCTAATTTTACAAAAACGCGACCAGTAAATGTTGTACTGGAAAAAGGTAAAAAGTGGGCAAAATAATCTCCGGTCTGTGCACTTGTAACATTAACTAAAAAAGCAGCATATACAGCACCAGTAGAAACAGCAGTATCAGAAAATGCCATTCTAATATCCTGTCCTGTCGTTGTTAATGAAGCTGCATTGCCAGCAGACATATCATAACCGCTATATGTTAAACCGGGACTAACAACTAAAATTGGATTGGTTGTAGATGTACCAGTTTGGGTCCAGCCAAAAGTAGTAAGCGCTGTTCCAGCAGGTTGGTCAAATTGTTCTTCTAATAATACCTGGGCAAAAGCAGGGATTGAGAGAAGAAAAGAAAATAGAAATCCTATCGTAAATAGTTTTTTCATGTATTCTCCGAAAATAATTTTTAAGATTTGAAACAGATTTAAGTTCTAAACAGATAAGGGCTGTATAAAATAACCGGTTTAAAGTATATTTTTTACCTCTTTAATGCAAGAAGTTTACAATAAAATAATACTTATGTGAAATAGCCTAACTATTATAAATTATTGTTCTTACTCAAGGATTCTTCTTCAATTTTCTTCTTGTAAGCAATCATTTTATTAAGTATTTCTGTATCACATGTTGCAAGTATCTGAACGGCAAGCAATCCGGCATTTTTAGCCTGGTTAATTCCGACTGTAGCCACCGGTACACCTCCAGGCATCTGCACAATTGAAAGCAATGAATCAAGCCCTTCAAGTGACCTTGCTTTTACCGGTACTCCAATTACAGGCAGCGGAGAATATGAAGCTATCATACCAGGAAGGTGAGCAGCTCCACCGGCACCGGCAATTATAACTTTAATTCCATTTTTATATGCAGTTGAACCATATTCTGCCATAAGGCGCGGTGTACGGTGTGCAGATACAATTTTTACCTCGTAAGGTATTTCAAATTCTTTCAATACATTTACTGCTTCATTCATCACAGGGAGGTCAGAATCGCTTCCCATAATTACGCCAACAAGAGGTTTTATCTCAGACATTTTAATCCTTAAAGAATAATTTTTTCTTCTGTTTTTTTAGCTATTTTTAAGATTTCACCGGCATCATTGCCGAGTATTGTAATATGCCCCATTTTTCTTCCTTTTCTTGAAAGAGCTTTCCCATACAGATGTACATGCAAATTATCATTTTTAAGGGCTGAATCATAATTTTCTATAATCCCCTCACCTTCCCTTTTACCAAGCAGGTTAACCATAACAGCATTTGGTTTTACCATTTCAGTTGAACCAAGAGGAAGCCCAAGTACAGAACGTATATGATTTTCAAACTGTGATGTAACACAAGCCTCAATTGTATAATGCCCTGAATTGTGAGGCCTTGGCGCCATTTCGTTTACTATTACTTCTCTGCCCGTTTTAAATAGCTCTACACCAAAAATGCCATACCCTTTTACAGCTTTTACAGCTTCAACTGCAATTTCTTCAGCAATTTTAGCTGTTTTCTTTTTGATATCAGCAGGGGCTACTACTATATGGCAGATATGATCTTTTTGTATTGTCTCTACAACCGGGTATACTTTTATTTCTTTTTTAGTACGGGCAACCATAACTGCAAGTTCTTTATCAAAGTTTATAAACTCTTCCGCAAGCAGTTCACTGTTCCTGGAGGAAAGCTTTTGAATGCCCTCATTGTAATCATCCTCACTTTCAACTTTGTGGTTACCGTAACCGTCATACCCCATAGTACGGGATTTTAAGAGAAATTTCTTCCCGAGTTTTTCAGCAATTTTATTGTATGTTGATGAAGAGTTAACTTCAAGAAATCCGGCTACAGGTATTCCCTTTTTAGCAAGTGATTTTTTCTGAATCAGCTTATCCTGTATTAAAGATATTGTAAGAGAAGAAGGAAGAACAGGCTTCCCGAGTTTTTCTATAAACTCAAGACTCCTGTAATCTACAAATTCATTTTCAAGGGTAATAATATCGCAGTTTTCTGCAAAATTTTTCAGTATTTCTTCATTATCAACCCAGCCGACAAATTCATGCTTTGTTAACTGTCCGGCAGGTGAATCTTGTTCTTTTTCGAGTATAGCAATTTCAAATCCAAGTTTATAAGCCTGGTAAGCTGACATGCGGGCTAGCTGGCCGCCGCCAAGTATTCCAATTCTGGTTCGTTTATCCACAATTTCCCTGTTTTTGTTATATACTAAACTATAAGTATAGAATAAAAAAAACAAAAACAGAATCATTTAAAATGAAAACCGGGTAAAAATACCCGGTTACTCCCCCCCACTATATAGTCAAATAAAACTATTGCTGCTCTTCAGCACCTGAGTCTTCCTCTACATTTTCAATTGTAGCAGTCGGAGCGCCATTTTCATAGTGAAGAGTAACTGTATGAGCCTTGCAAAGGTCTATTTCAGTCCATATTATTGAATCGCCCTGAGCATCAACAATTTTAATATCCCATTGACATCTGTTTTCTTTAGGCGCAAAATGTATATCAGCCTGTTCTCCATTTTGAAGAACATCAACACCAAGAACATCTTCTTCCCAGTCTTCAATCTCAGAAGGAGATACATAAAGCTGGTCAATTGAAAGGCCTGTGTTATTTACTATCGTAAAATCCTGGTTTACCTGTGCTCTAACTACTGAACCGGCAATAAGAATTACAAAAAGGGCTAAATATAACTTTTCCATTTTTTCTCCGTTACTTCATTTTTTGTTGCCCGGAACGCCCGGAATAAATTAAAAGTGAAATAGAATTATTTTAATGAATAAACCTTTTAATCTTTTTAAGATTCTCAATTGAATTATCCATTATAATCAGATCTACATCTTTAATTATGTCTACAACCTCTTTAGTTGCAGATGTTGAGTAAGCAATAATTTTCGTGTCAGGGTGATAATCTTTTATGTACTTTATTACACCAACATCAGAGCGGAGCGCCATATTCATAATTATTACACGTGATATATTTTGAAATTCCAGAAAGCTTTTTACAACTTCTTCTTTTGTCTGAGTAATAATAATATTGGCATTTGTCCCCTCTTTCATAAATTCTATAAAGTCATCATCATTATCTGTTTCTTTTTTGTAAATTAGTATATTCATATACCCCTGATTACAATCAGTATGCCAGAATAATTTCCCCTTCAAATCATATTATTTAATGTAAAATCAGGGTTAGTAACTAAATATCTATACTAACAGGTATCCGATACCGGAGAGGCTATCTAAAACCGGATATCCAAAAATTCATTACAATTTTCAACCTGGTTAATAATGAACTTCCGGCAATCTATTTCAATTAAAACAATATTATGTTTCCTTTTTTTACGATACCGGATTCTATAATTTTCTGTTTCAAAATCGGGAAAATGTTTTTTGGGAATACTGCATAAAAAATTGAAAAACAGTTTTTTTATAATACACAGATTGTATCTATTTACAGCAATATTGTTGTTTTTCCATACTGAATTATATTGCCTCCCTTCTTCGGTTATTGATAGTTTAAAGGAAGTTCTCCCCAAACAAACCGGACTTAAAAGAGTATCCACATTAAATGAACTTAGCTTTGAATATTATCATAATAAACCTGATTCAGGCGTTATATATGGTGAAGAAGCTGTAGCTCTTGCTCAAAAACTTAACAGTCCAAAGGATATTGCAAATGCAATGACAAGCCTTAGTTCCAGCTACTGGGTACTTGGCAATAATCAAAAAGCATTGAACCTTCTTTTTAGTGCCCTAAAAACATTTGAAGGACTAAAAGACAGTTCAAGAATGGCTGTTGTTTTGCAAAATATTGCAGTAATATATGATTATCAGAAAGATTATAATAATGCTATGAAGTATTATATGCGTGAGCTGCATCTTTCAGAAAAAAGGAATACGGCAACTGCTCTTTCGTATTATAATCTTGGTGATTTTTATAATGCTCTCGGGCAGTATGACAATGCAATGAAATACTTTAAGAAGGCTATTAAAAAAGGAAATGACCCTGATATTGAATGCTTTGCTGTGTATAGTATAGGTACTATCTATGAAGCTGACAATGACCGCAAAGATGCTGCTGAATATTTTAAAAAAGCTGTTGCAATGGCTGACCTGATAAAAGGTAACATCAGAACAAAAGCTTACATCTACCTGCATTATGGGAATTTTCAAAGAGAGCTTAAACAATATAAAAGCAGTTTTAAATACCTTTCCGAAGGGCTCGCTCTTGCAAAGAAAATGAATGAAAAGAAATTATTAATGGATTATTATGAAAGGCTTGGAAATTATTACTCCGAGACAGGAAATTATAAAAAGGCATTTGACTGTCTGTTAAAGCATTCCGAAATACAGGATTCACTTTTTGTTGAAGAAAACAACAAAAACATGATAGAAATGGAAGCAAAATATGAAGCAGGTAAAAGAGAATCTGAAATTGCCCTTCTAACCAAGGATAAAATTATTAATCAGACTAACCTCCGTAAAGCTACTGTCATAAGGAACTATCTTATTGCCATTTCGATTCTTGTTATTATTTCTTCGTTATTGATTTATTTAATCAAAACAAAGTCAATCAGGCGCCTTAAAGAAAAACAAGCTATTATTAACGAACAGAACAGCAAACTGGAAGCTGCCAATAAAGCACTTGAAGACTCCAGAACGGAACTGGAAAAACTGAACCGGAATCTTGAAATTAAAGTAAACGAAGAAGTTACGAAACGTGAAATGCAGCAGGTTATGCTTATGCAGAAATCCAAGCTTGAATCTCTTGGTATTTTTTCTGCAGGCATTGCACATGAAATAAACCAGCCGCTTACAAGTATTTCGTTTACAGTGGAAAATATTATATATAAAAAAAATCTTGCAAAACTTACAGATGATTATCTTGGAAATAAGTTCAGGCTGATAAATGAAGATATATCGCGAATAACTTCAATTATTAACCATATCAGAACGTTTGCCCGCGAACAAAGCAACCTTACCTTTGAAAGGTTCAATCTTAATGAAGTTGTTTCAAACAGCCAGTTAATTGTAAGCACTCAACTGAAAAACAGAAATATTCAGGTAGTATTGAATGCTGATGAACATCCGGGTATCATTTTAGGGAATAAATACAGACTTGAACAGGTTCTTATAAATTTAATTATAAATGCACGTTATGCTGTTGAAAAGAAAGAAGCTCAGACTGATAATCCTGAATATGAAAAAATAATAAAAATAAAAACCTATAATGACAGCAGTTTTGCTATCCTTTCAGTCGAAGATAATGGAACTGGTATGAATAAAGAAATCAGAAATAAGATATTTGAACCTTTTTTCACTACCAAGGATCCACAAAACGGAACCGGGCTGGGCTTATCTATAGTTTACGGCATAGTTAAAGAACATAAAGGGGAAATAACTGTGGAATCTGTAGAAAATGAGTATACACGTTTCTTAATTAAAATACCTTTTATCAAACAGGAAATACATGAAACCGCTTAAAGTATTAGTACTTGACGATGATTTAAGGATAAGAGAAGAAATAGCTGAGTTTCTTATTGAAATGGACTACGATATTATTCAGGCAGACCGCCCTTCAAAGGCAGGCGAATTGCTTAACAGCTTCAATCCTGATCTAATGATTATTGATATAAATCTGCCGGAAAAAGACGGGCTCACTTACTTACAGGAAATTAAAGAATTTCATCCTGCTCTTGAAGTAATAGTAATTACCGGCTTTGCAGACGTGGATAAAGCAGTTAAAGCTTTGAGGCTGGGTGCAATTGATTTTCTGCATAAACCTCTTAAGCTTGTTGATTTGCAAAGTTCAATAATCAGGACTAAAAAGTTTGTTGAACTTTCCAAGGAAGTTAATACTGCACATAAAACAATAGATCTTTTTAATAATGACATTCAAAAAGCCACACAAATTAATTTTATAGGCAGTTCAGATACGACACAAAAAATAATAAAAGATATAATGCTGGTTGCACAGAGTTCTGATACCTCTGTACTTATAACCGGGGAAAGCGGAACAGGAAAAGAACTTGTTGCCCGTTCAATTCATCTTTTAAGTGAAAGGTCAAAGCAGCCATTTTTTGCAGTTAACTCTTCCGCTGTGCCTGACAGCCTGTTTGAAAGCGAGTTGTTTGGATATAAGAAAGGTGCATTTACAGGTGCCGCTGAATCCAAGCCAGGATGGTTTGAACTGGCAAATAACGGCACTTTGTTCCTGGATGAAATAAGCGAAATGAATCAACTTATGCAGGCAAAGATGTTAAGAGTTCTCGAAGATAAAAAAGTAAGAAGGCTCGGCTCCGGGAGCGAAATTGACCTGGATGTAAGAATAATTTCAGCATCCAATAAAAATTTTGATGATGTAATTAAACAGGATAAATTCAGAACTGACCTCTATTACAGACTGGCTGTTTTTATTATTAATCTTCCACCTCTGAGGGAAAGGAAAGAGGATATTCCTTTATTAATAGAGTTTTATACCAAACATTTTTCTGAGAAAATACGGAAAAACATTACCTCCATTGACAATAAGGTGTTTGAACAGCTTTCACATTATTATTTCCCCGGCAACATCCGTGAATTAAGAAATATAATTGAAAGAGGGATAATTCTTTGCACCAGCAACACACTGGATATGGATTGCTTTAATTTCATAAAACAAGGTATTGCACAGAAACCAAACAGTGAAGATTTTGGAAATTATGACCTGGATGAAAACGAAAAGAAGCTGATAATTTCCGCCCTTAAAAAAGCAGATAACAACAAGGCACAGGCAGCTAAATTATTAAACATCAGTTGGCAGTCTCTTGACAGGAGACTTACAAAGTTTAAACTTGATAGTTAAAACACTTCTTTCCAGTTTATATTTTTTATTTTATAACCATCTGACTGGTACAGAACCCCGCCTTCTGTATCAGTACGCCTGATAAAACTTCCACAGTTTTTTAGCCTGTCTAAAATAATTTGTGAGGGTAGTTTGAATTTATTTTTTATTCCTGCGCTAATAAGGCTTATTTCCGGATGTACTGCGTTAATAAATTCTTCTGATGATCCGGTCTTGCTCCCATGATGTGATACTTTTAATATATCTGCCTTAAGTTGACTGCCATATTCTTCAACGTAGTATTTTTCAGCTTTTTTACTCAAATCTCCGGTAAAGAGAAAGCTATTACCTTTGAACTGTATTTTAATTACTGCGCTTTTATCATTTGTTGAGAGCTTATTTTCATTCTCAAGCAATTCGGGACTTAGAAAAGATATTTTTACCCTGCCCACATTAAAACTTCTGTTGTAATAATGACTGAGAGGAATTTTTTCACTTTTAACAAATTGCTCAAATTTCAGATCAATTGCTTTAGTAGAATCAGGAAGCGGCTTATATACTTTAGCAATTCTCTCATTATGAATGAGCGAAACAAAGCCGCTGTAATGATCTGAATCCATGTGCGAAATAAACCCATAATCAATTTTGTCAATACCTGTAAAATCAAGCAGAGGAATTATCACTCTTTCGCCATTATCAAAATATTGTGTCGCTTCACCGGCATCAACAAGGGCAGTTTTACCATCAGGAAATCCAACTAAAAAAGCATCCCCCTGCCCCACATCAATCATATAAACACTCAGCCTGCCATGCGGGAATAATTCTTTATTATCAGCTCCTGTAAGGTATATTACAAGAATAACAGCCATAGTAATACAAGCTGCTTTCAGCCATAAGTATTTAATATGTTTTAACAGAATAAAAAGAATAAGAATAAACCCATAATATATTAGCAAATCCTGAAGTGTGAACTGCCTTATAATAAGAGAAGAGTATTTTAAATTGCCTGCATAATTAACAAACCAGTAAAGTATACTGGTACATAAATCATTTACACCTGAAATAAGATAAGCTACATGGGCAGAAAAAATATCAACAAATAAAGTAAAAAATGCTGCCGCAATCTGCACTCCGGCTAAAGGAATAACCACTATGTTTGCAAAAAGTGAACTTAAAGAGAGTTTGCTGAAGTATGTCATGGTAAATGGCAATGTCCCAATCTGGGCACTTAAAGAAACCAGAATAAATAATAAAAATTTCTTAAGCCATTTATTAAGTTTTTCATATGAGTTTATGTAGTTTTTAAATACCGGGTAAAATATTGCAATACTGAGCACAGCGGCATAAGATAACTGAAACCCGGTATTAAATAGATCAGATGGATTTATTACCAACACTATTAAAGCGGACAAAGCCAGCGAGTTAAATACATTTGAGCTTCGGTTGGTTAAGTAGGAAATAATTATGACTGCTGCCATAATAGTAGCCCGCACAACGGAAGGAGTGGCACCGGTTAGCAGCATATAAATTAAAAGGCCGGCCAAAATCAGAAAAGATTTCAGAACAGGGTTAAACCTGCCAAACAGGAATATAAAAATCAATGAAATATAAGCCACATGCAGCCCTGAAACTGCCAGTATATGCACCACCCCTGTATTAACAAAATTGTTTTTAGTATCATAATCAATATCGCTTCTGTCCGCCAGCACCAGTCCCCTAAGCAGGCCTGCCGTTTCCCTATTATGAAGAGCTTTAATCCTGTTATCAAGGTATTTTCTAACTGAAAATATTGCTGTATTAAATACATCAGCATGCCGCCGGGTTATTTTAAGACTGTCACTGCTGTATGCCGCTAGAATTCCGCTAATCCCTCTATCATTCAAATACTTATTATAATCAAACTCACCTGGATTTCTCCTGTCCCTTCCACGGGTATATGTACCGGATAATGAAATATAATACCCCGGATATATAACAGAATAAACAGAATCTCTCTTCCTTACTGATGGATCTTTTATTTTACATATAAGGTTTGCACTTCTTCTAAATACCTGCCCTGCAATTTGTATTGAATCAGTCCTGCACAAAAAGATAACTTCTTTGTCTCGAATCAGTTCAACATTAGTAATAGAACCAAATGCAGTAAATTCTTTTTGTTTAATTAACTTCTCCGGCAGTATATATTCCCTGTTTGAGTAATAACTTTGAGAAACACCTGTGCCAGCAGTAAAAGTAAGCGCATATAAAAGGATAGAATTAAAATAAGCAGGAAACAGAGATTTATTCTTAGTGAAGAAAATCCCAAATGCTGCAATTAAGGCTATAACAGCAGCAACGGTATATAACATTCCGGCATTGTTTAAATACCTGGCAGTAATTATACCCGATATGAATAAAACTACAAATTTAACTAAAGGATAATCCTTCATTGGATATATTTTGTTATTGTCCCCTTAATTTGCGCCAGGTCTTTTATTTCAGACGCAAATTCATCAGCAAATCTACCTGCCGATATTGTAAGAGCAGGATTTAATGTATGAGTTTTTACAGAAAGATCTTCAAAATTCCCATGATCTGAACATATTATTAAGGTAGTGTTTTTATGATCAATTTCAGTAAGTACCGTATACAAAAAATCGTCAAGATTTTTCATAGTTGAAATCATTTCGTCAATATTCCTGCCATGCCCGAAATGATCTGTAAGAAAAAATTCATATAAAGTAAAAATGTTTTGGGATGCAATTTTTAATAATCTTCTTGCTGCTGTTGCAGGTTTAATAACCGGCAGCTTATACCCCAGCCTTTTATTCCATCTTTCATTTGTAATTTCAGCAGTCAGAGCTTTTCCCCGCCTTACATCTGTTACCCTGTTAAGTCTTACATTGCTCAGGCGGCAGCTTAATGAAGTAACACTTAACCTCTGCTTCCCTGATTTCAGGTAATCAAAAAATATTTGAGGGTAAGCATTGGCAAAAGATACAGGTTTATTAAGATTCTGATAATACCCCAATATATTATGTTCTTTAATAACCGGCACAAGAGTAGAGTATGGATAAGGGCCGAAATGCTTGCCAACCATTTGCGGGGCATTAACGCCACAAAATATAGAGGTTTGCCCTGTACCGCTTTGCGGGAACCCTTCAACACCTAACCTTGCATCAGTCGGGAACAGATTATAACCATGTTTTGAAATAAACTGGTTATCTAATGTTGGAATTTCCCCAAATATTTCTGTGAAAGTTTTAAAACCATATTTAAAGAAAGGATTAAACTCATAATCCTTCCTGCCAATCCCGATACCGTCAATAAATATCATCAGGGCAGAGTTCATAAATACTTAAGTTTTAAAGATTAATCTTTCTTTATATAATTTTAGTTATACTACTTAAATTCCGAATAAGCTTTAAGAAGATTATTCTTTGTAGTTAATAAATCCTGTGAAATAACCTTAACTTCACCAAGAACCGGCATAAAGTTAGTGTCACCGTTCCAGCGCGGTACTACATGGAAATGGATATGTTCATGTATTCCGGCACCGCTGACTTTTCCAATATTAGCACCAACATTAAAGCCTTCCGGCCGCATTATTTCAGTAAGGGCTTTCTGGGCAATTTGCAGTTTAAGAAATATTTCATTGCTTTCTTCAGCAGTAATTGACCCAAAATCACTTGTATGACGGTATGGAACTACCATCAGGTGACCATTATTATAAGGATACAAATTCAATATAGTAAATGTATATTTACCTTTATCAATAAGCAGGTTTTCAGGATCATCTACATCCTCTTTAGGCGCTTCACAAAACACACAACCTGATTCTTTTTTATCTTTATTAAATGAATCAATATACAATGAACGCCATGGGGACCACATTTTTTCCATAATTCCTCAGTAAAAATAAACACAGGTTTCCCTTTCAGGAAACCTGTGCAAAATAAATTTTAATATTTGTCAAAGTAACAGGACTAATGCCCTTCTTCTTTTGACTTCCTATATTCTTCAGATATTTTTGATTCAACCTCTTTCGGCACTTCCTCATAGAAAGCAAACTGGCGTTTATGAACACCACGCCCCTGGGTAAGGCTGCGAAGCTGAGATGAATACTTATATAATTCAGCCAATGGTACATGAGCTTTAATAACCTGGAAATGACCATCAGAATCCATTCCCAGAATTTTGCCTCTGCGGCTGGAAATATCACCCATTACATCACCCATATATTCTTCAGGAACCTTAACCTCTATTATGTAAATCGGTTCAAGGAGGCATGGTTTGCATTCCATAAAACCTTTTTTGAAGCATTGGGATGCAGCAAGTTTAAATGACATTTCATCTGAATCGACAGCATGAAAGGTACCATCAAACAGTGTAACTTTAATATCAACAACCTGATTGCCGGAAAGCGGTCCTTTAATCATTGTATCCTGAACACCTTTTTCAACAGCCGGAATAAATCTTCCCGGAACAACGCCGCCTACAACAGCATCAACAAATTCAAATCCTTTTCCGCGCGGCAGTGGTTCCATTTTAAAGTGAACATGCCCATACTGGCCGCGGCCACCTGACTGTTTTTTATGCTTAAATTCAACATCATCAGCACGCCCTTTAATTGTTTCCCTGTAAGGAATACGCGGTTCTACAAGGTCAACATCAACACCATATCTTTCTTTTAACCTTTTTACAGCAAGAGCCAGCTGAAGTTCACCCTGGCCGGATATAATAGTCTGACTAAGTTCAGGATCAAATTTAACATTGAAAGAAGGATCTTCTTCATGAAGAGTATGAAGGCCGTTAGCAATTTTATCTTCATCACCCTTTGCTTTAGGCTGAATAGCTCCATGAATAACAGCATCAGGGAATTTGATAGGATTTACAACTACAGCAAGATTTCTTCCTGTTAAAGTATTGTTGGTGTGTGTATCTTTCAATTTTACAACAGCCCCAAGATCGCCTGCTAATAGTTTTGGTGCGTCCAGTCTGTTATGCCCGTTTAATATTGAAAGCTGGCTTAATCTTTCTGTTTTACCGTTTGACTGGTTTACAAGGTCAAGGCCCGGAGCCACAGTACCAGAATAAACCTTAAACAAAGAAAGTTCACCAACATGCTGTTCTGAAATTGTTTTAAAGATATACATAACAGGTTCGCCTTTTACATCAGGCTTAACAAGTACTTTATCGCCTTTTTCTTTAAATGCAGCTTCTTCCCCGCCTCTTTGCAGAGGTGATGGGAAATACCTGGCAGCAAAATCAAGGAAATTATTTATTCCAACACCTTTAAGCCCTGAAATAGCAAAAACAGGCGAAAGATTACGTTTAATAAGTGCCTGGGTAATGCCGGCATTGAGTTCATCTTCAGAAAGATTACCATTCTCAAAATAATTATTCATTAATTCTTCAGTAGTTTCTGCAACTTTTTCAATAAGTTCAGTCCTGTACTGTTCAGCTTTAGCCATTAAATCTGCAGGTATATCAGTTTCTGTCACCTTTTTAGAAGCAGCTTCACCATATTGATAAGCCTTCATTTTTAAAACGTCAATAACTGTATCAACAGCAGGCCCCTCATTAACCGGAAAAGTAATTACAATTGCACCTGAAGTAAGCCTGTCTTTTGCCTGTGCAACAGTATCTTCAAAACGGGAATGTTCATTATCAATTTTATTTATAATAATGGCAGACGGAAGACCGTATTCGTCAACAAAAATGCCTGTTGTTTCAGAACCAACCTCAACACCTTCGGCTGATTTTAAAAGCATAACTGCAGTATCGCAAACCCGCATGGAAGCTTTTACTTCACCTATAAAATCTGTATATCCAGGGGTATCAAGTATGTTGATTTTAGTATTATTCCATTCAAGATGAAGAAGAGATGTTGTAATTGAGATTTGTTTTTCTATTTCGGTTGGGTTATAATCTGAAATTGTATTGCCTTCTGAGATAGTACCGATACGGTTTATCTCTCCGGCAGCAAAAAGTAAGACTTCAGAGAGGGAAGTTTTCCCGCTTCCCCCATGACCAATAAGTGCAATGTTCCTGATTGCTTCTGCTCCATATTCTTTCAAGGGACTGCCTCCTTAGACTCAAAGGTGAGATTAATGAATTATTTAATAGTAAACATATTCTATTATACCATGCCTATATATCTTGAATTAATATATTTATCTGTTTTTATAGGCATTCCAGAATTTATTTATTCCGTTCACTATAGCAGAGAGGTTTTTTGTAACAGTGTCTACAGGTTCTTCAATACCATGCCTTATTTTTTCTTCCAGTAACAGAATTTTATCGGCTCTGTCACGGAAATCATCAACAATACTTTTGGTTGTATGTATCTGCCCCTTTGCCTGTTCGCTCAAATAATTTAACTTTTCTGTTAAATTGTTGGTTGATGCAATTAGAGGTTTTATCTGAAGAGATAGATCTTTTATATCCGCCTCAATTTCTTTGATGGATTTTGTGATACGCCCTAAAAAAACTGCAACAGCAATACATAGTACTGATGCAGAAATTAAAAGCAGGATATAAAAGATCGACTCTAAGTCCATAACTATTATGAGTTTTTAGTTTCTTTATATGCTTCAACACCAGCTTTAAAAGCTGTTTTTAACCTGTCGCTTTCAGAATTAACTGCCTGCTTCCCTTCACTAACAAAGTCAGAAGTTTTTGCTTTGGCATCATTAAAAATTCTTTCAGCATCCTGAAGGAGTTCGTCTGATTTTACACGTGCATCATTAATAAGCTTTTCAGATTTTTTCTTTCCTTCATTGATAAGGTTTTTTGCTTTATCTTTTGCTTCAGATAAGTATTTATCTGCTTCATCAAGATAATCATCTGCTTTGGATTTTATATCCTGCCTTAATTCTTTACCGCTTTTAGGAGCGTATAAAAGTGCCAGTAAAGCTCCAACTGCTCCACCAGCAAAAAATCCAACAAGCAAGCCTTTGCTTAATCCATTGTCCCGGGACATATCAACTCCTTTTATTTTATATGCTTTGAATATAACTACCGATTTTTGCAAAATCAAGGAATATGGTCAAATTCAAAGCCTTCTAATTGATGGATAATCAATATTTTCAAAGATATAATAAAGATTATAAATATTAAATACCAAAACAATATAAAACCACTGCGATTTACATATTTTTTATTATTTCAGCTGCAAATCTGGAAGTACTTACTTGTTTAGCTCCTTTCATTTGACGTGCAAAATCATAAGTAACCACCTTTGATTTTATAGTTTTCTTCAGGGCATTTTCAATAAGCTTTCCTACCTTATTCCAGCCAATGTATTCAAACATCATTACACCAGACAGAATTACAGAACCCGGGTTTACTTTATCAAGCCCGGCATACTTTGGAGCTGTACCATGTGTTGCTTCAAAAATAGCAGTGGTGTAACTTATATTAGCGCCCGGAGCTATACCAAGTCCACCCACCTGTGCAGCAGCAGCATCTGAAAGATAGTCGCCATTAAGATTAGGTGTTGCTACTACATCATATTCTGAAGGACGAAGCAGCATTTGCTGAAACATACTGTCAGCAATTCTGTCTTTTATAAGAATTTTTCCTTCCGGCATTTTTCCCTTGAATGACTTATAGAGTTCGTCTTCAGTAACAATGAAATCCCGGAATTCTTCTTTTGCAATTTCATAGCCCCATTCTTTAAATGCACCTTCAGTAAACTTCATTATATTACCTTTATGTACAAGGGTCACACTTTTTCTATTATTTGCAATTGCATATTCAATAGCTTTTTTTACAAGCCGTTTTGATCCAAAAGAACTTATAGGTTTTATGCCAACACCAGAATCTTTTCGAATATTCTTATCGTATTTTTTATTAATATATTTTATTAAGTCAGATACTTCTTTGGTACCTGATTTAAACTCAATACCTGAATAAACATCTTCGGTATTTTCCCTGAATAACACTATATTCACATCCTGCGGGCGTTTCATTGGGCTTGGTACACCGGTATAATACTTTACAGGACGAACGCAGGCATACAAATCAAGAAGCTGGCGCAGTGCAACATTCAGGCTCCTGATACCACCGCCAATAGGAGTAGTAAGCGGGCCTTTTATGGCAACATTATATTCCCGGATTGCTTCAACTGTTTCATCCGGCAGCCATTTGTTTTTGCCATATACAGATAATGCTTTTTCACCGGCATAAATCTCCATCCAGGCAATTTCCTTCTTCCCATTAAATGCTTTCTTAACAGCTGCATCAAAAACCTTTTTAGAAGCTTTCCATATATCGGGACCTGTTCCGTCTCCTTCAATAAAAGCAATAATTGGTTTATCAGGAACTACAAGTTTTCCTTCACTAACTGTAATTTTCTCGCCATTTGCAGGTATTACGATTTTCTTAAATTTTGCCATGCTATTCTCCTGTTTTTATACAGTTCCGGGATTGTCTGCAGTTTTGCCATTTTCAGGCACAACAATTTTTCCAAAACGGTTTTGATAAATACTTACACTTATTATTCCAACCAGTACAGCAAACCATAAAGTTACAACTCTTATTATAAAAGTTGAGGCAACTGCCATATCTTTATGAAAGCCTTTCTGTACCAGCAGCAGGGTTAATGAGCCTTCTGTAACGCCAAGCCCACCCGGCAGCATTGATACTGCACCTATAATTGAAGCAAAGGCGTAACTGAATGATGCCCATAACATACTAACATTAATATTAAAATTAATCAGAATTAAATAATATCCAAAACATTCAAAAAACCAGGAAAATAAACTCAACAGGCACATATTGATAAGTGGTACCGGCCTTAACATCTGGTATGAACTTTCATACAGGTTATGTATTGCATGGATATATTTAGAAAGAAATTTAATCTTTTCAAAACGCGTAATAAAAAACAGAGCTATTTTTCTGTTCATTATTACAAAAACCAGCAAACAAAATAATATGCTTATTATCGCAGCTGCAATCCTGCCATAATTATATATATAAGCTCCAACAACTGCAATGATAATAAGTGACATTGAATCAGTCATACGTTCTGCAAAAACAATTGGAGCGCTTTTACTAATTGAAGTTCCGTTTATTTGTTTAACCAGGTAAGATTTTAACACTTCGCCAAATTTGCCGGGTGTAACACTCATAATAAGCCCGGACATAAAAATCGAAAGAGAATCTATTTTTTTTACCGGAATTTTTAATATTCCAAGGTAATAATCCCATTTAAGGAATCTTACAAAGTAGTTACACAAAGATAACAACAACAGAAAAGGTAAAAGAAGCCAGTTAAACTTTGAAAATGCTGCCGCTACTTCTTTAAAATCCGCATATATTGTAAAAGCCAGATATAATAAACCTGCAATTGCAATGGAGATAAGAATTTTCTTTTTGATTTTTTCAAGCACTTCAGATAATCCTCAAGAGTGAATTGTATATTTTTGCCAATGGAAGTCCTACTACATTATAATAGCAGCCATTAATTTTTTTCACAAATACAGCTCCAAAATCATCCTGTATTCCGTAAGCCCCGGCTTTATCCATAGGGCTGCCTGTTTCGATGTAGTCCTTTATTTCTGCTGTTTCTAGTTTTCTGAAAGTTACAGCAGTTTTTTCATAGTCATTTATTAATTTGCCGTTTAGGGAATTGTATACCGAAAAACCGGTGTAAACATAATGTGTTTTACCACTTAGCATTTTGAGGATTCTGAAAGCATCTTTTTTATTTTTCGGTTTACCTATTATCTTATCATTAAGTACAACAACTGTATCAGCTGTAATAATAATCCCCTTCTTTATTTGTTCCCTGGTCTTGTTAAGCTTTTCCAGAGATAACCTTTTTACATTCTGTAACGGAGTTTCACTTTTAACAATCTTCTCATCAATATCGGAAGAAGTAACTTTGAATTTCAGATTAAGCTGTGTTAATAGTTTTTTACGTCTTGGCGATTTAGAACCAAGATATATTGGTATTTTTGTATCAATCATATAACAGAAAATAGTAAAGTTTAATGTAAATTTATTTTTTCACATGTATCAGTTCAGTGCCGGGGAAATAATGACGAAGTATTTCATCAAACTTCTTCCCTTTTCTTGACATAGCAATAGCCCCCCACTGGCATAGACCAACACCGTGCCCGTTTCCCCTTCCGGTTATTGTAACCCCTCCATTATTATATTCAATATCAAACATAGTACTTCTTAAAATGCCCTTGTCATCAGTTGTCCTAATAATACTTCTGATCTGGTTTCCATATATACTTACAGGAATTTCAATATCAGAATTTTTTATAAAACTTATTTTCAACTCATTAACTCTTCCTGACTCAAACCGGCTTATTACTTCAATTGACTTTAATGAATAATCACCGGGATTTAATAAACCATTTTTCTTAAAGCGGTTAATAAATTCCTGTTCAGTATATTTTTCTTCCCATTCGAACTTTGGTGTTATACTGCAGTACGGTTCATCACCATCTTTAACAGAAACAAGATATGGCGTATTTTTTGCGCTAACAAAAACGTTTTTACCTTCTTCAGTATACCCGCCGCATGAGGCTGAATAAAATACAACTGCCGGAGAACCCTTATACCCTAAGATCAATCCCCTTGTAGCTTCAATAGCTTTATTGGTAATTTCTTTTTCACTTTCAGCTCCTCCATACACCTGGTCTCTTACATCGATATATAAATCAAAATCTTTCTTCTTTTCATTCAGTTTCATTACAGCATAAGTCCGGGCACAAACAGCCTGAGCTTTTAATGCTTCAAAATTTTCATTTCCTTTACCGGCAGGCATTTCCGCAGGCAAAACACCTTTTAAATAATCTTCAAGCGAAACAACATTTACAACTTTTTTATTTGAATTAACTACAATAGCGCCTCTATACTTCTTACCGTTAAATTCAAAAGTATTATTATCATCCACTGACATAAACCTGAATTCGGGAGCACTGAACATTTGCCCGCCTATATTCATTTGCAGGGCGGAGCCGGCAGATGCAATTTCTATCCTGTTTCCTTTATTAACATAAGCCAGTGCTTTTTGATCGGATAGTACTTTCATTGAAGATGAAACTAAAAACGAAAAATCATTACTACCATCATCCATAAGAATTCTTACCGGAACAGATTCATAACTTTCTGTTTCAGGCTTTGAAGATTTTTCTTTCTCTTCACTTGCAAATTTAGCAGGAGCACATGATGAAAGAATAACCGGAATAATATAAAGGCAAAAAAACATTAATAGCTTTTTTAAGGCTTTTATTTGTTTTTTATTGTGAATTTTTTTCTCAGGTAAGTAATTGAAGGAGGTCTTGTTCATTAATAAATCATCTGAACATAGCTTTTATACTGCCCCAGGTTCTTTTAACCCCAGAAATATTCTGTGAAACAGAAATTGTTTTGGAATAAGAAACCTCGCTGGCAACAATTTTCAATCTGTATTTGAATATCAGGTCAGTAGCTTTATATGCAGATTTATCTGTATAAGAATAAAATGAATTGCTTCCCTGTGGTTTTACAGTGGCAATTTCTGTGAAATTATCGTATGAAATTTGGCTTCTTTCTATAATAAAACTTCTTACACCAGATTCTTCACCGGTTTTCCATTCAAGCTTAATGTCATCACCATCACTGCTGGCGCTAAATTGTTCCAGATAAGCACCTGCAAAAACAGCAGCAGCAAACATGAAAACTGATATTATAGTTATAAGCTTTATTTTCATAGTCTAAAATATATCTTTCCGGTATAATAATGTCAAGGATTTTCTTTTACCAAATAATAATTAAATATAGTATTAATGCATGATATAATTTGATAAAATACTAATGTTTTATCTTCCGCATTTATTGTGATTTAACCATTATACTAAGTTCCATTTACCTTTTCTAAATCGGTTCCAGATGATAAAAGAATACGTTATTATATAAACGGGAAGTCCAAGCCATGCCCAGGTAAGTCCTAAGCCAAGATAAACACCAAAATAATATGCCAGGGGGACGAAAACCAGCAGATTTGTTAAGGACTCTGCAAGCATGACAAACATAGTCTCCCCGGCCGATTGCAAACCATTTGCAAGAACAACTCCAACAGCATAAAATATCTGCGCAAAACCAGCAATACGCAGTGCAGGGATGGCACTTTGAATTATTGAATTATCAGTTGTAATAATCAATAAAACATATTGTGGGATTGATATAAATAAAATCCCAAGAAATAGTGTATAATAGGTAGCAATTTTAGCAGTTTCATAACCATATATTTTTGCCAGTTGCAGTTTACCGGAACCAAGATTATTACCTACAAGCGTCTGTGCTGCTATTCCGAAACCAAAACAAGGTAAAATTGACATAAATAAAGAACTAACTACTGCCTGTGAAGCTGCCTGTTCTTTTGTTCCAATTAACCCTGTAATAGCCATAAATGAAAGAAAGCCGATGAGAATAAAAATATTCTGAAATGACACGGGCAAGGCAAGTCGATATAAGTTTTTAATTATAGAGAAATCGAAATTGAGATTCCTGAATACCCTGTACTGCGAACGATATTTGGGAAGAAGTGTAACAGTCAGATAAAATATAAAATCAAATGATGTAGCAAGGCTGGAGCCTAAAGCTGCTCCTGCAAGCCCCATTCGCGGAAAACCAAGGTTACCGTAAATTAGTAAAGCATTAAAGAAGATATTCAGAACATTTGTAATAATGCCTGAAAACATAAAAACTTTGGTTTTATTTATTCCGAAGAAGAACCCCCTGAAAGAGACAGAAATCAGGAAAAATGGCAGGCCAAGTAATCTATAAAAGATATATTCTCCGGTATAATAACCCACTTTTGGATCGGCAGAAAAAAAATGAGCTACAGGCCTGGCAGCAAATACTCCAGTAGAAACAACCAGTATCCCTACAACTATTGCAATATAGATGGAATTAACCAATATCTGGCTGCATCCATTAAAATCATTTTTACCGAACCGGCGTGCTGTCAGAACATGAGTGCCCGTAGCCAAACTTGAAAAAAAACTAATTACAGCCCAGGTTGCCATAACACCCAGACCCATTGCAGCGAGCGCATATTTTGCGTCATCCAGTCTGCCCACCATTGCAGCATCAACCAGTGACACTACCATTTGAGTAGACAGTCCGGCAATAGCCGGGAGAGAAAGATGCAAAATCTTTTTATAATATTTATTTACGGGTAAAAAATTCATCAAACTTTAAAATATGAAAAGTTAGTTAACAATTAAAAATAAACATTCCTTGTTTTGCCCTTATTTTGAATAAATAATTGTTAAATTTTTATAAATAATATTTAGTATTGCAAGGATGCAGAAAACCTGCCCGGTGTATTTGCTTAAACCTAAGATGCTATAACCCAAAAATAAAAAAGCCCTGTAAAGAATACTTCACAAGGCTTTTTGTGGAGCTAAGGAGGATCGAACTCCTGACCTCTTGAATGCCATTCAAGCGCTCTCCCAGCTGAGCTATAGCCCCATTATTATACCACAAAAATAGAAAGAAAAACTAATTGTTCAAACAGTTTGTAAGGGAAATCAGATTACATTGTTTACTTAAGAATGTTTTGATATTTTTATGATATGAAACAGACATATTTTTATTTACTTGTATTGATAGCTGCGGGGCTGGTTATTTATGCCGGATGCGATTCAACAACTGTCGAATCTATTGACAGTAAAACAATCCCATCATCAAACGTTAGTTACTTAAATCACATTCAGCCTGTATTTAATATCAAATGTGCTGTTGAAGGATGCCATGACGTTGAAAACCGCGCCGGAGGGCTTGCACTGACAACATGGTCTGCAACAACTGATGACCAGACAATAGTTTTTCCCGGTGATCCAACAACAAGCAGATTAGTCTGGGTTATTGATGCAAACTATGGAAGCACTACTCCAATGCCTCCAATAAATTCAGGGATACCTACTTTAACTATTAACCAGATCGAAGGAATTAAAACCTGGATAAAAGAAGGTGCAAAAAACAATTAAAAGGCCACAGTATTAAACCATGGCCTTTCAATATCACATCCATTTCATTTCTTTATACCAATTACAGGTCCTTTTTACCCCCTCTTCAATCGATATTTGCTGCCTGTAGCCTAAATCTTTTATTGCTTTTGATGTATCACATGTCCATGCATGTTGGACAAGATCTCTTGCTTTCTCAAGATTTAATGTAGCTGGCTTTGAACTAAACATTGAAAAAAACTGTGCAATAGCAGCAATAACATATACAACAAAGTGAGGTACTTTTACTTTAAAAGGTTTTTTATTAAGTACTTTTGCTGTGGCAGCTCCTACTTCATCCCATGTATAATACTTTTCAGAACTGATAAAGTAAGTTTGACCGGCAGCTTTTTCGTTTGTTGCAGCCAGATAAAATCCTCTGACCAGGTCACATACATGAATCAGGCTAACCTGTTTTTTATCAAGGCCCACAGATGTCATAAGGCCTTTATTAAAGGTTTGAAAGAAAATGAAAATTTCAGTATCCCTTTCGCCATAAACTGCCGGAGCACGGCATATAGTGATGGGCAATTTATCCATAAAAGTTCTGGCCAATTCTTCTTCAGCCAGTTTACTTCTGCCATAAGTAGTAATTGGATGGCAGCTATTTTCTTCAGTAATATGTTTTCCATTCAGAGATGGCCCGCAGGCTGTTTGACTGCTGACTATCAGAAACCGTTTTAGTGAATCTTTAAATTCAACAGCAGTCTCCAGAAGTACTTTCGTAGTTTCAACATTACCTTTGAAATAACCTTCCGGTTCTTTTGATTTAACAACCCCGGCTACATGATATATATAATCAGCACCGGAAAAAACTTTCCTTAATTCATCTTTATTTGTTAAACCACAATCATAGTTTTCTATGTTCTTGTCTTTGAGCCATTTCAGGTTACTGGTTTTGCGGGTAATACACCTGACTGTATAACCTTCAGTAAGAAGTAAATCCACCAGGTGGCTGCCAACAAAACCGTTAGCGCCGGTTACAACAGCTATCTTCTTGTTATTCATAATGTTATTCTTTTGATTTTAAGAATATTATTGATAATTTTCAGCCCAAAATTTAACAAAATAATTCCATTAAATATCGATTAATTCAAAACCTACACATTATTTTTTCCAGGAGGATGTTTGGATTTATTTACTAAGTGCTTTGAGTTTACCAGAGCCGATGATTTAAAAGCGTCGGGTTTATACCCGTATTTCAGACCCATTGAGGAGAACGAAGGCCCGGTCGTAATGATTGAGGGCAAAAGAAAAATAATGGCCGGTTCAAATAATTATTTAGGATTAACAGCCCATCCAAAAGTCAGAGAAGCAGCTATAAAAGCCGTTGAGAAATATGGAACAGGCTGTTCAGGTTCAAGATATTTAACCGGAACAATTGATTTGCACGTTGAACTTGAAGAAAGACTTGCTAAATTCTTTAACACTGAAGCGGTGTTATTATTTAGTACAGGATACATGACAGCTCAGGGTATAATTCCAACCCTTGTACAACGTGGTGATTATGTAGTATCAGATAAAGATAACCATGCCTGTATTGTTGTTGCAAATTTAATGGCAAAAGGCAGTACCGCCGAGTTTGTCAGGTATAAACACAATGACATGGATGACCTGGAAAGAGTAATAAGCAAGTTACCTATTGATGCTGGCAAACTTGTTGTAAGTGATGGTGTTTTTAGCACCGGCGGTGAAATTGTTGATCTTGTCAGACTGAATGAAATTGCTAAAAAGTATAATGGAAGAATACTTATTGATGATGCCCATTCTGTAGGTGTAATTGGAAAAGGCGGCAGAGGAACTGCCAGTGAATTTGGCCTTGAAGGACAAATTGATATGACAATGGGCACCTTCAGCAAAACTTTTGCTTCTTTGGGCGGTTTTGTTTCAGGACAGGCAAAGGTTATTAATTATATTAAACATCACTCTCCGGCATTAATATTTGCTGCCTCTCCTACTCCTTCTTCAGTTGCCGCTGCTCTTGCAGCTCTTGATATTCTTGAAGCTGAACCTGAGAGAGTTACAAGGCTTGTAAGAAATGCTCAGAAAATGAGGGACTCACTTAAAGCAGCAGGTTTTACAGTTCTGGATGGCAGAACTGCTATTGTACCGGTAATTGTGGGTAATGATGAAGTTGCTTTTAAAATGTGGCGCATGCTATATGATGCCGGAGTTTTTGTAAATGTATTTATTTCTCCGGGTGTTCCACAAGGCAGACAAATGATGCGCACAAGCTATATGGCTACTCATGAAGATGAACATCTTGATGAAATTCTGCACATTTTTACAGATACCGGAAAAAAATTAGGGCTAATATAAACCAACTATCCCCTCTTGAAGTAGAGGGGATTTTTTTTGATAGTATTTTATCATATCCGTTTTAAAGGATAATTTATGAGTTCAATTACAATCTCTGTTGTTAGTACAAAGTCAGACCTGATGAAGTTTATAAAACTTCCATGGAAAATTTATAAACGTGATGAACATTGGGTTCCTCCACTTATCATGGATAGGAAAAAAATTCTGGATAAAGAAAAAAATCCATTTTTTAAGCATGCAGATATGGAATTATTTCTTGCATGGAAAGATAACCAGGTAGTCGGAAGAATAGCTGCTATAAAAAATGATATTCACAACCGGCAGCATAATGATAAAGTTGGCTTCTTTGGTTTTTTTGAGTGCATTGATAATCAGGAGACAGCAGACAAACTTTTTGATACTGCAAAGGAATGGCTGAAAGCTAAAGGATTTGACACAATGAGAGGGCCAACCAACCCTTCAACAAATGACGAATGGGGAATGCTTCTGGAAGGCTTTAACGATGCCCCCAGAATACTTATGCCTTATAATCCTCCATATTACCTTAAGCTATGCAATAATTATGGTTTTCAAAAGGCTATGGATCTTTATGCCTGGAAACTTGAAAGCCCTAAAGTATTAGCTTCTGAAAAGTTAAAAAGAGTTCAGGAACTGGCAAAAAAGAGATCCGGAATAAAAATATCTGAGTTAAACGTTAAAGAATTTGATAAAGAGATAGCAAAAGTAAAATATGTTTATAATAAAGCATGGGAACCAAATTGGGGCTTTATTCCAATGTCCGATGAAGAACTTGATGTAATGGCTGCCGACTTAAAACAGATTGTGGAGCCATCTTTAGTACTTTGGGGTGAAATAGAAGATAAACTTGTTGGCTTTGCATTAGTATTGCCTGACTACAATACTGTTTTTAAAGAAATGAATGGAAGATTGTTTCCTTTTGGCTTTTTAAAGATGTTCACTAAGAAAAAAGATATTAAATGGTGCAGAGTAATTACACTTGGCTTAATACCTGAATTCCAAAAAAGAGGCCTGGATTCTGTTTTTTATTGGGAAATAGTTAACCGTGCACATAAGCTTGGGTATGACTTTGGAGAAGCAAGCTGGGTATTGGAAACAAATGATATGATGAACAGAGGTGCTGAGGTAATGGGCGGCGAATTATATAAAAAGTACAGAGCATTTGAGATTGCTATTTAGAAAAAAAGAGGCTGTCTTTTCGGACAGCCTCTTTTAATTTCAATTAAAGTGCAGCATCATACTTTGCTGTATGTCCCGGATCAATTTTTTTCAGTTTTTCAAAAATACTTTTATCAGGATAATCTTTCATACATTCAATAAGTTCTCCGTGTTTTGCATCAAAAAATACTTTTATCAGAACACCACCTACAATACCTCTTTTCCTCATATCATCCAGTGAATTTACAAAATGAACCAGGTAAGCCCTCCCATCATCCTGCTTTTGACCAAAAACATCAATACCATAGTAATAGTCATAATAAGCTGTTCTGAACTGGCCATATTTATCATTCATAAAATCATCAACAAGCCCTCTTCTGCTGTAAGAGTTGCTGTTTTTATCCCAACCGTTTGAGTATGAACTTCTTGCAGCAAGATTAACAATGTCGGATGCCTTTGTGATAAAAGGTGTGCCGCCTGATTCTTCCCAGGATTCCATATAGAAACCAATTATAATATATGCATAATAGTCCAGAAAACCTGTAATAGGATCATAAGTTCCTGAGTTATGATAGAATGACTGTCCCCTTTCATAGGCAAAAGTCCATGCATTATCATTTATACTTAAAAGCAGGGTCTTCCTAATGCTTTTATAGATGGGCCTTTGGGCTGACACCACAACTTGTGCAGTATAATTTCCCCCGCCGCCGGCAGAAAAAAAGATGCTCATATTACAATCTATTTTATCATACTGCCATCCATCAGTAAATGAGGTTGTGTTTATATATGATTCAATATCAGAAGCAAAATCCCTTAAGAGATCTCTTGTTTCAACTGTAAGGCTTTCATAATTAACTGTAACTTTACAGTTAAGTTCCTGCGGAAAAACCATTGCCGAAAGTAACAGGACGAAAGCTATCATTTTTGCCATTTTTCAGCCCATTAGATTAATTTATATAAACTAAATATATACATTTCTCATAAGCAGTTCAAAAAGAAGAACTTAGAAAAAGTTTTAATGAGCAAATATTAGGAATTATAGTTTACCAGACAATATAAAAATTGGTGACAATGTTCTGAATCATTAAAAACAAAACATAAGTATATGCTATGCAGCTATTATGAAATAGCACTGCAGCATAATCATTTATAGATAAATCGATTTTGGATTGATATTTCCGGGTGTATTTTTGAGTGAAACGACATGATACATATCTATTGAAAAATTATTTGTAACTTCAGCTTTACCATGATATTCACAATCAAAAGAATCTTTAATTAGTCCGTAGGTTACGGAAGTAATATTAATCCTGCCAGGCTGGCTGTAACGTTCCATTCTGCTTGCAATATTAACAGTATCTCCCCATACATCATAAGTAAACTTATGATTTCCAACTACTCCTGCAATAACATTGCCGGAATGAATTCCTGCTCTCATAATCCATTTATATTGAGATTTCTTATTTCGCTCCTTTATATACTCCTGCATTTGTATAGCTGCCATTACTACTTTCAAAGCGTGGTCATCACATTTTATAAGTAAACCACCTGCAGCCATATAGGAATCCCCAATAGTTTTCAACTTTTCAAGATTAAATTCTTCAGTAATTGTATCAAAATTTTTAAAAATATCATTTAGCTCATCAATCAGCTTTTCAGGCGGCATTTGGGAAGATAAATTCATAAAGCCCTGGAAATCTGTAAATAATAAAGTTACCATTTCATATTCTCTTGGCTCTATTATCCCCTTTTCATGTAATTCACTTATAATATCAGCAGGCAATACTTTACTTAAAAGCTTATGAGACTTTACACTTTCTTCTTCAAGATCCCTGGTTCTTTGTTTTAATTTCAAATTAACCTGATGCTTGTATATAGCTGTTTCAATTGATGTATACAAAGATTTCTCATCAAAAGGTTTTGTGATGTACCCAAATGGTTCAGTTACTTTAGCACGGTTTAGTGTTTCTCCATCAGCAAGAGCAGTTAAGAAAATGAATGGAATATCTGAATGGTCTTTAATCTTTTCAGCTACTTCAATTCCTGATATACTGCCCTTAAGCATAATATCAAGCAAAACAAGATCTGGCTTTAATTGCAGTATGAGATGCAAAGCATCTGTCCCATTTCCCGAAGAACCAATTACATTATATCCAAGCTTTTCCAGAGTATGAGATATATCCTTTGCAATTATAAATTCATCTTCAACAATAAAAACATTTATCTTTTGATCCATAAGGATTTATTCTTCCAAAACAGACGTATTTTACCTTTTGAGTAGGTATGAATAAATATAATAATTGGCATAATCGGGTAAACGGAATATAATCTCTCACAGGATAAAAACAAAATATCTGTTAAATCAAAACCTTAATCCCGAATTTACTGTTTGTTAACAGGAACCGTTCTTTTTACCTGTGATTAATCTTATACCATGTTTTAAAGTTATATAATACCAAGACCACTCAACCATTACTTTTACCCTGTTTCTAAAACCAATCAGAAACATAACATGAACGAAAGACCATGTTAACCATGCAAAAAGCCCGGATAGTTTAAACCCTCCTACAAAGGCAACTGCTTTTGCACGCCCAACTGTAGCCATAATCCCTTTATCTTTATACCTGAAGGACTTTCTTTTTTCGGCGGATATCCCGCTGCGAATAATTTCTGCCGCATATCGGCCTTCCTGCATAGCAACCTGCGCAACAGCAGGCAGAAAATTTCCTTTATCGTCTTTGAGAGCAGCAGCATCCCCAAGCACAAATATATTTGAATGTCCAGGAATAGTTAAATCTTTATTTACCAACACCCTTCCAACTTTATCTGTTTCAACGCCAAGAGTTTTTAATAATGGCGATGCTGAATTTCCGGCAGCCCAAATAACATTTACAGAATCAATGAATTCATCTTTAGTCTGGATTCCATCAGCAGTAACATCAGTAACCATAGTATTTACCTTAACAGTAACCCCCATCGACTCCAGTTCTTCCTTTGCTTTTCGCGATAATTCTTCGGGAAATGCCATTAATAACCTTGGCGAAGCTTCAACCAAATAGACCCGGGTTTTTGAGGCATCGATATTTCTGAAATCATTCATCCACGTTTTTTTAGCTATTTCAGCTATTGCACCAGCCAGTTCTACCCCTGTGGGGCCGCCGCCAACAATGATATAAGTTAAGTACTTTTGATAATTATCAGGGTTGCTTTTTTCTGCTTCTTCCAACGAACTAAGAATTTTTTCTCTTATATAAATTGCATCCTGTATTGTTTTTAATCCCGGGGCATATTGTTCCCAATGGTCTTTACCAAAATAGGAATGCCTTGCACCTGTGGCTACAATCAGATAATCAAAAGGAATTTCGGTATCTTTTAAATGGACCAGTTTATTCAGCTTGTCAATGTTTTCAACTTCTCCCATTATCACATTTATGTTCTTTTCACCACTAAACACACCTCTTACAGGAACTGCAATATCTCCCGGTGACAAAGCAGCTGTAGCTACCTGATAGAGTAAAGGTTGAAATAAATGATGGTTTGTTTTATCAATTATTGTTATTTCGTAAGATGTATCTTTTAATTCTTTAGCAGCAAGCAAACCGGCAAAACCAGCACCAACAATTACAACTTTCTTGTTTTCCATATATCTTATTTATTATGAGTAAAAAAGCAATTTAAATAAATAATTAGTAATCATAAATTAAATAGTGCCTTAAAGTATATTTTTCAGTAAATTTTTGATTAATAATGCCGATTATAAATAAGAATAAAAGATTAAATAATTTAATTGTTTTTAGCAGAAACAAATTTGAATGCGAAATTGGAATCCGGATTATTGAGGGCAGACAGGTATGATATGTTGTCCGGATTTTCAGAAATCATTGAAAAACAAGCTATTTTCTTTTTTAATACCTAAATTCATATATTTTAGATATTAAAAAAATATATATTTGTAACTAATTAATACAAAGTAACTACTTAGTACTTCCGAAAATAGGGATTAAATGCAAAGCTCAAAAATAGATTCTCTATCCAAATATAATGATTTGGTAATATCTGCGCTGAAAGCTTCCCCTGAGTTTCCTGATGCAATTTGTGAATATCTGGTAAATGAATTTGAATTTCAGGCTTCAGTCTTTTTTAAAGTGATAGAAGGAGCTTCTTTTAATGTAATAGGGAAATCGGCTTCTGCAAAAAAATCCTTTTTGAAAAATACCCCGGTTACATGTACAGTTTGTAATGGCCTTCAAAACCTGTCATCGCCCATTGTTTTTAATGTTCAGGCTGACTGCCAGATTCAATGCAGCGAATTTGTTGTATATGAAGGATGCCTTCACATTAAGACTGGAAGTGAACGAATAGTTATTAAAGTTTCAAGGAAGACTCCATTTTCGAAAACCGATAAGGATAACCTTGAGGTTATTGGCGAAGTTATTAAGAACCTATATAATATCTGGGCAGGAAACAAAGGTTCTGTTAACAAAACGTTAAGTGAAATAGTTGCCTCAATTGGGCATGAACTTCGTACCCCGACAAACAGTATTATGGGTTTTGCTTCGCTTTTGAATGAAGATAACCTGACACCATCCCAGACGGAATATGTATCTACATTAAAAGAAAATGCATTTAATCTTTTGTCACTTATAAACGACTTAATTGATCTGGCAAAAGCTGATTCAGGAGCGGCAAAAGAAACTATCTCCTCTATCGATATAAAAACAACAATTGAAGACATAATAAAAATTTTTAATGATAAAGTTGATAAATCACTGATAGAATTTGTTGTAGAAGTAGATAGTAATATCCCGTCCACAGTAAAACTTGATGCGCAAAAGCTCAGATATATTTTAATAAATATTTTCACCCATTCGCTGCGCCTTACAGAAAGAGGAAGAATTTCCATTAGTGTTTCACAGAATATTCCCGGGAAATTGAATTTCAAGATTTCAGATACCAGTGCTGGTTTATCATCAACTAAATTGAAAGATCTGTTTGTTCCTTTTTCAGTTTCTGATATGGGAAATCCCAGGCTGGGAAGTTCAACAGGATTAGGGCTTCATCTTACTAAAAGATATATTGAATTATTAAAAGGAAATATTGATGTAACAAGTACAATTGGGAAAGGTACAACATATAATTTCACAATTGGAGTTGAAGATTCAAGTTCTCTTGAAGCACAGTTAAGCGCTCTTCCAAAACCCGGGAAAAAGAATAATGTACTTGTTGTTGAAGATGATTATGCAACATCCAAGCTTTTAAGTAATTACCTGAACAAATGGGGTTATGAACCTACAATAGTTAATTCTGCTGATCAGGCACTTAAAGCTATTGACAAAGAAATTTTCCTTGCTGTATTAATGGATATTGTGCTTCCTGATTCAAATGGATTTGAACTGCTTAAACTTATTAGAGAACACAGGAATGCCAGGAATACACCGGTTATTGTTTGTTCTGTTGAAGCTGAACAACAAAAAGCATTTTTAATGGGCGCTGTAGAATACTTTGTTAAGCCTATTAAGTATAAATTCCTGGTGGAAGTGCTTACAAGCTATCGTTTAAAGAAAGATTCAAATATTCTTATTGTTGATGATGACCTGCCTACACTTACATTGATAAAAGAAGCTGTTGAACAGGCTGGTTATAACGCTGTAGCAGAAAATCATTCTGTAAAAGTCAGCAATATGATTGAAAATATGAACCTGGACCTTGCAATTATTGACCTTGACATGCCTGAAGTTAACGGGTTTGAACTTATTAAGCAGATTAAATCCAAACCAAATTTTGCCAGGCTGCCTATAATTATTTACACGGGGAAAGAAAACTATCAGGAAGAACTGAAAAAAATTGATGGGTTGTTTACTGATCTCCTTGAGAAGAACAGTACAAATATTGAGGATTTATCTGATACTATTACTCAGATGATCAACAGGTATGATGTGCCTACTGTTCCTGATAAGATTTTAACACCTAAAGATGCAATTAAAATATTGTTGGTTGAAGATTATAAACATTCTCAAATAATAGTAACAAGATTATTAAAGAAGAACAATTTTGAGTCCATTGTTGTTGTTGAAAATGGCGCTGAAGCCGTTGACCAGGTAAAGAAGCAGAAATTTGACCTTATACTTATGGACATGCAGATGCCTGTTATGAACGGTTTTGAAGCGACTGAAAAGATAAGACAAATACCGGAATATAAGGAAACCCCTATTATAGCACTTACTGCTTTTGCAATGAAGGGTGACCGCGAAAAGTGTCTTGAAGCAGGGGCAACAGATTATATTCCAAAGCCAATCGATAGCCAGGAATTCATCGAAAAGGTTAAATATTACACGGAAAGCAAAATAAATGCTTAATTTTTAAGATTTATCTTAAAGAATTCCTTTATTTATAACTCTTTTCTCGCCTTATTTTTCCGGAATTTATTATTTTAAATTAATTAAAATGTAGTTTTAAATATGATTAGTGAAAATCCAAGAGTGCGGTTTGCTCCAAGTCCTACCGGTTATTTACATGTAGGAGGGCTAAGAACCGCTTTATATAATTATTTATTTGCTAAAAGCCAGAACGGCACATTTATTTTAAGAATTGAAGATACAGACCGTAACCGATACGTTGAAGGAGCTGTTGAAAATCTTATTTCAACTTTAAAATGGGCTGGATTAACTTATGATGAAGGGCCAGAAGCTGGAGGAGACTGCGGCCCTTACCTGCAATCTGAAAGGCTCTCAATATATAAGGAATATACCGGACAGCTTGTAAAAAATAAAAAAGCTTATTATTGTTTTTGCACCCCGGAAAGGCTGAGTGAAGTTAGAAAGCAACAACAGGATGCCGGACTTCAGCAAAGATATGATAAACACTGCCTTCATCTTTCAGAAGATGAAATAAAGAAAAACCTTGAAAGCGGAATGCCTTATGTTATTAGAATGAATATTGAAGATAATCAGCTTATAGAGGTTAATGATTTAATAAGAGGAAAGGTTGAATTTAACAGCAGTACACTTGATGACCAGGTATTGATAAAAAGCGATGGCTTTCCAACATATCATCTTGCCAATGTTGTTGATGACCATCTTATGAGAATAACTCATGTGATACGCGGCGAAGAATGGCTTCCTTCAACTCCCAAACATGTATTATTGTATGATTTTTTTGGCTGGGAAAAGCCTGTATTTGCTCACCTCCCTCTCCTGCTTAATCCGGACAAATCAAAGTTAAGTAAAAGACAGGGTGACGTTGCGGTTGAAGATTACAGGGCAAAAGGTTACCTGAAAGAAGCCCTGATTAATTTTGTAGCTTTGCTTGGATGGACAGCAGGTGATGATGTTGAGTTTTATTATATCGATGAGTTGATTAAAAAATTCACTCTTGAACGCGTAAATAAATCCGGTGCGGTTTTTAATCTTGAAAAACTTGTTTGGCTTAATGAGGAACACCTTAAGAAAAAACCATCTGAAGAACTGCTTATATTACTAAAAAATGAGCTTGCAGAATCCAAATACAAAGATAATTCATACGATAACGAATATCTGCTGCATGTAATTGAATCCATGAGGGAACGCATCAGTTTTGTGAAAGACATTATTGAAAAAAGTTTTTATTATTTTGAACGGCCGGCAGAATATGAGCTGGCTGCGATTAATAAAAGATGGAATGAGCAAACTCCTGCTCAATTATATAAACTCCTTGAGAATTTTGAAAGCCTTCAAAACCCGGAAAAACATGACTATGAAAGTGCATTGAAAAAAACTGTTGAAGAACTGGGAATTGGTGTTGGCAAGCTTATCCACCCTGTCAGACTGGCTGTTTCAGGTGTAAGCGGCGGACCTGGTGTTTATGATATACTCTTTATTCTGGGTAAGGAAGAGAGTGTTTTTAGAATCAAAACTGCAATTGAAAAAATTAAAAAAGTATAAAAAATATGGATAACTCTAATACGACCCCAAATGATGACCCTAAAAATAGCGGGTTACCGGAATCCGGTTCTCCAACTAATTTTATCAGAGAAATTATTAATGATGACCTGAAAACCAATAAATGGAATGGAAAGGTACATACCCGCTTTCCTCCCGAACCTAATGGTTATCTTCATATTGGGCATGCAAAATCTATCTGCCTGAACTTTGGACTTGCCAGGGATTATAAAGGCGCCTGCAACCTGAGATTTGATGATACTAATCCAACAAAAGAAGATGTTGAATATGTAGAATCAATAAAGGAAGACATAAAGTGGCTTGGGTTTAAGTGGGATAATGAGTTTTATGCTTCTGATTACTTTGATAAATTGTATGAATATGCCGTTAAGCTGATAAAAAAAGGGGTTGCTTACGTCGATTCTTCAACCAGTGAAGAAATTAAGAATATGAGAGGAACTCCAACTGAACCGGGAACTGAAAGCCCTTTCAGGAACCGCAGTATTGAAGAAAATCTCATTTTGTTTGAAGATATGAAGAATGGCAAGTATAACGATGGCGATCATGTATTAAGGGCCAAAGTAGATATGTCATCTCCTAACATGAATATGCGTGACCCTATAATGTACAGGATAAGGCATGCAGAACATCACCGTACCGGCAATAAGTGGTGTATTTATCCAATGTACGATTATGCCCATGGACAGTGTGATTCAATTGAAGGAATAACTCATTCTATTTGCACCCTGGAATTTGAAATTCATCGTCCATTATACGATTGGTTCCTGGAGCAGATTGAAATTCATCACCCACAGCAGATTGAGTTTGCAAGACTTAACCTTACTTATACTGTTATGAGTAAACGCAAGCTTCTGCAGCTTGTTGAAGAAAAATATGTTAGCGGATGGGATGACCCCAGAATGCCTACAATATCAGGTTTTCGCAGGCGTGGTTATACTCCTGAAGCTATACGCAATTTTTCTGAAAGAGTCGGAGTTGCAAAGCGTGATAATATGATTGACGTTGCCCTGCTTGAACATAGCCTTAGAGAGGACCTTAATAAACGCGCTAACAGAGTTATGGCTGTTTTAAATCCACTTAAGATAGTTCTTACAAATTACACGGAGGGACAATCAGAAGAACTTGAAGCAATTAATAATCCTGAAGATGCTTCCCAGGGAAGCAGAAAAGTACCTTTCGGCCGGGAAATTTTTATAGAACATGATGATTTTATGGAAAATCCTCCAAAGAAGTTTTTCCGATTATCACCGGGGAATGAAGTGCGTTTAAGATATGCATATATTATAAAGTGCAACGAAATTATTAAAGACGCAAATGGAAACATAACTGAGCTGCATTGTACTTATGACCCTGAAACCAAAAGCGGTTCAGGTAATACACGCAGTGTAAAAGGGACCATACATTGGGTTTCTGCCCCACACGCAATTGACGCTGAAGTAAGATTATATGACCGCTTATTTACTGTTGAAGAACCAGATGGAGATAAAGAGAAAGATTTCAAAGAATTTCTGAATCCGCATTCTCTTGAAATTCTTACTAACTGCAAAGTTGAACCAATACTTAAAAACATTGAAAAAGGTGAACGCTTTCAGTTTGAAAGGCTTGGATATTTTTGTGCCGATGCAGTAGATTTCAGCGCCGAACACCCTGTATTTAACAGAACAGTTCCGCTGCGGGATACATGGGCAAAGATTGAAAAGAAATCGAAGTAATTCTTTAACTTAATAAAAACCCCTTCATCCAGAAGGGGTTTTTTATTTCATACAAAGAAATTTTTAACATGTAAGATAATTCCTACTTAAATAATACCTGTAAACATTAATTAGATATGTAGAATAAAAATCAGGGTATCATCTCTACTGATTGAGCAATTTTATTTGAATAGCCTGTAATTTTAACCCAATAAACTATCCAGCAAACCAAACCACATGCTGAAGCAATTATGCCAACTATTGGAATAATTCCACAAATATTCAATATACAAAATGCTATTCCAATTGCCTTTCCCGGGGTTGGTTCTTCTTCAATATTTCGTTTAACAAATTCATTGTGCAGCGACTCCGATATACGACTTACAAGTATAAACTGCCATACAATATTAAACAATGGGATTAATAACAGCCATACGCTCCCCGGGGATGTAGTCCGGCTTTCCGGAGAGCAGCGATTAAGAGCTTTTTGCAGTGTAAGTATAAAAAATATTCCGGGAATTAAACCAACTGCTATTATTACAAGTACAATTCCCACGAGTGTAATGGATTGAGTATACATGTTGAACCCCTTTATTTTACAGAGATGTATTTATTTACTGTTATAAATATATAATAACAAAAATTAACTGCATAATAATTTTAGTTACGTTAAACATGCCCTTCCTGACAGCTTGCAGCATGTGCATGTTTTTCAATTTGTATTGTGGAATGTTCAATCCCGAATTTATCATACAGGAGACAGCATGTATCACTCAGGAATTTATCATCTGCAGTTTCACCCGGTATAACAAGGTGTACAGTTAAAGCAGTCTCTGTAGTACTCATTGCCCATATATGAAGATCATGAACCTCAAGTACACCATTAAGATTTTTAAGGCATTCTTTAACTTTATTTAAATTAATTTCTTTAGGAACAGCATCCATTGAAAGATTAAATGAATCCCTTAAGAGGTCCCATGTACCCCAGGTAATGACAACAATAATTACTATACTTATTATTGGGTCTAATAAATAAAATCCTGTAAGATTAATTAACAATCCTGCCACAACAACACCTAATGAAACTCCGGCATCTGCAGCCATGTGAAGAAAAGCGCCTTTAATATTTATATCATGCTCTCTCCCCTTCATAAACAAAACGGCAGTCAGCCCATTTATTACAACACCAATACCGGCAACAATCATCATTGTAGTACCGCCTATAGGCTCGGGATAAATCATCTTTCTTACTGCTTCTACTGATATTGCACCTACAGCAATTAACAAAATAAGAGCATTTAGAAATGCAGCCAGCACAGTTGATTTCCTTAGTCCATACGTTCTACTGCTTGTTACAGCAGTTTTTGCAAGATAACTTGCTCCCCAGGCAAGTAAAAGTCCAAGAACATCACTTAAATTATGCCCGGCATCGGCAATAAGCGCCATAGAGTTACTTAAAACGCCGTAAATAACTTCAACAACTATATAAGCAATATTTAAAGCTATTCCAATGCTAAAGGCTTTGTTAAAATCTTTAACCTGGTGATTATGGCCGTGTTCATGAGAATGAGGATGTGACATAATAATCCGGATATTTTTCTATCAATATATAATAATTTTACAACAAACTCTCCATATGATTTCCGGAATTCCATATTTTAAGAAGTTAAAGAAAATTAAGTTTTTTCATAAAAAACATACCTACATATCCATATACTATACCGGTTATATATCCTAACCAGACAATACCATGCATATTGTTCATATTGGCAATAAATATATTTATGGGAAACCATAATAAAATAAATGCCCAGGCAGGTATTGTTATAGTGAAGGGTATTTTCATTACTGCCTTTGTTATTTTAAAATTAACCTTAGGATAGAGTAAAAGATATGCACCGATAATAGCAGATATAGCATACTCTGATCCAATCATAGGCCTGTTTGGTTCATTTGTAATAAATGCATAGGTAATCAAAGTCAAAGTACCCATAAATAAATAAAACAGGATATATTTTATTGGGCCTATCCGGTCTTCTATATTATTTCCGAAAATAAAAAGATAAACCATATTCCAGGTAAGGTGTTCCCACCCGGTATGCATAAACATTGAAGAAAATATATATGGCCAGGATACTCCCGGATTGTTCAGGAATTCGGAAGGAATAAATGAGTCGCTTCTGCCTGATGAATTTAAAGGGCTGTAAATAAAAAATAATATTATATTTAATATAATAATCAGAATTGTTGCTTCGGAAATATAAATAGTTGGATTATCTTCTTTAATTGTATTAACTACCTCTCCTGTATCAGCCAACCTAAACAATGGATCGGATTTACTCTTGCCAAACATATTACCGTCAAAACTATTTTTGTTTTTCTTCCACCATTTAAGCCCTTGTTTAATATTGTAATGGTCAATCCAGATACCATTACATGAAATACATTTTAGAAAACTGATATTTTGTTTATATATTTTTACAGGCATGGCAGACATATTACACCTGGGACAAAAACCCGGCTCCATATTCGTGTCAGAAGGAGAATCAGGCATAATAAGTTCTTGCGGGTGCTGCAAGAAATAATTAAAGACATTTTTTATTCCATCTGCTTCAATCCAATATGCGTGGCATTTCGGACAGTAATCAGCATTAATTTCATTTATGGTGGATGGTATTATTACTGAATCGCATTTAGAACATTGCACTTTTTTTCCCCTGTCTCTTTACTATCATATTATTCAGGATAAGAATATTATAACAAATAATGTAAATACTTTTACCAGCAAAAACAATCTGATAGGAGTTTTTATCAGATTCAGTTCAGCAATATATTCTGTTGCATCTGAGTTATATTTAACAATTAAAGCATATCAAACGGATTTACAATTTTAGAAAGTTTTGCTGAAGAAAGCTGAGTACATATAAGATTACTATTTTTGTCTTCTATTCTATTTTCAGACTGTCAACCATGCTCCCTGCCCCGCTTAATTTAAGCAGGTAATTGTAAAACCACTTATAATTATCATCCGTGAAGGCTGTTACAACAACCCAATATTTGTTCTTATTGTGACTTTCCAGAATAATATAATCAGAAATCATATAATCTACATATCCTGTTTTCCAAGGATATTCGTTAAAATAACCTATATCATTTATTCTCTGTTCGAAAACATTCCACTCAACAGAAGATAGCCTGACTGATTTATTGTATATTATTCCATCTTTTTGATTTTTTCGATTGTAAGGCTGATAAGTTATTTTTGTTAACAAGTAAACACTGTCCCGGGTTTTATTCAAAGAAAACACAATTGGATGTTCATTATTACAGAATAACCTGTATGTGTCACAACCTAAATACTTATTATATAAAATTGGCTCATGTAAATAATACAAAGTGGAAGAGTATTCCCTGGCAAAATTTGTATCCAGGCTATTTTTAACTTTTGTATTTACGAACTTCATCGTATCAGGGACATAGTTAACATTTTCTTTTAGGGGTATGCCATCCTCCCGGGATAATGTTTTGTTCTTTTGATATGGGACGCCTTTAAAGTCTGCTTCTTCCCTGCAAGCCGGGAAAAGAAAAATAAATATAAATCCTGCCGTTAAAATTATACTGCTATAGTTTTTCATTTTTAGCATCACTTATTTTAATTAAGTATTTACAGAATTCATATAAATCCTTTTTAGGATCTTCCCTGTAAACATAATAATATCCACCAGAGAAATGAGTTTCTAATAGCCAGTCAGTTCCATCCACATGGCTCCAGTCATTAACTTCTGACGGTTCCATTTGGAAATATTTAATCTCACTTAATTTATTAATAATTGTATACCATTCATTTTCCGGTAGTTGTCTCTTCTTGTTCATAATTAATTGCAATGGAGGTTTAGCCGGAGGGATGAACAGTTTATCTCTTTTGAAGCCCGGAGGAGTGAAATATATGGTGGTTTTAATATATTCAGAATGCCTGTTTAATATTTTTGTAGTAATACTTACCTGTTCCCCATCTTTCTCAATTTTTATTAGAACAGGCTTATACACAGACCTGTTCCATAACAATCTGATAATTTCCTTATTCTTATAATAATTAAATAATAAAGGTTCTTCAAAAGCAAACAGAGTTTTTGAAGAATAATCAATACTATTATTATCATAATTCAAATTCTGACCGTAAAGCTCATCAGGTAAGTATGAGGTGGTGGAATCATATGGTATTCCGGTATTATTAGTAAGGTTTTTCTTTTCTGGATATGCACCTGGAAGAAGGGGTTGCTCTTTACATCCTTCTGCTGTGAATAATAATATTAGAATATATTTTAATAATTTCATATAAAAAGTGTCCCGCTTTTTTAAATAATATTAAATATTACTTCCAAAGACTTGCCATCAGTTTCATTTTAAATAAAAACTATCACGATTACATTTAAGCAGAATTAAATAATCTCTCCCCATTTTGAATGGATAAGGTAAATCTTTGGTTTTCAAAATATGAATTAACTTTATTTAATCCGAATTAACGGGTTAACAATTTTAGATGGTTTTGTTGAAGAAAGCTGAGTACATATAAGATTACTATTTTTATCCTCTATTCTATTTTCAGACTGTCAACCATGCTCCCTGCCCCGCTTAATTTAAGCAGGTAATTGCAAAACCATTTATATTCGTAGTTACTGTCTCGTGTATTTAAAAACCAGTATCGCCTTCTCAAATGAGCCTCAATAATTAATTCATTCCCATAAGATTCTCCATTGCCTGATGGATATGAGTAATAAAAACCAGTACTGTCAAATTTCTGCTTGAAGGTATTCCACTCATTTACCGATATTTTTTGGGTCCTGTTCATTAACATTTTTAAAGGAGGTAATTCAGTGTTTTCAATGTTATAAGTATAAACTGGTTCATATTTATATAATTCCATCCTTTCCCAAAATACAATTTTTGTTTTACCGGGCTCCGGATCCACAACATTATTTAGTATTTTAGTAATTAAATAGTATTCACTCCCCTTTTTAACAAGACTAAAAAGAACAGGCCTTGGGCCTATCCAAAATATGCGGTATATATCCTTGCCGAGATATTTATTATAAAGTACAGGCTCTTTCATAAGATATAACATTGATGATACCCATTTCTCTACAAAGGGGTCCATTTGGGTTTTCAGTTTATAATCATGACCCTTCATTTTTGCTGGTGTATAGGATAAGATACTGTCAAAGGGAATACCATTTTTAGAAGATAACTTTGGGTTATTTTCATAGGGACAACCCCTGTAATGAGGATTTTCATTGCAGCTTACAAATAAAATGCAAATAACAACAAACATTGGTTTGAATAACAATGAGAAGATATTTTTACTATTCATTAGTATATCCTCTCATTCTTTGCATCACTCAGTTTGATTAAGTATTCACAACATTTCCGAAATTTATCGTCGGGACTCCAGCGTTTTACATAATAATAACCATCTGATAAATGAGTTTCCAATAACCAGACTGATCCATCTATACCACATCCATTATAAGGAGGGCGTATATGGTAATAATCAATTTCATCAAGTTTTTTCAGCATTATGTTCCATTCAGTTACAGATATTTTTCTGGTCTTATTAATTACCAAAACTGCTTCCGGTAATGATACTTCTTCATATTTAACATTTTCCTGTTTCTTATATTTCCATCCTTTTTTTAATGATGGAGGAGTGAAACGGATTATATGCCTTAGCCTGGGCCTATTAGGATATAGGTTAAACATCTTAGTAGTTATATATACTTCTCCCCCACTCTTTACAAGTTTTATCATAACCGGCCCGTTAAATGCTCTCTCCCATGATAAACGAATAATTTCCTTATTCAGAAAGTAATTATATAATATGGGTTCTTTAAAATTATAGAGTCCATCAGGCCAGTCATTATCTATATCGTGATCAGGTATCTCATTATAAAAAGATTTGTCAGTTAATAATGTTTTGGGGAAATAAGATACATTTGAGTCTATAGGAATGCCTTCTTTATTGGTAATATCACTTTTTTCAGGATAAACAGAATGAGATGAATTACTTTTAGAACATCCACCTAATACCAGAAATATGGCAGTAAGATTTATTAAAAGTATTCTTGGATAAGAAATACCGGATACCATAATAATCTCTCCCCATCTTTAAGGATAATATAAATCTTTGGTTTTCAAAATATGAATTAACTTTGTTTAATCCGAATTAAAAATCATCAAACGGGTTAAGGATTTTTGATATCCTAAAATAAAGAAAAACCCAGCGTTACCTGGGCTTTAATGGCGGAGAGGGAGGGATTCGTCCCGCCGCGGCGAGATACCCACTACGACAGAATTATAGACTATCATTTAATCTTTTACCGGTAGTAATTTCTTAAAAGCGTTTCCGCCTTTATATGACTTTATCTCCAGTTCCCTTCTGTTTGCTTCTGATTTTGTTAGATATTCTTCCGTGTACACTATTTCCCATGGCATATATCTTTTCGTTGATTTTACCAGTCCTGAATTATGCTGCAATAATCTGGTTTGAACATTTTCTGAATAACCGATGTAATAGTGTTTTCCCAATGTAGATTTTATTATATAAACATAGTACATTTTTTCCCCCTACTTTGTTTATTTTTGAATTGTTTTACTCTATAACAAAAAAGCTCAGTGTTACCTGAGCTTAATGGCGGAGAGGGAGGGATTCGAACCCTCGGTAGCGGTTTACCCACTACGACGGTTTAGCAAACCGTTGGTTTCAGCCACTCACCCACCTCTCCGTTGGCTGAAAATTCTATTTTTAAATAGTTTGTAAAGATAAAAACTTTTATATAAAAATAAAATATTTTCAGCTTTTCTTAATATTTTTATTCACCTAATTTTAACAAAATACAATAATCAGGTCATTTCAGCCAATAAGGGTACTAAAAAATAAACTTATAGCTTAAAGTAACATTTCTTCCCGGCATATAAGTAAAATCCTTAATAGCAGAAAGATGATCTTTATATTTTTGATCAAGTATGTTGTTTGCTTTCAGGCTTATAACATTTGAATAATTGCCCGTTAACAGCCTGATACCAGCATAAATGCCGACAATTCCATACCCTGCTGTTACTTCTTCGTCTTCTGCTACGTCATTTTGCTTTGCTGCAATATTCCATGTAGCGCCATACCAATAATCTGGATTAGCATACCTTAATTCTACTGAGAACCTGAATGGCGGAATTTGAGGTATATTTTCATCAGTTTCATCATTTTTAGCTCTTACATAGTCGGAAACTACAGTTGCATTCAAGCCCCTTATCAATTCGTAAGTAATTTTCGTTTGAAAGCCATATACAGTAGCTTTTGCCTGTTCATATCTGTGAACTCTGAAACCATCGCCATCTGTATTAAAACCAACTTCATCACCTGCAACATCGTTTACATCTTCACTATAAAAAAGAGCCAGCGGCTGCCTGTAAATCAGATTATTTATTTTGTTATAATAACCTGCCAGTTCAAAATAGCAGTTTTCGGATTGAGCCCTTATACCAAGATCAAAGCCAGTTGTGTTTTCTTTATCCAGTTTCCTGTTCCCTATATCAAAACTGGCAACGGCTTCATGAATTGCATAAGATGACAATTCTTCAATAGTAGGAGCCCTGTAAGCATTTGCTGCATTAAAGTACAGCGAAAATGTATTATTAAGATTATACACTATTCCGGCAGATAATGAAAAGGCATTAAAAGTATCTTCTCCACCTGTAAAGACAGAATCACTTAAAACAGCATCAGGAAATTTAACTTTGTTAAATTCATAACGGGCACCAAAAGAAAAACTAAATCTTTCATATTTAAATTTCTCCAGAAAATAGGCAGCAAAACTTCCATAATCAGCGTTAGGAGTTAATGCTTCATCCCCAACCACATTATAGTTCTGAATTAGTCCGAAAAAGCCAATGACTCCCGTGGAATTTTTCGAAAAGGGCTTATGTACTAAAGATAAATCAGCACTCTTTGTTTTTAACCCAAAAGCAGTGCCTACTGCCCCATCAAGCCTTGATATCTCTTTATGGTCATACTCCAGATATCCTGCCTTAAGATTCATTGAAGTAATAAAAGAATTAATATTATTAACCTCTGTAGCAAACCTGTACTGTTTCTTATTCATATCGATATATACTATTTCTTCAGCACCAGGCATGGTTGGCAGTCCGTATTTATTATTGAAATCAGTAAAACTGAATCCAATCATACCCCACTCCGGAAGGTAAGAAACACCGCCTTGTGATCCGTATGTATTCAGGTCAGAATTAAACGTTTTATCACCGCCGGCAATTTTATAATCATCTCCTTTTCTTTTAAAAAATTTACCATGAAAAGAAAACTGCCCAATGCCATAATTCAGATGAACATTACCCAGATACTCATTATTAACAGTAGAACCCTGAGCCAAAACTTCGCCATTAATCCCCTGCTGAACAACAGGAGGAATAGCATCGGTAATGATATTAACAACTCCCCCAATAGCATTACTTCCATAAAGCAAGCTTGAAGGGCCTTCAAGTACCTCAATTTTTTCCGGTTCACTTCCATCATCAGTCATACTGTGGTCATCAGATGCATTGGACAAATCACCCATACGCAGTCCGTCTTCCAGAATTAAAACTTTGTTATTGCTGAAGCCTCTTATAACCGGCCTGCCGGTTGCAATACCATTAGATCTCATTGCCACACCTGGCTGAAAATTAAGGGCGTCAGCAATAGTCTGGTTACTATTAATTATTAAATCGAGCTTTGATAAACTGATTGTGGTTTGAGAAATATCTTTAGGCTCAGCGAGGAATGGATTTCCTGTTACAACCACTTCATTCAGATTTACGCTTGACTCTTTAAGAGATATACTCATATTTTCAGTGGAATCAGAAGGAATTGTAATTGTTTTTACCTCTGAAGAATAACCAAGATAAGAAAACCTGACAGTATATACTCCGACAGGAAGATTTTCAATAGCAAAAACCCCTTCACTATTAGTTACAGCACCAATATTTAGTTTTTGAACAAGAATATTTACGCCGGTTAAGGTACTCCCGTTCTCCCCATCTATAACTACTCCAGCCAGTTTATTTGAAGGAAATAACAAAACAGAATTTAAAATAAAAAGCATAAGAATCCACAAGGTTCTCATAAAAAACTCCAAATATGATTAAAAATTGAATGATAATGGATATTTTATGAAAAAACAGGAGGGGCTCTTAATTGGTTAATTCCTGCGTTAACACTAATAAATATTTCTACAGGAAGGTTTTCGACTGAATCATTGCAAAAAGGAAGCTTTGAATCATATGTATCTTCATTTTCATAAGTAAAGGAATTACCGTATAGAAGATTGAACTGGCATGATAATGTTGAAGAATCAAACTTATCTGAGGTATTACCATGAACAGGATTACCCGATAGATTGTCCCATTGCGGGCAACAATTAATGCTAATGTTATGAAAGTGAAATGATGAATATAATAGCAGCAAGATATACCCTGCAAGAGCAATATTCGCACATTTCTTTTTATAGGAAATTCTATTCATAGTTAACCAAATAACCAGCTTTTACATCTTATAATCAAGTCATTAATATAAACATAATACCGTAAAGCAATTAAGAATTAAAACAACTTAAAAACTAATTTATTGTGGAATTCTGGGTAAATAACTATTTTTACCCCTAACGTTGGTATTAATCACTCCGGAGGAAATTGAAGAAATTATTAGTAATAATATTTCTTTTGTCAGAAATTCTATTTGGGCAATATCGAAATTTAATTTTTGAACATTTAACAATCGAAAATGGATTATCACAATCTTCAGTTTTATCCATTTATCAGGATTCCAAAGGTTTTTTATGGTTTGGAACATCAGATGGTCTAAACCGCTATGATGGATATAGTTTTAAAATTTATAAAAATGATATCCGCAATCCATATAGTATAAGTAACAACGTAATTAATCATATTACTGAAGACCCGGACGGTAACTTGTGGATTGCTACGGCAAACGGACTTAACAAATTTAATCCCCGGTCAGAAAAATTCTATCGTATAAGATTAGAAAGTAATAACCCTTCTTCATATTCTGAAGCAATAAACTCAGTTTTATGTTATTATAATTCAAAAGAAAAAAATGTTTGGTTTACTACTACCAAAGGTGTTAGTTATTATAATACTAAAAATAACAGGTTTTCATTTTACCCCATTGCCGAAAATACATCAGGAAAAAACAGTTTAAATCTCAGTCTGTTCAGAGATAGTTATAACAGTATCTGGGTTGAAGATCCAATAAAAGGTTTATTTAAATTCAATAAAGATAAAAATATTTTTGAAAGATTTTATGTTGATAAAATATCGCGGGTAAAAAATGAGACATGGTATTCAGAATTATATGAAGATAAAGATAAAAATCTTTGGTATGGGACCAATCTTGGCCTGGTTAAGTTTAATCCCGCAACAGGTAATGTAAAACGATATAAAGAGCAATTTGAAAAAGCAATAGATGCAATTATACAGGAAGGTTTTATTACTATAATAAGCGAACTGGATGATGACCACATTATTCTTGGAACCAGCGGAAATGGTTTATTCATATTTGATAAGAATGATGGGACGGTTCAAAACACAAAACATCAAACAGATGATTCACGCACTTTAGCTCATAATGTTATTCCAACAATTTACAAAGACAGAAGTGGAATTCTCTGGATTGGCACGAATGGTTATGGCGTAGATAAACTGAACCCTTATACAAGCAGGTTTAATTATACAACACAAACTAAAAACAAATTAAGAAGTTATAGTGTAAGATCAATTTTTGAAGATATCTATGGAAAGATTTGGATATCCGGGTACTTTGGCTTAGATAGATATGATCCGCAGACAGGAAATTTTCGGAATTATTATAATACCAAAAGCCAGGTACTTCCTTACGCCTGTGATAATCTGGTATACTCATATGCCAATGACAAACAAGAACCTTACAGGTATCTCTATATGGGAACTGAAGGTACCGGGGTTAACCGTTTTGATTTTAAAACAAATACATTTAAGAAAATTTTCCCGAAGAAAAGCGATGCAGTGGAATCTGGAAACAGAATTATTACTTCAATTATAGACGATGGCGATGGTTATTTATGGTTCGGTTCCTATCAGGGATTAATTAAGTTTAATAAAACCACAGGTACGTTTAAAATATATAGAAACATCCCGAGCAACCAATCTACAATTGGGCCTGAGATGGTAACCTATTTATATGAAGACAGCAAGAAAAATTTGTGGGTTGGAACAAATTTAGGTGGATTAAGCTTAATGGATAAACAAAACGAAACATTCCGAAATTTTCGTTTTGATATCAAAAATAAACAATCTTTGAGTGGAAATTTTGTAAAATGTATTTACGAAGACAGTAAAAAGAATTTGTGGATAGCAACTACAAACGGATTAAATAAGTTACTTGATAAAAACGGCAAGTTTAAAAATTATTTCATAGAAAATGGACTCCCTAATAATGTTGTTTATGGCATACTTGAAGATTATAAAGGCTTCCTATGGTTAAGTACAAATAATGGACTTTCTAGATTTGACCCTGTAAACGAATCTTTTAAGAACTATGATGTCAGGGATGGGTTACAGAGTAATGAATTTAATTCTTATTCATTTTGCAAAACTCATGACGGAGTAATGTATTTTGGGGGAATAAAGGGATATAACTTTTTCAAACCTGTTGATTTAATTGAGAATAAAACAGTCCCTCCGTTAGTAATTACAGATCTACTTCTGTTTAACAAACCAGTAAACATCGGACAAATAGACGATGGAAGAACAATTTTATCTGAAGCTATTACAGAAATAAAAGTTATAAAACTGAATCATCAGGATAATGTAATTACCTTAATGTTCTCTGCACTAGATTATTCATCTGCAGGTAAAAATAACTATAAATACATCCTTGAAGGATTTGATAAGCAATGGTCTGTTGCATCTTCAAAAAGATCTGTTACCTATACTAACCTTGATCCCGGAGAGTATACTTTTAAAGTAATTGGTTCTAATAATGATGGAATATGGAATTACAAGGGTACTTCACTAAGAATAATTGTTGAACCTCCCTTCTGGCAAACATGGTGGTTTATTGGACTTATAGCACTAGCTGCTGCACAGAGTGTGTTTACATTATACAAATGGAGACTCAAAAGAGTTGAAAGAACAAACAGACTGCTTGAAAAACAAGTAAAAGAGAGAACTGCTGAATTAAATTCGCTTAATAATTCTTTACAGGTTGAAGTTGCTGAAAGAAAATCCGCTGAAGAAGAACTAAAACTAATTAATGCTCAAAAAGATAAATTTTTCTCAATTATAGCACATGATCTAAAAAGCCCGTTCCACGGAATATTAGGCTATGCCGAATTATTAGCAGAGGATTATAAAAATCTCTCAGAAGATGAACGAATAACTTTTATAAATGATATTTATGATATTAGCAAATCAACATTTCGCTTCCTGGAAAATCTGCTTGAATGGTCAAGAATACAAACCGGAAGAATTGAATTTGAGCCTCAGGCAATAGACCTGAACAAAGAAATATTTGAAATATTTAATATTCTGTTCGCATTTGCTATGCAGAAAAAAATATCTCTGCAAAATAATGTTAAGCCGGGTATGTCTGTCTTTGCTGACGAAAATATGCTAAATCTTATATTAAGGAATCTTCTCTCAAATGCGATTAAATTTACTGAAGAAAATGGTAAAGTTATTATTACTTCTTCAAATAATGGAAATTTTATTGAAATTTCAGTAGTAGATAACGGCATTGGAATCAGTACAGATAATCTGGCAAAATTATTCAGAATTGACACACAGTACACTTCAAAGGGGACAAAAAACGAAGAAGGCACAGGGCTTGGATTGTTACTATGTAAAGAAATGATTGAAATAAACAAAGGTACAATTCGCGTTCAAAGTGAAATAGGAAAAGGAACAAGTTTCATTTTTACATTACCTCATGGCTCGTTAACTGATTAAACTCCCCCCTTTCATCTCTGCGCCTGGCAGACCTGATTTTAACTGAAGCAGTCTGATTCAATACTGTTGACTGCTTGAAATAATTAGTTTATACAGCAGGAACATTTATAAGAATCTGTCCATAATATACAAATAGCCTGCATAATCGCTTAATACTCCGGTACAAAAATAAATCTGATTTTGATCTGAATAGCCTGGTTATATCCCAAGTAAGCATCACTATTTATGCAATATAGATCATATTATAAGCTAAAGAATAAGATACTTTTTACGTTTGATTATCAGAGCCTTATTTGATAATTTTAGAGATTAAATTTCAGAAAGTAGAAACCAAATGGAAAAATACATCGGGGTGGATTATTTTAATATTGATTCCCTGCTGTCTGAAGAAGAAAGAATGATCAGGGACACTATCCGGGAATTTGTTTCTGATAAAATTATTCCGATAATTGAACAATGCAACCGCGAAAACAGGTTTCCACTGGACCTTATCCCCCAAATGGCAGAAATGAGTTTATTCGGTTCAACACTGCCTGCTGAATATGGTGGTGCTGAAATGAATAATGTTTCCTATGGCCTTGTTATGCAGGAACTTGAAAGAGGAGACAGTGGAATAAGGAGCTTTGTTTCTGTGCAGAGTGCACTTGTTATGTATCCAATATTTACATTTGGAAGTGAAGAACAAAAAAAACACTGGCTTCCACTGCTTGCTCTGGGTGAAAAAATTGGATGTTTTGGCCTGACTGAACCTGATTATGGTTCAAATCCAGGAGGATTAATAACAAGAGCTGAGAAGGTTAAAGACGGATATCTGCTAAATGGAGCAAAAATGTGGATTACAAATGGCACAATTGCAGATATAGCGGTTGTCTGGGCAAAACTTGATGGAGTAATACGCGGTTTTTTAGTTGAAAAAGGAACAAAAGGCTTTACTGCTCCTGAGATGAAAGGAAAACATTCATTAAAAGCTTCTGTAACTTCTGAGCTCATCTTAGAAGATGTTTTAATTCCCGAAGGAAATATTTTGCCTGGTACTACAGGATTAAAAAATGCTCTTATGTGCCTTAATCAGGCAAGATACGGAATTGCATGGGGTGTAGTTGGTTCAATGATGGCCTGTTATGATGCAGCTTTGAATTATGCAAAATCCAGGATACAGTTTTCAAAGCCTATTGCAGCTTATCAAATAACGCAAGAAAAATTAGTTTACATTTTAACTGAAATTACAAAATCACAATTATTAAATCTACAGCTGGGCAGATTAAAAGATAACAGTTTACTAAAGTTTACACAGGTTTCGCTGGCTAAAAGGAATAATTGTGAAAAAGCACTTGATATTGCACGTGTTTCCAGAGAAATACTTGGAGCGAATGGAATTCTTGATGAATATCCGGTGATGAGACATGCTGCAAATCTGGAATCAGTGAAAACATATGAGGGTACTCATGAGATGCACACACTGATTGTGGGCGAAGATATAACAGGCTTTCCGGCCTTTGAATGATGGAATTAAGACCACTTAATGTGGTCTTTTTAATATTAATTAAATTAGGATTATTATGTTGCAGAACAGAACAATACAAGAAGGTTTAACTTTTGATGACGTACTGCTTGTACCGGGAAAATCACTGGTACTGCCGCGAGAAGTTGATATTTCGACAAATTTAACCCCGGATATAAAATTAAATGTCCCTTTTATTTCCGCAGCTATGGATACAGTTACTGAGTCCGCTATGGCAATAGCTATTGCGCGGGAAGGTGGTATTGGAATTCTGCATAAAAATATGAGTATTGAAGATCAATGTGTTGAAGTTGACAAGGTTAAAAGATCAGAAAGCGGAATGATACGCGATCCGGTTACCCTTTCTCCTGAACAAACAATTGGATATGCACTTGAATTAATGAAGAAATATAGTATTTCTGGTATTCCTGTAATTGATAACACTGGCAAACTTGTAGGAATACTTACAAATAGAGATTTGAGATTTAAGCCAAATACCAAGCTTCTTGTAAAAGACTTAATGACCAGTGAGAATCTGATTACTGCTCCTATTGGAACAACTTTGGAAAAGGCAGAAATTTTACTTCAAAATCATAAAATTGAAAAGCTGCCGGTTGTTGATAAGCACGGTATATTAAAAGGCCTTATTACTTTTAAAGATATACAGAAAAAGAAAAAGCACCCAAATGCCTGCAAAGATGAACATGGAAGACTAAGAGTAGGAGCTGCAGTTACAATAACAAAAGACACTCAGGAAAGAATGGAAGCTTTACTTAAAACCGGTGTCGATGTTATTGTTATTGATACTGCACATGGACATTCAATGGGTGTAATAAAGGCAATAAAGGCAGCTCGCAAGAAGTTCAAATACGACCAGATAATTGCTGGTAATGTAGCAACTTATGAAGGGGCACTTGAGCTTTATAATTGCGGTGTAAACGCTGTAAAAGTGGGTATAGGGCCTGGTTCAATATGTACCACAAGAGTAATTGCAGGCGTAGGAGTTCCACAAATTACTGCCGTATCTGAAGCATATAGAGCCTTAAAAGGCAAAGGTATTCCTATTATTGCTGACGGTGGTATAAAGCAAACCGGAGATGTTCCGAAAGCAATTGCAGCAGGAGCTGATTCAGTAATGCTTGGAGGATTCTTTGCAGGAGTTGAAGAAAGCCCTGGAGAAAAAATATTGTTTGAAGGCAGAAGTTTTAAAGTATATCGGGGCATGGGTTCCCTGTCAGCCATGAAGAAAGGCAGCAAAGACAGGTATTTCCAGGATGCCGAAGATGATATAGCTAAACTGGTACCGGAAGGTGTTGAGGGCAGAGTGCCTTATAAAGGACAATTACAGGATACAGTATACCAGTTAATAGGCGGATTAAGAGCCTCAATGGGATATTGCGGAACTAAAAATATAGATGAATTAAAAAAGAAGGGTCGGTTTATTAAGATTACTCTTGCCGGATACAAGGAAAGTCATCCGCATGATGTAATTATTACTAAAGAAGCCCCAAATTATCATTCATAATTAGTTCCAAGAAAGACTGATATTTTGTATAAAGTTTTAGTAATAGCGTATTATTTCCCGCCAATGGGTTTGAGCGGCGTACAAAGAACCTTAAAGTTCGTTAAGTATATGCCTCAAAATAATTGGCAGCCAACAGTGCTGACTGCAGCATCAACAGCATATTATGCTCACGATGATTATCTTTTAAAAGAAGCAGAGTCATTAAATGTTGATATCATAAGAGCCGGTGGAAACGATATCAATTCGAAACTTGCTGGAAAAGGCACAATTAAAATGCCTCCGGAATTTTTAAGGAAAATTCTAAGCCGCTTAAGTAATACGGTTTTTATCCCTGACAATAAAACCGGATGGGCAAAATCTGCTATAAATACAGCACGTGAGATATTAAAAAAAGAAAAATTTGATCTTATTTATGTAACGGCACCTCCATTTTCTGCAATCAATATGGCAGTTAAACTGAAAAAAGAGTTTAATTTGCCTATGGTTATTGATTATAGAGACTTATGGCTGGGCAATCAATTTGCATTCTACCCTACTCCATTTCATAAATATTTACATAAAAAAATGGAGTACCAGGCATTAAAAGCTGCTGATAGAATAATTGCTACAAACCGTAAGATGAAGGAAAAAATAATTAATAATTATAAATTCCTTACATTTGAAGACATATATATAATTCCTCATGGATATGACCCTCAGGATTTTGAAAATCTTGAAATTGAGAAAAAACCCAATGATAAATTAAGAATAATCTATTCGGGAATTTTCTATGAATATATTACTCCCAAATATTTCCTCAAAGCTTTTAAAATTCTTACTAAAGAAAGGCCTGATATAGCTGCCAATATTGAACTTCATTTTGCGGGTTTCCTAAGGAACGAAAACAAAAAGCTCATAAAAAAGCTTGAACTTCAGGAATTTGTAAAAGAATTTGGATATTTGGATCACCATAGCGCCATTGTTAAAATCATGTCTTGTGATGTATTATGGCTTATGGTTGGCAGAGGAAGAAATGCAGATACAATATCCAGTGGCAAACTATATGAGTATTTTGGAACTAAAAAGCCGATAATGGCGTTTCTGCCCGAGGGAGCATTAAAGACTGCAGCCCAGGAATATAGAGCTTCATTTATTGCAAATCCGGATGATGTAGAAGCAATAAAAAACATGTTTATAACTGTATATGAATTATACAGGAAAAATAGTCTGCCTGCACCTGATGTAGATTTTATTGAAAAACACAGACGAGATTTTTTGACCGAACAACTTACAAAACAATTTCAATTTCTGGTTAAGGACGAAATATAATGATAGTATTACTGATTGGTTCAGGTGGAAGAGAAAATGCTCTTGCCCATAGTATAAGTAAAAGTAAATCTTTAACTAAATTATATATTTCTCCGGGAAATCCAGGGACAGAGAAATTAGGTGAGAATTTAGATTTAAATCTGTCAAATCATGATGAAGTAATAAGTTTTTGTAAGAAAAACAGAATTGAATTAGTTGTTATTGGGCCGGAAAAGTATCTGGTAGAAGGATTGGGAGACAGCCTGAGAAAGGAAAGAATAAAAGTATTTGGACCCAATTCAAATGCAGCTGAAATTGAAGGATCTAAGGTATTTTCTAAAGATTTTATGAGAAAATACAATATTCCAACTGCAGATTTTAAGGAATTTAGCTCTATTGAAGCTGATGAAGCAAAAGATTATTTAAAAGAACAAAAATATCCCTGTGTAATAAAAGCTGATGGACTAGCGGCAGGAAAAGGTGTAATAATATGTAATTCCTATAAAGAGGCCGGAGAAGCTATTGACAGTATGTTTAGCGATAAACTGTTTGGCAATGCCGGTAATAAAATAGTCATTGAAGAGTTTATGGAAGGTGAAGAGGCTTCAATATTTGCGATAACCGATGGTAAGGATTATATATGCCTCCCTTCAGCACAGGATCATAAGCGAATTGGTGATAACGATACAGGAAAGAATACTGGCGGAATGGGAGCTTACTCACCTGCCCCTGTAGTTACTGAATCAGTGTTAAATGAAACTGAAAAGAATATAATACAGCCTGTTCTGGCGGGAATGGCTGAAATAGGAAGAGAATTTTCCGGATGTCTGTATTGTGGAATAATGGTTACAAAAACCGGAGTAAAAGTGGTAGAGTTCAATTGCAGATTTGGCGACCCGGAAACTCAGGCTGTACTGCCTTTACTTGAAGGAGATTTTCTTAAATTGCTCTGTTCTGCTTCAGAAGGAAAGTTAAATAAAACTTCGGTAAAATATAACGGCGGCGCATCAGTCTGTGTAGTAGCTGCGTCAAAAGGTTATCCTGACAAATATTTTACAGGATATGAAATAACAGGAATAGATGAAATAGCCTCACCGGAAATTCTGATCACTCATGCCGGAACAAAAAGAGAAGGAAAAAGAGTTTTAACATCCGGCGGCAGAGTATTAGGTATAACCGCAGTCATTCAAACTCCAGATTTGAAATCTGCAAAAGATACAGCTTACAAAGCAATTAATACAATAAATTTTGAAGGTATGTATTATCGCAAAGATATTTCCGACAAAGCAAATAAATATTTAAAATCTTAATTCAAATTATAATGTTAATGATTCCGGAATTATTAACGAATAAATCCCTAAAACGCTAAAATACAAAGGCTATTTTCCGTAAGCGTTTTTTTATATTAAATAACTCGCCATTTTTTCCTGATTTAATTAGGAAGGTTTTTATTTTTTAAATATTTGCCAATTCCCTGTTATTTGTTATCTTCCAATTGAAAAAATTACCAAAGACCTGATAGTATTACAGCCAATATATTTGGCAAAAAAAGACATTTTTTTGTTCTATTGATATTCTTAGTTGGTTTAAAACAGTTATACCTGTTAATTATTTATGCTTTTTATAAAACCGAAGTGTTGATAAAAAGAACTTTCATCAATATAAATAAGGCCGCATATGAATAACAGGGGCGATATACTATTCTCCAGCAAAAAACAATTAAGTATTATTCTATTTATAGTAAGTCTGCTTATAATTTTTGCAGGCTATTTTTACTACCACAATGAAATTGAAAGCGTACGCCGTCAAAAGCAAAATGAACTTGAAGCAGTTATTAAATCAAAAATTAACGAAATTTCAACATGGTATAAAAATGAACTTTCTGATGCACACATAATAACAGAAAACGAATTTCTGACTGAAATTCTTAACACTCCTTCTTCAACCCTTAATAGCAAACAAAGAATAGTTAAGTTCTTAAATGAGATAAAAATCGAGCATAGTTATGATGATATAATTCTTGTTGATAAAGATGGCGTAGTTCTGACATCTGCGAATAAGAGAATTTCAAAACTTGAAAAAATTCTTCTGCTGACACTTAAACAATCATTAAAAAATAATGAGGTTGTTTCTACGAATCTTTTTATCCCTGATACATCTCCAGATAATGTTATTATCGGGTTTATTTCTCCAATAAGAGACAAAGATGGACGTTTTTCTTCAGCCCTTGTTTTTCTTTTTAATGCAAATGAAAGTTTTTATCCTGTAGTTAACGGTTGGCCTGCAGCAAGTCATAGTTCTGAGATTTTGCTTTCGGAAAATGACGGTAAAAATGTTGTTTATTTAAACAAAATGAGATTCAACAATAAAAAACCTTTCGAGTATAAATTACCACTCAACAGGAAAAAGCTGCCTGAAGTTCAGGCAATTTCCGGTTATACTGGAATTACCGACGGTATTGATTACAGAAATCGTAAAGTTTTTGCTTATGTAAGCCATATCCCTTATACGCCCTGGTATATAACAGCGAAAGTAGATTATTCTGAAATGCTTGAAGATTCATATTTTGAGTTAGTAATAATAATAATAATGATAATTATGATGATATCCGGAACCGGCGCTCTGCTTTTCTATTTATACAGCAATAAACAAAAAACTATTTATCGGGAACTTTATGTAAAAGAGAAAGAGTTATGGCAGGCACAGGAAAAGTTTAAAGTAACTCTTGACAGCCTTGGAGACGGAGTAATAACCGCTGATATTTCAGGAAAAATCCAGTATATGAATAACATGGCCCAAATACTTACTGACTGGAATCTACGGGAAGCAAAAGGACGTTTTATTTGTGAAGTATATTCAGTCAAAAATGAGCTTACAGGAGAAAAAGAAAACAATATAGTTGATAAAGTATTGAAACACGGAATAGTAAAAGAATTGGCAAATCATACTATATTAGTATCAAAAACAGGTAAAGAAATACCTGTTATGGATACCGGAGCTCCAATTTTTGATAGTGATGGTAATGTAAACGGATTAGTATTGACTTTCCAGGACGAGACAGAGAAAAGACATCATTTGAACGAAATTGCAAAAAGTGAAGAAAGATTTCGTTCTTCCCTTGATAATTTAATAGAAGGATGCCAGATAATTGGTTTTGATGAAACGTACCATTATATAAATACGGTTGCAGAGAAGCATATAGGAAAATCAAAAGAAGAAATGATAGGCAGGCATATCACTGACGTATTGAGAAACACAGGAAATGCAGAAATATTTTCTAATACAAAACAATGCTTAGTTGACAGGCAACAAAAAGTTTTTGAAACTCTGTTCGAATATTCAGATGGAACAAAAAAATGGTATGAGTTAAAAATCTATGCGGTGCCGGAAGGGGTATTTATACTATCCTATGACATAACAGACAGAAAAGCTGCAGAAGAAGAGCAGAAAAAACTATCAATGGCAGTTGCTCAAAGCCCTGTAAGTGTAATAATATCAGATATGAATGGTATTATTAACTATACAAATCCGAACTTTTCACTTGTTTCTAAGTATTCTTCAGAAGAAATAACTGGTAAACATATTTCTATTTTACGTTCCGGTTTTCAGAGTAAAGAATTTATAAAAGGGATATGGGATACACTGCTTTCAGGAAATAGCTGGAAGGGTGAACTTCAGAGAAGAAAAAAGGATGGTGAGATTTACTGGGATAGCTCAACAGTTTCACCAATTTTTGATGATAAAGGGAAAATTACATTTTTCGTGGAGATATCGGAGGATGTAACTGAGCGAAAAAAAATGTTGAATGATTTAATAATTGCCAAGGAAAAAGCCGAAGAACTTAATAAGATTAAAACCAATTTCTTTGCAAGTATGAGCCATGAATTAAGAACTCCTTTTGTCGGCATAATGGGATATGCCGAATTATTATCCGATATGTTAACATCGCCTGAAACAAAAGCTATGGCAACCGGGATACTAAATACATCCAAAAGAATGAAAGAAACTCTAACTAAAATACTGAATATCTCCAAATTTGAGTTCAATGGTATTAATGCTTCATTTAAAGAATCTGAGATATCAACAATTATAAAAAACATATTTGAACAATATGAGGCTACAGCAATTAAAAAAGGACTTAAATATAATCTAATGATTAAATTCGAATCGCTTAATATGGTAACGGATGCCTCATTACTGGGAGATATTATAAATAATCTTATTAATAATGCAATTTCATATACGCATAAAGGAAGTGTTGAAGTATCAGCCGACAGGCAGATTATCAACGGGAAGGATACTCTGTTAGTAAAAGTAAGTGATACTGGAATAGGTATACCAAAGGAAAAATATGATATAGTATGGGAAGAATTTCGCCAGGTGAGCGAAGGTATTCATCGTAAATATCAGGGAACAGGCTTGGGACTTGCTATTGTAAAAAAATACACTGCTTTATTAAACGGCAAAATATATTTTGAGAGTGAATATAAGGTTGGAACAATATTTACTTTAGAATTACCAATTAATACTACAAATTAAAATCAAACCTTATTATTTTTTAATAATTTACTATACGATATGATATGAAGTCCCAATAAAAATAAAGCTGTATTTTCCAGAACTTTAGCCCACCCTACCCTGCTGCCTCCGGCTGTTCCAAAACAACCACACTCAATATTTAACCCGCGAATTATACTTATAATTACAAGTATAATAAAAAATACCAGCAAACTACTCATAATAAAACTGCATTCCCTCGGATACACCTTAAAGACAAGAAAAATACCACATACTAATTCAATCCATGGGATTACAACAGCAAAAAGATTGATAAAAATATCAGGGAATATTTTATAATTATAGATAGAACCGGCAAAAGCAGTAGTATCTGATATTTTTTCAATACCGGCAAAAACAAAGACTCCACCAAGTATAAAACCTGAAAGAATGAGTGTATACTTATTAGAAAGAATTCTGTTCATTGCTTGTTCTCCACCGGGTATGATGCTTTTTCCCATTCATTCCAACCGCCAAAAAACACAAATATTTTTTTATAACCCAGGCGGCTCAGTTTTGTACCAAGAACTATACTTAAGTCGCAGTCAGAACCACTGCAGTAGGTTACAACCGGTTCATCATGAGAAATATTTTCAAGTTTTTTGCGGTAGGTTTCAAAATCATCAGCATACACATTAATAGCATTTTTAATATGGCCCAACTTATAATCTTCAGGTTCACGTGCATCAAGAAAAACAACATCCGCATTATACAAATCAAATGCATCTTTCAGGTGTATCTGCTTTGGTTCTGCAGCAGTATCATTCCCCAATATTCCAGCAGTAATTATTTTTTTATGGTCATATGATAATAGTTTAACACCGTTAGGAGAAAAGTAATTATAAACTATTCCCAGTATAAAGGCTCCCAAAACAATGTAGAATACTCTTTTATAATCTATTTTCATTTAACACCCACTCCAGCCTTATATTACAGACATCCTTGTCTGTGTTATAAACAGAATGTTGAGATACAAGCCCATTTTCAACGGATTTCACCTCCGAAATAATTTCGACTTCATCTCCAATATATAATTCTTTTTTATAATGAACATTAACTTTTGAAACCACATAACCCGATACTATATCAGGAGGGATACATATTAATGCCCAGTCAATATAACGTACATTATTCACATGATTATTAGTATCAATATCATAATTCTGAACAATAAGTTTCCTTTTATGTGTTCCTTCATTCAACGGGGAAATATCTTCAGACATATAGAAGTGTTTTTCAGACTCTTTTGTTAATTGAAAACCCTGGTATATTTCTTCCGGCACCCGCTGGGGCTTTCTTACATTTGTATCAGCAAAAAGCCAGACTGAATGAGCTTCAACAATTTTAATTCCTGCATTGTTAAAAACCTCAAATTCCCTGTTAGCAAGAAATCTCTTAAATGAGGAAGGCCATGTTTTTATTTCCACAGATTCATTATACAAAGGCCATTGTAGTATTTTTATATCCCATTTAAGCAGCATAAAACCACAACCAACTTCATCATAATATTCTAAAGGGAAACCATTGGCACTGCTATGATGTATTGCCATATCTTCAAAGTAATGAATCAGGTTTGGTAGAGTTAATTTTCTCTTATTATTTATTTCATAATAGTGAACGAGATATTTTCTGGAGAAAGCCAATTTTTAATCCTTAATAACAGCAAATAAAATATCACTATTGTTATATATTTCATATAACACAGCGTACTTTTATATACGAAATTAAAAACACGGCTCTAACAAATCAATATTGAATTTAATTTTTATTTTATTGTATAATTGGCGGGCTGATATATCCGGATGCCTGCAATTCATTATGAATTGCAGGCGAACATCTTAATTACCTAGTCTTACTGACAACATATATTATTCAACGGATAATGAGATAATAAAATAGAAAGATAATAATGTTCCGGATTTTATTAATTGAAGTTTTTTGAGAGGAGTATTTATCTTTTAGCAGTAACATCAGATTCATATTTATTGATAATACCAATGTAATCATCAGATACAGGAACATTGTTCTTCATGCAGAAGTAATCATACACTATTCCAAATGGTTTGGTCTTCATCAGGTCAAGCAGTGCAAGGCGCTCAAAGTTCCTGCCTTCTTCCTCATACTTCTTAAGGGTTTCTGTTGGTTCAAGAAGTGCATTCAGAAATGCAAGCTGTGCCGCTCTTATGCCTATCACATACGCACCTATCCTGTTTATGCTTCCGTCAAAGTAATCCAGCCCTATGTTTATCTTATCCAGCGCCTTTGCCCTTACTATCTCACTTGCAAGCAGCTGCAGATCATCATTCAGGATTACAACATGGTCACTGTCCCACCTTACTCCACGGCTTACATGAAGCAGAAGCCCGTCCAGAAACTTCAGCATTGAGGATATCTTATCCCCTACCTGTTCTGTCGGGTGAAAGTGTCCCATGTCAAGGCACAGCAGTATGTCATTCTTTACTGCATATCCCATGTAGAATTCATGTGAACCTACCACCATTGCCTCTGAGCCTATACCGAACAGTTTACTCTCTACTGAGTCCTTCAGGTACTCTTTCGGGTACTTTTCCTCAAATATCTCATCCAGTGACTTCTTCAGCAGCTCCCGGTAACCGTCCCTGTCTACAGGTATGTCCTTTGAACCATCTGGCACCCAGATGTTGTTCACAGCTGCACTGCCAAGCTGCCTGCCCATCTCTGCGGCTATTTTCCTGGTTCGCTTTACATGCTCTACCCAGAACTTCCTTATCTTCTCATCCTTGCTTGACAGTGTGTAGCCTTCTTCTGCATACGGGTGTGAGAAGCATGTTGGATTAAAGTCCAGCCCAAGCCCATTCTTCTTTGCCCAGTCTATCCAGCTCTGGAAGTGCTTTACTTCTATCTGGTCACGGTCTACTTTCTCTCCCTTAAAGTCTCCGTATATGGCATGAAGGTTAAGCCTGTGTTTGCCAGGTACCAGGGTCAGTACCTTCTCTATGTCTGCCTTTAACTGCTCTATATTCCTTGCTTTACCAGGGTAGTTGCCGGTTACCTGGATGCCTCCGCCTCCAAGTTCTGCATCCGGGGTCTCAAAGCCTCCTACATCGTCTGTCTGCCAGCAGTGCAGGCTTATCTTTATTTCTGACAGCTTCTTCAGTGCCGCTTCTGTATCTACACCAAGGGCTGAATACTGCTCTTTTGCATATTTGTATGCTTCTTCTATTTGTTTATTGTCTTTCATTTATCTCTTCTCCTTAATAGTAGAGTGTTTTTTTGTGTTATAGTTTTATTACAAAGCTTGATAGTATCAGTATCAGCAGCCCAATTACAAGTACGGCTGTTGTCCTGCTTCCTGCATTCTTCCATTCCTTCAGGAATATGCCCCATACATTACTAAACAATATGTTCATGGCCATCAGTATACTCCAGCCAAATGCCATCATTCCTCCAGGCAGTTTACTCTGTCCCATACCAAAGAAAAAGAACTGCAGGTACCACAATGTGCCGCCTATCAGGCTGAATACCAGGTTATTTACAAGCACACCGCCGCTCAGTGACAGGTAATCGCCATACGTCTTGTTCTTTATGTTCAGGTACAGGCAGTACACAAGGTTGGTTATAAACCCTCCAAGGGTCACAAAGATGTACGACGGGTTGTTAACGTACAGAGGATCGGTGCCCGCTGACTGTGCGGCTTCCTTCAGCCTGTTGCCTGCATCCATTACTCCCGGTATCCCGGTCAGTCCAAGGCTGAAGCATGCACTCATTACTCCTGCAAGTATAGCTATTATCAGCCCTTTTTTCAGTGAAAACTCGGCTATCGCCTTCTTTCTGTCTTCTTCTGACATATTCGATGACCTCAGCGCTCCTGCATAACCCACCACCGCTATGCCCGCTATACACACTGATACGCCTGTTATTGTCATTATTCCCTCATGTGTGCTCAGAAGGTTTGTGCCTGATATCAGCGGCGCTGCCAGTGTACCAAATGCCGCACAGAAACCAAGTGCTATAGACTGGCCCATGGCTACTCCAAGATAACGCATACTAAGACCAAAGGTCAGGCCGCCTACTCCCCACAGCACTCCAAAGAACATTGTGTTAAGTATGGCACTGCCCGGTGACTGGCCTATCACTCTGCCAAGTTCCGGTACTGTAAAGTATGCGAAGATTACTGGCGCTACTATCCAGGAAAACACTCCCTGGACTATCCAGTAGCTCTCCCATGACCAGCCCTTTATCTTTTTTATTGGTACATAAAAACTGGCTGCGCATAAGCTGCCTATTGCAATTAAAACTAAACTCATAACCGAATCCATTTGAGAACCTCTGTATTTTTTAGAAAAGAATAACGCAGTTAATATTGCAGGTTTAATCCATATGAAAAACTTCTTCAAGAGGAACAGATACAGGGGAAAAATCAGGATTGGTTTCCATTATATCTGCCATATACTTCCACCATTTTTGTACTATTGGATTTGTACCAATATCCTGTGAAGAAGAATCACCATCCTGATTTTGTACAGCAAAAAGAAGATTTGTTTCTTCATCAAAATAGATTGAGTAATCACTAACACCTGTTTCTGAAAGAAGCTGTTTAAGTTCAGGCCATATTGCAGCATGCCTGCGGGCATATTCTTCTTTGCAGCCCGGTTTTAGTATCATTTTAAAAGCTGTTTTTTTCATTTATTTATCCTTATTAGCAAACAGATATGTTATTCAAATGTTATGAAAACAGATTGTTCTGCTTCAATTTTTATATTATTTATTTTACTTACTCCATTATCTTTTTCTACTGATAGACCTATACTTTTACCAGTATATGGATCCCAAAGCTTTACTATATTTCCGGTTGAATGAAATTCAGCATCAAGTACCTGCTTATCTTTAGAAATATTTACAAGCATATAAACAGAAGATTTATCACTCTGCCTTTTTGTATATATAATTTTGCTGTTTGGTTTATCTAACTTCACTTCCGGGACCACCAATGATTTAATCTTACCCGGAATTGCATTTATATCTTCAATAATGTTTACATTGCTATTATTAACCAATGAGTTATATTTATCTGATAATAAATTGTTACTTCCCTTTTCTGATAACATTTTTTCTTTTGACTGTAAAATGATATGTACCCCATTCTCAGCTGCTGATAAAAGAAAACCAATAACTTTAGAATCTATTGCAGGAGTAAGCGGAATTACAATTGTAGAGTATTCCAATCCTGATTTTGTTATTATTTTACCATTACTAACAGAACAATCAGTAAGATTTATATAATCTATATAGTCATAGTCAACCTGATTTGTAAGTAAGCTTAAGGACAGGTCACGGAAATTATCGCTCAATTTCTGAACATGCGGATCGAAATTATTAAGGCTTGCAGGAGGAAGTGTTTCTGCCCATATACCTTCTATTGGATAGTATACAGCAATATCAGTAACCTGTTTACCATGAGAAAGCATCAGACCTGTCCTGCCAATTACATTAGTAAACAGCTCATTTTCTTCTACACTCATTTTATCAACACGATAGTATGAATTAAAATGGTCAACACCCAACGCAAACTGTACTGCAACTGAACCAAGTTTACCATTTATGTTGGTTTTAACAGCATCAAAAGCATCTGATACTTCACTCATTACATGTTTCCTGTTGTATAAACGGGCAGATGAACTTGCCAGTTTAGCAGTTGTACATGCCCACAACAAAGCTGTTTCAGGATATGCTGTTAAAAGATCGATACCCGGATATTGCATGTGACTGTAAATTTGCAGATAATTTCCTTCAAATATTGGGTGGCGCATTATGTCCTCTTCCAACAGCAAATGCCCTGACATTGCAATATTATGTTGTTCGCAAAAATCTCCAATTAAACCAGTAAAATTTCCTGAAACAAGGCCGGAAAGCATTTTATAATAATCCATTCTAACCTGCTTTGCAGTTTGAGAATTGCCGCCAAATAAAGCTGACATATATGGAGAAAGATCATACCCGTATAATTGTTTAAATTGAATAACAAGTGAGTCACTATAATTTATGACAGGCAGAAAAGGTATTTTATCGTCCGGCTGATCTTCAATAGCCGGTTCCACAGGCGGAGGAGACATAAAATATGTCCCCATAAGAGAAGGTTCATCTGTAAAGAATGCAGCTATACCATTATTTTCACCAAAATACCTGCCAACTTTTTCATAATATGGCTTATAAGTAAGCTCTATAAATTTTTGAACAGGTTCTTTACGAAGCAGGTCAATGTATCTTCTTTTTGCAACCCAATTAGAAGTAGCATGAGTACCCTCATAGAAGTATTTAAGATAAGTACAAACGACCAGCCAGCCTTTCCCGGGAGCCTTCCATGTAACTTTTCCATTTTTATCAGAATATGCTTCAAGATTTTTAGCAGTTGAATAATCAATATTATTGAGGCTATCGCCTTTATAAGCAAAAGCAGTAATTAACCTGATATGGCCATACGGTTTTTTGATTTGAATTTTCAGGGATTTATTTGATGATTCGGCTACATATACCAGGCCTTTTGACTGCCAGTCAGGATTGTTTTTCAAAACAAGCCCGCCTGCAGCACCGCTCGGATAACCAAGCTCGTCATAAAGCCACATCTTTATACCGAGTGAATCAATTGTATATTTTGTTATATCCTGAAATTCAGACCATTTCTCTTCACTTTGCAGATAATCAGTAAAAGATACGTTTGTAACAACACCACTATAGCCATAATTCTTCGCTTTAAGAATAGCTTCTTTTGAAGCATTATGCATCATAGGCATGGGACGATATTTAAGAGGTGGATTCTGAAACAGTTCCTGTGAAAATTTTTCAGGTAAATTCTGAGCACCGGAATTATTAACAGCTTGTCCATAGAGACAAAAGGCACAAAGATATATAAAGAGAATTATTTTAGTTTGCATAATATTCTCCAATGAAGCTTAAAATGAGTTAAGCCATTTATTTAAATAGCAGTTATTTAGAGTAGGCTATTTAGCAAGCCAGCCGCTACTAATCATCCATTCGCGGCAATGCGTAAGCCACTTATCATTTATTGTAGGATTATTAAGCCCAAATCCATGTTCCCCAAGCGGATAGATTAATAAAGAAGATTCTACACCCTTATCATGAAGTGCCAGATACATCCTGATACTGTTTTCAACTTTTACAGCTTGATCAGCACCAGAATGGACTAAAAAAGCCGGAGGTGTATCTTTTGTAACCTGCAGTTCATTTGAATAGAAGGCTTTCTTTTCTTCAGTCGGATTTTTGCCAATAAGGTTTTCACGAGTCATAGAATGTGTAAGCTGATCAGAGAAACTAATAACAGGATAGATTAATATCATAAAATCAGGACGAAGATTTATATTTTCTTTATTTTCAATAACAGGATAATTATAATGAGTACCTGCAGAAGCAGCAAGATGCCCGCCGGCAGAGAAGCCCATTACGCCAATTTTATTTGTATCAATATTCCATTCAGCAGCATGCATGCGTACTGTTTTAATTGCCTGCTGCACGTCCTGCAGCGGCCCAATTTCTTTATTCTTCATTGTCCTGTCAGATGGGAGCCTGTATTTCAGAATTATTGCAGCAACACCTAATTCATTCAAAGCTTTAGCAGGCCTGATACCTTCATGTGAATAAGCAAGCCCAAGATAAGCTCCGCCCGGACAAATAATCACAGCAGGAGTTTTTTTATCAGATTTTTCCGGCAGATAAGCAGTTAACAATGGTTTGGATACAGCCATAAAGGTTGTATCTCCATTATCCTGGTTTATAAATGCTTTTTCTGAATCAGGTACAGAAATGGAATTTGGAATTTCACCATTATATAATGGCAGTACTACCTGACCAAAAGCAGTAAAGCTAAATAAGGCTGCGAAGATTAATACAAATTTATTCATAGTTATAAATGTTTTAATTATACAGAATAGATTTACCGGGGTATTTGCTGCATATAGCGGGAATGATGCATACAAAATACCCCCAGTTAAATCTATATTTAAATTTTATTTAAGATCATATAAATATCTGCCTAGTAAAACAGCGGCAGAAGAAGACCATCCATGCAAAGGATTTATTCCATAACCATCTCTTTCTTCAGGCAGTTTAATACTTCCGTCAGACACATTATATCTTTCCCACAATTTACCAGTTTCCTGATACAAATGTATTACCATAGATACATATTTTTCAGCAATTCTCTTTGCGTCATTTTCAAAACCTGCTTTTTTTAAAGCCTCCACAGTAATAATATGCATTGGAGGCCAGCCCGAAGGGTATCCCCATTGCAGCCATTTAAATTCACTATATGGACTTGGATAATCTTCAGATGTAAAAGTAAGGCCATGTGCAAGTTCGAAATAATGAAGATTATTAACAAGCTTTTCTGCCCGGATACTATCAGTGATTCCCGCCCAAATTGTCCAGTATGCACATAGAGTTTTAACTTTTATTTGTTCCTGCTTTTTATAATTATATTCATAAAACATTTCATCCTGTTCATTCCAGCAAAATTTATTTATAAGTTCTGCACGAAGTAAGGCTTTCTTACTATAAGTTTCAGATTCATTCCTGAGCCCAAATATCGCTGCAATTTCTGCCAGAGTTTTCTCATACTTTACTAATATGCAGTTTATGTGAAGAGGTACACATTCAGTTACGTTTCCAGCATAGCATGCAACAAAGTCCAACCCGGTTTCAGCTTCAGAAGCAAGCTGATATTTTAAATTTGGGTCAGTAGAATCAAAACAAGTCGATAGCCCAACCGGAGTTAAATGGCGCCCACAGTTCCAATATTCTTCATATTCTTTTTTCAGTAATGGATAAGCCATCATTAGAAGGCTTGTATCATTAGTCTGATGGAAATACATTATAACTGATTCGGCCAGAAGAGGCGGCTGCGCGCGAGAAGCAAGGTTAATATTGTTTGCATTAAGTACATGCCCATAACGTTCAATCATAAATAAATGATTAAGAATATTGTCTCGCACAAGTGAAACTCTGCCATGAGCAAGCAAAGCCATATTAATAAAATACGTATCCCATCCGTACATTTCACGAAAGGCCTGTTCACTTCCCCCGGCTGAAGTGTAAGGAAATGGAAGAAATAAGACACCATTGGATTTACATATTTGTTCTTCACGGGCAGAATAAATGTCATTATCCCACCACGTTTGTACAGCACTATCAAGTTTTATGAACTCATTTTTAGTGCAGGTAAAATTGTTATTATCCGCAGAATTGTTTTTACAAAACAATATGCTGGTAAAAGTTAAAACTGATAATAACAGACATAGTTTTTCCAATTTCATTGAAACAGATCCCAAAATGTTTCTTTGTTTTCAATCTTAATTTTTACAGGCCCCAGCAACCCGGAAGGCTGTAATTTACTATCAGGTTTATAATTGTTTACAGGAGTCCATGTAATTCTTTCATTCTCAGGAAGCCGGCTGTCACCAATAAGCCTGTTCATCCAGTTATTTACAACAGAGATTTCAATTTCATTATTCCCTTTTTTAAGCATGCCTGTAATATTTATATGCCACGGTGCCGTCCACACTCCGCCGGCATCTTTTCCATTTATTTTAACTTTAGCAATAGCAGTAATCCTGCCAAGTTCAAGGTAAACCTGTTTACCGGAAGGGATATCAGAGAGTTCAATATTAGTTTTATAAACAGCTTTCCCGGAATAATATTTTATACTGTCATTATCAGATTGTGTCCAGTCCAACAGATTATTAAATGTAACAGGGTTAACCGGACCGCCTTTTGATTTATCAAATGTTACTGACCATGGATCGTTTATTTCTTTCATATCAACCAAAGAAGGATAATTTGCTTCAAAACCACCATTACCATTTTTACCGGTGTTTTCCGTAAATACAATAAATGCACTTTCAAGAGCTTCAAGCCTTACGGGAACTGTAGTAAAACCATCTTTTTGTTCAAAAGCCGGCAGACTGCGGGATTTGCCTGTAACAGCATCCCACAATTCAGGTTTTTTGCCGCTTATTCTGAAAACCGGTTTTATATCAATTTGTTTCTCTGCCTGGTTTGAAATAAAGTAAACATCCCCACCAGATATTTTTCTATGCAGGAAAAGTACAGAATCTGCAGCAATTTTACAGTCTGGTTTAATATTAACCAGGTTTAGTGCCTCCTGCATATCAAGGCCGTTTATAACAGTACCTTTACCGTACCTGCCAGATTTTTTGTTGATACCATCTATGTTCCCCCATGTTTCTTTAGCAAGCCTTTTAACTTCTTTATCAGAAGAAGGATAATTCTTAAGTCCAGGTGCTTTAACCGGAGGAGCTCCATAGATTATTCCACCCTGTTTAGTAAGGCTGCTGATTTTTTTAAGAACTTCAGGACTAATAGTTTCAAGTTTTGGCAATACGAGAATACCATAAGATAAGCCGGAAGGTAAAACAAATCTTCCGTTTTTTACTGTTAAATCTCTGAGAATTACTTCAGCATTTATATAATCAAATGAATAGCCTTGAGGAAGCGGAGGATCACAAACGCCAGTCATCTTTGGGGCATCTTCACCAATAAAGTAAGCGGCATCAGCCACATAATTACCCTGCTGAAGCATGTAATTACACCTGCGGAGATATTTTATAAAATCGTCCATTTCATAGAACCAAGTGTTTTTGCGGTTGAATTCATTTCCAAACCATGCATTCATACCGGGGTTTTTATCTTCGTAGGGTTGATGTATATACACATGAAGCAGAGTATTATTTATACCTTCAGTGAAAAACCTGTCACCTCTCCTTTTCATTAAATATGGATAACGTGAATATTCATTACCGCCGCAGGTAAAAGATTCGGCAGATACTTTTCTTTTACCATATATATGAGCGCATGAAGAAGCAGCCCTGTTTTCAATATTGCCAAGATCGCCTTCACCCCAGAATTCACCCCCAACTTCATCTGACTGCCCGCCATATTGTAAAAACTCACCCGGAAAACCCCAGTGGCCGTAGCATTCAAGCCATGTAGTTAATCCATTTTTATGACTAACTTCTCTCAGGCCGCCAACATAATCGTAAGCTGTTTTATCAGCCACCAGGCGCCTCAGATCCCAAAGGAATCGGTCTGAAACATCATGGCTTTTAACAACTTCACCCTGTAACACGGGAAGATAAGGAACCGGGTTATAACCATATTTCTTTTTAAATTCTGCTATGAAACCATCAGTCCAGTTTCCTGCGCCAACTTCATAACTATCTTCAACAACAACCTTCCAGGTTTTTCTATCTTCAGCAGGAATACGCCTAAGTATTTCACCAAGGAAGGCATCGAAATGAGCAGCAATATGTTTTTTACTCATTTTATCAGTCTCAAGGCCTGTTGCTTCAGGAGTTGCAGGTGAATTTGTAACACCTGTAGGAGTCATACCAGCCCGGACAATTTTCCATAAGCCGGAAGGAACGTTCCAATTTAATTTCCCCTCTGAATCCATATATTTAGTAACATCAATTACCTTTGAGGGGTCAATAGCATATTTGCTGTCTATAACCGGCTGTACCGGCCACATGTATTCATGCCAGTATGGCAAAAAAGACTGGTACAATTTTGCCAAAGATTTTTCAACATACCTTTCAGTTTTAGGTAATGATGATATTTGTATTTCCCTTATACCAAACTTTTCAGAAGCGTTATTAAATACAATTTTAAATTCAGAAGCATTTGTTTCAGGAACAGAGATTACTATCGGGCCATAAGGATTAAAACCGACCTGCAGGCTTGGATTAGTTCTGTTTATATCAAACTTTTTTACAAGGATGTATTTATCCCCCTGCCGGTAATAGAATTCTGCCAATGCTGCCGCAGTGCGCTCAGTAGTATATACAGTAATACTTCTTACAGTTTTTTTGTCATTACATTTAAACCTGACTGTTATATTGCCTGAAAAAGATAACTCTGTTGACATATCTCCATCTGCCAGGTTTTTGATATTTTGTATAACAGGTTCAGATGTAATTTCTGAATTTTCTGAATTTATCCTGTTTTCTTCCATGGAGAGATCAGGATATGCAATTACTTTTACATCCTGAAAGTCTTTTTTAGGTTTAGGCAATTGTATATTTAGTTTACAGGGCCCGGTGACAATTGTATCAGAAAAAGCAAGATACCGCATTGCCTGTTCAGGTTTTACCCATGGTCCGCCGGACTGGCTCCAGCCAGGACTATTGAAAATTCCTATTTCTATGCCAAGTTCACCAGCTTTTTTTAATGCAGCATGAAGTATGTCCCACCATTCACTGCTATATAGTTTTACTTTGCCGTAAGGAGGGTTGCCCGTTTCAAGGCCTATATTACCAATAAATGCACGGTTAATACCAACTGCCTTCATTGATTCAAGATCTTTTTCAACCCCTTCTTTTGAAAGATTATCAGAAATCCAATACCAATAAACACTTGTCTGAATAGTATCAGCCGGAGTTATGAAACCCGAAAGTAATGATTTATGATAATCCACTGCATTATTCTGAGCATTTGTTGTTATACAAAGCAGAATTATTATTACTGATGAAAGAAGTATTTTTTTCATAATGCCTGTATTTTTATTGAGCAAACAACCTCACTCTGCCCTCTCTTTCCCGCATTCGGGACAGGTAGTAAGAAAATGGGGTTAGAGCAGGATTTAATATTTTTTACTTTTTGTTCTTATAATGAATCCTCTACGAGGATTACTGTTCCTTTGGGAATTACATTTTACCATAGTTACTGCCTCTACGAGGCATAAATTATAATTTACATTCTTTCTGAGATGTAACCTCACCCTGCCCTCTCCTTCCCGCGAGCGGGACAGGTATCAAAGAGAGGGTCTTAGAACAGAGTTTAGTATTTAATTTTTTTTACTGTTGTAATGAATCCTCTACGAGAACTATAGAACTTTTGGAATCACATTTTTATCATAATTACTGCCTCTGCGAGGCATAAATAATATTTGTTCGTTTATTCTTTATTTACTTTACTGAACAGAAGTTTTACCCTGTCCTCTCATCATTAATGAGATGGCTTCAGGACAGGGTTTTTAAATTTAGATTTATATTTGGAGCATTACAACTAAAAGTTTTCAAATCACTTTAACAGAAGCATCTTCTTAGATATCGAGCAGGTGCCTGCCTGTAGTTTATACAGATAAACACCTGAGGATAACCCAGAGGCATTAAAATTTACTGAATAACTGCCCGCTGATTGTTCTTTATTAATCAGGGTTGCTATCTCAACTCCAAGGATATTATAAACTTTAAGAGATACTAATCCATCCTTTGGAATATTATATTTAATGACTGTTTCAGGATTAAAAGGATTAGGGTAATTTTGTTCCAGTTTATACTCACCAGGCATAATTCTGCTTTCATTTGAGTTTCCTGATGATGCTTCTTTAAATAAACCATTTTCTGCGTTACTTATATTTATGTAATCAATCTGGAATGTACCACTGGCAGGTGTACCGGGTATAGCATTACACGGATCAATCCTTAACTGCCTTAAATCACCAGCCCATGCAGAAACGTCAGACATATCTATGGTGTATACTGTAAAATCTGAATTTGGCTGCAAAACAAAATCTTTATGCTTTGCTTCATTCCATGAATTATCTACAGCAGTGGTAAAATATACCTGCCCTATAGTAAGTGATGTGTTATTTTTAATACGAATACTAACATATTTTTTGTTGGATATATCTATGTTCAGGTTATCGGCAGATTTTATAAAAGCATCTGTACCAGTTATAGTACCCCCAATATAACCACTGCTCTGCCAGCCGTACCCAGATATATAATTTTCAGCCGTCCAGCCTTCTGCAGTATTTGCAAATTCCCAAACAGGGTTGCCAATCTGCACAAAGTCAAGCTGAAATGAGCCGCTGACCTGGCTTCCCGGAACAGCATTGCACGGATCAATTCTTAATTGTTTTAATGTTCCTGCCCAGCCGGAGAGCGATGACATATCGAGATTATATATATGATAACTTGTATCAGGAATCATGTAAAATTCAATATGTTTAGCTGAATTCCAGTTATTATCAGCAGTTGTTGTAAAGTAAATTTCGCCTATTGTTTGCGGTGAAGAATTTTTAATACGTAAAGCGATAAATCTTCTGTTCGATATATTTATTCCTAGATTATCAGCAGAGGCAATATATGCATCTGTTCCGGTTATATTACCTGAAACATATCCTCCATTATACCAGCTAAATCCTGAAATGCCATTTAAAGCAGACCAGTTTTCTGTATTATAATTAAATTCCCATTCAGGATTTCCAATGTATACATAATCAATCTGGAAGGAGCCGCTAACAGATGTCCCTGGAATAGCATTACACGGATCAATCCTAAGCTGCTTTAATGTTCCGGCCCAGCCACCAATTGATGACATATCAATTGTGTAAACAGTAAAGTCTGAATTAGGAGTCATGTAGAAATCAATATGCTTATCATTATTCCATACATTGTCTGAGTTCGTAATAAAATAAATCTGTCCAATAGATTGAGGAGAAGAATTTTTTATCCTAAGAGTGAGGTATTTCCTGGTGTCTATGTTTATATTAAGACTGCCGGCAGAATTGATATAGGCATCAGTACCTGTAATTGAACCTCCTATATATCCGCCTGTCTGCCAGGCAAAACCGGAAATATTGTTACCTGCAGTCCAGCCTTCAGTATCATAAGTATATTCCCAGTTATTAAGCCATTTTTTAGCAGCTTTAACAAAAGGACTGGTTGGGCTATGAGAGACAGCAAAATCAGAAGTTGAAGGTTCTCTTCCCCATCCAAATACAGTTACCAGTGCTGCTCCATTTCCAAACATAGACTGGAAATAGTCATTTGCCTGCTGGTATGTACCATCAACACCCCTGCTATAGCCTTCTGCACATGCAAAATACTGCTGGTCATTATCAGCAGTATTTATAGCTGATACAAGATTTGTAAGATTATATGGACATGTTACGGGAGAAAGAGTAAAACCTGGTATACTGTAATCATTTACCGCGGTCCAGATTGGCGGTGCAAATGTCGTCTGCAGGCTTGTATTAGCAGACATAAAGCCAACTATATGAGTAAATATTTTACTGCGCGGAACACCTGCTTCATACACAGCTTTAGCAAGCAGTTCTGAATAATCCTGTATGACCTGGTTAAGAGTATTACGGTTATAAGAAGTATACCCAAGTTCATGCAATGAATTGTAACCATACTTCCCAGCCTCCCATATTTTCATTGTATCGCCCTGCAAAACATTTACAGGAAGTTTTGATGTACTAACATTCAATAATGTATTGCTTGTTGAGTAATCAGGGATATGGGTTTCCCAACCAATAGCAAGTCCTGCAAACAGGTATTCTCTACCTTCCTTCACCAGTTTATTATACCTTGCCATTAAAGGTTCAAGTACACCATTCTGAAGCTGGCCGAGTATATACTGCCTGAAACCGGGAGATTGGAACGAAGGAAAAGCCTGAGCATGCATCCATGAGCCCCAGTTAAACCAGAAATACGGCAGCCTTCCATTTGACTGCCCGCCCCATTGTTCACTCCCCTGCGGAAATGCTATCCATTCACACCAGTCAGGATTATCATAAAACTTTGGGCTGGCACCGCTGCCGAATTCAGTAGTATAGTTATTGCAATCGTCCAATTGAAAATAAACAGGGACATTATACTTTTCGGCAATATCAAAGGCTTTGTTAACCTGGTACTGCATTTGAGCAACTGATTGCGTTAAAAGCATAGGGCCGGGCAGGCCAAATGCGTATTTAAATGGACTGTCTTTTCGAACAGCCCCAAATATTTGTGGTAATTCGCCTACAAAAGTATAAGAAGTATTTGCATCCTTCCCCTCATTTATACTGTCTGCCTGATCAACGTTTGTGTTGGTAAGGAAAAATACAATATACTTTTCTTTCAGGTTAGTCTGAGACAATAAAGAAGAAGTGAATACAAGAACTATTATGAATGACAGTAATCTCTTTCCCATAAAGTACCTCTATTAAGTTTGATAATTTATTAATTAATCATGAACCAAAGGAAGCACAAGGAACTGTACCGTAAACCTTAATATTTGTTGATAATAGAATTTTAGATTGATGGATGCGTCGAAACCTCATCCGGTCCTCTCCTTCCTGCATACGGGACAGGTATCAAGAAGAGAGTCTCAGAACAGAGTTTAGTATTTTTTTTTGCTGTTATAATGAATCCTCTATGAGGATTATAGGACTTTTGGAATCACATTTTTACCATAATTACTGCCTCTGCGAGGCACAAATTATAATTTACATGCTTTCTGAGATGCAACCTCACCCTGCCCTCTCCTTATTAAGGAGAGGGTCTTAGAACAGGGTGTTATATTTTTATTTCTTGTTCATATAATGAATCCTCTGTGAGGCATAAATGTATATATTTTTACTTAAGCAGAAGCATCTTCTTTGACATTGTATAGCTGCCTGATTGTAATTTATACAGGTATACGCCTGATGCCAGTTCTGATGCATTAAATCTTACTGTGTAACTTCCTGCTGTTTGTTCTTTATTTACAAGTGATGCTACTTCAACACCAAGTATATTATATACTTTAAGTGTTACCATTCCGCTTTTGGGAATCGTATAATTTATAACAGTTGCCGGATTAAACGGGTTAGGATAATTTTGAGAAAGACTATATACTGTTGGAACGACAGTTTTATTATTATCCTCAACTGCAGTTACATCTGAAGCGAAATTAACCTTCTCGATAGAAATGTTTCCGCTTTCAAGTTCTGAAGCAGGAACAACCTGCAGCTGCTCAATTCTACCATACCATGCATCATTATTTGACAGGTTTATCGTATATGTAGTGTATGCTGTATCATTCGGAATAACAGCAAATTTCACAGTATTACTTTCCGGGAGGTCTATATCCATATTGGTAAACCATGATAAAGAGGCTTCAGTTGATGCAGTATTATTCTTAAATGTAACCTGTACAAACTTGTATGTCTCAGTATTTATATTGAGGCCATAAGGCGAAGATACAGCAGAATTTTTGCCTGTTATATTTAATGTAAGTACAGAATCTGCTGATGATGTATTACCATTATTGGAACTGTACCAGCCTTCAGAGGTACTATTGAAATTCCATTCTGCAGCAAGTGCAGTATCAGGTTTTTCACCGGCAGATGAATATACATATTGCCTTATTTCATCCAATGAACCAACAATTAAATCATATTCGTATTCATAAGTTGAATTTTTATCCAGAAGCCCAACATTCAAAGGTGAAAATCTTGTGAAAGAATTTGAACCTAAATTAACATAACCGCCTGCAAATTTAACACATGACGGGTTATATATACCAATGCCCCACTTATCGCCATTAACCTGGGCACACCAATGTTCAGTAGCATTGTAATAATCCCAGCCAATTCCGCTTGAAAATACTTCTGTTATTGGCTCTTCACTCCATGGTTTATCGCCATTATATGTGTACTGTTTGCTATATTCCTTGTCAATGAAGGCGTGTGGAAGTTCCATCCACCTTGGAACAATCTGCCACAGATTATCAGTACGGAAAGCTGTTAATTTATTCTTTACATGAATGACGTTGTTACTGACGCTTAACCATGTTTCCATATAACATTCAGCAGGTTTGTTTTTCATATCGAAAAGCATTGGCTGTGTTTTAACATAAAGGATACCATCAGAAGAAGAAGTGTCAATTATAGCAGAGGTATTTCCATATACGTCGCCAGCCTGCATAGGGTTCCAGTACCAGGGAGTGTATGAAGAATGCTGCCCTTCTGCTGACCTGTTAATTGTCTGGCCTGCCATGTATGCCTGCTGTATGTAACGGCCGTTGTCAGGAGTGTTAACAATATTTTTTGTGGTGCCGGACTGAGAGATATATGAAACTGCACCGCCATGTTCCAAATCAACTTTAACTTTTATAACACCGTTATCAAGTACAAATTTTTCAGTTTCGGGTTCTTTTTCAACAACTGAAATATAGTCAATATCAACAGACCCTGAATTTGCAGCAGTAGGGTCAATTCTCAGGAACGTGATTTTTCCAGTCCAGTATGGATTATTAGAAAAATCGATTGTGTACACGCGATAGCCGCTGTCATTAGCAGTTGTTGTTGCATGAGCATAACGTGAACCGTCATAGTCCTGAACGTAGTCTGAACTAAAGAAATAAACATCCATTCCATTATCAGATGTATTATTCTTCATTTTTATTTTTAGTGTTTTGAATGTTGAAGCATCAAAACTTAAACCCGGAATAAGGAAATAAGGATCGTCACCGGTAACATCAAGGTGATAAATACCATTAGCCACCGAACCACTTAGGCTATGATCAGCAATCCATCCCTGGGTATTACCATCCTCGTTAAAATTCCATTCAACAACCGGATTAGTTTCAAGATTTATGTAATCAATATCAATATTACCGGAAGTCGCCTCATCAACAGGGTCGATTCTTAGTAAAGTAATTTTGCCGGCCCAGTAAGGATTATTTGACATATCAATTGTATATTCTTTGTAGTCGGTATCGTTAGCCGAGATTACTGTACGTGCAAATTTGTTGAGGTCATAACCGTCAGGATATTCAGAACTAAAGAAGAAGAAATCCATATTAGTACTTGCAGTACCATTTTTCATTCTTATTTTGATTTTTTTATAAACAGAAGCGTCAATTGACTGGCCGTCTGTAGCAATGTATGGATCAGCACCTGTGATCTGAAGGTGCAAAGCTCCATCACTTACTGCTCCGGTTAAGCTGCTGACAAGGTTCCAACCTTCAAGATTACCATCTTCTTCAAAGCCCCATGTTTCATTTGATACACTTACAAGATGAATATAATCGATGTCAATATCGCAGGAAGTTGCTTCATCAACAGGATCAATTCTTAGCACAGTAATTTTACCTGTCCAGTAAGGATTATTTGACATATCAATTGTATATTCTTTGTAGTCAGAATCATTAGCAGAAATTACAGTGCGTGCAAACCTATTGAGGTCATAGCCTTCAGGATAATCAGAACTAAAAAAGAAGAAATCCATATTAGTACTTGAAGTACTGTTCTTCATTCTAATTTTGATTTTTTTATAAACAGAAGCGTCAATTGACTGGCCATCTGTAGCGATGTATGGATCAGCACCGGTTATTTGAAGGTGCAAAGCTCCATTGCTAACATTACCTGTTAAACTGGAAACCAGATTCCAGCCGCCCATATTGCCGTCTTCATTAAAATCCCACTTAATTGAAGCCGGCAGAGAAGGTTTTGCCAGAATAAGCAACAATAAAAACACAGAAATTTTTCTACCCATAATTTAACCTCCTTAATGCTATATTATGGTATGATGGAAAATTTTCCCGGTAATACCCGGGAAACAATAAAGTAGTTAAGATATAATCTGATATGAGTTACAATAAGTGCGGTATTATTTTAATAACAGCATTTTCTTTGCTGTGGTTGAACCATTAGCTGTTAATGAATAATAATAGACACCACTTGGCAAAGATGAAGCACTAAACCGGATTTTATATGTACCTGCCGATTTTTCTTCATTTACCAATGTTGATATGGTTTGTCCAAGAATATTATATACTTTTAGAGTTACCAACCCCTGTGAATTTTCAGGGATTGTATATTCAATTGTAGTGGATGGATTAAAAGGATTAGGATAATTTTGCCCAAGATTAAAAGAAGCCGGAACAATCTTTTCTTCTTCATTAACATCTGTAATTGTTGTTAATAATTTAATTTGCTTTATTTCAACAACACCTGCGCTGCCATCTTCAACCGGATCAAGCCTTAACTGTGCAATTCGATCGTACCATTTGCCGGTTGAACTCAGGTCAACAATGTACTCAGTATAAGCGGTATCTTTAGATACTATAGAAAATGTTTTACTTTTTCCGCTGGCAAAAGCTGCATCATTTGTATTCATCCAGTATATTCTTGCTGTAGAAGCAGATGATTTATTCTTCATTGTAATGCTTACAGCTTTATAATGATCAGCACTGGCATTAAGGCCGTAGGGGGAAATCATATATGGGTCGCTTCCTTTAACAGACAGAACAAGCGCATTATTTACAAGTGAACCGCCAAGATTATGAGTAAGAGTCCAGCCAGCCAGACTATTCTCGTAGGTAAAGTTCCATTCGCTCTGTGATGCTGTATCTGCTTCCGGGTACATCCATACTTTTGCAGCAAGGACAAATGGACTCTGCGGATCATGAGATACTGCAAATGCTGAAGATGCAGACTCTCTTCCCCAGCCAAATACAGTTACAAGTGAAGCACCGTTGCCATATAATGACTTAAAGTAGTTTTTTGCCTGATCATAAGTATCATCGACACCACGGCTGTAACCTTCAGCATTTGCGAAGTTTGCCTGCGCAGGATCGGCTTTTCTTATTTCATTCACGAGGGTATCTACATTATACGGACAGGTTTCGGGAGACATAGTAAAGCCAGGCGTACTATAATCATTAACAGCAGCCCATATTGGCGGTGCAAATGTAGACTGTAGATTTGTCCTTGAACTCATAAGGCTGAGCATATGTGTAAATATTTTCTGTTTTGGAATGCCGGCATCATATATTGTTTTTGCCAGCAGTTCAGAATAATCATGAATTACCTGGTAGAGTGCCTGAAGGTTATATTCTGTATAACCAAGCCTGTTTAAAGAGTTATAACCATATTTAGAGGCTTCCCATACTTTCATGGTATCTCCCTGTAATACATTTACAGGAAGGTTATCCTCACTAATATTTGCAAAAGGATTAGATGTTGAATTATCCGGAATGTGTGTCTCCCAGCCGATAGCAAGCCCGGCAAGGAGATATTCTTTTCCTTCACTTTTCAGTTTATTATACCTTTCCATTAAAGGTTTTAATACGCCTTCATTAAGCTGATTCAGGACATATTCTCTGAAACCGGGAGACTGGAAAGAAGGAAATGCCTGTGCATGCATCCAAGAACCCCAGTTAAACCAATAGTAAGGCAGCCTGCCAAAAGATTGTCCGCCCCACTCTTCACCAGCTTCAGGAAATTTGATCCATTCACACCAGTCAGGATTTTCATAAAATTTGGGAGTTGCCCCGGAACCAAATTCGGTAGTGTAATTGTTGCAATCATCCAACTGGAAATAAACAGGCACATTATATTTCTCTGCAATATCAAATGCCAGGTTTATTTCGTAGTTCATTTCTTCAACCGATTGAGTTAACAGCATAGGCCCGGGCAAGCCATAAGCGTATTTATATTCATCATCCTTTTTGATTTGGCCGAAGATATAAGGTAATTCTCCAACAAAAGTATAACTGCTGTTTGCATCTTTACCTGTGTTAATTTTATCAGCCTGATCAACACTTGTATTTGTTAGAAATAACACAAGATATTTTTCATTTAATGTATCTGTTGATGCTTTTGCCTGTGAATAAACAGGCCTTGCCACTACTGAAACAAATAAACAGCAAACAATAAATGAAAGAATATTAAATTTGTTGTTCATTAAACTGCTCCTGATTTATACTAACAATTGATTTATTCTATTTTATATAATCCAATACAGCTAACGTAATGCTCTTTAATGCCGATTGAATTCATTAACTCCCTAATCCTAACAGTTTCAAACTGTGCCGTGTTGAAACCATTTCCTGTGTCATTATTATACAGCCATGTTGGAGTAGGCCACAAACAGGCATTAAATTTAATGGATTTATAAAAACTGTCTCTAACACCCCTTTGACCATGATGTGCCACCTGTAAATAATCACAATTTAATTCTTTCTGAAAAGGGCCGTTTATTAACTTATCACCGCCCTCTTTACCAAGGTCAGCTAAAAACAAGATTGATTTCTTTTCATCGTCTACTCTAATTACCATACAGGAATTATTATAAGGATTTTCTGTAATTTCCTCATTTGTAACACTGAGTATCTTAAATACAGTTTTATTTACCGTAAATATTTTGCCAGGACTATTAATATTTATTATGTGTATTCCGGAATTGTGAAGGTTTCTGTAAAACTCAACTGCCGGTGTTTTATAATCCGGTTCGAGATCGCACAGAGCAGGAGAAAATTCTGAAAGACAGATATTATTTATTTTTATACCATTAGGTTTTAACATTATTTCGTTAAGTGCACCAATATGGTCAGGATGCGGATGGCTAACGAGCCAATATTCAACAGTATTACCAAGCGCTGCCAAAAATCCTCTAAGATATGGAGTTTCTTCTTTAACGCCTCCATCCATAACAACAACTTTTCCATCGTTCATCCTGAACACATATGAATTTCCGATATTATCAACCTGTGAAGGCAGCTGCCATAATGTAAAATCAGAATTTTTATTGTTCTCTGCATTTACCGGCAGGCAAATTATTAACGCTAATATGGATATTATCAGATACTTCATATTTCTTCAGGCACCGGCATAGATTAACATACCAAGTCCAATAGCAAAGAAAATGAACATAAGAGTAATGAATTTATTTGTTCCTTCAGGAGCATTTTTAAATTCTTTCCAGATAAAAACACCCCATAATGCGGCAACGAGTGTAGCGCCCTGCCCCAATCCATAAGATATAGCAGGACCTGCTTTTCCTGCAGCAATCAGGTTTAATGAGTTTCCAATTCCCCAAATGAGTCCGCCAAGAACTCCAACAAGGTGGGTGCTGAATTTACCTTTAAAGTATTCAGAATAACTTGTTGGGTCACCTTCAAAAGGCTTCTTAATAAGAATAGTATTAAATATAAAATTGCTTAGAAATATCCCTATAGCAAAAACAAATACAGCAGAATATGGAGTCATTTTTCCAACGGCCGGAGAAGCAAAGTTTTCAAGATCCATTGAGGCAGCAATAAAGCGGTAGAAAAATGCCATTAATACACCTGCTATAACAGAAATAATGATTCCTTTTGAAGATACTTTACTTCCTGAGCTCATTTTTTTGTATGCAGTAGCATTTAATATAATTGCAATTACAACCAAAGCAAGGCCCAGAAATAAAAAGAACGGATCACCTTTTTCAGCAGCCATATAATTAATGATAACACCTAATACCAAAGCCAGGCCAACAGCGATAGGAAATGCAACTGACATGCCAGCAATTGCAATTGATGCTGAGAAAAGAATATTTGCAGCATTAAAAACAATACCGCCAATTAATGCACTAATTATATTTGAGGAATCAGCCTGAGCAAGGTCAGTAAAAAATGGCCGGCCCTGTTCACCAATACTTCCCAGAGTAATACCAAAGAAAAATGTCAGAAGTAAAATGCCAATTACATAATCCCAGTAAAACAATTCAAAACGCCAGGTTTTGCCTGCCAGTTTTTGAGTGTTAGCCCATGACCCCCAACATAACATTGTGATTACACAGAAGAAAATTGCAGCATAATAGTTTTCTACTATAAACATTTTAAATCCTTAAATTTTATATCCTCAAAAGCGGATACTTTAGTTTATAAATGGATTTATTAAGTGAGCCTAATTATATTTATTTATATAATATTATAATTCGTTTCTATACGGGGCTGATGACTGTGCACCAAGCCTTGTGACCGATATAGAAGAGGCATTGCATGCAAAAGCTACTGCTTCGGCCATACACATGCCTTCAGATAATGCAACGACAAGTGCCCCGTTGAAAACATCCCCGGCAGCAGTTGTATCAACCGCTTTTACTACCCTGGCAGGAATAATAGTTACTTTATCGTCATAATACAACATAGCCCCCTTAGACCCCATGGTTATTATAACAGTACTGATGCCTTTTTTATGTAGTGCAATTGCTGCTTTTTCAGCAGATGCAGCATCTGTAACATCAATACCTGTTAAGATAGATGCTTCAGTTTCATTAGGAGTAATTATATCAACGCAATTGAGAATTTCATCTGAAAGCTTTGCCGCCGGAGCCGGATTAAGTATAACGATAGTACCGTTATTATGCGCTGTAAGGATAGCTTCACGAACTGTATCAATTGGTATTTCCAGTTGTATAAGAATAGCACCGGCATTCACAATAATATCATTTGCCTTTTGTATTTCATCAGGATTGAGCGCTGAATTTGCACCCGGGGCAACAACAATACTATTTTCAGCATTTTTACTAACAGTAATAAGCGCAACTCCGGAGGGATTTTTATCATCCTGAATTACAAAACCTGTATTTATTCCTTCTTTCTCAAACATCTGCGAAGTATTTTTACCAAAAATGTCAGTGCCGGTTTTACAAATAAAAGTTACATTTCCTCCGAGCCTTGCAGCAGCAACAGCCTGGTTAGCACCCTTACCTCCAGGATTCATAAAAAAAGTACCGCCAAGAATTGTTTCCCCGGGAACCGGAATATGGTCAGCTCTCACAACCATATCCGTATTTGTGCTGCCTATGACGACAATAGCTTTCTTTTCTTTCATAGTATTATTTAATTTCCTTATTAAGTAGTATAGAAATGAGGTATTTTATTTTCCCGGAGTATGCATCATAAGCTTGTTTATTGAATCTTCAACTGAAGATAATGGAAGCTCAGGGACAATATAACTATGGCCTTTCCCATTACTATCCCATTCGTTTGAGCCATCATCATGAATTATAATACGCCCATGTTTCACAGTAAACCAGGGGGCAGTATTTTTTATTGCAATTAAAACAGCTATTTCATCCCAGCTTCTTCTTCCTTCTGCATCATAATCACTCATAGGAATACAAAGGCTAAAAACATCTTTCACAGGACTATTTTTGATAGCTGTATTTTTAGTTAACGGAAGCCCGGTTTTAACCTGTACCCCAATTTCAAATCCATCAAATAATACCGGTGTTGGCCATTCATTAAATACTTTCTTTGAGGCAAGGGAATCTGAAAATACATTAAATTCTTTTCCTGAAGGGAAACCTCCGGCCATAGAAACAAGTTGTTTAACCTTTTTTGCTATCAGCTCTTTTCCATTTAGCTTAGAATACTTATCAGGTTTAGTTTCCAGCAATCCTGCAAGATTTGTTACAAATCCAACTGTAACTATTGTTACACTGTTATCAGGTTGGGAAGAAAGAATTTTTCTGTAAAGATTTACAGCATCAGGGACCTGGGAATTCTTTTTTATTTTATGAGGAAATTTTGCCAGGATAGTATCAGTCCAGTGCTGAGGGTCCTTTGAATTAACAGCTACTCCTTTAGGTACTCCGATAGGTATGCCGGGACGATTATAGTATGTATTAAATACATTCATTACTGAAGCAACACCTTCATATTTATTACTTGCAATTGTGGCAAGTATATCAGCATAACCGCTGTCAGCCAGGGCATGCATAATTGCAATTGCTCCCACATCATCATAATCAGGCCCCATATCACTATCGAAAATAATTTTAACCGGTTTGCCGGTTTTACATTGTTGTGCATAAGATATCTGCATAACAAATGATAAAGCCACCAGGAAACAGAATATATGTTTCATATAATTTACTCTGATATTTTATTAATATGCGGCGGAAATGGTATCCGCCGCTTAGAGATTCACTAGTGAGGTTTTTCTATTTCAACATAGAATCTTTTTATTTGATTACTTCCATTTTCTTTGTTAAAGTAAAGCTGCCTGACTGAAGTTTATAGAAATAAACTCCTGAAGATAAATGTGAAGCATCAAAGGATACAGTATAGTTACCTGCCTGCTGCATATTATTAACAAGAGTTGATACTTCCTGGCCGATTATATTATATACTTTCAAAGTAACCATTCCGCTGTTTGGAATGCTATACCTTATTTCTGTTGACGGATTAAATGGATTAGGGAAATTCTGACTTAAATTAAACTTCTGAGGGATACTATTATCACTCTGACTAACTGAAGTTAAGCTAAACTGAGATTCATTCAGGTCAAGAATATGCTGCTCAATAGCTGACTGATTTTCAGCCCATTTGGCTTTAGCTTCAGGGAACCAGTTAAGGTCACCAAGAGGCAATTTTTCAATAGAAGCACTTAATAATTCTGAATTTTTGTAAACACCATTAAAACGAGGCCATACAGTAGGATTGCCATACTCATTATTTACAGGATCTTTTGTAAATAACAGGTTTGTCCATTCAGCTGCAGGCGGATACTCTGTAGAAGGAAGTCCAATTTCCATTTTCCAGGCAGAATGATTCCATGCAACAACAGAATCTCCATAAGCATAAATCAAAGGATCTTCAAATTCCGGATCAACCGAATTTTTGCTAAAATTATATGGAGCAAGATTTGGATAGTATTCTATATTGTTACCGCTTTTGAAGTAAGGGAAGTTTACAGCATCAGAAAACATCTGGGCTTCCCTGCTTGAATCTGCCCATTCATACGGCATAACAAGAGGACGCATATAAGCAACCTGGTTATTAGCAGCAGCAAGTTCAATATCTTGTTTTATTCTATCATCTACATTATTGAAGTTGTATTCAACAAATGCTTTTCTTGAGCTGGGAAGAGTTTCTGATGACAGAGTATCAGCACAGTGCATACTTGTAAGTTCATGAGTTGCACCATCAACCCTGCTGTCATTCCATGAATTAACAAACGGGCCAAATCCACTCATCCACATAAGGTTATTTGTGAAATAGTCAGACTCAGTTATAAAACTATATTTCAACTCTGCTTTCTGGAAAAGAAGAGTATTATGATTAAACCATACAAATTTATTTATACCCTGAGCAAAATTATCTGCAAAATATAAGAATAAACTGGAATTGACAATTGTGTTGTTTTCAACATACAGAGTATCCCAGTTAACTTCCCTTGTACCTTCGCTGTGAATAAACCATCCATCCCAGGGACTTATTGTATTACCCTGTCTTAAAAACAATGAATTGGTTATGTAAGTATTTCTTACATCAGCATTTGCAGCAAAGAAACACTGCCATCCGCATGGATCAACAACAATAGAATCAAGAACAACGGTAGCATCAGCTTTCTGATATAAAGTCCAGTTACCAACACTATTATTCAGGTCTGCTGTAACAAGGAATACACGTTTCATGGTGATATCCCCCATAATATTGATCAGGTTATTAAAAGTAGCACCTTCAGCGCTGGCACCAACCTGAATTGTTGCATACATCTGATCAGAAGAAGAAGGTTCTTCACCAATAATCTGTATTGGTTCAGCGGGTGTCTCCAGAATAGCATTAAGGCCATACCAGCCGCCAGCTTTTAGTTTGTAAATTTTATTACCACCATTTGCTTTAACAGCATCGTTCAGTGTACCGTAGCCTGGTTCCACATTAACAATATCCTGTGCAAATAATGATATGCTAAACAAAATGGTAACCAGTGTAATAGTAAGTATATTAACCCTTTGCATTTTGCCTCCAAAAGATTTGTTTATGAATTGATTACAATATTGATCCTGTTATACATCATAATTACAGGGCACTAACCTCCTTAGTGTAATGTTCCTGCTAAAAACTATAACGTACACCCAGATCGCTGGTCCAGCCATATCTTTCGAGATATGTAGGACGACTATCCCCGCTTAAACTTGAAGATTCCTGAAAGTTATTTAAGTTAGCTACATTAAATAACAGTTCAAGCCCTTTAAATGGCAGTTCCTGCGCAACCTGAAGATCCCACCTGTAAAAATGATCTTTGTATGGAATGAGATCTTTCTGATAAGACCAGCCGGTTAACATCTTGCCTGTAAACTGGAATGATAACCAGGCATTTAACCCTTTATAATTAAAACCAAGTGAAAGGTTAGCAATATTATCAGGCTGGTTCATGAACTGATCAGTAATTGTTGAATCTACTCTTGACATTACAGCAGTCGGTTTTCCATTACTGCCAATCTCATAGGTAGTATAAACTCTTGTAGTAGGATAATCTATTTCAGATTTAAGTACTGTATAATTGAGGTTCAACGAGAAATATTTAAATGGTGCAGGTAAATACCAGAAACTGGTCTGCCATTCAAGTTCACATCCCTTAACTGAACCTTTATCTTTATGGTTCACTGTTTCGGTTACAGCTACGATATCGTTGTCTTTAAATCCGGGAAGAGATACATCTCCCTTAATTCTGCTGTATGTTCTGGACCATATTTTATCTTTAACATCTTTATAAAAAGCATTAACTGTTAATAAGCCAACTTCATTAGTAAAGAAGGCAAGCTGAATGTCATAGTTTGTCCATAACTCAGGTTTAAGATTCGGATTGCCCACAATATACTTATATGTTGAAGACATACTATTATTTATATATGTATTTGGAATTAATGCAAGATAATCAGGCCTTGTTAAAGCATTTGTATATGACATATTTATCTGGAGCCAGTCAGCTGCTTTAATTTTAATATTTGTCATAGGAAGCCAATATTCATCATCATGCTTTGCATTAACCGGCGTGCTTGGAACTTCAAATCCATAAATCTGTGTATATTCTCTCTGCATAACATAATGCCCGGTTAAATCATCAGTTACCTTTTCATAACGGCAGCCAAGTGTTAAAACAAGTAAGTCACTATAGCTTAGTTCACCCATAAGGTATGTACCATAATAGCGCTCCGTCATATCCTGATTATTAAAAGAAGAGTTGTAATCGTCAGCAGGAAATCCAATTCTATTATAGCTGCCCATCTGTTTAATTACCTGGTCCATACCCTGTGCCATCATATTCTTTGAATAAGTATTCCACCAGTCCCAAATATTATTTAACAGGCCAATATTTGGATACCATCCAAAATTATAGCTACCATCAAGAAAATCGCTGTTAGTACCACCAAGCAAACCATTTGCAGTAATTCTTTCATAGGCTCTGTTTATCCATGGAAATTGTGAAGCAATAGTCTGACTAATGATTGCGCCACCACCCATATCAAGACTTCCAACTTTATATGTTCTTTCACGGGTGGTTTGTTTATACTTTGCCCCTGCCTTTACAAAGCCGGAAACTAAATCACTTAATTTAAGCGGAACTTTAACATCAAAATAGCCAATAACATCTTTATGCATAAGTACATCAGAAGAGGAACCCATATAAGTAAGAAGAGTCTGTCCCAAAGAAGATTCTGACGCATTATCATAAGAAGAACCAATAACCTGCTCAGGCCACCTCATTCTTGCTTCATTAGTCAGAGAACTTGCTTCGAAAACAGGATTAAGGAAAAACTCCCATGATTTTCTTTCAGGCGAATAATTATGTGTTTGCGAGAAAGCTGCACCATAATCAAGTTCAATACCTTTTATGTTATGTTCAGCTCTTATAGAGCCAGAATACATGAGGTTTTCAGAATCATCATCCTGATAGATACTTGTACCGAGATTATTTCCGGAAAGGTTGTAATTTTTTGCAACACTTAAGTATGAACCACCTGTTCTTGAAAGCAGGTTATAGAAATATATCTTATCAGTAGGAGAGAAAGTATAATCAAGTACTAAGGTGCCGGCTTGTTTATTTTTAACATTTTTAATATCAGTAAGACCTGCGGTTGTTAATAACACCTGTTCATGACCAAGGCCACTGGTTGTATTTGAATTAATGCTATATCCGCCGCTCATAGTCTGCGTACCGCGGTTAACTCTTTCGGCATTACCGTCAAATCTCAAACCAAGTTTATTATCCAAATACCTGTTGCTATAATTGAGAGCAATTTTGTAATTACCCCAGTAATCATTCATATTATTGTAGCCGCTCTGTACCAAAACACTATAATGAGCTGAATCCGGCGCTTCTGATAATTTCATATTTATTGCACCCGCAACTGAGTTACCATCCATATCAGGTGTAATTGTTTTATATACTTCAACTGTTTGTAAAAGGAATTGGGAAATACCTGAAACAGAAGTGTTTCTTGTAGCAGCATCAGTTGAAGGAAGTTCAACACCATTTAAAGTAACTTTACTATATTGAGGGCCCATACCACGGATTACAATTCCTGTACCTTCGCCGCCATTTCTTATTAATGATAAGCCCGGCAAACGGCCCAGAGCTTCAGCAGTATTAGCATCAGGATTTTGCCTGATACGGTCAGGCGCAACAACATTAACAATAGAACTGGAATTTAACTGCTGCCTTATCGCTTCACGCTGCCCCTGAGCCTGAGCAGTAATTGTGATTTCTGCTGATTTAACAGCCTCTATATCAAGAACGAAATTAACGTCTGTTATCTGATCAGGAATAATATCAACAGTTTCAATCTTTGTTTTATACCCAATAAAAGAAACAGAAAGTTTAACTTTACCGGCAGGCAGATTTTTAAGGATATAATACCCACTAAGATCAGTGGCAACGCCGGTTTTTGTATCCACAACGGTCACATTAGCGCTGGGCAAACCTTCTTTGTCATCAGCAGCAATCACCCTACCTTTAATACCGCCTTTTGAAGCCGATTGAGAGAGGGTAAACTGCGCATTCGTTAGCGCTAAAACTATAAGAAAAAACAGTTTTGCGTAAACATTATATTTCATTGTAGTTCCCGATTAATAAAAAAGATATGTTAATTAATAATGTGTGATAAATTAAGTTATTAAATGACAGGACAAACTCCCCCCTGCCGGCCCTTAATTTATTATTTAAGAATTATTTGTGTAAGACTTCTGATTCTATAACAATATCATGTAGTTTATTTTCATTTCCATTAGTTTCAATCAAATCAATCAGTAAATCAACAGAAGCTTTTCCAATTTTGTATGGATTTTGATTTACTGTAAGAAACGGGACAGCCAGCCTGTAAACAACATCGTTGTCACCAAATTCACCAATAATTACATCATTCGGGATAGAATACTTATGGTCTTTAATTGCTTTACCAGCTCCATAAGTATTTAAACCGCCAACACTAACCATTGCATCTATCTTTATTTTCTTATCAAGAAATGCTGACATTTTCTTGTAACTGTCTTCAACATCCCTGAATGTTTCAAGAACAAGTTCAGGCCTGTATTGAATTTTGTATTTTTGAAGAGCCATTTTGTAACCACTGAAACGGTCACGGCAAACCGGAATTCCTCTGTGAGGGCCGAGAAAAAGAATTCTTTTCCTTCCCAGTTTTATCATTTCTTCTGTAAGATTATATGATGCTTCAACATCATTAATGACAACAGATTTAAAATTAAAATCATCAAGTTTACGATCCCAGCAGACAATCCTTATACCTTCATCAACTATACTGTTATATAAATCATAATTTTTTTTACCGCCTGCTGAATTAAGCAGAATACCATCTACTCCCAAATCAGATAAGAATTCAATTTTTTTTCTTTCTTTGTCTGTATTTTCATCATGCGCCAGGAATATACATTCATAGCCTTTTTTCTCAGCTTCCTCATACATACCTCTTACAGCTTCTGAGAAGAATGAAATTCTTAAGTCCGGGACTAATACCCCAAGTAATTTACTTCTGTTACTGATTAAAGATCTTGCAAGCAGATTTGGCCTATAGCCTAATTCCTTGCAGGCCTTTTTAACTCTTTCTCTTGTCTCCAGTGAAATATCACTGCTATCTCTTAAAGCTTTTGAAACTGTAGCCGGAGTTAATGATAATGATTGTGCTACATCTTTTAATGTAAGTTTTTTTCTGTTTTGTTTTTTATTATTCATATAAAATTCTTAATGCATTTCGAAATCCTTTAAGAAATTTAGCAAAAAATTTGAAATAATAATAGCTATATTCTTACAATAATTTATTATTGTCACGGGCACAGCTTCGCCCGGTGAGCCACATTTTCCATAGCCGGGTTGAAGAGATAACATATTTTAATTCTATTCTTTTTTACTTTCTTAAAACCAAATAATATAAAACCAACTTTACAGATTGTTCATCAGTACCTTATTGAAATTACTTTCGTTTTGGTTAAAATAATCTGAGCCGGCGGGTTCATATTGATTTATTTCAAATGATACTCTTACAATTTTCCTCCACTCTGCCAGGTTCCTGACAGCGCCCGAAGCAATTAACTGTACGCCAGCATTACCAATTATTGTTCCTTCCACAGGACCTGTATATAGAGGCTTCCCTATTGCATCAGCTGTATACTGATTTAACAACTCATTCTGTATTCCGCCCCCGACAGCATGCAGTTTTTCAATTTTAACGCCAGCGGCATCTTCAATTTCTTTTATTGTATTCCTATAGCTGTAGGCAAGGCTTTCAAGTATTACCGCTGTAATAAATCCGGGTTCATCCTTAACAGGCTGATTTGTTTCTTTCAAATATGCAGTAATTTTTTCAGGCATGTGCCCTGCTTTAAGAAACCTTTGATCGTTAAGATCAACCCATGCATTTGCGTGCCCGTATTCTTTGGCAAATTGAACAAGCTGCGGATAGGTATATTCTTTTCCTTTATCAATCCAGTACCGCCTGCATTCCTGCAAGGGCCAGAAGCCAAGAATATTTTTAAGGAAACGGATTGTCTTTTCAACTCCGCCTTCATTGGTAAAGTTGTAAGCAAAAGCTTTTTCTGTCCTGAATGGTTCTTTTAATTCAATGCCCATTAAAGACCATGTACCTGAACTAAGGAAAGCCCAGGTACCTCCATCAGCCGGAACTGATACAACTGCAGATGCAGTATCATGGCATGCACTGGCATAAACAGGAACATTACTGCTAATTCCGGTAAGTTGAGATATTGACGGAAGAATATTTCCCAGCTTTGTACCTGGTTCAGTTACTTCCGGAAAAATTGAACGAGGAAAACCAAATTTATCAATTAATTCCCATGACCAGTTTCGGGTTACCGGATCTATAAGCCCTGTGGTTGAAGCAATTGAGTACTCTGCTTTCTTTTTCCCGCATAGAAGGAAATTCAAATAATCCGGCATCAAAAGCATTTTATCAGCTACAGTTAAAAGATTGAGCTTTCTGCGGCTTTCTGCCAAAAGCTGAAATACGGTATTGAACTGTGCAAACTGAATACCTGAAAGCGCATAGATTTCATTTTTACTTACAATATTAAAAGCTTCATCCATAATATTATCTGTCCTGTCATCACGATAATGATAAGGATAGGATAATATTCTGTCTTCTGAATCAATTAAGACATAATCAACACCCCAGGTATCTACACCTACACCATCAAATTCAGGCCCATATTTTTTCACTGCATTGGAAATACCTTCTATTATCTCTTTATATATAGCTAATATATCCCAGTGAAAGCCGCCGCTATATTTAACATTATGCGTAACAAATCTATGCACTTCAGTTAAGGTAATTTTATTATCTTTAAAAACAGCAACTGTGCATCTTCCGCTTTCCGCACCAAGATCAAAACCGATATATTTTTTTTCTTTTAACATTATTTTCTTTTTTAGTATAACATTATGTTTTCTATCTGCCGCTCTTCTCTTTCAGTTTTACCATCACAAGTTCCGCTATTTTGTCTGCAAGCTCATTCTGATCAAACACTGAAGATTTTTCAATCTTAAGCGGTGTTACATCACAGGGGGTAACTTTTCCGGCAAGTTTAAATTTATCGCGTAAAGTCATTAACCTGTCTCGTTCATATTCAGGCAGTACATTAACATTACCAAGCTGAATTGCTTTCCATACTATGCTGGCAGTATGTTCGAGGGTTTCCATTTTATGATAAGCATTTAATAAATCACAGCCAAGGGTTAATGCCCCATGATTCTGTAAAAGAATAACATCAGAATTCTTGATTAATGGCTTTATTGAATCAGGAATTTCCATGGTGGAAGGAAGTCCATAAGGAGCCATTGGAACAGCACCAATAACGATAATAGCCTCAGGTAAAACACACTTATTCAAAGGTATTCCGGCAACAGCAAAACTTGTAGCATAAGTTGGATGTGCATGAACAACAGATTTAATATCAGGCCTTTCTTTATATACTTCCAGGTGCATTTTAACTTCACTTGAAGGTTTATACTTTGAATTACCGGCAATTACATTACCCTCCATATCGCATTTAATAATCATATCGGTAGTCATAAATCCTTTACTTACACCGGTAGGGGTAGTAAGCAGCATACGATCATTAAGAACTACAGTAATATTACCATCATTTGATGCAACATAGCCTTTTTGCCAAATTCTTTTTCCTATCTCAACAATTTGTTTCTTTACTTCTATCTCACTCAACATTAGAATTTACTCCTGTATTTAACTTAGTTTTTACAATTAACAAACGGTTATCATATAACTGCAACATCGTTTTTATATCAGAATCTTCACACACAGTTCTTAGTATGATTCTGTCCATCAGTAAACTATGTAGAAGATTATTTATTAAAGATATGCTTAAACAAAAATGAAGGATGTTAAACAGATATAATTGTAAAGTTTTGAGCAGGCGAACACTTAAAGAAAAACGTAAAGTAGTTTCATTAAGATTTTGTCTACTTAAAGAGGTATAGTTGAATATATATTCCCAGGTACCTGCCAAAACTTTCTCCGGTTAGTGCTGGTTAAAGTAAACTACTATAGGAGTTTTACGCAATCGTTATCGCAAACTCACCAAAAGAAAAGGACCTGCCTAAATCCTTTTCGAAATCGATTGCGCTAACCTAAGGAGAATAAATTCTATTTGCAACAACTATTTAAATATTTTTATAAAATATTAATGAATGAAAGATAAGTTACTGCGCAGTTATTTTATATCAATATCACGTAAAATCTTTTGTCTCAGATAATTACAGAGTTTATATAACTTCAATTATAGACTCTTCCAGTATGTTTACTGCCCTGGCAATTTCTTCAATGCTTACTGTAAGCGGAGGCATAAGGCTTAGAATATTACCCATTGATATCTTAAAACTTAATCCTCTTTTCAGGCAGCTATACATTATCAGGTCAGCCTGTTCAACAGCCGGAGTTTTCTTTACATCATTATTAGTGAGCTCTATAGCAAGTGCCAGGCCTATTCCCCTAACATCCCCGATTATTTCATATTTGGATTTTAATATATTGAGCTGATCAAGAAAATACTTACCTTTTTCTACAGCCCTATGTAAGAGATTCTCTTCTTCAATTATTTTTATAATTGCAAGTGCTGCAGCCGCACCAACAGGACTTTTTTCATGGGTATAATGTCCAAGGGCTTTATCTCCAGCAATATTAAGACTTTCTTTCGCTAAAACTGCAGCCATAGGAAAAACACCACCACCAAGCCCTTTCCCTATGCACAATATATCAGGCACAACTCCATAGTATTCAGATGCAAACATATAGCCTGTTCTGCCAAGACATATTGGAATTTCATCAAAAATTAAAAGCGTACCATATTTATCGCATAACTCTCTTATTCTCCGCCAGTACCATACAGGTGGTATTATAACAGCTGAGTACCTGATTGGCTCTACTATAAATGCTGCAATATCCTGTTCCCTTTCAAATATATATTCTATATAATCAAGGTTTCGCTTTACAGCTTCTTCCCCTTCACCCAAGACACTATTATATAAAGATGGTGGCGGAACATGAATGGCACCGGGTAAAAGAGGCCCTATATTACTTCTGAATAAAGCTTCTCCACCTACACTAATGGCATCCAGGGAGGCTCCATGAAAAGAATCCCACCAGCTAATAGTTTTAAATCTCCCGGTTTTAACTCTTGCCAGCTTTAATGCTATACCTATTGCCGATGTACCACCCGGTGCGAAAAGGACTCTGTTTAAATCACCCGGAGCAAGTTCTGTAAGCTTTTTTGCCAGGTTAATTGCAGGAATATTTGTATAACGCCTTGGGCAAAAAGATAATTCATTTAATTGTTTTGTTACGGCTTCAATAATTGCTGGATGAGAATATCCTGCCTGGTGGACATTATTACCGTGAAAATCCAGATATTCCCGTCCTTCCAAATCAAAAATATAGCTGCCATGACATGCCTGGAGTACATTTAGACATGGGGTTGATAATGACTGGTGAAGGAAATATTTGGCATCCTCCTCAAGCAACTCATTGGTTTTTTCATCGATACAGTTATTTATCCAGGAGGTTCTGCCATCTGTTAAGTTTATATCCCCTTCTGATCTTTCCGGCTTTTTATTATCCATTTTATCCTGCTTTTTAATTTGCTGTGTGTTTCCCCAAAATATGTTAGGGCTTATTTTATTATCATCATTTTTCTCTCCTGAACGAAGCTGCCAGCAATAATGCGATATATATACATACCGGAGGCAAGATTACTTCCGTTAAATTCAACTTCATGATAGCCGGCAGAAAATGTTGAATTAACAATATCTTTAATTTTTTTACCGGATATATCGAACACACTAACATTTACTTTGGTTGTTTCAGGCAGTCCGAATGGTATTTTGGTTACTGGATTAAATGGATTTGGATAGTTTTGTCCCAGTGAATATTCATTCGGGATTATACCCTGCTCATATATTGATGCTATTGTTTTTGATATAGAAAAGTTATCAATAAGATTTCCATCAATATCAATTGCTCTGAATAAAAGGCTGCTGCCATTTATTTCAACTTTTGAGTAATGATGTACAGCAACTGATTTGGATATATGGCTCCAGTCTCTGCCATATGAATCAAGGCCGCCGCCGCCACCTCCTGTAATTATATAATGAACACCCTTAAGGTATCCATGTTCGTAACCATGAGTGTGACCGTTAAAGACAATATCAACTTTATATTTTTCAAATAAAGGAAGAAGATAATCCCTAACAGCCTGCTCTCCTGCCCATGTGTCCCACAACTCGCAATATGGAGGATGATGGAAATATACAAAAGTCCAATCAGCCGTTTTTTTCCTGTCCGATTGGAGCTGGCTTTCAAGAAAATTGTATTGTGGTGAACCGGGAGTGTAATCAATATTAGAATCCAGGTTTATAAAAAAAGTATTTCCCCACCTGAATGAATAATACCTTTCTGAATTTTCCGGATTATTATGAGGCAGATAGAAATCATCAAGGTAGGTTTCTGCATTATTAGAGTATGTATCATGATTACCTAGGCAGACAAAAATATTCTTATTGCCTACAATATTTTTATATGGACGAAAATATGTAAGGTCATATTCTTCGCCAGTGTTTTGGTTAACGTCTCCTACATGAATGCCAAAGTCGATATTTTCTTCTTTTTCCATCAATCCGGCTATTTTATATTGAATTGCATTATTTACCCCACTATCACCCCATATAAGGAAGTTTATTTGTTTTACATTATCGGGTTTTGCTGTATAAAATGAATTCCCTTCTGAAAATACGGTATCTGCATTCCATACCTTATAAAGATACCTTGTATCAGGTAAGAGGTTTTCTATTTTGACAAAATGCTTATTAACAGCGCTATCCTCAATAATAATATTGCCATATGAGTTCGTAAGGCCGTATTCAATTTTTCCGATAGATTTAGCTGTTGTCCTCCATGCAATACAAGCCGATGTAGTATCCGGCAACTGGATATATGGAAGCCTTTGTGGAATAACTTCAATATTTTCCGGTTCAGAATAAACTAAATCTTCTGTAGTAACAGATACACTATCAAAATAAGCACCGGAATTTGCATAGCAGGTAAATCCAATGGCGCCGCCTTTATGAGTCTGATCCTCAACTGAAAATAAAAGGCTGCCATTTAAATAGGTAATTATAGAGTCATCTTTTACTTTAGCCGTAACGGCAAACCAGTTTTTGGGCGTTGCATTAGTTAATCGGCTCTCAGATATTGTAGTAAGTACCCCCTCTGTCATTTTTTGAAGCCTTCTGAAAGGGCCTCCATTACCGGCATCATTCAGAAATAAAAGCCTGTAGTAGTTATTCCTATCCTGGTATCTAAATATAATTCCAATTCCGTCATCATCTGTCGTTTTCAGAATAGCATTAAAAGAATAGTTTTTCCAGGATTTGTTTCCTGTAAAAATGTGAGTTCCGAGATGTACATTAAATTCATCCTGGTTAACAAAAATGTTTGAAGTCTGTGACAATATCCCGTCAGCGGCATACCAGTTTCCGGGACCTGAACTATTAGGCTCATCATCAACTATTGTCCATTCACTTAAATCACTTTTATCAAATGAATTATAATATGGAAGTGATTGAGCATAAACTAAAAAAGGATATAATAACAGTAAAATGATATGCTTCATAAATTATCTATTTATTTTTTATTAAAAATTGTCTCAGTCCGTTTATATTATCTGTATTTATAAGGCTTACCCCGGCATTGTATTGAATTTGCCAGGACTTTTCATTATCCGGAGCACCCCATATACGAAATAACTTCCCGGAATTTCTGATATTTTCAGAGAGCTCTTTCAATCCAGTCTCTGTAGTAACATTACTATAGTATTTTTCCAGGCAGCTGCTTACGTTAAACCAATTATCACTAATAATTGGGAAAAAATATGAGGGCTTATTTACGTCACTAAGCCTGCCATCAATTGCCGCATATCTGGTAGTATCATTAATAATTTCTTCCAAAGGCCTGTCTCCTGATATTATTATACTTACATCTTTTTTATAAATTCTTTCACCATTATAGCCTGTAAGCATATCAGCATATTTTGCCAGCATTTTACACAGCACAGGATAAACAGCTTTTCCATCTTCTTTAATATCGATAAACAGGTATATTGGAGAACAGACGAGTTTATTATTTGCAATTAACTTACTAAGTGGTTCCAGGTATAGGGCTTCAAGAGTTCTTGTTGAATCTATTTCTCCAACAGAATGGGCGACCACTAATTGGCCGCCGCTAAGAAATATATCAGCTTCAACACTCCTGAAATTATTTTCAAGTGCCTGATACAAAGGCCTTTCCCGATTGTAATCATTATGCGAATGTGCATTAAGGCAATCCTGCGGATAGGCCAAATAATTTATTACCAGGCATAATATTATGAACAATATTTCAGGGCTTTTCACCATTCCTGATTCTTGAATTTATTATTTCAATTATTTCCGGCAATTCGTCAATAGTATCAATTACATAATGTGCACCGGCTGAAAAGAATTTATCAGCAATACCTGATTTTGCCCTGTTATATTCTTCTTCATTCATTTCAAGAACCTGCGCGTGTGTTTTACCCATTTCATTGCCGGATTTTACTACACCAATACTCCACGCTCCGGCATTGACGCCTTCAAGAATATCAGGAACTGTATCTCCAACTTTTACAAATGTATCCAGTGGGAATTCCTGCAAACTAATTGCGTTTTTATATACCATCCATGGGTATGGCCTTCCACCGGGAACTTCATCAGCACATATAAGCGAATCAACTTCAAGCCCACGTTTTCTGCTCTCCTCAATTACTATGTTCATCATTGTGGTATTATAACCGGTAGTTGAGCCTATTTTAATATCTTTCTTTTTAAGGAAGTCAATAGTTTCAAGCGCACCAGGAATAATTTCAGAATATTCCGGTAAAATGTTTAACTGCATGGGAATGAAGTAATTGTATATTTCATTTATATCATTTTCCGTAATCTCAGAATCATATTTTTGTTTCCATTGTGCAGACACTTCATCCATTTTGCAAATAGTCCTGATATGTTCTTTCTTCTCCAGGCCCATGGGTAAACGAGCCTGTTCAACGGTTATATCTATACCTTTCTTTTTAAATGCTTTAACAAATACAACTGCAGGTGCAAAACAACCATAATCAACAAGAGTTCCTGCCCAGTCAAAAATAACCGTAGTGATTTTCTTCTCATTTTCTAATGTTATACTCATTATCTCTCCTTCACCACAACAGGTTTTAACTGTACGTGCATTTCATCAAGAGTTTCCCTTATAGAATTAAGCAGAACTTTTACATCTGTGGCTGTAATTCTACCTATCGTACCTATTCTAAAGCCATCCCATGTACTTAATTTACCCGGATAGATTACCTGGTCTTTTTCATTTAATTTTCTGTAGAATTCATCAAACGAATAGTTTGGATGGACAGGGTTCAAAAAGCTTGTTATTATATAACCCCTGATATTTGGGAAAAGGTATTCAATGAAGCCCATTTCCCGCATACCTGCAAGCAGAGTCTCATAATTAGTTTTGTACCGCACAGCTCTTCCTGCAATACCGCCTTCTTCTTCAAGCTCATCAAGAGCCTGGCCCAAAGCCATTAAAACCTGGATTGGTGGAGTAAATCTGAATTGCCCGTCTTTTTCAAGTCCTTTTAATTGTGCAAGAATATCCATACTTAAACTTCTTGCATAACCCTCAGTTGCCGCAAGAGAGGAAGATTTAGCAATTATCAGCGAGCATCCCGGTACACCTTCAAGGCATTTGTTTGCTGATGTAACCAGGTAATCAATGTGGCATGCGTTAAAGTCAATTGGAACAGCGCCGAAAGTCGTCATTGCATCAACAAAGAATTTTCTGCCATACCTGCTTGTTATTTCGCCTATCTCTTTAATTGGATTTATTATGCCTGTGGTTGTTTCGCAATGGACAACACAAACATTTGTTATTCCTTCATCTTCTTTTACCGTTTTTTCAATCTCTTCAAGATCAGGCAGAGCATTTTCAGGATATTCAAGTACTTTAGTTTCAATTTTTAGTATTCTTGCCATCTGCGCAATTCTTCTTCCATAAGCGCCATTTATTATCACAAGGAACTTACCATCAGGCGGTATTGTTGAACCAACAACCGATTCAAGGCCAAAAGTACCGCTGCCCTGCATAATAATAGCTTCATACTCATTCTTCTTAACACCAGCTATATTAAGCAAATGAGTGCGTATATTTTTTACTATTTCTATAAACTCATAATCTCTTGATCCCAGGTCTTTTAACATTGCCTGTTTAACTGTCCGGCTTGTTGTAAGCGGACCTGGGGTAAAAAGGATTTTGTCTTTCCATGTTGTTAATTTTTTTCCGTTCATGTCTTTCTCCTTCGTTTATACTTCTCCCGTTACGACTTCGGGAATTATTTGTACTGAATTTTTCTTCTTGAAATAAATAATGGAAACCAGGGTTAGAACTGTTCCGATAACTGCAAGTACATAGCTGCTGTTTATTATAAATCTTAACCAACTTATATTAGCTTGTCCGAAATTTTTGTAAAGCAGCACAATAACACTTGCAAGGTAACCGAATGAATCAGCTATGTATATAAGAAACCCCGAATTTCCCCTTGTTTTATAGGCAGCTATTAAGCGGTCAAAAAGGATACAGTTAAAAGGTACATATCCCATATACAGACCGAGGCCGGTTAAAACCATCCATACAGGGGCAGATATCAAATGCCATTCAAAGCAGGCAGCACTAAAACCTGTTAATAAAATACCTGCGAGAATTATGTAATGGTTAATTATAAGAGCTCTCAGGTTGTTTTTTATCCACATTACAGACCCTACTATCAAAAGTACTCCAACAGCAACAGGTATCTCGGTATAAGTAAATATCATTGGTGTTTTGCTGTAACCAAGTTCACTCCAGATATCTGCAGCAAAATTATCTCTTAAATCTCTGAATGCAGTTAAAAACATATATATAATTGTTAACAGGACTATCCCAACCGCAAATAGCCAGAAGAACTGGTTTCTTTCATCCTTATTCATCGGAATTCTTTTTGTCCTCATTTCTTCATCGGTTTTATCCGGTGGAGGAACCTGGTTAAGCATCCAGACAAAGAATACCAAAGGAATAAGGAACAGTATCCCTGTTATATAAGGCATTGAATATTCTGAGAACCCCCAATTCATTACCATATTACCAGCGCTCTTAACAAATCCAGATGATACAATAAAACTTACACTAAGTCCGGCACCAAGAATTTCTGTAAGCCTTCTTCCCTCCAGGTAACTAAATACCAGGCCCCATACCATACCAAGGGGCAGCCCGTTTATAAAAAGGAATACAATATTATATGGCGGCGACACAATTGAGAACATTATCAGTGAGATTTCAGCAATAATAATAAGCGCTATTATGCTTATTCCCCTTCTATCAGGTTTCATTTCTGAGATATACCTGATTCCCATAAATTTTGACAGCATGTAACCAAATACCTGTGCAATAACAAGTGACGTTTTATAGTCAAGCCCGAAATAAGTAATCCCGCTGAATTCTGCTACAGAAAATGGTTTCCTTAATGCATACATACAGGTATATGTACTAAATGCAGCTATAATTGCATACAACGAAAATGTAAACCTGTTGGTTTTACTTAACCAGTTAGTAATTGCTTTACTTTTCATATTGAAATATTATGGGAGGAAGGAAAAAACCTTGCCTCCCATTTTATTGGAGAATTATTTAATAAGTATGACTTTTTTAGACTGGCTGAAGTTTTTACCATCAGCGCCTTTTGCAGTTAGTCTGTAGAAATATACACCGCTTGATACAGATCCGTTAATATCAGCAGATGCATTCCACCTGATTTCATGGTAGCCGGCTTCCATCTCGCCGTTAAATAAAGTAGTTACCTCAGCACCAAGAATGTTGTAAACTGTTAACTTAACATTAGATACCTGTGGTAATGCAAACTTAATGTTTGTAGCGGGATTAAAAGGATTTGGGTATGCATTACTCAATTCATACTCTTTAGGAAGTAATGATGCTGTTTCAACATCTGTTACCACACCCAAAGGTGACTGATCCGCATTTTTTGTACCAAGGGTATATATGTTATCTGATAAAGTAACACCACTAATAACAACCTGGTCAGTTTCCTGAACAGAAACACTTGATGCAGATACTTCTGAGAATGCATTTCCATTCCATTTTAAAAGTACATAGTTAGCAGCATCACCGGCGGCAGAAGTACCGCCAATCTCACTAAGGTCAAAAGTAAGCGAAGCATTTTCAACCGGAGCTTCTGTAACATCAAAATACCATGTTCTGCTTAATCTCTGCTGAACACTTGCCGGGATATCTGATATTGAACCACCAGTCCTGTCATTATGCCCAAATACTGCAAACGGTTCAGATTGAAAAGCTGCTGCTGCTTCTGTATTTGCCAATATTTTTGCAGTAGACTCAAATGATGCTTCTGCTTTTAGGCCACCCGAAACAGCAAATGGAAGTGCACCCCAGATAGCATTTACATCACGATCATAAGTATCACTGATTACCGCATCTCCGATTGGAGCATAGGATACCTTCCATACAGGACTGCTAATAAGTTCAGCATCATGTCCCTTTCCGCTTAGATCAGCAGCGGTGTTACCGGAACCTTCGTCAAATGTATAATAGCCAACAAGATCGTTATAATTTGGGTGTGAAGAATTAATCTTTTTTGATCTCCATGCAAGGAGAGTTTCCGGTTCAACTGCTGTTTTCCATATTCTTATTTCATCAACACTTGCAGGCAGTTTATAACCATCAGAATAATTTCCGGTACCATCCTGACCTATACAAATTGGATAATCTGTATCAATGCTGCCAACTTTCTGAAAGGCACCATCAGATGTTACTAATGTAGTAACAAGACTATCACTTATAATTCTTGCACCATTGGCACGATCAACAATTACAGCTAAATGATGCCAGTAGCCATCATTGATAAACGGGCCATTAAAATCGAATCTGTTACCATTACCATCACCCATATTAAACTTCCAGTCTGAATCTCTTAAAGAAAGGATCCAGCCTGCATTACCGCCTTTTCCCCAGTCTTTATTTGATATCATAGAAGGGTCACCGTTTACAACTACACTTGGTTTAATCCATAATTCAATAGTAAAATTCTGTGAAGTACCAAAATCCATATCAGAATTTTTGGCAATTTTCATATAACGGTTATTTGCGGAACCATCCATATAAACTGACTTTCCGGCACCGGTAACTTCGGTATTTACTCCGTGATCAAAGCCGCCGAGGCCTTCTATTTCAGTATTAGATAACACTCTGTTATAGATTCCGATATAAGCAACATTTATCGGGCCATCTTCTCCATTATTGTCAGCAAAGAATAAAACTTTGTTTTCAGAGCTATAGGGATTAAAAGCCAGCGTGCCATCAACTGTTGTTGAACTTGCACTAAATACTGAATCCCCATCAAGATATACAGTGAATTTGTTTCCAAGATCAGCTGCAACAACTACTCTATACCAGTCTCCGGCTGCAAGAGCAGTATCAGAATACCCAATTTCATCTGAACCAATATTGCCTTCCGGGCTTATAAATAAATCAGCATTATCAGTATTGGAAGGATCTGTCTGTAAAAGTGAATATGGCTGGCCTGCCGCCGGGATTTTAACATCATAAACGAGAGTATATTGATTTACCTTTGCAGGATTAATGCCACCATTAGCATGCAGCCCATGAAATGCAGTGTAATAACTGCCTGTACCAATAGTTACAGCGCCATCTTCAGACGTTGCTCCTTCAACCCGCTGCTGTGTTCCGGTCAATAATAAGTCTTTGCCAATAGAAGCAGCCAAAAGGTTTTCTGAATTATCAAAGTTCCATGCAGCTACTGCATCACGGTTTACTACAATGTGTCCATAACCGCCAATGTTTTCAATTTCCTCAACTGATAACGGACGGTCATATAATGCAATCTGTGACACATAAATTGGGGCATCTTCGCCATCATTATCTCCAAGAAATAATACCTGGTTTAATTCATTAATAGAAGATAATGCAAACCTGTTATCAAGTGCCTGTTTACCTCCATCCTGTAACAATTGTCCATCAAGATAGTATTTGTAAGAATTACCAAGGTCAGCAACAACAACCAGTCTGTACCATTCATTTGTCCTTATTGTATCATAGGAATATCCTGTTGCACTGACCCCTATATTTCCGGCTGATTTAATAAATAATTCCCAGTCATCACTACCACCCGGATTGTCAGCATTTGTACCAAAAAGTGTATTCCATACACCGCTTTCTGTTCTTTTCAAATCAAAAATCATAGTATATTGATTAACCTTTGTACCCCCGCCATTTGGTTCAAGATCATGATTGCAGCGGTAAAAAACTCCGGATGGTAAAATAACAGCACCATCACCGGCAGCAGGCCCTTCTGCAGACTGTTGAGAAGGGGTAATTCCAGTTAAAGCATCCAATACAAGATTATTTCCAACTGTTGCTTTCTCAAGATTTGAAGCATCATCAAACTTCCAATACCCTTTTAAACCATCCTGCGGCAGTTGTGCGAAAGCTATACTGCAGGATGTTAATAATAAGAGAACAGTACTCTTTATTTTCATTTAATCCTCCCGTTTGTTATTAATATTCATTTTTAAATTCCCCTTAACAACAACGCCTCTATAAACTTCTCAAACCAAATCAGAATACAAGACCTACAGAAAAGCGCTGTGATTTATCAAGTATTCCCCAGTCACCCCATGCATAATCAAACCGAACACCAAAATTTGCACTTGTATTGTAATAGTCTATCCCGGCACCAAGTGTTAGCCCATTTATTGCGTCTTTTTCAAAAGCATTTTCGTAACCACCGCGAAGGAAAAACATATCAGCAAAACTGTATTCAAAACCAAAGTTCATACTTTCAGTTGCACTGCTGGGATGGTTAACATCAACTGAAACAACAGATTTACCAAACGCACCAAGATTAGCTTCATAAGAAATACCTGCCCTGAATAGTAATGGCAATGGATATGAATCAGTTTTATACTGAACCGGTACCCTGTCATAATTTTCCACTTTATTATCCGGATCCACAGTAGTATCAAGTTCCCTTCCTGAAAGCTGAATTTCAGTACCGAAATTGCTCATACTGAAACCAAGCCTTAATCCATCAACCATTGTGTTATAGAATATTCCAAGGTCTACAGCAAATGCTGACCCTGACTCGGACCATATACGCTGATTTATATATTTTCCGGTTAAACCAAATGAGAATCTGTCAGTAAGTGCCATAGCATAAGTGATACCCAATGCAAAATCTCTTGCATCATAAAACTCACCAGTACCTTCCGGCCTGTCAACAGTCCTGACAGGCTGCTTATCATAACCAAGAGTAATAAAGCTGATACCAAGAGAGGAGTTTATTGAAGGCACAGGGACAACAGCTCCAATAAATTCGTACTGAGTGCCGGCAAGCCATTCATTATGCATAACTTCAAGCTGCATTTTACCAGCCCAAATAATACCGGCAGGATTGTAATAAAGAGCAGATGGATCATTTGCTATAGAAACATACGATCCACCCATTCCCATCGCCCTGGCACCTACTCCAATTTCCAGAAAAGTTGCTGCGCTTGTACCAACACCATCAACATTTGTATTAAAACTCTGCTGGGCCAGTACTGCGCCGGTTAAAAGAAAAAACGACAGTATTTTTTTAATCATTTTTAAACTCTGGTTTATTATTTTATTAAAGCCAATCGGCCAATTTTCTTACCTATTCCCGGAGCCTCAACAACATAGAAATAGATACCATGAGCTACCTCCAGTCCGTCTTTAGTTCTTAAATCCCAGGATTGACGGGAAAAATTAGCCGTTGAAAAATGCTCAATCTCTCTTACAAGCCTTCCCGAAACTGTGAATATTGAGATTTTACATTCAGCCGGAAGGTTAACGAAATCAATTCTTCTGTCACCGCGGCCCTCATCTTCATTTATTACTTTGCGTTCAAGCGAGCTTACACCCAGATAAGGATCAGGTACTGTATAAATTTTATCCAAATCATTTTTAGCTTTGCTTTCGTTTATATTATTTCCCTTCATAGTAAATTCAAATTTGTCATTCCTGTCAAACGGTTTGCTTGTAACTATAGTGTAAACATCCCCTCCCGCTGGGGCAGTTACTGACTCAGTACCGGATGGGTTAACGAAATCAAATATCCAGAGTCTTTTTGATGTATTAACAGAAGAAACAAGTATTATTCTGTCACTTTCGCTTAACATACCTTTTTCAGCGTCAGGTGTACCTGATTTATCAACAAAACGATATTTTATTTTAATTTCATTATCAGGATCAGTTACATCCCATACCTGGAAATTTGTAGCAACATTATTAACAGATGTATCTGTCTTAGAATCCATAATTCTTATCTCATAGTTTCTTGGAACCGGGGTTCCCTGCAAAGAGCCTGTCTGGTCTGATATTTTCAATGAGGAATTACCTTTTGTCCATGTACTTTTAAGAGTATCAATAGCTATTAAAGTATCATTACTGATAGTAATCTTAAATCCATCTTCAATAAACTCACCTGCACGTTCGTTATTGTCAGGATTTGTTATACTTGTGAGATTAACATTCCTGTCAACATCAATAAGAGTGACTCTGTTCGTAAGGCCGGTATAATTTGAATCTATAGCTTTAAATGAACCATCATCATAAAACTCCACAGCATATTTTTTATCATTTTTGATAAGATTGGGATTAACCACAGATACTGAGACGCTGCCGGTACCAGCACCTGAAATATGTGATATACCTGATGTGTCGACAGAAGGAGTAATCCAACCCGCAAGAGGCTCTGAAGGGATGACCATTGCTGTATTTCTGTCAAAAGATATCGGCCTGCCAAGCTGATCTGTTTGTATTGTTGCAGAACATTCAGTCGGAGATATTGTTAATAAGCCTTCCCGGTCAGAAAGCCCCAGATTATAAAACTCCGGCATGTATCCCCTGTCCACTGATACTACTGCATAATAATATGTTCTGCCATTTGTAACATCAGTATCTATATAATGATGTTTCAGGCCGCTGTCAGTTCCCATGTTGTATGAAACACCAAGGTCACTGTCTTCACCAACTTCACTGCCTATTCTAACAGGGTGTATACCTTTAAGTCCGTTTTTAATATCATAAATAGCAATTGGTTTATATAACAGATCGTTTCCATAAGCATCGGTAATTGTTTTTATGTCTTCAAATGTTGGATCAGTACTTTTGTATATATAGTAAGCTTCAAAATCATTTCCATAAACAGGATCTTTGCTTCTTTCTGCAGCATCATCCCATTCAAGAAACACCATATTATCTCCTGCAGTTGCAGTAAGCAATGGTTTACGCGGAGGTTTGGCAAAATTATAGTCTTCATCATAAATAACCTGCATGGTCTTTTTATTACGAAGTATATCTGCCTCATCATTGCCAAAAAGGAGGGCTATGGCATATCTCTGTGTACCATTTTTCCCGCTGGGAATTTCGACAAACCCACTCCCATAGATAAATGCAATATCTCTCTGGTAACCCGGACGTGTTAGGAAATTGCCAGGTTGAATTTCTATATTCCAGAATTTTTCATCATCAGCCATTGTATCATCAACATCTCTAAGGTAAAAAGAGGTTAACCCCACCTGGTCTGATTCGTCATTATCTGTTGATCCAAAATTTGGTTCACCCTGGTCAGGCCTTCCGTTTCCTTCAGAACCATCTGCATCCGGGCCTGTGTAATCTTCCATGTCAGGCCCAATACCATCAGAGCCGACATCATCATTTAATGGTTCATAATCAAGTATACCATTACCATTCAGGTCTTCGCCATCATCAAGAACACCATTAAAATTTTTATCTTCATTATCCCAGATACCATTCGCATTTAAATCACTCCACGGTGTCCAGTCACCATCTTCGTCAATATTATTATACTGACTCTCATCAATCATTCCGTCTTCATCATTATCTATTCCATCACCGGAAAGGCCGGGACTTTCAAGAAAAGCAAACCCGAAATAGCCAATTGGTTTACCATTGTCTGCCACACCATTACGAGTCCAGGTATATGTTATATCGTCTATCTCATCAAAACTTGCATCGTCGCCGCTAAGAGAGCCTCCAAGGTCAGGATCAACCATCATACCTACAACAGCTTTTTTGAGATCCTTTCCATAGTTTGTTATATCGTAAATAGAAATAAGTATATCTTCAGCAAGCCTTGAGCTCCACTGATAGTTTCGTACCTCTACAGTCAGGCCAAGTCCCCGTCTGCCATTAGGCCATGGCTGCTTTGAAGCTTCATCATCAAAAGGATAATAACTGAATTCATCATTTTCCCTGTCATCCATAACATAATAAGACTCCTGATCAGCTCTTATATAAGCGCCATATTCACCATTCCATCTACCATCTCTAACGCCTGCTCTTTCTTCGCCGGGTTGCCTGTCATCTCCAGGAAAAGAACCTGCCGGCCATGTTCTGGGCCAGGTATCTTTCCTGTGGCTCATAGCAAACCAGCCTGCAGTATTTATCATACTAAGATCAAGTACGCCATTGCTGTTAAAGTCTTCTTCCGGTTGTAATATTCCGTCGCCTTCTCCTTCATCACCGGTATTTGGCAATCCGTCCACACCAACATCTTCAGAAATACCATCCATATCCCATTCAGTAGAATTAGTCTGGTGATTATTGAAATATTTCGGGAGCGGCATAAAGGCATACCAGTGAGACTGGTCAAGTGACATTTCTCTGTTGCTTCTGCGGTAATTATCAGATACTATATGTATTGTATCACCGTGAGTATCTACAACTTCAGCAGCAACAAAAAATACGGCACCATGTATATAACTGACAGAATTTGAACCCTTCGGCCATCCAATATTTGGATTGTTTGATACATAATGATAAGAAAGCAGACCGGAGTTTGTTATTCCACCATGAACAAGGTTTCCATCGTGTACCGCAAATCTGAAATATTTTGCCAAACCCTGTGCCTGAGTATTATTTACCTTCGGCAGGCTGTACCCCCTGGAACCCTGGTATAGCGAGGTCTCATCTGAAACAGCATCTTTATTTTTTTCTGCATCAGTTTCCTGGGCATTAATTTGATAATTAAGAATTATCACAAATGAGATTATTATTAGTATAATTTTTTGTAGTAGTTTATTATTCATTTCAGCTCTTATTCAGTATTTAAAAATGAAGTTCCATACCAAGTTGAATTTTTCTGGGGCTCGAATACCAGTCAGGATGATTATCAATATCTTTAAGAGTAAATAATCCCTGCTGTGCAAGCCTTTCTTTTTCAAGTTCTTCAGTGGCGGGTATACGCGCTGTATAATCAGCAGTTCCTGTTGTAGCATAAACAGTTTCTTCATTAAGATGATCAAACAGATTGTCTATCTTAAGGAACAGTACATATAGTAAATTGCCGAATTTAAATTCTTTCTTTGCTTTAAGGTCAACACTCCATCTCAATGGCCTTTCTGCTGAATTTTTATATTCTCTTTCGGAAAGGTCATAGCGTTCAATAAACTCAGGACTGTAAGGCAAACCGCTGCTTAAACTGCTTACAATACCTATACTCCAGTCATTCATTTTTGAAAAGTTGATAATTACATTAAGTGTGTGTCTTTGATCCCAGTTTAGCGGAAGGATTTTCCTGTCAACAAACTGAACCGGATCACCGCCAATTTGAGTTGCTGTTTCAATAACCTCAAGAGCATTTGGATCGCTGGAACTTCCGTTGGCATAAGAATAAGTATAATTTATTGCCCCTGTTATAAAGTCCATGCCTGTTTTGCGCAGGCCAACAGTGATACCTTTTGTATTTCCATAGTCCCTGTTTATGTATCTTTCATAACCAACAGCATCAACTGTTGTAACTTTTTCAATACCAAGTAAATCTCTTATATCTTTGTAGTATGCAGTTACATCAACAGCAATGTCGTGTGTTATTTCCTGCTGCAGTCCAATCTCGTACGCAATAGTTTTTTCTGCTTTCAGGTCGGCATTACCAAGCCTTACACCATCAAGCTGAAGCGATGTATAACTGTATAAAGGCCTGTTATACATATATTCAAAGCTGGGCATTTGAAAGAAATGTCCATAAGCTGCATGAAATACACCGCCTTCTGAAACAGGAAAAGATACTCCCAGACGTGGGCTTAGCTGATATTTATCAGATGCCTCTTTAAGATTGGAAGAGGTTCCAAGCATGTATGATTCAGTCTTTTTATTTACAGGATATTTTTCATTTGGATAAAAGACATCGAATCTCATTCCGGCATTAACTATGATTTCGCCAAATTCGATTTTATCCTGAAAATACAGGGCTGCTTCAACCGGTTTTATGGTATAATCACGCCATAGTGTATATTCTGACGCAGCATACTTCCTGTATTTTGTAGTTCCATAAGTATCATCCCAGTTTTTCCAGTAGTTAACCAGGACAGACCAGTAATCTTCAAACCCAAATTCCGCAGGATCAATATCATCATTGCTGGGCCATTGTTTATTCTCCCATTCTTTGGTGGCTATATATCCCCATGAATAAGTATTGATATTATGCCTTTTATATTCAAAACCTGCTTTTAGGAAATTGTATTTATCAATCTGCCAGTCTATGTCACCGTTTATTAAAAATAAATCTCTGTAGTTTTTTCCATCTGCATTAGTATAAAACCCAGGAGTTGTACCAAGAGAAAAGCCATCAGAACTTGAGGTAATTGGCTGGATGCCGGTATCACCGGGATAGTTGGCTACCTTATTATCTTTCCTGTAATAGCTTTCCCCATCGTTATGCTGATAAGAAATACCAATGTTGTAGAATAGATTTGCAGATGACGAATGTTTGATAGTAAGGAAATGATGCTGAGACCAGCTTCTGCTGGTTAAAGTTTCATCCGGCTGATATCTTCTGCTTTCATCTCCGCCTTTTGTTTCACCCCATGCGCCATAGAACTGGTAACCAACCCTGAATTGTGAAACAGGGAAAAAGTTTAACTTACCTGAAAAGGTATAGTTCTTATAATTCTGTAAAGGACCTTCAGAACCATCCCCGGTAGACAGGTAATCCGGAATTGGTATTGCCTGCGTTCCTGAAATATCTCCGGAGTTATGCCCTTCATACCATTTTTCATAAGCGGCAATCCTCCAGCCATCTACAGCATTAAATCTTTTTTGATACCATAAGAAACTTTCTGAGTTGTTATATCTGCCTGATACAACAAAGCTAAGTTTATCATTTATTATTGGCCCTGATAAATTAAGCTGAATATCTTTTTCTGCGAGCGGGTTATAATTGTCAATGCCAATAAAAACATCATTCCTGCTGCTTAACCATTCACCGGCATAAGTTTTTACAGAACCTGAGAATTTTTCCTCCGGCCCTTTTGTAATTATGTTTATCACACCTGACTGTGCGGAACCATATTCAGCGTTAAATGTACCACTAATTACTTCAAGCTCTTCAATCATAGAATTTTCTACGGACACATTTATACCGCCATCCTGGCTATATGAGTTAGAAACCGGAATACCATCAATCAAGTATGCTACTTCCCTTCCGCGCCCGCCTCTGAAGTGCAGCTGGCCATCTGTAGAAACAACTCCGGGTTGTAATTGAATTACTTCCTGCATTGAGGTAACAGGCATATTTTCTATAGCATCTGAATTAACTACAGAAGCACTGTATGTCCTGTCTTTCTGTACAGGAGGTTTTTCTGCCTTCACCATCACTTCATCAATTGTTACACTTTCAGAGGATAGTCCGGCATTAACCTTTGTCGTACGGTCAACATTTACTTCAACATTTTCAATTTTTATTTTGCCATAACCAATAAACTGAAATATTAGTGTATATCTTCCGGGAGATATGTTAATCATTGAGTAATATCCATCTGCATCTGTTGCACCCCCCAGGGATGTACCCTCTATTAATACATTGGCTCCAATAAGCGGAGTACCGTTACTCTTATCAGTTACCACACCACTGATTTTTCCGGTAGTACCTGCTAAAATAGTTTTGGAGATAAGAATAAGGATTAAAGTATTGAACAGTAAAATTTTTCTCATATATTCTGCTTTAATAATTTTCTGGAATTTTTATCTTTCTTATCAAATTGATTTTTCATCAGAATTGATGAATCAGGCATGCCAAATATATATTCTAAAAATGCGGCTGGTGTTACCTAAGCTTTAAATCCAATATTAACTTAATGTTAATGAAATAATTTTAATTTCTAATTCGGACGGGTGCCATATATTATTATCTGTCTCTTTCTGTTTGTTTTCATATTAATTATTTATCAGGTGAAAAATGCCTAAGCTGTGTTAACATAGTATTAACAAAACAGATATCTTTATTAACTAATTGTTAAATTGTATTAGGAAGTAATTTTCTGTTTGAACTTTTTACTTTAATAGTTATCATTCTTTGGTTTAAAAAAGGAAAATTAATGAGTAACAGGCGCGACTTCTTAAAAAAACTGGGATTTTCATCTGCTGCCTTAATGATAGCAGATAAAATTTATGCAAACCCCTATCAAACTATTAATCTATCCTCAAATACTGAAAAACACATTATCAGAGTTACCGGATATGTAAAAACAGGTAATAAAGGAATTAAAAATGTACCTGTTTCAGATGGAAGATCAGTCACCAGTACTGATAATAACGGCCATTATTCTATTGTAACTGATTCAGATCAAAGATTTGTTTTTATTTCCATTCCAGCCGGATACAAGATCCCTGAAAAAGCAGTTGGTACTGCAAAGTTTTTTTATGAGATTGTACCGGGAAAGGAAGAACAAAGCATTAGTTTTGATCTTGTAAAAGAAACAGAATCAGATGCAAACCATTCATTCCTTGTACTTGCAGATCCCCAGACACTTGATCAGGGTGATATAAATCTGTTCAAGTCAGAAACTATTCAGGATATTAAAAGTGTTGCTAAAGGAATAAACACCTCCCTTTTTGGTGTTTCCTGCGGCGATATAATGTTCAATGATTTGAGTTTTTATCCTCAATATGAAACTGCAGTAAAAGACACGGGTTTGCCATTTTTCCAGGTATTGGGAAATCATGATTGTGAGGTAATGGCAAAAACTGATGAATTATCTGTCAGGACATTCCAAAATTATTTTGGGCCAAATTATTATTCATTTAATAAAGGTGATATACATTATGTCATTCTTGATAACATCTTCTTTTTTGGCGGATATATTGGTTATTTAACTCAACAGCAGTTAGATTGGCTCCAAAGCGATCTTCAATTTGTTGAGAAAGGCAAAACAGTAGTTGTATTTGGACACATTCCATTTTATTCTGAAAAGTATCTGCGTCATAATGAAAAGAACCCTTCAAATACCGGTGTTGTTACAAACAGGGAAATGTTATTTAAACTGCTTGAACCATATAAAGCATATTTAATTTGCGCGCATACTCATGAAAGTGAGTTTATTACAACAGGAAATATAGAAGTACATGTGGGAGGGGCTGTTTGTGGCGCATGGTGGACAGGACCAGTATGCGGAGATGGAACACCAAGAGGATATTCTGTTTATACAGCCAAAGGAAGTGAACTTCAGTGGCAGTACAAATCGGCAGGCAAAGATTTTAGCCATCAAATGAGATTATATAAGAAGGATAATCAAATTCTTGCTAATGTATGGAATTCTAATAAGAACTGGAAAATCCGGAAATATGCCTCTGGGAATGAATACCAGATGCAACAAATAACCGGGCTTGATCCCCTGGCAGATGAATTATACTCCGGCCCTGATAAGCCATCGCGTTTTTCATGGATTGACCCATATCCAATAAATCATTTTTATGCAGCTGATATTCTTCCCGGTGAAAAAGAAATAACTATTGAAGCAACTGATAACTGGGGAAGAGTTTATACTGAAAAGATTACAATATAAAAAAAGGGCTGTAAAGCCCTTTTTAATTTTCCTTAAAGAATAGTTTATCTGCCGGAATTATTTGCTTAGGAACATCAGGCCCTTTATAGTAAACATCCAGCCAGGCACCACCAAAATCATTAAAGTAAGCAACTTTAATTGGAACCATACCAGTTTTTAATTTAACGCTTCCTGATTTTTCCTTTGTTCCATGGCTTCCGTCATTATTAGCTACTTCTTTTCCGTCTATATAAAGTATACTGCCATCATCGGAAAATGTATAAAAAGTATACTCTCCTTCCTTATCAATTTTTATAAAGCTGTCATATACAATCGCATACTGGTCATCTCTATGATCAATTTGATCAATTCTAAATTCAAATACTTTCCCGGTTTTAACTGGATTAAGGTCAGTAAATGCCGGCAGTACATCCCATTTACCGCCTTCATAATATTTGTAATTAACACCATTTTTTGCGGTATCGTTAATTATTCTAAAATAAGCTGTCGTACTAAGACTTTCTTCATCTCCCTTAAAGGCTCTTGCTCTTACCACAGAACTTTGCTTTAAAGTTAGCGGACTTATATATAATTCAGATTTTTTTGTGGGTTCACTTCCGTCTGTTGTGTACCTGATTTCTGCCCCACCTGCAGCGCTTATTTTAACTAAAGCTTCTTTATTAATATATAAGCCGCCGGCAGGAGAATAAAGGTCACGCCCAGGGGTAAATTCAGGCTTTTCCATTGTATATTTCACATGATACTCTGCTGGTTCTTCCACACCCTCAAAAGCAAATTTAACCGGCTTGCCAATCCATGCATAGGGCTGTTTAACACCAAGAATATATGCCACTGTAGATGCATTATCATATTGATAAACAGGAGATTTTATTTCATAACCCTTTTTTACATTTTTTCCGCAAATTATAAATGGTATTTCAAGTTCCTCAAGTGATTCACCGCCATGTCCATGCCCTATTCCGCCATGATCGGCAGTAACAATTATAACTGCATCATCATAAATTCCGGCATCTTTAACAGCCTGGATAATCTGCCCGATAAGAAGATCAGCTATTTCCACAGCTTTATAATACTCAGGAGTTCCGTGTCCATAATGATGCCCTGCCCCGTCAACGTGATCAAGATGTATAAAAGTAAGAGCAGGTTTCTTTTTCCTGATATAATCTGCCGCAAGCTGTGCAGTTTTTACTTCTGATTCGCCATGCTCTATATAATTTACTGAAGATTTATCAACCAGCCTTGCAAAGCCATCCCAATGATGAATCACACCAATCTCTGCATCGGGCCTTTGTTCGTATAAAATGGTGAATATAGATGGGAATAAATTTTCACTTCCTGTAGTTACAGCAGGAATCGAAAACTCATCTCTTTCCCAGTCATTTGAAGTCATACCATGCTGCTCAGGACCTGCTCCCATAATCATTGATGCCCAGTTTGGAGTACTCACCGTAGGCAGCACACCTCTTGCATGAAGAGTGTAAGCACCGTTTTTCATCATATAATCCATATTTGGAGTTTCTGCTTTTCTAACTCCGTCAGGACTCATGCCATCACATCCTATTACAATTACATGTCCTGCAGCCGGAACATTCTGTGCTGCAGCCAGCGGCCCAAATATGAAAATTAAAACTGATATTGAGTACAGTAATGATCTTATCCGCATATTTATCTCCTGTTATAAAAGTATACTTTAAAATTAACAGATGATAATTCACGGTTTATTACGGTACTATTAATTGGAATGTTAAGTTATTGTTAAGCGAATAATATCATGTGATTATTCTCAACAGATGCAGGACTGAATAAAAGATGGGATATGAATAATCTCCCCATAAAACACAGGACGTTGAATAAAGATATTTTTATGTGCCTGCCTTGAAGCAGGCACATATTTTATTTCCTTCTAATAACAGCTCACAACAATCTGCGGGAAAGTATGTTTGCATTAAACAAAAGGATGATGCATAGGAATTATTCCCTGCTTAATTCTCTTCTATAATAGCAAGATCCCATGGCTGCAATTCCACCTGGTCACCAGATGCATACTCTTTCCCGGAAAGCACATCCTTACCGGAACTGTATTCATATTTGAATTTTTGAATATCAGAAGAATAGTTTAGGAAATACCTCAAGGTTTTCCCGCTATTATCAATTCCCTTTCTTAATCGTACATTTGCCGGTAGTTTCTGCTCAGAACCGCTTAAACCAGCAAGGTCAAGAATTTCCTTAATAACTTTTTGCTGTAATTCATTTGTAAATACAGTTCCCTGGTATGTTAATGTACCTTTGCCATATTTGTTTCTTGTCAATGCCGGGTATTTTCCAAAGAATGGATGATCATAATATGCCAGCGGTGTTGCACCTTCAGGCATAATAAACTCAGCCCATACTGAAGCTTTGTTTTTATCACCAACTTTATACGGATCATCTTTCAGTTGAACTGAATCATATATACTTGAAAATTCCTGGTATGACATACCGGCTGCTTCGCGTAAAACTCCCGGCATTCTTTCCCAACGTACTGTTGAGTATTCATTACAGAAGCCGCTTTTAAGTGCAAACAGGACATGACCGCCATTTTTAACAAACTCTGTTAATCTTTTTAACTGGGCATCATCACTTATATACAGCGGCGGAACTATAATTACTTTATACTTGGAATAATCTGTGGTTTGAGGAAAAATGAAATCTACTTCAGCATTAAGCTTATACAGAGCATCATACATTTGGTAAAGTATAGACAGATAATCTGTTTTATCACTAAACGGCATAAAACGAATACCCTGGTATGAATCAATACTATATAAGATTGCTATTTTGTTATCCTTTTTGAAATTAACAAGTTTGGGCCCAAAATCCTTTAATTCATGGCCAATCTTACTAACTTCTTTGTAAGCACGGTTTGGTTCAAGATCATGCCCCAATACCCCTTTCCAGTATGTCTCCTGACCATAGTGCAGCGAATGCCAATGCCAATATGCAATCATATTTGCTCCGCTTGCAATGTGGCTGTAAACATTTAATCTTAGCTGTCCATCATAAGGCGGTCGCTGCCATTTTGAATCCCATCCTATAGTTTGAGCATTAGTTTCTGTAATTAAATAATTCTGCTGCTTCAACGAACGGCACAAATCACCACTTACAGCTATTGTTTCACCATCAAGAAAATCCTGAACTTCATGGTAAGGATTAACACCGGTTATATCAAGATGCTTTGCAATTTCATATTCATCAATGTTAGTTCTTATGCTTCCTACAAAATTATGAACTACAAACTGGTCAGGCCTTTTATATTCATTTACAATCTTATCCTGCCAGGCAAGAAAATCGGTCGTAATTTTTTGCTGAAATCTTTCCCATTCCAGCTTCCAGCCCGGGTTAAGTATTTCATTAAATGAAGGGACCTCATCCCAATTCTGTAATAATTGTCCCCAGTATGTTAAGCCCCAAACTTTATTCAGAACATCTACAGTTTTAAATTTATCTTTAAGGTATTCCACAAATGCTTTTTGAACATTTTGCCCTGATGTACCATAAGAAGATGTTTCATTATCTACCTGCCAGCCTATAATAGCAGGATTATCTTTATAATGCTCCAGTAATTTCCTGATTATTCTTTCAGAGTAAAAAAGATAGTCAGGATTTGTTATATCCATATTTTGGCGTGGGCCATAGAAGCTTTTTTGTTCGCCTGTTTTTGTTACAAGTATTTCAGGATGTTTTTTATACAGCCATGGCGGAATTGAATATGTCGGGGTCCCAAAGATAACCTTTATCCCGGCTTTATGAAGCCTGTTAATTACCCTGTCCATCCATTCAAACTGGAAATTTCCGTCTTCCGGTTCCCAGCTGCTCCATGTTGATTCACCCAGCCTGACAACAGAAATGCCTGCTTCCTCCATTAACTTAACATCTTCTTCAAGCCTTTCATACGGCATATATTCATGATAGTATGAAGCACCATATAATACATTATCAAATTTGAATTTATTCTGCTGTGCGGATACTCTTCCCGCAATTAGTATAACTGTTACGACACATAAAGCAATAGACAGATAATTATTAATGTTTTTTAACATTTACGCTCCATTAAAAAGAATTATTTATTTTCATAATCTTTAGTAAGTACTTCCCAGTTATCTGTTCTGAATGGAGATGCTGGCAGCCCGGCAGCATTATACAAATTGCATTCCGGGTTTGATGCCCAGCCGTACCGAACTGCAACAGGTTTATCGATATTATTATTCCATACAATTACAGAACTGCCTTCTATTCTTGCCTCAGCCCAATAAAATTTCTTATCAGAACCGGCAACTGCAAAACCTTTAAGCTTTTCCCCGTTTGTTTGCAATCCGTCACTATGGTCAAAGAAAATCCTTATCTGGCTACCTTCCCTGTTAAAAGATTTAAATATCGGGCCACTGTACTCTATATCCTGATCATAAGTTTCAGCTAAGGCTATAAGAGATAGCCTTCTGCCAACTTCCCTTTTATTCTTAGGATGGATGTCAGATGAATCCCCAATATCAATTGCTGAAGCCATGCCGGTATTTTCAACTTCCAGTGTTAATAATTGCGATTCACGCAGTTCAGCCCAGGTATCTTCTGCCGGTACCGGTGACTTACTCATATAATTAGCAAGTTGTACATAATAAAATGGAAAATCTCCCTGTTCCCATGCAGTACGCCAATCATTTATCATCAGCGGGAAAAGAGTACGGTATTGTAGAGCACTATATGTGTTATTTTCACCCTGGTACCAGATAACACCTCTGATAGAATAAGGAATAAGCGGCGCAACCATGGCATTAAACAGTACAGTCGGACAGTTAGGATCTTCAAATGATAATGGTTTTGAAGGAAATTCATTTATTGGAATTGTCTTTTTATATATCCATTTTCCAGTTAATGGAATTTTATTGCCGTTATTATCATTTAGATAAAACTGATCAGCTTCACCCCAAATTCCCCCCGGGCCGCCTGTATCTATACACCTTATAACCAACAGATTTTTACCTTCCTTAACTGAAGAGGCCGGAATAATGTAATGCCTCGGCTTATCCCATAATTCCTGGCTTCCTATTTTATCTCCATTAAACCAGGTAACGTCAATATCATCAACCGGCCCAAGATTAAGAGTTAATTCTTTACCAGCGTAATCTGCAGGAATATCAATAATGGTACGGTACCATACAGAACCATTAAATTCTGTAAGGTCTGGCGTTGACCATAATTCAGGGACTTTAATTTCTTTCCAGCCACTTACATCCGCATCAATATTTTTATAAATACCGGCTTTATAAACAGCGTCAGTATTCATTGAACTGCTTTTCCATTCTTCCCTTTTAGAGTTGTACTCTTTTATAAACTGTTGATTATTCTCAGAATATTTTTTTACAGAATTAAGTATTTCTGAAAAGGCAGGAATACTGCTTAATGACTTTCCACTTGTCCATGCTTCAATAATAGTTCCGCCATAGGAGGTATTAATAAGCCCGATAGGAACATTCAACTTTTTGTAAAGATTCATTCCATAGAAATAGGCAACAGCAGAAAAACTTTTTACGTTTTCAGGAATACACTGCTTCCAGCCAGAACCTTTTAAATCTGACTGTGGAGACGCTGAAGTCATTGGGTCAACTGTAAAGAGCCTGATATTTGGATAAATTGCTGTTGATATTTCAGATTCATTATCATAAGCTTTCCCTATTTCACTTACACTCATAGCCATATTGGATTGGCCTGAACATATCCATACTTCACCAATCATTACATTTTTGAACTCAATTTTTTCTCTTCCCTGAACAGATAAAACATAGGGGCCGCCGGCATCCATAGATGGCATCTTAACTTCCCAATGCCCGGTTTCATCAGCGGTAATGTTTTCACTTTCATCCCCTAAAGTGATGGTAAGGTTTGTTCCTGGGTCTGCAGTACCCCAAACAGGAATTTTAATATCCCGCTGAAGCACCATATTATCAGTAAAAATACCTGGTAATTTTATGTTTTGAGCATTTATCTGCACAGCAAGGATACATATTATAATTGTAATAATATATGAACGTAAACTCATAACTCCCTCAACAAAATTAACTTCATCAATAACAGATATTGTTCTGCTATATTAATTATCAGACAAAGATAAAACCAGGAAATAACAGCTCCAACACATAAATATCCCAGAATTACTTTTTACTCTAATATTTTTTATCTATCCATACAACTACTTCAGCAGGTTTAAGCTTTTTAGAACCAATAATTATTTTAGCACCTTCAGGAACGGGAGCTTCAATAATATTTGAAGAATAATTAAGTGCCACCCAAAAACCTTTACAATAATCAACAATTAAATTTTCAGGTATATTTTCCACAGTAACACCTGCATTTTTATATATTCTTTCCAAAACAGCTTTTTCAAATTTACCATCATACGAATCTGCACCAATGTATGATACAGTACCTTTACCGAGTTTTCGCGTAACAGCAGCAGCCCTGCCTTTATAAAACTGATCATTATATATTGCCAGAACCTCTGTGTCACTATCCGGAAGCAGGATGTCTCCCCAGATATTCCAGTCATATAATTGATTATCAAAACTAATATTACCTTTTCGATCGGAAGAAAGGAAATCATAGAATTCAATTCTTGCACCAAGCAGTTCATGTATGGATTCAGTAAAAGGCTCCTCCCACAGATGGCCATTTCTGTCCTTCTGTCCTGTTCTGCATGTAAGTATTAAGTTCCCCCCATTTTCAACATAGTCTTTCCATTTTTTCACTAATTTTTTATCAAGAAGCTGGTATGAGGGGGCTATAAGAAATTTATACTCAGTAAAATCTTTTTCTTCATTAATTATATCAACCGGGGCAACAAATGATTTGATAATAGAATGATACTTAATAAAATGATTTAATCCCTTCCATTCAACAGTTGCAGGGAGATAATCAGTGTCCCAAATATTAGCCGGATTCCATAAAATAGCTGTTTTACGTGCAGCATAATCACCAGGAATAACCTTATTATGTTCAAGGCCTCTGAGCTGTTTTACTTCCGATATAAACTGTTTATACTGTTCGCCTCCGGAAGACGTAGTAACACCATCTGTTCCAACCATTCCATAGTGGTAACTTTCATAACCATATAATGGCTGCCTGTACCTATATGACCCAATAAAAGAACAATTTGAAGCAAATGCTGTCCAAAGCCACAATCTTACAGCTCCCGGATATGGCTGATAATTGTATGTTCCCCAGTTTACCTGTCCGGGCTGCAATTCCATAAGACCGGTTACTCCGGTAACACCCCGATGGAAATCACTTGCAAATGGAATTATTTTTGATTGCCCGATACGAAATCCCTGTTCCCCATCACCATCCCTGTAACCAGAAACAGGATACATTGTATAGCATGCAAAATCGAGATCACTGCTTCTGAAAGGCTCAACATTCATATGCTGATCCATAAAGTTAGTTGTTATCCATTGTCCTGGTAAAATATACTGTCTTAAAATATCTTTCTGAAAAGTAAGAAATGACGCTGCTTCATCAGCACTGAAACTTTTATAATCAAGTAAAGCGTGAGGATTAACCTGTTGGACAAGTTCCTTCTGATTTGGAATTCTTATTTGTTCATAATTCTGATACCTTATACTCCAAAAAGCTGTACCCCATGCTTTGTTTAAAGTATTTATATCCTTGTATTTTTTCTTTAGCCAGTTTATAAAACTTATACGGGTTTCTTCACTATAATCATACCTGCCATAATGGGAAGGTTCGTTATCAATTTGCCAGCCAATTACATTTTTGTTTTTCCCATACCGTTCAGCCAATTTTATATCAATTATTTTGACCAGTTCTCTGTATTTTTTGCTTGACCATGAGATTTGTTGACGCGATCCATGGCGCATCTTAATGCCATTTTCATCAACCATAAGTATTTCAGGATAATTTTCAGCAGCCCATACAGGCGGAGCAGCAGATGGGGTGCAAAGTACCAGCTTTAATCCGTATTTTTCAGCAATACTAATAACATAATCATACCATTCAAAATTAAATTTACCTTCTTCAGGTTCATAAAAAGTCCATGCAAATTCACCCAGATGTATAAACTCAAAACCCATTTCTGCAATATTTTTAATATCTCTTTCCCACTGAGAACGTTCCCATTGCTCAGGATAATAATATACTCCAGTATTAATTAAGTCCGATTCTTTAAAATACTTATTTAATTCCTGTGCATTTGACGTGCTTAATAATATGACTGTAAGAAATATTAAACAGACCAGTTTTCTCATAAATATTGTTTCCCGTCAGAAGTTTATATACATTGAAATAATCATGGTACTCTTTACTCACTGAATTTTCCGGCAAGATTATAGTCTATGTTCCACTTACTTACAGATGACCTGGCAAAGGTTGTCAATTTAGCAGATAGTTTAATTGTATCTCCTTTTTTTAATTCACTTTTCCCGAAATACTTTGCCGGTATTTTTAATACTGTAATATTATTAACTGTAAGAAATATTCCTGAAGAGCTGAATATCCCAATACCTTTATCTTTCCATTCCGGATTGCGTCCCGATCCAAGTCTGAATTTTATAGCATTATTGTTTTCGTTAATATCTAATACCAGTTCCATTCTGTCTTCTTCAGGTATGATATTATCCTTATAATACTCCTTTTCAACCACATCAATACCATAAATTGCCACATAAAACGTATCTTTACTCCAGCAGATATACATATCAGCAGGTGGTAACTCTGTAGTAGGCTTCACAAATCCATGAATCCTGTCCCAGTTACTCAATAATATTTTATTTTGAGGAATTACAACGTTAGTCTCAGGCGCTGGCGGAATACCGGTTGAGGCATCCGGTAACGAATAAACTGGTTGTCTTTTAAATCCTTCCCAGTTAAAACCTCTTGCAGCCTCTGTTAATTCTTCATAAGGTTTTCCATGGATATCAACCAGGCCCATATTAAAATTCTCACCATCTGTTCGTCCATGAGTTGGTTCATCATAGAACTGGAACCAGTCAGCGCCAACTATAAAAGGAGTTTGAGCTATAATTTTGGATGTTACAATAAAATTTTGTGCACGTTCTTTTTGTGTCTGAACAGTTGGAAAAGTAGCAATGGAGTTTTTATTACCACTCCGGTTTTCATTAGCAGCCATATAATACTCGCCAATCATAACAGGCTTCTTAGCCAGTTTATGAAGGTTATCGAGAAAAAAACGGCATACAGTCCCATCATGCCAATTAGCATTCAGATTTGTAGAAATAACATCTACATATTTGCCTGCCTCTTCTGCAATTTCATTATAAAAAAAAGATTGGTATCTGTCCCCAAGGACTAATGCTCCCGGGTCATATTTATGTATAATTTCATTTACAAGACTGTAATATCTTTCAGCAAGCATTGCTGAAAATTTTTTTATTACCTGTATTCCATTACCACCCGGATGCAAATAAAGCCGCCCCCTTATTTTTAACTCTTTAAAGTTTAAAGCGCCATCCGGTTCAAAATCTTTTAACAATTCATCCCAATTTCCATTATAATAACTATAAACCAGTTCAATAGTTTTTTTCCTGGAAATACTTTCAGGAGACTGCTGTAATGTTATATTCCACATAGCAGCATGCCACCATCCAAATTCATTATCAGAATAATACCCAATTACATAAGGATTATCTTTTATGCGCGATATTTGTTCACTGGCAATTTCGTCCATTCTTTTTACGACTGAAGAATCCCACATATCAAACCATGGAGCGCCGGCAGCTGCTCCCATAGCCAGAACAGGTGCAGAGTACATTTTGAATCCCGGAATCTTAAAAAAATGCTCCATACTGCTCCAGCCGCCAATAGTAGTGTAACCCCATGCAATAAGGCTATCCATAGTATTTTGTGCCCAGGCAGTTGGATTTGAAAAATGCTGCCATGCTGCATAGCCGGGATTATCCAAAGTATATTCATTAAATGCAATTCCGGGATTAACACAACATACTCCACTGGAGAAAAAGGGTTTTCCTTCAGAATCAATAAGCCACCATACACCATTAATTTCTTTAACAGAGTACCTTGTTTTTGTTGTTTCCCGGTTCTGTGTAAAACCGTTGGTACTCATTAGTAGAATAATTGTAATTAATATTATAATGGCTTGTTTCATCATAGAGTAAATTAATGGTTTTGGATATCTATAATCAATGGCAGCCTCTTTGTCAGAAGCTGCCATTTTATCTGACTGATATGAGAGTATTATTTTATCAGCATCATTTTACGTGTTGAGGTAAAATCACCTGTCTTTAGTGTATAATAATATACACCACTTGAAAGTGAAGATGCATTAAAATTAACCTGATGCTGGCCTGCAGATAATTCTTCATTTAATAATGTAGAAACTTCTCTGCCCAGAACATCATAAACTTTAATTGTTGCATGGCCGGATTTCACCATTGCAAACTTAATTGTTGTTGAAGGGTTAAACGGGTTAGGATAATTCTGCATCAGTTCATAATTTTTAACAACAGAAGGTGTTTCTTCAGATACTGCAGTAATCTGATCACCTATCCATGTCTCTGCCCATGTATTAGGAAGCATCCATGCCCAGCCATTGTAAAATGGTGAAAAAGCGATAGAACCATCCAATCCGGCTGTTACATCACGGTCATCAACCAAAAGTTCAATAGGTATCTTCATGCCTTTTTCAGGATGGAATCTTGGATCGCCTTCAAACATAACAGAATCAAGAGGAATCATAGCTTCCATAAAGTAATGTGTTGCAGATTCCTGTACTACATTATAATTATCATTACCAGGTTCATACATCACAACACCATTCCAGTCATTACCAACTTTACGCTTAGCAAAGCCAGTGTTATAGATATAGAACATATAATCTGGTTCAGTAGCTCTCATTGTTGTTGTTGTATTGCCATCATGCGGTGTAACAAGGTTGTAAAGGCCTAAATGCAGGTATATTTTATCCTGAGTATCGTACATACCGCCTTCAGATACAATCTTATCATCCGTCATATCTGCAGCAAAATAAAGGTAATCATCATCAATAGCCAGGTACAGTTTTGCTGTTAAGTCAGCATCATTATCAAAGAAATTATCCGCTGGAACAAAAGCTGTGGATTTACTTAAAACAAAAGGAGCTATTTCACTTGCAGTCCACTCACTTAAGTCTCCATCAGCCATAAAATTAACCGGAGAGCCAAAGTTTATTACCGGAACACCCTTTGCAGGATTGGTAACTGCACCACTGTAAGCAGGCTGGCCAACATTATATTTTTTATCTGTACAATTTACTGCATAATAATATGTTACCGGCTTATCGGTTTTTGCGCTGAAGAAATAATGAGGTACCCCTACTTCACCTTTGAATTCTGCAATGTTATCTGATAGTAATTCTACACCATCTGCTTTAACATCAGTTATTGGTGATTTGCTTACATAAACATTATATGTTTCACCTTCTTCACCATCAACATCTGTCCATTTTACCAGGTTATAATTATAATTACCGCTCACATATTCTACAGTAACGCTTGCCGGAGGAACAGGTGCGGTAGTATCAACTTCAAGAACCGGGTTGCCTGTCCATATATCAGTTACATAAATAACTGCTCCATCATTAGGATAATAAGAGTTAATAAAGAAATTAGTAACATTAGTATAATCAATTGGAGATTTGTCGGCTGGTGTAGTGAAATTTGCCAAAGGAATTTCAAATGACTGCCAGTCTGTGGTCTCTGCAGGCTTAAATGAATAAGCGGCAATATGATCACCATCGCTTCTAAATTCAAGTGTTAAAGTATCAGTTAGAAGTCCAGCTTTCATTTTGAATTTTAATGTATCACTTGCAATACGGTTTGACATGTCCATTGTTCCATCTACATTCCAGTAGATACCACAGCTTCCCCATCCGGCATCAAGTGTCCATTTTAATGCACTGGTATTATCTCTGTAACCGGCTCCTGATTCAATGCCGCAGCCCTCACCATATTTTGACCCCCAGAAACCCTGTTCAATAAAAATATCAGTATTATTACTCTGCCCGTCAAATATAACGAGTGATTGTTTGGGATAAGCAGTAACATCACCAATATAAACCACTGCACCTCTTGTACCTTTGCTTGTTAATAAGCCAAAACAGGTTACATTTGCACTATCCAGAGGTTCAGTTGTCCCCGGAATTGGAGTAATCCAGTTTTTAAACGGTATTTTATAGTGCTGCCATGTATCATCAAAAGTACCATTATTCTGTGTCAGATAATAATGCATCTTCTGAGTATCATTTGTTTTTAACTCAAGCTTTATTGTATCAACAGTTGAAGGTACTCTTAGCCAAATGTCAAGATACCCACCATCTAAAATATCTTTATAGTTAAATTTATTCCAGTCAGACCACCATGCCCATGCAAAACCACATTCAGTAGAATCCATTACCCATTTTATTGAATTTTTACCAGTGGTATACCCAGTACCTTCATCAGCAAATTTGCATGATACTCCATCAACTGTTGGTAATGACCCACCCCAGAAATCATACCACTCATACCAGGGACCATCAATCCCGTTAAAGAATACAACCGGATCCTGCGCATATACATTGATACCCAGCAGGATCAACACTGTAACTATAATTTTCTTCATATCTTACTCCTGATTAATAAGTAATAGAACATCTATTAATACTATTATAATCTATATTATTTAGGTTGCTAAATAACTAACATGTTATTTAAGCTTTCTTCCATAATTTATTTTATTTTTTGTAGTCAGCATCGGAAAAGATGGGACATATACCGGGTACGGTGTCCCTGGTTCAAGGGTTACCAGGTCAATCCTGGTAAGTTTTATCTTATTAAATAAGTCAGTATTAATTTCAATTATTCCGGAGTATTTTTGTATTAAGGAATCTATCAGCGGTTCCATGTAATGTTCGATGTTAAACATCCAGCTTTTGCCTGTCGTATCAGCATTTGCGAGCAGTTTATATTTTTCAAACAAAGCTGAACTTGCATCTTCCCACATTTCAGTCTGTCTTTTAACATATTCAATGGTATCATAATTCCTTTTGTAAGCTATTTCAGTAAGGTATTTATCCCTTATAAGATCAGCCACGGCAAGTTTGAATAATTCAGGATATTCTTTTCGTGTAAACTTTTTCTTCCTGAATACCAATGGATGACTGCGCATTTCATTTTCAAGGTCTTCAGTAGTCCATGCCTTTCCATCGAGTGTAAAAACAGGGAGGGTTTTAATATCATCTATGTTTTCAGAAATTAGCCCTTTCCCCGGTTTCTCAAATGCCATATCAAGAAACGATTCTTTTTTCTTATCAGAAGAAATAATATAATATGGATCAGTAGCTCTTAATAATTTGGGATAATTTTCCTTATTAAATAACAGGCTTTTACCATCCATTACTTTCTGAATAAATTCAGAGTATATCTCATTACCTTTTTTCTCAACAACCTTTTCTTTTACTTCATCTAACCTGTCACGTATATCCTTGTCTGTCAGAAGGACTTGCTCTTTCCATCCCTCGACTTTCAGAATGATACTTGTAGTATCTGATATTTCAATTGGCCCAACAATATCGTTCTTCTTTATTTCCCTGCTGTATAGTGCATTCTTTATATTATTATCTTCAGAAGATTTCCATTCAATTTCTTTTGATTGCAGTGAATCATTTCCCATAATATCGTAATACAACTTCTCAAAGCTATTCCCTGCTTTTAAGCTATCACTTGCTTTTATTGCAGATTCATTATCAGTAATTAGAAACTTGACTTTATATGTCCTGCATGAATTAACAAACTCTTTCTTTATTTCAACAGAATCAGGAATTACTTTGGCTGGGCCTTCAGTATATCCAAGTATCTGCCTCATCAGTTGTTCTTTTCTGCCTTTAATAAAATCAGTAAAAAAACTGTTTTTATATATGTTGTCTTCTTTGTTCTTTGCTTCAAGTGCTATTAATTTTTCTGCAATAAGTGAGTTTAGTACAATTTTTTTATCTATTCCCCCATCCCCTTTACAATAAGGAGGCCTGATAGTATATTCAGCTCTCCGCAAATAGTCATCAGTAGTAATTACAGTGCTGCCAATTCTAACCAGTGTATCATTTTCTGATGCCCTGGAATACTGCGCATATGCAAATGTCTGAATTACAAGAAGTAATATTATTATATAAATATTCGTTTTCATCACTCAGAAAGAATTTAAAACATTACTGAAATGCCATAACAATGATTGTTACCAAGTACGCCTATATCCCTGAAAGCATATTCAAACTTAATACCTGTATTAAACAGCTTATTTGTCATTACACCAAAACCATAAGAAGCCCCGTACTCTGAATCTTCCATAAACAAAGCTTTATAACCGCCGCGAACAAAAAACTTGCCAAATGAAGGCAGATTAAATGCGTATTGCGCTCCAACGTTTACTGATTCAGTATTATTATTAGGATGCAAAGCATTTACTGATAAAGTAAGAGTATGGTTATCCATTGCTAAGGCATTATAAGAAGCACCAATCCTGAAAATCAATGGTAATTCCCATTCCTGCAGTTTAAACTGTCCCTGTACATCCTGGTAATTACCTGCTTCACTTGTAGAAATATCAATTGGATTAAGCAAATCCATCCCATCATATTTTAGAGGCGATCCGTAATTTGATATACTCATTCCAATATTAAGACCGTCCTCGCTGCGTCCGGTTTGTGTAAAGAAAGATGTATTTATTATAACACCAAGATCAAACGCAATAGCACTTGCACTTGTATGCCATATATTTGACGATATATATTTTGCAGTAGCGCCAAAGGAAAACCATTCGGCAAGTTTTCTTGCATAGGAAATCATAAAAGCATTATCACTTGAAGAGAAGGTTTCCCCTGTACCTTCCTGCATGGCAAGTGTGGTTACATCCATTTTGCCATAATCTGTATTTATAAACCCTACCCCAATAGTACCAATCCCCTCAATCTTTATTGCTACCGCAGCAAAAGAAGTACTTATATCCGCAACCCATGGCTGCGAAGTAAACATAGCCTCATTATATTCAATCCCGGCTAATCCCGCAGGGTTCCAGTATATTGCAGAAACATCATTAGCCATGCTTACATAAGCATCTCCCATAGCATTTCCGGCACTTCCAAAGCCTATTTCAAGAAAGTTTGCAGCAGTGGTCCCCGCTCTCATTGGCTTTTGTGCAAAAACATTGCCGGTTAATAATACTGCTAATATTATGAAACTTATAATTTTCAGTTTTTTCATAACTTAATCCAAAATTTTAAATTACTGTTATACTATAATTATCTGTTATTTAATTACAGCAAACTTGCCAATTTTTTCGTCCCCGGTTACTTTTGATTTAACATAAAAGATGTATACACCGGCTGCTATTTCAAGATCTTCTTTTGTTAACATATCCCAGTGTGCAGTACCGTTATCAGTTGAATTTTCAACATCTATTTCATCAACAAATACACCGCTTGAAGTAAATATTTTAATTGTACATGACGCAGGAAGATGAGTGAATAACAGCCTCCTTCTCTGGTTAAGAGAAGAATTAGACAATGCTGGTTCCATCATGTTAGTTGCTACATAAGGATTAGGTACAACTTTTATCCTGTCCATCCCTCCTTTTATATCTTCTGTTTTAAGTGCTGTTTCTTCATTAACTGAAAACATCAGCGAATCAGACGAATAGAAAGGACGCTTAAATGATACCCGGTAAACATCATCATCAGCAGGCATGTCAGCATCACTCTTAATATTCTTGAAACTAACGCCAAACACTGTTCCTGCCCAGAAAGTATTTGATGCATTACTTGTTGTGTTGCCCACTAATACATAATCACTATCTCTGTCAAAAACTCCGTTTTTATTCACATCATACACCAGCATATCCAGTTTTTCATCAGCACCAGTAGAATCCTTAAAGTATTTATTTACCACATAGAATGGGATACTCTGGTTTAACAGTATTTCATCGTTCTTAAGTAATGTTCCGTTAAGATTTTTAATTGAACCGGTAAAAGTAGTTCGTGTTTGAGAAGGTGTTGAAGAGAAAACAATGTCATATTGCCATGGGAAATACTTATACTCATTTACTGAGGGAGTTACAGTAATATCAGCTTTCCCTTTTACCCACCCGGAAGCCGCGTTATCATATTGAACCAGTGAGACCTTAGGTTCAATTCCAACCTGCAATCCGTCTATTACATCGCTTGAAAGACCTTTTGAATTAAGATAATATATATAATTCCCTGTACCGGCAGGATCGCCATACACCAGGTTTTCGCCAATTACATTATTCCCATCCTCATGGTATAACAGAGTATCCCCGCTTGTAACATCATAAACTGAATAGCCATTTGTAGTATAGTATATATCTGATTTGTGTCTGTATGAAGGACTTCTTAAGTGCCCCAGTTCTGCAATATCAAATTTTACTTTATATGTATGCCCTATTTTCAGGTTAGATTTGTTTACAATTGACGGTTCAACAGTACCACTTGTAGCCAACAGGTTTTCGTCAGCTGTAACAGTAAATGAATTTGGACTGTATCCCAAAGCTGGCTGGTAAGGAGTAACGACTTGTACATTCTGCCCGATATAAGTAACATCTTCGTTTTCATCCAATTCCAGTGTTGCCTCATTCTCAGAAGGTAGAATACTTGCACTGTCACGCCCATAAACCTCAATTCCATAATCGTAAGCACATAGCGCATAATAGTATGTTCTGCCATTCTGTACATTATCATCAACATATAAATGTTTAATTCCGGTATCATCACCCAGGTAAAATGCAAGGCCGTTAAAGACAGCAAAATCTGCAAATCCTGTTTTACCATCCTTTACATCGCACTGATAAATTGGTTTTTTTCCTGCAGGGTTACCATAACCGTCATATAAGAGTTCTGCGTCAGCAAAATATTTATCAGTAGCTTTATATAGCTTATATCCTTCAAAATCATTAGCTCCTCTTAGTAAAGGCTCACGCGTTAACTTGTCAGATGCATCATTCCAGCTTAGCGTAACTTTACCGTCACTTGCCTGAGCATATAATGTGGGCAGAACAGGTGATTGTGCAAACCTGTAGTCAGATTCATAAATAGTTTGAACAATTGCTTTTTTAGAGTATAAAGAAGGTGCTGAATGTGCGCTTGAATTAAGCCCTGCAAAATCTTCATAGCTGTGAATTTCAGCAAGAGATATTCTTTCAGTTCTTCCTTTATCAAGACGAAATCTTCCGGAACCAAACATTTCTATCAAATTAGTTGCAGTTCCAAAAAACTCAAGTAATGAATCGCTTGCAAAAACATCCCAACACTCTTTATCATACTTAGCAGAAGGTTTGCCTCCCTGCGGATGGATAATCATTCTGAATGATGTTAAGCCAATCATATCAGATTCAGAAATATCAGTAACAGCAAAGTTGGGCTCACAGCCAAGCCCTTCGGCATAATCAGGTTTATGATTACATTCGCCTTCATCCGGGCCAGTGTAATTTAAATCAGTTGGTCCAACACCATCCAGTCCCACATCATCACCGGCATCTTCATTACTGTCGTACACTCCATTACCATTCGCGTCCACACCGTCTCTCCAATCCTGATCTTCATCAGCATCCCAATGTTCTTTCAGGTCTTCTTCTTTCATCTTATACCAGGCAAGGAATTTTGCCAGATCTGTTATTCCATCTTTAGGCCCTACTTTTACCAATGCAGCATTATCCCTCTTCTCATCAGTTAACCCATCATCATCATTATCAATACCATCATTATAAATACCAGGGCTCTCCAAAAATGCCCAGCCCATAATACCAGGCACCAAACCACCTGTACCAAGATTATTGCTGTCCCATGAGTAAGCAAGATCCTCATATTTATCATAGAACCCGATATCATCAGCATCATCAGTGGTACCCCCACCGATACCATTGTCAAGCCAGATGCCAAATGCAGCAACAGGAATATCATAATCTGAGATATTAGTTATATTATACTCCCAGAATATAGCATCTCTTGTTTGCTGGTTATTCCACTGGAAACCACGGGTTTCTACACGATAACCAATACCTCCCCATGGACAGCCTTTTTGAATAGTTACTGCAGGTAATTTATCACCTATTTTCAGCCCCGGACGAGGATAATATTTTACTTTTGAAGTAGATTGCAGATATTCCTGATCCTGGGCATCATTAGCAACAAAATAAGTTTCAAGTGTTGCATATTTAATGCCTCTTCCAAAACGGCCATTCCACTCGCCGGGCCATTTTGTAGTATTGCCCTGTGAAGGCCAGCCATTCAACGGCCATGAATCTTCTCTGTTGCTTATTGCAACATAATCCTGTAATTCGTTAAAATATCCAAAAACAGGATACAAACCCCAGTCAACAGTACCCTGTGGATTTTGATCCATTAATTGTGCGCTATAGCTTGTTTCAACATACCATAATGTATCCAAATCTCTTCTTGAAGCGATTTGAGCTGCATCTGTTACAGGAATTGAATCATTTGCGAGAAAAATCATTCCACCAAGTAAAAGCGCTACACCATCAACCATATATGAACCGGTATTATCATTAGGCCATTTAGATGCATCCGGTTCCGGCCAGTTACCAAGCCTGGTTGTATTTTTATATTTTATAAGCACCCTGTTACCACTCATGGTACCTGACCTGATTGCAGCAATATCTCCTTCAGGGTCATCAGGCCCGTCATATTGTCTGCTCTGCGGTAATACAGTTGAAGCAAAGAGAATTATTGTTAAAATAACGGCTGATAAATTGAACTTCATTTTCATTTTAAACCTTTTTATCATCATTATAACTTAGAATGAAAAAGTTAAACCAAGCTTAACTGACCTTGGTGCAGAATACATTGCAGGATTTTTTATTATATCATAGTAATCATTAAAATTACTTCTGTGGCCGCTTAAATCTACATCTCTAACTATGTCAGTATATGGCTGGCCGGTTCTGGGATAAACACTTCCTGCATTCAGGGCATCCAGAATATTATATGCCAGAACATTTATTCTTAATCTGTAATCCTGGTTAGACCATATTGTATAAAAAGCTGATAAATCCACTGAAAACTGGCCGGGAATAGAAGAATTATTTGGAGAAAGATTTATTCTGGATAAACTGCTTTCAGATATTGGCTCATACGTATAGGGGGTACCGGAATTATAATATGCTGTTAAGGTTGCTCCATATTTTTCAGTATTGTAACCGGCTGATACATTAAGCGTATGCCTTTGATCCCAGCTCATTGGAATTAACAGATTTACAGGGTCTTTACTGTCACCGGCACGTGAAAAGGTAAATGTAGGATCATCTGCATTACCTCTTGTATACTGTAAAGTATAATTAAGTCCAACAGATATAGCTCCCAGATAAAATTCATATTTCATTTCAAGGCCGCGTGCATTTCCATAATCTTTATTACTGTAAAGGCCATACCAAACCTGGTTGTATGTCTGGATAAGTTTTGTACTTAACAGGTCATATATATCACGGTAAAACACCGCAACTTCTATACTCATTGCAGGATTAAGCTGCTGCCACAAACCAACTTCATACTGAATAGTTTTTTGCGGCTTAACCAATGGATTGCCCATGGTAGTTTTATAATTCTCAGTTGCCACAATGTGCTGAGGATTCGTATATAAAGCATACAATGGGGGCATCTGGAAAAAATGTCCGTAAGAAAATCTTAATAAAGCAGAACTACCCAGCTGATAGGAAATACCAAACCGCGGACTTAACTGAGAATTTGTTGATGCATCATTATATTTACTCATATATTCGGGGTTATTCGGATAATCCAGTTGGTTTGCAGGATTTCTCCACTGTGTTGGATAAGAAGTAGCCGGGTCAAAGTAATCATATCTTAAACCAAGGTTAATTACCATGCTTTCAAATTCCATTTTATCCTGAATATATGCTGAAAACTCTACAGGATGAACTTTGTAAATATCTGAATAGACAGATGAATTGGTTATTATTGTTGGTTCGTAATTCAGGAAGTATATTCTACCTGTCTCAGGGTCAACAGTCTGTTCCAATTCATCAACAGCGCCGGCATACTTATTTCTTATAAGTGCCCAGAACTGATCAATATCATGTTTTGTATATACCAGTCCTGTTTTGAAAATATGATTTTTATTAGCCTGGTAGGTTATATCAAATTTTGCCATATAATCTTCACTGGTTCTTTTGGTATAACTTTTATCCTGGCCGCCTGTAGAAAATCCCGGGCCATTGCTTACAGCATATTCATCATGCAGATACCGGCTGTCAAGGTAATTATCATAGAGATAATTACCATCAAAATTTTTCATATATGAAAGCTTTAGTTCATAAAACAACGCATTCGATAATGTATGGTTAACCTGCAGTGCTACAAGGTCAGTCCTGGTGTGGTCAGTAGCTCTGCCATCAGGGTTATACTTGTACCAATGATTATATGATTTCGCGTCTGAATGGTTTAGTGAATATGTAATTGAGGATCTAATCGAAGCAGCTGGTTTAATAGCCAGTTTGCCATATATTGAATATTCTTTGTTAGTTCCCATTGGTACATAACTGTTATCCCCTGTATGAACGGAATAATAGTTTTTTGGGTCATCATACAAAAAATTACTATAATTATCAGGTTCAAATCTTCTTATCCCGTTATACTGATCTTTAATATCCTGGTACCTGCCATTTAGTACAAGTGATACATAATCTTTAATTACCGGAACTTCAAAATAAATCTGGTAGTCTTTTGTCCTGGAGAAATCATTATCTTTCAGTCCAATAAATATGTCTTTATGAGACGTATAATAATTAGCAGCATTTACAGATGCTGAACCATGAAATTCATTGCTACCATCTTTGGTTACAACATTAACAATACCACTCATTGCATTGCCGTATTCTGCATTGAAAGTACCGGTAATAACTTCAACTTCTGAAACTACTTCTTTTTCAATTTTTACAGCCCGGCTTCTCCCGGAAGCTTCATTCACGTTCATTCCATCTACAAGATAGGATACTTCATCCATTCTGCCGCCTCTGAAATGCCCGGCAACAACACCGGCCTGCATCTGTACAACAGCATCAATGTTTTCTACAGGAAGCATATTCATTTGTTCTGAATTAATGTTACGAACCGAACTTGTCTGGTCTTTCTTATTTGTTATTTTATCGGCAACTATAACTACTTCCTGTCCCTGTAACACAGTCTCCTTCAATCCAATGTTTGTTACACTTGTTCTGTTAACAGAAACAGTAACGTTTTCAACCAGGACAGATTCATATCCCACCATAGAAGCACGAACCTTGTAGATACCGGGAGGAATATTAATTATATAATAATCACCGTTAAAATCTGATGCGGCTCCAAAATTGGTACCAACTATCATAATATTTGCACCAATAAGAGGTTCACCGTTAGTCAGGTCAGTAATCTTACCTGAAATTTTACCGGTAGTTTGAGCTGATACTGCCTGGCAGTATAACAATATCAGTAACGCCCACTTTGTAATGGATGATATTCTGCCACGCAGTTCTTTTTTGGAATGTAGTAATCGTATTAAAAAAATCATCTGCATCTCCCGGTTTATAACATCTTATATTATAAATCGTTTAATTATTGATTTTAATTCTGACCTGAAATAAATGAGTATTCTTTCAGGGCGTTATTCTTATTTGACTTAATCTTATTGTACTAAAGCTTTTTTCTGAATGTTGTAACTACTTAAACCATTGTTCTTTTTATAATGTTTGGTTAAAACATGTTCAGGCAATTCAGTTTTTTCAGGATTTATTATAATAGTACCCCAGGCAAGCCGGGCTATGTATTCAAGCATATAGCAGTTTTTGACTGATTCGTTAGCATTTTTACCCCAGCAGTATGGTGCATGTCCCGCAACAAGTACTGCGGGCATCGTATCAACACTCTTTCCGGCAAATTTTTCAATTATAATCCGGCCTGTATTTCTTTCGTAATCAGTAAGCTCGTGTTCTTCAAGGTTTCTGGTAACAGGAATATTCCCATAAAATATATTGGCATGAGTAGTACCCAAACATGGAATCTCTTTCCCTGCCTGGGCGTACATAGTAGCATAAGTACTGTGTGTGTGTGAAATTCCCCCTATTCCGGGAAAAGCTTTATATAACTCTATGTGTGTTAGTGTCTCTGATGAAGGCGGCATATTACCTTCAACAAGGTGCCCTTCCATATCAACAATTACTATGTCATTTATAGTAATATCTTCACATCTCATTCCCCTTGGCTTAATTGCAATTAAACCTTCCGATCTGCATATACCACTAACACTACCAAAAGAAAGGACAACAAGACCCAGCCTGGTAAGTTCCAGGTTTGCCATTAAAACCTCAGATTTTAGTTCCTGCAGCATTTTGTCCCTCTTTTAACTTATTTGCCTTTGTTCAATTTTCAATGAAGTAGTTCAAAAAGGCAATAGCAATTATATACTGGGGGCAGGAACTAAAAAAGCCTTATTGCGTCTATTATTCACCAACTTACGCAAACAGGTTAAACATTATCTGTGGTTAAGCTTTCTGAAGTCTCTTAAACTTACACCTTTTTCTTTTTTAAAGTATCTGGATATATGTTCAATATCAACAAAATTAAACATATATGATATTTCCGCAATAGAAAGATTTGTTTCAATAAGAAGTTCACAAATTAATTCTATTCTTACTCTTCTTATTTCTTCCATTATAGAACGGTGCATAAATTTCTGAAAATAATTTTCAAGGCTCCTGCGGCTGACAGCAGTCTGCTTTACAACATCATCTACGTTTATTTTATCTTTAGCATTCTTCCTGATATACCTTAAAGCATTCGCAACATTTACATTATCTATTGCTAAAATATCAGTAGACTGTCTTTTTACAACATGAGTTGCAGTTACTCCAATTTCCTGCCCCTGCGGTACTTCACCTTTCATAAGGCGGTCAAGCAGTTCAGCAGAATAATAACCGGCATATTCAGTATTTAATTGTATACTTGATAATGGAGGATCACATAAGTCACAAATCAGGGAATCATTATCAACACCAATTACAGAAACATCGTCGGGAACATGAAGGCCTGCAATCTTACAGGCTTCCAGTACATGCTGGCCGCGGTCATCATTACAAGCCATTATGCCTATTGGCTTTGGTAATGTAAGCAGCCACTCAGACATTCTTAACTGCTCTTTTTCCCAGGATTTAAATTTATTAGAGGTAGACTGTTCATATATAGCAACATCATAGCCTGCATCATTTAAAAATTGGACAAAATATTTCTGCCGTTCATCTGACCAGCAATAACCCGGAAATCCACAAAAGGCAAAACTCTTAAGCCCTTTACTGATCAAATGCTCGCCAGCAAGTTTTGCTATTTCGTAACCATTGGTTACTATCGAAGGAATTCTGTTCTGCCTTTTAGAATCATGTATAACAAGTATAGTTGGAATATTAAGATTTAAAAACTGTTTATAGTCAACAGTATTCCTCATTATAATACCATTGGCTTTCCAGTTTACCAGATGCGGAACTGATGATTTAAGGCTCCTTGGTTCCCGGTAGAAAGTCCATGGTCCATGAAGTTTAGAGTATTTAGCAATACCTGTAAGTATTCCCCGGCCAAATGCTCTTGAAGTTTCCAGAAGTAAAATTACACGCGGAATTTTTTGCATAAAAATCCCCTCTCATAAGTAACAATAATAAAACTAATTTTAAGTTTATGATACACAATAATTTCAATTTACGCAAATTGGTGAAACTTCAACGCAATATGGTTGATAAGGCAAGAAAACAGCTTAAACTATGCCTGATTAAATATTGATGGATTCCCTTTAAATATAATATTATTCTCCAGATTTAACAGAACACATTTTTGAATTGCAGTAAACGCTATTACTTTAGAGACTATAATTTCTGCTTTTAAAACAAATATCCCGTGGATATAACTGAATACCTCCATTTTACCTATTGGCTTATCAAATAGTTTTATTTGCTTTTTATACCTCATTTCGCAGGCTACAACCACAGGATAATAATTCAATTTCAACAAATTATTTAGCGGGCAAAGTTGTGCAAATATTATGTTCCTCATATCTTCAAGCCAGCGTATATAGACCAGATTATTTACATGGCCGGCAACATCAATATCATAAGTATTAACATTAAGCTGTGTCTCTGTTATTATTTTAGGAGAGATTAATTTCATCACAATTTTATATCCTGTAAAAACATTTTATTATCTGAAATCAGACAATTAAATTAAATCAGTTTCCATAAATTATTTGAACAAGTATGGTCTGTAAATAACTTGTTTTTATGGAAGAAATACGGCTGCAGCAAGCACAGTTGTCCATAAACCATTTTTATCGCCTTCTGCAGTTTGTGTAATATTAAAAGTCTTAACAATTTTGCCTGACATTTTAAAGACCTGCTCCCGTTCACTCCAGTCTGTTTCCGGGTCAAATTCTACACCAAGTGTAGTAGCTAACATTTGAGCAGCAAGGTCCTCAGCATAATCACCGGCAATCTTTTCTTTTTCACCGAAAGGATGATGTTCTGAGAGATAACCATATTGAGTATTATCTGCCGGAATAGCTGCACCAATTGAGGCTGCAATTAGCCTGTTTGGTTCATTAGTAATATTTCTTGCCATTACAGCAAATGTTACCTGTCCGGCTTTAATAAGGCTTTTCCCTTCTTTAAGAGAAATTCTCTTACAGCCCGGCGGGAAAATACTGCTGACAGTTACAAGATTACATTTTTCAATACCTGCATTTCTTAATGCAGCTTCAAAAGAGCTGAGAAAATCTTTATGCCTTCCAACTCCTCTTGTAAAAAACACTTTTCCCGGAACAAACAAATTATTTCCCTTTTTATTTATTTAAAAAATTATTGATTGCATCCTTAACTTTAATTGAATTCTTATATCCTTCTACATATTGAATACCACCGGACTGCAACGCAAATGACGCCTTATCTCCCAACTGTCCGGTAATGAGAGTAGCAACTCCATTATTAATTATAAATTCAGAAGCTTTTATGCCTGCCCCGGTGTTGGCTTTTTCCCCGGGATTCTCATACGCAGAATAATTACCAGAGGCTGAATCATAAATAATAAAATAAGGAGCCCGCCCAAATTGTTCACATATATAAGCATCGGTTGTTTTTCCGGAAGATGTAACTGCAATTTTTTTGTTATCTTTATTCATGTTGTTCATATTACTCCATTAGTTAACAGATATATTTAGGTATTGTATCATTTTAGTTATAATCTCTTCTATAGGCTCTCTGATCCCGGAGATCATTTCTTTGAAGTTTATCCCTGAAACAAAATCATCTTTGAATTTATTATTAAAAGGTATCAAGCCCAGTACTGGTATGTTTACTTCAGAGGCATACGCAGTTATTACCCCGGTTTCTTTTTCGTTTATATCGTATTTATTGACAACAATACCATATTTTATTCTAAACTTATTCAGCAACGTAATTATTCTTTTTAAATCATGTACTCCTGTAACAGTTGGTTCAGTAACAAGTATAGCGAAATCTGCAGAGGCAATACTTGCATTAACAGGACATCCAATCCCGGGAGGGCCATCAACAATCATCCATTGTATATCATCTATGATATTTTTAACAGCAAGTTTTTTTATTTCTGTAACCAGTTTACCGGAGTTTCCTTCTCCGGGATTAAGCTTTGCATAGTATAATTTAGTACCGTCTGAAAGTGTACTTTCGAAATACTTACCTGTTTGTACGTCCTGAAAAATAACAGCATCTGAAGGGCAAGCTCTGAAACAAAGCCCGCATCCTTCACAGGCAGCAGGGTTTACTGAGAAATCTTTTATTGCATCAAACCGGCATAATGATTCACATAAGCCGCATTTTGAACAGTTCTCAGTATCTATTTCAGCTTTCTTGCTGCCAGAAAATTCAAAGCTTTTATTCTCTACCGGGTTAAGAGCTATGTGAAGATTTGCAGCATCCACATCACAATCAACAATAACCTTATTCATTAGCAGCGAAGATAACACTGCGGCTAATGTAGTTTTGCCGGTACCTCCTTTGCCGCTAAGTACAACAACCTGTTTATAAACCCTATCCTGCATTTACGCTCAATGTTCTTATGGTTAACATACTGTATAAATTCACAAATTCTTTTTTAAGTTCAGGATACCTGGTTATTGGAAGTATCCCTTCAGAATACAATTCTGCATATTGCCTGTTAAAGGGTATTTTCATCAGTATTTCAATACCCTTTGAAGTAAGAAAGTTTTCCATTTCATTAAAAGCAGGTTCATACTTATTTATTACAACACCATAAGGAACTCCGGTACTATCTGCCACGTCTATTGCCAGCTTTAAATCATTCAGCCCGAAGGGTGTAGATTCAGTAACCAACACACAATAATCTGATTCTCTTACAGCCTCAAGCATTGAGCATGATGTACCGGGAGGAGAGTCAATTATAATTATTTTATTATCATTTATTTTCTTTTTTACTTCATGTATTAAAGGTACAGCAGAAACCTCTCCAATATTCAGTGTTCCATCAATAAAACACATCTCATTGTTTACTATACCGGTTCTTATTACACCAATTTCTTTTTCTCTAATAGCAATAGCATTCCACGGACATACAAACCAGCATGCACCGCAGCTATGGCATAATTCATCCAGTACAACTTTTTTATATCCCAGATTTATCAATGCATTAAATTCACAGGCTTGTAAGCACTTTTTACAATGCCTGCAACTCTCATCACTAATTTCGGGAAGCTGTTTATAAACATTTTCTGTTGAAGAGAATTCTGGGTTAAGCAGTATATGCCCGTTTGGCTCTTCAACATCGCAATCTATATACATGCTATCTTTAATACTTAAGGCAAGACTTGCGGCTATAGTTGTTTTACCAGTACCTCCTTTACCTGAAGCTACAGAAATTATCACAGGCTCTCCTAATTACAACCATGCCCGTGGCCATGGCCGTGTTCATGTTCATGGTTACACGCCTGGTAACCTGATAATTTCCCAAGCATATAATTGTCCAGAGCTTCTTTGTATAAAAGCCCGGGAGCAGTAATAACATCAATACCAAACGATAAAAAATTTGTCACAGCTTTTTGTCCCATACCGCCAGCTATAATTGTGTTAACATTAAATTGCTTTACGTATGCCGGAAGCTGACATGCGCCGCCATGTTCTCCTGCCAGCGGGTTGAAGAAAGTTTCGGTAGAAAGTATATTTTTTTGTTCGTCAATTTCACATACTGCAAATTTTGAACATCTTCCAAAATGTTCTGCTACTCTTTCTTCAGTGCCATTTTCTTCTATAGCAACAGCTATTCGTGTATTCACTTTATTTACCTGTAGTTTATTAATAAAATTATATTTGATTATCTCTTTCACAGCCTGCACTCCAACTGCGGCCATTCATAGAATTGCCTCCACGGCACCTCCCATTTCCGCCAGTCTGCTGCCATCCGCCTTTACCGGTTCCGGCATAATTATTTTTTCCATCATTAGCATTATTCATATTGTTCCTATTTTTTTTGCAGCGTCCCCTGCCATTTCCAGTCATTGGGCCTTCACCATTTGGCCCTTTACCATTAAATCCGGGCATAATTACTCCTTTATAGATACTAATTATTAAATATTTTCATTTTCGGCAAAGCCAAGTACTTTGTCTGCAATTGAATTAAATGACTTACTAACTTCACAGTCTGGTTTATCAAGAACTATTGGTTTACCTTTATCGCCCAGTACTCTTGCATGAATATCAACTGGTATTGCTCCCATAAACGGGACTTCATATTCTTTGGCAAGTTTTTCACCTCCGCCTTCACCAAAGATATTTAACACAGAACTGCAATGAGGACATATAAAACCTGACATATTCTCAACTACACCTATGTATGGTATCTCAAGCTTTTTAGCCATGGTAATAGCACGGGCAGCATCAATTACTGAAACTTCCTGTGGTGTTGTTACTATAATTGCATATTGAGGTTTCATCTGCATAGAAATTGTAAGTATTTCATCACCGGTTCCGGGAGGCAAATCAGCTATAAGATAATCAAGTTCACCCCACTCAACATCTGCAAGGAACTGGTTTATTAATTTTGACCTTATGGGGCCGCGCCAAATTATTGGTTGTCCCGGTTCAATTAATGAAGCTACCGAAACCATTTTAGCACCATATCTTTCAAACGGAATCATTTTAGAGTCAACAATTTCCATATAATCATTTACCCCCAGCATCTTCGCAATATTGGGGCCGGTGATATCAGCGTCAAGCAGCCCGGTCGAATACCCCTCTTTCTGAAGGGCATAAGCCAGGTTGACACTTACAGTAGTTTTTCCAACGCCGCCTTTACCACTAAAAACAGCTATTCTATTTTTTATTTTTGAAACATTCTCTTTTATTCTTTCAGCTTCTGCTTCAATAGCATTATGCTTTTCCTGGTCTGTCATAATTCTCCTGAATAATTAAATCATTTTTAAGTTTTTAATGATTAGAAATAAGTACCCCATTGCCCATAGAATAACCTGTCTGGACAGAAACAACTGAACATTTTATCTTAAAAAGAAAATAAATTTTCCTTTCAGCCCTGAACAATGATTCATAATTACCCTGCCCTTTTGCAATAACTATATCTGCCTTATTAAAAATTTCCATAAATTCACTGTTGCATTCTTCAAGGTCAGTTCCGGAAATTGTGCTGCCGCTTTCGATTACTTTACATATTTTATCAATTCCCAGAGTTTCTGCATCGTTAAGCGTTATATCATTAAGGATTGGCCTTGATCTTACTGCAAAATATATTTCTTTGGATAATAGTTCTGACAACAAATATCTGTCAAAAAATGCCTCTTCATAATTATCACCAATATATAATATAACGCCACCCTGTTTTATCTTTTTCCTGAACTCTTCAAGCAATGGAAGCCTGATACTGTCTGATGTTATTTGTTCAATGTCACTTTGTATACAGAAATCTGGGTTAGCAGCAATATCAATACTATTGCCGGTGATGGCTATCCTCAGTGCCATATCCAGCCTGTCATCAGAATTTTGAAGTAATTCATGTAAATAATTTTCATATTGTCTAACTATTTCCATATTCATTGATTTTACTTTCTCATAAGGATTCTCAGTACCCAAATATTTCTCTATAACATTCTGTATAACACCTGACATTTTAATTGAAGTAGAATAGCTATTAATATTTTTTATCTCACTGCAAACTTCTCCAAGTATTTTGAATTGTATTTCCTCAGAACAACCTGCAAATTTAGATGACAATGTGTGAGCCTGTTTTACCATACAAGGAACACAGGCCGGAAGATATAACATGAATATAAATCCTTATTTTTTTATCGTTATGAAACATTCTCTTTGGGGTTTAACAGCAGATAATTCCTATCATGAAAATTAATTTCCTTTACAATACCTTTACTAAACAGAACGTCAAGCAAATCTGCAGTACCGTTCATTCTTAAATATTCCCTTACGTCTTCACTCTTTAAAGGGTGCATTGTAAGCATGCCAATTAATTCATCAGAAAAATCACTGGTTGTATAAAATTCATTGTTTTCAGGACAGCACAACAGAACTGAATTATTTACATTTGCTTTTATGACAGGAGCAAGACTTTTAAGGTTCTCTTCATCAGGACAGTTATTGCATTCTTTTGTCAAAGGATAAAATGGGATATTAAAATATGAAACAGAATACTTTAATGAATTCAGATACTTCCCTGTACTTATTATTTCATCATTATTATCATTAATTCCCTTTATCAGCATTGTTTCGGTGGTCAGAACTCCTTTAAAATTATCAGCAAAGGATTTTATTCCATTAAGAACGCTGTCATAATCAATTCTTTTATGCGGCCTGTTTATTTTAAGCCATAAGTCTTCTTTTACAGTATCAATTTTAACTGAAACATAATCAGCAAAAGAAAGGTTTTCCTGAATTCTGGGGTTCCAGATAAGCGAAGAATTAGTAAAAACAGCAATCTTAATCCCAAATTGATGTAAAAGTAAAATCTCTTTGGATAGTTCTTTGTCCAGAGTTGGTTCGCCGCTGCCTGAAAAGGCAATATAATCTACTTTTTTTCCTGCTTTACATAATTCTTCAAGTTTTTTACTAACAGAGATGTATAATTCATAAGGTGAAAAACAAAAATCCGAACAACATGAAACGCAGGTTGTTTCCCCGCTGCTGCAATACATACAGTTATATGAACATACTTTAGGTTTTATGTTATTAATCCCCAACACTGTTCCCAACCTTCTGGACTTAACAGGGCCGTAAACCACCCTGCATCTCAGATTCTTATCTGACAGTACATTCTCTTCCAATTTACCTGAAAAATGTTCAAGTTTTTTATTTATCCACTTTCCTATTTGATTTTCCAAATCAAACCTCCTGTTTATTTGTACACGAAAATCATTCCAGTTTTATTTTTCTGAAATAGTTAGATTTTGGAAGATTTTGCATGCATAGATACTGCATTATTGCAATACCTGTTGCATATACTTGCATTCATGCAAGATTCAGATTATTATTGCAACACTATTACAGGAGATAAGATGAAGGATGTCCAATATATTATAAATAAAAACAAAGAAGCGGTTATAACTCCGGATGGCATAGCTGTGATTGACCATAACCTGGAAATTATAGTATTTAACGAAGCAGCATCCAGAATAAGCGGCTTTGCGGCAGACAATATAGTTGGGAAAAAGTGTTCAGACTTATTCAATAATTCGCCGGAGGATGTAAATTATATTTCTGAAGCTCTTAATGAAAACCGTGTTTATACTAATCTTTCTATAAATATTACAATGCAGGGCGGGCAGAAAAAGAATATCATGGCATCAATAATACCAATAGCTGAAGGAGGTGTCGTTTTAAGTGTTGTATTTGTATTCAGGGATACACGTGAAATGTTCCAGCTTTCAGAAGAACTTGAAAATAAGACAATGGAATTGGTTAATCAAAAAAACAGGTTGGATGCTATTTTCAATAGTAACATTGAGGGGACATTTACTATAGATAGTAACTGGATTATAACTTCATTTAATACATCTGCTGAAAATATTACAGGATATAAAAAATCAGAAGCAATTGGGAAAAAATGCAGGGATATTTTTAATTCTACTTTATGCGGTAATGGCTGCCATATGGAAGATACAATGAGAAAAGCCAAACCTATGATAGGAAATGAACTTGAAATTGTTCATAAAAGCGGAAGAAAAGTGCCAATAAGGGTAAATTCCGGTATTCTGCTTGATAATAACAATAAAAATATTGGTGCGGTGGAAACTTTTGTTGACCTGTCTGAAATAAAAAATCTTTCATCTCATCTGAATGATATCTATAAGTATGAAAATATTGTCGGGCGCAACAAAGAAATAAAACAGATTATAACTGTGCTTGAAAGCGTATCTCAAACAGACAGCTCTGTTTTAATTACCGGGGAAAGCGGGACAGGAAAAGAATTGGCTGCACGCGCAATCCATATAAACAGCCGAAGGAAAACAGGACCTTTTATTGCAGTTAACTGCAGTGCTTTTGCTGAATCATTAATAGAAAGTGAATTATTTGGCCATGAGAAAGGAGCATTTACGGGCGCAGATAAAACAAGAATTGGCAGGTTTGAACTTGCACATGATGGAACAATTTTTCTTGATGAAATAGGCGATTTGTCGCCTTCTGTTCAGACTAAGCTGCTAAGAGTTCTGGAAACGAAAGATTTTGAAAGGGTTGGTGGTAATAAAACATTAAAAATGACTGCAAGAATTATTGCAGCAACCAATAAAAATCTTATTGACGAAATATCAGCGGGAAGATTCAGGGAAGATCTTTTTTACAGGATTAATGTTATAAATGTGCATCTGCCTCCTCTGAGAGAAAGGATGGATGATTTTCCTATGCTGGTAAGTCATTTTATTAATTCATATAACCAAAAATTCAATAAATCAATCCGGCAGTTTTCAGCAGAAGCTTTTGAAATATTGTTAAACTACAAATATCCCGGGAACATAAGAGAACTGGAAAATATTATTGAACATTGTTTTGTATTGTGCAATGGAAGCATTATACATACAAACTGCCTTCCCAAAAGAATAAGAGAATATAAAGAAGTAACCATTATTAATTCCTTCAGTATCGCAGAGAAAGATATAATTCTTGCTGCATTGGATAGAAATAACTGGAACAAATCAAAAACAGCATCAGAATTAAGTATAAATCCATCTACGCTGTGGAGAAAAATGAAGAAACTTGGAATAATCAGGCCAGGTATTAATCATTAGCTCATTTTTTAAAAATAAAAACGGCAGATATGAGAGGTATATTTCCCATAATCTGCCGCATAGCGAGTCAGTTTTGTTCGTCAGGCTTTAACTCTTATTTATAATCCTCCAGTGACTGGTATACCAGGGCAATAAATTTCTTTCTTATATCTTCATACCTGTTAGGGCCTTTTTGAATTACCAGTTGAGCAATTATATTGTTAACCGGATCAATCCAGTACAAAGAACCAAAGGTACCACCCCAGCCAAAAGTGCCTTCTGGCAGAGCTGACTGAATACTCCCCTTTGCTGAGATTACTTCGAAACCAAGTCCATAACTTCCGGGTACACCAAGTATAAATAAACTGCCGCATGGAAGATCACCGGTTTGAACTGTCCGCATCATTTTAACAGAACTTTCTGACAGGTACCTCTTGCCATTATACTCACCGCCATTTGCCATCATCTGGATAAAAATAGAATAGTCATACGCAGTAGAAGATAAACCCCCGCCGCCGCAGAAATAATCAGTTTTTATTTTAGGATAATCGGGGTCAAACCCTTCTGATTTTTCTACCTTTACAAGTTTACCATCTTTATCCTCACCATAAAGGGCACATAGCCGGTTAAATTTTTCAGAAGGAAGAACAAAATAGGTATCGTTCATCCCAATTGGTTTAAATAAACGTTCTCTTAAAAATGTATCAAGTGATTGTCCGGTTAATGTTTCTACAAGATAACCCAAAACATCTACACTTAATCCATAGGTGAATTTTTCACCCGGCTGATGAGCCAGCGGCAGCGCACCAAGTTTTTTCATTTGATCTTTAATCTTTCTGTTTCCCGGATTGATACCCATAATAATGTCATTCTTAGCAAAAATACTATTCATGGCTTTATCACCTGTCATGGGGTATCCAAGACCGGAAGTGTGGCGTAAAAGATCCCTTATTGTTATCTCTCTTTTAACAGGAATTGTTGTGTATGAAGAATCTTTTTCGTTAAAAGAATCGATAACGGATTGATTTTTAAATTCAGGAAGGTACTTGCTTATAGGATCATCAAGTAAAAACTTTCCTTCTTCATAGAGCATCATTACAGCAACGCTGGTAACAGCTTTAGTTTGAGATGCTACCCTGAAGATAGCATCTTTTTTTAGAGGTGTCTTAATACTAATATTATCGTAACCAACAGAATTATAGTATACTATTTCCCCGTTTCTGGCAACAAGCCCAATATAACCTGCAGAATATCCTTTATCAACATATTCAGTAAATACTGAATCAATCCGTGAAAGCCTGTCCTGTGAGAAACCGGCATGCTCAGGTTTCCCTTCATGAAGTGTATATTTTTCAAATGTTTGCGCCGGGCCGTTCTGCGAGATACAAAGTAATAATAAGACAATCCAATAAACAGGTTTTATTTGCATATATAAATCCACCTTCCGTTTAGATCAGAATTACTGTCCAGTGAAAGAGTATTTTCTTTAACTTTATAAGTTACATTTTTCACATAACTTATATTTCCATAATCAACTTTCGCAAACTTCAGGCTCTTTACAGAAGCAGCAAGCGGAATGTTAACACTGCCTTCCGCATCAATCCATATTTTCATAATTGCATTATAATCTTTCATTTCATTTTCAGAAGCAGGTGCCCAGGATATCATATTCTGTTTTCTGCCGCTTAGCAAATAAAAATTTTTATCAATTTCTACCCGGTCGCACTGATGGCCTTCAAAAGATATTAACTTTCCTTTTGAATCCAGGTTAAAAGCACATAATTGTTTCCCTTCATAATTTATTTCATGTCCGTTAACCTTAAAATGGTCGAGAATCATTGTGTCAGAAGGCATTGGATTTGTAAGCAGTGCTATAGAATCCGCAGCATCATCTCTTGAAAATCCATCAGCCCAGTCTTCCCTGTGTGTACGATAATGGGTAACTATTGCTGTTGTTCCATTAGGGAATCTTGTTGTCAGATAATTTGTTGTTCTGGATACATATTCAGTATTATCATTTGTATCGGTAAATTTCCCGGTTGCCGGATAAGCACCTGCGGCATTAAGAATTTCAAATAGTGTACGGCTTTCATATCCAAGGCTGGATGACTGGTCATCACGCGGACGGAAACCAAAATAACAGGCAATGCCTTTTCCATTATTCCTGATACTGCCAACGCTCATACCATCAATTGTTGCCGTGAGTTGAACATCCTGCCTTAAACTAATTGGATGAATCCTGTCAACAATAAAATCTGTAAGAATTACCTGCGAAGGAACAGATTTAAACTTGTTTTCAAAGGAAACAATCTTGCCTGCTGCCTCCTGCCCCATCCACACAGACGGCTGGTAATCTACCCCAAATATGTTTTCCCATTTATCAAGACAGTTATTCCCATCTCCTTCAAGTAAAGGAGGGGTACCAAACCATAATAATTTACCGCCGGCTTTATTAAAACTGTCAATAAAATTAAGAAGTCCTTTGGCTGGTGTAATTTCAAAAAGCGAAATTAATGTAGAAAACTTTCTCCCCGCAACATCTATTTTGCCATCAGGGGTAATTTTACCCACTTCAAGAAGTTTTTCTGCAGTAATGTAATTACAGTAAGCATACTGTGTTATCCAACTGCCGAAACGTTCTTCAGCAGCAACAAGATTCATTGGATATAATATCAGTACATCTACATCTCTGTGCACATGCCCGGTTATTGCATCCATAGTTGGAGTACCTGCATCTCCAAAAGCACTTACAAGAGAATACTTCCATCTTTCTGCAACCCGGGGCATTCCCCAGAAAGCAGCATATGCGTTAGGGTATTTATTTAATATGCCTATAGAAGCGGCCATAGCAGACCCATAATAATCCCTGTCTGACCAGCCGCATTCTGCAAAATCATTACCGGTTGGCTGAAGATATTCACCCCATTTAAAATAATCATAACAGCCTGCAGATGCCTGCTGAACAGTATTAGACCACAGAAAATTAGGAGTATACTCATATTGATAAGCCTGCCTGCTTAACTGTCCTGTATCCCACAAATCAATAGTTGGGCTTTCAGCCCATGAAGCATGGGCAAGTGTAGGCATTTCACATTTAAATAATGAGTCAGCATAATCTTTGGCGCCCTTAAAAACATCAACTACCTGGTTATTTAACATCTTATAATACCTGTCACGAAATAAAAATGTTTTACCAATATCCTCATAAGTATCGCCCATTACATACTGAGAATTAATTACGGCATAAGGTGTACGGTTATAGCTCTTTGACCCATACATAAAATAAAGCATATACTTATCCATATCCCTGTATTCAGCACCGTATTTTTCAGAGTACATTTTAGCAAAGTTGTCTGTTATATACCTGTTACTAAACTGCCCGTTTTCGTGATGATTAAAATAATGCCAGTCTTGTTGTAAATGCATTTCATCAGAATACAAGCTACGCAGATTAATTCCGTTATCATGATATTTCTTCATAACGTTTTTAAGATAAGGTAAGGCCTTGGGACTAAAATAGTCCATTTCAGGAGTTTCATATTCAAGCATAACAAATACACGGTCATATCCTTTTAATTCTTCACTGCCATTTGAGAAAATCTTTACTCTTTGAATAGGAACTGATACATCATGCTTTATGCTTGTAGGAATCCATTTGGGAATAACAGTAGTATCAGGCCACTCCTCTATCTGAACTCCTGTTTTTATTTCTTTAATATCTTCAGGGCGTACAACAGTAAAATGACTGTTTGCTATATCTTTCTCTTTAAAAGCAAAGGCTTTAACTCCTTTTAGTTTAAGGGCAAACTTTCCTTTATTATTTGTCCAGAATAATTCACGCCACAATTGAACCTCAAACTTACCTGTTACAGGTTCTCTCAGGCCAACACTATAGCGAATCCAGCGGCCATAGTCTCCTGTCTCTTTAGCAAAAGCAGGCCCTATCTCCAGGGGGCTTAAAAGGCTAAGCCCAATACCAAGCCCATATTTTTTTGCAAAATCGCTTATACTTTTTAGTTTATGTATATATTCATCCATTACAGGAGTAAGTTTCCTTTCAGTCCCCTCCTGGTTACGATATTGCCTGAAGAATTCATCAAAAGCTATTGTAAGAACAGCCTCTTTCCTTTGTTTTGCAGCCTCACATACATCTCTTAAACTGGCAATGTTTTTTTGAAGTCCTGTAGACATATCAATCTTTGTATCCGGGTCCTGCAATTCATCTAACTGCTTATCACTTGTTAGTATTATTATTGATTGGGAATAAGAAGCGTTTGGTAAAATAAAGACAAATATGAAAAAAGGTAACCAATACTTAAATTTCATTTAAAACCCCGCAATGTTTTAGGTTAGTGATTTAATTGGGCCTCTGGCCATTTTTATAACGTTTTAACAATTCATTGGGATCGTTTTTCATAAGGTAAATAGTACCGTACCAATGTCTTTCCCTTCCTGCATTTATAGTATATTGTATACTTGGGCCTGCATGTATGCATGGATTGATAGAATTGTAAACAAGATTACTTACTGAACCCGGCCATGAAACAGCGACCAGATGTTTTTTATCACGGCTCTCTCTGAGTATTATATCTTCATCGCTTGTTTGATCAGGCATCCACCAGATATATTTTAGGCTGCCATCTTTTTCTTTAACATAATTTGACATAAATATATCATGCCCGGGGCCTTCGAATTTTGTTTTTCCCACACCTTCAAGATTTGTAAACCCATCCTTGGCTATGACTAAAAGCGGATCCCGCTTCTTTTCTGCTGCCGATGGAGTTAATTTGTCAACGCTAATAAGTTTTTTATTAACAGAGATGAAAACATCTGAAGCAACTTTTGTTGTATTAAAGTCCTTTGAATTTGCAAGTGCAAGACAAAGCTGTGGAGTAACATTCTTTATTGCTTTTGAAGTGTGATTTTTAATAAAAAATTCCATCTGGATTTCTTCTTCACCAGGAGTTGCAATACCGCCAAATTCAATTCCCTCCGGTGTTTTGTAGCTATAAGACATTTCGCCGGTTTCTTCGTTTATATTCCAGTCAGGATAATTCACAACCTTAGAAATCGGAACCATGTCAGGACGATAATGGTCAATAAAATACATGCCATCTTCACCATCAATAGTTTCCGGAAAACGAAATTCAATAGTACCATCCATCCAATCTGCAGCAATTTTAAAACCAATTGGGCCAAATTCTCCCTGCGGTTTTGGTAATGGAATCAGTTTGATACTTTTGTTTGGCGTAAAGCTGCATAATAATATAAATATAGCAGCCATAATTACTGATGCCACAAGTTTTCGTTTCATATGCATCCTTAAATAGTTATTCAATAATAATTGTTTTGCTCAATCTTATATCCCCTGATGAACTCCCCGTTTCTATAATAAACTCGCCTGTTTGTTTAACCCATTTATGCCCAGTATCAGAATAGTATGAAAAAGCATCATTATTTAGCCTGATACATACATCTTTCTCCTGCCCTGGCAATAAATGGACCTTAGTAAAACCTTTTAATTCTTTTTCCGGCCTTTCAATTTCACTTTTTGGCGGACAAACATAAACTTGTGGTGTTTCTGCACCTGCAACTGCTCCCGTATTTGTTATTGTAAATTCTACTAATACTTTATCCCCTTCTTTTTCAAAATGCAGGTTATCATATTTATATGTTGTGTAACTTAAGCCATGTCCGAAGACATACTGCGGAGTCTTTTTCTCTTTATCAAACATACGGTAACCAATAGCACATACGGACTTTTCAAAGTCTGGCTGCACTACATTAACATCCAATTCATCAAGATTCTTTGGGTAAGTAACCGGAAGCTTACCGGAAGGATTTACATCACCAAAGAGCATATTAGCAACAGCATAACCGCCTTCCTGGCCAGGATAGAATACCTCCGCCACAGATTTAACACTATTTATCCACTTACTCATATCAACTCCCCCGGCAGTACTTAATAAGACTATCACATTTGGATTTTCTTTACTGACTGATTTTATCAATTCATCCTGCAAACCAGGGAGTGAATATGATTCATTGTCATTAGCCTCTGCCTGAAATGGTAATTGCGGAACACCCGCCATTATTATTACTGCATTTGCTTTAGCAGCTTCCGCCGTTGCTGAATTAATCATTTCAATCTGGTGATTATCGGGTTCAGCATATTCAAATTTTATATAAGACTCCTGCCCCTGCTGTTTACAAAATATGCTGTTAAACTCCAGCTTAATAGAGTATCTTTTACCTTCTTCCAGATTCAGCCAAAATTGCCTTACCTGTCCTTCAATCCATTCTTCCTGCCACTGGTCCACTATCTTTTTGTTATCAAGATAAAACCTTATTCCGCTGTTTGAGTATACTTTGAAATAATACTTCCCGGATTTTAAAGGTATAAATTCACCGGTCCATCGGGCACTCATATTTGACGGATTAGCAATTGATTTTATAGCTGTATTGCGCGTTAATATTTCCTCAACATTATTGCATGGCTCATAAAATATCCGACTATTTTCTATCTGTTTTCCCTGAACAAGGCTTGATATTTCAGCTATAGATAACACTCTTGAATAAATACAATAATCTTTAACCATACATTCAGAATATAATGCAATACCCGGATTTCCTCCTAAATATATTGGTGCGCCTTCTATTGGATAATTGAATTCAATTTCTCCAACCTGAATACTATCATATAATAATTTTAGTTCATTATTTTGTCTTTGCAGAGTAACTAAAACCCATTTATTACGAGGTATTTCAGCCTTAATTTCAGAATGAACTGTAAGGTTATCAAGATTTAATGAAACGCCCTCTGTTGTAAAGTTAATACTGTTTACCCCCCACAAATACATTGAAACGAAAGGATGAACAGAATCCGCTTTTATAACCTTAACGCGGAAAGTCCATGAAAATTCATCATCCTTATTATACCTGTTAAATGAACCAATTCTCAGACTTGTTTCACCGTTAGTCTTAATAGCACTTCCGGTTGTATCCAAAACAGCTTCTGCAAAACCTGGGTTAACAAATGAATATTTGATTATTGAGTCCTCTTTATCTATAAAGACAGGATTACCTTCACATTCAATATTATTAAAATATTCACCTGTACATCTAAATTTATTTAACAGAGTAATATCCTCAGTGACTAAAGCATTGCATCCATCTATGTATGAAAAACTAATCCCTTTTTCTACCAACGCTTTTTTTACTGAGATTACTCTTTCTGGAAATACAGTACTGCTCCCCTGGTTGCCAACAAGCAGATCACTGTTTGCAAATGGGCCTGTCAGTAATATTTTTTTATTTCCATTAAGCGGCAGAAGATTACCCTCATTTTTTAAGAGGACAATACTATTCTCTGCTGCTTTACAAGCGTTTGTCCGCTGTTCTTCTATATTATACTTTTCAACGCTGCCCGGAGGAATTACAAATCCCGGGGTAAGTTTAAGTTCGAGAATCCTTTTTACTCTTTTATCCAGAAGTTCCTGAGTAATATTCCCGTTTTTTATTAAATACGAAATACTGCTGTCATTATAACTACGCCAGCCGGGGTATTCTATAAAAAGGCCGGCGTTAAGTGCAGAATCAGCATGCGGAATGTAAGCTCCCCAGTCTGATATGGTATATCCACTAAACTTCCATTGATTAAATAAGATATCGAGCAGATTCTTGCTTTCCGCCATATACGAACCATTAACACTGTTATAAGCAGTCATTATAGATTTTGCTTCACCATTAACTATACACTCTTTAAATGCCGGGAGGTAAATTTCATTTAATACCCGCTCATTTACTGCAATATTATATCTGAATCTGCCTGACTCAAAAGAATTACAGCAAAAGTGTTTTGGAGTAGCAATACAACCTTCATCCTGTATACCTTTAACCTCAGCAGAAGCAATTTGGCCGGATAAGAATGGATCTTCTCCTAAATACTCGGCATTACGCCCCGCCAGTGGATGTTTTATAATATTTAATGCAGGAGATAATAATTGGTTAGAACTATTTTTAATCAATGATATAGCAAATGCACTGCCGGTTCTTCTTACAAGCGAAGTGTCCCATGTAGCAGCAAGTGCAAGCGGCACCGGGAAACACACTTCTTTATTTGTTGAATGCACTCCCCTGGGCCCATCAAGGGCTGTTATGCGGGGTATTTTATATTTATCATCTGTTTTACTGCCCGGGCATGGATCATAATTTAACTGTTCAACTTTTTCAGATAGAGTCATATGTTGTATAAGCCAGTTTGCTTTTTCCGAAGCATTCAATTTAACATAGTCTTCAGGCAAAACAGATTGAGCATAAGCTAATCCGGAAACTGTTAACATTATGAGTAGAATGAATTTCATTTTTATGATTATCTCAATACAGATTAAATAATATATTATTTTAGAAATGTTTTATGCTGCTGATGTTAATATGTTTTTGTTTAATGCGGCCGCCTGCCGTCTTTATATCTTTTTAGTAAATCATCCGGATTATTTGATGTTAAGTATAATGTTCCATACCAATGCCTTTCCATTCCCGGCTCGATAGTAAATTGGATTGAGGGACCTGCGTGTATGCATGGATTCATTGAATTATATATAAGAAAACTAACGTCTCCCGGCCATGCAATCGCTGCCAGGTGTTTTCCATCTTCGCTGCTGCGATAAATTATGTCTTCATCACTTTCTTCATTTATAATCCACCAGTCACCAACATCACCTCCAGGAGCAGGTATTTTTGTTTTACCAACTGCCTGAATATTTGAAAAGCCTCTTTTGCCGATTACCAGCATAGGGTCACGTCCTTTATCTGCCGGTGAAGGGGTTGATTTATCCAGGGCCATCCATTTATTATTAGAATAAATAAAGACATCTGATAGTTTTTTTAGTTCATCAAAATCCGAAGAGTTCTTTAGCATCAGGCATATCTGCGGGCTCATATCAACTATACGTTTCCCGGTTTTATTCTTTACATAAAATTCCATCCTGACTTCATCGCCGCATGGTTCGGCAATACCGCCAAACTCAAACCCTTCGTCTGTAATATATGAATATGATATGGCTCCGGTAGTTTTATCTGTTTTCCAATCAGGAAACTTTTTTACTTTTGAAAAAGGTGCCATATCAGGGCGATAATGATCTATAAAATACATTCCTTCTGAACAATCAAGAGTTTCAGGGAAACGCATTTCAAGATACCCATCCATCCAACCTGCATTAATACGAAATCCTATCGGGCCAAATTCTGATTTCGGTTTTTCGATTGGAATTACTTTAACCTGATCCTGGGAATATGAAAAAGATAGAAATGATAATAAAATGTAAAAAACAGAAAATAGAGGAGTGAAAGAGCAATTCCTGTTCATAAAAACCTCCCGGTAAAATGAAACAGTTATAAATTCTTGATAATTTATAATTGAATTCCTGCCCTGAATGACATTGGAATAATACTTATTTAATTAAGCTATAGTAATCTGCTTACAAGTATTGCACCAGCATTTTATTTGATAGAAGAGAATAAAGTGGAAGTTTTCTATACTGTTATTTATAAGCTGTATGTTCGCCCATAATGCAAATATTAATAATAATTCCTGCAAGTTGTTTTAAGAATCCCCTTTTATTATTAATACCTGAACAAGTAGTTTTATTTTACCGGAATTCCAACAGGCCCAAATGCGGGAACCGGGTTATTAAGTGAATCTGTTATATTCATATAAGGATTTGTACCTGCACCACAAACCAGTGTTGCTCCTTCTGGTGGAAGCATTGAAAGGAATACTCTTAGTCCGGCTTCATCTACAGGATCAAACTCAACTTTAGATGCCACATACTCTATCTTTGGTTCTCCATCCACGCGTATTTCAAAATCAGAGGGCCTGCCTTTAGCCTGCAATTTTCCGCATACACCGCTGTAATGAAGTAGAAGATAGTTTGAACCTGAAGCATCATCTTTTTTTAAGGTTATAGACTCAAGCTCTATTTGTTGTGCATGCCCTGGCAGGTTGTAAACATAAGTTAAAGCTATCTCTGCAAGCCTTTTACCTAACACTCTTTGACCGTCAGTCGATATATGGGCGCAGTCATCAAGCGGTAAATCAATACCGCTGGTCATATAGACATTTTTAACTTTTTTGCAAACACGGCGTTGAATATCACGAAGGCTTTCCCATGAGCGCCCTTCTTTCAAATCGACTCTTAGAAATCTTCCTGATTGAACAAGTATCACCGGTAAATCAGGTCTGTTAATATCTCTGCGAAATGATTCTATTAGATTTATTAGATCAGCCTCATAGTTGGAAGTATTCTGAAGCATGGCTTCTGATTCTCCCTGCGACCATAGCATTCCTTTAACCTTATTGACACCTGCTGCTTTTACCCTGTCTATCATTGCACCATACAGTGATTCATCTCCCATCGATAATTTGGAAGGATACCACATGTCCATTTTGGAACCGCCAAGTGCACATGGGATAAGCGCAACAGGCCGTCCCGTTTCATTAAGAATTTTCTGAGCAAAATAAAGCCCCGGCCCAACACCGCCTACAGGGCTTTTTTTGCTCATTTCAGAAAGTAACTTAAACTGTTCATGTGCATTTGCTTTGGATGAATCCGGTAAAAGTTCTATAAAGTTGGATTCATAAGCAGGTGCTGCCGCCTCAAAAATCCTGTGTAGAGGATTCTTTGCTGTTATCCATTTATTATCCATATTTAGCATTATTATTCTGCTGTCTGTTAATGTGTCAGGAGTTCTTCCTGCCCCTGCCATTTGTGACTGGCCTGCCAATACCCAAATATCAGCATCAACCGGACATGGGCTTATTGTGTTTTTCCCCTGAGCATTTGTTTTAGTGTTTATAAAAGTAACAACTAAAACAAGCATGATAAATAGCTTAACTACGGACTTTATTTTTATAGATAACATAATAAATCCTTCGTATTAGATTTTTCAGAGTTTCAGATTTAAATTACTTCATTTTAGGTTTAAAGTATCATCTTTGTAATGATTTTTTAACCTGTTTTTTGATTTTTCAGAAAGGAGATAAAGATCTATCTTTTAGTAGTAACATCAGATTCATATTTATTGATAATACCAATGTAATCATCAGATACAGGAACGTTGTTCTTCATGCAGAAGTAATCATACACTATTCCAAATGGTTTGGTCTTCATCAGGTCAAGCAGTGCAAGGCGCTCAAAGTTCCTGCCTTCTTCTTCATACTTCTTAAGGGTTTCTGTTGGTTCAAGAAGTGCATTTAGAAATGCAAGCTGTGCCGCCCTTATGCCTATCACATACGCACCTATCCTGTTTATGCTTCCGTCAAAATAGTCCAGCCCTATGTTTATCTTATCCAGTGCCTTTGCCCTTACTATCTCACTTGCAAGCAGCTGCAGGTCATCATTCAGGATTACAACATGGTCACTGTCCCACCTTACTCCACGGCTTACATGAAGCAGAAGCCCGTCCAGAAACTTCAGCATTGAGGATATCTTATCCCCTACCTGTTCTGTCGGGTGAAAGTGTCCCATGTCAAGGCACAGCAGTATGTCATTCTTTACTGCATATCCCATGTAGAATTCATGTGAACCTACCACCATTGCCTCTGAGCCTATACCGAACAGTTTACTCTCTACTGAGTCCTTCAGGTACTCTTTCGGGTACTTTTCCTCAAATATCTCATCCAGTGACTTCTTCAGCAGCTCCCGGTAACCGTCCCTGTCTACAGGTATGTCCTTTGAACCATCTGGCACCCAGATGTTGTTCACAGCTGCACTGCCAAGCTGCCTGCCCATCTCTGCGGCTATTTTCCTGGTTCGCTTTACATGCTCTACCCAGAACTTCCTTATCTTCTCATCCTTGCTTGACAGTGTGTAGCCTTCTTCTGCATACGGGTGTGAGAAGCATGTTGGATTAAAGTCCAGCCCAAGCCCATTCTTCTTTGCCCAGTCTATCCAGCTCTGGAAGTGCTTTACTTCTATCTGGTCACGGTCTACTTTCTCTCCCTTAAAGTCTCCGTATATGGCATGAAGGTTAAGCCTGTGTTTGCCAGGTACCAGGGTCAGTACCTTCTCTATGTCTGCCTTTAACTGCTCTATATTCCTTGCTTTACCAGGGTAGTTGCCGGTTACCTGGATGCCTCCGCCTCCAAGTTCTGCATCCGGGGTCTCAAAGCCTCCTACATCGTCTGTCTGCCAGCAGTGCAGGCTTATCTTTATTTCTGACAGCTTCTTCAGTGCCGCTTCTGTATCTACACCAAGGGCTGAATACTGCTCTTTTGCATATTTGTATGCTTCTTCTATTTGTTTATTGTCTTTCATTTATCTCTTCTCCTTAATAGTAGAGTGTTTTTTTGTGTTATAGTTTTATTACAAAGCTTGATAGTATCAGTATCAGCAGCCCAATTACAAGTACGGCTGTTGTCCTGCTTCCTGCATTCTTCCATTCCTTCAGGAATATGCCCCATACATTACTAAACAATATGTTCATGGCCATCAGTATACTCCAGCCAAATGCCATCATTCCTCCAGGCAGTTTACTCTGTCCCATACCAAAGAAAAAGAACTGCAGGTACCACAATGTGCCGCCTATCAGGCTGAATACCAGGTTATTTACAAGCACACCGCCGCTCAGTGACAGGTAATCGCCATACGTCTTGTTCTTTATGTTCAGGTACAGGCAGTACACAAGGTTGGTTATAAACCCTCCAAGGGTCACAAAGATGTACGACGGGTTGTTAACGTACAGAGGATCGGTGCCCGCTGACTGTGCGGCTTCCTTCAGCCTGTTGCCTGCATCCATTACTCCCGGTATCCCGGTCAGTCCAAGGCTGAAGCATGCACTCATTACTCCTGCAAGTATAGCTATTATCAGCCCTTTTTTCAGTGAAAACTCGGCTATCGCCTTCTTTCTGTCTTCTTCTGACATATTCGATGACCTCAGCGCTCCTGCATAACCCACCACCGCTATGCCCGCTATACACACTGATACGCCTGTTATTGTCATTATTCCCTCATGTGTGCTCAGAAGGTTTGTGCCTGATATCAGCGGCGCTGCCAGTGTACCAAATGCCGCACAGAAACCAAGTGCTATAGACTGGCCCATGGCTACTCCAAGATAACGCATACTAAGACCAAAGGTCAGGCCGCCTACTCCCCACAGCACTCCAAAGAACATTGTGTTAAGTATGGCACTGCCCGGTGACTGGCCTATCACTCTGCCAAGTTCCGGTACTGTAAAGTATGCGAAGATTACTGGCGCTACTATCCAGGAAAACACTCCCTGGACTATCCAGTAGCTCTCCCATGACCAGCCCTTTATCTTTTTTATTGGTACATAAAAACTGGCTGCGCATAAGCTGCCTATTGCAATTAA